>Ga0222423_1000006_pt1 | contig 560972 bp, 528 predicted proteins | sample 3A0metagenome_FD_182472 | JGI IMG/M metagenome (GOLD analysis project Ga0222423, IMG submission 182472) | Enriched microbial communities from leaf-cutter ant dump, University of Wisconsin, Madison, United States - 3A0 (version 2) | ecosystem: Environmental > Terrestrial > Nest > Insects nest >...
ACAGCGCCCAGCAGCCCAAGCCTCTGGAAATCTAAGGAGCCGCAATGATTGGTGAATGGAACAATGGCACCGGCCGTCGCAAGTCCAGCGTCGCCCGCGTGTTTCTGAAGAAGGGCTCCGGCAAGATCACTGTGAATGGCAAGGACATTCAGCAGTACTTTGGCCGCGAGACCTCCATCATGATCGCCAAGCAGCCCCTGGTGCTGACTGGCAACGTCGAAGCCTTCGACATCCAGATCAACGTGCACGGCGGCGGCGAGTCCGGCCAGGCCGGCGCTGCCCGCCACGGCATCACGCGCGCGCTGATCGACTACGACGCCGCGCTCAAGCCCCAGCTGAGCGCTGCCGGCTACGTGACGCGCGACGCGCGCGAAGTCGAGCGCAAGAAGGTCGGCCTGCACTCCGCACGCCGCGCCAAGCAGTTCTCCAAGCGCTGATACCGCGCTCCCGCGAGCCCATGCCCTGCTGCGTCCATCCCCCGTCCTTCGCAGGCGCGGGACGGGTGTGTGGCTGGGGCATGGCACAGCGCGCAATCGTGGCCGCTGCCGTCGTGGTTGCCGTGCCCAAAGAAAACCGCCGTTTCGGCGGTTTTTTCATTTCCGGGCGCCCATGCGGCGCCGTGCGGGCGTAAGGGGCCGGCCATGCGCATGCGCTTGCTGCGTCGGCGCCTGAGCTTGAGCGCCCCACGGGTCGCCATCCGCAGCGCGCTGCCCTGGCCGCTGCGCTGGCTGGCGGCGGCGCTCGTGCTGGGGCTGTGCGCCGCGGTGGCGCTGTGGGCTTTCGAGTTCGGCAAGAGCCTTGCCGGGCTGGATGCCGGCGCCCGCGCCGAATTGCAGCGCCTGCGCGCCGAAGCCGTACAGCTGCGCGCCGACCTGCAGGCCCAGCGCGAGCAGAACCTGGCGGCCGAGAGCGTGCGCATGACCGAAAAGACCGCGATGCAGGGCCTGGCCGAACAGATCAAGCAGCTGGAGGCGGACAACCGGGGGCTGCGCGAGGATCTGGGTTTTTTCGAGAAGCTCATCCCTTCGAGCCGTTCGGGCCGGGCGCTGGACATCCGGGGGCTGCAGGCTGAAGTTCTGGGCGGCGGTGCGCAATTGCGCTGGCAGGTGCTGGCGATCCAGCCGCAGCGCAACGCACCGGAGTTCAACGGGCGGCTGGAATTGGTGCTGGCCGGCTCGTCCAACGGCGCGGCGTGGTCGTCGCAGCCGCCCGCCGTGAGCCAGCCCATCCAGTTGCGCCAGTATCGGCGCGCCCAGGGGGTGCTGAGCCTGCCGCCGCACACCGTGGTCAAGACCGTCACGGCACGCCTGCTGGAAGGCGACAGCGTGCGTGCGCTGCAAACCTACGACTTGCCAGAGAACCATAAACCGTAGATTCGAGGAGAGAGACCATGTTCGCACGCAACAAGACGCCGGTCATCAAGAGCCTGGTGGCGCAGGGGACGAGCGTCAGGGGAGACATCACGTTTTCCGACGGGCTGCGCATCGACGGTGAGGTGATGGGTGACGTGCGCGCCAGCGGCGATCCCAGCGTGCTGGTGGTCTCCGAGACCGCGCGGGTGCAAGGCGCGTTGCAGGCGGCGCACGTCATCGTCAACGGCGTGGTGGAAGGCCCGGTGCATGCTTCGCAGCTGCTGGAGCTGCAGCCCAAGGCACGCATCACCGGCAATGTGCACTACCAGGCGGTGGAGATGCACCAAGGGGCGGTCGTGGCCGGGCAGCTGTGTCCGAGCGTGCTCGAACTCGATAAACCCACACTGAAACTGGCGTCAAACGGCCAGTAGCCGCCTACCCGCCCGGGCAATGCCTTACCATCGGCGGCCGAGACTGCCCGAGGATTCGCCATGAGCGCCGTAGCCGAACACACTGACGATGAAATGCCCGCCCCCATCCTGTTCACCGACAGCGCAGCCACAAAAGTGGCCGAACTGATCGCCGAGGAGGGCAATCCCGACCTGAAGCTGCGCGTCTTCGTGCAGGGCGGCGGCTGCTCGGGCTTCCAGTACGGCTTTACTTTCGATGAAATCACCAACGAGGACGACACCACCATGACCAAGAATGGTGTCTCGCTGCTCATCGACGCCATGAGCTACCAGTACCTCGTGGGCGCCGAGATCGACTACAAGGAAGACTTGCAGGGCGCGCAGTTCGTCATCAAGAACCCCAACGCGGAATCCACCTGCGGCTGCGGCTCCAGCTTCTCGATGGACGGGCATTGAGGCAGGCCTGGCTCCGCCCAACCGCACAACCGCCGCAAGGCGGTTTTTTCATCGCCGGGCCGCCCCAAGATGAAAAGCGGCCCCCTTGGGGGGCAGCGACCCGCGAAGCGGCGGAGCGTGGGGGCCATGTCTCATCGCCGGGCCGCCCCAAGATGAAAAGCGGCCCCCTTGGGGGGCAGCGATCCGCGCAGCGGTGGAACTACTACTCTTATGCTTGGTAGATTGCGCCCAGAATGCGCGGCCCGCGCGCGCCGGTGGCAACCGGCAGGTTGGCGCTTTCGCCGTGCAGGCACTGGCGCGCCAGCCAGGCGAAGGCGGCGGCCTCCACCTGCAGCGGGGGCAGGCCGTGCTGCTGCGAGCCTTCCACGCGCACCCCGGGCAGCAGCGCCTGCAGCCGCTGCATCACATGCGCGTTGTACGCGCCGCCGCCGCACACGATGAGCAGTGCGCAGCCTGCGGCGTGGCGCCGCACGTCCTGGGCGCAGCAGGCGGCCGTCAGCTCCGCCAGCGTGGCCTGCACGTCCTGCGCACCGGCTGCCGGCGTTTTGTCCAGGTGATGCACCAGCCATGCGGGGTTGAACAGGTCGCGGCCGGTGCTCTTGGGCGGGGTGAGCGCAAAGAACGGTTCGCTCAGCAGCGACTGCAGCAACTTTGGCAGCACGCATCCGCCTGCGGCCCAGGCGCCGGCCCGGTCGTAGTCCTGGCCGGTATGCAGCCGACACCAGTGGTCTAGCAGCGCATTGGCCGGGCCGCAGTCGAAGCCCAGTACCGAGCCTTCGGCCCGCAGCACGCTCAGATTGGCGATGCCTCCCAGGTTGAGTACGGCCACGGCACGTCCCGCCTGGCCAAACACGCGCTGGTGAAAGGCCGGAACCAGCGGTGCGCCCTGGCCGCCGGCGGCCACGTCGCGCGCGCGCAGGTCGGCCACCACGGTGATGTTTGTGGCTTCGGCCAGCAGCGCCGGATTGAGCAATTGCAGCGTGTAGCCCGTGCCATCGAAGGCCTGGGGACGATGGCGTACCGTCTGGCCGTGCGCTCCAATGGCCTGGATGTGCTGGGGCTGTAGATTCGCCGCCTTCAGCAGGCGTTGCACCACGGCGCCGTAGCAGCGCGCCAGCGCGTTGCCCGCCAGCGCCGCGCGGTGCAATTCATCGGGGCCGCTGGTATTCAGGGCCAGCAGTTCTGCGCGCAGCGCGGGCGGCAGCGGCGCGGCCGCATGGTGGGCGACTGCGCATTGGCCGGCGGGAAAACGCGCCAGCACCCCGTCCACCCCGTCCAGCGAGGTGCCGGACATCAGCCCGATGAACCACCCGTCGCGGTCGGGCGACATGCCGGTTTATTGTGCGTTGGCCTGCTGGATCAGCTCCGCGGACGCCAGTTCCAGGCGCATGGCCGTGGCCAGCCTGTCGAATGCCGGGCGGTCGGCCGCAGCCACGGGCTTGGCGGCCTCGCTTTGGCGTACGATGGTCAGCGGGTCAACCTGCGTGCCGTTCACGCGAAACTCAAAGTGCAGGTGCGGTCCGGTGGCCCAGCCGGTGGAGCCGACGGCGCCAATCTTCTCGCCCTGCTGCACGCCCTCGCCCTTGTGTACGTCGATGCGGCTCAGGTGCGCGTAGACAGTTTCATGGCCGTTGCGGTGCTTGACGTAGATCACATTGCCATAGCCGCGCTGCTGGCCGGCGAATTCGACCACGCCGTCGCCGACGGTGCGCACCGGCGTGCCGGTGGGGGCTGCGAAGTCGGTACCCTTGTGGGCGTGCCAAGATTTGAGTATGGGGTGCATGCGCATGGAAAAACCGCTGGAGATGCGCGTGAACGCCACCGGCGCGGCCAGATAGGCGCGGCGCAGGCTTTCGCCGTCGAGCGTGTAGTAGGCGCCCTTGTCCGTGCCCGGCTCCTGGAACCACAGCGCGTTGTAAGTCTTGCCGGCGTTGTGGAATTCGGCGCTCAGCACGCGGCCGCTGCGCAGCGGCTCGCCATCGGCTTCCAGCGTTTCGTAGACGACCGAGAAGCGGTCGTTCTTGCGCAGCGAGCGGCGGAAATCGATGTTGTTGGAGAACACCTCAGCCAACTGCACGGCGACGGCGTCGGGGATGTCGCTGGCGTCGGTGGCGGCGAACAGCGAGCTGTGAATGGTGCCGCCAGCCAGGCGCGTGCCCACGGTCAGCGGCGCGGTCTCGATGCGCGATGCCAGCTTGCCGGCGTTGTCGTACTCCACCACCAGGCGCTTGAAGGTGTCGCCATCGTCGGGTGCCCAGCGTACCGTCAGGCGCAGCAGGCGCTGGTCGTCGGTGGTTTCGGCGCGCACGGCGCGGCCCGCGCGGCCGAGCAGGTTCTGGCGCACATTGGCATCGCCGCGCAGAAAGGCGGAAGCGGCAGGATCGGCAATGCCCAGGCGCTGCAGCAGGCTCTCGGCGGTGTCGGAGCTGCGCGAGGTCTCGGAGCGGTAGAGCGAGTAGCCCGCCATGTCCACCAGCGCCGACAGCGGCTCGTCGCCCGCCAGCGAGGGCACGGCGTGCGTCACGGTGGTCACCGGCAGGTCGGCCGGGTCGGGGGCCAGCGAAGCCACGGCAAAGGCGCCGCCGGTGCCGGTCAGCAGCAGCGCGGCAAGGGTGGCGGTAATGCGTTTGGGGTGGGTTTGAACGGTATGCCTGAGTTGTTCAAACAAGGTCGAGTAGGCGTTGGTCAAGCCGGTATTCAAGGGTCGTTCCTCAGGCATAAAGGCGCCCGCAAGCCCCGTGTCGGGGGGCTGGGGTGCGGGAGGCGCCAAGAGTGTTCGCAGGCGACGAATCAGGCAGCAAGCCAACCTGTAACAAGGTTGGGCCACTAGAATGCATCGCAAAATTGCCCGAGAGTATAGTTCCTCGGACGCTGCTTGCACCCCCAAAAACCCTTATGAATCAAGCCGTTGTTACAAAATTCCCGGTCACGGACGAGGTCGCGCAAGCGCTGCAGGTTTCGCTGCGCGGCGCCGATGAACTGCTGCCGCGTGACGAATGGACGCAAAAACTGGCGCGCGCCCAGGCCACTGGCAAGCCGCTGCGCATCAAGCTGGGGCTGGACCCGACGGCGCCCGACATCCACATCGGCCACACCGTGGTGCTCAACAAGATGCGCCAATTGCAGGATCTGGGCCACCAGGTGATCTTCCTGATCGGCGACTTCACCAGCCTGATCGGCGACCCGTCGGGCCGCAACAGCACGCGCCCGCCGCTCACGCCCGAGCAGATCAAGGCCAACGCCGAGACGTACTACCGCCAGGCCAGCCTGGTGCTGGATCCGGCGCGCACCGAGATCCGCTACAACAGCGAATGGAGCGAGCCCCTGGGCGCCAGCGGCATGATCCAGCTCGCCGCCAAGTACACGGTGGCGCGCATGATGGAGCGCGACGACTTTCACAAGCGCTTCACCACCGGCCAATCCATTTCGGTGCACGAGTTCCTGTACCCGCTGATGCAGGGCTACGACTCCGTGGCGCTCAAGAGCGACCTGGAGCTGGGCGGCACCGACCAGAAGTTCAACCTGCTCATGGGCCGCCATCTGCAGCAGGAATACGGCCAGGAGCCGCAGTGCATCCTGACCATGCCGCTGCTCGTGGGGCTGGACGGCGTGGACAAGATGTCCAAGTCCAAGAACAACTACATCGGCATCGCCGAGGACGCGAACACCATGTTCGCCAAGGTGCTGAGCATCAGCGATACGCTGATGTGGGACTGGTTCACGCTGCTCTCGTTCAAGAGCCTGGCCGAGATCGCCGCGCTCAAGGCCGAGGTCGCCGGCGGGCGCAACCCCAAGGACGCCAAGGTGATGCTGGCCAAGGAGATCACCACGCGCTTCCACAGCGCGCAGGCGGCCGAGGCGGCGGAGCAGGACTTCATCAACCGCAGCAAGGGCGGCATTCCCGACGACATTCCCGAGGTGGCGCTCTCCGGCGCCCCGCTGGGCATCGGCGCTGTTCTGAAGCAGGCCAACCTCGCGCCTTCGACCAGCGAGGCCAGCCGCCTGATCGACGGCGGCGGCGTGCGCGTGGACGGCGGCGTGGTCAGCGACAAGGGCCTCAAGCTCGCCGCGGGCACCTACGTGGTGCAGGTGGGCAAGCGCAAGTTCGCACGGGTGACGCTGGTCTGATCGCTTCTTGCGCGCGGCCAGCTACCCCGCGGGCGGGTTGTCCTCGCCTGCCTCCTCGCCAATGGCGCGGCGCGTGGTGGCGGCCTGCAGCAGCAGCCAGGCGCAAAATGCCTGCACCTCGGGCCGCTGGCCGCTGCGCGGGCCGACCACGAGCCAGTACACCAGGGGCGAGTCGAGCCTGTGGCCGGGCAGTACCTCGACCAGGTCGCCGCTGGCCAGGCTGGGCGCGATCAGCGGCATGCGCGCCAGCGCCAGGCCCTGGCCGGCCAGCGCCGCCTGGGCGATCTGTTGGGCGTAGTTGAAGTACAGCCAGCGCCGCGGCTGCAGCCGCGGCAGGCCGTGCACGTCGAACCAGCGGCGCCAGGTGATGAGTTCGAAGTACGGCATGCGGTGCGCGTCGCCGGCCTCGATCAGCGTGAACTGCGCCACGTCGGCCGGCGTGCGGATCGGCGGCATGCTTTTGAGCAGCCAGGGGCTGGCGACGATGGCCAACTGCTCGCCAAACAGCCGCTGCGCGCCCGGCGCCGCGCTGGCCGGCACGTTCGAGCGCAGCGCCAGATCCACGTCGGCTGTCTCCAGGTCGATGATGGTGTCGCTGGCGTCGATGCGGATGTCGATGTCGGGGTTGTCGCGCTGGAACTCCTCCATGTGCGGTATCAGCCACATGGATGCGAAGCTCGCCCAGGTGGTAATGGCCACGCTGCGCCGCCCTGCCGTCAGGCGCACCTGGCGCACGGCGGCGTCCAGGCGCTCCAGCGCCGGCGCCACGGCGCGCTGCAGCAGGCCGCCGGCGCCAGTCAGCTCCACGGCGCGCGTGTGGCGCAGGAACAGCGGCACGCCCACTTCGTCTTCCAGCGCCTGGATCTGGCGGCTCACGGCCGACTGGGTCAGCGCCAGTTCCTCGGCGGCGGCGCGGAAGTTCAGGTGCCGGGCCACGGCAAGAAAGGCGCGCCAATGCCCCACAGCGACGGGGCGGGTGCGCAAATGGGTAATGGGCGGTGGGGTGGCCATGGTGCGGGCGGTCGTGGGGATGGGTTGGCAATAATGCGGGAATTGATGCGTTTTGTGAATCTATACGGCAGTGCTAATTCATTGGACGATGTGTTTTTGCAAAGGCAGACTGGAAGCTATTCAAGGGTTTTCCTGGAGAATGTCATGGCTGCATCGTATGTTCTGAATTCGCAACAATCCAAGACCCGCGCGGGCGTTGCCGCGCAAGGCCTGTGCAACCTGGCGCAAGGCAATGCGCGCAGCCTGCGGGCGCGCCGGGCCATGCAATTGCGCGTGCTGTGCGGGCGCGCCTGGCTGACCCGCGGCACCGGCCAGCAGGGCTGGCTCGACGACGCGGGCGACGTGCTGCTGCACGTCGGCCAGGGCGTGCAGGTGGCCGCAGGCGAGCAGGTGGTGATCGAGCCGCTGGGCGGCCAGCCGCTGCAGTACCAGTGGTGCAACGCCTGATCGGGCCTTGATCCGTGCCTGCCCGGCCCCGGCCTGGCGGGCGTCCGATAATTGCGCCTTCACGCGGGGCCGTCCCGCAGGCAAAGGACGCAATGACGACAGCACTGGACATCATCATCATGGCCGCGGGCAAGGGCACGCGCATGAAAAGCCGCACACCCAAGGTCTTGCAGCGCCTGGCCGGCAGGCCGCTCTTGCACCACGTGCTGGGCCAGGCTGCCAGCCTGCAGCCGCGCCGGGTGGTGGTGGTGACGGGCCATGGTGCTATTGAAGTAGAAGCTGCTTGCGCAAATGGGACGGGCGCTGCAGGCCAATTTGACTTGCAATGCGTGCGCCAGGAGCCGCAGCTGGGCACGGGCCACGCCGTGCAGCAGGCCGCGCCGCTGCTGACGGGCGACGGCATGGTGGTGGTGCTCTCGGGCGACGTGCCTCTGACGCGCGCGGCCACCTTGGCCGCGCTGGTGGCCGCCGCCGGGGGCGAGCGCCTGGCGCTGCTCACCGTGCGCCTGCCCGACCCCACGGGCTACGGGCGCATCGTGCGCGGCGCGGACGGCGGCGTGCAGCGCATCGTCGAGCACAAGGACGCGAGCAGCGCCGAGCGCGCCATCGACGAGGTCTACAGCGGCATCATGGCCGTGCCCGCGCGCCTGCTGGCGCCGTGGCTGGCGCGCCTGTCCAATGACAACGCCCAGGGCGAGTACTACCTGACCGACGTGGTCGCCATGGCCGTGCACGACGGCGTGCCGGTGGCCGCGCACTGCATCGACGACCCGGCGCAGGTGGCCGGGGTCAACAGCCCGCAGCAATTGGCCGAGCTCGAGCGCATCCACCAGCTGCGCCAGGCGCAGGCGCTGATGGAGCAGGGCGTGCGCCTGATGGATCCGGCCCGCTTCGACCTGCGCGACGACGCCCGCAGCGGCGCCCCCGCCGCGCTGGCGTGCGGGCAGGACGTGGAGATCGACGTGGGCTGCATCTTCAGCGGCAGCGTCGAGGTAGGCGAGGGCGCGCGCATCGGCGCGTACTGCAGCATTGCCAACGCGCGCATCGGCGCGGGCGCCGTCATCCACCCCTATACCCATATCGACGGCGAGAAGGCCGGCGCCAGCGTGGGCGCGGGCGCGCTCGTCGGCCCCTTCGCCCGCCTGCGCCCCGGCGCGCAGCTGGGGCGCGAGGTGCACATCGGCAACTTCGTGGAAGTGAAGAACAGTACCCTGGCCGATGGCGCCAAGGCCAACCACCTGGCCTACCTGGGCGACGCGACCGTGGGCGAGCGCGTGAACTACGGCGCGGGCAGCATCACCGCCAACTACGATGGCGCCAACAAGCACCGCACCACGATAGAGGCCGACGTGCACGTGGGCAGCAACTGCGTGCTGGTGGCGCCGGTCACCATCGGCGCGGGCGCCACCGTGGGCGGAGGATCCACCATTACCAAGAATGTGGCGCCTGGCGCGCTGGCCGTGGCGCGGGGCAGGCAGGCGGCCATCGACGGCTGGCAGCGCCCCGCCAAACAGGGCAAGTAGGCATGGACGAGCTGCAGCAACTGCGCGCCCAGCTGGAGCAGGCGCATGCACGCATGGCCGACATGGCTGGTGCGCAGGAGGAATTCCTGCGTGCTGTGTCGCATGATCTGCGCGCGCCGCTGCGCCACGTGACCTCGTACGGCGCGCTGGTGCGCGAGTTGCTGCAGGAGGTGGCCTCGCCGCCCGCGCAGGTGGCTGAAGCCCTGGACTTCGTTGCCACCATGGAGCAGTCCGCGCGCCGCATGGCGGCCATGCTTGACGGACTGCAGGCCATCTCCCGTGCGCAGCGCGCGCCGCTGGTGCCGGGCGCGGTGGAGCTGGCCACCGCCGTGCAGGCAGCGCGCGCCCAACTGGCCGCCCGCGAGGTAGGGCGCAGCGTGCAGTGGCGGCTCGACTGGCCCGCCCATCTGCCCGCGCTGCGGGCCGACCAAGGCCTGCTGGTGCAGCTGCTGGTGCAGCTGCTGGACAACGCGCTCAAGTTCACGCGCGGCTGCGCGCCGGCCGAAATCACCGTGCGCGCCAGCGCCAGCGCACCCGGCCGCGTGACCGTGACGGTGCAGGACAACGGCGCGGGCTTTGACGACGCGCGCGCGCACAAGCTGTTTGGCGTGTTCCAGCGCCTGCACCGCGAGGCCGAGTTTGAAGGCGTGGGCGCGGGCCTGGCGCTGTGCCGTGCCATCGCAGAGCGCCACGGCGCGGCCCTGGCCGCCAGCGCCCAGGTAGGCCAGGGCTGCAGCGTGCGCCTGGAATGGCCTACAGTCGTTGTCTGATGCTATTTTAATAATAGCTAATGGCGATTATTTGGAGAGCGCTACAGCTATTTTTGGTTCAAATTTTGCCCGCCGCGTGGCAAAAAAGGCCTTGACGTTGCGCACGTTCGCATCCTGGGTGAACAGCCGCTGCGCCAACTGCAGATACCCCGGCATGTCGCGCGTGTGCACCACCAGTACGAAGTCCGGTCCCGGTGCCACGCGCCAGCACTGCTGCACGGCCTCGTCGGCTACCGCGCGGGCTTCAAAGGCGTCCTGCCATTCGGCGCCCTGGCGATCCAGCTGGACTTCGACGATGGCCGACAGGCCGTGGCCCTGCACCGCCGCCAGCCTGTCGGGCTGCAGTAGCGCTACCTGGCGTTCGATCAGGCCGCTGTCGGCCAGCCGCCGCACGCGCCGCAGGCAAGTGGGGGGCGAGACGTGCACGCGCTCGGCCAGGGCGTGGTTGCTCAGCGATGCATCGCTTTGCAGTATGTCCAGAATGTGCAAATCGGTGGCATCAAGAACCAATGAAAATTCCATAATTCGGTAGTTTATGGAATATTCATTCGTTTTATTGTGGTGATGAAATATTCAATCTTTATTTGATTGAAATGTAAAGAAAATTTCAATCCCAAGGCCATAGCATCGCGCCATCAATCTGTTTGGAGTCGGCTTATGTGCGGCATCGTCGGCGCGGTTTCCTCGCGCAACATCGTTCCCATTCTGGTGCAAGGCCTGCAGCGGCTGGAATACCGGGGCTACGACTCGTGCGGCGTGGCCGTGCATGGCGCCAGTCTGGGCGCCGACCCGGCCGCCGGCCTGCGCCGCGCGCGCAGCACGGCGCGTGTGGCCGAGCTGCTGGCGCAGGTGCAGGCCGAACAGCTCGAAGGCGCCACCGGCATCGCCCATACGCGCTGGGCCACGCACGGCGCGCCGGCGGTGCACAACGCGCACCCGCACTTCAGCCACGGCAGCGGCAACGACGCCGCCACGCGCCCAGGCCGCGTCGCCCTGGTGCACAACGGCATCATCGAAAACCATGAGGAGCTGCGCCGCGAGCTGCAGGCGCGCGGCTATCTGTTTGCCAGCCAGACGGACACCGAAGTCATCGCCCACCTGGTCGACAGCCTGTACGACGGCGACCTGTTCGCCGCCGTGCGCGCCGCCGTGGCCCGGCTGCACGGCGCCTACGCCATCGCCGTCATGCACCGCGACGAGCCGCACCGCGTGGTCGGCGCGCGCGCAGGCTCGCCGCTGGTGCTGGGCGTGGGCGTGGGGGCGGTGCTGCCGAGCGAGCACTTTCTGGCCAGCGACGCCATGGCGCTGGCCGGCGTGACGGATCAGATCGTCTACCTGGAAGAAGGCGACCTGGTGGATCTGCAGCCCGGCCGCTACTGGATCGCCGGCGCCGACGGCCAGCCGCTGGGCGCCGAGCAGCGTCCGGTGCGCACCGTGCACGCGCACAGCGGCGCCGCCGAGCTGGGGCCGTACCGCCACTACATGCAGAAGGAAATCTTCGAGCAGCCGCGCGCCATCGCCGACACGCTGGAGGGCGTGCAGGCCATCGTGCCCGAACTGTTCGACGGCCAGAACCGCGCCGCCTGGCGCGTGTTCAACGAGATTGACCGCGTGCTCATCCTCGCCTGCGGCACCAGCTACTACAGCGGCTGCGCGGCCAAGTACTGGCTGGAAGACATCGCCGCCATCCCCACCCAGGTGGAGGTGGCCAGCGAATACCGCTACCGTACCAGCGTGCCCGACCCGCGCACGCTGGTCGTCGCCATCAGCCAGAGTGGCGAGACCGCCGACACCCTGGCCGCGCTGCGCCATGCGCAGTCCCTGGGCATGCGCCACACGCTGACCATCTGCAACGTGGCCACCAGCGCCATGGTGCGCGAGTGCGAGCTGGCCTACATCACCCGCGCCGGGGTCGAGATCGGCGTGGCCAGCACCAAGGCCTTCACCACGCAGCTGGCCGGCCTGTTCTTGCTGGCGCTGGCGCTGGCGCAGTCGCGCGGGCGCCTGGCGCCCGAGCAGGAGGCAGCCCACCTCAAGGCCATGCGCCACCTGCCCGTGGCGCTGCAGGCGGTGCTGGCGCTCGAACCCCAGATCATCGGCTGGGCCGACGACTTCGCGCGCCAGCAGAACGCCTTGTTCCTGGGCCGGGGCCTGCACTACCCGATCGCGCTGGAGGGCGCGCTCAAGCTCAAGGAAATCAGCTACATCCACGCCGAGGCCTATCCGGCGGGCGAACTCAAGCACGGCCCGCTGGCGCTGGTGGACGCCAGCATGCCGGTGGTGACCGTGGCGCCCAACGACGCGCTGCTGGAAAAGCTCAAGAGCAACATGCAGGAGGTGCGCGCGCGCGCCGGCGTGCTCTACGTGCTGGCCGACGCCGACACGCACATCGAAAGCGGAGAGGGCATCCACGTCATCCGCATGCCCGAGCACTACGGCGCGCTCTCGCCCATCCTGCACGTGGTGCCGCTGCAGCTGCTGGCCTACCACACCGCTTGTGCCAGGGGGACGGATGTGGACAAGCCCAGAAACCTTGCCAAGAGCGTGACGGTCGAATGACCGGCGTACCCGGCGTGCCCGGCGTGGCGGCGCTTGCGCCTTCTGCCTTGCAGTACCATTGACGTTCACGTCAACGTCAATACGGCGCCTGCGCTGCGCCCTTTCGCCCGCACACCATGGCCACCTACACCATCAGCGACCTTGCCAAGGAGTTCGACCTCACCACGCGGGCCATGCGTTTCTATGAGGACATGGGCCTGCTGCGGCCCGAGCGCACCGGCCCTGGCGGGCGCAACCGCGTCTACAGCGGGCGCGACCGCACACGGCTCAAGCTGACGCTGCGCGCCAAGCGGCTGGGCCTGTCGCTGACCGAGGCCAAGGAAATCATCGACCTGTACGACAGCCCGCGCGACACCGGCGCGCAGCTGCACCGCTTTCTGGAGGTGCTGGGCGCACACCGGCGCCAGCTGGAGGCGCAGATGACGGACCTGCAGGCCAACCTGGACGAAGTGCGCGAGCACGAGCGCGAGGCGCGCGAACTGCTGGCAAAAATCAAGACGTGACGGGCAAAGTCATGGATAATTGACGTTTACGTAAACGTAATTCACTGGAATTCATTGGGCGCCCCCCGCTGCCCGCCGACCAAGGAGACGACTCATGAGCATTGCCAACCCGCTGCCCGGCCTGAACTTCCAGCTGGGCGAGGACATCGACGCGCTGCGCGACGCCGTGCGCGACTTTGCCCAGGCCGAGATCGCGCCGCGCGCGGCCGAGATCGACCGCACCGACCAGTTTCCGATGGACGTCTGGCGCAAGCTGGGCGAGCTGGGCGTGCTGGGCATCACCGTGCCCGAGCAGTACGGCGGCGCCGCCATGGGCTACCTGGCGCACATGGTGGCCATGGAAGAGATTTCGCGCGCCAGCGCCTCGGTGGGCCTGTCCTACGGCGCGCACAGCAACCTGTGCGTGAACCAGATCAACCGCAACGGCAGCGAGGCGCAGAAGGCCAAGTACCTGCCCAAGCTGATCAGCGGCGAGCACGTGGGCGCACTGGCCATGAGCGAGCCCGGCGCGGGCTCGGACGTGATCAGCATGAAGCTCAAGGCCGAGGACAAGGGCGGCTACTACCTGCTCAACGGCAGCAAGATGTGGATCACCAACGGGCCGGACGCCGACACGCTGGTGGTCTACGCCAAGACCGAGCCCGAACTGGGCGCGCGCGGCGTGACGGCCTTCCTGATCGAGAAGGGCATGCCCGGGTTTTCCATCGCGCAGAAGCTCGACAAGCTGGGCATGCGTGGCAGCCACACGGGCGAGCTGGTGTTCCAGAACGTCGAGGTGCCGGCGGGCAACGTGCTCGGCGCGGTCAACGGCGGCGCCAAGGTGCTGATGAGCGGGCTCGACTACGAACGCGCCGTGCTCACCGGCGGGCCGCTGGGCATCATGCAGTCGGTCATGGACAACGTCGTGCCCTACATCCACGACCGCAAGCAGTTCGGCCAGAGCATTGGCGAGTTCCAGCTCATCCAGGGCAAGGTGGCCGACATGTACACCGTGCTGCAGGCCGGGCGCAGCTTTGCCTACACCGTGGCCAAGAACCTGGACATGCTGGGCACCGAGCATGTGCGCCAGGTGCGCAAGGACTGCGCCAGCGTGATACTGTGGTGCGCCGAGAAAGCCACCTGGATGGCGGGCGAGGGCGTGCAGATCTTCGGCGGCAACGGCTACATCAACGAGTACCCGCTGGGCCGCCTGTGGCGCGACGCCAAGCTGTACGAGATCGGCGCGGGCACGAGCGAGATCCGGCGCATGCTGATCGGCCGCGAGCTGTTTGCCGAAACCTGCTGAACGCCGCACAACCCCTGAAAGACGACCCCCATGAGCATCACCTCCATCGAAGCACTGTTTGAGCACAACCGCACCTGGGCGGCACAGATGGAGCGTGAGCGCCCCGGTTTCTTCACCGGGCTGATGGCGCAGCAAAAGCCCAAGTACATGTGGATCGGCTGCTCCGACAGCCGCGTGCCGGCCAACCAGATCACCGGGCTGGAGCCGGGCGAGGTGTTCGTGCACCGCAACATCGCCAACGTGGTCGTGCCGACCGACCTGAACTGCCTGTCCACCATCCAGTACGCGATCGACCAGCTCAAGGTCGAGCACCTGATGGTCGTGGGCCACTACGGCTGCGGCGGCGTGGGTGCTGCGCTCAACGACGCGCGCATCGGCCTGGCCGACAACTGGATCCGCCACGTCAAGGACATCCGCGACAAGCACGCCGCGCTGCTCGACGGCCTGGCGCTGCCGTGGCGCCACGACGCGCTGTGCGAGTTGAACGTCATCGAGCAGGTGCTCAACGTCGCCCAGTCCACCGTGATCCAGGACGCCTGGGCGCGCGGCCAGAAGGTGCAGCTGCACGGCTGGTGCTACCGCCTGGGCAACGGCCTGATCACCAACCTGGAGATGACCGTGCCCAGCGTCAGCGGGCTGGACCAGGCCTACCGCGACGCCGTCGCCCAGGTGGCCAGCCGCACGCGCGGCTGAGGGCCGCAGCCGCCGGGAGCAGGGCATGACCGCGCAGCGCCTGGACGCCCCGCAGGCACAGGACATCGCCCGTGCCATGCTTGACGGCTTCAACCGCCACTACCGGCTGTTTCGCACCGAGTCGGCGCGCGCCAAGCACCGCTTCGAGACGGCCGACTGGCACGGCCAGCAGCGCGCGCAGCGCGAGCGCATCGAGTTCTACGACCTGCGCGTGCGCGAATGCGTGCGCCGCATGGACAAGGAATTCGCCGCCGGCCAGCTGGACATGCAGGTCTGGCACCAGGTCAAGCTGTACTACATCGGCCTGCTGGTCGATCACTGCCAGCCCGAGCTGGCCGAGACCTTCTTCAACTCGGTCACCACCAAGATCCTGCACCGCACGCACTTCCACAACGACTTCATCTTCGTGCGCCCGGCCGTCAGCACCGAGTACATCCTGGGGCGCGAGGCGCGCCCTGGCTACCGCGCCTACTACCCGCAGCCGGGCGACCTGCGCGCCGTGCTGCTGCGCATCGTCGAGGGCTGCGGCCTGCAGCGCCCGTTCCAGAACCTGGAGCGCGACATCGACTACGTGCTGGCCGCGCTGCAGCCGCGCATCGCCGGCCTGAAGTGGCGGCCCAACTTCCAGATCCAGGTGCTCTCCAGCCTGTTCTACCGCAACAAGGGCGCCTACCTGGTGGGCAAGGTCATCAACGGGTTTTCCTCCACGCCGTTCGCGCTGCCGATACTGCACGGCGACGACGCGCGCCTGTACATCGACGCCGCGCTGTTCGGCGAGGACGAGCTGCTGGCGCTGTTCAGCTTCGCGCGCGCCTACTTCATGGTCGACATGGAGGTGCCCAGCGGCTACGTGCAGTTCCTCGCCAGCCTGATGCCCAAGAAGCCCCAGGCCGAGATCTACGCCGCGCTGGGCCTGGCCAAGCAGGGCAAGACGCTGTTCTACCGCGAGCTGCTCTGGCACCTCAAGCACTCCAGCGACCTGCTGCGCATCGCCCCCGGCATCAAGGGCATGGTCATGCTGGTGTTCGACCTGCCCAGCTTTCCCTACGTGTTCAAGCTCATCAAGGACCGCTTCCCGCCGCAGAAGGACACCACGCGCGAGCAGGTCAAGTCCAAGTACCAGCTCGTCAAGCACCACGACCGCGTCGGGCGCATGGCCGACACGCTCGAATACAGCCTGGTGGCGCTGCCGCGCGCGCGCTTTTCCGACGCGCTGATCGCCGAGCTGCTGCAGCACGCGGCCAGCCAGGTCGAGATCAGCGACCGCGACGGTGACGGGGAGCAGGAAGTCATCATCAGCCACCTCTACATCGAGCGGCGCATGGTGCCGCTCAACCTCTACCTGCAGGAGCTGTTCGACACCGGCCTGGACGACGCGCAGGCGCGCGCGCAGCTGGAGCGCTGCGTGATCGACTACGGCAACGCCATCAAGGATCTGGTGGCCGCCAACATCTTCCCCGGCGACATGCTGTGGAAGAACTTCGGCGTCACGCGCGGCGGCAAGGTGGTGTTCTACGACTACGACGAGATCGAGTACCTGACCGATTGCCACTTCCGCGCCGTGCCGCCGCCGCGCTGCGAGGAGGACGAGCTCTCGGGCGAGGTCTGGTGGAAGGTCGGCCCGCGCGACGTGTTCCCCGAGACCTTCGCCCCCTTCCTGCTGGGCAACCCGGCGGTGCGCGAGGTCTTCATGCGCCACCACGCCGACCTGCTCACGCCGCAGTACTGGCAGGCGCACAAGGAGCGCATCCAGCAAGGCCACGTCTACGACGTGTTCCCCTATCCGCAGGAGCGGCGCTTTGCCACGGACGGCGCCGCTGCCCCCCTTTCTTTACCGTGAACCCTTGTCAAGGAGATCCATATGCAAGACCCCATCGTCATCGTCGGCGCCGCCCGCACCCCCATGGGCGGCTTCCAGGGCGATTTTTCCGACCTGGCCGCGCACGACCTGGGCGGCGCGGCCATCAAGGCGGCTGTTGCGCGCGCCGGCGTCGCGCCCGAGAAGGTCGATGAAGTGCTGTTCGGCAACTGCCTGATGGCCGGCCAGGGCCAGGCGCCCGCGCGCCAGGCCGGGCACAAGGGCGGGCTGCCGCGCAGCACCGGCGCCGTGACGCTGTCCAAGATGTGCGGCGCCGGCATGGAGGCCACCATCCTCGCGCACGACCAGCTCGTCGCCGGCAGCCGCGACGTGATGGTCTCGGGCGGCATGGAGAGCATGACCAACGCCCCCTACCTGCTCAAGAAGGGCCGCGGCGGCTATCGCATGGGCCACGACAAGATCTTCGACCACATGATGCTCGACGGCCTGGAAGACGCCTACGAGGCCGGCCGCTCCATGGGCACCTTCGGCGAGGACTGCGCCGCCAAGTACCAGTTCACGCGCGAGGCGCAGGACGCCTTCGCCATCGCCAGCGTGCAGCGCGCGCAAAACGCCATCACGAGCGGCGCGTTCCAGGCCGAGATCACCCCCGTCACCTTCAGCACCCGCAAGGGCGAGGTCACGGTGACGCAGGACGAAGGCCCGCCCAAGATCCGCCTGGACAAGATCCCCACGCTCAAGCCCGCGTTCAAGAAGGACGGCACCATCACGGCAGCCGCCAGCTCCAGCATCAACGACGGCGCCGCCGCGCTGGTGCTGATGCGCCAGTCCACCGCGCAAGAGCTGGGCTGCAAGCCGCTGGCGCGCATCGTCAGCCACGCCACGCACGCGCAGGCGCCCGAATGGTTCACCACCGCCCCCGTCGGCGCGACCGAAAAAGCCTTGAAAAAGGCCGGCTGGAAGGTCGACGACGTGGACCTGTGGGAGATCAACGAAGCCTTCGCCGTCGTCCCCATGGCGCTGATGCACGACCTGAAGGTGCCGCACGACAAGGTCAACGTCAACGGCGGCGCCTGCGCTCTGGGTCACCCCATCGGCGCCAGCGGCGCGCGCATCCTGGTCACGCTGCTGTACGCGCTGCAGGCGCGCGGCAAGAAGCGCGGCCTGGCCACGCTGTGCATCGGCGGCGGCGAGGCCACGGCCATGGCCATCGAATTGGTTTGATTCAAGTAAAACAATAGCTGTTCGCGCTTGTTGGTAATGAGTTTCAGATTGTTTTGTATCTGAAATCGTTATCAAAAAAGCGCGAACAGCTATCAAAAAATACACAAGGAGGCCGCCGTGCTACTCACCCAAGACCAGCAAATGATCCGCGACGCGGTGCGCGCCTTTGCCCAGCAGGAACTGGCGCCCCACGCCGCGCGCTGGGACAAGGAACACCACTTTCCGCGCGAGGCCCACCAGGGCCTGGCCGCCCTGGGCGCCTACGGCATTTGCGTGCCCGAGGAACTGGGCGGCGCCGGGCTGGACTACCTCACGCTGGCGCTGGTGCTCGAAGAAATCGCGGCGGGCGACGGCGGCACCAGCACGGCCATCAGCGTCACCAACTGCCCCGTCAACGCCATCCTGATGCGCTACGGCAACGCGCAGCAACAGCGCGACTGGCTCATGCCGCTGGCGCGCGGCGAAATGCTCGGGGCGTTTTGCCTGACCGAGCCGCACGTCGGCTCCGATGCGTCTGCCCTGCGCACCACGGCGGTCAAGGACGGTGACGAATACGTGATCAACGGCGTCAAGCAGTTCATCACCAGCGGCAAGAACGGGCAGGTGGCCATCGTCATCGCCGTCACCGACAAGGGTGCGGGCAAAAAGGGCATGAGCGCCTTCCTCGTGCCCACCAATACCCCCGGCTACGTGGTGGCGCGGCTCGAAGACAAGCTGGGCCAGCACAGCAGCGACACGGCGCAGATCAACTTCGACAACTGCCGCGTCCCGGCCCAGAACCTGATCGGCGCCGAGGGCGAGGGCTACAAGATCGCGCTGGGCGCGCTCGAAGGCGGGCGCATCGGCATCGCCGCGCAAAGCGTGGGCATGGCGCGCAGCGCCTTCGAGGCCGCGCTGGCGTACAGCAAGGAGCGCGAGAGCTTCGGCCAGCCCATCTTCCACCACCAGGCCGTGGGCTTCAGGCTGGCCGACTGCGCCACGCAGATCGAGGCCGCGCGCCAGCTCATCTGGCACGCCGCAGCGCTGCGCGACGCCGGCCAGCCCTGCCTGAAGGAAGCCGCGATGGCCAAGCTGTTCGCCAGCGAAATGGCCGAGCGCGTGTGCAGCGCCGCCATCCAGACGCTGGGCGGCTACGGCGTGGTCAGCGACTTCCCGGTCGAACGCATCTACCGCGACGTGCGCGTGTGCCAGATCTACGAGGGCACGAGCGACGTGCAGAAGATCATCATCGGCCGCGCGCTGGCCTGACAGCTATTGAAGCAGTAGCTGTTGGCGCTTTCTGTACAACGGCTGCAACCCGTTTGCACCTGAAACTCACAGCAGCCGCGGCACCGACGCCGCCAGCGCCGCGATCACCTGCCCGGTCAGCGCGCCAAACACCGCCAGCGCCGCGGCCACCTGCGGCGCCAGCACCCAGGCCCAGAACGACATCGCCACCAGGCCAAAGGCAAAGCCCGACAGGCCCTGCACGAAGCCCGCCACCATGGCGCCCAGGAGCGTCACGACCAGCACCGTATCCATCGCCGTCCTTTCCATCTGCGTGGCGCCGATTCTGCACGCGCGCCCAGGACGGCGTGGCGCAGCTCTGCAAGAATCAAGGCTTCTGCAGACATCACCACAGGAGCACCGCATGCCACAGCGCCGCGCATTCATCCACCAAGCCACCGTCTTTGGCGCGCTGCTGCTGCTCGCGCAGCGCCAGGCGCTGGCCCTGTCGCTGTCCAGCCTCTCCAACGCCGATGCGTCCAGCGGCGTCAAGGCCGCGCTGGGCAAGGGCGCCGAGGTGGCCGTCGCGCTGCTGGGCCAGCCCGGCGGCTTTCTGGACAATCCCAAGGTGCGCATCCCGCTGCCCGGCTACCTGGACGACGCGGCCAAGCTGCTGCGCAAGTTCGGCCAGGGCAAGCGCATCGACGAGCTCGTCACCACCATCAACCGCGCCGCCGAGGCGGCCGTGCCCATGGGCAAGGATCTGCTGGTGGGCGCCGTGCAGGACATGACCGTGACCGACGCCAAGAACATCCTGGCCGGCGGCGACACCTCGGTGACCGACTTCTTCGCCGCCAAGACCCGCGCGCCTCTGTCCGAGCGCTTTTTGCCCGTCGTCACCCAGGCCACCGAGAAGGTCGGGCTCGTCCAGCAGTACAACGGCTTCGCGGGCAAGGCCGCCAGCTTTGGCCTGGTCAAGAAGGAAGACGCCGACCTGCCGCACTACGTCACCGGCAAGACGCTCGACGGCCTGTACCTCACCATCGGCGAAGAGGAAAAGAAGATCCGCGACAACCCCGCGGCGGCGGGCAGCGCGATCCTGCAAAAAGTCTTTGGTACGCTGAAGTGAACACCTGCCCCTGCGGGCGCCGCAGCGCCAAGGGCGCGGCGCTGGCGCTGGCCGACTGCTGCGGTCGCTACCTCGACCAGGGCGAGCCCGCGCCCGACGCCGAAAGCCTGATGCGCTCGCGCTACAGCGCCTTCGTGCTGGAGCGCGCCGATTACCTGCAAGCCACCTGGCACGCCAGCACGCGCCCGCAGGCGCTGGACTTCGACGCCGGCGCCAAGTGGCTGGGGCTGGAGGTGCGCAGCCACCGCGCCACCGGCGCGGACCGGGCCGAGGTCGAATTCGTCGCCCGCTACCGCGTGCACGGCCGCGCCGTGCGCCTGCACGAACGCAGCCGCTTCGTGCGCGAGGACGGGCGCTGGTATTACGTGGATGGCGACGCCCGGTAGCAGCGCTACCCGGCGCCGAATACCGCCGGCAAATCGCGCGCGCCGTGCAGGATGCGCAGTATCACCACCGCATCGGGTTCTGCCTCGAAGAAGATGACGTAGTGGCCGTAGGCGCACGACCGGATGCCGTCTCCCAGCTCGGTGCGCAAGCGGTAGCCGGGCGGGTTGATGGTGATGCGCTGGCACTGCGCACGCAGTTCGCGCACAAAGCGCAAGGCGCGCAAGGGGTTGTCGGCTGCGATGTAGTCGCCAATGGCTTCAAGGTCTTGCTCTGCCAGCGGGGTGAAGGTCAGGCGCATTGGTTTCGGAGGGGGCTTTGGGTTTGCGCCTGCGCTGCATATTTCGCCTCCAAACGGTCGAACACCGCGTCTGCAGGCCTGGCTGGGCCGCTGGCCCGGCCTGCCGCGATCTCGGCGCGCAGGGCGTCGAGTTCGAGCTGCTTGCGCTCTTCCTGCTCTTCCAGCAGGCGCAGGCCGGCCCGCACCACCTCGCTGGCGTTGTTGAAGCGGCCGCTTTGCAATTGGTTGCGGACAAAGGTTTCGAAGTGATTGCCAAGGGCAACGCTGGTGGGCATGGCGGCGGCCTCCTATCTGTTAACAACAATTATTGCCGCTTTCCATGCACAGCGCACAACGTGCCCGCCGCCTGGCGCTGGCCAAGGCCCCCTTGGCGCTGGGGCGTGCGGGTAGACAAACCGCGTTATCTGGCCGACAGTGTGCATGCAGCACGAAGGCGTGCGCCGGGCGGCTGGGTGCGCGCAATTGCATGCGTTGCGCCGGCGCGGGGTTCTTGCCAAATGGATAGAATCCGCGCGGCGTAACACAACGCAGCAGGGACGGTGCATCGCAACCCGGCGCCCCGTCCTGTCCTTGACAACGCGCGCGACACAATCGCGCGAGGAGACCGTGGATGACATCGCATACAGCCCTGCGGCTGCATGTGCCCGAGCCTACTGGGCGCCCGGGCGGCAGCACCGACTTTTCCTACCTCAGCACCTCGCCGGCCGGCAGCGTGCGCAAACCCCCCACAGACACCCCTGCGGCCGACACGGCCGACCTGGCGAACAGCCTGGTGCGCGTGCTCGACGACGCGGGCAACGCCGTTGGCCCCTGGGCGCCGGCCATCCATCCGGACCGCCTGCGACGCGGCCTCAAGGCCATGGTCAAGACGCGCCTGTTCGACGCGCGCATGCTGACCGCGCAGCGCCAGAAGAAGCTGTCGTTCTACATGCAGTGCCTGGGCGAGGAGGCCATCGCCGTGGCGCACGCGCTGGCGCTGCAGGAGGGGGACATGTGCTTTCCCACCTATCGCCAGCAGGGGCTGCTGCTCTCGCGCGACGACGTGCCCATGTCCGAGCTGATCTGCCAGCTCATGAGCAACGAGGCCGACCCCATCCGCGGGCGCCAGCTGCCGGTGATGTATTCGTACAAGCGCGCGGGCTTTTTCTCCATCTCGGGCAACCTGGGCACGCAGGTGCCGCAGGCCGTGGGCTGGGCGATGGCGTCGGCCATCAAGGGCGACACCAAGATCGCCTCCGCCTGGATCGGCGACGGCGCCACCGCCGAGAGCGACTTCCACACCGCGCTGACCTTCGCCCACGTGTACCGCGCGCCGGTCATCATCAATGTGGTCAACAACCAGTGGGCCATCTCCACCTTCCAGGCCATCGCCGGCGGTGAGGGCACCACCTTCGCCCAGCGCGGCGTGGGCGTGGGCATCGCCTCGCTGCGCGTGGACGGCAACGACTTCCTGGCCGTGTACGCCGCCTCGCAATGGGCGGCCGAGCGCGCGCGCGGCAACAGCGGCCCCACGCTGATCGAGTGGGAGACCTACCGCGCCGGCCCGCACTCCACGTCCGACGATCCTTCCAAGTACCGTCCCGCCGACGACGCCAAGTGCTTCCCGCTGGGCGACCCCATCGAGCGCCTGAAGCAGCACCTGATCGCCATCGGCGAATGGAGCGAGGCGCAGCACGCCCAGGCCGTCAAGGAGCTGGAGGCCGAGGTCGTCGCCGCGCAGAAGGAGGCCGAAAGCCACGGCACCCTGCTCGACGGCCGCGTGCCCAGCGCCGCGACCATGTTTGACGATGTGTACAAAGACATGCCGGAGCACCTGCGCCGGCAGCGCCAGCAGTTGGGGGTGTAAGCCATGGCAATGCAAGAAAAAGACACGGCCGCCGTGGGCCAGGGCGTGCCCATGACCATGATCGCCGCGCTGCGCTCGGCCATGGACGTGATGATGGGACGCGACGACAACGTCATCGTCTACGGCCAGGACGTGGGCTACTTCGGCGGCGTGTTCCGCGTCACCGAGGGCCTGCAGGCCAAGTACGGCAAGACGCGGTGCTTCGACGCGCCGATCAACGAAAGCGGCATCGTCGCCACCGCCATCGGCATGGCGGCATACGGGCTGCGCCCGGTGGTCGAGATCCAGTTCGCCGACTACTTCTACCCAGCCACCGACCAGATCGTCTCCGAGGCGGCGCGCCTGCGCCACCGCTCGGCGGGCGACTTCACCGCGCCGCTGACCATCCGCATGCCCTGCGGCGGCGGCATCTACGGCGGGCAGACGCACAGCCAGAGCCCCGAGGCCTTCTTCACCCACGTGTGCGGCCTGCGCACCGTGATGCCGAGCAACCCGTATGACGCCAAGGGCCTGCTGATCTCGTCCATCGAATGCGACGACCCGGTGATCTTCCTGGAGCCCAAGCGCCTGTACAACGGCCCGTTCGACGGCCACCACGACAAGCCCGTGGTGCCCTGGTCCAAGCACGACATGGGCCGCGTGCCCGAGGGCTACTACAACGTGCCGCTGGACAAGGCGGCGGTGCTGCGCCCCGGCAAGGACGTGACGGTGCTGGCCTACGGCACCATGGTCTGGGTGGCCGAGGCCGCCGTGCGCGAGGCCGGCGTGGACGCCGAGATCATCGACCTGCGCAGCCTCTGGCCGCTGGACCTGGAGACCATCGTCGCCTCGGTCAAGAAGACGGGCCGCTGCGTCGTGGTGCACGAAGCCACGCGCACCAGCGGCTTTGGCGCCGAACTTGCAGCGCTGGTGCAGGAGCATTGCTTCTACCACCTGGAGGCCCCCATAGAACGCGTGACCGGCTGGGACACCCCCTACCCGCACGCCCAGGAATGGGCCTATTTCCCCGGGCCGGCGCGCGTCGCCGCCGCCCTTACGCGCGCAATGGAGGGCTGAAGCCATGGGTATCTATGTAATCCGCGTGCCCGACATCGGCGAGGGCATTGCCGAGGTGGAACTGGTCAACTGGCACGTCCAGCCCGGCGACACCGTGAACGAAGACCAGCACCTGGCCGACGTGATGACCGACAAGGCCACCGTCGAGGTGCCCAGCCCCATCGCCGGCAAGGTGCTGGCGCTGGGCGGCCAGGTGGGCCAGGTGATGGCCGTGGGCGCCGAACTGGTGCGCCTGGAAGTGGAAGGCGCGGGCAACCTCAAGGAAGGCGCGCCCGCGCAGGCTGCCGCACCGGTGCCCGCACCTGCGGCGGCGCCCGTGGCCGCAGCGCCTGTGCAGGCCCCCGCGCCGGCGCCGGCCGCCGCCGCGCCCAGGCCGGCAGCTCCGCAGCGCGCCGCGGCGCCCGCAGCAGCGCGCGCCAGCGCCCGCGCCGAGGGCGAGCGCCCGCTTGCCTCGCCCGCCGTGCGCCGCCGCGCGCAGGACATGGGCGTGGACCTGCGCTACGTGCACGGCAGCGGCCCGGCCGGGCGCATCGAGCACCACGACCTGGACGCCTACGCCGCAGGCGGCGGCCAGCCGCAGGCGGGCGGTGGCACGCAGTACGTGCAGCGCCATGGCGAGGAGCAGATCCCCGTCATCGGCCTGCGCCGCAAGATCGCGCAGAAGATGCAGGAGGCCAAGCGCCGCGTTCCGCACTTCAGCTACGTCGAGGAGGTGGACGTGACCGAGCTGGAGGCCTTGCGCCAGCAGCTCAACAAAATCCACGGCAATGCGCGCGGCAAGCTCACGCTGCTGCCCTTCCTGGCGCGCGCCATGGTGCTGGCGCTGCGCGACTTCCCGCAGATCAACGCCCGCTACGACGACGACGCCGGCCACGTCACGCGCTACGAGGCCGTGCACCTGGGCATTGCCGCGCAGACCGACGCCGGCCTGATGGTGCCCGTGCTGCAGCACGCCGAAAGCCTGGACCTGTGGCAGTGCGCCGCCGGCATTGCCCGCCTGGCCGAAGGCGCCAAGAGCGGCAAGCTGGCGCGCGAGGAACTGTCGGGCTCCAGCATCACGCTGACCAGCCTGGGGGCGCTGGGCGGCATCGTCAGCACGCCCGTCATCAACCATCCCGAGGTGGCCATCGTCGGCGTCAACCGCATGGTCGAGCGCCCGATGCTGCGCGGTGGCCAGGTGGTGGCGCGCCAGCTGATGAACCTGTCCTCGTCGTTCGACCACCGCGTGGTGGACGGCATGGACGCGGCGCGCTTCATCCAGGCGGTGCGCGCCCTGCTAGAAACCCCGGCCCTGCTGTTCGTGGAGTGAGAAACGCAATGACCAAGGAAATCACGACCAAGCTGCTCATTATCGGCGGCGGCCCCGGCGGCTACGTGGCGGGCATACGCGCCGGCCAGCTGGGCATACCCACCGTGCTGGTGGAGGGCGCCCACCTGGGCGGCACGTGCCTGAACATCGGCTGCATCCCGTCCAAGGCGCTGATCCACGCGGCGCATGAATTCGAGCACGCGCGCCAGCAGGCCGGCGGCTCCAAGACCGGCATCCGCGTGGCCGACCCGCAGATCGACGTGGCGCAGACCGTGCGCTGGAAGGACGGCATCGTCACGCGCCTGACCGGCGGCGTGGGCGCACTCTTGCGCAAGGCCGGCGTGCAGGTACTCAAGGGCTGGGCGCAGATCGAGGATGGCAAGACCGTCACCGTGACCCTGGCCGACGGCCAGACCCAGCGCGTGCGCTGCGAGCACCTGCTGCTGGCCAGCGGCTCCGAGCCGGTGGAACTGCCCAGCATGCCGTTTGGCGGCGCCATCTGGTCGTCGACCGACGCGCTCTCGCCCGACGCCATCCCCAAGCGCCTGGTGGTGGTGGGCGCCGGCTACATCGGCCTGGAACTGGGCATGGCCTACCGCAAGCTGGGCGCCGAAGTGACGGTGGTGGAAGCCGCCCAGCGCGTGCTGCCCAGCTACGACGAGGAACTGACCCAGCCCGTGCTGGACGCGCTGCAGAAAAGCGGTGTGGTGCTGCACCTGGGCTGCAGCGTGGCCGGCTGGGACGCCAAGCACGGCGTGCACGTACGCAACGCCCGCGCCGACGAGTTCGCCCTGCCCGCCGACCGCGTGCTGGTGGCCGTGGGCCGCAGGCCGCGCACGACCGGCTTTGGGCTCGAAGGCCTGCAGCTGGACATGGCCGGGCGCCACGTGGCCATCGACGCGCACTGCAAAACGTCGATGCGCAACGTCTGGGCCATTGGCGACGTGACCGGCGAGCCCATGCTGGCGCACCGCGCCATGGCGCAGGGCGAATGCGTGGCCGAGCAGATCGCGGGCAAGAACCGGCGCTTCGAGCCCATGGCCATCCCCGCCGTGTGCTTTACCGACCCCGAGGTGGTCGTGGTCGGCAAGACCCCGGGCGAGGCGCGCGCCGCCGGCATCGACTGCATCGACGCCGCCTTCCCGTTTGCCGCCAACGGCCGCGCCATGACGCTGGAGGCCACCGGCGGCTTCGTGCGCGTGGTGGCGCGGCGCGACAACCACCTCATCCTTGGCTGGCAGGCCGTGGGCCGGGGCGTGGCCGAGCTGGCGGCGGCGTTTGGCCAGTCCATCGAAATGGGCGCGCGCCTGGAGGACGTGGGCCACACCATCCATGCCCACCCCACGCTGGGCGAGGCCGTGCAGGAGGCCGCGCTGCGCGCACTGGGCCACGCGCTGCACATCTGACGGCAGCGGCCCTGCCGCGCCCCCCACAGGGCCGCACCGGGCAAGCCGGTGCGGCCCTCTTTACGTGGCGCCTGCGTGCTGGCAGCCGGCGCGGCTCTTGCCTATAGTCGGCAGGACAAGGAGACCCACCGTCATGAACATCGCCCACCTGCTGGCGCGCAGCGCGCGCACCTACCCCGACCGCCCGGCGCTGCTGCTGGGCGCGCGCGTGCTCCACAGCTACGCCGCCCTGGCCGCGCGCGTGGCGGCGCTGGCCGGGCATTTGCGCGCGCTGGGCGTGCAGCCGGGCGACCGCGTGGCGCTGTACGCGGCCAACTGCCCCGAATACCTGGAGGCGCTGCACGCCTGCCACTGGGCCGGCGCCGTGGTGGTGCCGGTCAACTACAAGCTGCACCCGCGCGAACTGGCGCACGTGCTGGCCGACAGCGGCGCGCGCGTAGTCTGCGCCAGCGCGCCGCTGCGCCAGGGCGCGCTGGACGCCGGCGCCAGCGCCGCGCTGCTGCAGGAACTGGGCAGCGCGGCCTGGCACGCGGCGGCGGCCGGCGCGCCGCTGGCCCCGCACGACGCGGCCCCGCAGGACCTGGCCTGGCTGTTCTACACCTCGGGCACCACCGGCCGGCCCAAGGGCGTGATGCTGACGCAGGCCAACCTGCTGGCCATGACCATGGCCTATTTCACCGACGTGGACGAGGTGCACGCGCACGACGCCATGGTCTACGCCGCGCCCATGTCGCACGGCGCCGGGCTGTACAACTACGCGCACATGCTGCGCGGCGCGCGCCACGTCGTGCCCGAATCGGGCGGGTTCGATCCGGCCGAACTGGCGCAGCTGGCCGCCAGCGTGGGGCAGCTGTCGCTGTTTGCCGCGCCCACCATGGTGCACCGCCTGGTCGATCACCTGCAGCGCAGCGGCCAGGGCGGCGCGGGCTTCAAGACCATCGTCTACGGCGGCGGCCCGATGTACGTGGACGACCTGCGCCGCGCCATCGACACCATGGGCCAGAAGTTCGTGCAAATCTACGGCCAGGGCGAATCGCCCATGACCATCACCGCGCTGGCGCGCCAGCACCTGATGGACACCCGGCACCCGCGCTGGATGGATCGCATCGCCTCGGTCGGCGTGCCGCACGCCTGCGTGGAGGTGCGCGTGGCCGACGCCCACGACCGCGCCGCCGCCGTGGGCGAACTGGGCGAGGTGCTGGTGCGCGGCGCCACCGTGATGGCCGGCTACTGGAACAACCCCGACGCCACCGCGCAAACGCTGCGCGGCGGCTGGCTGCACACCGGCGACATCGGCAGCCTGGATGCCGATGGCTTTCTGACGCTGCGTGACCGCAGCAAGGACGTGATCATCTCCGGCGGCTCCAACATCTACCCGCGCGAGGTGGAGGAAGTGCTGCTGCTGCACCCCCAGGTGAGCGAGGCCGCCGTGGTCGGCCAGCGCGACGCGGATTGGGGCGAGGTGGTGGTGGCCTTCCTGGTCGCGGGCGATGGCGGGCCGGTGCAGGATGCCGAACTGGACGCGCTGTGCCTGGATCACATCGCGCGGTTCAAGCGGCCCAAGGTGTACCGGTGGGTGGCGAGTCTGCCCAAGAACGCCTATGGCAAGGTGCTGAAGACGGAGTTGCGGGCGGGCGCGACGCAACCTAGATAAAGCGCGGATGCCGGGTGGCTGGTGTGGAGGGAGCCCCGTGTTCATATCGCAAACGCTTGTGGTGAGCTACGGTGCTCTGCCGTTGATGGGGTGACGGCTCCTGCGTGAGCCTCTCAAACGGCTGGGTGCATGTTGCATGCACCAATGACGCTCCACGTTTCGTGACAGTTCTTGAAAATTTTTTGCGCTGAGCTCTTGACTTGAAGTTGAGTTCAACTTTTATAGTTCATGCAACGCATCGCAACAAGTCACAAAGGAACTGCCATGTCCACCACTCAGGAATCAATCACCATCGTCCTTATCGGCATAGGCGCCACCGCTGTGCTTGACCTGTGGCTGGCTGTTCTGAAACGGATCGGCGTGCCCACGGGTAGCTTTGCACTTATCGGTCGCTGGGTCGCGTACATGTCACGTGGCCAGTTCGTTCATGCCTCCATCGCCAAGGCGGAGCCCGTGCGCAATGAACTGACCATTGGTTGGGCCACGCATTACGCCGTGGGCATTGTTTTCGCTGCAGTTCTGGTGATCCTCCAGGGCTCGGGTTGGATCAAGCAGCCCACCTTTGTCCCGGCCTTTCTGACAGGTTTGGCGACGGTGGCCATGCCGCTGCTCGTGATGCAGCCGGCGATGGGTTCGGGGTTTGCGGCGTCCAAGACGCCGACTCCCCTGAAGAACTGCGCCCGCAGCGTTGCCAACCATGCCATGTTTGGTGTGGGCATGTACCTAGCAGCTACTGCTGTTGCGATGTTCCACCCGTGACCTCATGGGCTCATGGATGTTGGATTTGAGTGCAGGTTTACAGACTGTACCCACCGCAGATTTGCAACTCGTCTCCCGTCGAATGGACTTCGCGATGGCGAGCACCTTGACCGAGAAGTCCGCTATCTCAACAGGAAAAACCGTATGACCAAAATAGCCATCATTTATCACAGTGCCCATGGACACACCGAGCACATCGCCCACCGCGTTCTTGAGGGCGCGCAGCAGGTGGAAGGCGTCGAAGGGTGCCTCATCAAGGCCGAAGACATGAGCGCGCGGCCCAATGATCTTGTCAATTTCGATGGCCTGATCATGGGCTCGCCGACTTACCTTGGTGGCGTATCCGGCCAGTTCAAATCCTTCATGGATGCCACGGGACGTCTGTGGAGCAAGCAAGGGCTCAAGGACAAGCTGGCTGCTGGCTTTACCGTGTCGTCTCTGCCAGCGGGTGACAAGCAGTCCACGCTGATGTCGATGTTTGTCTTCGCAATGCAGCACGGCATGCTCTGGGTGGGTAATCCAATTTTGCCGGAACAGCATGGCGGCGTGCCATACGACGAAGCAGCCAACCGCCTGGGCTCGTGGTCTGGCCTGATGGCGCAGGCGGGGCATGCGGCATCGGCTGATTCGTTTGTTCCCGGAGATGTGAAGACGGCCCGCATGTTCGGCTGGAACTTCGCCAATACGCTGCTTCGCGTCCACGCGAAGACGCAACAGCAAGCCGCTGTGGAGGTTTAGCGTCATGTTCCCCAAGAAGTTTGCACCCGCCCTCTTCAGTTTCATCCTCTCGGGGTTGATGTCGCTGCTCGTCTCGGGCATCACGACCTACCGCGCTGCGGGCCTTGCGCCAGGCTTCACCGACATTTGGGCGGCTGGATGGATAACCGCATGGGTAGTGGCGTTCCCGGTCGTCCTCGTTGTGGCGCCGCTCACGCGCCGAGCTGTCGGTATCTTGGTCGCGCAGGACTGATCCGATTCGTCGGCTTTAGGAGGCTCGACGTGGTTCGAGTTGCCGCTGTCGGCTCTCCAGCGCGCCAGCCGCCGCCGCACTCAGCAGTCGTTGGAACGAAGGGCAAGCAGCATGGCTGGTTGCAGGGCAGACGACCGCGTGGCGCAATCCTCGAATCATCGCTCTCAGACGCTTCACCATTTGCTCAAGTTCATCGGCCTTGGCCGCGAGCATCGCTCGGTCGATGTTGGGCTCTCCGTTTGGGGTGAACATTACCCGTATCTCGTCCAACGAAAACCCGGCAGCCTGCCCCAGCGCGATCAGCGCCAATTGATCCAGCACCGTCGGCGAGAACTTGCGGCGTGCACCCTCTGACACGAGTGAGTGAATGAGACCCTTGCGCTCGTAGTACCGCAGCGCTGAAGCTGCGACACCGGACTTCTTGGCGACTTCTGAGATGTCCATGGTGAAAAGAATCCTTTTTATAAAGTTAACTTTAGCTTGTATGGTGACATCATCACATCGAGAAATCAAACCGGCGCAAGGAAATCCAAACATCTTCTGTCCTGCCGTAGAACGGGCCAATGCCTACAAAGTGCGCCGGACGTGCGCATGGACAGAAGTAAAGACTCAAGAGGTACCGATATGAAGGGCACAGTTTTCGTTGCGGGCGCCACAGGTGTTATTGGCACGTCGCTCGTCCGGCAGTTGGTCGAAGGAGGCTGGCGGGTATTTGGCAGTACTCGAAATCCGCAGCGTGCCGCCGCCCTGCGTCAGGCAGGCGCTGAGGCGTTGATCGTTGACGTGTTTGACGCTCCGGCGCTGAATGCAGCGCTGGCGCTGGCACAGCCAGACGTGGTCGCGCACCAGTTGACCGACCTGCCATCTGAACGCACACCACAATCGCTGTCTGCTGCGATTGAGCGCAATGCACGATTGCGGCGGGAGGGCACACGCAATCTGATTCAGGCCACCCTGGCTTCAGGGTGTCGGCGGATGGTGGCGCAAAGCATTGCATGGGCCTACGCCTCCGGCCCGCTGCCGCACCAGGAGACGGATCCACTGGATGCCTTGGCCACTGGAGAGCGCGCAGTCAGCGTGCATGCGGTGCAGGAGTTGGAGTCGCTCGTACTGAACAGCCAGGGGCTTGATGGGGTGGTGCTGCGTTATGGACGCCTTTATGGCCCGCGCACCTGGTCGGAAGCGCCCGAAGCCGAAATGCCGCTGTACGTCGAGGATGCCGCTCGTGCGGCTCTGTGCGCTGTCGAGCGGCCGGGTATCACTGGAGTTTTCAATGTGAGCGAACCCTGCCCTCAGTTGTCAATCGAAAAGGCTCAGCAGATGCTTGGATGGGCTCCAGGCGTGCGATGAGAGTGGTGAGCCCCAATGCCTGGGAGGCATCAACCGATTTCAACCGGCTGCCGTGGTCATTCAGTGGGCGTTTCTAGGTAGTGAAATCGGATGGTTGGCGTCTACCAATGGTCGGAACTCGCCATGCCAATCTTCCATTGAATGGGGCGCATGCAACGAGGCTAAGGGGCCACCTATACGGTCATGCATGCCCCGCCGCAGCGGACAGCCGCTCCGCATGCCCCGCGCACACCTCCCTGAACCCCGCGCTGATCCGCCCATCCCCCGCAGCAGCCTGCCAGAAATCCCGCGCCGCTTCCCACGCCGCATGCCACACCTGCCGCTGCTGCGGCAGCGGCAGCGGCGGCTCGAACGCCCGCGCCGGCACCTCGCCGCCCGGCAGCGGGGCGTGCAGCATGGGCAGCATGTCGTAGGCCGGGGCCAGCGCCAGGCGGCCCTCGCTGGGGCGGAAGGCGAGGTTACCCAGGTGCATGTCGGTGTTGGCGATCAGGCGGCCAAACCACCACAGGCGGGCGATGGCTTGCGCATCGTCCGGCGTCAGCCAATCCAGCGCCGCAAGGCGCGCGGCCAGCACCGTCCAGTCGCGCGAGGCGTCGCCCAGCAGGGCGGCGTTGGCCGTCTCCAGGCTGCACAGCGGGCTGCGGCCGTGTTCGCCGTGGCGGTCGAAGCGTTCCACTTCCAGAAAGGTGCGCCCGCCGTGCTGCAGGATGCGGCTGGCGGCGGCCTGCACGCCGGGCAGGCGCGCGGCGTGCTGCAGCGCCAGGTGCTCGCACACCAGCAGGTCGGACCAGCGCTGCACGGTGGGCGATGCGCCGTCCGACCCCGAGAACTTGACCAGCACGTGCGGCGTGCCGCTGGCCGTGCCGGGCGGCGGGCTGCGGCGCGCGGCGAACTTGGGGAATTCGCCCGCCGCGCTGGAGCCGGCCACGCCGCTGGCCACGGCCTCGTCGGCCAGTTGGGCGTAGGCGGCGGCGGTGGCCTCGGGCGCCAGCGGCAGGGGCAGCGCCTGCCGCTGGGCTTGCCACAGCGCATAGGCGTCGTCGCCCACGATCCAGCAGCCGCTGGTGTCGCTGCTGCGCTGGGCCAGCACGTGCAGCACGTCGTCGTCGCTCCAGGCCTGCGGGTCGGGTGCCACGCCCAGGGCGCGGTGTTCGGCGCGGGCGAACAGGCGGCCCATGTAGCCTTGCGGGCGCATGTCGTACAGCGGGTAGGGCAGGCCGGGCCACCAGCCGTCGCGCGATTCGCCGGGCACGGGCCAGCCGCTGCCGACCAGCGCCATCCAGCAGCCGCCGCCCTGCAGCGGGGCCAGCGGCGCCAGCAGTTCGGCCTGGCCTTCGGTGCCGACGGCATACACCGGCAGGTCGGCCAGCACGCCCCGGCCGGCGTGCAGCGGGCGGCGCAGCGCGTAGCGCGCGCGCCGGGCGCGGCCTGCGCTGACCAGCTCTGCCGCCGGCAGGCGCTGCAGCAGGCGGTGCAGCGTGGGCACGCTCACGCCCAGCGCGGCGGCCAGGCTGGCTGCCGCTGCGGGGGCGTGCACGGCAAGGGCGGTGCGCAGGCGGAAAAGGGCGTCTGTGGCCATGTGGTGAGAAGATTTTTGAGAAGATTTTATGGGTTTAAGTATTGATGAATCAATAGGTTAGAAAAGTTGGTGTGCTTTTGGCGAGAAAATTGGAGAGGTGTTTATGCGGGCCTGGCGGCAGTGCCCCGCCCGCTGCACAGGCATCGCACGGCGGCTACCATGCGCCTTTGCCCCCGCTGGAGCCCGCCATGACCGCTACGCTGAAGATCGACTTCGTCTCCGACATCTCCTGCCCCTGGTGCGCCATCGGCCTGCATGCGCTGGAGCAGGCGGCTGCGCGGCTCAAGGACGAGGTAGCGCTGGATCTGCACTTCCAGCCCTTCGAGCTGAACCCGCAGATGGGCCCCGAGGGCCAGGACATCGACGAGCATCTGCACGAAAAATACGGCGCCACGCCCGAGCAGGGCCAGGCCACGCGCGCCGCCATTGCCGAGCGCGGGGCGGCGCTGGGCTTTGTCTTCAACATGGGCAAGCGCAGCCGCATCTACAACACGTTTGATGCACACCGCCTGCTGCACTGGGCCGAGGAGCAGGGCCGGCAGGCGCCGCTCAAGCACGCGCTGTTCAAGGCGTATTTCACCGACGGCGAAAATCCCGGCAGCCACGACGTGCTGCTGCGCGCGGCGGGCGCCGTGGGGCTGGACGTGGACGCGGCCCGCGCCGTGCTGGAGTCTGATCGCTACGCCGCCGAGGTGCGCGAGCGCGAGCACTTCTACCAGCAGGGCGGCATTCACTCGGTGCCGGCGGTCATCGTCAATGACCGCCACTTGATCCAGGGCGGGCAGCCGGTGGAGGTGTTCGAGCAGGCGCTGCGCCAGATTGCGCAGCAATCAAAACAATAGCTGTATGCGCTTGATATACAAGGTATTCAGATATGAAATTATCTGAATATGGCTTCTATAAAGCGTAAACAGCTATCAAATCAATGATCAATCCTTGACCGGAATCGGCGTGCCGCGCGGCACCGGCACGGCGGCCACGCTGTTCTGCGGCGAGCCGTCGATGAGCTTGTCGGAGTACGTCAGGTAGACCAGCGCGTTGCGCCTGGCGTCCACCATGCGCACCACGCGCAGGCGCTTGAAGAGCAGCGAGGTGCGTTCGCTGAACACCTCCTGCTGGCGCGGCAGGGCGTCTTTGGCGAAGTGGATCTCGCCCACCTGCTGGCAGTCGATGGACGCCTCGGAGCGGTCCTGCGCCAGGCCCAGCGTTCCCTTGATGCCGCCCGTGCGTGCGCGCGAGACGTAGCAGGTCACGCCGGCGACCAGCGGGTCGTCGTAGGCCTCGACCAGGATGTCGTGGTCGCGCCCCAGCAGCTTGAAGGCGGTGTCCACGGTGCCGATTTTCTCGCCGTCGGCGGCGGCGCCGCAGGCGGCCAGCAGCAGGGCGGCGGCCCATAGCGCCTGGCGCGCGGGCTTTTGCAGCGCGTGTTTCATGGCCGGGCTTCGGCGCAGCGGCGCTGCAGGTGGGCCAGCGCTTCCTGCACCTGGTCGACCAGCACCAGGCACAGGTCGCCCGGCTGCAGGCGCTCCAGCGCGTGGTCTATGGCGGCGAACTCGCCGTGGATCTCGGTCACGTAGCGGGTGCGCGGCGCGCCTTGCAGGCCGCTGCGCAGCAGTGCCAGCACTTCGCCGTCGGCGCGCCCGCGCTGGCAGGCGTCCTGGTACAGCACCACGTCGTCGAACGCCGCGCCCAGGATCTGCGTTTGTTCGGTGATGTCCTGGTCGCGCCGGTCGCCCGCGCCGCTGATGACCACGCTGCGCTGCCTACCCGGCATGGCGGCCACGGCGGAGACCAGCGCGCGGATGGCGTCGGGGTTGTGGCCGTAGTCGGCGATCAGCGTGGCGCCGCGGTAGTCCATCACGTTGAAGCGGCCGGGGGCGTTGTCCTGGTCGTTCATGAAGCCGGCCAGGCCGCTGCGGATCACGTCCCACGGCAGGCCCACGCCCCAGGCGGCGGCGATGGCGGCCATGGCGTTCTCGACCTGGAAGCCGATGGTGCCGCCGCGCGTGATCGGTATGCCCTGCAGCGCCACGCCTTCGCGCCACGAGCCTTCGGCGGCGACGATGTAGCCGTCGTCCACGTAGACCACGCGGCTGCCTTGCGCGCGGTGCGTGGCCATGATGGGGTGGTGGCGGTCCTGCGCGAAGAAGATCACCTTACCCGGGCAGGCCGGGGCCATGGCGGCCACGTGCGGGTCGGCGGCGTTGAGCACGGCGTAGCCGCCCGGCGCCACGTTCTGCACGATGACGCGCTTGAGCACGGCCACGTCCTCGACCGTGGTGATGAAGTTCAGCCCCAGGTGGTCGCCCGCGCCCACGTTGGTGACCACCGCCACCTGGCAGCGGTCGAAGCCCAGGCCTTCGCGCAGCAGGCCACCGCGCGCGCATTCGAGCACGGCGGCGTCGGTGTCGGGGTGGGCCAGGGCGTTGCGCGCGCTCTTGGGGCCGGAGCAGTCGCCGCTGTCGATCTGGCGGCCGTTCACGTACACGCCGTCGGTGTTGGTCATGGCGGTGCGCCAGCCGTGCGCGGTGAACAGGTGCGCGATCAGGCGCGTGGTGGTGGTCTTGCCGTTGGTGCCGGTCACGGCCACCAGCGGCACGCGCCCGTCCTGGCCGGGCGGGAACAATGCGTCCACCATGGGCGCGCCCACGTTGCGCGGGCGCCCGAACGAGGGCGCCAGGTGCATGCGCAGGCCGGGCGCGGCGTTGACTTCGACGATGCCGCCGTTTTGCTCCTCCAGCGGCCGGAGCATGGTCTCGCAGATCACGTCCACGCCGCAGATGTGCAGGCCGATGGTCTGCGCGGCCTCCACGGCGCGCGCGGCGATCTCGGGGTGCACGTCGTCGGTCACGTCGGTGGCGCTGCCGCCGGTGGACAGGTTGGCGTTGCTGCGCAGCACCACGCGCTGGCCCTGGGCGGGCACGGAATCGGGCGCCAGGCCTTCGGCGGCGATGCGCGCCAGCGCGATGTCATCCAGGCGCACCTTGGTCAGCGCCGTGCCGTGGCCGCTGCCGCGGCGCGGATCCTGGTTGACGATGTCCACCAGCTGGGCAATGGTGTGCGTGCCGTCGCCCACCACCTGTGGCGGCTCGCGCCGCGCGGCGGCCACCAGCTGGTCGCCCACCACCAGCAGGCGAAAGTCGTGGCCGGGCAGGAAGCGCTCGACCATGACCTCGTCGCTGTATCTCCGCGCTGCGGCGTAGGCGGCTTCGAGCTGCGCGCGCGTGGTGATGTTGACCGTCACGCCCTTGCCCTGGTTGCCGTCCTGCGGCTTGACCACCACGGGCAGGCCGACTTCCTCGGCCACGGCCCAGGCGTCCTGCACGCTGGCCACGGGCCGGCCCAGCGGCACCGGCACGCCGGCGGCGTGCAGCAGGCGCTTGGTCAGGTCCTTGTCTTGCGCGATGGATTCGGCCACGGCGCTGGTCATGTCCAGCTCGGCCGCCTGGATGCGCCGCGCGCGGCTGCCCCAGCCCAGCTGCACCAGGCTGCCGGCGGTCAGGCGCTTGAAGGGAATGCCGCGCGCCACGGCGGCGTCCACGATGGAGCCGGTGGACGGGCCGATGCGCTCGTCTTCGTCCAGTTCGCGCAGCTGCGCGATGACCTGTTCGGTGTCGAACGGCTGGTCGGCCAGCGCGGCCTGCAGCAGGCGCTCGGCCTGCTCCACGGCCATGCGGCCGACGGCTTCCTCGGTGTATTCGACGACCACCTGGTAGGTGCCCGCCTCCACCGTGGCGTGCGTGCGGCTGAAGGTGACGGGGCAGCCCGCCTGCGCCTGCAGCTGCCGCGCGGCCACTTCGAGCACGTGCGCCAGGCTCAGGCCGTGCCCGGCGCCGTGCGGCTGCAGCGCGCCTATGGTGGGAAAGCGCGCGCGCAGCCGATCCTCGAAGCCGCTCAGGCTGGCGTAGTCGGCCTCGTGGGGGGCGCATTCGACGATGGACTCGATGGCGGTGCTGCGGGTCCACAGGTTGGGGCCGCGCAGGGCGCGGATGCGGGTGATTTGCATGACGTGCACTTTCAGCAAAATCTGGCTGTAACGCTTATCCATGAAGCGTAAGCAGCTATTGAATAAGGAGTTTCAGGCGGCCTGGTAGCCAAAGGTCTTGATGCCGGCGGCGATCAGGTCGGGGGCAATGTCCAGCGCCCAGGCGGCGGCCACGGCGGCCAGCAGCGCCGCCGTGTCGGGCTGGGTGCCGTCGGCCAGGCTGAGCGCGGCGCGCGTGCCCAGCACGCGTTCCTTGGCGCCGGTGGCCAGCACCACCTGCTCGCCGCGCAGGAACACGGCGCGCCCGTCCGCCTGCGCGCGGTGCGCGTCCACGTGGGCGTTGTCCGCGCGCAGCGAGTACAGCAGCACCGCACCGTCGCAGAGCTCGGCCAGGTCGGCCACCTGGTCGTCGTCGGCGTTGAGCACGCCGGCGCCGTCGTCCAGCACCACGTCGATCTGGGTGCGCAGCACGCGGCGCATGTGCGCTGCTTCGCGCACGTCATGGTCGGCCAGCTGTTCCCAGCCGCCCATGTCGGTCACCACGCCAACCAGGCAGCGGTCGTACGCCAGGCCTTCGTCCAGGATGGAGCGCGCCGTGGTCTGGATCACCGCCGCCTGCGCCAGGCGGTTGGTCAGCAGGCGCTGCGCGCCGGCCCAGTTGGCGCTGTCGCCGCCCTGGGTGCGGCGGTTGTTCAGGTACATGCCCTCGCTGCTGGCCACGCCGGTCAGCTTGCCCGACAGCTGCAGCAGCCAGCCGGTCAGGCGCGCGATGAAGGCGTTGGCCTGCGTGCCGGCAATGCCCACCAGGGGGATGCGGCCGGCGGGCGGGCCGTCCTCGCTGCGCGGGAACAGGTGGTCGGCAATGGCCATGCCCACCGGGCGCGGCGTGCCGCTGGTGGGCTTGAGGTGCATCAGCAGGCCGGGGCCGGCGTTGACTTCGAGGATGGCGCCGCCCTGCTCCTTCATGGGGCGCGAGACGTCCTGCAGGATCATGTCCATGCCGGCAATGTCCAGGCCCACGATGCGCGCGGCCAGCGCCGCGTGGTAGGCCACGTCGGGATGGACTTCGTCGGTGCAGTCGATGGCCATGTTGCCGTTGCGCTGCAGCAGCACGCTGTGGCCGGCGGGCACGACGGTGCCAGGTTCCACGCTCTGGCGCTTGAGTTCCAGCTGCACGGCGGGCTTGGCCAGGTCGATCCAGTCCAGCGGGTATTCCTGCTCGGGGCCGCGGCGCGGGTCCTGGTTCAGCAGGTCCACCAGCTCGGCCAGCGTGGCGCGGCCGTTGCCCTGCACGCTCACGGTTTCGCCCCGGCAGGCGGCGACCAGCTTGCCGCCGACGATGAGCAGGCGGTGCTCGGTGCCGGGGATGAAGCGCTCGACGATGACCTGCGATCCCTCGGGCTCGGCCAGCGCGAAGGCGGCCTTGATGTCGTCCTCGCGCGTCAGCTCCAGCGTCACGCCGCGCGCGTGGTTGCCGTCGCTGGGCTTGACGGTGACGGGCGCGCCGATGTCCTGCGCCACGGCCCAGGCCTCGTCGGCGCTGGCCACCACCTGGCCCTCGGGCACGGGCACGCCGCAGGCGGCCAGCAGGCGCTTGGTGAAGTCCTTGTCCTGCGCTATGCCCTCGGCAATGGCGCTGGTCTGGTCGCTCTCGGCCGTCCAGATGCGCCGCTGCGCCGCGCCGTAGCCCAGCTGCACCAGGTTGCCGTCGTTCAGGCGGATGTGCGGAATGCGCCGCTGGCTGGCGGCGTCCACGATGCAGCCGGTGCTGGGGCCCAGGTACCGGTCGTCGATGGCGGTCTTGATGGCGTGGATGGCGGCCTTCAGGTCGAAGGCCTCGTCGTTGATGGCCGCCATGACCAGCCGGTGGCCGTGCTCCAGCGCCACGCGCGCGACGGTCTCCTCGGGGCAGCGGAACACCATGCGGTAGACGCCGCGCTGCGAGATCTCGCGCGTCTGGCCGAACTCCGCCGGCATGCCCGAGAGGTTGAGCAGCTCGATCACCACGTGTTCGAGCACGTGCCCCATCCAGGTGCCGCCTTCCAGGCGTTGGATGAAGCCGCCGCGCTCGCCCACGCCGCAGGTGTGCTCGATCAGCGCGGGCAGCCAGGCCGTCAGGCGCGCGTTGAAGCCGGGGATGACGTTGGAGGGGTGGTCTTCCAGCTCGCCCAGGTCCAGCCAGACTTCGAGGACGGGGCGGTAGGTCCAGACGCTGGGGCCGCGCAGGTAGGTGGCGCGCAGGAGTTGGATGTCTTTGAATTTCGCCATGGGGTGCAGCGCAGAAGTTGGAGGATGGGCGTCGGTGTCAGCCGTTCAGCGCCTTGGCGCGTTACAGCATGATGCCGCGTCAAGGCCCGCTCTGCAGGGCGGGCATGCCGGCCGGATCGATAAAAAATGCAGAAACACTCTCTTGTGGACGCCTCGGGTGTCTTGTCCGGCCCCCTGGGGGCCGAAGCGCGAGCGGCGCTCGCCTCTGGTGAAAACGTGCAGGCCGCCTTCGAGGTTGACCTGAGCGCCGCGCTGCGCTTCGCCCCCGGCCTGCTGGTGCTCACCGAACGCCGCCTGTGGGCGCGCGACGCCGACGGCGCGCCGCGCGACTGGCCGCTGGCGCCGGGGCTGGAACTGCGCCTGGTCGACCACGGCGGCGTGGGCACGCTGGAACTGCACGACGGCGCCGCGCGCCTGGCGCTGTGGCGCTTCACGCTGGGGCGCCACCCGCAGGCGCTGGCGCTGATGCAGGCGTTCGAGCGCCAGACCGAGCGCCTGGCCAACCCCGCGCAGGCGCTGGCGCCCGCGCCCGCGCCCGACGATGCGCCGCGCTGCAGCGCCTGCGGCACGCCGCTGCCGCCCGACAGCGACGAATGCCCCGCCTGCGCGCGCCAGCAGGCGCCGCAGACCTCCACCTGGGTGCTGCTGCGCCTGTGGCGCTTTGCGCGGCCCTATAAAAAGCAGCTGGCCGCCGGCTTTGCGCTGACGCTGGCGTCCACCGCCGCGTCGCTGGTGCCGCCGTACATGACCATCCCGCTGATGGACGACATCCTGATCCCCTACCAGAGCGGCCAGCAGATCGACCACTGGCTGGTGGCCGCCTACCTGGGCGGGCTGCTGCTGGCGGCGCTGCTGGCCTGGGGGCTGGGCTGGGCGCGCACCTACATCCTGGCGCTGGTGTCCGAGCGCATCGGCGCCGACCTGCGCACCAGTACCTACGAGCACCTGCTGCGCCTGTCGCTGGACTACTTCGGCAGCAAGCGCACGGGCGATTTGATGGCGCGCATCGGCTCCGAGACGGACCGCATCAACGTCTTCCTGTCGCTGAACGCGCTGGACTTCGCCACCGACGTGCTGATGATCGTGATGACCTCGGCCATCCTGTTCTCCATCAACCCCTGGCTGGCGCTGGTCACGCTGGTGCCGCTGCCGTTCATCGCCTGGCTCATCCACAACGTGCGCGACCGCCTGCGCACCGGCTTCGAGAAGATCGACCGGGTGTGGAGCGAGGTGACCAACGTGCTGGCCGACACCATTCCCGGCATCCGCGTGGTCAAGGCCTTTGCCCAGGAAGCGCGCGAGGCCCAGCGCTTTCGCGCCGCCAACCAGCACAATCTGGAGGTCAACGACCGCCTGAACAAGACCTGGAGCCTGTTCGCCCCCACCGTTTCGCTGATGACCGAGATCGGCCTGCTGGTGGTCTGGGCCTTTGGCGTGTGGCTGGTGGCGCACAGCCAGATCACGGTGGGCGTGCTGGCGGCCTTCATCGCCTATATCGGACGCTTCTACACGCGGCTCGATTCGATGAGCCGCATCGTCAGCGTCACGCAAAAAGCCGCCGCCGGCGCCAAGCGCATCTTCGACATCCTGGATCACGTGAGCAACGTGCCCGAGCCGGCCAACCCGGTGCGCGTGGACAAGGTGGCTGGCGCCATCGAGATGCGGGACGTGGGTTTTCGCTACGGCAGCCGCACCGTCATCCGGGATCTGTCGCTGGCCATACGCCCGGGCGAGATGATCGGCCTGGTGGGGCACAGCGGTTCGGGTAAGAGCACGCTGGTCAACCTGATCAGCCGCTTCTACGACGTGGCCGACGGCGCCATCCTGGTGGACGGGGTGGACATCCGGCGCATGGCGGTGGCGGATTTCCGGCGCCACATCGGCCTGGTGCTGCAGGAGCCGTTCCTGTTCTTCGGCACCGTTGCCGAGAACATCGCCTACGGCCGGCCCGACGCCACGCGCGCGGAAATCGTCGCCGCGGCGCGCGCCGCGCACGCGCACGAATTCATCCTGCGCCTGCCGCACGGCTATGACTCGCTGGTGGGCGAGCGCGGCCAGGGGCTGTCGGGCGGGGAAAGGCAGCGCATCAGCATTGCGCGCGCGCTGCTCATCGACCCGCGCATCCTGATCCTGGACGAGGCTACCTCGGCCGTGGACACCGAGACCGAGAAGGAAATCCAAAAGGCGCTGGACAACCTGGTCAAGGGCCGCACCACCATCGCCATCGCCCACCGCCTGTCCACGCTGCGCAAGGCCGATCGCCTGGTGGTGATGGACAGGGGCGAGATCGTCGAGGTCGGCCCGCACGATGAATTGATGGCGCGCGAAGGCGCCTACTGGCGCCTGTACCAGGCGCAGGCGCGCCGCGCCGCCGAAGAGGAGGCCCTGGCATGAACGGCACTACCCACCTTGCCGCCGCCCTGGGCGGCTGGCAGCTGCAGCGCAATGCCCATGGCCGGCTGGTACTGCGCCTGGCCGACGGCAGCACGCACGAGGGCGTGACGCCGGTGCGCGCCTTTCCCATCGCCGCGCCGCAGGAGGGCTTGTCGCTGGTCGGCGGCGATGGCCACGAACTGGCCTGGGCGCCGCGCCTGGACGCCCTGGCGCCCGACGTGCGCGCGCTGATCGAGCAAGAGCTGGCAGTGCGTGAGTTTGTGCCCACTATCACACGCCTGCATGCCGTCTCCAGCTTCTCCACCCCCAGCACCTGGGACGTGGAGACGGATCGGGGGGCGACGCGGCTCGTCTTGAAGGGCGAGGAAGACATACGACGCCTGGCTGGGCGCACGCGTCTGCTCATCGCCGCGAGCGATGGATTGCAATTTTTTGTACCCGATACGACCGCCTTGGATCGGCATTCGCGCAAGCTGATTGAACGATTTTTGTAGCGTTCTACGCTTACTGATAAAGGGTTAAGGCTCTATTTGGCTTGTATTTCTTGGTGTTCCTGAAGTTAGGTGAAAACCCTTGTTTTTGGGTAATGGCTCAAAAAGGCCTTAATTTCCCCTTCTGTTTGCCGTTATGGATGTACGACGAGGCGGTAGCTGTAGCTGCCGTCGTTCCGCATTCATGAAGGAACTGCCATGCAACTGCCACCTGTAGACCGCTCACCCGTGCAGTGGCGTCCTCAGGGCGCCGACCTGTACACCACCGGGGCTTCCGGTGCCGTTCCCGTGCGCCCGGTGAATGTCGCCAATCCCGTTGAATCCATTGACCGTCTGGGCGAGGGCGCCATCGTGCGCGACCCCGGCAAGCCGTCGGCGCCTGACGAGGACAACCGCGACTGGACCCTGGCCGAGGCCAAGAAGGACAAGCCCCAGCAGATCGAGGAGCAGCCCAAGGAGCCACCGCTGTACCAGATGATGATGGACTTCATCCAGTCGATGTGGCGCGCCAGCACCCAGGCCGTGGACGTGGCCCAGGACGTCAACAAGATGACGGCGCAGGAGCGCCTGGCCCAGCAGGCGCAAAACGACAAGTCGCTGACCTACTCCGACCCCAAGATCAAGCGCACCGGCGGGCTGTAGCCGCGCGCCGCCCCTCTCCTGAGCCGCTGGCGCCTTGCGCTCCAGCGGTTTTTTTGTTCGACGATGACTCCGGCCCGGTGCTTCGCTGGACTACGCCGAAACTCGATACAGCAGGTTTATCAACGGCTTATTCAACTCGGCGAATTGCCACAACGGCTGCCCGAGCCGGCCAGCAAGTTGTGAGCGCTCACCGTAGTGGGAAGAGTCAGGCGTGCCTCGAAGCCTGAACCCTGCCCGGGCCTCGGCGACTTCAGGATCAGCGCACTGCCGATGCGCTGGGCAATCGCATGAACGATCGCCAACCCAAGACCACTGCCATCCCTGAGCTTTCCTGCGCGCTCGAACCGGTTCACCAACCGCGCAAGGGTTTCGTTCGGCACGACAGGCCCGTCATTGGCGACCGTCAGTATGCCGTCGCTGGCCAGCGAAACATGGATGGGCGTGCCGTTCGCGCCATGGCGCAGGGCGTTTTCGACAAGGTTGCGATAGAGGATCGCGAACACGTCGGGATCGAGATCCGACATCAGGGGATTGGTCGGCAGCAACAGGGAGATTCGATCTGCGCCCGCTGTACGAGACAACTCGTCGGTCAGGATGCGTGCCACGGGCCGCAGATCCGAGACGTGTTCCAGGCGCAGCCGCCCGCCTTCGGCGCGTGCCAATTGCATCAAGCGCTCGGAGAGCCGCGCCAGGCGCTTGAGTGTCGCTTCGATATCGGACGCGCGGGCCTTTGTAGCTGGCTCGCCCGTCTCTGCCTGCAAGCGCTGGGCTTGCGCGATGGCGCCCGCCAGCGGCGTGCGCAGTTCGTGGGCGGCATTCGCAGCGAAGCTGCGCTCGGCCTCGAAGGCGGCGCCGAGTCGTCCGAGCAAGCCATTCAGGGTGTCGGCCACCGGCGCGACCTCTGCCGGCAGTTCATCCGCCGGAACCAGCGACAGATCGCGTACCCCACGTGCCGCCAGCCGTTCACGAAAGCGTCGCAAGGGGGCCAGGGTCGTGCGCACGGTCAGCATGATGGCCAGCAGCGCAATGGGCAGAAAAATCAACAAGGGCAGAGCCAGGCCCATCTGGATTTCACGCGCCACGACCATGCGATGAGCCAGCGGCTCGGCGACAGTGAGCCGGACAGAGCCTTGCAGCGTCTCTTCGCTGTAGAAGCGGTGGGTTGTGGACCGACTGAATCCAACGCCACTCCAATGAGGGAAGACCACCGGGTTGGCGTCGTGCGAAAGCAGCAGGATGCGTCCTTGGGCATCGCGCACGGCATAGGTGAGCAGTTCGTTGTGCTCGCGGATTTCGGCCAGGCGCTGGGTCACCCCTTCTTCCTCACGCCCGAGCACATCCGCGACGGCCAGCGGCAGGATTCGCTGCGCCGTTTCCTGGAGGGCCGAGTCAAAAATTTCCTCTATGGCATTGCGCGCCAGAACCGCCGTCACTGAGGCCGCACCGATCCAGAGCGCCGTCAGCAGGACTCCCAGCGAAAGCCCCAGGCGCTGCTGCAGGCTTGCGGGCATCCTCATGCCTGCCCCAGCCGATAGCCCAATCCGCGTTCGGTCACGATGATCTCGGCGCCCAGTTTTTTGCGCAGGCGGCTGACATGCACCTCGATGGCGTTGCTCTCCACTTCGGTATCGAAAGCATAGAGCTTCTCCTCCAGCTGCGCCTTCGAGAGCAGCTGGCCGGGCCGGGACAGGAATGCTTCGAACAACGCCCATTCGCGCACCGTCAGCGGCACCAGGCGGCCGCTACGGTGGATACTGCGTGCGGCCAGATCGATCTGAAGTGATCCATGGATGACGATGGGATTGGGGTTGCCGCTGTATCGACGCGCAACCGATCCGATGCGCGCCGACAATTCGGCCAGATCAAAGGGCTTTACGAGATAGTCGTCGGCGCCGGCATTCAGCCCCTCGATCCGGTCTGACACCTGATCAAGGGCCGTCAGGATGATGACCGGCGTGGCCATACCCCGCGCGCGCAGGCGTCGCAGGAAGGGAATGCCCCGGCCATCGGGCAGCATCAGATCCAGCAGGACGAGGTCGTAGGGCACGCCCGCGAGTGCATGGTCTCCCGCATCGAGGCGATGCACCCAGTCCACGGAATGGCCATCGCTCGCAATCTGGTCGCGCACGGCTGCGCCCAGCACGTCATCGTCTTCAATCAGCAGGACACGCATTGAACCTTTCCCCTTATGGGCCAACGCAACGGGATACCTGACGGCAACCTGAAGCAATTTTTGCGCAGGGCTCAGGCTGCGGTCACGTTGGCAGAGCATCCTCGAACCATCAAGGATAAAGGAGCGCACCATGAAAACATTTCTGCCGATTGCCGTAGTGATCGCGCTGACCGCCTCTGGGGCCGCGCTGGCTGACGACGATTGCCATCGCCCCATGGCCGAATGGCAGGCCCGTGAAACCGTTATGGCCCATGTAACGGAACTGGGCATCACGACAGAGCGCTTGCGCATCGACGATGGCTGCTACGAAGTCCGCGGCCGGGACGGTGACGGCAACCAGATTCGTTTGAAGATCGACCCGGCATCGCTCGCGGTTCAGAAACTGGAGATCCGCTTCCGCTCTGGCGCCGACTTGTCACGCTACCTGCCTGCTGGACGAAGTCAAGCGGCCAAGACGGGCGAGCCCTCAGATGACAAATCGCAGCGCCTGCCCGGCCCGGCGGCGCCGGAGGGCACGCGCTGAGCGCCCCATGCTGTTTGCAAAGGAATCATCATGAAAAAGTACATCTCTTGCCTGGCCTTATCCGCAGCCATGGCGCTGCCTCACCTGGCGGTGGCACGTCCGGTCACCTTGACAGCCACGCTCAAAAACTATGGAGGCAATGGCGCCTACCTGGCGCTGTACCTGACCGATGCAAACGGCGCCTATGTGCGCACACTGTGGGTCGCGGGTGAGAAATCGAAGTATTACAAGCACCTGCCGGACTGGTATCGCGCGACCGGCGGCAATCGCTCGCAGATCGATGGCATCACCGGCGCCAGCGTGGGCGCAGGCCGCAGCCTGAAGGTGACGGTGGATCTGGCCGATGCCCTGTTCGATGCGGGCTATAAGCTGAACGTGGATGCCGCCGCGGAGGATATGCAGGACAGTCCGCGCGACGTGTCGGTGCCACTGGCGACCGCCGGGGCTGGCAAGCCCGTCGCCGGGCGGCGCTATGTCGCCGGCTTCAGCTACGGCCTCTGATCCCGACCGGAGGCTCCCGCGATGATGCGTATCCTGCACCGCTGGCTGGGCCTCGTGCTGGCCGCCTTGCTGTTGGTCACGGCGCTGAGCGGCGCGGCACTGTCACTCTTTCCGGCGCTGGAGACCGCTCGAACCTTGCAGCCTGATGGCACGCTGACAGTGGCTGATCTGGCCGCGCGGGTGCAGGCGGCGCATCCCGGCCTGGAACAGATCAGGCGCGCGCCCTCGGGGCAGATCAGCGCGTGGTGGTTCGATGGCGGCCAGCCCGGTTCGGCTGTGATCGATCCGGCCACAGGCCGCGATGTGGCCAGCGCCGACCCGAATCCGCTGCAGCGCTGGCTCACCAGCCTGCATCGTTCGCTCTTCCTGGGCGACGGTGGCCGCCTGATCGTTGCGGTGGGCGCGCTGGCGATGCTGCTGCTGGCCGTTTCCGGCGCGGTGCTGGTGGCCCGTCGCCTGGGAGGCTGGCGACACTGGTTGGCGCGCCTGCGTGGCCCGCTCGCAGGGCGCCTGCATACCGACACCGCGCGCGTGGCGGTGCTGGGGCTCGCGCTATCCGCCATGACCGCGCTGTGGATGTCGGCCGAAACCTTCGAGATCGTCACGATCGATGCCGCCAACCTGGAGACTTCTGCCACGGTCGGCGGCCAGGCCCGCCTGGCGCTGGCCGGGATGCAAGCCCTGCGGGCCGTGCCGGCGGCCGAGCTGCGCGAGTTGAGCTTTCCTGCACCGGACGATCCACAGGACATGTTCACCCTCAGAACCGACCGGGGCATGGGGTATGTGGATCAGACAACCGGCACCCTGCTGGGCTGGCAGAGCCTGAGCCTCGGGCAACGTGCGTCGGACACGATCCACATGCTGCACACCGGACAGGGCGCGGCCCTGCTCGGCCTGTTCTTGGGCGTGATGGCGTTGGGGGTACCGGTACTGGCCGTGACAGGCGTACTGATCTGGCTACCCGGATGGCGCAGCCGCCCCCGGCTCGCAGGCAACGCACCCGCTGCGCAGGCCGACACCATCGTGCTGGTGGGTTCCGAGGGCGGCAGCACCTGGGGTTTTGCCGCGACGCTGGCCGGCGCCCTGAGGGGCGCAGGGCACTCGGTGCATGTGGCTTCGATGGCAGCCTTCCAGCCCGCACGCTATCGCCGGGCACGGCGTTTCCTGATTCTCGCCGCCACCTATGGCGAGGGCGATGCCCCAGCCTTGGCCAAGGGCTTTCTTGCTCGGCTCCAGAGCTTGAAGGCAGTGCCCACTGCGCCTCTGGCGGTACTGGGTTTCGGCGACCGTAGCTTCCCGGCCTTCTGCGCGTTTGCCCGTGCCGTGGACGATACTGCCCGGGCCAAGGGATGGCCCGCCCTGACGGCCTTCGACACCATCGACCGCCAGTCGCCGCAGGACTTTGCCCGCTGGGGCCGAATACTGGGCCAGGCGCTTGGCATTGAGCTGGAGCTTGTTCACCAGCCGGATCTTCCGGTTCTCCAGACGCTGACCCTGCTGGAGCGTCGCGACTATGGCGCGGCGGTGCAGGCTCCGATGTCGATCCTGCGCTTTGCGCTGCCTGAAGCGTCGTTCTGGCAGCGCCTGACGGGCCAGCGCTTCACGCGATTCGAGCCAGGCGACTTGCTGGGCATCGTGCCCGAAGGCTCGGCGATTCCCCGCCTGTATTCCCTGGCATCGGGATCGCGAGACGGTTTCATCGAAATCGTCGTGCGCCGGCACCTCGGCGGCCTGGCCTCGGGCCAATTGACTCAATTGGAGCCCGGCCAGACGGCCCAGGGGTTCTTGCGGCGCCATCCGGGCTTCCATGCGAGCCGCGACCACGCGCCTCTGATCCTGATCGGGGCAGGCACCGGAGTGGGACCACTGGCGGGCTTCATCCGCAACAACACGTCGCATCGCCCCGTGCATTTGTTCTTCGGGCTGCGCCACCCTGACAGCGATTTTCTCTATCGCAATGAGTTGTCGGGCTGGCAGGCCAACGGCAAGCTGGCCCACCTGTCCATCGCGGTCTCGCGCGGGCAGCGGCCGCAGTACGTGCAGGACGCCCTGCGGCAGCAAGCGCCACGGATCACGGCGGCCATCGGCCAGGGCGCCAGGATCATGGTGTGCGGAGGACGGGACATGGCGCACGGTGTGGCCGATGCACTGACCGACATTCTGAAGCCTGCCGGGTTGACGCCTGCGATGCTCAAGGCCGGGAACCGCTATGTCGAAGACATCTACTGAACTGATCCGCCATGCGCTGAACGGTCCCACCATGGGCACGCGCTGGTCCGCCCTGTTCTTCGCCTCGCCGGGATTCGACACCGGCCCGGTGCAGGCCGCCTTGCAGCAGGCCAGCGACGCGGTGGATACGCAGATGTCCACCTGGAATCCGGACAGCGACCTGATGCGCCTGAACCGGACGCCGGTGGGCACATCAATCGTGGTGCCGGACGATCTGGCCCGTGTGCTGGCCCTGGGCCTGGCCATCGGACGCGCTTCTGGCGGAGCCTTTGACATCGGCATGGGCGACGCTGTGCAAGCCTGGGGTTTCGGCCCACAAGCCGCCAATGAAGAGGGCATACGCCATGCCTTGGCCGCACCACGACGCCCAGCCCACGAGGTGCTGGAATTGACGGGCAACCGGGTATGCAAACGGGAAGCCATCGTGCTCGACCTGAATGGCATCGCCAAAGGCTACGGGGTGGATCGGTTGGCGCAAACTCTGCGCAGCTTCGGCATCACCGCAGGACTGGTCGGCATCGACGGCGAGATGCGCGCACTGGGCCTGCGACCCGATGGTGAGGCCTGGACCATCGCGGTCGAAGCTCCCGATCCAGACAGCCGTGCGCCGCATTCGGTCCTGTGCCTCCAAGATGGCGCTGTTGCCACCTCCGGCGACTACCGGCACGGTGTGATGGTGCAGGGACGCCGCTTGTCGCACACGATGGATCCGCAGCGGGGCGCGCCGCTGCTGTCTTCGCCCGCGTCGGTCACCGTGCTTGCCCCTACCTGCGCGGAAGCCGATGCCTGGGCCACGGTTCTCATGGTGGCCGGCCCCGAAGCGGGCACAGCGCTCGCGATGCGGCAGGGACTGAGCGTGTTGTTCCTGATGCGGGATGGCAGGGGCGGGCTATTGTCAAAAGGATGCGGATTGTTCCAGGCTGGGGGCCGAAGCCGGTGAACTGCACGAAGGACTTCACTTCGGATTTTTTGTGGCTGATGTCAGGGCTTCAATCCGGTTCTGGTACGTTGGCAATGCCGCCGTTCACATGCCCAGCCGGTACGTGGGGCGTGGCGGAGCTGAGATGGCCGGTCTGGTCGCCGAAGAAGAAATCGGGCTCGAACCCGTGCAGGAACGTGCCTTTCCCCAGACCGCCCAGGAACATGGCTTCGTCCACCGCAATGCTCTCCAGCTCAGCAAGATCTGGATGGCGCCGCCTCTGCCCGCTGCACGCTCGACAGGCCGTGCGCCTGGCAGGATCGGAACACGCGCATGCCGCTGACCGGGGCGTTGCGCGACAGCGGCACCACTTCCACGCGCTGCTGCCCGGGCGGTATTTTTAAGGCCAGCAGTTTTTCACCAGCGAGAACGCCACGCCGGGCGGCGGCGCCTGATCCAGGCGCTGTAACTGCCATTGCACGTAGGCGCGGTCGTCGTCGTGCTGCAAAACCCGGTGTTTCTCCTCGAAGCCGAACAGCGCACGCGAGGAAATCGCAACGGCGAGGTTGTCACCCAACGTGGTGGTTATGCTTCACTTCACGAACTGATTCAGTTGAATGATGGGCATGAGCACGGCAAGCACGATCAGCATCACGACCAGCCCCATGCCCACGATGAGCAGCGGCTCCAGGATGGTGGCCAGTTGCATGGCACGGCGCTGCACCTCATTGCCCAGCTGCGTGGCGGCGCGCTCCAGCATGGCGGGCAGGCGTCCGGTTTGCTCGCCCAGGCGGGCGAACATGGGCAGCAGGCCGGGAAAGCGCTTTTTCTGCGCCAGCGCCGACGCCAGCGGCGCCCCCTCTCGTACCAGCACCAGGGCTTCCTGTGCGTCGGCGCGCAGCGCCTGGTTGCCTAGCGTATCGGTGGCGGCCTGCAGGGCCTTGAGTATTGGCACGCCCGCGCCGGTCAGCATGGCCAGCGTGGCAGCAAAGCGTGCCGCGTTATAGCCGCGCGCCAGCCGCCCCACCAGCGGCAGGCGCAGCCACCAGGCGTCGAAAGCCTGGCGCAGCCTGGGGTTGGCCAGCGCCGCGCGCGCGCCCACGGCGGCCAGCACGGCGGCCAGCAGCAAGGCCCAGCCGTAGCTGCGCATAAAACCGCTGATGGCCAGCATGGCGGTGGTCAGAAAGGGCAGGGCGCGCTTGGTGCCGGCGAAAACGCCCACCACCTGCGGAACCACGTAGGTCATCAGGAACAGCACGATGAAGATGGCTACCACCGTGACGATGGCCGGGTAGAGTGCCGCGCCCAGCACCTTGGCGCGCAGTTGCTGGCGCGCCTCCAGATCGTCGGCCAGGCTGTCCAGCACCTGGCCCAGGTGGCCGCTGGATTCGCCCGCGCCGATGACGGCGCAGTAGATGCTGGAGAACTCCCGCGGGTGCATGGCCAGTGCGCGCGCGAACGGCGTGCCGGAGTTGACCTCGGCGCGCAGCGCGGCCACCAGGTGGCGCTGGCGCTCGTCGTCGGCTTCGTCGGCCAGCGCCGTCAGGGCGCGTTCGAGCGGCAGGCCCGAGCCGACCAGGCCAGCGAGCTGGCGCGTCCAGACCGTCAGTCCGGTGGTGTTGAAGGCGGGGCGTTCCAGCAGCCGCCGGCCCTGCCTGGACGCGCTGCCCGGGGCGTCGGCCGGAGTCAGCGCCTCCACGTCCAGCGGCACCAGCGACTGCGCGCGCAGCAAGCTGCGCGCCGCCCGGGCGCTGTCGGCGTCCAGCGTGCCGCGGCGCACGTGGCCTTCGGAGTCCAGGGCTTCAAAGGAAAAGGCGGGCATGGCGGTGGGCTGCGATGGGGATGGATGCGATGTTAGGGCGTGTTTGCATCCTCAGTGCGGCTGCGAGGCAGCCTGCGCCGTGATCTCCAGCGAGCGCAGACGCAGCGCAGGGTCGAATACGTCGCTGACCAGCATGAACTCGTCGGCGCCGGTGGCATCGGCCAGCACGCGCAAGCCGCTGCGCACGGCCTGTGGTCCGCCGACGACGCCCACGTCGAGGAATTCGGCAATGGCCGCACGCTCCTGGTAGGGCAGTTGCTCCAGGTAGCCGTGCACGGGTGGGGGCAGCAGGCCGCGCCGGCCGGTGATGATGCCCAGCACACGCTGGTAGGTGCTGCTGGCCAGGTACTGCGCCTCGTCGTCGGTGGGCGCGGCGACGACTGGCACGCCGATCATCACGTAGGGCTTGTCCAGCATCTTGGACGGGCGAAACAGCCGGCGGTACAGGTCGATGGCCGCGTGCAGCATGCGTGGGGCGAAGTGCGAGGCAAAGGCGTAGGGTAGCCCTTTTTCGGCGGCGAGCTGGGCCGAGAACAGGCTTGAGCCGAGCAGCCAGATTGGCACCTCAGTGCCGGCGCCAGGGACAGCGGTAATCGTCTGGCCGGGCTGGATGGGGCCCAACAGGCGCTGCAGCTCGGTCACGTCGCGCGGGAAATCGGCCTCGGTCTCCAGGCGATCGCGGCGCAGTGCGCGCATGGTGGCGCCGTCGGTGCCGGGCGCGCGGCCCAGGCCCAGGTCGATGCGTCCGGGATAGAGCGTGGCCAGCGTGCCGAAGGCCTCGGCCACGACCAGCGGTGCGTGGTTGGGCAGCATGATGCCGCCCGAGCCGACACGTATGCTGCGCGTAGCGCCTGCCACATGTCCCACCAGCACGGCGGTGGCGGAACTTGCGATGCCCGGCATGTTGTGGTGTTCGGCCAGCCAGTAGCGGGTAAAGCCCAGCGCCTCGGTGTGGCGTGCCGTCTGCACGGCGATGTCCAGCGCCTGTGCCACGCTGCCGCCTGCGCGCACGGCGACCAGGTCAAGCAGTGAAAGTCGGGGGAAAGCTTGTGCGGTCATGATGGGATTGTGGGAGCGAAACTTTGCGGCAGGGGGATTCTGGAAAGAATTGTTGACAGTGGCGCGTGCTTCGATTGATTATCGCAATGAATAACAATGTTCTAATTAGCGTTCGTTGATCGCGGACGTGCCGGGGCGTGGGGTTCCGGGGCGCCTGTACGGGAAACGGAGGAGGTCATGGGTTTTTTCAGCCGTTTATTTCAGCCCAGGGCCGACGGCCAGCCCGTGTCCGAGGATTGGACCTCGCTGCCCGACAGCCAGGCCAGCGAATTGATGCTGTTCGACGAAGAGGCGCACAAGCTGCTGGCCGAGTTCGACATCGACGCCGCCATCGTGACGCACGAGCGCTGGCTGCCCTGGTTGGGCGAGGCCGTGGCCGGCGCGCGCGATGAGCGCCTGCGCCCGGAAGTCGTGCGCGATGCCAATTGCTCGGAGCTGGGTCAGTGGCTCGACGGCAACGGCCGTGCGGCGCTGGGGCATTTCCCGGCATTCGACATGCTGATGCGCCGCCATCGCTACTTTCACCAGCAGGCCGCTCTTTTGCTGCTGCACGCCGAGGGCGGGCAGCAGCAGCAGGCCGAGCAGGCGTTCAAACGCTGCCAGCATGCGTCGCGCCAGGTGGTGCTGCTGCTCAAGGAGCTCAAGCGCGGCCTGCGCGGCGGCGGGCAGGATGCGGCCCCCGCCGCAGGCCGGGCGGCCCATTGACTCTCAGCTGTCGCGCGTGACGCGCAGCAGCTCTTCCTGGCTGGTGATGCCTGCGGCCACCAGGCGCGCGCCATCCTCGCGCATAAGCTGCATGCCGCCGGCCTGGGCCTGGGCGCGGATGTCTGCTTCGGCCGCCTGGGCGTGAATCTGGGCGCGGATCGCCTCGTCCACCAGCAGCAGCTCGAACACCCCGGTGCGCCCGGCGTAACCCGTGTGGCCGCAGTGCGCGCAGCCCATGCCGTTGTCGCCACCGTGGCACTGGCTGCAGTACTTGCGCACCAGGCGCTGCGCCAGCACGCCCAGCAGCGACGAGCTGAGCAGGAACGGCTCTATGCCCATGTCGGTCAGGCGCGTGATGGCGCTGGCCGCGTCGTTGGTGTGCAGTGTTGCCAGTACCAAGTGGCCGGTCAGGCTGGCCTGGATGGCGATCTGTGCGGTCTCGTGGTCGCGGATCTCGCCGATCATGATCACGTCCGGATCCTGGCGCAGGATGGCGCGCAGCGCCTTGGCGAAGCTCAGCTCGATCTTGGCGTTGACCTGGGTCTGGCCGACGCCGGGCAGCTCGTACTCGATCGGGTCTTCCACCGTCATGATGTTGCTGCGCGTGGCGTCCAGGCGCGAGAGCGCGGCGTACAGCGTGGTCGTCTTGCCCGAGCCGGTCGGGCCAGTCACCAGGATGATGCCGTGCGGCTGCGCGATCAGGCGTTCGAGCTGGCTGAGCACCTGGCCCTGCATGCCTACGGCCTCCAGCGTCAGGCGCGACTCGCTTTTGTCCAGCAGGCGCAGCACCGCGCGCTCGCCGTGGGCGCTGGGCAGGGTGGAGACGCGCACGTCGATGGCGCGCGTGCCCAGGCGCAGGCTGATGCGCCCGTCCTGCGGCAGGCGTTTTTCCGAGATGTCCAGCTCGGCCATGATTTTCAGGCGGCTGATCAATGCCGCGTGCAGCGCGCGGTTGGGCTGCACCACCTCGCGCAGCGTGCCGTCCACGCGAAAGCGCACGCTGGAATGGCGCTCGTAGGGCTCGATGTGGATGTCGCTCGCGCCGTCGCGCACGGCCTGCGTCAGCAGCGCGTTGAGCATGCGGATGATGGGTGCGTCGCCGGCTGATTCGAGCAAGTCCTCGACAGCGGGCAGCTCCTGCATCATGCGCGAGAGGTCGGCGCCTTCCTCGACTTCGCTGACCACACTGGCTGCGTTCGATTCGCTTTGCGCGTAGGCGGCGCTGATGCGCTGCGCCAACGCGCCGGCGTCCAGCGGGGCGAACTGCCGTACGGGGTGCTTGCGCAGCACCTCGGACAGTGCGCCCGCGTCGGGGGTGGCACCGTGCCAGAGCACGAGCTGCTGGCCGTCGTCTTCCAGCAGCAGTTGGCTGGCGCGCGCAAAGGCGTAGGGCAGAGGGTGGCGCATGGACGGGCTATTGCGGTGCGTAGGGAGTGGGCTCGGGCTGCACGGGTGCACCGGCTGGCTCGGACACGCCCAGTGGCGCGGGCGCGGCCGGCTTGTCAGCGGCGGGTTGCTCCTGTACGGCGGCGGGCGGCAGCGGGGCCAGCACCGGCGCGCCCGAGACGGCGCGCATCACCGTGCTGGGCTCGGGCTGGCTGTGCTGCTGCAGCGCGCGTATGGCTTCGTAGCGGTCCACCGTCAGCGCTGTGCTGGTGTCGTTGTCGCGGATCACCACTGGGCGCAGGAAGATCATCAGGTTGGTCTTCTTGCGCGTGCGCTGCTCGCTGCGGAACAGTCCGCCGACGACCGGGATGTCGCCCATCACCGGCACCTTGTCCTGGCCTTGCGAGTAGCTGTCTTCGAGCAGGCCGCCGAGCACCACCACGCTGCCGTCGTCGACCAGCACCGTCGACTCGATGGAGCGCTTGCTCGTCGACGGGCCGTTGGCGTTGTTCAGGGTGTCCTCGGCGATCTTCGAGACCTCTTGGTAGAGCGTGAGCTTGACCGTGCCGTTCTCGTTGATCGTGGGTCGCACGCGCAGCATCAGGCCCACATCCTTGCGCTCGACCGTGGTGAAGGGGTTGACAGTGCTGCTGCTGCCGGTGCTGGCGTACGAGCCGGTGACGAAGGGCACGTTGTTGCCGATGATGATCTGCGCCTCCTCGTTGTCCAGCGTCAGCAGGTTCGGGGTGGACAGCACGTTCGCGTCGCCCGTGTTCTCCAGGAAGTTGGCCAGCGCGCCCAGGTAGTACTTGCCGTTGACGCGCGGGGCCACGGCCAGGTTCATGCCGGCGGCGGGCTTGGCGTTGGCCAGCGCCGAGTAGTCGCCGCTGCCAGATCCGGTGGCGGCGGCGATCGCCAGGTTCAGGATATTGGTGCCGGCGACGCCGGAATTGGTGCCGAGTACGCCCAGCGTGCTGCCGGCCTTGCCTATCACGCCCTGCCACTGGATGCCGAATTGCGCGACCTTGTTGGCGCTCACTTCCACGATCAGGCTCTCGATCAGCACCTGCGCGCGGCGCCCGTCGAGCTTGTCGATGACGGTGCGGATCTGCCGGTACAGCGGCGGCGCGGCAGTGATGATGAGCGAGTTGGTGGTTGGGTCGGCCTGGATGAAGCCGCCCGTCGAAGGCTGTTGCGACTGGCCGCTGTCGCCCAGGCGTGTGCTTGCGCCCAGGCCGCTTTGGCTGCTCTGGCTGCTGCTGCCTTGCGCCAGGCCCGTGGTCTGGCTCAGTCCGCTGTGGCTGGTGCTGGTGCTGCCCGTCGCGGTGCTGGCGCCGCTCGTGGCGGCGCTGCCGTTGGCGGCGGCCAGCGCGGCGCGCAGCGTGGTGGCCAGTTGCACGGCGTCGGCGTTCTTCAGGTAGACCACGTGGATATTGCCGCTGTCGTTGCCGCTGGCGGCGGGCTGGTCCAGCTTGGCGACGAGCGAGCGCACCAGCGCCAGGCGCGCCGGGTTGGCGGCGCGCACGATGAGCGCGTTGCTGCGCGGCTCGGCGAGCAGCGTCGTCTGGTATGAGGTGTCGCTCTGCCCTGGCGTGGCTGCCGCCGTGCCGGGGTTGCCGCCGCCGTCGATCAGGCGCGAGACCAGCGGCGCCAGGTCGCTGGCGATGGCGTACTGCAGCGGGATCACCTCCAGGTCGCTGGCGTTGGAGACGTCCATCGCCGCGATGATGCGCGCCAGGCGCTGCAGGTTGTCGGCGTAGTCGGTGATGACCAGCGAGTTGTTGCCTGGGTTGATGTTGATGGTGTTGTTCGGGCTGATCAGCGGGCGCAGCACCGGCACCAGGTTGGCGGCTTTTTCGAAGTTGAGCTTGAAAATCTGCGTGGCGATCTGCCCGCCCGCCGGTGTGTTGCCGCCCGCGCCCTGCGACACGCTGACGATGCCGGTCTGCAGCTTGGCGTCGGCCTCGGGCACGACCTTGTACAGGCCGCCCGACTCCACCATGGTGAAACCCTGCAGGCGCAGCGCCGCCAGGAATTGCTGGAAGGCCGCGGCCGCCGGCACGGCGCGCTCGGTCACCAGCGTGATCTGGCCGCGCACACGCGGATCGACCACGACGTTGCGCCCGGTGATGGTGGCCATGGTGCGCGCCACGGCCTCGATGTCGGCGTTGGCGAAGTTCAGCGTGACGGTTTCGCCCGGGGGCACGCTGCCATTCGACGGTGTTTTTGCATAAATTTGGCTTGTAGCGCTTATGGATAAAGCGTATACAGCTATTAAATTTATGGCTAACCGTAGGGGGTGGCGAGGCTTGGGAGTCATAGGTTCAACCCACGGTGATGAGCGAGCGTGCGCCGTTGCGCCGCCCGATGATGTTCAACAGATTGGCCAGCGCCGCTTCGCGTCCGGGGGCGGCGCTGGCCTCGCCGGTAAAACGCAGGCGCTGACCGACCCAGTGGCCGCTGCCCGACAGCAGCAGCGCACCGTCCAGCGTGGACAGCGTCAGCTGCGCGGCGCTGCCGCCTTCGAGCTGCAGCCGGTAGCTGCCCATGGGGCGCAGCGTGGACAGGCTGGTGGACATGGCCAGCGCGTCCAGCTGCGCGCGACCCTGCACGTTCGTGCGGCCTTGCATCCACTGCAGGCGCAGGCCGGTGGTCGCCAGCTGTAGCTGACCTTGCGGCTGCAGCGTGTTCCAGGGCGTGCCCAGGCCGGCCAGCAGCGCGGCCGGCCACTGGCTGTGGCCGTCGGCCAGTTCCAGGCGCACGCCGCCCCAGCCTGGCTGCGCGTACAGGCGCAGCGGCGCGGGGGTGCAGCAGTCGGACTGCAGCCAGGCCTGCAGGCCCGTCCAGGCGGGGCGCAGGCGCCACTGCAGGCGCGTGGGCAGGGCGGCGCGGTCATGGCTGCCGGCGCCGCCGGTCAGCAGCAGCAGGGCCGAACCCTGCCATACCGTGCCGCGCGCGTTCACCAGCTGCACCTGCGCGCCGCTGGCCCGTGCGACGGCGCTCGCCAGCCAGCGCGCCGGCGCCCACAGCAGCAGCGCCGGCAGCACGCCCAGGCACAGGCCGGCCAGCGCCCAGCGCCAGGGCGTGGATGGCGCGGCGGCGCTGTTGCGTGGGGGGCGGGCGGGGCGTGGCACGGTGTGTGGCGGGTGGTTCGAGAGGGGTCAATCGGCGGGCAGGGCCAGCACCAGCGTGCCGCTCCAGCGCGGCGCGCCGTCGGCGCCCGCACCTGCGTGTTCGAGTTGGGCCTGCTGCACCACGGCGCGGGCGGTGGTGCGCGCCTGCGCCAGCCACTGGGCCAGCGCCTGTGCCGGGGCGTTGTGCAGGGTCACGGTGACCTGGGCGCCCAGCGGGGTGAGCTTGGCGGCCGGGCCCAGTGTGCGGCTGGTGCTGCTCTGCAATGCGCGCAGGGGCTGCTCGGCAGCGCCGTCCTGCGGCAGGCGCGCCGCCTGCTTGAGTTGCTCGGCCTGCGCCTGCAGCGCCTGCATCCGGCTCCACTGCGCGTCCAGCGCGCTGTGCTGCGCGGCCGACTGGCGCCATGTGCGCAGCGCCGGCGCCAGCAGCAGCGCCCATGCCAGCGCCAGCGCGGCGACGCCAGCCGCCAGCAGCACCAGGGTTTGTTCGCGCGGGGCCAGCGCGGCCCAGCGGGCCCGCAGTGCGTTGCCTTGGGGTGTGGTCATGGCTGGATCCCCGCGTGCAGCTGCAAGGCGCCTTGATCCTGGCGTGCCTCTATGCCGGCGGCGCCCAGGCGCTGGCGCAGGCCGGCGAATTCGTCGGGCGCCAGATCCAGCCCGCCCAGGCGCAGTTCGCCGTTGGCGTAGTCCAGCCGGGCAGGGGTTTTTGCGCCCGGCAGTGCCGCGGCGGCGCTGGCCATCAGCGGCTCCAGGTCGGTGTTGGCCAGGCTGCCGGTGGCGCGGCGCAGCCGATCCACCTCGCGCTGCATCTGCAGCGGCGCGTCCACCACGACCTTGACCTGCGGAAAGGTCTGCGTCAGCACCTGGCGCACGCTGGCCTGCTTGGCCGCCAGCGCCTGCCTGTCCTGCCAGGCCCACAGGTTCAGCCCCAGCACCTGCGCCGCCAGGCCCAGGCCCAGCGCCCAGCGCGCGGGGCGCCACGCGGGGGCGTGCAGAAAATCGCCCAGCGCGCTGCCGGCCTTGCGCAGTGCGCGCGTGCGGGCGCTGCTGGCCAGGTCGAACTGGGCCAGGTCCCAGGGGCTGCCCGCGGCCGCCAGGGCGCGCTGGGCGGCGCCCTGCAACTGCGGGCTGCGGCCCAGCAGGCGCTCGGCCAGCGCAGCCACGGCGGGCTCGGCGTACAGCGGCGCGGGCGCCTCTTCGCTCTGCTGGGGCAGCAGGGCGGCCATGGCCGGCAGGGCGGCGGCGGGCAGCAGGTACAGCGCCTGCTGCGGGCCGCAGCCGGTGATGGCGACGTGCGCCTGCTCGGGCGTGCCCAATACCGTGTATTCCAGCGGGGCGCCGGCGCCCGGTGCGAACTCGGGCACCACGCGCCCCACCGGCCGCCCCGCCGCTTCGAGCGCCTGCAGCCACTGGCGCAGCCAGTCGCGGTCGCACACCGCCACCCAGGCAGGGCTGGCGGCCTGGGCGCCGGGCTGCAGGGCGAAGTGCAGCTGCTGCGGTTCGTCGAGCAGTTGCTCTTCGAGCAGGCCTTCGAGCGCGGCGCGCAGCCTGGCGGGCTGGCCCAGCACGGCGGCGGGCAGGGTGACCTGGTGCCAGGACAGCGCCTGCGCCGGCACCACGGCCACGGTCGCGCCGGCGCGGCCGGGCGCGGGCAGTAAGGCGGCGGGAGCACTGGCGTGGCGGGTGACGCTGCGCCCGTCGGCTGACAGTACGTAGCGGTATTCGGTGGCCGGCGCGGGCGAGCCCAGGGGCAGGGTGATGACGAGGGTGCTCATGGATGCGTAGTGCCGGGCATTTTAGGGGCGTGGAGCGGCGCTCTGGAGCCGGTCGGCGTCGGCCTGTGCAAAGCTGCCGCGTTCGCGCCACAGCGTGCGTACCTGGCCGCGCTGCTTGAGCACGAGCGAGCGCTCCTCGACCACCGCGCTGCCCAGGCGCAGCCGCCCGCGCACCTCGAAGTAGCTGGACGCCACCGCGTGCGTGGCGATGTTGATGGCCTGCGGTTGGCTGACCAGCTTGGCGGCGTCGGCCACGCTGCGGAAATGATTGCTCTCGCGCGCCTGCACCAGCTGCTGTGCGTCGGCCATGGCCAGGCCGTCGGCGCTGGCCCACAGCACGGCGGCGCTGGCGGTGTTCAGGTTCACCGGGGTGCGTGCCGGCAGCAGCGTGGCGTAGGGCGCCAGGGCCGCCACGGTGGTGGGCGGAAGGCCCCACCAGCCGAGTTGGTCGATGCCCTGCGGCAGCAGCGGCGCGGTGCTGGCGTCGCCCTGCGCCGACAGCGCCTGCACCATGCGCTGCGCCAGCGCCTGTACCTGCTGCTGGGGCAGGCTCAGGTATTCGAACAGGCGGGTGAACTGACGCAGCGCTGCCTGATCCACCTGCCCGTTTTGCTCCAGGTTGCGCAGGTTGAGCAGCCCCTGCTGATCGGTGATCTGGCCCGACAGAAAGGCGTCGGCCGTGTCGGTGCTGGCGTCCTCCATCTGGGCGACGTTGTGGCTGGCGGCCAGAAAGGTCGACAGGCGCGCCTCCTGCAGCGGTACGGCCCAGGGTTCGTTCAGGTTGTCGCTGGAGTCGTTGCGCGCGAGCGAGTCCTCGCGCAGGATCAGGCGCGACCAGTCGAGTGCGCCGACCAGGATCCAGGCCGACTGGATGCGCGCGCGCTCGGCGGTCTCCACTTCGACGGCGCGCCATTGCTGCCACATGGCGGCGGCGGCGAAGCTGGCCACCAGCGTCACGGTGAGCATGGCTGCCAGCAGGGCGGCGCCGGATTGGCGCAGCGCAGCGCATGGCCGATGTGGATGCGTCACGACTTGCCTCCGCCCTGCAAAGGGTTGATCCAGTCGGCTGTGATGGTGCCGGGCAGCGCCGTGCCGGCGGGCAGCGTCAGCTGCAGGCGCACGCCTGCTGGAATGCCGGCCGCCGCGCTCGACAGGCCGCCGGCCGACTGCGGCGTGCTGGCGCTGGTGCTGCCGCTCGACAGCGCGTTGGCCCAGGCGCCGCCGCGAAAGTAGAACAGCTGCCAGCCGTCCAGCGGCAGCAGCACGGTTTCATGGCGCTGATCGGCCGTGCCGGGCGTGCGTGCCCACAATGCGGCGTGCTGCCAGGCCTGCTGCCACGCGGCGCGGCTCGATACCGGATCGGACTGCCAGCGCAGCCAGGTGTCGCGTCCGCTGGACATGCGCCTGGCCCAGGCGACGACGACCACGCCCTCGTCGGGCTGGCGCGGGCTGCGCCGCGTCAGGCGCAGCACCTGCCCATCCCAGTCGATGGGCTGGGTGTGCTCCACGCCCTGCAGCGCGTCCAGGTCGGCGTTCCACTGCGCCAGCACGGTCTGCAGCACCATGAGCTGATCCGAGCGTTCGCGCGTGTGCTGCTGTGCGCGCGCCATGCCGTCGAGCCCGCGCCAACTGGCGACGGCCAGCAGCGCCATGATGGCGATGGCCACCAGCAGCTCGATGAGGGTGAAGCCCCGCCGGGCGCGTGTGGACGGCATCAGTAACGCCCCACGATGGTGGACAGGCGCAGTACCGGCAGCTGCTGCGCGTCGAACACCTGGGCGTCGGCGCGGCGGAACTGCGGATTGGGCGTGGGCGAGACCGTCAGTTGCACCATGAAGCTGCGCCCGGCCTGCGCGCAGGTGCTGCTGTTGTCGCCGATGGACGGCATCTGCTGCGCCAGGCGCACCTGCACCAGCTGGTTTTCGGCGCACAGGTGGGCCAGCACCACGTCGGTCTGGCGCTCGGCGTTGCGCGTCAGCGCCGACGTGGCCTGCAGCCCCGCCGCCAGCGCAATGGCTACGATGGCCAGCGCTACCAGTACCTCTACCAGCGTGAAGCCGCGCTGCGCCGTGCTCACTGGAGCACCCTTCGGCCTACGGCCTGTCCCGCCAAGCGGGAGCGAGCCTGGCTTGCGAGGTGGCCCGGCCTGGCGCTCATGGCTGCGCCGGCTCGGCCTGGAACGGACGCAGCCCGTCGGTGGCCACGCGCACGCTGCGCTGCGGCACGCCGCGCTGCGCCAGCAGCACCTGCTGCGGGCCGATGAGCGGCTCCGGCCCCAGCCAGAGCTGGCCCGGATCCAGCACTACGGTATCGCCGTTCAGCCAATTGCCGGGAAGGTGCGGGTCGGCCAGGCCTTCGAAGTGAAAGCCCTGCGCGTCGGCGCGCCAGCGCACCGCTTGGCCCGACGCGCGCGACTGCGCCCGCGCCGCCTCCAGCAGCGCCGCCAGGCGCTCGCCCTCGCGCTGCAACTGCGCCGCATGGCCGTCGGGCAGCGCCAGGCTCACCCCGGCGGTCGCCAGCGCAATGATGGCCAGCACCACCAGCAGCTCCAGCAGCGTGAACCCACGGGCAGGGCGCTTCATGTTTTCATTGCCAGCTGCCGATATCGGCATCCTTGCCCTCGCCGCCGCTTTGGCCGTCGGCGCCGAACGACATCACGTCCACCTCGCCCTTGATGCCGGGGTTGAGGTATTGGTACGGGCGGCCCCAGGGGTCGTTGGGCAGCTTTTCCAGGTAGGGACGCCAGTTGCCGGGCACGGGCGCCGCCGTGGGCTTGGCGATGAGCGCCTGCAGGCCCTGCTCGCCAGTGGGGTAGCGCAGGTTGTCCAGCCGGTACAGCTTGAGCGCCTGCATGATGTTGGTCACATCGGTGCGCGCGGCGGTGGCGCGGGCGTCGTCGGTGCGGTCGAGCACGTTGGGCACGATCAGCGCCGCAAGCACGCCGATGATGACCAGCACCACCATCAGTTCGATCAGGGTAAAGCCTGCGGCCAGGCGGCTGCGGCGGGCGGGAGTGGGGCTGTGCGATGGCATCGGGCGGAGGATCAGCATATCCGGTCAATGATAATCGGGCCATGGCGACACACACACACAGCCCACCATGGGGCGTACGCTTGGTCACGCTGGCGCTGGCAGCCCTGGCCGGCGCCGGCGCGGTGTACTGGGGGCTCAGGCTGTCGGCCGGCACGCCGCAGGCCGCGCCGGCCGCGCCTGCGGCCGAGCCCCTGCGCCCCGACGCGCAGGCCATGGCGCGGCTGCTGGGCGCGGGCGCCGCAGCGGCGCCGCGTGCGGCGGCGGCGCCCGCCAGCGGCATGCAGCTGCTGGGGGTGCTGGCCAGCACCGACGGCAGCAGCGGCGCGGCGCTGATCGCGGTGGGCGGCAAGCCGGCCAAGCCGTTTCGCGTGGGCGCGCAGGTGGAGCCCGGCCTGGTGCTGCAGTCGCTGGATCGGCGCGAGGCGCACCTGGGCGCCACCGTGGATGGCCCCACGGCCCAGACCTTGATGGTCCCGCTCAAGCCTTAAGGTAGTGCTGGGCCAGCCCCGCGTGCGCCGTACCGGCGCCAGCCAGGGGCAGCGTCGTCCAGGCGCCAAAGCCGGGCGCCTGCACCGGCCATTCGTGCGCCTGCGGCAGCCGCTGTGCGCCGTGAGCCAGCAGCCACTGCACGCAGCGCGCCACGCCGGCGTGGCTCAGCCAGACCACGTCGGCCTGCGCCGCGGCGGCACGTTCCTGCGCCGCGTGCAGCGCCCGGGCCACGCGCTGCAGCATGTGGGCCAGGCTTTCGCCGCCGCCGGGCGCGTGGTGCGGGAAATCGGCGCTCCAGCGGTCGATGTCGGCGCGGGCGATGCCGCTCCAGGCGCAGCCTTCCCAGGCGCCAAAGTCCAGCTCGGCAATGGCTGGCTCAGGGTTTGATGCCAAATCGGGTCGAAACGCTTGCAGTTCAAACGCAAGCAGCTCACATCTTTGTAGTGGTGAATGGATGGTGGCGGCAATGCTGGGCGGCAGCGCCCGGGCCAGCGCCTGCGCCGCGCTGCGCGTGGCCTTCGCGTCGGCGGCCAGGTCGAGCCGGCCGTAGCACACGCCGGCATCGACCAGCGGGCGGGCATGGCGCACCAGCCACAGGCGGGGGGCGTTCACTGGAGCACCCTTCGGCCTGCGGCCTGTCCCGCCAGGCGGGAGCGAGCTTGGCTTGCGAGGCGGCCTGGCGCTGCGCTCATGGCGCCAGCGCCAGCGCCAGGCCCAGGTAGAAGGCGATTTCGCTCACCTGCTGCACGGCGCCCAGGCAGTCGCCGGTAAAGCCCTGCAGGCGCTGCGCAAAGCGCCAGTACAGCCAGAGCGCGCCGGCCGCGCTCAGCGCCATGGCGCAGGCGACGGGCAGGCCGCCCAGCAGCAGCCACACCAGCAGCAGCGGCGGCACGCACCACAGGACGCCCGCGCCGAGCGCCGCGGGGCTGATGCTGTCGGCCAGCGGCTTGCTCTTGGCGCCGCTGCTGCCGCTGACGTAGGGCAGGCGATAGATGACGCACAGCGGCCACCAGCGCGACAGCGCGTGGGCGCCGGCCAGCGCCGCCAGGGCGCCGATCGGCCCGCCGCCGCCAGGGGCACCGCCGCCCAGCTGTGCCAGCAGCGCCACCTTGGTCAGCAGCGCCAGCACCAGCGCCATGGCGCCGAAGGCGCCGATGCGCGAGTCCTTCATGATCTCCAGCGCGCGCTCGCGCTGGTAGGCGCCGCCCAGTCCGTCGGCCACGTCGGCCAGGCCGTCCTCGTGAAAGCCGCCGGTCAGCAGCACCGTGGCCACGGTGGAAACCACCGCCGCCACCAGGGGCGCCAGGCCGGCGCCGCCCAGGCCCAGCCAGACCAGCGCGTAGACCCCGCAGGCCACGCCCGCCACCGGCCAGCCGACGCCTGGAAAGTGGGCGCTGGCGGCGCGCAGCATGGCCGCGTCGAATCCGACCCAGGCCGCCAGGCGCCCGGTGACGGGGATGCGCGTGAAGAACTGCACGGCCAGCAGGTAGTGGCGCAGGGCTTGCATTCGACTAATGAATATATAGCTTGTCGCGCTTTGTGGGTAAGCCTTTGAGGCTGTTTTTGCTATTATTTTGTGCGCAGGAACAGCCGGTACGCCGGGTTCTCGGTCTCTTCCACCCAGGGGTAGCCCAGCTGTGCCAGAAAGGCGTCGAAGGCGGCGCCGTCCTCGGGCGGCACCTGCATGCCGACCAGGATGCGGCCGTAGTCGGCGCCCTGGTTGCGGTAGTGGAACAGCGAGATGTTCCAGGTCGGCTGCATCAGGCTCAGGAACTTGAACAGCGCTCCCGGGCGCTCGGGAAAGGTAAAGCGCAGCAGCCGCTCGTCGCACGCCAGCGGCGAATGCCCGCCCACCAGGTGGCGCAGGTGCTCCTTGGCCATTTCGTCGTGCGTCAGGTCGAGCGATTCGAAGCCGTTCTTCTGGAAGCTCCTGGCGATCTTTTCCGACTCGCCCCGGCCATGCGTGGACAGGCCGACGAACACGTGCGCCTGCGTGGCGTGGCTGATGCGGTAGACGAACTCGGTGACGCTGCGCGGCCCGCCGGGCAGCGCGCCGACGGCCTGGCAGAAGCGCCGGAAGCTGCCGCGCTCCTCGGGAATGGTGACGGCGAACAGCGCCTCGCGCTCCTCGCCCACGTCGGCGCGCTCGGCCACGAAGCGCAGCCGGTCGAAGTTCATGTTGGCGCCCGAGAGGATGGCGGCGTAGGTCTCGCCCTTGGTCTTGTGGCGCGCCACATACTGCTTGATGGCCGCCACGCCCAAGGCGCCCGAGGGCTCGACGATGCTGCGCGTGTCGACGAACACGTCCTTGATCGCAGCGCAGACGGCGTCGGTGTCCACGATCACGTAGTCGTCCACCAGCGCGTGCGCCACGCGGAAGGTCTCCTCGCCCACCAGCTTGACGGCGGTGCCGTCGGCAAACAGGCCCACGTCGGGCAGCTGCACGCGCTCGTGCCGGCGCGCCGACTGGGCCATGGCGTCCGAATCGTTCATCTGCACGCCGATGACCTTGGTCTGCGGGCTCACGGCCTTGACGTAGTTGGCCACGCCGGCGATCAGCCCGCCGCCGCCGATCGGCACGAAGATCGCGTCCAGCCGGTGGCTGCCCAGTGCCTGCGCCTGGCGCAGCAGCTCCATGGCGATGGTTCCCTGGCCGGCGATCACGTCGGGGTCGTCGAACGGGTGCACGAAGGTCAGCCCCTCGCTTTGCTGCAGGGCCACGGCATGGGCGTAGGCGTCGGAATAGCTCTCGCCGCTGAGCACGACCTCGCCGCCCAGCGTGCGCACCGCGTCCACCTTGACCTGCGGCGTGGTCGTGGGCATGACGATGACGGCGCGCGTGCCCAGGCGCGCGGCGCTCAGGGCCACGCCCTGGGCGTGGTTGCCGGCCGAGGCGCAGATCACCCCCTTGGCCAGCTGATCGGCGGGCAGCCGCGCCATCTTGTTGTAGGCGCCGCGCAGCTTGAAGCTGAACACCGGCTGCTGATCCTCGCGCTTGAGCAGCACCTTGTTGTGCAGGCGCCGGCTGAGCGCCCGGGCCGGGTGCAGGTCGGACTCCACGGCCACGTCGTAGACGCGGGCGGTGAGGATCTTGGTCAGGTAGTCGAAGGGGGTCAGGGGCTGGGTCATGTGGGGCGGATTCGATGCTGCGTTGCAGCAATACTGCAGCGGGCGACCATCATAGACCTGTCGTGCCCGGGGGCATGCTTGGTGCGCGGGCAAAAAAAAGCCCCAGACCGTAAGGCTCGGGGCTTAATCCATCCTTTGAGGAGATGGAGGAGACAATCAGCGCATCGCGGCGGGTGGTTCGCGCAACTCCGATCGGCGATGCATGGCTGCATTGTACGGCATTTATGTTGCAATGCAGCATAAATGTACGATCGTTCTTTTTTATTTTGGGAGAAATACCACATGGAATGCACTGTCAGCTGGACCGGGGGCGCTGGCGCGCGCTCTGGCATGGGTTTCATCGCCGAGACCGGCAGCGGCCACGTGTTGGCCATGGACGGGGCGCCGGACGCGGCCAAGCCCGAGAACGGCGGGCAGAACCTGGCGCCGCGCCCGATGGAGGCTGTGCTGGCCGGCACCGGCGGCTGCACGGCCTATGACGTGGTGCTGATCCTCAAGCGCGGGCGCCACGACGTGCGCGGATGCAGCGTGCGCCTGCAGGCCGAGCGCGCCGCAACCGAACCCAAGGTGTTCACCCGCATCCACATGCAGTTCACCGTGACCGGACGCGACCTGCCGCCCGACGCCGTGGCGCGCGCCATTGCCATGAGCCACGAGAAATACTGTTCGGCCAGCATCATGCTGGGCAAGACGGCCGAGATCACCACAGGATTCGAAATCGTTCAAGCATGACTACGTTTTTTTACGTACACTGCAAACAAGGGTCAATCGCAAATATGCGCCGTGCGCCAGCAACGGCGCGGCTCTGGCGCTGATGTTGTGTCTGTGCAACGCAAATAAAACGTTGTCACACAAGATTCAGGCGGTTTTGCTGGCACTTTTATAAACGTTGCGGTAGTGCAACGAAATCGATTCGGTCGCCTGATTTACCGGGTTTTCCTTTGCTTAACAGGCCGGGCTCTGTTGCAATAGGGCAACTTCCCCACCAGGAGGTTGGCCCGGGGATCGACAGGGCTCTACTGGGCCGCAAGAGCCCGGTTTCTGCCGATCCGAAGCCTCTGTTTAAACCTTGGAGTAACTCGCAATGAAAAAATCCCTGATTGCCCTGGCAGTGCTGGCAGCTTCCGGCGTTGCCATGGCCCAGTCTTCCGTGACCGTGTTCGGTATCGTCGACGTGGGCGTGGGCCATATCTCGGCTGAAGATTCCGTGACGGGCGTGACCCAGAGCGGCAACTCTTCCAGCCGCCTGGGCTTTCGCGGCGTTGAAGACCTCGGCGGCGGCCTGAAGGCCGGCTTCTGGCTTGAGGGCGCCATTTCTCCCGATGACGGCTCTGGTGCTGGCGGCGGTGCTACCGGCCCCGGCTTCGAGTTCAAGCGTCGTTCCACTGTCAGCCTGATGGGCAATTTCGGTGAAGTGCGCCTGGGCCGCGAACTGACCGCTGGCTATGCGGACACCTCTGCATACGATCCGTCCGGTCAGGTCGGTATCGCCGCCGTGCAAGGCCTGGCAACGTCGCGTATCAGCAACGGCCTGAGCTACCGCACCCCCAACATGAGCGGCTTCTCCGCCTTCCTGCACTATGGCTTTGGCGAAGTGGCCGGCGACAACAGCGCCAACCGCTACTTCGGTGCCAGCGCGTCGTACAACAACGGCCCTCTGAGCGTGACCCTGGCCACCGACAAGCTCAACGGCGCAACCGGTGCTGCCCCTTCGCGCAAGACCTGGAGCCTGGGTGCTTCGTACGATCTGGGCGTGGTCAAGCCTGCTCTGATGTACCTGAACAACAAGAACAGCGACGACAGCAACAAGTACAACGTGCTGATGCTGGCCGCCACCGCCCCCGTGGGCCCCGGCAGCCTGTGGGCTTCCTTCACCCGCTACGACGTGAAGGCAACCGACTCCGACTCCAACGTCCTGGCTATTGGTTACACCTACAACCTGTCCAAGCGTACGGCTCTGTACGGCATCTTTGCTCACCTGAGCAACGACGACGCTTCGGTGCGCACGCTGACCACTGGCGGCCTGTCCACCGTGACCCCGCTGGCCGGCGACAACGTGAGCGGCTACCAATTCGGTATTCGCCACGCCTTCTAAGCTTGTGCTGGCATACGCCAGCCTGCTTTGAAAGCCAAGAACGCTGCCTCCGGGCAGCGTTTTTTTTGGCCTGTATGGATGTCGCGTATGTAACAGACAGCTAGGGTAAACGCCTGTGGTTCCCGTGCCATAGCGCCTTGGCTTCAAGGGGGGGCTTCCTAGAATGAAGTCTTCCCTTATCCCCCATAAGAAAGTGAAATCCATGCAACTGTTCTCCAAAAAAACCATTGCGCTGGCCGTCATGGCCTGCACTTCGCCCCTGCTGTTCGCGCAGTCCAATGCCAGCAGCGTGCAGCTGTACGGCATCGTCGACGCAGCGTACCGCCACACCAACAACGAAGGTGCTGACGCCAACAGCTCTCTCAACAAGATGATCGGCGGCGGCATGTCCCAAAGCCGCTGGGGTATCAACGTCAAGGAAGACCTGGGCGGCGGCATGGTGGCGCTGGCCAACCTGGAAAACCGCGTCAACCTCGATGGCGGCGATGTCTCCAGCCCCTACTTCCAGCAGTCGTGGGTCGGCCTGCAGAGCAGCAGCTTTGGCCGTGTCATGCTGGGTCGTCAGTACAACATGCTGTTCGACCTGGTGACCTCGACCTACGCGTCCTTCCCCTATTCCCCCTACATGGATGCATACAAGCCGGAAATCGGCATGTCCATGGGCGCGCGTGCCAGCAACATGATCAAGTACGTGGCCGAGTTCGGCGCGATCCGCGGTTCGCTGCAGTATTCGTTCGATGAGAACAACACCGTGGAGGACGCCGGTGCCGGGGTCAACGCGTCTGGCGCCGTCAAGACCGCCGGCGGCTATCTGCGCTATGCCGCCAACGGCCTTGCCGCCGGCGCTGGCTATCTGACGACCACGCTGCCGGGCGGCACCAAGGTTGACGCCTGGACGGCGGGCGGTTCCTACCGCACCGGCCCGATGTACTTCAACCTGGGCTACGGCGTAAACAAGCGCAAGGACGCCTATGCCATGAGCCTGGCCGGTGTGATCGACAGCGCCTTGCTGGGTGCCTACTGGTCAGGTTCGTCCAACGGCGGCTTCCTGCCCGGCGCTGGCGCAAATCCTGCCGTGCCCGCCACCATGGCCAATTTGCTGGATCATGCCAACAAGCGTGAAATGATCAAGCTCGGTTTTGGCTACCAGGTCACCACGCAGCTCAATCTGGGCGCGCACTACTACCACGCCAAGCAGTCCGGCTCGGCATCCGGCGCGTTCAACGGCAAGGCAGACTTCATCGTCGCTGCGGCCGACTACGCCTTCTCCAAGCGTACCGACGCCTATTTCGCCATCGATCACACCAAGGTCAGCGGCGGCGCGGGCATGGCGCTGGACACCAATGGCGCGCGCTCGCGTACCGGCATCACCGCCGGCCTGCGCCATCGTTTCTGATTTGCTGCGGGGGCGGCGGATTACCCGCTGCCGCTCCCATTGGGTTGGCTCCACCTCCTTCGGGAGGTTTTTTTTCGCCCTGCCGCAGGCTGGGGCATTGGGGGTTTTCCATGGCGATCAATCGGGCTTCTGCTGCCATAGTTGGGTCTTTTGGCTGCTGCCCAGATGCTTGCCTTTATCCTGCGCCGCCTCCTGCAGGCCGTGATCGTGCTGGTCACCGTCGCCCTGATTTCCTTCATGCTGTTCCAGTTTGTCGGCGATCCGGTGGTGATCATGCTGGGGCAGGACGCGACGCCCGACCAGATCAACGCGCTGCGTGCGGCGCTGGGGCTCGACCAGTCGTTTCTGATGCAGTTCTGGCGTTTTCTGGTGAATGCCGCGCAGGGTGAGTTCGGCCTGTCGCTGCGCCAGGGCGCGCAGGTGTCGGCGCTGATCGCCGAGCGCTTTCCGGCCACGCTGGAGCTGTCGCTGGCCGCCGCCGTGCTGGCCTTGCTGGTGGGCGTGCCCATGGGGGTGTACGCGGCGCTCAGGCGCGGCACTTTCATCAGCCAGGTGTTCATGACGCTGTCGCTGCTGGGTGTGTCGCTGCCTACCTTTTTGATAGGCATCCTCCTGATCCTGGTGTTCTCGGTCACCCTTGGCTGGTTCCCCAGCTTTGGCCGGGGCGACGTGGTGCAGCTCGGAGGCTGGAGCACCGGGCTGCTCACGGCCACCGGCTGGCACCACATCGTGCTGCCGGCGGTCACGCTGGCAATCTTCCAGCTCACGCTCATCATGCGCCTGGTGCGTGCCGAGATGCTGGAGGTGCTGCGCACCGATTACATCAAGTTCGCCCGCGCGCGCGGGCTGAGCGACCGGGCCATCCACTTCGGCCACGCGCTCAGGAATACCCTGGTGCCGGTGTTGACCATTACCGGCCTGCAGTTGGGCGGATTGATCGCCTTTGCCATCATTACCGAGACCGTGTTCCAGTGGCCGGGCATGGGCCTGCTGTTCATCCAGGCGGTGACCTTCGCCGACATTCCGGTGATGGCCGCCTACCTGTGCCTGATCGCCCTGATCTTCGTGGTCATCAACCTGATTGTGGATTTGCTGTACTTCGCCGTCGATCCGCGCCTGCGCGTGGACGGCAAGTCGGGAGGACATTGAGATATGCAACCGGTACGGTTCAAGGCGGGGGGGCGCGTGTTCGCGCAGATTGCCCAGTACCACCCCGAGCTCACGGCGCTGCGCCGCGATTTGCACGCCCACCCCGAGCTGGGCTTCGAAGAGGTCTACACCAGCGCCCGCGTGCGCGAGGCGCTGCGCGCCTGCGGCGTGGACGAGGTGCACGAGGGCATCGGCCGCACCGGCGTGGTGGCGCTGATACGCGGCCAGGGCCGGGGCAGCGGCGCGATGGTGGGGCTGCGCGCCGACATGGACGCACTGCCCATGGCCGAGCACAACGACTTTGCCTGGAAATCCGCCAAGAACGGGCTGATGCACGGCTGCGGCCACGATGGGCACACCGCCATGCTGGTGGGCGCCGCGCGCTACCTGGCGGCCACGCGCAACTTCGACGGCACGGCGGTGCTGATCTTCCAGCCCGGCGAGGAAGGCATGGGCGGCGCGCGCGTGATGATGGAGGACGGCCTGTTCGACCGCTTTCCGGTGCAGTCGGTCTACGCCATGCACAACTGGCCGGCGCTCAAGCCCGGGCAGATCGGCCTGAACGACGGCGCCATGATGGCCGCCGCCGACCGCATCACCATCGAGATCACCGGGCGCGGCGGCCACGGCGCACACGCCTACCAGGCGGTGGACGTGGTGCTGGTGGCGGCGCACATCACCACGGCGCTGCAGGGCATCGTCTCGCGCAACGTGCGGCCCATCGACAGCGCCGTGATCAGCCTGTGCGCCGTGCAGGCGGGCGACCTGGCGGCCTTCAGCGTGCTGCCCGGGCAGGCCATGCTGGTGGGCACGGTGCGCACGTTCGACCCGGCCGTGCAGGACATGGTGGAGCGGCGCATCAAGGAGCTGAGCAACGCCATTGCCCTGGGCTTCGGCGCCACGGCCAGCGTGCGCTACGAGCGCATCTACCCCGCCACCATCAACACCGAGGCCGAGGCACGCTTCGCCGGCGACGTGGCCGAGTCCATCGTCGGTACCGAGAACCTGGTGCGCGAGCTCGACCCCAGCATGGGCGCGGAGGACTTCTCCTTCATGCTGCAAGCCAAGCCCGGCGCCTACCTGCGCCTGGGCCAGGGCATGGGCGCGGGGCACAGCACGCTGCACAACAGCCGCTACGACTTCAACGACGACGTGCTGCCCCTGGGGGCGGCGCTGCACGCGGGGCTGATCGAGCAGTCCATGCCGCTGGCCGGCGCGCAGTAGCACGGCCCACTCCCGCAGCCATTCCTGACCGACACGATGAAACACACCCTTGCACGCTGGTACGACAGCGACGTGGCGCACAGCTTCCGCTCCACTCCCACGGCCATGGCGGCGGCGCTGATCGCGCTGGTGTGCGTGTTCTGCTCGCTGTTTGCCGGCTGGGTGGCACCGCACAATCCGTTCGACCTGGCTTCGCTCAATCTGGGTGACGCGCGCCTGCCGCCGGCCTGGAGCGCCGACGGCTCGGCCATCTACCTGCTGGGCACCGACGACCAGGGGCGCGACATCCTGTCGGCGCTGATCTACGGCGCGCGCATCTCGCTGGTCGTCGGGCTGGCGTCGGTGGCGCTGTCGGTGGTGCTGGGCGTGGCGCTGGGGCTGCTGGCGGGCTTTCGCGGCGGCTGGGTGGACGCGCTGTTGATGCGCCTGTGCGACGTGATGCTGTCGTTTCCGGCCATCCTGATCGCGCTCTTGATCGCCGGCGTGGGCCGCGCGGTGTTTCCCAACGCGCCCGAATCGCTGGCCTTTGGCGTGCTCATCCTGTCGATAGCGCTGTCGGGCTGGGTGCAGTACGCGCGCACGGTGCGCGGCTCCACGCTGGTCGAGCGCGGCAAGGAATACGTGCAGGCAGCGCGCGTGACGGGCGTCTCGCCGCTGCGCATCATGCGCCGCCACGTGCTGCCCAACGTGCTCGGGCCGGTGATGGTGCTGGCCACCATTCAGGTGGCCACGGCCATCATCACCGAGGCCACGCTGTCCTTCCTGGGTGTGGGTGCGCCGCCCACCTCGCCGTCGCTGGGCACGCTGATCCGCGTGGGCAACGACTACCTGTTCTCGGGCGAGTGGTGGATCACCGTCTTTCCCGGCGTCATGCTGGTGCTGATCGCGCTGTCGGTCAACCTGCTGGGCGACTGGCTGCGCGATGCGCTCAATCCCCGTTTGCGCTGATATGTCACTACTCGAAGTTGAAAACCTGGTCGTCGAATTCCCCACCCGGCGCGGCACGCTGCGCGCCCTTGACGACGTGTCCTTTGCCATCGCGCCGGGCGAGATCCTGGGCGTGGTGGGCGAATCCGGCGCGGGCAAGTCGCTCACCGGCGCCGCCATCATCGGGCTGCTGGAGCCGCCCGGGCGTGTGGCCTCGGGCCAGATCCGGCTCGAAGGCCAGCGCATCGACAACCTGCCGCACGAGCAGCTGCGCCACATCCGCGGGCGCAAGATCGGCGCCATCTTCCAGGACCCGCTGACCTCGCTGAATCCGCTGTACACCGTGGGGCGGCAGCTGGTCGAGACCATACGCACGCACCTGCCCGTCAGCGCCGCAGAGGCGCGCGCGCGTGCCATTGCGCTGCTGCAGGATACGGGCATACCCGCGCCCGAGCAGCGCATCGACCACTACCCGCACCAGTTCTCGGGCGGCATGCGCCAGCGCGTGGTCATCGCCCTGGCGCTGGCGGCCGAGCCGCAGCTCATCGTGGCCGACGAGCCGACCACGGCGCTGGACGTGTCGATCCAGGCGCAGATCATCCAGCTGCTGAAGAACATCTGCACCTCGCGCGGCGCCGCCGTGATGCTGATCACGCACGACATGGGCGTGATCGCCGAGACCTGCGACCGCGTGGCCGTGATGTACGCCGGCCGCGTGGCCGAGATCGGCCCGGTGCACGAGGTCATCAACCAGCCGGCCCACCCCTACACCGCCGGGCTGATGGCGTGCATCCCCGGCATGGACGCCGAGCGCGAGCGCCTGGCGCAGATCGACGGCGCCATGCCGCGCCTGAACGCCATACCGCAGGGCTGCGCCTTCAACCCGCGCTGCCCGCAGGTGTTCGAGCGCTGCCGTGTGCAGCGCCCCGGCCTGCTGCCCGCGGGCGCGACGCAGGCGGCGTGCTGGCTGCACGACGCCGCACGGCAGGAGGCCGCATGAACGCCCCCGCCCTCAACCAGGAAGGCGCCGCAGCGCAGCCGCTGGTGCGCGCGCACGACCTGGCGCGCACCTTCGACGTGTCGCCCCCCTGGCTCAACCGCGTGCTCGAAGGCAAGCCGCGCCAGCTGCTGCACGCCGTGGACGGCGTGAGCTTCGAGATCGCGCAGGGCACCACGCTGGCGCTGGTGGGCGAGTCGGGCTGCGGCAAGAGCACCGTGGCGCGCCTGCTGGTGGGGCTGTACCAGCCCACGCGCGGCAGCTTCTCGTTCGGCGGGCAGGACGCGCACGCCGCCTTCCAGGGGCCGCAGGCCAGGGCCATGCGCCGGCGCATCCAGATGATCTTCCAGGATCCATACGCCAGCCTGAACCCGCGCTGGCTGGTCGAGGACATCATCGCCGAGCCGCTGCGCGAGCACGGCATCCTGTCGGACAAGGCCCAGACCCGCGAGCGCGTGGGCCAGCTGCTCGAATCGGTGGGCCTGGCCGCGGCCGACATGGCCAAGTACCCGCACCAGTTCTCGGGCGGGCAGCGCCAGCGCATCTCGATCGCGCGCGCGCTGGCGTCCGAGCCGCAGTTCCTGGTGTGCGACGAGCCCACCAGCGCGCTGGACGTATCGGTACAGGCGCAGGTGCTCAACATCATGAAGGACCTGCAGCGCGCGCGCGGCCTGACCTATCTGTTCATCAGCCACAACCTGGCCGTGGTGCGCCACGTGAGCGACCAGGTCGGCGTGATGTACCTGGGCCGCCTGGTCGAGCTGGCCGACAAGCGCGCGCTGTTCGGCAGCCCGCGCCACCCGTACACGCGCATGCTGCTCGACGCCATCCCCAAGATGCACGACACCGGCCGCGCGCGCACGCCGGTGCAGGGCGAGGTGCCCAATCCCTTGAACCCGCCGCCGGGCTGCGCCTTCAACCCGCGCTGCCCCTTTGCCAACGACCGCTGCCGCGCCGAGCGGCCCCAGCTGCTGGACATGGACGGTGCGCGCGTCGCCTGCCACGCGGTGCAGGAGGGGCGGATTTGAACGCTGCGCCCGCGTGGCGTAGTGTTGTGGTGCGCGATTTTTTCCAGGAGACGCAGAGATGACCACCTTCACCCTTTCCAGCCCCGACATCGCCCCCGGCAGCACCATTGCCCAGGTGTTCGAGTTCGACGGCTTCGGCTGCGGCGGCGCCAACCAGTCGCCCGTGCTGCGCTGGCACGGCGCGCCCGAGGGCACCCAGAGCTTCGCCGTGAACGTGTACGACCCGGACGCGCCCACCGGATCGGGCTTCTGGCACTGGTACGTGATCGACCTGCCGGCCGGCACCACGGAGCTTTTTGCCAACGCAGGCGCCAAGGGCGGCGCAAATCTGCCCGCCGGTGCGCGCCACATCCGCAACGACTACGGCCACTACGCCTGGGGCGGCGTCTGCCCGCCGCCGGGCGACAAGCCGCACCGCTACATCTTCACCGTGCACGCGCTATCGGTGCCCCGCATCGACGTGCCCGACGACGCGCCGGCGGCGCTGGCCGGCTTCATGGTCAACGCCCACACGCTGGCCAAGGCGTCGTTCACCGCGACCTACGGAAGGTAAAAAAAGAGAGCTGCTTGCGCTTTATAAACAACGATTTCAGATATGAACATATCTGAAATTGGCTTTTGAAAGGCGCAAACAGCTATTATTTTTGAGAAACTGGACGCTCGCCTTGCCACTGGCGCGCGCCAGACCAGGGCAGTCGAGCAAGGGCCGCCCCGCAGCGAAGGCTGCGTCCCCCCTCCCGAAGCGCTGCCGCCTCTGGCGGCTGCACCGGGGCGCGAAGCGCCACAGGGGGGTGTCTTTATGTATACCTTTTCGCCCGCAGATTGTTCTTCATCTGCTGCAGCACCGGCTGCAGCGGCTCGCCGATGCGCAGCGCCACGCGCGTGGCCAGCACGTCGATGATGAGCAGGTGCAGCAGGCGCGAGACCATGGGGCTGTAGCGGTCGTAGCCCTCGGGGTGGTCGGCGGCGAGGTGGATCTGGCAGCTGTGCGCCAGCGGTGAGCCGCTGGCGGTGATGGCTATTGTTGTAGCGCCGTTCCTGCGCGCGATGTCGGCCGCGTCCATCAGGTCGCGCGTGCGCCCGGAGTTGCTGATGATCACGGCGCAGTCGCCCGGGCCCAGCATGGTGGCGCTCATCACCTGCATGTGGCCGTCGCTGGTGGCCAGGCTGGTGATGCCTAGGCGAAAGAACTTGTGCTGCCCGTCCTGCGCCACGATGCCCGAGTTGCCCGCGCCGTAGAACTCGATGCGCCGGCCCGTGCGCCAGGTGCCGGCCACGGCCTCGGCGGCGCGCTCCAGCGCGCCCACGCTGGCGGCGTTGCGGTACTGCAAAAAGGCGGCGACGGCGTTGTCCACCACCTTCACCAGCACGTCGGCGGTCTTGTCATCGGCGTCCACGCTGCGGTGGATGAAGGGCACGCCCTCGCTCACGCTGCCGGCCAGCTTGAGCTTGAAGTCGGCCAGCCCGTCGTAGCCCATGCTGCGGCAAAAGCGCACCACCGTGGGCTTGCTGACGTGGGCACGCGCGGCCAACTCGCGCACCGGCAGGCGGGCGAAGGCGTGCGGATCGGCCAGCACCAGTTTCCCCACGCGCTGTTCGGCGGGGGCCAGGGAGGAGAGCGAGGCGGTGATGCGGTCGAGCATGGCGGCGTGGAGGACTGGGGAGCCGCCGATGTTACCGAGTTTCATGCGGGTTACGATAGCGCGGCATGTCGCCCATGCGGGCGGCATACACTTGGCGCTTTGCCCGGACGGATTCTGGAGGACGGTTTCTTGAACCAGCTCGACGCACTCAAACAGCACACCATCGTCGTTGCCGACACCGGTGATTTCAGGCAGCTGGCGCAGTTCCAGCCGCGCGACGCCACGACCAACCCGTCGCTCATCCTCAAGGCGGTGCAAAAGCCCGAGTACGCGCCGCTGCTGGCCGATGTGGCCGCGCGCTGGCGCGGGCGCGCCATGGACGAGGTGATCGACCGCCTGATCGTGCGCTTCGGCTGCGAAATCCTGGCGCTGATCGACGGGCGCGTCTCCACCGAGGTCGACGCGCGCCTGTCGTTCGACACGGACGCCACGGTGGCGCGCGCCGAGCGCATCGTCGAGCTGTACCAGGCCGAGGGCGTGCACATCGACCGCGTGCTCATCAAGATCGCCGCCACCTGGGAGGGCATAGAGGCCGCGCGCCTGCTGGAGCGCAAGGGCATCCACACCAACCTCACGCTGCTGTTCTCGTTCGCCCAGGCCGTGGCCTGCGGCCAGGCGCGGGTGCAGCTGATCTCGCCCTTCGTCGGGCGCATCTACGACTGGTACAAGAAGCAGGCCGGCAGCGGCTGGGACGAGGCCGCCATGGCCGGCGCGGGCGACCCCGGCGTGCAGTCGGTGGTGCGCATCTTCAACCACTACAAGCGCTTCGGCGTGGCCACCGAGATCATGGGCGCGAGCTTTCGCAACCTGGGCCAGATCACCGCGCTGGCCGGCTGCGACCTGCTGACCATCGCCCCCGACCTGCTGGCGCAACTGGCGGCCAGCGATGCGCCGCTGGCGCGCGCGCTCGACGCCGGCGCGGCGCGCGCCATGGACCTGCCCGCCGTGAACTACGACGAGGCGGGCTTTCGCTACGCGCTCAACGAGGACGCAATGGCCACCGAAAAGCTGGCCGAGGGCATACGCGCCTTTGCCGCCGACGCGCGCCGGCTGGAGCAATTGATCCAGGCTGCCTGAGAGTGGCGCGCCGGTCGTTAAACTCGCGGTTTGCCCCGCACGGCGGCCCCCCAGGATAAAAAACCATGCATTCAGTCGTCATCAGCGGCACCGGCCTGTACCAGCCGCCGTTCACCATCACCAACGCCGAGCTGGTGGAATCGTTCAACCGCTACGTGGATGGGCACAACGCCAGCCACGCGGCAGAAATAGAGGCCGGCACGCGCGCCGCGCTGCAGCATTCGAGCGTCGAGTTCATCGAAAAGGCCTCGGGCATCAAGCAGCGCTACGTGCTGGAGAAAACCGGCATCCTCGACCCGGCGCGCATGTACCCGCGCTACGCCGAGCGCGCCGACGGCGAGCTGTCGCTGATGGCCGAGATCGCCGTCGCAGCCGCCCGCCAGGCGCTGGCGCAGGCCGGCAGGAGCGGCGCCGACGTGGACGGCGTGCTGTGCGCCGCCTCCAACATGCAGCGCGCCTACCCGGCCATGGCGGTCGAGATCCAGCAGGCGCTGGGCGCGGGCGGCTACGGCTTCGACATGAACGTGGCCTGCTCGTCGGCCACCTTCGCCATCGAGCAGGCGGTCAACGCCGTGCGCACCGGCAGCGCGCGCTGCGTGCTCGTCGTCAACCCCGAGATCACCTCCGGCCACCACGCCTGGAACGACCGCGACTGCCACTTCATCTTCGGCGACGTGTGCACCGCGCTGGTCATCGAGCGCGCCGAGGACGTGCGCGGCGCCGACCAGTGGGAGGTGCTGGGCACCCGGCTGGCCACGCAGTTCTCCAACAACATCCGCAACAACTTCGGCTTTCTGAACCGCAGCGAGGACAGCGACCCCAAGGCGCGCGACAAGACCTTCCGCCAGGAAGGGCGCAAGGTGTTCAAGGAGGTCGTGCCCATCGCCTCGGCGCATATCGAGGGCCATCTGCAGGCGCTGCAGCTGCAGCCCGCGCAGGTGCGCCGCTACTGGCTGCACCAGGCCAACCAGAGCATGAACCAGCTCATCGTCAAGAAGCTGGTGGGCGACGAGGCCACGGCCGACCGCGCGCCGCTGATCCTCGACGAGTTCGCCAACACCTCGTCGGCCGGCTCCATCATCGCCTTCCACAAGCACCACGCCGACCTGCGGGCCGGCGACCTGGGCGTGATCTGCTCGTTCGGCGCGGGCTACTCGGTGGGTAGCGTCGTCATTCGCAAACGCGCCTAAGGCCGCCATGGGGACGCCACGCTGCGACCAGACTCCCGCCTGGGCGCTGCTGCGCCGGCACTTCGACGCGCAGGGGCGGGGCTTCGACATGCGCGGCGCGTTTGCTGCCGATGGCGCGCGGCGCTTTGCGCACTTCAGCCAGCAGGCGCCGCACATCCTGGCCGACCTGTCCAAGAACCTGTGGGACGAGCCGACCGAGGCGCTGCTGCTGGACATGGCGCGCGCCTGCCGGCTGGAGGGCCAGCGCGACGCGATGTTCGCCGGCCAGGCCGTCAACACCACGGAAGACCGCGCCGCGCTGCACACCCTGCTGCGCCGCCCGCGCGGGCTGCAGCTGCCGGGCGACCAGCCTTTCGTGGCGCAGGCGCTGCAGGACGTGCACGCCACGCTGGACGCGATGCTGGCCTTTGCCGACCAGGTGGGCGGCGACGCGCGCATCACCGACGTGGTCAACATCGGCATCGGCGGCTCCGACCTGGGGCCGCAGATGGCGGTGCTGGCGCTGGAGCCCTGGCACGTGCCGGGCAAGCGCCTGCACTTCGTCTCGAACATCGACGGCCACGAGATCAACGGTGTGCTGCGCAGCCTCAGGCCCGAGAGCACGCTATTCCTGGTGGCCTCCAAGACCTTCACCACGCTGGAGACCATGACCAACGCGCGCACCGCGCTCGATTGGTTCCGCGCCCAGGGCGGGCAGGACGTGGCGCGCCACTTCGTTGCGCTGACCAGCAACGTGCAGGCGGCGCGTGCCTGGGGCATCACTACCACCTTCGGCTTCTGGGACTGGGTGGGCGGGCGCTATTCGCTGTGGTCGGCCATCGGCCTGCCGATTGCGATCGCCATCGGCGGCGCGGCGTTTCGCCAGCTGCTGGCCGGCGCGCACGCGATGGACGAGCATTTCCGCACCGCGGCGCTGGCGGCCAGCCTGCCGGTGCGCCTGGCGCTGCTCGACGTCTGGTACCGCAACTTCCACGGCTTTACCAGCCGCTGCATCGCGCCCTACCACGCCAACCTGCGGCGCCTGGCGGCGCATTTGCAGCAGCTGGAGATGGAGAGCAACGGCAAGCGCGTGGACAAGGCAGGCCAGCTGCTGCCCATGGCCACCGCGCCGGTGCTGTGGGGCGAGCCGGGCAGCAACGGCCAGCACGCGTTCTTCCAGATGCTGCACCAGGGCAGCGACGTGCTGCCGCTGGAGATCGTGGCCGTGCGCCGCGCCGCCCACGGCCTGCCGGAACACCACGCGCTGCTGCTGGCCAACGCGCTGGCGCAGGCGCAGGCGCTGATGCTCGGGCGCGCCAGCGATTGCGGCCACCGGCACTTCCCGGGCAACCGCCCGAGCACCTTCTTGCTGCTCGACGACCTGTCGCCCGCCGCGCTGGGCGCGCTGATCGCGCTGCAGGAGCACCGCGTGTTCTGTTCGGGCGTGCTGTGGGGCATCAACAGCTTCGACCAGTGGGGGGTCGAGCTGGGCAAGCAGCTGGCGCAGGATCTGTTGCACCGCATGGACACGGGCGACACAGCCGGGTTGGACGCATCCACGGCAGGACTGCTGGGGTGCTTGAGGCCACAGTAAGAAGAGCCGCAAAGCCATCAATCCGAACAATGCGGGGGCTGGCAGCGTAAAGAAGAGGCGCGCGACCCAGGCCATTGGGGCTTGCCGCGTCCGCCCATGCGGCTGGATGGCGCCGGCCACAGGGGCCAGCGGCGGCCCGTTTCATTCCTGCGGAATCAGTGCTGAAAAGGCGCTCCAGGCTTATCCATAAAGCGCAAGAAGCTATTAAAACAATAGAAAAAGCCCCGCAGGCGTGACCTGCGGGGCTTGGCTTGCGGGGCGTGCCGGGGAATTACATGCCCATGCCGCCCATGCCACCCATGCCGCCCATGTCGGGCATGCCGGCCGCAGGGGCGTCGTCCTTCGGTGCCTCGGCGATCATGGCCTCGGTCGTCAGCAGCAGCGCGGCCACGGATGCGGCGTTCTGCAGCGCGGTGCGGGTCACCTTGGTCGGATCCAGGATACCCATCTCCAGCATGTCGCCGTAGGTGTCGTTGGCGGCGTTGAAGCCGTAGTTGCCCTTGCCGCCCAGCACTTCGTTGACCACCACGCTGGCTTCGCCGCCGGCGTTGTTGACGATCTCGCGCAGCGGCGCTTCGATGGCCTTCAGGATCAGCTTGATGCCGGCGTCCTGGTCGGCGTTGTCACCCTTGATGGTGCCCACGGCCTGCTTGGCGCGCAGCAGCGCCACGCCGCCGCCGGCCACGATGCCTTCTTCCACCGCAGCGCGGGTGGCGTGCAGCGCGTCTTCCACGCGGGCCTTCTTTTCCTTCATCTCGACTTCGGTGGCAGCGCCCACCTTGATCACGGCCACGCCGCCGGCCAGCTTGGCCACGCGCTCTTGCAGCTTCTCGCGGTCGTAGTCGCTGGTGGCTTCCTCGATCTGGATGCGGATCTGCTTGACGCGGGCCTCGATGTCGGCAGTGTTGCCGGCGCCGTCGATGATGGTGGTGTTTTCCTTGCCCACTTCGATGGTCTTGGCCTGGCCCAGGTCGGCCAGCGTCACCTTCTCCAGCGACAGGCCCACTTCCTCGGCGATGACCTTGCCGCCCGTCAGGATGGCGATGTCTTCCAGCATGGCCTTGCGGCGGTCGCCGAAGCCAGGCGCCTTCACGGCCACGACCTTCAGGATGCCGCGGATGGTGTTGACCACCAGGGTCGCCAGGGCTTCGCCCTCGACTTCTTCAGCGATGATGAGCAGCGGACGGCCGGCCTTGGCCACGGCTTCCAGCGTGGGCAGCAGGTCGCGGATGTTGCTGATCTTCTTGTCGAACAGCAGCACGAAGGGGTTGTCCAGCAGGGCAACTTGCTTCTCGGGCTGGTTGATGAAGTAGGGCGACAGGTAGCCGCGGTCGAACTGCATGCCTTCGACCACGTCCAGCTCGTTGTTCAGGCTCTTGCCGTCTTCGACGGTGATCACGCCTTCCTTGCCGACCTTGTCCATGGCGTTGGCGATGATTTCGCCGATGCTGGAGTCGGAGTTGGCGGAAATGGAGCCGACCTGGGCGATTTCCTTGCTGGTGGTGGTGGCCTTGGAAGCCTTCTTCAGCTCCTCGACCAGGGCGGCGACGGCCTTGTCGATGCCGCGCTTCAAGTCCATGGGGTTCAGGCCAGCGGCCACGTACTTGCTGCCTTCGCGCACGATGGCCTGGGCCAGCACGGTGGCGGTGGTGGTGCCGTCACCGGCGTTGTCGCTGGTCTTGGAGGCCACTTCCTTCACGAGCTGGGCGCCCATGTTCTGCAGCTTGTCCTTGAGTTCGACTTCCTTGGCCACGGACACGCCGTCCTTGGTCACGGTGGGGGCGCCGAACGAGCGCTCCAGCACCACGTTGCGGCCCTTGGGGCCCAGGGTGACCTTGACCGCGTTGGCCAGGATGTTCACGCCTTCAACCATGCGGGCGCGGGCTTCGCCGCCGAAAACTACGTCTTTTGCTGCCATTTTTTGGCTCCTAAATTCTGAAAACTTTGAATGGATAACGGGTTGTGGTGAAAGAAAGCGTAGCGAGCAGGGGCCAGGCTAGGCGCACGGAGCGCAGCAACCGGAACGTACTTGCGTACGTGAGGATTGCGAGCACCGCGCAACGACGCATGGCGCCTGCGCAGTAGCTTTATTTCTCCACAACGGCGAACAGGTCGTCTTCCTTCATCACCAGCAGCTCGTCGCCGTCGACCTTGACGGTCTGGCCCGAGTACTTGCCGAACAGCACGCGGTCGCCCACTTTGACGTTCATGGCGATCAGCTCGCCCTTGTCGTTCTTGCGGCCCGGGCCGACGGCCAGCACCTCGCCCTGGTCAGGCTTCTCGGCGGCGTTGTCCGGAATGACGATGCCCGAGGCGGTCTTGGTTTCGTTTTCGAGGCGCTTGACGATCACGCGATCGGCGAGGGGACGAAGGTTCATTGCATCTCTCCTGGAAATAAAGGGGTTGAAGCGTCCAACAGCACGCCCGCAGGATGCGGGCGTTTGAAACGGAGGCGATCGGTGTTGTTAGCACTCGATCGCCATGAGTGCTAATCATAAGGGTATTTGCCGCGGTTTCAAGAGGGGGAGGCGTTCAGTTCGGCGTGCTGTGCTCAGCCCCAGGCCAGGTTACGCGTCGAGCAGTCCAAAAAAGTGGTCAAGGATGTGGAAATGATCCTCGAAGAGCGCTTCCTCCATCCCCGCCAGCGCGCTGATCGGCGTCCACTGCGCCAGCGCCGCGTCGTCGCCGGCGCGTACGGCGGGCAGGGGGGCGTTGCCCAGGTCGAAATAGTGCGCATGCGTGATGGTGCGCCCGCGCTGGCTGCGGTCCGGGTGGTCGAAGACGTGCACCTGCCGCAGCGCGGCGCGCAGGGCGGGCTCGGGCAGCGTGCAATGGGTTTCCTCGGCCAGTTCGCGCAGGCAGGACTGCCACAGCGTGTCGCACGGCTCCAGAAAGCCGCCGGGCAGCGCCCACAGGCCCTTGCCGGGCGCGTGCGCGCGGCGGATCAGCAGCACGTGGCCCTGGCAGCGCAGCACGGCGTCCACGGTGACGAACACCGGCGGGTAGGGCGCGGCGGCCCAGGCCGCGCGGTAGGCGCGCAGCATGCGCCATTCCTGCTGCAGCGCACCGTAGTGCGGCGTGTGCGCGAAGCGCTCCAGCGCGGCAAGGGTGCTCGGTGGGATTGCATCGGCCAGCGGGGCCAGCGCCGCGCGCACGGTGGCGGGCGTGGCGGCAAAGAACGCGTCGCGGATGGCCGTGGCGTCGATGCTGCCCTGGCGTTCCATGCGTATCAGCTCCCAGCCGGGAAACGCGTCCAGGTAGCTGCTGCTGGCGTCCTTGAAGTGGCCCACCAGGCCGATGCGTGCGCCGGCGGGCACGTGCTGCGCCACGGCCTGGCGTACCGCGCGCGCCCACACGGCCTCGTCGTAGTAGTCGCGCACGGGCAGCACCTGCAGGCGGGCGCGATCCGCCTCGGGCAGGGCGGAGCGCAGCATGTCGGCGCGCTCTGCCCAGGTGAAGGGGTTCTTGGGCGTGCGCGCCTGCCAGGCCGAGCCGGCGATGACGATGGCCTGCCGGGCGCTTGCCAGCGCCTGGCGCAGCAGGGCCATGTGGCCCTGGTGTACGGGCTCGAAGCGCCCGATGTAGATTGCTGCGTCGTACATTTTGATAGCTGTTTGCGCTTGTTGGTAAACGATTTCGAAGTGGTTTTTATTATTTTTTGATATACAGGCTGCGTAGCGTGCTTCCAAAATGGAGGGCGCGGGCGCCGCTGCGGCGCCTGCCTACGGGAAATACCTTTGGACTGGCAGGGGGAAATATGGCACAAACGCAGGCTTTGCCCACGCAACGAGGAGATCCATGTCTTTGCGGCTCAAATTCAACCTGGTGCTCGCGTGCGTGCTGCTGCTGGCGGCCGTGGGCGCCGGCGTTTACGTGGATCGCTTCCTGCAGGAGTCGGCCATCGAGGAGGTGCAGCACAACTCGCAGATCATGATGCATGCGGCCAATGCCATCCGCGACTACACGACCGAGCTGGTCAAGCCGCACCTGGACGTGACGCTGGTCGAGAAGTTTCTGCCGCAGACCGTGCCGGCCTTCGCCGCCACCGAGACGCTGCGCCGCCTGCAGGGGCGCTTTCCGGGCTATGAGTACAAGGAGGCGGTGCTCAACCCCTCGAACCCGCGCGACCGCGCCACCGAGTGGGAGGCGCGCATCATCGAGGACTTCCGCGAAGGCCGCGTGGACGCCAAGACCGAGGTGACGGGCGAGGTGGGCGAGGGCGTGGCCCGCTCGATGTACGTGGCCCGCCCCATCACCATCAAGCAGGCCCAGTGCATGGCCTGCCACAGCACGCCGGCCGTGGCGCCGCGCACCATGCGCGAGATCTACGGCGACAAGAACGGCTTTGGCTGGGGCATGAACGAGACGGTGGGCATCCAGGTAGTGAAGGTGCCGATGTATTACCCGCTGGAGAAGGCGCGCCGCACCTTCAACACGGTGATGACGGCGCTGGGGGCCAGCTTCGCGCTGCTGTTCGTGGTGCTGAACCTGTCGCTGTCGTCGCTGGTGATCGAGCCCATGGCGCGGCTCAACCGCAAGCTCGAAGACCTGGCCACGAAGGACTTTCTGACCGACCTGGTGAACCGCCGCCGCTTCTTCGAGCGGCTGGAGGCCGAGATGGCCGACACCCGCATCAAGAAAGGCCATCTGTCGGTGGTGATGTTCGACATCGACTTCTTCAAGCGCATCAACGACACCTTCGGCCACGACTCGGGCGACGTGGTGCTCAAGCACACGGCGCTGCGCGTGCGCGAACTGCTGCGCTCGTCGGACTGCGCGGCGCGCTTCGGCGGCGAGGAGTTCATCATCCTGCTCAAGGAAACCCCGGCCGTTGCCGCCATGGCCATGGCCGAGGCGGTGCGCGCGCGCATCGCGGGCACGCCGTTCGACCCCGTGGGCCATGTGAGCGCCAGCTTCGGCGTGGCCACCTGGGATCACCGGGAAGACAGCCACGCCCTGATCAAGCGCGCCGACACGGCGCTGTACAAGGCCAAGTCCAGCGGGCGCAATTGCGTGGTGCGGGCGGAAGAAGCGTAACCCCCCTGTGCGACTGCGTCGCTTCCCCCGCTCTCGCGCTTCGCGCGGGCAGGGGGACGGCGCCGGTGGACTGGCAAAGCCAGCTCCACGGCGTCTGCTGGCCTGGGGCGGTGTTACAGCCCGGCCGCTGCGCGCAGCGCTTGGGCCTGGTCTGTCTTTTCCCAGCTGAACTCGGGCTCTTCGCGGCCGAAGTGGCCGTAGGCGGCGGTCTTCTGGTAAATGGGGCGCAGCAGGTCGAGCATCTGGATGATGCCCTTGGGGCGCAGGTCGAAGTGCGCCTCGACCAGCTTGGCGATCTCGTGGTCGGGGATCACGCCGGTGCCTTCGGTGTAGACGGTGATGTTCATCGGCCGCGCCACGCCGATGGCGTAGGCCACCTGGATCTGGCACTGGCGCGCCAGGCCGGCGGCCACGATGTTCTTGGCCACGTAGCGGGCGGCGTAGGCGGCGCTGCGGTCCACCTTGGTCGGATCCTTGCCGCTGAACGCGCCGCCGCCGTGCGGGCAGGCGCCGCCGTAGGTGTCGACGATGATCTTGCGCCCGGTCAGGCCGCAGTCGCCTTGCGGCCCGCCGATGACGAAGCGGCCCGTGGGATTGATCAGGTACTTGGTGTCCTGCAGCCACTCCTTGGGCAGCACGGGCTTGATGATTTCCTCGATGATGGCCTCGGTGAAGCTGGCCTTCATCTTGGTGGCGCTTTCGCTCTGGTCGGGATGGTGCTGGGTGGACAGTACCACGGTGTCGATGCTGTGCGGCTTGCCGTCCACGTAGCGCATCGTCACTTGCGATTTGGCGTCGGGGCGCAGGAAGGGCAGGCGGCCGTCCTTGCGCAGCTGCGCCTGGCGCTCGACCAGGCGGTGCGCGTAGTAGATGGGCGCGGGCATCAGCTCGGGCGTTTCGTCGCAGGCGTAGCCGAACATCAGGCCCTGGTCGCCGGCGCCGGTGTTCAGGTGGTCGTCGCTGGCGTGGTTCACCCCCTGGGCGATGTCGTTGCTCTGCTTGTCGTAGGCCACGAGCACGGCGCAGCCTTTGTAGTCGATGCCGTAGTCGGTGTTGTCGTAGCCGATGCGCTTGATGGTGTCGCGCGCCACCTGGATGTAGTCCACGTGCGCGTTGGTGGTGATTTCGCCGGCGAGCACGACCAGGCCGGTGTTGCACAGCGTCTCGGCGGCCACGCGCGAGAGCGGATCCTGCGTGAAGATCGCGTCCAGGACGGCATCCGAGATCTGGTCGGCGACCTTGTCGGGGTGGCCTTCGGAAACCGATTCGGAGGTAAAGAGGAAATCGTTCGCCATTTGAATAAACTCCTGTGTTCCAGCATTTTTGGGCGTTGCCCTCAGCCTTTGGAGCCTGGTGGCGAACGCTTTAGCAGTTGTGTTTAACGTCGCCCTGCAAGTTGCTCATTTAACTCGGCGACCCTGTCATTTTAATGCCATCCATTTTTCGATTTTTCTCCGTACTGCCCTTAGGGCTGTTGCACGCCATCGGGGCGGTGCTGGGCTGGGCAGCGTTCGTGCTGTCGCCCACGTACCGGCGCCGCCTGCTGGCCAACGTGGCGCAGGCCGGCTATGCATTCGCCCAGGTGCGCGCCGCCGTGGGCCACGCCGGGCGCATGGTGGCCGAGACCCCGCGCCTGTGGCTGGGCCAGCACCCGCCCGCGTACCAGGTGCGCGGCGCCGAATGCGTCGAGCGCGCCTGGGACGCCGGGCGCGGCATCGTCTTCCTGACGCCGCACATCGGCTGCTTCGAGCTGTCGGTGCAGGCGCTGGCGCTGCGCTGGGCCGGGCAGCGCGGGCCCATCACCATTCTGTACCGCCCGGCACGCCAGCCCTGGCTGGCCAAGATCATGGAGACGGCGCGCAACCGCCCCGGCATCCAGGCCGTGCCGACCAGCATGCAGGGCGTGCGCCAGATGATCAAGGCGCTGCGCCGCAGCGAGGCCGTGGGGCTGCTGCCCGACCAGGTGCCGCCCGACGGCCAGGGCCTGTGGGCGCCGTTCTTCGGCCGCGATGCCTACACCATGACGCTGGCCGCGCGCCTGGTGCAGCAGACGGGCGCCGCCGTCATCCTGGTGCGCTGTGAGCGCCTGGCGCGCGGACGGGGCTATGTGGTGCACCTGGAAGACCTGGGCGCCGGCCTGGCGCCCGACCTGTCCGCCGCCGTGGCGCAGGTCAACCAGGCGATGGAGCGGCTGATACGCCAGTGCCCCGAGCAGTACCTGTGGGGCTACGGGCGCTACAAGCAGCCGCGCGCCGAGGCCAAGGCCACCGCCGGCGCCGACACCAGCGCCAACGCCGCCGGGGGCGGTGCATGAGCGCGTCGCGTGCGGGCATCGCCCTGCTGAACCTGCTGGGGCGCCTGCCGCTGCCCGCGCTGCGCGCGCTGGGCGCGTGGATCGGGCGCGTGCTGTTCGTGCTGGCCGCGCCGCGGCGCAAGGTGGCGCTGCGCAACCTGCAGCTGTGCTTTCCCGACATGCCGGAGCAGGAGCGGCGGGCGCTGGCGCGCGAGTCGTTCGAGGTGTTCTGCCAGACCTTTCTGGACCGGGGCTGGCTGTGGGCCGGCAGCGAGGCGCTGGTGCGCAGCCGCGTCAGGCTGACCGGCGCCGTGCACGAGCTGGACGGCGACACGCCCACCATCGTGTTCGCGCCGCACTTCTACAGCATGGACGCCGGCGGCCTGGCGCTGCCGCTGAACACGCAGCGCGAGTTCACCTCGATCTTCGCCACCAACCCCGACCCGGCGCTGGACGCCTGGTTCATGGCCGGGCGCCAGCGCTTCGGCAACGTGCGCATGCTCAACCGCGCCGACGGCGTCAAGCCCATCATCAGCTGCCTGCGCCAGGGCGGGCTGCTCTACCTGCTGCCCGACATGGACTACGGCCGCAAGGATTCGGTCTTCGTGCCGTTCTTCGCCGTGCCCGAGGTGGCCACGATCCCGTCGCTGTCGCGCTTTGCGCGCCTGGGCCGGGCCAAGGTGGTGGCGCTGTACAGCCGCATGACACCGGACGGCTACGAGGCCGTGCTGACCCCCGCCTGGGAGCATTTCCCGACCGACGATCACGAGCAGGACACGGCGCGCATGAACCGCGAGCTGGAGGCGGCCATACGCTCCATGCCGGCGCAGTACTACTGGGTGCACAAGCGCTTCAAGACGCGGCCCGAGGGGGCGGCCTCTTTTTATCAATAAAATTGGCAGATAGCGCTTTATGGATAAGCCTGTAAAGCTATTGTTTTGATTGCAAAAAAGCGGCCAGCGCCTGCGTCAGCCGCGCAGGCTGTTCGTGCACCAGCCAGTGCGACGCGCGCTCCACCGGCTGCAGCTGCAAGCGCGGCACCCAGCCTTGCAGGCCGTCCAGCAGGCCGGGCAGCAGGGCGGGGTCGTCCATGCCCCACAGCACTAGCGTGGGCACGTCGATGCGCAGCAGCGCCTCGGGCAACTGCACGGCGGCCGCGCCCGGATCGCCAGCGCGCGGCGGGCGCAGCGGGCTGGCGCGGTAGTAGTTGCAGGCGCCCGTCAGCCCCTGCTGCCACAGCGCGCGGTACTGCTGGCGCAGCTCGGCGGTCAGCCAGGCGGGTGGCTGGCCGCCCGGGGTGTTGAAGAAGGCGAACAGGCGCGCAAAATCGTTGGCGGCCAGCAGCGCCTCGGCGTCCGGGCGGCGCAGGAAGTGCATGTACTGGCTGGCCGCCTGCTGCGCGGCGCTGTCCCGCAGCTCGCGTGCGAAGGCGCCGGGGTGGGGCGCGTTGACGATGGCCAGGCGGCGCAGCAATTGCGGGTGCTGGTTGGCCAGCGCCCAGGCCACGGCGCCGCCCCAGTCGTGCGCCACCAGGCACTCCAGCGGGGCGCCGGCGCCCTCGTGGGCGATCAGCGCGGCCAGGTCCTGCACCAGGTATTTGGCGCGGTAGGCCTCGGCATCGGCCGGGCTGCTGGAGGCGCCAAAGCCGCGCAGGTACGGCGCCACGCAGCGGTAGCCGCCGTTGCGTGCCTGGGCGAAGTGCTCCAGGTGCGCGTCCCAGATGAAAGCCCCTTCCGGAAAGCCGTGCAGAAACAGCAGCACCGGGCGGCCGCGCTCGCCCGCAGCGTGGCAGCGCAGCGTGGTGCCGTGGGGCAGGGCAATGTCGGTAATAGCAGGCATGTCACTATTTTTGGTATAGCTATCAGCGCTTTCTACATCGGTGCTGAAGGCGGATTTTCATACGAATCCGCTGGGCCTGCCGGGCGCCTGGATCAGTCGGCGCCGGCCTCGGGTGCGGGGCTGGGGTCGGCTGCGGCGGCGGGGCTGGCGTCGGCGGCAGTGGTGGCGGCCGTGGCGGGGTGGGCCCATTGCCACAGCAGCTGGGCAGTTTCCTCCACCCCTTGCTTCTTGAGCGCGGAGAACATCTTGACCTCGCCGCCGCCGGCCTGCAGTCGCGTGATCGACAGCGCCTTGGCCTGCTCGGCGCGCGTGAGCTTGTCGGCCTTGGTCAGCAGCACCAGGAATTTCAGCCCCGCCTCGACGCGCGGGCGCACGGCGTCGAGCAGCGCCTCGTCCAACTCGGTCAGGCCCAGGCGCGGGTCGCACAGCAGCACGATGGCCGTCAGGCTGGTGCGGCTGACCAGGTAGTTGAGCATGACGCGCTGCCAGCGCAGCTTGTCGGTGCGCGAGACGGCGGCGTAGCCGTAGCCGGGCAGGTCGGCCAGTACCGCGTCGGTCGTGTTCTGGCGGCCCAGCGCGAACAGGTTGATGTGCTGGGTGCGTCCGGGCTTCTTGGAGGCGAACGCCAGCTGGCGCTGCTGCGTCAGCGTGTTGATGGCGGTGGACTTGCCCGCGTTGGAGCGGCCGACGAAGGCGATCTCGGGTACGTCGATGGCGGGCAGCTGGTGCAGCTGGGCGGCCGTCGTGAAAAAACGCGCCGTGTGCATCCAGCCCATGGCGGTCCTGGCGTCGGCAGCGCTGGCGGACGCAAGCGTGGGGGAAGTCATGTATCGGGTTTCCAAGGGCTGGAAAAAACAGTGTGCATTGTAGAATCGCGCAGATTTCGCCCTTGAATAGAAGACCCCCGATATGAAGTTGCTTGCCTCCTTGCTGATGGCTGCCGCGTTGGCAGTCCCCGCTGCTGCGGCCCTGGCTGCGGGTGAATCCCCCACGACCGCCAAACCGGATCTGGTCAAGGGCGAAGCCAGCTATTCCGCGATCTGCGTGGCCTGCCACGCGGCCGACGGCAATTCCACCATTCCCGCCAACCCCCGGCTGGCGCAGCAGCACCCCGAGTACCTGCTCAAGCAGCTGCAGGAGTTCAAGTCCGGCAAGCGCGCCGACCCCGTGATGCAGGGCATGGCCTCGACCCTGTCCGACCAGGACATGCGCAACGTGGCGGCCTGGCTGGCGTCGCAGAAGGCCAAGCCCGGCTTCGCCAAGGACAAGGATCTGGTGGCGCTGGGCGAGCGCATCTACCGCGGCGGCATCCAGGACCGCCAGATCGCCGCCTGCGCCGGCTGCCACAGCCCCAACGGCGCCGGCATTCCCGCGCAGTACCCGCGCCTGGCCGGCCAGCACGCCGACTACACGGTCAAGCAGCTGATGAGCTTTCGCGACGGCAAGCGTGCCAACAGCCCGCAGATGAACGACGTGGCCGCCAAGCTCAACGACCGCGAGATCAAGGCCGTGGCCGACTACATCGCCGGCCTGCACTGATTTCCGCCAAGCCCCAAGGGTCAAGCGCGGCCGCCGCCGCTGCCGCGCCTCGATAATTCGACCCAGGACGGGCGGGCCCATCTTCGAGGGCCCGCCTTTTTTTCGCCGGGCCTTCGCTTACCGTTCCATGTCTGCCTCCTCCACTCGCCGCGGCGCGGCGCACGCCACGCGCTCGGCCACCGAGCTGCTCGCCTCGATGCGCTTCGCCATCGCGCTGTTGACGGTGATCAGCATCGCGTCGGTGATCGGCACCGTGCTCAAGCAGCACGAGCCGGTGGGCAACTACGTCAACCAGTTCGGGCCGTTCTGGGCGCAGTTGTTCCTGGCGCTGGGGCTCAACGCCGTCTACAGCGCCTGGTGGTTCCTGCTGATCCTGGCGTTTCTGGTGGTCAGCACCTCGCTGTGCATCGCGCGCCACGCGCCCAAGTATTTGCGCGACATCCGCAACTACAAGGAAAACATCCGCGTGCAGAACCTGCAGGCGTTCGGCCTGAAGGCGCAGGGGCCGCTGGCGGTCGAGACGCCCGAGGCGGCGGCCACGCGCATCGGCCGGATGCTGGCCGGCGGCGGCTGGAAGGTGCGGCTGCAGCGGCGCGAGCTGCCCGAGGGCGGCGCGGGTGTGATGGTGGCGGCCAAGGCCGGCGCGGCCAACAAGCTGGGCTACATAGCGGCGCACAGCGCCATCGTGCTGGTGTGCCTGGGCGGGCTGCTCGACGGCGACCTGATGGTGCGCGCCCAGATGTGGTTCGGCGGCAAGACGCCGTACGCCGGCGCCGGCCTGGCGGCCGACGTGCCGGCGCAGCACCGCCTGTCGCTGCGCAACCCGACGTTTCGCGGCAACCTGATGGTGGCCGAGGGCACGCAGTCGAGCACGGCCATCCTGACGCAGTCCGACGGCGTGCTGCTGCAGGAGCTGCCGTTTGCCGTGGAGCTGAAGAAGTTCACGGTGGACTACTACTCCACCGGCATGCCGCGCCTGTTCGCCAGCGACGTGGTCATCCACGACCTGATCGACGGCAGCACCACGCCCGCGCGCATCGAGGTCAACCACCCGTACAGCTACCGCGGCATCGAGATCTACCAGTCCAGCTTCGACGACGGCGGCTCGCACTTGCAGCTGCGCGCCCGCGCGTTCGCGCCTGGCGCGCGCGACTTCCAGGTGCAGGGCGTGGTCGGCGGCGCGGCCAGGATCGACGCCGCCGAGGTGGGCCGCCCGCTGACGCTGGAGTTCGCCGGGCTGCGCGTGATCAACGTGGAGAACATGGATGCGGAGGGCGGCTCGGGCGCGGATGTGCGCAAGGTGAACCTGCGCGGCTCCATCGAGTCGCACCTGGGCGCGGGCAACAAGACGGCCCGGCCGAGCACGCTGCGCAACGTGGGCCCGAGCTTCAGCTACAAGCTGCGCGACGCGGCCGGCCAGGCGCGCGAGTACAACAACTACATGCTGCCCGTGGACATGGGCGACGGCCAGCCGATGTACCTGCTGGGCGTGCGCGACACGCCGGCCGAGGCGTTCCGCTACCTGCGCGTGCCGGTCGACCACGAAGGCGGCATGGACGGTTTTCTGCGCCTGCGCCAGGCGCTGGCCGACGCGCGGCTGCGCGAACTGGCGGTGCGCCGCTACGCCGCCGCGGCTGTGGAGGATTCGCACGGCGCGCTGGCCGGGCAACTGGCCGAGTCGGCGCAGCGCGCGCTGGCCATGTACGCCGGCAGCGCCGACGCCAAGGGCGGGCTGCCGGCCATATCGCAGTTCATCGAGAACAACGTGCCGCAGGCCGAGCGCGAGCGCGCCGGCGAGGTGCTGATCCGCATCCTGAGCGGCGCGCTGTACGAGCTGATGCAGATCACGCGCGAACGCGCCGGGCTGGCGCCGCTGGCGCCCGACGCGCAGACGCAGGCCTTCATGGCGCAGGCCATGCTGTCGCTGAGCGACGCGCAGTTCTATCCCGCGCCGGTGGTGTTCGAGCTGGCCGACTTCAAGCAGGTGCAGGCCAGTGTCTTTCAGGTGGCGCGTGCGCCGGGCAAGAAAGTGGTGTACCTTGGCTGCGCGCTGCTCATCGTCGGCGTGTTCTCCATGCTCTACATCCGCGAGCGGCGCCTGTGGGTCTGGCTGGCCCCGGCGGGCGGCGGCGCGCAGGCCACGATGGCCATGTCGAGCAACCGCAGGACGATCGACGGCGGGCGCGAATTTTGCGATCTGCGCGACAAACTCATAGGCCCACCCCCCACGGAGGACAAGCATGAACACGGCAGCGACGACCATCACGCTCAATGAGGGTTTTCTGGCGCGGCGCAACTGGCTGGACTGGCTGTTCGCCGCGCTGCTGGCCGCTGCCGGCCTGTTCGTGCTGCAGCGCTACGGCGCGCGCATGGACGGCTACGAGAAGGGCATTTTGCTGTGCGCCGCGCCCGCGCTGGTCTGGCTGGGCTGGTTCTGGCGCCCGCTGCGCGCGCTGATGGCCGTGGTGGCTGGCGGCGCGCTGCTGGCCATCGGGCTGTACCAGAGCGGCGGCGCGGGCGACCTGGCGCGCGCCGACTCGGTGTTCCTGCTCAAGTACTTCCTGTCGAGCCAGTCGGCCATTCTGTGGATGAGCATGCTGTTCTTCATCAGCACGGCGTTCTACTGGCTGGGCATGTTCGCGCGCGGCGAGGGGCAGGCGATGATGCGCATCGGCTCGCGCATCGCCTGGGTGGCCGTGGCGATGGCGCTCGTCGGCACCATGGTGCGCTGGTACGAGAGCTACCAGATGGGCCCGGACATCGGCCACATCCCGGTGAGCAACCTGTACGAGGTCTTCGTCATGTTCTGCTGGATCACGACGCTGTTCTACCTGTACTTCGAGGAGCAGTACGCCACGCGCTCCCTGGGCGGCTTCGTGCTGCTGGTGGTCAGCGCCGCCGTCGGCTTTCTGCTGTGGTACGCGGTGGTGCGCGAGGCCTACCAGATCCAGCCGCTGGTGCCGGCGCTGCAGAGCTGGTGGATGAAGCTGCACGTGCCGGCCAACTTCATCGGCTACGGCACCTTCGCGCTGTCGGCCATGGTGGCGTTTGCCTACCTGGTCAAGCAGCAGGCAGCTGAGACGCGCTGGTACAAGCTGGCGCCGCTGTGGCTGCTGGGCATGGTGCTGTGCTTCGAGCCCATCGTGTTCCGCCAGGAGGCGGCGCAGGGCGGCGGCAGCTACTGGGTGGTGTACTTCGGCATCTCCGCGCTGATCGTGGCCACCATTTTGCTGGCGCGCCGGCGCATCGCCGCGCGGCTGCCGGCGCTGGAGGTGCTCGACGACGTGATGTACCGCGCCATCGCCGTGGGCTTTGCCTTCTTCACCATCGCCACCGTGCTGGGCGCGCTGTGGGCCGCCGAGGCCTGGGGCGGCTACTGGAGCTGGGATCCCAAGGAGACCTGGGCGCTCATCGTCTGGCTGAACTACGCCGCCTGGCTGCACATGCGCATGATGAAGGGGCTGCGCGGCAGCATGTCGGCCTGGTGGGCGCTGGCCGGCCTGGCGGTGACCACGTTCGCCTTCCTGGGCGTGAACATGTTCCTGAGCGGCCTGCACAGCTACGGTGAACTGTAAAAAACAGAGCTGTTTGCGCTTGATACAAGCCGATTTTAGATAGATTTATATCTGAAATTGGCTACCAATAAGCGCAAACAGCTATCTTTTTGGATGAGTCGCATCTGCGCGCGCGGCACGGCGCACTGGCGCGGCTATACCAGCCGTTCGTTGCGGAACAGGTCGGTGATGCTTTCGCGCGTGCGAATCACATGGGCCTGGCGGCCGGCGACCAGCACCTCGGCCGGGCGCGGCCGGCTGTTGTAGGTGCTGCCCATGGCGCTGCAGTAGGCGCCGGCCGACAGCACCGCCAGCAGATCGCCGCCGGCCACGGCCAGCGAGCGGTCGCGCCCCAGCCAGTCGCCGCTTTCGCAGATCGGGCCGACCACGTCGTAGGTCTGCGCCGGCTGCTGCGCGCCGGCCCGCACGGGGACGATGGCGTGGTACGCCTGGTACATCGCCGGGCGCGGCAGGTCGTTCATGGCGGCGTCCACGATGCAGAAGTTCTTCTGCTCGCCGGGCTTCAAGTACAGCACCTCGGTCACGCACGCGCCGGCGTTGCCCACCAGCGAGCGGCCCGGCTCGATCATCAGCTGGCGCTCGCCGTAGCCGCGCGCGTCCAGCCGCGCCAGCAACTGGGCCCACAGCGCGTCGGCCTGGGGAGGGGTGTCGCCGTTGTAGTCGATGCCCAGGCCGCCGCCGAAGTCGATGTGGTGGATGGCAATGCCCGCCGCCTCGATGGCGGCGACCAGGTCGAGCATGCGCTCCAGCGCGTCCATGAACGGCGTGGTGTCGGTGATCTGCGAGCCGATGTGGCAGTCGATGCCGACCACGCGCAGGCCCGGCAGGCCGGCCGCGCGCTGGTAGGTGGCCAGCGTGCGCTCGTGCGCGATGCCGAACTTGTTGCCCTTGAGCCCGGTCGAGATGTACGGGTGGGTCTTGGCGTCCACGTTCGGATTCACGCGGATGCTGACCGGCGCACGCAGTCCCATCGACTGGGCCACGCCGCTGAGCACGTCCAGCTCGGCCTCGCTCTCGACGTTGAAGCAGCCGATGCCGGCCTCCAGCGCCTGGCGCATTTCGGCGCGCGTCTTGCCCACGCCCGAGAAAATGATCTTGGCGGCGTCGCCCCCGGCGGCCAGCACGCGTTCGAGCTCGCCGCCCGAGACGATGTCGAACCCGCAGCCCTGGCGCGCGAACAACTGCAGCACCGCCAGCGATGAGTTGGCCTTCATGGCGTAGCAGATCTGCACCTTGCGCCCGGCAAAGCCGCGCTGGTACGCGGCCAGCGCGTCGAGCATGGCGGCCTGCGAATACACGTACAGCGGCGTGCCGTGGGCGCGGGCCAGCTCGGTCAGGGGCAGTTCTTCGACGTGCAGCGCCTGGTCGCGGTAATGGAAGTGGGGCTGGCCAGGCAGGGTGGCTGAGGTCATGGTTGGGCAGTGGAGGCTGGAGTGGTGGGCGCCGCCTTGGCGGGCGCCGTGGGATCGAGTGTTTGCGGCAGGCTGGCGCGCTGCGCAGCGGCTGGGTCGGTGGGCAGGTAGAGCGGGCCGCGCTGGCCGCAGCCGGCCAGAATCAGGCAGGCCAGGCAGGCGGCGAGCACGGGCGCGGCGGCCAGGAAGGGGCGGGCGGTGGGCATGGCCAAATTCTACCGGCGCGCCCCCGCCGGCGCGGCGCGTGTGGCGCGGAGCGCGGCCGGACTCAATTGCGGAACAGGTCGAGGATGTGGCTGCGTTCCTCGGGCGCCGGCGGCTCGCCGGGCGCCGTGCCGGCGTCGGTCGCCAGGGGCGCGTCCAGGCCCACGCTGGCCACGCCGCCGCTGCGCGCGTATTCGTCATAGAACCATTCGCCGCTGACGTTGGTTACCCCTGGAGGTACGGTGGGCTCGGCCACCGGTACGCCCTTGAGCGCGTGGCTCATGAAGTCGATCCAGATCGGCAGGCTCAGGCCGCCGCCCGTCTCGCGGCTGCCCAGGTTGCGCGGCGTGTCGTAGCCCATCCACGCGACGGCCGCCAGCGTTGGCTGGAAGCCGGCGAACCAGGCGTCCACGGCGTCATTGGTGGTGCCGGTCTTGCCGTAGATGTCGGGACGTTTGAGCGTGGCCTGCGCGCGCGCGGCCGTGCCGGCGCGGGTGACCTCCTGCAGCAGGCTGTCCATGACGAAGGCGTTGCGCGCGTCGATGGCGCGGGGCTGCTGGCTGGTCGGCGGCGGTTCGAACTGCGCCAGCACCTGGCCCTTGGGGTCGGTGATGCGCGCGATCAGGTAGGGGTTGACGCGGTAGCCGCCGTTGGCGAACACCGAGTAGGCCGTCACCAGCTGCAGCGGCGTGACCGAACCGGCGCCCAGCGCCATGGTCAGGTAGGGCGGGTGCTTGTCGGCATCGAAGCCGAAACGGGTGACCCATTGCTGCGCGACCTTGGGGCCGATCGCCTGCAGCACGCGGATCGACACCAGGTTCTTGGACTGCGCCAGTCCGGCGCGCAGCGTCATCGGGCCGCTGTACTTGCCGTCGTAGTTCTTGGGCTCCCAGGGCTGGCCGCCGGTCACGTCGGCGCTGAAGAACAGCGGCGCATCGTTGACGACGGTGGCTGGCGTGAAGCCTTTCTCCAGGGCGGCCGAGTAGATGAAGGGCTTGAAGCTCGACCCCGGCTGGCGCCAGGCCTGCGTGACGTGGTTGAACTTGTTCTTGTCGAAGTCGAAGCCGCCGACCAGCGCCTGGATGGCTCCCGAGCGCGGATCCACGGCCACGAAGGCGCCCTCGACGTCGGGCAGCTGGGTGATCTCCCAGGTTTTCTTGGGCGTCTGCACCACGCGGATCACCGCGCCCCGGCGCAGCCGGATGTTGGGCGGTGCCTTGCTGCTCAGCCCCGACTGGGCAGGCTTGAGCCCGTCGCCGGTGATCTCTATCGTCTCGCCGTCGGCACGCGTGGCGACGATTTTCTTGGGATCGGCCTGCAGCACCACGGCTGCCAATACGTCGCCGTTGTCGGGGTGGTTGGCCAGCGCGTCGTCGACGGCCTCGTCCAGATCGTCCGGGTTGTCGGGCAGGTTCACGAAGCGCTCCGGCCCACGGTAATGCTGGCGCCGCTCGTAATTCATGATGCCTTTGCGCAGCGCGTCGTAGGCCACGTCCTGTTCGCCGGCGTGGATCGTGGTGTAGACGTTCAGCCCCCGGGTGTAGGTTTCCTCGCCGTACTGTGCGTAGACCAGCTGGCGCGCCATTTCGGCGACGTATTCGGCGTGTACGCGGGTGCTGTCGCTGGCGGCGTGGACTTCGAGTTTCTCATTCTTCGCGGCTGTGGCCTGCTCCTGCGTGATGAAGCCGTTTTCCAGCATCCGGTCGATGATGTAGAGCTGGCGCACACGCGCGCGCTTGGGGTTGCGCAGCGGGTTGTAGGCCGACGGCGCCTTGGGCAGGCCAGCCAGCATGGCCGCCTCGGCGATGGAGATGGATTTGAGGGGCTTGCCGAAATACGCCTCGGAGGCCGCCGCAAAACCGTACGCCCGATTGCCCAGATAAATCTGGTTCATGTAGATTTCGAGAATCTGGTTTTTTGTCAGTAAATGTTCCAGCTTGAACGTCAGCAATATTTCGTAAATTTTGCGTGTAAATGTTTTTTCCGATGAGAGATAAACATTGCGCGCCACCTGCATGGTAATGGTGGACGCGCCCTGGCTTTTCATGCGTCCCAGGTTGGCCAGCGCCGCGCGCAGCATGCCCCGGAAATCGACGCCGCCGTGCTCGAAGAAGCGGGCATCCTCGATGGCCAGCACGGCGTTGATCATGACCGGCGGAATCTCCCCGATGGGCGTCAGGTTGCGCCGCTCTTCGCCGAACTCCCCGAGCAGCGCGCCCTCGCTGGAGAACACGCGCAGCGGCAGCTTGGGACGGTAATCGGCCAATTGCGAGATGTCGGGCAGATTCGGATAGGCGAGCGCCAGGCCGATGCCCACGGCCAGGGCGCCGGCCAACGCGCAGGCGCAGCCCAGGCCCGCAATCCAGGCCAGGGGGCGGACGAACCAGCGCATCCAGCGCGTGGGAGAGGGCGGCGTACGGGATGAAGCTTGTTCTTCGGACTGCGGCATGGGATCCAATCTAGGGGTAGCCGGCCATTATAAAAATTCCCGCCGCCCCGGCCCGAACCCGCAAAAACGTGCTGCTGCCGGGTGCGCGGGGCCTTCCGCCCTGGCGTGCGGCGACCGGCAAAGGGGCTGGCAATCGTCTGCTTTTGACAACGCCAAAGCAGCCCCCTGAAGCCAAAACGCTTTGCCGCAGAAGTATCTTGCTGCTAGCATTCATGTGAACTGTTAAGTATTGTTGCGCCATATTCAGATAAGTCACGGGGGACATCTTGATCTCAATGGGGTCGTTGTTCAGTCGCCAATCGGCCCCTTTGCTGGGGATCGACATCAGCTCTTCCAGCGTCAAGCTGGTCGAACTGGGGCGCGATAAGGGAGGAGCTCTGGTGCTCGAACGCTGTGCGATCGAGCCGCTGGAGCGTGGTTGGATCACGGACGGCAACATCGAGAAATTCGATGAGGTCGCCGACGCCGTACGCCGGCTGGTCAAGAAAAGCGGCACCAGAACCAAGAACGCCGCTCTCGCCTTGCCGCCGTCGGCCGTGATCACCAAACGCATCACGCTGCCGGGGGGGATGTCCGACCAGGAGCTGGAAGTCCAGGTCGAGTCCGAAGCCAATCAGTACATTCCGTTCTCGCTCGACGAGGTGAGCCTGGACTTCTGCGTCATCGGGCCAAGCAAGAATTCGCCGGGCGACGTGGAGGTGCTCATCGCCGCATCGCGCAAGGAAAAGGTGCAGGACAGGCAGGGTTTGGCAGAGGCCGCAGGGCTCAAGCCGGTCATCGTCGACATCGAATCCCATGCATCGCGTCTGGCCGCCGGTCGGATCATCGAGTCGCTGCCCAATGGCGGCAAGGATGCCGTTGTGGCGCTTTTCGAGGTGGGCGCGCTGACCACCAGCATGCAGGTCATCCGCAACGATGACGTGCTGTATGAGCGTGACCAGGCCTTTGGCGGTGCCCAACTCACCCAGCTGATCGTGCGTCAGTATGGTTTTTCGCAGGAGGAAGCCGAAGGCAAGAAGCGTAGCGGCGATCTGCCTGAGGATTACCAATCGGCCGTGCTGCGTCCCTTTGTCGACAGCATGGCGCAGGAGGTTGGGCGCGCGTTGCAGTTCTTCTTCACCAGCACGCCGTACAACCGTGTCGACCATATCCTGCTGGCCGGCGGCTCTGCGCCGTTGCCTGGGCTGACCGAGTTGATCACCCAGAATTCAGGGTTTGCGTGCAGTACCGTCAATCCGTTTGACGGCATGGAAATCGGCAGTGCCGTGCGTCTCAAGAAAATGGTGCGTGAGGCGCCGTCGTACCTGACGTCTTGCGGTCTGGCGATGCGGAGGTTTTTGCAGTGATTCTGATCAACCTGCTCCCGCACCGGGAAGCTGCCCGCAAGCGCCGGCGCGAATCTTTCCAGGCCACCATGGTCGCATCCGCGCTGCTCGGTCTTGTCATTGCTGGCGCCATCTATTGGTGGTTCCAGATGATGATTTCCAACCAGCAGGATCGTAACAACTTCCTGCGCAGCGAAATCAAGGTTCTTGAGGGGCAAATCAAGGAGGTGGCGTCCATCGAGGACGAAATCGCCGCGCTGAAGGCGCGTCAGAAGGCCGTGGAGGATCTGCAGGCCGACCGCAATCTGCCCGTGCATTTGCTCAACGAGTTGGTCAAGCAATTGCCGGACGGCGTCTATGTAACCAGCCTGAAACAGGCCGGGGATGTGGTCACGATGAAGGGAATGGCGCAATCCAATGAGCGTGTCTCGGAAATGCTGCGCAACCTGACGGACAACACCCCCTGGTTTTCCAAGCCTGAACTGGTGGAGATCGTTGCTGCCAATGTGGCTCTGACACCCAAGGATCATCGTCGCGTTGCGTCCTTCAGCCTGCGTTTCCGCTTGGTGCGCAGCAGTGAAGCGCAGAAGGCCAAGGATGCTGCAGGCGGCGCGGCCACCGCAGGGAAGAAGTGACCATGGCCAAGACAAAATCCTCAAAAATAGACTTTGCCAAGCTGCAGGCCGATCTGCAGCGGCAGTTCCAGAATCTCGACACTCGGGATCCGTCGCTCTGGCCGGTGTTGCCGCGCACGCTGCTGTGCATATGCATTGTCGCGGCGGTCGTGATCTTTCTGTGGTTCTTCAAGCTGGTTGACTATCGGGATGAACTCAATACCGAGGTTGCCACCGAGCAGACCCTGAAGCAGGACTACGAGAAAAAACTCGTCAAGGCAGTCAGTCTCGACATCTTGAAGAAGCAGCGCGAGCAGATCCAGCAATACGTGATTCAGTTGGAGAAGCAGTTGCCCAGCAAGGCCGAGATGTCGGCGCTGCTGTCCGACATCAACCAGGCAGGCCTGGGACGCAGCCTGCAGTTCGAGCTGTTTCGGCCGGGGCAGGTTGTTGTCAAGGATTATTACGCCGAGCTACCTATTTCCATCAAAGTGGTTGGCAAATACCACGATATGGGGGCGTTTGCAGCCGACGTGGCCAGCCTTTCGCGCATCGTCACGTTGAACAACATCGCCATTGATCCTGTGACCAAAGAGTCGTCAGGTACTCTGGCGCTGCAGGCCACGGCACGAACCTTCCGTTACCTGGATCCGGACGAAATACAGGCTCAGAAAGACGCTAAGTCGGCAACCGCGAAGAAAGGGAAGAAATGATTCGCGTAAGCCCAAAGATTACTGTACTGCTCGGGGCAGTGGTTCTGCTGTCGGGGTGCGGTTCCAGCGGTCAGGATGACTTGCGCCAGTGGATGACGCAGTTGCGTGCCACGACCAAGCCGCACGTCACGCCGCTGACCGAGCCGAAGCAGTTTCATCCGCAGGCGTATGTTGCCGAGGGCGCGATGGAACCCTTCGACCCGATGAAGCTGACCCAGGCATTGCGTCGCGAGTCTTCCCAGTCGGCCGCCAATGCATCGTTGATCGCACCCGAAATGGCGCGCAGGAAAGAGCCACTAGAGGCTTTCCCGCTCGATTCCATCAAGATGGTGGGGAGCATGAACAAGGAAGGGATGCCCACGGCATTGGTCACTGTAGGCAAGCTGCTCTATCAGGTGCGCCTGGGCAATTACCTGGGGCAGAACTACGGCAAGATCGTCGGCATTGCAGAGACGGGCGTGCAGTTGAGGGAAATCGTGCAGGATCCCTCAGGCGACTGGGTGGAGCGAATGACAACACTTGAATTGCAAGAGGGTACAGAGGTGAAGAAATGATGCAAATGACGACTCGCTTACGCCAGCGCCTGTTGATGTGGGGTGTCTCCGTCGTCGCCGCATTGGGCGCATCGGTAGCCCATGCCCAGGCATCCATCGAATCCGTGACCGGCTTCCTGCAAGGCGGTGTCGAGGTCTTGCGCATTGATTTGTCGGCGCCGATCACGGAACCGCCCACAGGCTTTGTCGTCCAGACTCCGGCGCGTATTGCCCTTGATTTTCCTGATGTCGCGAACGACACGGGTAAATCCAAGGTGGATATCAACCAAGGCAATATCCGGTCGGCGCATATTGCAGAGGCCGGAGGCCGCACGCGCGTGGTGCTCAACCTGAAGCAGGCGACTTCCTACCAGACGCAGGTACAAGGCAAGACGGTGCTGGTCACGCTGGATGCGGTCAGTGGCGGAGCCATGGTGCCTGCGGCTACCCGCACGACCTTTGCCGAAAGTCACAATACCGACGTTGCAGCCCTAAAGGGGCTGGATTTCCGTCGCGGCTCCGATGGTGCTGGACGTGTTGTTGTGGATCTGGGAAGCGACCAGGTTGGAGTTGACCTGCAGCAGCAGGGCAATGGGCTGGTTGTCGAATTCCTGCGCTCCTCGCTACCCGAAGGTTTGCGCCGTCGCCTGGATGTCACGGACTTCGGTACTCCCGTACAAACCATTACCGCTCAGCAGCAGGGCGAGCGGGTGAAGATGACGATAGACGCGGTGGGCGAGTGGGAACACAGCGCCTACCAGAGCGACAGCCAGTTCGTTGTCGAGATTCGCCCGAAAAAGGTTGATCTGAGCAAGTTGACGCAAGGCCCCAATTACACGGGCGAGAAGCTTTCGCTGAACTTCCAGAACATCGAAGTGCGCTCGCTGCTGCAAGTGATCGCCGACTTCACCAATTTCAACATCGTCACTTCCGATACGGTGACCGGTGCGCTGACGCTGCGCCTGAAGGACGTTCCCTGGGATCAGGCGCTGCAGATCATCATGGACGCCAAAGGTCTGGGGATGCGCAAGACCGGCAACGTGCTGTGGATCGCCCCCAAGGACGAAATCGATGAGCGCACCAAGAAGGATTTCGAGGCTGCCGAGGCCATTCGCAAGCTCGAACCTCTGCGTACGCAGGCATACCAGCTCAACTACGCCAAGGCGGCCGATATGGTTGACCAACTGACCAAGACCAATACGGGAGGGGGCAGCGGCACCGGAACCAATAATCGTTTCCTGTCGGAGCGCGGCAGTGCGATTTCCGAGCCGCGCACCAATCAGCTGTTTGTCACCGACACGCCGACCAAGCTGGAAGAAGTGCGCAAGCTGCTGCTCACGCTCGACGTGCCGGTGCGCCAGGTGATGATCGAGGCGCGCATCGTCGAGGCGCGCGACTCCTTTGGCCGTTCCCTGGGCGTGCGCCTGGGGGGGGGCGACTTGCGGGCCAACCGAGGAGGAACTGGCGGTTATGGAATCGGTGGCGATAACCGCGTGGCCCTGGGCACCAATTACGGCAACGCCACGAATTCCGCCGGATTCGGCGGCAGCGTGGACGTGGGCGGCAATTTTGTGAATCTGCCGGCATCGCTGTCCAGTGGTCAGGCTGTGGGATCCTTTGCTCTATCCATCTTCAATTCGGCTGCCAACCGTTTCCTGTCGCTGGAACTGTCCGCCATGGAAGCCGACGGTCAGGGCAAGATCATCTCCAGCCCGCGCCTGATCACGGCCGATCAGACCAAAGCCTTGATCGAGCAGGGTACCGAATATCCCTATTCGGTGACCGCACCCAATGGCGCCACCACCATCGCCTTCAAGAAGGCTGTGCTGAAGCTTGAGGTTACCCCCCAGATCACGCCGGAGGGCAATATCATTCTCGATCTGGACGTGAACAAGGACAGCCGCGGCGAGAGTACCGATCAAGGTGTGGCTATCGACACCAAGCATATCCGTACCCAGGTGCTGGTGGAAAACGGTGGCACGGTCGTGATCGGCGGTATCTTCGAGATGGAGGAAACCCAGCAAGTCAACAAGATTCCGGTTCTGGGCGATGTTCCCGTGGTGGGAAATCTGTTCAAGAACAAGACCAAGGAATCTACCAAGCGTGAAATGCTGGTGTTCATCACTCCCAAGGTCATTACCGATCGCGGCCCTGTTCGTTGAATTTTGAAGGTAGACAAGTCATGAAAATTTCCAAGAATATCATTGCGTCCGTGGTTTTTGCCGCGGCGTTGAGCGCCTGCGGTGGAGGCGGGGGCAGTGCAGGGGAGTCGCACGGCGCGTATAACGTGACCCTGACGGCCGACAAGACACTGCTGCCCCTGAATACCGGCAATCAAGGCCCTGGTATTGGCGTGTATGCGCCGTTCACGACCACTCTGTACGTCAAGGCAACGGAGAACGGCTTTCCCATTCCCGGCACCGGGAGTGATGACGACACCTTTGGCTGCAATGTCGAAGGTGGCCTGAACACGGGGTCGCTGTACTACCTCGATGGTGATGACGAACATATGGTCGATGTTCCTGATGGTGCGGGCGGAACGGTCAAGGTTCCAGGCTCCTATCGCAGCATTACCCTGGGTTCGAATTCTGGGGGGAATTCCTTCCATTTCCATGCGGGGGATGAGGCTGGAACGGCCACCATTACCTGTTCGGTGCAGAATCCCCAGGATCAGAAAAACTATTCGGCCAGCATCACCATCACTGTGGGTGCGGCAAGCGGCAAGGTTGCAAATGTGACTGGTATTGCTGCGTCGAATACATTGGGGACGCAGGGCAATACATCCAACCTGCCCACCAGCACGAATATCACGGCGCATGTGCTGGATGATGCGAACCAGCCGCTTGCCAATCCGTCGATGCAGAATCTGCAAGTCAGCATCCGTTCGTCCACCGGTGCAGGTGCTGGCGCGCGCCTGATGGCGGGCGGCAAGACTGCCAGCACGCTGTGGCTCAGTACCGTGGCTGGTGTTGCCAACTTCTCGCTGGCAAGCGGGCCAAGCGAAGGTTCGATCGTGCTCGATATGACGGCCGACCGCAGTGATAACGACGTGACCAATGGCATACAGGATCCCATCGTCGGGGTGCTGGTCATTCCGGCAGTATCGAGGCAGGTGGCGGCTACGACTCCGCCGACGATTGTTACCACGACGATTGGCGGGACAGCAACCGTTGGTGTTCCCTTCAGCTATGTTCTCGAAGCCAGCGGAGGGACGCCGCCATATACGTGGTCTGCATTGGGCGCCATGCCTGCTGGCCTGTCGCTGAGTTCCGCGGGGGTGATTTCCGGTACTCCCAGCGCTGCTGGCGCGGCGAGCTTTGCTGTGCGCGTTGTTGACGGAGCGGGTAACTCTGCAGTTGCCAACTATTCTCTGACTGTGGCGCCAGGCGCTCCTGTGCCCACGCCTACGCCAGCCCTGGCAATAGGCGGCTGCTGCACATTGCCGGCTGCAGAGGCTGGCACCGATTACGCATACACTTTCTGGACGACTGGCGGAACTGGAACTGGGGCTGCCGCATGGAGCTTGGTTGGCTCTGTGCCGGCCGGGATTACCATAGGTGCGGCTACAGGCACCCTTGAGTGGAAAGCACCGGCACCTCCTGCGTGCCCAGCAGCGCCGGCAGGTGCAAATCCCGGCCCATCGGTCACGATCAGTGTGGCCAAGGGAACTGAAACCGTGATTAAGACAGTTAAGATACCTGTGACGGATGTGGGTGGCACCGCATGCCCGTAATAGTTTTGTATCTCGATTGAACAAAACCCTCGATGCTTGCGTGTCGAGGGTTTTGTGTATTTATCGCGATCAGTCCCCTCTTTGAAGAGGATCGCGTTCGTTGAGCAGCAGCCATGCAATTGATTCACCATAAAGTCGAGATTCAACTGCAAGAACGCAGTTACCTCATTCAGATTGCCCCAGGGCTTTTGGCTTCTCTGTCGACCCATTCGGCGTTGTTGCCCCAAGGCACGGCCGCCCTGATCGTCACCAACGAAACGGTAGCGCCGCTGTATGCCCAGGCGCTCCAAACCGCCCTGGCATCGCGCTATCCCCAGGTGTACACCGTCGTTCTTCCCGACGGCGAAGAACACAAAACCTGGAAAACCCTCAACCTGATCTTCGACGCCCTGCTGACCCATGGCTGCGACCGCAAGGCCGTGCTGTTCGCGCTGGGCGGCGGGGTGGTTGGCGACATGACCGGCTTTGCCGCCGCATGCTATATGCGCGGCGTGCCGTTTGTGCAGGTACCCACTACGCTGCTGGCCCAAGTGGATTCATCCGTGGGGGGCAAGACAGGTATCAACCATCCGTTGGGCAAGAATATGGTGGGCGCTTTCCATCAGCCGCGCCTGGTGGTGTGCGACCTGGCCACGCTCGATACGCTGCCGGAGCGGGAACTGTCGGCTGGATTGGCCGAGGTCATCAAGTACGGGCCGATTGCGGACATGGAATTCATGGCGTGGCTCGAAGCATCCATGCCGGCGCTGCGCGCACGTGACCGGACTGCGCTGGCCCATGCCGTGCGGCGCAGCTGCGAGATCAAGGCCTGGGTGGTGGGGCAGGACGAACGCGAGGCCGGCTTGCGCGCCATCCTCAACTTCGGCCACACCTTTGGCCACGCCATCGAGGCCGGCCTGGGTTATGGCCGCTGGCTGCACGGTGAGGCCGTGGGCGCGGGCATGGTCATGGCGGCTGAACTCTCCCGGCGCCTGGGGCTGGTTGACGAAGCTTTCGTCCAGCGCCTGCGTGCGCTGATCGAGCGTGCAGGCCTGCCCGTGAAAGGCGCCGTGCTCGACGCGCAGGACAATGCCGGGCGCTACCTGGAGCTGATGCGTGTGGATAAAAAGGCCGAGGCGGGCGAGATCCGTTTCGTGCTGATCGACGGCCCGGGCAAGGCGGTACTGCGATCTGTCCCTGATGCGCTGGTGCGCGAAGTGATCGATGCCAGCTGCTGACGGCCGTTGCTGGTGGGAGCGGGCTGCGCCCATGGCTGGCTTGGCAAGCCAGCGGCCCGCATGACGGATGGCCGCCTGGCCGTTTACGCGTGCGATCCAGGCCAGTCGCGCGGGCGGCGGTTTGCCGAGCCGCCCGCGCCCACACGCACTGAGTACCAGCGCGACCGTGACCGCATCGTGCATTCCACGGCGTTTCGCCGGCTGGTCTACAAGACGCAGGTTTTTCTGAACCATGAGGGCGATCTGTTTCGCACCCGGCTCACGCATTCGCTGGAGGTGGCGCAACTGGGTCGCTCGATCGCCCGATCGCTGCGGCTGAACGAGGATCTGGTCGAGGCCATCTGCCTGGCGCACGACCTGGGCCACACGCCGTTCGGCCACGCCGGGCAGGATGCGCTGAACGACTGCATGCGCGAGTTTGGCGGCTTCGAGCACAATCTGCAAAGCCTGCGCGTGGTCGATTGCCTGGAGGAGCGCTACCCTGCATACGACGGCATCAACCTGAGCTTCGAGACCCGCGAGGGCATACTCAAGCATTGCTCGCTGCGTAACGCGCAGTTGCTGGAACAGGTGGAGCCAGGCGGCGTGGCGCAGCGCTTTCTGCTGGGGCAGCAACCCAGTCTGGAAGCGCAGCTATGCAATCTGGCCGATGAGATTGCCTACAACGCGCACGACGTTGACGACGGCGTGCGCTCGGGCCTGATCACGCTGGAGCAGCTGAGCGACGTCCCGCTGTTCGAGCGCTACCGGCAGCAGGCCTTGGCGCTGTACCCGCACCTGGCCGAACCCATGCAGCAGCGGCGCCTGCTGCACGAGGCCATCCGGCGCATGCTGAGCGACCAAGTCTATGATGTGATTGCCGCCACATCGTCCGCGTTGGCCGAATATGCGCCTGCCGGCGTCGCCGCTGTGCGCTGTCTTCCGGTGCTGGTCGGGTTCTCTGCCGCCATGCGGGCGGAGTCGATGCAGCTCAAGCAATTCCTGTTTCGGCAGCTCTACCGCCATCCGCAGGTGGTGCGCACCACAGGACTGGCGCGGCAGGTGGTGCGCGATCTGTTTGCTGCCTACCATGGCGATCCGGCGCAATTGCCGCCCGCGCAGGCGGACAGGGCGCAGGCTGGCGATGCTGTGCAGCGCACCCGCACGGTCACGGACTTTATCGCCGGCATGACTGATCGGTTTGCCCTGCGCGAGCACGAGCGGCTGACGGGCCAGCGGCTATTCGATTGAATAGGGTGCCCGGGGCTAAAATTCCAGCCCTTTGCATTGCCGATGGAGGCGCCCCTCATGACGACAGAACCCACACCGGCTGCGCATCCGGGCTGCGATGATGCGACCGTGGTGCAGGACATGGTGCGCTGGCTGGAGCGTGCCGTCATTGGCCTGAACCTGTGCCCCTTTGCCAAGAGCGTGCACGCCAAAGGGCAGATCCACTACGTGGTCAGCCACGCGACGGATGGACGTGCGCTGCTCGGCGATTTGCAGCGTGAACTGGAGGCGTTGGCTGAAATATCGCCCGACAAGCGTGATACCACGCTGCTGATGGCGCCCGGCACCATGCAGGACTTTCTGGATTTCAACGACTTCCTGGCATTGGCCGATGAGCTCGTCGAGGCCATGGATCTGGGCGGTATCCTGCAGGTGGCGTCGTTCCATCCGCAATTCCAGTTCGATGGCACCGACGTGGATGACATCACCAACGCCACCAACCGCGCCCCGTACCCCACGCTGCACCTGCTGCGAGAAGACAGCATAGATCAGGCGGTACAGGCCTTTCCAGAGGCAGAAACCATTTACGAACGCAACATGCAGGTGCTGCAGGAGCTCGGCCCCGAAGGCTGGAAGGCGTTGGATGTGGGTGCACGCTGTCCTTTCTCCGGGCCGCAGACAGGCAAGCCATGAAGCCTGCGCGCAGCAAGAGCGCAAGTGCGCAAACAGAGGGGCAGGCCGCATCGGTGGCTGAGCAGCTAGGGCTGCGCCCGGGGCAGTCCCTCGAATTACTGCAGGAATTGCACATCCTGACGCGCGAAGGACGCATCAACCAGGATTCGCGCCGCAAGCTCAAGCAGGTCTACCACTTGTTCCAGTTCATTGAGCCCCTGCTGCAGGAACTGGCGCAGGACGGCCACGCGCCCACGCTGGCCGACCATGGTGCCGGTAAGTCCTATCTGGGCTTTATCTTGTATGACCTGTTTTTCAAGCCGCTGGGGTGTGGCCATATTTACGGTATAGAGTGGCGCGCCGACTTGGTCGCGCGATCCCGGGAACTGGCGGCCCGCCTGGGCTTCGAGCGCATGGAGTTCCTGGATATGGCGGTGGCCGACGCAACTGGCGCGGCCGGACTGCCCGAGCGGTTCGACATCGTCACCGCCCTGCACGCCTGCGACACCGCGACCGACGACGCCATTGCCTTCGGCCTGCAAAAGCGCGCCCGCGCCATGGTGCTGGTGCCCTGTTGCCAGGCCGAAGTGGCAGCCTGCATGCGCCAGAACAAGGCCTTGGCACTGTCGCGCAGCTCCTTGGCCGAACTGTGGCGCCACCCTATTCACACGCGCGAACTGGGCAGCCACATCACCAACGTGCTGCGCTGCCTATACCTGGAGGCCTGCGGTTACCAGGTCACGGTGACCGAGCTGGTGGGCTGGGAGCACAGCATGAAGAACGAGCTTATCCTGGCGCGCTACACGGGCCAGAAAAAGCGCAGCGCCGCCGAGCGCCTGCACGCCATCCTGGTGGAGTTTGGCCTGGAATCCGCTCTTGGCCAGCGCTTTGGGCTGCCGTCATAAGGCTTGCGGAACCAATGGCGGCGTGCCATCGTCTTAACCCGAGTCAAGAGGAGTGCCGCCATGCTGCTGATTCGCCGGGATACGGGTTGTGTCCACCCTCAGGGCAGCGAGCTTACGCCGCGTGCCGTCTACGAAGAACGCCGGGCGCTCCTGCGCGCCTTTGCTGGGGGCGTGGCTGGCATGGCGCTGTCGGCGGCCCGGGCTGCTGACCCTGCTGCGCCAGCCTCCAGCAGGTTCAAAGTTGCGCCATCGTCCGTGCCGGGAGCCATGACCATGGAACAGCCTACCTCGCTCCAGGACGCGACGGGCTACAACAATTTCTATGAATTCGGCACGGACAAGGCCGACCCGGCGCGCTACGCCCACGCGCTCCGTACCAGTCCGTGGGAAGTGCAGATCGAAGGCCTGGTGCAGAAACCGGGCAAATGGGCGCTGGAGGATTTGCTCAAGCTCTCCACGCAGGAGGAGCGCATCTACCGCCTGCGCTGCGTCGAAGGCTGGTCCATGGTGATTCCGTGGGTGGGATATTCGTTGTCCGAGCTGATCCAGCGCGTACAGCCGCTGGGCAGCGCCAAATACGTGCAATTCGTCACCCTGGCCGACAAGGCCAGCATGCCCGGCGTGCGTTCGAGCGTGCTCGATTGGCCCTACACCGAAGGGCTGCGGCTGGACGAAGCCATGCATCCGCTGACGCTGCTGGCCTTTGGCATGTATGGCGACCTGCTGCCCAAGCAGAACGGCGCGCCGCTGCGCGTCGTTGTGCCCTGGAAGTACGGGTTCAAGAGCGCCAAGAGCATTGTCGCGCTGCGCTTCACCGAGCGGGAGCCAGCCACTGCCTGGAACAAGGCTGCGCCCCAGGAGTACGGCTTTTACTCCAACGTCAATCCGCACGTCGATCACCCACGCTGGAGCCAGGCCACAGAACGCCGCATCGGCGAGGGCGGTCTGTTCAGCCGGCGCCGCAAGACGCTGATGTTCAACGGTTATGAGGCGCAGGTCGGGCAGCTCTACGCCGGCATGGACTTGCAGAAATTCTTCTGATGGCAGGTTCCGTTCGGGCGGCGCTGCAGCGCCGCTGGGCCAAGCCGCTCGTCTTTGGCCTGTGCCTGCTGCCGCTGGCCTGGCTCACCGTGGCTGCGGCCACCGACGGCCTGGGTGCCAATCCGGCCGAGGCGTTGGAGCGCAGCCTGGGTCTCTGGACGCTGCGCATGCTGTGCCTGGTGCTGGCCGTCACGCCGCTGCGGATCATCACCACAACCCCGCAACTGGCCCGGCTGCGCCGCATGCTGGGCCTTTTCGTGGCTTTTTACGCCTTGCTGCACCTACTGGCCTACTCCTGGTTCGACATGGGTTTCGAACTGCCCGAAATCCTGCGCGACATCGCCACGCGCCCCTTCATCCTGGTGGGCATGCTGGCCATGGCGCTGCTCGCGCTGCTTGCCGCTACGTCGTTCAACCGCGCCATCAAGTGGCTTGGAGCGCGGCGCTGGCGGGCCTTGCACCGCAGCGTCTACGTGGTTGCGGGCCTGGCCGTGCTGCATTTCTTCTGGATGCGCGCTGGCAAGCATAACTTTGCCGAGGTGGCCTGGTATGCCTCCATCCTTGCACTGCTATTGGGATGGCGTATCTGGAGAAAATTGGGGTCAGATTCCAATTAAATATCTTCTGATTGTCGATTGAGATAATTAGAATCTGACCCCAATTTAATAATTCAAGCAAGGAGTTGCCATGGCGCGCCTGCCACGTCTGACTGTACCCGGCTATCCGCATCATGTGATTCAGCGCGGCAACAACCGCCAGGTGATTTTCAGGGAGCCGGCCGACTATGAGTTCATGCTTGATCTGCTCATGGAGCAGGCGAAGAAGTTTCAGGTTGCCATCCATGCCTATGTCCTGATGGGCAATCACTTCCACCTGCTGGCGACGCCGCAGGCCGACAGAGGGCTGCCCGCCATGATGCAGGCTGTGGGCCGCAGCTACGTGCGGTACTTCAACCGGCGTTACCAGCGCAGCGGCACCTTGTGGGAGGGGCGTTACCGCTCGACCATTGTGCAGTCCGAGCGCTACTTGCTTGCCTGCATGGCGTATATCGACCTCAACCCGGTGCGCGCCGGCATGGTGGCCAACCCAGGCGACTACCCTTGGTCTGGCTACGCGCACAGCATGGGGAGGCGCAGCGACCCGCTGATCACACCCCATGCGCTGTATTGGCAGCTAGGCAATACCCCGTTCGCGCGGGAGGCTGCGTATGGCGCGCTGGTGCAGGCGGGCATTGGCGGGCAAGACCAGGCGCAGATCAGCCAATCGGTACATTCCGGCTGGGCTCTGGGTGGGGCGGATTTCATTGCCGCGTTGCAGGAAAGCACAGACCGCCGTGTGACAAAGGGGCGGGCCGGACGGCCGGTACTACCCAAGGAAGTGAACTAAAAAATCCAAAAATGCATTGTGCAGCAAGACATCTTAGCTCTTGTTTTAATGTGTCCCCAATTAATTGTTTTATTTTATATTTTTCAATTAATTGGAATCTGACCCCAATTATCATGCTTGCACCGCATGATTCGATGCAGTAATCTGCGCCTCCCTGCGATATTTTGAGAAAGTGCGCGATGACCAAGGCTGCCGAGATCCAGCACCTGCAACAGCATGGCCTGTATGCCTCCAACAACGAACACGATGCCTGCGGCCTGGGCTTCGTGGCCCATATCAAGGGCGTCAAGCGCCACGACATCGTCACTGGCGCGCTCAAGATCCTGGAAAACCTCGACCACCGGGGTGCCGTCGGCGCCGACAAGCTCATGGGCGACGGCGCCGGCATCCTGATCCAGATTCCGGACCAGCTCTACCGCGAAGAAATGGCCAAGCAAGGGGTGGAGTTGCCCCCGGCCGGCGAGTACGGCGTGGGGATGATCTTCCTGCCCAAGGAGCACGCCAGCCGCCTGGCCTGCGAGCAGGAGCTGGAGCGCGCCATCAAGGCCGAAGGCCAGGTGCTGCTCGGCTGGCGCGACGTGCCGGTGAACCGCGACATGCCCATGTCGCCCACGGTGCGCGAGAAGGAGCCGATCCTGCGCCAGGTGTTCATCGGCCGCGGCGCCGACGTGATCGTGCAGGACGCGCTGGAGCGCAAGCTATACGTCATCCGCAAGACGGCCAGCGCCGCCATCCAGGATCTCAAGCTCAAGCACAGCAAGGAATACTACGTGCCCAGCATGAGCAGCCGCACTGTGATCTACAAGGGCCTGCTGCTGGCTGATCAGGTGGGCGTGTATTACCTCGACCTGGCCGACGAGCGCTGCGTCTCCGCCATCGGCCTGGTGCACCAGCGCTTCTCCACCAACACCTTCCCCGAGTGGCCGCTGGCCCACCCCTACCGCTATGTGGCGCACAACGGCGAGATCAACACCGTGCGCGGCAACTACAACTGGATGCTCGCGCGCGAGGGCGTGATGGCTTCGCCCGTGCTGGCCGACGACCTGAAGAAGCTCTACCCCATCAGCTTCGCAGGCCAGTCCGACACCGCCACCTTCGACAACTGCCTGGAATTGCTGACCATGGCCGGCTACCCCATCAGCCAGGCGGTGATGATGATGATTCCCGAGCCCTGGGAGCAGCACGAGGGCATGGACGAGCGCCGCCGCGCCTTCTACGAATACCACGCCGCGATGATCGAACCGTGGGACGGGCCCGCTTCAATAGTCTTCACCGACGGGCGCCAGATCGGCGCCACGCTGGACCGCAATGGCCTGCGCCCCTCGCGCTACGTGGTGACGGAAGACGACCTGGTCATCCTCGCGTCCGAAGCCGGCGTGCTGCCCGTGCCCGACAGCCAGGTGCTGCGCAAGTGGCGCCTGCAGCCGGGCAAGATGCTGCTCATCGACCTGGAGCAGGGCCGCTTGATCGAGGACGATGAACTCAAGGCCAACATCGTCAACACCAAGCCTTACAAGCAGTGGATCGAGAACCTGCGCGTCAAGCTCGACGACGTGCAGGCGGCTCCTGCGGCTCAGGCACCGTCCGCCCTGCCGCTGCTGGAGCGCCAACAGGCCTTCGGCTTCACGCAGGAAGACATCAAGTTTCTGCTCGCTCCGATGGCCGCCAACGGCGAGGAGGGCATCGGCTCCATGGGCAACGACAGTCCGCTGGCCGTACTGTCCCAGCGCAGCAAGCCGCTGTACAACTACTTCCGCCAGATGTTCGCGCAGGTGACCAACCCGCCGATCGATCCGATCCGCGAGGCCATCGTCATGAGCCTGGTGTCCTTCGTCGGCCCCAAGCCCAACCTGCTGGACATCAACCAGGTCAACCCGCCCATGAGGCTTGAGCTGCACCAGCCCATTCTGGACTTCGAGGGCATGGCCAAGCTGCGCGGCATCGAGCAGCACACGCACGGCAAGTTCAAGAGCGCGGCCATCGACATCACCTACCCGCTGGCCTGGGGCAAGCAGGGCGTGGAGGCCAAGCTGGCATCGCTGTGCGCGCAGGCGGTCGATGAGATCAAGGGCGGCGCCAACATCCTCATCATCAGCGACCGCAACCTGTCGGCCACCCAGGTCGCCATCCCGGCGCTGCTGGCGCTGTCGGCCATCCACCAGCACCTGGTGCGCGAAGGGCTGCGCACCACCACCGGCCTGGTGGTCGAGACCGGCACCGCGCGCGAAGTGCACCACTTCGCCGTACTCGCCGGCTACGGCGCCGAGGCCGTCCACCCCTACCTGGCGCTGGAGACGCTGGCCGCCATGCACCAGAACCTGCCCGGAGCGCTGTCTGCCGACAAGGCCATCTACAACTACGTCAAGGCGATCGGCAAGGGTCTGTCCAAGATCATGTCCAAGATGGGCGTGTCCACCTACATGAGCTACTGCGGCGCGCAGCTGTTCGAATGCGTGGGCCTGAACAGCGATACCGTGGCCAAGTACTTCACCGGCACCGCCAGCCGCGTCGAAGGCATGGGCGTGTTCGAGATCGCCGAGGAAGCCATCCGCACCCATATCGCAGCCTTCGGCAACGACCCGGTGCTGGCCACCATGCTGGAGACGGGCGGCGAATACGCCTGGCGCGCGCGCGGCGAGGAGCACATGTGGACGCCCGACGTGGTCGCCAAGCTGCAGCACGCCACGCGCGGCGGCGACTTCTCCACCTACAAGGAGTACGCCCAGCTCGTCAACGACCAGACCCGCCGCCAGATGACGCTGCGCGGCCTGTTCGAGTTCAAGTTCGACCCCGCCAAGGCCATTGCGCTCGACGAGGTGGAGCCGGCCAAGGACATCGTCAAGCGCTTTGCCACCGGCGCCATGTCGCTGGGCTCGATTTCCACCGAGGCGCACGCCACGCTGGCCGTGGCCATGAACCGCATCGGCGGCAAGAGCAACACCGGCGAGGGCGGCGAAGACCCGGCGCGCTACCGCAAGGAGCTCAAGGGCATCTCCATCACCAAGGGCGAGAAGCTCTCGACCATCATCGGCGCCGACAAGGTCGAGGCCGACATCGACCTGCAGGACGGCGACTCGCTGCGCTCCAGGATCAAGCAGGTGGCCTCCGGGCGCTTTGGCGTCACGGCGGAATACCTGTCCTCGTCCGACCAGATCCAGATCAAGATGGCGCAGGGCGCCAAGCCCGGCGAAGGCGGCCAGCTGCCCGGCGGCAAGGTGTCCGACTACATCGGCGCGCTACGCCACAGCGTGCCGGGCGTGGGTCTGATCAGCCCGCCGCCGCACCACGACATCTACTCCATCGAAGACCTGGCGCAGCTCATCCACGACCTGAAGAACGTCGCGCCGCACGCGGATATTTCCGTCAAGCTGGTCTCCGAAGTCGGCGTGGGCACCATCGCCGCCGGCGTCGCCAAGTGCAAGAGCGACCACGTGGTCATCGCCGGGCATGACGGCGGCACGGGCGCCTCGCCCTGGTCGTCCATCAAGCATGCCGGCAGCCCGTGGGAGATCGGCCTGGCCGAAACCCAGCAGACCCTGGTGCTCAACCGCCTGCGCGGGCGCATCCGCGTGCAGGCCGACGGCCAGATGAAGACCGGGCGCGACGTGGTCATCGGCGCGCTCTTGGGCGCCGACGAATTCGGCTTTGCCACCGCGCCGCTGGTGGTGGAGGGCTGCGTGATGATGCGCAAATGCCACCTCAACACCTGCCCGGTGGGCGTGGCCACGCAAGACCCGGTGCTGCGCGCCAAGTTCTCCGGCAAGCCCGAGCACGTGGTCAACTACTTCTTCTTCGTCGCCGAGGAAGTGCGCCAGATCATGGCGCAGTTGGGCATCCGCACATTCGACGAGCTGATCGGCCGCACCGAACTGCTCGACATGCGGCGCGGCCTGGAGCACTGGAAGGCCCAGGGCCTGGACTTCTCGCGCCTGTTCGCCCAGGCCCAGGTCGGCCCCGAGGTGGCGCGCCACCACGTCGAGACGCAGGAGCACGGCCTGGAGAAGGCGCTGGACGTGAAACTCATCGAGCGTTGCCAGCCCGCCATCCAGAAGGGCGAACCCGTGCGCCTGATGGAGGTGGCCAAGAACGTCAACCGCTCGGTCGGCGCCATGCTCTCGGGCGCGGTGACCAAGGCGCACCCCGAGGGGTTGCCCGACGACACCATCCGCATCCACTTCGAGGGCACGGGCGGCCAATCCTTCGGCGCTTTCCTGTGCTCGGGGCTAACGCTCAATCTGATGGGCGAGGCCAACGACTACACCGGCAAGGGCCTGTCGGGCGGGCGCGTCATCGTGCGTCCCAGCCACGAGTTCCGGGGCGACGCCGCGGCCAACACCATCGTCGGCAACACCGTGATGTTCGGCGCCACCAGCGGCCAGGCCTTCTTCGCCGGCGTGGCCGGCGAGCGCTTCGGCGTGCGCCTGTCGGGCGCCACGGCCGTGGTCGAGGGCGTGGGCGACCACGGCTGCGAATACATGACCGGCGGCACCGTGGTCGTGCTGGGCCGGACCGGGCGCAACTTCGCCGCCGGCATGAGCGGCGGCGTGGCCTACGTGTACGACGAGGACGGGCGCTTCGACAGCCGCTGCAACCTCGCCATGGTCACGCTCGAGCGCATCCTGCCGGCCGACGAGCAGATCGCCAGCGTGGGCCGGGGCCACTGGCACCGGGGCCAGACCGACGAGGAGCAGTTGAAGAAGCTGCTCGAAGAGCACAGCCGCTACACCGGCAGCCGCCGTGCGCGCGACATCCTGGACAACTGGGCCGCGTCGCGCAGCAAATTCGTCAAGGTCTTCCCCACCGAGTACAAGCGCGCGCTCGCCGAGATTTATGAGCGAAATTTGCTCAACAGCCAGATAACGCCTGCGCAGACAGCTTCCAAAAAAGAAGCAGTTCCCGCCAAGTAAGAACACCCCGCGAACACAGCAAGACACAAGGACCCGCACCATGGGCAAGATCACCGGTTTCATGGAATACGAGCGCATCGAGGAGGGCTACCCACCGCCCGCCGCGCGCGTCAAGCACTACAAGGAATTCGTCATAGGCCTGAGCACCGAGCAGTCGCGCACGCAGGCGGCGCGCTGCATGGACTGCGGCACGCCCTACTGCAACAACGGCTGCCCGGTGAACAACATCATCCCGGACTTCAACGACCTGGTGTATCGCGACGATTGGCAAAGCGCCATCACTGTGCTGCACAGCACCAACAACTTCCCCGAGTTCACCGGCCGCATCTGTCCGGCGCCGTGCGAGGCCGCCTGCACGCTCAACTTCAACAGCAAGCCGGTGGGCATCAAGAGCATCGAGCACGCCATCATCGACCGCGCCTGGGCCGAGGGCTGGGTCAAGCCCCAGCCGGCGCAGCACAAGACCGGCAAGAAGGTCGCCATCGTCGGCGCCGGCCCGGCCGGCCTGGCGGCGGCGCAGCAACTGGCCCGCGCGGGCCACGACGTGACGCTGTTCGAGAAGAACGACCGCGTGGGCGGCCTGCTGCGCTACGGCATCCCCGACTTCAAGCTCGACAAGGGCCACATCGACCAGCGCGTGGCGCAGCTGCAGGCCGAAGGCGTGACGATCCGCACCGGCGTGCTGGTCGGCGCGGCCAAGGATGGCCTGGGCAAGGACAGCAAGGTCACCAACTGGTCCAAGGAAACCATCAGCCCGGCGCAGCTGCGGCAGGACTTCGACGCCGTGCTGCTCACGGGCGGCGCCGAGCAAAGCCGCGACCTGCCCGTGCCCGGGCGCGAACTGGCCGGCGTGCACTTTGCCATGGAGTTTTTGCCGCAGCAGAACAAGGTCAACGCGGGCGACAAGCTCAAGGGCCAGATCCGGGCCGACGGCAAGCACGTCATCGTCATCGGCGGCGGCGACACCGGCAGCGACTGCGTGGGCACCAGCAACCGCCACGGCGCGGCCAGCGTCACGCAGTTCGAGGTCATGCCCATGCCGCCCGTGCAGGAGAACAAGCCCCTGGTCTGGCCCTACTGGCCGATCAAGCTGCGCACCAGCTCCAGCCACGACGAGGGCTGCGTGCGCGAATTCGCCATTGCCACCAAGGAATTCGTGGGCAAGGGCGGCAAGCTCACGGGCCTGAAAACCGTGCAGGTCGAGTTCAAGAACGGCCAGTTCACCGAGGTGCCCGGCACCGAGAAGGAATACCAGGCCGACCTGGTGCTGCTGGCCATGGGCTTCACGGCGCCCGTGGCCGCCGTGCTCGACGCCTTCGGCGTGGACAAGGACGCGCGCGGCAACGCCCGCGCCAGCACCGACGCCAAGGGCGGCTACGCCACCAGCGTGCCCAAGGTGTTCGCCGCCGGCGACATGCGCCGCGGCCAGTCGCTGGTAGTCTGGGCCATTCGCGAGGGGCGCCAGGCGGCGCGCGCGGTGGACGAGTTCCTGATGGGCACCACGGTGCTGCCGCGCTGAAGGCGCTCGGCGGCCGGCGCCCGCGGGCGCCGTTGCCGCCTGGGCGGCACTGTCCGCGATGGCCGTGGTTTTCACGGTGTGGCGCATTGATGGGACAATCGCGGGTTCTCCCGCTCTGGGCGCCGCGCCCAGCCTCTGTCTTTTCAATCTTTAGAGAATCGCTACGCCATGAAGAAGTTCGCCGCTGTTGCCCTGCTGTCCCTGGGCGCCCTGCTGGTCGGTTGCTCCAAGCAGGAACCCGCCGCCACCGCCGCCGCGCCCGCGCCGGCCCCCGCTGCCGTCACCAAGATCGTCGTCGGCCTGGACGACAACTTCCCGCCCATGGGTTTCCGCGACGAGAAGAACGAGCTGGTGGGCTTTGACATCGACATGGCCAAGGAGGCCGCCAAGCGCCTGGGCCTGGAAGTCGAGTTCAAGCCCATCGACTGGAGCGCCAAGGAAGCCGAGCTGTCGGGCAAGCGCGTGGACGCGCTGTGGAACGGCCTGACCATCACCGAGGAGCGCAAGCAGAACATCGCCTTCACCGCGCCCTACATGGAGAACCACCAGATCATCGTCGTGGCCGCGGGCTCGGGCATCAAGACCAAGGCCGACCTGGCCGGCAAGGTCGTCGGCGCGCAGGAAGGCTCCAGCGCCGTCGATGCGGTCAAGAAGGACGATGCGGTGTTCCAGTCGTTCAAGGAGTTCAAGACCTTCGGCGACAACGTCACGGCGCTGATGGACCTGTCCGCCGGCCGCCTGGAAGCCGTGGTGGTCGATGAGGTGGTGGGCCGCTACTACGTGGCCAAGAAGCCCGAGCTGTACGTCGTGCTGGACGACAACTTCGGCACCGAGGAGTACGGCGTGGGCGTGCGCAAGGACGACACCGAGCTGCAGGGCAAGCTGGACAAGGCGCTGGCCGAGATGAAGGCGGACGGCGCCGCCGCCAAGATTGCCGAGCAGTGGTTTGGCAAAAACATCATCAAGTAATAGCGAACAACCCCCTGTGTCGCTTCGCTCCTTCCCCCTTCTCTCGTAGCGCTGCGCGCTACGGGAAGGGGGACGACGCCAGCGCGGCGGGGCGGCCCTTGCGCGGCGTCCGCTGGCCTCGGGCAGCGCCGGTTGCATAGGCCACGAGCTGTGCAAACCATCGAATGGGCATGACTGCATGGACTATGTTTTTTCCCTTCTGGGGCCGCTGGCGCAGGGCGCCGTCGTCACCCTGAAGCTGTTTCTCATCACGCTGGCGCTGGCCGTGCCGCTGGGGCTGGCGCTGGCGCTGGCGCGGCTGTCGCACTGGCGGGCGCTGTCGGGCGCGGTGGGCGGCTACATCTGGCTGATGCGCGGCACGCCGCTGATGCTGCAGATGCTGTTCATCTACTTCGCGCTGCCCTTCATGCCCTACGTGGGCGTGCGCCTGCCGGACTTTCCGGCGGCGGTGGTGGCGTTCGCGCTGAACTACGCGGCCTACTTCGCCGAGATTTTCCGCGCCGGCATCCAGTCGGTGGACCGCGGCCAGTACGAGGCCGCCAAGGTGCTGGGCATGAACTACGGCCAGACCATGCGCCGCATCGTGCTGCCGCAGATGGTGCGCAACATCCTGCCGCCGATGAGTAACGAGACCATCACGCTGGTCAAGGACACCTCGCTCATCTATGTGCTGGCGCTCAACGACCTGCTGCGCGCCGCGCGCGGCATCGTGCAGCGCGACTTCACCACCACGCCCTTCATCGTGGCCGCCGCCTTCTACCTTGCCATGACCCTGGTGCTGACCTGGGGCTTCCAGCGCCTGGAGCAACGCTATGCCAAATACGACCAATAGCGCGGCCAGCGGCGCACCCATGATCGACGCGCGCGGCGTGAAGAAGCGCTTTGGCCAGAGCGAGGTGCTGCGCGGCGTGTCGCTGTCGGTGGCGCGTGGCGAGGTGGTGGCCATCATCGGCCCGTCGGGCTCGGGCAAGAGCACCTTCCTGCGCTGCCTGAACCACCTGGAAACGGTCAACGGCGGCCAGATCGCCATCGAGGGCCAGACGCTGGTGCGCACCGACGCCGCCGGCCACTGCCACTATGCGCCCGACGCCGAGCTGCGCCGCATCTGCGCCAAGACGGGCATGGTGTTCCAGCACTTCAATTTGTTCCCGCACCTGACGGTGCTGGAAAACCTGATCGAGGCGCCCATGGTGGTGCAGGGCGCGCCGCGCGCCGCCGCCGTGGCCCGCGCCGAGGCGCTGCTGGCCAAGGTCGGCCTTGCGCAAAAGCGCGACAGCTACCCGGCGCGCCTGTCGGGCGGGCAGAAGCAGCGCGTGGCGATCGCGCGCGCGCTGTGCATGCAGCCCGACATCATGCTGTTCGACGAGCCCACCAGCGCGCTCGACCCCGAGCTGACCGGCGAGGTGCTGCGCACCATGCGCGAGCTGGCCGACGAGCGCATGACCATGGTCGTCGTCACGCACGAGATGGGCTTTGCCCGCGAGGTGGCGCACCGCGTCGCCTTCATGGACGGCGGCGAGCTGATCGAGCAGGCGCCGGCGGCGCAGTTCTTCGCCCAGCCGCGCCAGCCGCGCACGCAGGCCTTCCTGCGCAGCATGCTGTAACGTAAATTGGGGTCAGATTCCAATTAAAAGATAGCTGTTTGCGCTTGTTGTAAGCCAATTTCAATATCAAAAATATCTGAAATTGGCTTCCATAAAGCGCAGCCAGCTATTATTTATTTTCCTGCAACGATTTCCACACTGGGCCACAGCGCCGGGTCGCGCACTTCTTCGAGCTGCTGGCCGCTGTGCAGCGGCGCCGCCGGCTGCTGCAGGATGGCGCGCACGAAGTTGGGCTGTGCCAGCAGCGCCTGGTGCACGGCGCCGTTGTAGAGCTGCAGATCCGCGATGCCGCGCGCGGCGATGCGCGCGTCCACCTCGCTGGCGGCAAGCTGCGCCGGGTCGGTGCTGTCGGACGCCATCGCCATGGCCCACAGCGTGCCGTACAGCGGCACGTACTGCAGATAGGGGCGCACGACGGGGAACACCGCGCGCAGCGACGCGGCGATGCGCGCCAGGCTCCGGGGCAGGTGCACGGGCGAGCCCAGGTGCAGCGACAGCACGCCACCCGGATTCAGGCTGCGCCTGCAGCTTTGGTAGAACTCCACGGTGTACAGCTCGACGGCCGGGCCGAACGGGTCGGTCAGGTCGAGCACGATCTGGTCGAAGCGCTCGCCGCCGCCGTCCAGCAGCGGGCGCGCGTCGCCCAGGCGCAGCTGCAGGCGCGGGTCGTCGAACGCGCCGCGGTGGATGCTGCCCAGCCAGCGGCGCGCCATGTCGATGACCTCGGCGTCCAGCTCGGCCAGCACCACCTGCTCGATGCCCGGCAGCTTGAGCAGCTCCTCGGCCGCGCCGCCGTCGCCGCCGCCCACCACCAGGGCGCGGCGCACGCCGGGGTGGGCGATGGCGGGCAGGTGCACCATGGGCTCGTGGTAGAAGAATTCGTCGCGCTCGCTGGTCATGAAGCAGCCGTCGATGCGCATCACGCGGCCGAACTGCGGGTTCTCGAACACCTCGATGTGCTGCCAGGGCGACTGCGCCTGCTCCAGCAGCCGGGTGCTGCGCAGGTACAGGCCGAAGTCGGCGTTCAGTCGCTCGGCCAGGTAGCGCGGGGCGGCGGCGGCGCTCATCAGGCGCGGTCCACCTGGTGCAGGTGCGGGGCGGCCGGGTTGAACGCGGCCTGCAGCGCGGCAAACAGCCGCTGCGCCTTGGGGCGGTTGTTCTCGGTGTAGTTGCAGACGTAGACGTCCAGCGTCACGTAGCCGGACTCGGGCCAGGTGTGGATCGACAGGTGCGACTCGGCCAGCACCACCACGCCGGTCACGCCGCCGTCCTCGCCAAAGCTGTGGAACAGCGTGCCCACGCTGGTCAGGCCGGCGTCGTGCACGGCGCGTTTGCAGAAATCCTCCAGGTACGCGGCATCGTGCATCAGGCGGCTGTCGCAGACGCAGCCGTACAGATCGCCGATCAGGTGCAGGCCGGTGGCATGGCGCGTGGCGGCGGCGGGGGCGATGGGAATGGCGGACTGGGGATGGTTCATGGAGCGCGGGCCCTTTCGTGTGCAATGGGTGGTCGTGACGGCCGCGCCGGGATCGGATCCACGGGCGCGGGCCGGCGGGCAGCGTTGCGGGCACGCTACTGCACGGGAAGTCGAGGGGGTGTCGCTGGCGCCAATTGCCGCGTCCTCGCTTCACTGCGCCAGGAGCCGGGCTCCGGGGACGCGCATGCAACGCTGACAGCAATCCGCTCGGCAGGGCGAGCGTTGAAAGAACCGGCAAGTATAGTCAACTACCAGCATCCAACCACAAGTTGTATCGAATGCGACCAGCACGTCGATCCGATTGCTTTTATGATGCCGGGTTTTCCCGCAGGCTTTTCCTCAGGGACTGCCGTGCGATGGCCAACCCCCTTACACCATGACTTCCCCTACTGCCGCCAGCGGCGCCGCCCATGTGGAACTGCGCAACGTCACCTTCGGGTACGGCGAGCGCACGATCCTGCGCGGCCTGTCGCTGACGGTGCCGCGCGGCAAGGTCACGGCCATCATGGGCGCGTCCGGCGGCGGCAAGACCACGGTGCTGCGCCTGATCGGCGGGCAGCAGCGCGCCCAGCAGGGGCAGGTGCTGGTGGACGGCCAGGACGTGGGCCGCATGGATGCGGCGCAGCTCTATGCCGCGCGCCGGCGCATGGGCATGCTGTTCCAGTTCGGCGCGCTGTTCACCGACATGAGCGTGCTCGACAACGTGGCCTTCCCGCTGCGCGAGCACACCGACCTGCCCGAGGAGCTGATCCGCGACATCGTGCTGATGAAGCTCGACGCCGTGGGCCTGCGCGGCGCGCGCGACCTGATGCCGAGCCAGATCTCGGGCGGCATGGCGCGGCGCGTGGCGCTGGCGCGGGCCATCGCACTGGATCCCGAACTGATCATGTACGACGAGCCCTTCGCCGGGCTCGACCCGATCTCGCTGGGCACGGCCGCGCAGCTGATACGCGCGCTGGGCGAGGCGCTGGGGCTGACGACCATCCTCGTCTCGCACGACCTGGAGGAAACCTTGCGCCTGGCCGACCACGTCATCATCCTGGGCCCGGGCACGGTGGCCGCGCAGGGCACGCCCGACGAGGTGCGCGCCAGCAGCGACCCGCTGGTGCACCAATTCGTGCACGCGCTGCCCACCGGGCCGGTGCCGTTCCACTACCCGGCGCCCAGCCTGGACAAGGACTTCGGAGGCGCGCCATGAGCTGGTACCGTCCCGCGGACGTGGGCTTTGCCGTGCGCGGCAAGCTGGCCGGCATCGGCCAGGCGGCGCGTCTGTTCGTGCGCCTGCTGCGGCTGTTCGGGCCGGCCATGGGGCGCTTCGGCCTGGTGCGCGACCAGATCCACTTCCTGGGTAACCATTCGCTGTCGATCATCGCGCTGTCGGGCCTGTTCGTCGGTTTCGTGCTGGCGCTGCAGGGCTACAACGTGCTGCAGCTGTACGGGTCGGCCAATTCCCTCGGCCTGGTCGTCACGCTGGGCCTGGTGCGCGAGCTGGGGCCGGTCATCACGGCACTGCTGTTTGCCGGGCGCGCCGGCACCTCGCTCACGGCCGAGATCGGCCTGATGCGCGCCGGCGAGCAGCTGGCCGCCATGGAGATGATGGCCGTCGACCCGGTGCGGCGCATCCTGGCGCCGCGCTTCTGGGCCGGCGTGATGGCCATGCCGCTGTTGGCGCTGGTGTTCAACGCCGTGGGCGTGCTCGGCGGCTGGCTGGTGGGCGTGGTGCTCATCGGCGTGGACGGCGGCGCCTTCTGGGGGCAGATGCAGGGCGGCGTGGACGTGTTCAAGGACGTGGGCAACGGCATCGTCAAAAGCCTGGTGTTCGGCGTGGCCGTGACCTTCGTCGCGCTGCTGCAGGGCTACGGCGCACAGCCTACGCCCGAAGGCGTGTCGCGCGCCACCACGCGTACCGTGGTGATGGCGTCGCTGGCCGTGCTGGCGCTGGACTTCGTCCTGACGGCGCTGATGTTCAGTATGTGAGGTGCAAACAATGCAGCATTCCAAAAACGATGTGTGGGTAGGCCTGTTCGTCCTGCTGGGCGCGGCCGCCCTGGTGTTCCTGGCGCTGCAGTCGGCCAACCTGCTGCAGCTCAACTGGCGCAGCGGCTACACCGTGACGGCGCGCTTCGACAACATCGGTGGGCTCAAGCCCCGCGCCGCCGTGCGCAGCGCCGGCGTGGTGGTGGGGCGTGTGCAGGCCATCGCCTTCAACGACAAGACCTACCAGGCCAGCGTGACGCTGGAGCTCGACCCGCGCTACGTGTTCCCCAAGGACAGCTCGCTCAAGATCCTGACCAGCGGCCTGCTGGGCGACCAGTACATCGGCATCGAGGCCGGCGCCGACGAGCGCAACCTGGCGCAGGGCGACACCATCACGGCCACGCAATCGGCCGTGGTGCTGGAAAATCTGATTGGCCAATTCCTCTACGGCAAGGCCGAACAAGGCGCCGACGCAGGCGGCAGCAAATGACACACCGCAATTTCATCCAACGACTGGCGCCGGCGCTCGCCGCCGGCGCACTGCTGCTGGCGGGCTGCGCCAGCGGGCCGGGGGCCGACCCGCGCGACCCGCTGGAGCCGTACAACCGCAGCATGACCCGCTTCAACGAAAAGCTCGACGACGCGGTACTCGCTCCCGTGGCCACGGCCTACCGCGACGTCACGCCCCGACCCGTGCGCAGCGGCGTGGAAAACTTCTTCGGCAACCTGGGCGATGTCTGGTTCTTCGTCAACAGCGTGCTGCAGCTGCGCGCGCGCGACGCCCTCGACAGCCTGGTGCGCGTCAACGTCAACACCGTGTTCGGCCTGGCCGGCGTGCTCGACATCGCCAGCGAGATGGGCATAGAGCGCCACAGGCAGGACTTCGGCCTGACGCTGGCACGCTGGGGCGTACCCACGGGGCCGTACTTCGTGCTGCCGCTGCTCGGGCCGTCCACGGTGCGCGACGCGTCCGTCTTCCCCATCGACTGGTACGGCGACGCGGTGCGCCAGTTCGACCCCGTGGGCACGCGCTACACGCTGTACGGCCTGCGCATCGTCGACAAGCGCGCGCGCCTGCTGGGCGCCAGCGCCGTGCTGGACGGCGCGGCGCTCGACCCGTACAGCTTTACGCGCGACGTCTACCTGGGGCTGCGCAGCGGCCAGGCGGGCGCCGCCGATGGCGAGTACGACCAGGACGGCGGCAAATTGCCGCAAGACTATTGACCGTTGAACGGCCGGGCGCAACCGGCCTTGCAAGGACGCACACCATGATGAACCGCAGAACCCTGATGCACACCGCCGCCGCCCTGGCCGCCGCCGCTGGCGCGCTGCCGGCGCTGGCTGCCGACGAGGCGCCGGATGTGCTCGTCAAGCGCCTGTCCTCCGACGTGCTGGAGGCCGCGCGCAAGGACAAGAGCGTCAAGGCCGGCGACATGGGCACGATCGTCGCGCTGGTCGACAAGATGGTGCTGCCGCACGTCAACTTCCGCCGCATGACGGCCGGCGCCGTCGGCCCCGCCTGGCGCGGCGCCACGCCCGAGCAGCGCCAGCGCCTGCAGGACGAATTCACCCGGCTGCTGGTGCGCACCTACGCCGGCGCTCTGGCGCAGGTCACCGACCAGACTATTGCCGTGCGACCGCTGCGCATGGCGGCGGGCGACACCGACGTGCTGGTGCGCACCGAAATCCGGGGCCACGGCGAGCCGGTGCAACTGGACTACCGCCTGGAGAAAACCCCTGGCGAGGGCGCGGGCTGGAAGATCTACAACATGAACGTGCTGGGCATCTGGCTGGTGGAGACCTACCGCAGCCAGTTCGCGCAGGAAATCAACGCCAAGGGGCTGGACGGGCTGATCCAGGCGCTGGTCCAGCGCAACCAGGCCAACGGTGGCGGCAAGTAAGGCCGGCGCCATGCTGCTGGTGCTGCCCACCGAGCTGACCCATGCCCAGGCCGCCGCCTGCCTGCGCATGCTGGTGCAGGCGCAGAAAGCGCAGCAGGACGCGCAGGTGGTGGTGGACGCGGGGGCGCTGGCACGCTTCGATTCGTCCGCCCTGGCGGTGCTGCTGGCTTGCCGGCGCGCCGTGCTCGCGCAGGGCAAGGCGTTCGCCGTCAAGGCCATGCCGGCGGCGCTGGATCGGCTGGCACGGCTCTACGGCGTGCGCGAGCTGCTGGCGGACGCCGCCTGATGCCGGGCGTGCCGGCTGCGGCAGGTTTGTCTGCCATCGCCTAAAATGGCGGGTTGCCTATGTCCGCAGTTTCCTTCCAATCCGTCTGTAAATCCTATCCCACGCCGCGCGGTCCGCTGCATGCGCTGCAGGGCGTCAGCCTGGAAATCGAGGAGGGCGAGTTCTTCGGCCTGCTGGGCCCCAACGGCGCGGGCAAGACCACGCTGATCAGCATCCTGGCCGGCTTGGCGCGCGCCACCAGCGGCCGCGTGAGCGTGTTGGGCCACGACGTGCAGAGCGACTTCGCCGGCGCGCGCCAGCGCCTGGGCGTGGTGCCGCAGGAACTGGTGTTCGACCCCTTCTTCAACGTGCGCGAGACGCTGCGCCTGCAGTCGGGCTATTTCGGCATCAAGCGCAACGACGCCTGGATCGACGAGCTGCTGCACGGCCTGGGCCTGGCCGACAAGGCCGGCGCCAACATGCGCCAGCTGTCGGGCGGCATGAAGCGGCGCGTGCTGGTGGCCCAGGCGCTGGTGCACAAGCCGCCCATCATCGTGCTCGACGAGCCTACCGCCGGCGTGGACGTGGAGCTGCGCCAGACGCTGTGGCAGTTCGTCGCGCGCCTGAACAAGCAGGGCCACACGGTGCTGCTGACCACGCATTACCTGGAGGAGGCCGAGGCGCTGTGCACGCGCCTGGCCATGCTCAAGAGCGGCCAGGTGGTGGCGCTGGCGCGCACCAGCGAGCTGCTGGCCCAGGCATCCACCAACGTGCTGCGCTTCAAGACCGACGACGCGCTGCCGCCCGCGCTGGCCGCCATGGCGCGCGTGACCGGGCGCGTGGCGCAGCTGCCGGCGCAGGACGCGGCCGAGATCGAGCGCCACCTGGCCGTGCTGCGCGCCGCCGGCGTGCGCGTGGAGGACGTGGAAATCCGCAAGGCCGACCTGGAGGACGTGTTCCTCAACGTCATGGCCGCCCCGGCCCAGGAGTGCGCCGCATGACCGGCTGGCAAATGCTGCTCTACAAGGAGGTGCTGCGCTTCTGGAAGGTGGGCTTTCAGACCGTGGCCGCGCCGGTGCTCACGGCCGTGCTCTACCTACTGATCTTCGGCCACGTGCTGCAAGACCACGTCAAGGTCTACGGCAGCATTGGCTACACCGCCTTTCTGATCCCTGGCCTGGTGATGATGAGCGTGCTGCAGAACGCCTTCGCCAACAGCTCGTCGAGCCTGATCCAGAGCAAGATCATGGGCAACCTGGTGTTCATACTGCTCACCCCGCTGTCGCACCGCGCCTGGTTCGCGGCCTACGTGGGCTCGTCGGTGCTGCGCGGACTGCTGGTGGGGCTGGGCGTGTTCGCCGTCACCTGCGCGTTCGCCGCGCCGCAGTTCGCCGCGCCGCTGTGGATCGTGGCGTTCGCGGTGCTGGGCGCCACGCTGCTGGCCACGCTGGGGCTGATCGCCGGGCTGTGGGCCGACAAGTTCGACCAGATGGCCACGTTCCAGAACTTCATCATCATGCCGATGACGTTCCTCTCGGGCGTGTTCTACTCGATACAGTCGCTGCCGCCGTTCTGGCGCCAGGTCAGCCAGCTCAATCCCATCTTCTACATGATCGACGGCTTTCGCCACGGCTTCTTCGGCGTGAGCGACGTCTCGCCCTGGCTGAGCCTGGCCATCGTCGGCAGCGCCTGCGCGCTGCTGGCTCTGCTGGCGCTGCACCTGCTGCGCACCGGCTACAAGATACGCAATTGACCTGGATCCCACCATGAACGCCGAGCACATCAAGGGAATCATCGCCGCCGCCATGGCCTGCGAATTCATCCACCTGGAGGGCGACGGACGCCACTGGTACGCCACCATCGTCTCACCCGAGTTCGAGGGCAAGCGCCCGATCGCGCGGCACCAGCGCGTCTATGCCACGCTGGGCGACAAGATGGCGCGCGACGAGGTACACGCGCTGTCCATGCGCACCTACACGCCAGCCGAATGGGCGCAGGCCCAGCAGGATGACTGAGATTCTTGCAATTTAACTGATAGCTGTTTGCGCTTGATGGACGGGCGTTTCACGTTGATTGACGCATGACATCATGGACCAACTGCTGATCCGCGGCGGCCGCCCCCTGAATGGCGTGGCTGCTATCTCGGGCGCCAAGAACGCGGCCCTGCCCGAGATGTGCGCGGCGCTGCTGACGCGCGAGCCCGTACACCTGACCAACGTACCGCGCCTGCACGATGTGCGCACCATGCGCGGCCTGCTGGACAACATGGGCGTGGCCACCGAGACGCATGGCGCGCGCGGCGGCATGAGCTTTGCCGCGCCGGACGGCCTGTGTACCGAGGCGCCCTACGACCTGGTGCGCGCCATGCGCGCCTCGGTGCTGGTGCTGGGGCCGCTGCTGGCGCGCTTCGGCGAGGCCACGGTGTCGCTGCCCGGCGGCTGCGCCATAGGCTCGCGCCCGGTCGATCAGCACATCAAGGGCCTGCAGGCCATGGGCGCGCGCATCGTGGTCGAGCACGGCTACGTCATCGCCCGGCTGCCCGAAGGCCGCACGCGGCTGATGGGCGCGCGCATCACCACCGACATGATCACCGTGACCGGCACCGAGAACCTGCTCATGGCCGCCACGCTGGCCGAGGGCGAGACGGTGCTGGAAAACGCCGCGCAGGAGCCCGAGGTGGTGGATCTGGCCGAGATGCTGATCAAGATGGGCGCGCGCATCGAAGGCCACGGCAGCGGGCGCATCCGCATCCAGGGCGTGCGGCAGCTGCACGGCTGCAGCCACCAGGTGGTGGCCGACCGCATCGAGGCCGGCACCTTTGCCTGCGCCGTGGCCGCCTGTGGCGGCCAGGTGCTGCTGCAGCATGCCCGCGCCGACCACCTGGAGGCGGTGCTCGACAAGCTGGCCGACGCCGGCGTGCGCGTGCAGGCCCAGGACGACGGCCTGCTGGTGCACAGCCCGGGCGGCGCGCACCTGGCGGCGCAGAGCTTTCGCACCACCGAATACCCCGGTTTCCCCACCGACATGCAGGCGCAGTTCATGGCGCTCAACGCCGTGGCGCGCGGCACCGCGACGGTGGCCGAGACGATTTTCGAGAACCGCTTCATGCACGTGGACGAGCTGGCGCGCCTGGGCGCGCGCATCGCCGTCGACGGGCGCGTGGCCACGGTCACAGGGGGCGCGCAGCTCTCGGGCGCCGCCGTCATGGCGACCGATCTGCGCGCGTCGGCCAGCCTGGTGATCGCCGCGCTGGTGGCGCGCGGCGAGACGCTGATCGACCGCATCCACCACCTCGACCGGGGCTACGACGCCATCGAAACCAAGCTGCGCGGCCTGGGCGCGCACATAGAAAGAATCACGCAATGATTACGCTGGCCTTGTCCAAGGGACGCATTTTTGATGAAACCCTGCCGCTGCTCGCCGCGGCCGGCATCGTGGTCACCGAAGACCCCGAGAAGTCGCGCAAGCTCATCCTGCCGACCAACCAGGAGGGCGTGCGCGTGGTGCTGGTGCGCGCCAGCGACGTGCCCACCTACGTCGAATACGGCGGCGCCGACCTGGGCGTGGCGGGCAAGGACTCGCTCATCGAGCACGGCGGGCAGGGGCTGTTCCGCCCGCTGGACCTGCAAATCGCCAAGTGCCGAGTGAGCGTGGCCGTGCGCGCCGGCTTTGATTACCAGGACGCCGTCACGCAGGGCTCGCGCCTGAAGGTGGCCACCAAGTACCCCTGCATCGCGCGTGACTTCTTCTCGGCCAAGGGCGTGCACGTGGACCTGATCAAGCTCTACGGCAGCATGGAGCTGGCGCCGCTGACCGGCATGGCCGACGCCATCGTCGACCTGGTCTCCACCGGCAACACGCTCAAGGCCAACGACCTGGTCGAGGTCGAGCGCATCATGGACATCAGCAGCCACCTGGTCGTCAACCAGGCCGCGCTGAAACTGAAGCAGGCGCCGCTCAAACGAATCATCAACGCCTTTGCTTCTGCCATCGCCCAGGACTGATCCACCATGACCTTGACCGCCACGCCCGCCCGCCTGAGTACCGCCGATGCCTCGTTCGAGCAGGACTTCGCCCAGCGCCTGCACTGGTCGCCAGAGCAGGACGCCGCCATCGAGCAGCGCGTGGCCGACATCCTGGCCGACGTGCAGCGGCGCGGCGACGCGGCGGTGCTCGAATACACCGCGCGCTTCGACGGCCTGCAGGCCGCCGGCATGGCGCAGCTCGAACTCACGCAGGCCGAGCTGAAGGCCGCCTTTGACGGGCTGGACGCCCCGCAGCGCGATGCCCTCACGGCCGCCGCCGCGCGTGTGCGCCAGTACCACGAGGCGCAGAAAAAAGCCTGCGGCGAGAGCTGGAGCTACCGCGACGCGGATGGCACGCTGCTGGGCCAGAAGGTCACGCCGCTGGATCGCGTCGGCATCTACGTGCCCGGCGGCAAGGCCGCCTACCCCAGCAGCGTGCTGATGAACGCCATCCCCGCCCATGTGGCGGGCGTGCGGGACATCATCATGGTCGTGCCCACCCCGCAGGGCGCCAAGAATCCGCTGGTGCTGGCCGCTGCCCATGTGGCGGGCGTGACCCGCGCCTTCACCATCGGCGGCGCGCAGGCCGTGGCGGCGCTGGCCTGCGGCACGGCGACCATTCCCAAGGTGGACAAGATCACCGGCCCGGGCAATGCCTACGTGGCCAGCGCCAAGAAGCGCGTGTTCGGCCAGGTAGGTATCGACATGATTGCCGGCCCATCGGAGATTCTGGTGCTGGCCGACGGCAGCACGCCCGCCGACTGGGTGGCCATGGATCTGTTCAGCCAGGCCGAGCACGACGAGCTGGCCCAGGCCATCCTGCTGTGCCCCGACGCCGGCTACATCGCCGCCGTGCAAGCGGCGATCGACCGCCTGCTGCCCGGGATGCCGCGTGCCGAGATCATCGCCAAGAGCCTGACAGGCCGGGGCGCGCTGATCCACACGCGCAGCATGGAGGAGGCCTGCCAGATTTCCAACCGCATCGCCCCCGAGCACCTGGAGATCTCCAGCACCGACCCGCATCGCTGGGAGCCGCTGCTGCGCCATGCCGGCGCCATCTTCCTGGGCGCCTATACCAGTGAATCGCTGGGCGACTACTGCGCGGGCCCCAACCACGTGCTGCCCACCAGCGGCACGGCGCGCTTCAGCTCGCCCCTGGGCGTGTACGACTTCCAGAAGCGCAGCAGCCTGATTGAAGTGAGCGAGCAGGGCGCGCAGGTGCTGGGCAGGATCGCCAGCGTGCTGGCGCGCGGCGAAGGCCTGCAGGGGCATGCGCGGGCGGCGGAGATGCGGCTGAAATAAAGCCGCAAGGCCAGCGTGCGGGTTCCGCATGCCCGTGTCGCCCGCGCGTCCGGCCATATGACCGTTGCCCGGCAGCCTGTGCCGGTTATGGCTACCATGGAGAGCCGCGCCCCAAGCACCTCTATCCTGGCTGGTTCGGCCGGCGCGGTTTCCAGGCATCCAACCCTTTTCTACTACTCCATGCAACCCGGCATCCTCTACGCCGCCCTCGCCTATACGGCCTGGGGGCTGTTCCCCGTGTACTTTCACCAGTTGCAGTCCGTGGGGGCGCTGGAGGTCATCATGCACCGCACGCTGTGGTCCATGGTGTTCGTGGCGCTGCTGCTGGTGGCGCGCAGGCAGCTGGCCTGGGTGGCGCCGCTGCGCGGCCAGCCGCGCCTGATCGCTTCGTTCGCGCTGTCGGCGCTGCTGCTGTCGGCCAACTGGCTGATCTACGTCTGGGCCGTCAACAACGGCCACGTGGTGGACGCCAGCCTGGGCTACTTCATCCTGCCGCTGGTCAACGTGGCCATGGGCTACGCCTTTCTGCACGAGCGCCCGCGCCCGGGCCAGTGGGCAGCGGTGGCGCTGGCGGCGGCGGGTGTGCTGTGGCTCACATGGCAGGGCGGGCACCTGCCCTGGATTTCGCTGGCGCTGGCGCTGACCTTCGGCTTCTACGGCCTGTTGCGCAAGACCGCAGTGCTGGGCGCGCTCGAAGGCCTGGCGCTGGAGACGGCGCTGCTGGCGCCGCTGGCGCTGGCCGCGCTGGTCTTCTGGGGCTGGCAGGGGTCGGCCGCCTGGGTGCATGCGGACGTGGGCCAACTGGCCTGGCTGCTGGCCGCCGGGCCCATCACCGCCGTGCCGCTGCTGTTGTTTGCCGCCGGCGCGCGGCGCATTCCGCTGGCCACCATGGGCCTGCTGCAATACATCTCGCCTACGCTGCAGTTGCTGTGCGGCGTGTGGCTGTTCGGCGAGCAGCTGCAGTCGGCGCGCCTGGCCGGCTTTGTGCTGATCTGGCTGGCGCTGGGCCTGTTTGCCGCCGAGGGCGTGTGGCAGCGCCGGCGCGTGGTGTTTGGCTAAGACAACCTCGGGATCTATGGTTTTGTTTGGCTGTGCGCAGCGCGCTCGGCCTTGCGCTGTGCGGCCAGGGCGCGGATCTCGGCCTCGGTGACGATACCGTCGTGGTTGGCGTCAGCCTGGTCGAATTGCGCGGCCAGCCGTTTGTCGAGCTGGAACGCCCAGCGCGCCTCGGTGCGGGTGACCTGTCCATCGCCATTGTGGTCGAGCAGGTTGAACCATTGCACGGCCTGGCGCTCGTTTTGGCTGGCCTGTGGCGATGCGCTGATGCGGCGATCCTGGGCCATGGCGGGTGCCAGGAAGCCGGGCAACAGCCACGCGATCATCAGGCGTTGGAGGAATCGGTGCATGGCGTGTTGGAGCATGTCGAAGGGGTAGAGTTTCTCTCGTGGCGGTTCAGGCGTTACAGCGGCACCAGGCGCAGCAGCACGGCAGTCATGACGGTATAACGCAGCAGCTTGCCTATGGCCATATAGGCCACGCAGGGCCAGAACGGCAGGCGCAGCCAGCCGGCCACGACGCACAGCGGGTCGCCCACCACGGGCAGCCAGGCGAGCAGGCAGGTCTTGGCGCCCCAGCGGCGCAGCCATACGCGTGCGCGCCGTTCGGCGCGCGAGGGTGCGCGCTGCGCCCGGCCGGGTTCCGGCGCGTGGCCGGCCTGCCGGCGCGCGCGGGCGGCGTCCCAGGCGCGGTGCGCGCCCCGGCCCATCCACCAGTTGAGCGCGCCGCCCAGCGTGTTGCCGGCCGTGGCCACCAGCACGGCCGGCCAGAACAGCGCGGGGTTGAGCTTGACCAGGCCGAACACTGCGGGCTCCGAGCCCATCGGCAGCAGCGTTGCCGAGGCAAAGGCCACCAAAAAGACCGTGGACAGGCCGAACTGCGGCAGCGCCAGCCAGTGCAGCAGTTGTTGCATCCACGGTTCGAGTGCGTCCATGGCCGCGAGTGTAGTGGCGGCGGCGGACGTGTATTTGGGTTAACCCTGGATTTGCTGAAAATTTAAGCAGTACAATCAACGGTTTTCCGGCGTCTTTCCCTGCGTATCCCGCTGCGGCTTTTCCTGCTCCATGTCCACCCTGCGCATAGGCTCCATCGCCTTGGCCAACCGCTTGTTCGTCGCCCCGATGGCGGGGGTTACGGACAGGCCTTTTCGCAGCCTGTGCAAGCAGCTGGGCGCGGGTTACGCGGTCAGCGAGATGGTGACCTCGCGGCGCGACCTGTGGGACAGCCTCAAGACCAGCCGGCGCGCGAACCACGAGGGCGAGGCGGGCCCGATCGCCGTGCAGATCGCTGGCACCGACGCGGCCATGATGGCCGAGGCTGCGGCCTACAACGTCGATCGCGGCGCGCAGATCATCGACATCAACATGGGCTGCCCGGCCAAGAAGGTCTGCAACAAGTGGGCCGGCTCGGCGCTGATGCAGAACGAGGCGCTGGCGGTCGAGATCGCCAGCGCCGTGGTGGCCGCCTGCGCGCCGCGCGGCGTGCCCGTCACGCTGAAGATGCGCACCGGCTGGTGCGACGCGCACAAGAACGCCGTGCAGCTGGCGCGCCGCTTCGAGGACGTGGGCGTGCAGATGCTCACCGTGCACGGGCGCACGCGCGAGCAGGGCTACCGGGGCGAGGCCGAATACGACACGATTGCCGCCGTCAAGGCGGCGGTGCGCGTGCCGGTGGTGGCCAACGGCGACATCGCCAGCCCCGAGAAGGCCCGCGCCGTGCTGGCCGCCACCGGGGCCGACGCGCTGATGGTGGGCCGCGCGGCCCAGGGCCGGCCCTGGATCTTCCGCGAGATCGCCCACTACCTGGCCACCGGCCAGCACCTGGCGCCGCCGCTGGTGGCCGAGGTGCGCCGCCTGCTGCTGGCGCACCTGCAGGAGCATTACCAGCTCTACGGCGAGGCCGCCGGCGTGCGCAGCGCGCGCAAGCACATCGCCTGGTACGTGCGCCAGCTGCCGGGCGGCGAGCTGCTGCGCCAACACATCAACACCGTGACGGACGCGGCCGAGCAGTGGCAGGCCGTGGCCGACTATTTCGACGGCCTGGCCGCGCGCATGGAGCGCCTGCCTGTGGCCGCACCGCAAGAAGAACAAGAGGGAATCTGTACATGAACGCCAAGAACATCAACGTGGAAGAATGCGTGCGCCAAAGCCTGCTGCGCTACTTTGCCGACCTGGACGGCGAGGCTCCCGACGGCATGTACGACATGCTGGTGCGCCTGGTCGAAAAGCCGCTGCTGGAGGTGGTGATGAGCCAGGCCGAGAACAACCAGTCGCGCGCGGCCGAGTGGCTGGGGCTGAACCGCAACACGCTGCGCAAGAAGCTGCTCGACCATCATCTGCTGTGATTTTGCTATTATAAATATAGCTATTTGCGCTTTATTGATAGGCGCTTTAACCATTTTTTATCTTATAGACCGAAGGTCACCATGAAAGCACTTCTTTCCGTCTCCGACAAAACCGGCATTGTCGAATTTGCCCGGGCGCTGCATGCGCTGGGGGTGAGTCTGCTGTCCACCGGGGGCACCGCCAAGCTGCTGGCCGAGGCCGGCCTGCCCGTGACCGAGGTGGCCGAGGTCACGCAGTTCCCCGAAATGCTCGATGGCCGCGTCAAGACCCTGCACCCCAAGGTGCACGGCGGCCTGCTGGCGCGCCGCGACGTGCCCGCGCACATGGCGGCGCTGGCCGAGCACGGCATAGCCACCATCGACCTGCTGGTGGTCAACCTCTATCCGTTCGAAGCCACCGTGGCCAAGCCTGGCTGTACGCTGGCCGATGCGATCGAGAACATCGACATCGGCGGCCCGGCCATGGTGCGCAGCGCCGCCAAGAACTGGAAGGACGTGGGCGTGGTGACCAGCGCTGACCAGTACGAGGCCGTGCTCGCCGAGCTCAAGGGCGCTGGCCAGCTGAGCGACAAGCTGCGCTTTGCGCTGTCGGTGGCGGCGTTCAACCGCATCGCCCAGTACGCGGGCGCGATCAGCGACTACCTCTCCAGCGTGCAGTTCGAGCCCGAGAAGCTGTCCGAATCCTACGTGCCCCAGCGCAGCCAGTTCCCCGGCCAGAGCAACGGCCAGTTCATCAAGGTGCAGGACCTGCGTTACGGCGAGAACAGCCACCAGCGCGCCGCCTGGTACCGCGACCTGTACCCCGCGCCCGGCTCGATCGCCGCTGGCGTGCAGCTGCAGGGCAAGGAGCTGTCGTACAACAACATCGCCGACGCCGACGCCGCCTGGGAGTGCGTGAAAAGCTTCAAGCTGCCCGCCTGTGTCATCGTCAAGCACGCCAACCCCTGTGGCGTGGCCGTGGGCACGAGCGCGCTGGAGGCCTATGCCAAGGCCTTCCAGACCGACCCGACCAGCGCCTTCGGCGGCATCATCGCGCTCAACCGCGCGGTCGACGGCGCGGCCGCGCAGAAGATCTCGCAGCAGTTCGTCGAGGTGCTGATGGCGCCCGACTTCACGCCCGAGGCGCTGGCCGTCTTCAAGGCCAAGGCCAACGTGCGCCTGATGAAGATCGCGCTGCCGAACGCCACGGGTTCGTCCCAAACCGGCGGCGACACGGCCTGGAAGCAGGGCCGCAACGCCGTGGACGCCAAGCGCGTGGGCTCGGGCCTGCTGCTGCAGACGGCCGACAACCACGAGCTGCAGCTGCCCGACGTGAAGGTCGTCACCGTCAAGCAGCCCACGCAGGAAGAGATGCAGGACCTGCTGTTCGCCTGGAAGGTGGCCAAGTACGTCAAGAGCAACGCCATCGTGTTCTGCAAGGGCGGCATGACGATGGGCGTGGGCGCGGGCCAGATGAGCCGGCTCGACTCGGCGCGCATCGCCAGCATCAAGGCCCAGGCAGCGGGCCTCTCCCTGCAGAACACCGTGGTGGCGAGCGACGCCTTCTTCCCCTTCCGCGACGGCCTGGACGTGGTGGTGGACGCGGGCGCGACCTGCGTGGCCCAGCCCGGCGGCTCGATGCGCGACCAGGAAGTGATCGACGCGGCCAACGAGCGCGGCGTGGCCATGGTGTTCACCGGCGTGCGCCACTTCCGCCACTGAGCATCAAAAAAGTGAGCTGCTGGCGTTTGTTGTACAAGATTTTCAGATATTTTTTTATCTGAAAATCTTATGTGGAAAGCGCTGACAGCTATTGTTTTGCTAGTGTGCTGAAAACTTCGCGCGCCGCCGCCACGGTGGCAGCGATGTCATCGGCCGTGTGCGCGCTGCTCACGAAGCCCGCTTCGTACAGCGCCGGTGCGATGTACACGCCGCGGTCCAGCAGGCCGTGGAAGAGCGTGTTGAAGCGCGCGCCGTCGGTCTTGAGCACCTCGGGGTAGTTCTGCGGCAGCGCTGGCAGCAGGAAGAAGCCGAACATGCCGCCCTCGCTGTCGGCGCGAAAATCAATGCCCTCGGCCTTCGCTGCGCCCGCCAGCCCGTCGGTCAGCGAGCGCGTGCGCGCGGCCAGCTGGTCGTAGAAGCCGGGCTTGGCAATCTCGCGCAGCGTGGCCAGGCCGCAGGCCGTGGCGACGGGGTTGCCCGACAGGGTGCCCGCCTGGTAAACCGGGCCGAGCGGCGCGAGCTGCTCCATGACGGCGCGCGGGCCGCCGAAGGCCGCCAGCGGCATGCCGCCGCCTATGACCTTGCCGAGCACGGTGATGTCGGGCTTGAAGCCGGGGATTTGCTGTGCGTACAGGCTCTGCGCGCCGCCGAGCGCGACGCGAAAGCCGGTCATCACTTCGTCGATGACGAGCAGGGCGCCGTGCTGCGTGCACAGCTCGCGCGCGCGGCGCATGAAGGCAGTAGTAGCGCGCACGAAGTTCATGTTGCCCGCGATGGGCTCCATGATGACGCAGGCCACATCCTTGCCGTGCAGGGCGAAGGCTTCTTCCAGCTGCGCCACGTCGTTGTATTCGAGCACCAGGGTGTGCTGCACCACCTCGGGCGGCACGCCGGCGCTGGTGGCGTGGCCGAACGTCGCCAGGCCCGAGCCGGCCTTGACCAGCAGCGAGTCGGCGTGGCCGTGGTAGCAGCCGTTGAACTTGAGGATCTTGCTGCGCCCGGTGGCGCCGCGCGCCAGGCGGATGGCGCTCATGCCGGCCTCGGTGCCGGAGCTGACGAGGCGGATCATTTCCATCGAGGGCACGTGGCGGATGATCTCCTCGGCCAGCTCGACCTCGCGCTCGGTCGGCGCGCCGAAGGAAAAGCCCTCCAGCGCGGCTTTCTGCACGGCTTCCAGCACGGACGGGTGGCCGTGGCCCAGGATCATCGGGCCCCAGGAGCCGATGTAGTCGGTGTACCGCAGGCCGTCGGCGTCCCAGAGGTAGGCGCCCTGCGCGCGCGTGATGAAGCGCGGCGTGCCGCCCACGGCCCTGAAGGCGCGCACGGGCGAGTTGACGCCGCCGGGGATGAGCGCCTTGGCGCGTTCGAACAGGGCGTGGTTGCGGTCAGTGTCTGGTGTCATGTGGCGGGATCTCGTAGCCCGAGGTGTCCGACGGATCGGGTTCGGGCTCGTCTTCGGGTTCGTCGTCGTCGGGCTGGGCCCAGAACATGCGGTCGGGCAGCACCTGGCCCATGCCGGGGCGAAAGCCGTTGGCCAGGCAGCCGTCCAGGTAGGCCAGCGCTTCGCTGGTGGATTCGCCCAGGTCGCAGCCGCTGGCGATCAGCGCCGCCAGTGTGGCGCTGAGCGTGTCGCCCGCGCCCACGAAGCTGGCTTCGAAGCGTTCGAAGCGGGTGCTGCCCAGCACCGATTCGGGCGATGCCAGGGTGTTGTCCAGGTACTGGTCGTGCGCGGCGATGCCGGTCACCAGCACGTAGGGCACGTCGCTTTGCGCGGCGGCCGCGGCCAGGTCGCGCGCCGTGGGAGGGCGCTCGCCCTCCCAGTCGGGCAACAGCCAGCGCCACAGCACGTTGTGGTTTCCAACCAACACCGAGACCTGCGGCAGCAGCAGCTCGGTGAACGCGTCGTGGTACTGGTCGATCAGGTCGTCGCGCCACCATGACAGGTCGGGCATGTAGGCGATGACCGGCAGCTCGGGGTAATCGGCCGTGACCTGCGCGATGGCGCTCAGCGCCTCCGGCGAGCCGGCGAAGCCGACCTTGACGGCGCGCACCGCAGCGTCTTCCAGCACGGCGCGGGCCTGCTCGGCCACCAGTTCGTCGTCGAGGGCGTGGTACTCGAAAACCTCTGCGCTGTCGCGCACGTAGCTGCCGGTGACGATGGGCATCGGGTGTCCGCCCACCGAGGCAATGGCGCAGATGTCGGCGGCCAGGCCGCCGGCGCCGCAGGGGTCGTTGGCGTTGAAGACCAGCACGCACACCGCGGCAGGCGCGTCGCCGTCCTGGGCTGTGATGTCCGGGTCTTCCCGCAGTGGGGGAATGTTCACACTCATGAGATAGTGCCAGCGCGCATGCGGGCCGGTAAATGCCGGGGTGGCAAGGTGTCTGGCTACAATTGTTGCATTCTATGTGAAGCCCCCTTAAGCTGTGACGGATCATGAATCTTGGGCCTGCCAGGTGTGCGGCTGGGTATACGACGAGGCCTTGGGCGACCCGGAACACGGGGTTAGCCCGGGCACCCGTTGGGAGGATGTTCCCGCAGACTGGACGTGCCCCGAGTGCGGGGCATCCAAGGACGATTTCGTGTCGGTTCGGTTCTGAGGCGCGGCTCCTGCCGGCATGATTCAACAGTTCTTCCAGGAGCAGTGACAATTGGCTACTACGACAAACAACACCACCTTCAGGGTTCTGGTCGTTGATGACAGCAATACGATCAGGCGCAGTGCGGAAATTTTCCTCAAGCAGGGAGGGCACGAGGTGTTGCTGGCCGACGATGGTTTCGATGCCCTGGCCAAGATCAACGATTACCAGCCGCAGCTGATCTTCTGCGACATCCTGATGCCCAAGCTCGATGGCTACCAGACCTGCGCCATCATCAAGCGCAACGCGCGTTTTGCGGAAACGCCGGTCGTCATGCTGTCGTCCAAGGACGGCGTGTTCGACAAGGCGCGCGGGCGCATGGTGGGTTGCCAGGAATATTTGACAAAACCGTTCACCAAGGACCAGTTGCTGCAGGCCGTGCAGCAATTTGGCAATACGCAATAAGGAGTGATGCAATGCCGATCCAGAAAGTACTGGTCGTAGATGATTCGAAGACCGAACTGATGTTTCTGACCGACCTGCTGCAGAAAAAAGGCATGCAGGTGCGCACGGCCGAGAATGCCGATGAGGCTTTTCGCCGCTTGGCCGAGGAGAAGCCCGACCTGATCCTGATGGACGTCGTCATGCCGGGGCAGAACGGCTTCCAGCTCACGCGCGCCATCTCCCGCGACCCGCAGTACGCCGACGTGCCCATCATCATGTGCACCAGCAAGAACCAGGAAACCGACCGTGTCTGGGGCATGCGCCAGGGCGCCCGTGGCTACATTACCAAGCCCGTGGATCCCGCCGAGCTGCAGGCCAAGATCGACGCCCTGAACTAAAGGCCCAGGCGTCTTCATGGCCAATCGCGAAGCCCTGAAAGAGCTCCAGACCCGCCTGGCCGCACGCCTGCAGGCGGCGCGGGGCGAGGGAGCGTTCGTCTCCTCCTGGCTGGCAGTCGAATGCGCGGGGTGCAACTACCTGCTGCCCCTGGGGCAGGCCGGAGAGATCTTCTCCTGGAGCGGCGTGCAGACCGTTCCCTACACCCAATCGTGGTTCCTGGGGGTGGCAAACCTGCGCGGCGCATTGACGGGGGTCGTTGACCTCGCCGCGCTGCTCGGCGCCGCAGCTCAGCCCCGCACCGAACAGGCTCTGGCGGAGTCGAGCCTGCTGGCGCTCAACCCCAGCCTGGAGGTCAATGCCGCGTTGCTCGTTGACAAACTGGCCGGCTTGCGCAGCGGCGATGCCTTCGCCGCCTCCGAGTCGCCCGAGCCGTCAGCGCCGGCTTATTTCGGCGCCATCCATCTTGATGCGCAGGGCGTGCGCTGGCAGGAAGTCGACCTGCAGGCTCTGTCGCAACATCCCGTATTTCTGGGCATCAGCATTTGATTCCCGGTGTTTCGTAAGGCTGCACCATGTCCGTTGTCAATTCATTTGGAAAACTCTTCTCCCGCAAGCCCGACGAGGCAGACCCCGATCTGACGTCGGCACCAGCCGTTCAGGAGCACGATCCCCTGGCTGCCGGTGCGCCGCAGGCGGACGACCTGAACAGCGTCCAGGGCGATCCCGGCATGGTCTCGCAGTATGGGGACGCGGAGTTTGCCGATGAAGACCGCGTGTCGCTTCCGCTGCTCGGGCGTGCCACCGTGGGCACGCACCAGCGCCGGCTGCTGCTGCTGCTGGCCATCGGCCTGGTGGTGGTGGCGCTCGTCGGCGGCTGGATGCTGCAGCAGGCCAACCGCTCGGCGCAGCAGCTTGGCGCCACCGGCCAGGCGCTGATGCAGTCGCAGCGCTTGGCCAAGGCGGTGTCGCAGGCGCTGGTGGGCAGCCCGCAGGCGTTCCCCGATGTGCGTGACAGCTCCGGCGTGCTGACGACCAATGTGCGCGCGCTCAGCAACGGCAGCCCCGAAATGGACATCAAGCCGCTGGGTGTGACGTTCAAGCCTGACATGGAGTCCATCGTCCCGCTGGTCGACCGCGCCGAGAAGAACGCCAGCGCCGTCATGGAGCAGCAGAAGATCCTGACCCAAGTGGGCGACGCCTTGCGCACCATCAACCGCCAGTCGTCCGACCTGCTGGAAATCGCCGAGACGATCTCGTCGCTCAAGCTGCAGCAGGGCGCTCCCGCGACGGAAATTTCGACCGCAGGCCAGCTCGTGATGCTGACCCAGCGCATCGGCAAATCCGCCAACGAATTCCAGACCACCGAAGGCGTGAGCCCCGAGGCGGTGTTCCTGCTGGGCAAAGACTTGAACACCTTCAAGGAGTTGACGCAGGGCATGCTCGACGGCAGCGCCGACCTGCACCTGGCCGCCGCCCGCGATCCGCAGACGCGCGAGCAACTGCAGGCGCTGCTCAAGCTGTACGAAAAGACCCGTTCGCAGGCCGGTGCCATCCTGGGCAATCTGCAGGGCCTGGTTGCCGCCCGCGAGGCGCAATCGGCCATCGTGGCAGACAGCGAGCCGCTGCGGCGCCAGCTCGAAGGCCTGCAGAGCAAGCTGACGGCGCAGTCCGGCATGGGGCTGGGCCAGCTGGGTGCGCTGACGGTAGCCGCCATCTTCGTGCTGCTGTGCGGCTACGGTCTGTCGCGTGTGCAGCTGCTCGACAGCCGCAACCGCCAGGCGGCAGCCGAGGCGCAGCAGCGTGACGCCAGGCGTCAGGAACAGGAGGCCAAGCGCGTCAATGACGCCAACCAGGCCGCCATTCTGCGTTTGATGAATGAACTGCAATCGGTGGCCGAAGGCGACCTGACGCAGGAAGCGACCGTGACCGAGGACATCACCGGCGCCATCGCCGACTCGGTGAACTACACGGTGGAAGAGCTGCGCCTGCTGGTGGGCAGCGTGCAGAACACGGCCAGCCGCGTGGCGCAGACCGCGGGGCAGGTGGACAACACGTCGACGGAACTGCTGGCGGCCTCGACCGAGCAACTGCGTGAAATCCGCGAAACCGGCCGCTCGGTGCTCGACATGGCCACGCGCATCAACGACGTGTCCTCGCAGGCGCAGGAATCGGCCCAGGTGGCGCGCCAGTCGCTGCAGGCGGCCGATTCGGGTCTGCAGGCCGTGCAAAACGCCATCGGCGGTATGAACTCCATCCGCGACCAGATCCAGGAAACGTCCAAGCGTATCAAGCGGCTGGGCGAATCCTCGCAGGAGATCGGCGAAATCACCGAGCTGATTTCCGACATTACCGAGCAGACCAACGTGCTGGCCCTGAACGCCGCCATCCAGGCCGCGTCTGCCGGTGAAGCCGGCCGCGGTTTCTCGGTGGTGGCCGAAGAAGTGCAGCGCCTGGCCGAGCGTTCCGCCGACGCCACGCGCCAGATCTCGGCGCTGGTGAAAGCCATTCAGACCGACACGCAGGACGCCGTGGCCGCCATGGAGCGTTCCACGCAGGGGGTGGTCGAGGGTGCGCGCCTGTCCGACTCCGCCGGTACTGCGCTGACCGAAATCGACCGCGTGTCGCGCCGACTGGCCGAGCTGATCGAGCAGATTTCGTCCTCGACCTCCAAGGAGGCCGTCATGGCCAACGAAGTGGCCGACAACATCCAGCACATTTTCGCGGTGACCGAGCAGACCGGCGAAGGTACCCGAACCACGGCGCAGCAGGTGCGCGAACTCTCCCACATGGCCGAGGAATTGCGTCAATCGGTGGCCCGATTCAAGATTGCCTGACCCCTTAACGAACTGACTCCGGACAACCGGTGGACGAATCCATGTCATCTATTGACACCGCCAAGGCTACTGGTGCAGATCTGGCGCCAGGTGAACAGGATCTGGGCCCGCTCGCCTGGGTGCTCGACGAGCTGCGCAAGTCGCTCGACGGCGCCGTCAAGGCCATGCGCCGTTTTGTACGGGACGCTGCGATTGCACGCGAGTCCGACCTGGCATCCCTCGATGCCGGGCCGCTGCGCATCGCCCGCCAGCAACTGCACCAGGCCGGCGGGGCGCTGGAGATGGTGGGTATGGAGCCGCCGGCCCTCGTCGTGCGCGCGCTGGAAAGCGCCGTGCAGCGTTTCGTGCAGCGTCCAGAGCAATGCAGCGACGACGCTGCCAGCGTCATCGAACGTGCCAGCTTTGCCCTGGTGGAATACCTGGAGCACGTACTGGCCGGCAAAACCGTCTCGCCCGTGGCGCTGTTTCCGCAATACCAGCAAGCGCAGGCCCTGGCCGGAGTCGATCGCGTGCACCCCGCCGACCTGTGGCCGGCGCAGCGGCGCTTTCGCGAACCCGAACTGACCATTGCGCACCCTCCTCTGGAGTACGGCGCCGAGGCGCGTGCGCGCCTGGATCGGGCGGTGCTGCGCATCGTCAAGAGCGCCGACCCCGAGGCTGCGCACGATCTCATGCAGACCTGCCTGGGTTTTGCCGCGGCGCAGTCCAACCGGCAGGTGCGCGCTTTCTGGAAGATTTGCGCGGGCTTTTTCGACGCCCTGGCCCAGCAGTTGCTCCATCCCGACGTGTACGCCAAGCGTGCCGCCTCGCGCGTGCTGCTGCAGTACGCGGCTCTGGCCAAGGGCGACACCGTCGTGGCCGACCGCCTGGTGCAGGATCTGCTGTTTTTTTGCGCGCAGGCCAGCCCTGCGGCCGGCAAGGCGCTGGATGACAATTCGGCGCTGCAGGCCGTGCGCCGCGCGTTTGGTTTGGAGCAGCATCAGCCTGTCGATTACGAGCACCCGCGCTTCGGTTTGTTCGACCCGGCCGTCCTGGTGCAGGCGCGCAAGCGCATTGCCGCGGCGACCGAGACCTGGTCTGCATTGGCCGGCGGTGATCGCAACAAGTTCAAGCAGGCGTCCGATCAGTTCAGTCTGGTGTGTGACTCGCTGCGCAAGCTGCACCCGGACAGCGAGCACCTGGCGCTGGCGCTGACGCGCGCCGTCGAAGCCACCACCCGATCCGGGGAGGCACCCGCGCCCGCGCTGGCCATGGAGGTCGCCACCTCGGTGCTGTACCTGCAGGCCTCGTTCGAGGAGCTCGACGTGGCGCGCCAGCATATGGCGCAGCGTGCCGAACGCCTGGCCGAACGCCTGGACGGCGTCATCGCCGGTGGCGAGCCGCAGCCGCTCGAACCCTGGATGGAAGAGCTGTACCGGCGTGTCAGCGATCACCAGACCATGGGTAGCGTGGTGGGCGAACTGCGCGCCACGCTGGCCGAGGCGGAAAAGTCCATGGATCAGTTCTTCCGCGATCCGGAGGATCTGGCGGCGCTGGGCACGGTGCCGGCCAGCATGCAGCAGATGCGTGGCGTGCTCTCGGTGCTGGGGCTCGATCAGGCATCGCACGCCGTGGTGCGCATGCGCGACATGGTCGAGCGCCTGCTGATCAACGACGTGCCGCAGGAACAGCGCCAGCAGGTCTACGACAAGCTGGGCAACAGCCTCGGCGCGCTCGGCTTCCTGATCGACATGCTGAGCTACCAGCGCAATATGGCGCGCAAGCTCTTCGTCTATGACGAGGAGCAGGATGAGCTGCGCGCGCTGATGGGCCGTACGTCCGAATCCACACCGGAAGAGGACGAGCCTCAGGATACGGCCGGCGCGGCCCCGGTTTTCGAACAGACCCAGGCCATGCCGACGCTGGAGCCCGTGCCGGAGGTGGCGCCTGATCTGCCGGTGCTCGCGGATCTGGATTTTTCTCAGGCCGCCCAGCCTGTCGAGGCTGCCGCGCCAATCCAGGAGCAAGCCGCACCAGCGCCTGCAGCGCCCGCCGTGGCCGAGGAGCAGGACGACGGTACCGACGAACTGCTTGACATTTTCCTTGAGGAAGCCCGTGAGGTGGTGGGCACCGGCCTGGCCGCGATCGAAGCCTTGCATGCCGACCCTGCCGACCTGAGCGAGCAGACCACGCTGCGCCGTGCGTTCCATACGCTCAAGGGCAGTTCGCGCATGGTCGGCCTGAATGAATTCGGCGAGGCCGCCTGGTCGATGGAGCAGGTGCTCAACGCCTGGCTGGCCGAGCAAAAACCGATACAGCCGCCGCTGCTGCAGCTGGCAGGCGAGACACTGCAGGCCTTCGGCCGCTGGGCCGACGATATTGCCGCAGGCCAGGCCGGACACTGGCAGGCGCAGGCATTCCGTGTGTGCGCCGACGCGATGCGCGTGGACGGCAAGCTGTTGCCGCTGGCCGCTCCCGGTGCGGAGCCGGTGCGGGACGAGGCGCCGGCGCTGCCGCAGGCGCCGCAACTGCCCGAGCCCGAGGCGGCAGCGGCGCAGGCCGAACCCGAATCCGTGCCCGTATCGCCGGAGCCGGATGCGCCGCCGCAGTCCGCGGCCGCGAGCACGCCGGAGCATGAATTCGACCTGTTGCTGCCCGACATCGACGACGCTGCGCAGCACGACTTCCCCGACACCGCGATGGACGCCGCCGAGGAACCGGTGCAGCCGCCTGCAGTGGTTTCGCAGGAGGTCGATTTCGCGCAGTTCGAGCAGGCGCTGGAGGCGCACGATCCGCCCGAGGCCGCTGTGCCCGAGGTCGTGGCCGAAGCCATCGACTTGCTGGCAGAACCAGGACAGGAGCCGGAGTCGCAAGCGCTTGCTGAGGCTTTTGCAACTGAGGATGCCCCGGGCGATACGCCTGTGCTCCCGTCGGAGCAAGCGGCACCCGAGATGGCCGAGCCCGCGGCCAGCTCGGCCGACGATCTGACGGAATCCACGGACGATGCGGTCAAGGTCATCGAGCATCTGCGCATCGGCATCCCGCTGTACAACGTCTACCTGAACGAAGCCGACGAATGGTCGCGGCGTTTGGCGACGCTGCTGCAGGAATGGTCGCTGGAGCTGCACCAGCCGCTGCCCGACATGGCCGTGGCGCTGGCGCATTCGCTGGCCGGCAGTTCCGCTACCGTGGGTTTTACCGCGCTGTCCAATCTGGCGCGCACGCTGGAGCATGCATTGCAGCACGCGCAATTGCTGCCCGCTGGGCTGCCCGAGCATGCGCAGGTGTTCGATGCCGCCGCGCAGGATGTGCGCCGGCTGCTGCACCAGTTCGCTGCAGGCTTCCTGAAGGAGCCGGGCGCGCAGATCCTGCAGCAGCTCGATCAAATTCTGCAGACCGAGGTCATCAGCGCGCACGCCCCGCTGGATGGGTTCGACGATGCGCTGGCGGATAACACCCCTGAGCAGCCATCTGCGATGCCGGAAATACAACCGGTCGTGGACGTTCCGGCCGTAGCGCCTGTCGCTGCGCCGCAGCCAGCCCCGGAACCCGCCGCAGCGGCCGTGCCGCCGGCGCAGCCCGAGCCCACGCTTCATGACCGCGACGCCCAGGTGGACGCGGCGATTGCCCACGCCGTTGCCGCAGCGTCCGACGTGGACGACGACATCGACGTGCTCGATACCATCGACCCCGACCTGTTCCCGATCTTCGAGGAAGAAGCGTTGGAATTGCTGCCGGCGCTGGGCGCGGCGCTGCGGCAGTGGGCTCAGCGCCCCGGCAACCTGGGTGCGCGCGGCGAGTTGTTGCGCGCCCTGCACACCCTCAAGGGCAGCGCGCGCCTGGCCGGCGCCATGCGCCTGGGCGAAATGGCGCACCGCCTCGAATCGGCGGTCGAACAGATCGACGCCGAGGCGGCGACGACGGCCGAAATCGAACCGCTGCTGACGCGCCTGGACGCGCTGCAGGCCGACTTTGACGCACTGCGCACCATTGGCGCGCAACCTTTGAGCGAACCGGTGACCGTGGCTCCTGCCAAGGACGAGGCCGGCAGCGCGGCCCCCGTGCAGCCAGTTGCGGCGCAGCCCGTGGCCGCCGTATCGACGGCCCAGGCCAAGGCGCCGCGCGCGCCCATGGCGCCCGCTCCGGTGGTGGTGCGCCCGGGGGGCGGCCAATCGGTGCGCGTGCGCGCCCAACTGCTCGACCGCCTGGTCAACCAGGCCGGCGAGGTGCTGATTGCCCGCTCGCGCCTGGACGTGCGCATGACGCAGCTGCGCGGCTCGCTGACCGACCTCTCGGGCAATCTGGAGCGCCTGCGCCAGCAGCTGCGCGACATCGAGGTGCAGGCCGAATCGCAGATGCAGTCGCGCCTGGCGCTCTCCAAGGATCACGCGGCGGGCTTCGACCCGCTGGAGTTCGACCGCTTCACGCGCGTGCAGGAACTGACCCGCATGATGGCCGAATCGGTCAACGACGTGGCCACGGTGCAGCGCAACATGCAGCGCGCGATGGAAAGCGCCGAGGACGACCTGATCGCCCAGGGGCGCCAGGCGCGCGACCTGCAGCGCGACCTGCTGCGTACCCGCATGGTGGAGTTCGAGGGGATTTCCGAGCGCCTGTACGCCGTGGTGCGCCAGGCGTCCAAGGAAACCGGCAAGCAGATCAAGCTGGATATTTCCGGTGGCTCGATCGAAATGGACCGCGGCGTGCTCGACCGCATGACGCCGGCCTTCGAACACCTGCTGCGCAATTGCGTAGCCCATGGCATCGAGGACACCGAGACGCGCACCGCCGCGGGCAAGCCGGCGGTGGGTAGCATCGGCATCGCGCTGCGCCACGAAGGCAACGACGTGTCGGTGGAGTTCCGCGACGACGGTGCCGGCCTGAACCTGCCGCGCATCCGCGCCAAGGCCGTGGCCCAGGGGCTGCTGGCCGAGGATCAGCAGATCAGCGACGCCGATGCCGCAGACCTGATCTTCATGCCGGGCTTTTCCACCGCCAGCGAGGTCACGGGCCTTGCCGGGCGCGGTATCGGCATGGACGTGGTGCGGGCCGAGGTCAACGCCTTGGGCGGACGCATCGAGACCGAAACCGAAACCGGCCGTGGCGCAGCGTTCCGCATGGTGCTGCCGCTGACGACGGCGGTCACCCAGGTGGTGATGATCCGCGCCGGCGATCTGGTCGTGGGCCTGCCTGCCAACCTGGTGGAGATCGTGCGCCGCTGCTCCAGCGCCGACCTGAATGCTGCCTATGCGGCGCATCGCTTCGAGCACAACGGCGAAAGCCTGGACTTCTTCTGGGCCGGCGCGCTGCTGCAGTCGTCGGCGCGCAGCAGCGACACTTCCAGCCGCAGCCGCCCGGTCATCGTCGTGCGCTCGGCGGCGCAGCGCATCGCGATGCACGTGGATGAAGTGCTGGGCAACCAGGAAGTCGTGGTGAAGAACCTGGGGCCGCAATTGGCGCGTCTGCCGGGGCTGGCGGGTATGTCGGTGCTCGCTTCGGGTGCCGTTGCACTGATCTACAACCCCGTGGCGCTGGCCACCGTGTACGGCGAGCAGGTGCGCAGCGTGACCGCCGCCCCGGCACAGGCCGATGCGGCTGCGCCGGCCGCGGAGTCCGCATCCGGCACAGCGGCGCCGGCGGTGCCGGTGGCGCTCAATGCGCCGCCGCAGGTGCCGCAGGTGCTGGTGGTGGATGATTCCATCACCGTGCGGCGCGTCACGCAGCGCTTGCTGCAGCGTGAAGGCTACCGCGTCGCGCTGGCGGCGGACGGCCTGCAGGCGCTCGAACGCCTGCAGGAGGAACACCCGGTGGTGGTGCTGTCGGACATCGAAATGCCGCGCATGGACGGCTTCGATCTGGCGCGCAACATCCGTGCGGACGCCGCGCTGCGCGAGCTGCCCATCATCATGATCACCTCGCGCATCGCCGAAAAGCATCGCGAGCACGCGATGGAGCTGGGCGTGAACCACTATCTGGGCAAGCCGTATTCCGACGAGGAATTGCTCAGTCTGGTCAAGCATTACGCACAGCTGCAGGAGGCGGCGCAGCAGGACGCGTAACGCAGCCGACGCCCGTGCCATCCCCTCCCACACACCCCGCAGAAAGCACTTTCTGCGGGGTGTGGCGCTTCATGGGGCAGGTCCGGCGGCCAGGAGGGCGGTGCCTGGTTGGCCGTAAAATCGGGCCATGCCTGCCGAGCCCGCGCCCATGAACCTGACGCACCATTTCCTGATTGCCATGCCGGGCATGGAAGATGCGTCCTTTGCCCGCAGCGTGGTCTACCTGTGCGAGCATGGCGAGCGCGGCGCACTGGGCCTCATCATCAACAAGCCCATGGGCATCAGTCTGGGGGGTTTGCTGGAGAAGGTCGATCTGTCGCTCGGACGCAAGGATCTGAGCGAGGCCCAGGTGCTGCAGGGCGGCCCGGTGCAGATCGAGCGCGGCTTCGTGCTGCACGACGCCATGGGCCCGCTGCGTGCGCCCGAGGGCGAGGACGGCAGCCCCTACGCATCGACCATGCGCATTGCCGACGACGTGGAGATGACTACCTCGAAGGACGTGCTTGAAGCCCTGTCGCACGGCGCCGGCCCGCGCCGCGTGCTGGTCACGCTGGGCTACGCGGCCTGGGCGCAGGGCCAGCTCGAATCCGAGCTGGCGGAGAACAGCTGGCTCACGGTCAACGCCGACACCTCGCTGATCTTCGACGCCCCCCTGGCCGAGCGCTACGACCGCGCCCTGGGCCTGCTGGGCCTGCAGGCCTGGACGCTGTCGCCCGAGGCGGGGCACGCATGACCGGGCCCGCCGCCAACAGCAACAGCCCCGCCGCTGCCGCGCAGCTCCAATCCTTTCTGGCTTTCGACTACGGGCTCAAGCGCACCGGCGTGGCCGTGGGCACGCGCCTGCTGGGCACGGCCACGGCGCAGCCTACCATCCGCGCCGAGGGCGACGCGCGCTTCGTCCAGGTGGCCGACCGCATCAGCCAGTGGCAGCCCGACGCGCTGGTCGTGGGCGTGCCCTACCACCCCGACGGCGCCGCGCACGAGAACACGGCGCGCGCGCTCAAGTTCGCGCGCCAGCTGCGGGGGCGCTTCGGCCTGCCCGTGTTCGAGGTGGACGAGCGCTACAGCACCACCGAGGCCATCGCCAGCGGCGCGCGCGACGCCGACGCGGCGTCGGCCTGCATCATCCTGGAACAGTTCTTGAGGAATCTGCCATGAGCCAAGCCATTTCCCCACCGGGCGGCAGCCTGCTGCTGGACGCCGAGGCGCTGTACGCCGAGCTGCGCGCCGGCGTGCGCCAGCTGATGCAGCCCGCCACCCGGCTGGCCGGCATCACCTCCGGCGGCGCCTGGCTGGCCGAGCGGCTGCAGCGCGACCTGGCCCTGCCGGGCAGCGCGGGCGTGCTGTCGTCGGCGCTGCACCGCGACGACTTCGCCCGCCGCGGCCTGTCGGCCAGCGCGCAGACGCTGCTGGAGTTCGACGTGAACGGCGCCGACATCGTGCTGCTCGACGACGTGCTCTACACCGGGCGCACCGTGCGCGCCGTGCTCAACGAACTGTTCGACTACGGCCGCCCGGCGCGCGTGCGCCTGGCCGTGCTGGTCGATCGCGGTGGGCGCGAGCTGCCGGTGGCCGCCGACTTCGCCGCCGCGCGCGTGCTGCTTCCGGCGCACCAATCGCTGGCACTGGCGCGCAGCAGCGCCGGCGCCTTTCATTTCGACGTCAAAGAGGTCTGACGGTGCTGTACCAGCGCAACCCCCAACTGAACAAGAACGGCGAGCTGATCCACCTGCTCTCCACCGAAGGCCTGTCGCGCGACATCCTCACGCACATCCTGGACACGGCCGCCAACTTCGTCTCGGTCAACGACCGCGAGGTCAAGAAGGTGCCGCTGCTGCGCGGCAAGAGCGTGTTCAACCTGTTCTTCGAGAACAGCACACGCACGCGCACCACCTTCGAGATCGCCGCCAAGCGCCTGTCGGCCGACGTGTTCAACCTCGACATCGCGCGCAGTTCCACCTCCAAGGGCGAGTCGCTGCTCGACACCATCGACAACCTCTCGGCCATGGCGGCCGACCTGTTCGTGGTGCGCCACAGCGAGTCGGGCGCGCCCTACCTGATCGCGCAGCACGTGGCGCCGCACGTGCACGTGGTCAACGCCGGCGACGGGCGCCACGCCCACCCCACGCAGGGGCTGCTGGACATGTACACCATCCGCCACTACAAGCAGGATTTCTCCAACCTCACGGTGGCCATCGTCGGCGACGTGCTGCACTCGCGCGTGGCGCGCTCGGACATCCACGCGCTGACCACGCTGGGCTGCGCCGAGGTGCGCGTGGTCGGCCCGCGCACGCTGGTGCCGGGCGACCTGGCGCAGCTGGGCGTGCGCGTGTTCCACGACCTGGAGGAGGGCATCCGGGGCTGCGACGTGATCATCATGCTGCGCCTGCAAAACGAACGCATGAGCGGCGCGCTGCTGCCGTCGAGCCAGGAATACTTCAAGAGCTTCGGCCTGACCGAGGAGCGCCTGCGCCTGGCCCGGCCGGACGCCATCGTCATGCACCCCGGGCCGATCAACCGCGGCGTGGAGATCGACTCCGCCGTGGTCGACGGCCCGCAGGCGGTGATCCTGTCGCAGGTCAGCTTCGGCATCGCGGTGCGCATGGCGGTGATGTCCATCGTGGCCGGGAATGATGCTTGAGTGCTATTAAACAAATAGCTGATTGCGCTTTATGGACGGGCGCTATCGGCCAATTAGGCTTTAAACCATGAAGATACTCATCCAAAACGGCCGCGTCATCGACCCGGCCAGCGGCCTGGACAAGGTCTGCGACCTGGCGCTGGCCGCCGGCCGCATCATGGCGCTGGGCCGCACGCCGGCCGACTTTGCGCCCGCGCGCACCATCGACGCCAGCGGCTGCCTGGTGCTGCCCGGCCTGGTGGATCTGGCCGCGCGCATGCGCGAGCCCGGCCATGAGCACGAAGGCATGCTCGAATCCGAAATGGCGGCGGCCGTCGCCGGCGGCGTGACCAGCCTGGTGTGCCCGCCCGACACCGACCCCGTGCTCGACGAGCCCGGCCTGGTGCAGACGCTCAAGCTGCGCGCCGAGAAGCTGCACTGCGCGCGCCTGTTTCCGCTGGGCGCGCTGACGCGCGGCCTGGCCGGCGAGGTGCTGACCGAAATGGCCGAGCTGACCGAGTCCGGCTGCGTGGGCTTCGGCCAGGCCGACGTGCCGCTGGCCAGCACCCAGGTGCTGCAGCGCGCGCTGCAGTACGCCGCCACCTTCGGCTACACCGTCTGGCTGCGCCCGCAGGAGCAGCACCTGGGCAAGGGCGTTGCCGCCAGCGGGCCGCTGGCCACGCGCATGGGGCTCAGCGGCATACCCGTCGCGGCCGAGACCATCGCGCTGCACACCATCTTCGAGCTGCTCAAGACCACCGGCGCGCGCGTGCACTTGTGCCGCATCTCCAGCGCCGCCGGCGTCGACCTGGTGCGCCGCGCCAAGGCCGAAGGGCTGCAGGTGACCTGCGATGTGAGCATCAACTCACTGATGCTGACCGACATGGACATGGGCTACTTCGATACCCGCGCGCGCCTGGTGCCGCCGCTACGCCAGCAGCGCGACCGCGACGCGCTCGCCGCGGCGCTGGCGGACGGCACCATCGACGCGCTGGTCTCGGACCACACCCCGGTGGACGAAGACGCCAAGACCCTGCCGTTTGCCGAGGCCGAGCCCGGCGCCACCGGGCTGGAGCTGCTGCTATCCGTGGCCCTGAAGTGGTCGCACGACGGCGGCGTGCCGCTGTCGCGCGCCCTGGCCGTGGTCACGCACGAGCCGGCGCGCGTGCTGGGCGGCGCGCTGGGTACGCTGCAGGCCAGCATCGGCCGCATCGCCGAAGGCGGCGTGGCGGATCTGTGCATCGTCGATCCGCAGGCTTACTGGACGGTCACGCCCGAGGCGCTGGCCAGCCAGGGCAAGCACACGCCGTTCGGCACCTGCGAACTGCCGGGCCGCGTGCGCCACACTTTTGTGGGCGGGCAAGTGGCCTTCGAGCGTTGAGGTGAGGCAACTGCGCGCCTGCTGGCGCGTGCTACGCCTGCTGGCGCACGTGGCGCAGGGGCTGTGGGTGGTGGCGCTGCGCTTTCCGCGCCTGCCGGCCGACCAGCAGCAGGCGCGCGTGCAGGCTTGGGCGCTGGGGCTGCTGGCCTGCGCCGGCATCACGCTGCAGGTGCGCGGCACGCCCGCCGCAAGCGGGCCGGTGCTGCTGGTGGCCAATCACCTGTCGTGGCTCGACATCCCGGTCATGCACGCGGCGCGCTACTGCCGCTTCGTCTCCAAGTCCGACGTGCAGGGCTGGCCCATCGTCGGCGCCCTGGCCACGGCGGCGGGCACGCTCTACCTGGAGCGCGCATCGCGCCGCGACGCGCTGCGCGTGGTGCACCGCATGGCCGAGGCGCTGGCAGCCGGCCAGGTGCTGGCGGTGTTCCCTGAAGGCACGACGGGCGATGGCCGCGCGCTGCTGCCGTTCCACGCCAACCTGCTGCAGGCCGCCATCAGCGCCCAGTCGCCGGTGCAGCCGGTGGGGCTGTGCTTTGTCGATAGCGCCACCGGCCAGCCCAGCCGCGCGCCCAGCTTCGTCGGCGACGAAACCCTGCTGGGCTCCGTCTGGCGCACCCTGACGGCCCCGCCCATCACCGCCGTCGCGCACTTTGGCGCCCCCGAGCACGCCCAGGGCCGCAACCGCCGCGCCTTTGCCGACGACCTGCACGCCCGGGTGGATGCGCTGCGCCAAATCCAATCGGAAATCTAATTGGGGTCAGATTCCAATTGCCCTGGGTTTGGCAGTCGGTGAAATTAATTGGAGTCTGACCCCAATTAGGAGATAGCCCGCCTCATGGCGCGAGCCCTTGGGCATGGTGCCGCAGGTGGTCGGCCATGAAGCTTTGCACGAAGTAGTAGCCGTGGTCGTACCCCGCGTGGCGGCGCAGCGTGAGCGGCTGGCCTATGGATGCGCAGGCGGCTTCGAAGGCTTCGGGCAGCAGCTGTTGCTCGATCAGGAATTTGTCAGCCAGCCCCTGGTCGATCAGGATGCCGCCGGGGTAGGGCGCCATGGGCTGGTTCTGCATCAGCACCGTGGCGTCGTGCGCGCCCCAGGCCGCGCGGTCGGCGCCCAGGTAGCCGGTGAAGGCTTTTTCGCCCCAGGGGCAGTTCACTGGGTGGGCGATGGGCGCGAAGGCCGATACGGTCTTGAACCGGCCCGGGTGGCGCAGCGCCAGCGTGAGCGCGCCGTGGCCGCCCATGCTGTGGCCGGTGATGCCCAGGCGCGCGGCGTCGATGGGCAGGTGCTGGGCCAGCAGGGGCAGCAGCTCGTGCAGCAGCCAGCTTTCCATGCGCCAGTGCGCGCGCCAGGGGGCTTCGGTGGCGTCCAGGTAGAAGCCGGCGCCGACGCCGAAGTCCCAGCTGTCCGCCTCGCCCGCCAGGCCGGCGCCGCGCGGGCTGGTGTCAGGCGCGATCAGCGCCAGGCCCAGCGCGGCGGCCTGCTGCTGGGCGCCGGCCTTGGTGGGGAAGGTTTCCTCGGTGCAGGTCAGGCCCGCCAGGTAGAGCAGGGCGGGCACCCTGGCGCCGGCCAGGGCCTGCGGCGGCAGGTAGACGGCGCACCGCATCGGCAGGCCGACGGTGTGCGAGGCATGGCGGTAGAAGCGCTGCTCGCCGCCAAAGCAGGCGTGCGCGCCAAGGAGTTCAAGCGGACTGGGCATGGTTTGAATAAAACTATAGCTGTTTGCGCTTTTAAATAAACAATCTCAGATATAAATATTGCTGAATTTGTTTTCTATAAAGCGCAGAAAGCTCATTTTTTTGGTAATTCGGTCAGACGGCGTACTTGACCACGGAGCGAATGGACTTGCCTTCGTGCATCAGGTCGAAGGCCGTGTTGATGTCCTTCAGGCCCATGGTGTGGGTGACGAAGGGCGCGAGCTGGATCTTGCCGGCCATGGCGTCTTCCACCATGCCGGGCAGCTCCGAGCGGCCCTTGACGCCGCCAAACGCCGTGCCCAGCCACTTGCGGCCGGTGACGAGCTGGAAGGGCCGCGTGCTGATCTCCTGCCCGCTGCCGGCCACGCCGATGATCACGCTCTGGCCCCAGCCCCGGTGCGCGCATTCGAGCGCGGCGCGCATCACGTTGACGTTGCCGATGCACTCGAAGGAATGGTCCACGCCCCAGCCCGTCATCTCCACGATGACCTGCTGGATGGGCTTGTCGGCGTGGTCCTTGGGGTTCACGCAGTCGGTGGCGCCGAAGGTGCGTGCCAGCTCGAACTTGCTCGGGTTGGTGTCGATGGCGATGATGCGCCCGGCCTTGGCTATTTTTGCCCCCTGGATCACCGCTAGGCCGATGCCGCCCAGGCCGAACACGGCCACGGTGTCGCCTTCCTGCACCTTGGCGGTGTTCTTCACCGCGCCCAGGCCGGTGGTCACGCCGCAGCCCAGCAGGCACACCTGCTCGGGGTTGGCGTTGGGGTTCACCTTGGCGAGCGACACCTCGGCCACCACGGTGTATTCGCTGAAGGTGGAGCAGCCCATGTAGTGGTAGACGGGCTGGCCGTTGTAGGAAAAGCGCGTGGTGCCGTCGGGCATCACGCCCTTGCCCTGGGTGGCGCGCACGGCGGTGCACAGGTTGGTCTTGCCGCTCTTGCAGAACAGGCATTCGCCGCACTCGGCGGTGTACAGCGGAATCACGTGGTCGCCGGGCTTCACGCTGGTCACGCCTTCGCCCACTTCCACGACGATGCCCGCGCCCTCGTGGCCCAGCACCACGGGGAACAGGCCCTCGGGGTCGTCGCCGCTGAGCGTGAAGGCATCGGTGTGGCACACGCCGGTGTCGGTGATCTGGATGAGCACTTCGCCCTTCTTCGGGGGCGCGACGTCGATCTCGACGATCTGCAGGGGTTCTCCGGCCTTGAAGGCGACGGCGGCGCGGGATTTCATGGGGGTCATGGGGGATCCTTGGTTTGAGGGGAAAGACTTGCGGCCTTGCAGGTTTGCGGGGCGAATGTCACCACGTGCCCGCCGTCGGGCCGTCGGCCAGGCTCATCCGATCGAGGATGCCGGCCATGGCGCGCAGCAGCGGGGCCTTGCCGCAGTGAATGCCCAGTGGGGGCATTTGCAGAAGCACCGGTGGATTCTAGAAGTTTGGAATCGCTGGCATTTTTGCGCCTTGTCCCTCTGCATTGCCAATGGCGGCTCTCCCACGCCAGCCCGTGCCCGGGTTGTTTTGCCCATGCAGCCGCACGCGCGCATGGGCTGGACGGCTGTGCATACACTGGCGCGCATGACCTACGAAGCCAATATCACCATCTACCACAACCCCCGCTGCAGCAATTCGCGCGGCGCGCTGGAACTGCTGCGCAGCCGGGGCGTGGAGCCTGCCGTCGTCGAGTATCTGAAGACCCCGCTGGACGCGGCCCAGCTCACGGCCCTGGTAGCGCGCCTGGGCGTGCCGGTGCGCGCGCTGATGCGCAGCAAGGAGGACGCTTACCACACCCTGGGCCTGGGCGATGCGCAGCGCAGCGACGCCGAACTGATCGCCGCCATGGCCGCGCACCCCGAACTGCTCAACCGTCCCATCGTTGTCACGCCCCGGGGCGCCGCGCTGTGCCGCCCGCCCGAGCGGGTGCTCGATCTGCTGCCGTGAGGCGACGCTGAATAAGTCCGAGCGCTGGCGCGCGCTCTGGCTTGGGATGGGATGCAAGGCGCAAACCGCAGCCATAGCCGTAGCTATGGCGAGGATTTGCAACGCCGCAAACCGCCCAAGCCAGAGATGCGCGACGCGCGGGGGATTTGTTCAGCGTTGCCTTAAGCCAGCCCTAAGCCGGCGCGCCCACACTGCCTTTCATCGCAACACCCACGAGGAAAGGCAGATCATGAAAAACCTCATCTCCACCCCCAGCCGGCTGATCCTGGCGCTGGCTGCCGCTGGCGCGCTGGGCGCGGCCGGCACCGGCGCGGGCTTCATCGGCCTGCATGAGGCCCACGCCGCATCCGCTCCCGCCGCCGTTGCCGCGCCTGCCGCGGCGCTGCCGGCGGGCACGTCCGGCCTGCCCGGCTTTGCCCAGATCACGGCCGAGAACGGACCGGCGGTGGTCAACATCAGCGTCAGCGGCACGCGCCATACCGGCTGGGCGCAGGAGGGCGGCGCCGGCGTGCCCGGCGACCCGTTCTTCGAGTTCTTCCGCCAGTTCGGCATGCCCCAGGGCGTGGTGCCGCGCGACGTGCCGGTGCGCGGCGAGGGCTCGGGCTTCATCGTCAGCCCGGACGGCATCGTGCTGACCAACGCCCACGTGGTCAAGGACGCCGACGAAGTCACCGTCAAGCTGACCGACCGGCGCGAATTCCGCGCCAAGGTGCTGGGCGCCGACGCGCAGACCGACGTGGCTGTACTCAAGATCGACGCGCACGAGCTGCCCACCGTGCACCTGGGCAGCTCGCGCGCGCTCAGCGTGGGCGACTGGGTGCTGGCCATCGGCTCGCCATTCGGCTTCGAAAACAGCGTGACCGCCGGCGTGGTCAGCGCCAAGCGGCGCAGCCTGCCCGATGACAGCGCGGTGCCGTTCATCCAGACCGACGTGGCCATCAACCCCGGCAATTCCGGCGGCCCGCTGCTCAACGGGCGCGGCGAGGTGGTGGGCATCAATTCGCAGATCTATACGCGCTCGGGCGGCTACCAGGGTGTGTCGTTCGCCATTCCGATCGAGGTGGCCGAGCGCGTCAAGGCGCAGATCCTGGATCATGGCAAGGTCAGCCATGCGCGCCTGGGCGTCACGGTTCAGGAGGTCAACCAGACGCTGGCCGACTCCTTCGATCTGGACAAGCCGCGCGGCGCCCTGGTGGCCGACGTGCAGAAGGGCGGCCCCGCCGACCGCGCGGGCCTGCAGTCGGGCGACGTGATCCTGAGCGTGGACGGCCAGCCCATCGTCGCTTCCGGCGACCTGCCGGCGCTGATCGGCCAGGCCCGCCCGGGCGACAAGGCGCACATGGAAGTCTGGCGCCACGGAAGCAGCCGCGAGCTGGTTGCCACTCTGGGGAACGCCAGCGACAAAAAGGCCAGTGAAGTGGCCGAAAACGTCACCGCGGGCCATGGCCGCCTGGGGCTGGAGCTGCGTGAGCTGCAGCCCCAGGAAAAGCGCCAGGCCGGCGTGGACAACGGCTTGCTGATCGAGCAGGCGAGCGGCCCCGCCGCGCGTGCCGGGGTGCAGAGCGGCGACGTGCTGCTGGCCGTCAACGGCCTGCCCGCGCGCGACGTGGCCCAGGTGCGCGCGGCCGTGGCCAAGGCGGGCAAGTCGCTGGCGCTGCTGGTCGAGCGCGACGGCCAGCGCATCTTCGTGCCCGTGCGGCTGGGCTGATCGACCCGAGGCATGGCGCTATGCTTGGCGCCATGCCTATGGATGACGCGCCATGCGCCTGCTGCTGGTTGAAGACGACGCGATGATCGGCGAGGCCGTGGCCGAGCTGCTGCGCGCCGAGCATTACGCCGTCGACTGGGTGCGCGACGGCCGGCAGGCCAACGCGGCGCTGGCCGCGCAGCGCTACGACCTGGTGCTGCTCGACCTGGGCCTGCCCGGGCGCGACGGCCTGGCCGTGCTGCGCGGTGCGCGCGCGCGCGGCGATCGCACGCCGGTGCTGATCGCCACGGCGCGCGACGCCGTCGGCGAGCGCATCGCCGGGCTGGACGCGGGCGCCGACGACTACCTGCTCAAACCCTACGACCTGGACGAACTGCTGGCGCGCATCCGCGCCCTGCTGCGCCGCGCCGCGGGGCGTGCCGAGCCGGTGTATGAGCATCAGGGCGTAGCCATCTGCCCGGCCACGCGCGAGGCCAGCGTGCATGGCCGGCCCGTGGCGCTGTCGGCGCGCGAATGGGCGGTGCTCGAACCGCTGCTCGCCCGCCCCGGCAGCGTGCTCTCGCGCGCGCAGCTCGAAGACAAGCTCTACGGCTGGGGCGAGGAGGTCAGCAGCAACGCCGTCGAGGTCTACGTGCACGGGCTGCGCAAAAAGCTGGGGGCGGGCGTGGTGCTGAACGTGCGCGGCGTCGGCTACATGGTGCCCAAATGACGCGCAAGCGCTTGCGCCCCGGCCCGGCTTCCTGGCAGCCGCGCTCGCTGCGCGTGCGGCTGCTGGCCTTTTTGCTCGCGGCCATTGCACTCACGGCGCTGGTGCAGGGCGTGCTGGCGTACCGCAGCGCGTTGGCCGAGGCGGATGCGCTGTCGGACTACCACATGCAGCAAACGGCGTTTGCGCTGCGCGCCGGCCTGCCGCTGGGCGTGGCCGGGCTGGGCGCGCCCGACGCCGCGCGGACGCAGCCGGAAAACCATGATTTCATCGTCCAGGTCTGGACCAACGAGGGGCTGCGCATCTTCGAGTCGGCCGTGGGCGCTGCGCTGCCGCAGCTGGCGGTGCTGGGCTTTGCCAACGTGCCGGCGCACGGCACGACGTACCGTGTGTTCTCGCTGCAGACGCCGGCGCAGGTCATCCAGGTGGCGCAGGACATGGCCGTGCGCCGCGCCATGGCACGGGCGCTGGCGCTGCGCTCGCTGCTGCCGCTGGCGCTGATGGCGCCGCTGCTGGCGCTGGCCGTCTGGTGGACCGTGACGCGCCAACTGGCGCCGGTGCAGCGCGTGCGCGAGCAGCTGGCGCAGCGCCAGGCCGATGATCTGTCGCCCGTCAGCGACGCGCAGCTGCCCGACGAGGTGCGGCCCGTGGTGGCCGAGCTGAACCTGCTGTTCGCGCGCGTGCGCACGGCGTTCGAGGCGCAGCAGCATTTCGTGGCCGATGCGGCGCACGAGCTGCGCTCGCCGCTGGCGGCGCTCAAGCTGCAGCTGCAGGGACTGCGCCGCGCGCCCGACGATGCGGCGCGCCAGCGCTGCGCCGAACGCCTGGATGCCGGCATCGACCGTGCCGCCCGCCTGGTCGAGCAGTTGCTGCTGCTGGCGCGCCAGGAAGCCAGCGCCGCCGCCCGCCCGCCGCCGCAGCCGGTGGCGCTGGCCGACGTGGCGCGCCTGGCGCTGGCCGACGTGGCCGCCGCTGCGCAGGTGCGCAATATCGACCTGGGCCTGACGCTGCAGGCCGACGAATTCCATCTGGTGGTGCAAGGCCACGCCGATGCGATACGGATTTTGGTGCGCAACCTGCTGGACAACGCCGTGAAATACACGCCCGAGGGCGGTACGGTCGACCTGGCGCTGGGCCGCGCGGGTGGTGCCGTGCAGCTGTGCGTGCAGGACAGCGGCCCAGGCATTGCACAGGTCGAGCGCGAGCGGGTGCTGGGCCGCTTCTACCGCACGCGCGACGCCGCACAGGACGCGGAGGGCAGCGGACTGGGGCTGGCCATCGTGCAGGCCATCGCCCGCTGGCACGGCGCCGCGCTGGCGCTGGACGCATCCGCGCAGTTGGGCGGGCTGCGGGTGGTGATCGCCTTCGCGCCCGACGACGCGGCCAAGGCGTAAGCCAGCTGCTGGTCCCCTCGACAGGAATCGAACCTGTATCTAGCGCTTAGGAGGCGCTCGTTCTATCCATTGAACTACGAGGAGAAGGCCGCGATTGTAAGGGCGGATGCAGGCTGCGGCCGGTTCGTGGGCCGGATGCGGCGATGCCCCTGCGGCGGGCATATTGCGCGTGGCGCGCCAGCGAACGGAAGAAAACCCTGAAAATCGATTATCAAATGTGTCTTACATAAAACTGACAAAACACATTCAATACTGAAAGAATATTTAGGGGTTTTCCACTTGAATCAATGGCCGTTCACTATTTGCGAAGTTTCAATCTTACGCATGCCTGACAGAAAGTGGAAGTAGGGTACCGAATTTTTTAGGGTTTTCGAGCCTTTGTGTGTGTTTTTCGTGGTGCTAAATTCATTACCGTTTCGTACAAGAAACATCGTGTATTTGTTTTTGTGACGTGTTGTTGTGATTTTGATTGATACCGGCGTGCCCGATGGTCGGTGAATATTTCAATATCGCAATATGTGCAATCAATCGGGTGCATCCTGGGTCGGATCCGGGTTGGAAATAATCAAAGAGGAGACACATGTCAGATTCCAAACTCAAGCATGGGGTGATCCCTGCAATCTCTCGCCGTGAGGCCCTGCAGCTTGGCGCTGGCGCGGGTGCCACGCTGCTGTCCACCGTGGGCGGCGTGCAGTGGGCCTACGCGGCCGACAAGCCCGCCCTGGGTACCTGGCCCGAAGGCTCCAAGGGCGACACGGTGTACCTGGCGGCCGCCGTGCCGCTGACCGGTACCTACGCCGTGCAGGGCGCCGACGAGCTCAAGGGCTGGGAATTGGCCGTCGAGCATATGAATACCGGCCACCCGCTGATGAAGAAGCTCGCGCCCAAGGTCAACAACGGCGTGCTGGGCAAGAAGGTGGCGCTGGTTTCGGCCGACTCGGCGGCCAAGCCCAACCAGGCGGTGCAGGCGATCCAGACCTTCATCAACCAGAACAAGATCATCCTCGCCACCGGCTCGACCTCGTCGGCCGTGGCCGTGGCGTTGAACAAGTTCTGCGACCGCGAGAAGCTCCTTTACATGCCCGGGATTTCGGGCTCCAACGACACCACCGGCAAGGATTGCGTGCGCTACGGCTTCCGGCAGGGCTATTACGGCGAGATGGCGGCCAACTCGATCGGCCCGATCCTGCTCAAGCAGTTCGGCAAGAACCGCAAGATGGCATTCATGACGCCGGACTACACCTACGGCCATACCACCACGGAATCGACCGAACGCTTCCTGCGCGACCAGGGCGGCTGGAAGACCGTGACGAACCAGATATCGCCGCTGGGTACGCAGGACTTCAGCCAGTACCTGACCAACATCGCCAATTCGGGCGCCGAGTTCCTGATCAACGTGAACTGGGGCCGTGATGCGATTCTGTCCAGCCAGCAGGCCAAGCAGTTCGGGCTGCTGCCCAAGATGACGCTGGTGCTGCCCTACCAGATTCCGTTCTTCGCGAAGGAAGCTGGGGTGGACATCAGCGCGGGCGTGTTTGCCGCAACCGAGTTCTGGTGGACGCTGGAGGATCAGTATCCGATGGCCAAGGAGTTCGTCGAAGCCTTCCAGAAGAAGTATGGCTATCGCCCTGAATGGGGTGCCGAAAACGCCTACGTCAGCTTCGCCCACTGGGCGCGCATGGTGACCGAGGCCGGCAGCTTCTACCCGCCCGACGTCATCAAGCAATGGGAAAAGGGTGAGACCATGCCCTCGCTGTTCGGCGACGTGCACTACCGGCCGCAGGATCACCAGTGTGTGCGCCCGGTGTTCATCGTGCGCGGCAAGGCCAAGAAGGACATGAAGAACCCCGAGGACTTCTGGGAAGTCGTGGACACGGTTCAAGGCGACAAGGTGATTCAGGCGCCTGACGCCTTCGGCTGCAAGCTGGGCGATTACACCTGATAGGTGCGCAGCCCCCATGGCTCTGGCTGTGGGGGCGGTATTTTGGTTTTCGTTTGCCGTATGGCAGATATTTTCTCCCTTGATTCAAGGGGGCGGGTGGCTGCTTTTTTCTGAATATGACAAACCCATTGGCGATGAAGGCAGGTCAGCGTGATTAATTGGGCTAATTTCATATCGCAATGCTTCAACGGGCTGGTGTTGGGGGCGCTGCTCGCGCTGATCTCGTCGGGCCTGACGATCATTTATGGCACGCTGGGCGTGCTCAATCTGGCGCACGGCGCCATGTTCATGCTGGGAGGGTACGCGGGTTGGATGGCTTTCACCTATTCCGGCTCGTTCATCATCGCGGTGATCTGCGGCTCGCTGTTCGTGATGCTGTTCGGCGTCGTGATGGAGCGGGTCATCATCCGCCATTTCTACGCCCGGCCGCATGAGGATCAGCTACTTGTCACCTTCGGCCTGGGTATCGTACTGGTCGAGCTGGTGCGCTTCGCCTTCGGCAGCATGTCCAAGTCGGTGCCGCCGCCGGCGCCGCTGGTGGGTATCACCGACCTTGGCTTCATGCTCTACCCCACCTACCGCATCGCGCTGCTGGGCATCACCACGGTGGCGCTGCTGGCGCTGTACTTCGTGCTCTACCGCACGCGCATCGGCATGATCGTGCGCGCCGGCATCGAGGACGCGGTGATGGTCGATTCGCTGGGCATCAACGTCTACAAGATCTTCATGCTGGTGTTCGGCATCGGCGCCATGGCGGCGGGCTTCGCCGGTATCGTCAACGCCCCGGTGGTGTCGATCGCGCCCGATGTGGGCGAGGCCATCCTGGTGCAGACCTTCGTGGTGGTGGTGATCGGCGGCGTGGGGTCGTTTCCCGGGGCCGTGCTCGGCGGCCTGATCGCGGGCGAGCTGATCAGCCTGACCTCGATGGTCAATCCCGCCTATTCCTACGTCGTGCTGTTCGTCGTGATGACTTTGGTGCTGGTGCTGCGCCCACGCGGACTGATGGGCTCCGTGGGCCGCGATTAACAACAGGATCTTAGCGATGCGCAGAAAAATTCCCTTCCTCGTCGAGGCCATCACGCTCGTGGCCCTGATCGTGGCACCCTTCGTGCTGCCGCACCTGGGCTTCACGCCCACCACCATCAACCGGATCCTGATCTGGGGCCTGGTCGGCATAGGCTTCGACCTGCTGTTCGGCTACACCGGGCTGCTGTCCTTCGGTCAATCGGCCTTCTTCGGTTCGGGCGGCATGTTCGCTGCCTATATGCTGACCCAGACGTCGATGCAGAACGCCCTGCTGGCCCTGCTGATCGGCACCGTCGCCGCCGGCATCCTGGGGTACCTGGTGGGCATGGTGGCGCTGCGGCGTACCGGCATTTACTTCGCCATGATCACCGTGGCCATCGCCGAGGTGTTCTATTACCTGGAGTTCAACCCCCTGTCGGCCTGGACCGGCGGCGAGAACGGCCTGGCCGGCGTGCCTTCGCCGAGCCTGAGCCTGGGCTTCACCACGCTGAAGTTCGACAGCAATCTGTCGATGTACGGGTTCTTCGCGTTCTGGTACTTCATCGGCCTGGTGCTGGCGCTGCGCATCGTGCGCTCGCCGTTCGGCCTGGTGCTGCGCGCCATCCGCGAGAACACGCTGCGCGCCCAGGCGCTGGGGCACGACATTAAAAAATACAAGCTGGCGGTGTTCGTCGTGGCAGCCATGTACGCTGGTTTCGCCGGCGGCCTGCTGGGCATGATGCAGGGCTTCATGCCGCCCGACGCCTTCATGTTCAACACCTCGGGCGAGATCGTCATGCAGACGGCCATCGGCGGCGCAGGCACGCTGTTCGGCCCGCTGCTGGGCGCGGCCGTGTGGCTCTACCTCTCCGACTTCTTCCAGACGGTGCTGAACCTGGGCGCCACCTGGAAGCTGATCCTGGGCATCGTGTTCGTGCTGCTGGTGTGCTTTCTGCGCCATGGCCTGGTGGGCGGCATCGTCGATCTGTACCACTGGCTGCGCCGCGACAAGGGCGGCGTGCTGGCATCCCAGGCCGCGGCAGCGTCCGGGCAGCGCAAGCCGCCGTCCGCCGAGGCGGCTGCCAAGGTGGGCCGCAAGCCCACGCGCAGCAAGGACGGCGTGCTGCTGTCGGTGACCGGCCTGACCAAGCGTTACGGCGGCCTGGCAGCCAACAGCGACATCGACTTCAGCGTCAACCACGGCGAGATCCGCGGCATCATCGGCCCCAACGGCGCGGGCAAGAGCACCTTCTTCAAGATGCTGACCTGCGAGGTCGAGCCGACGGCCGGCACCATCGTGTTCGACGGCCAGGACATCACCAAGATGGGCGTCATCGACGCCTGCCAGATGGGCCTGACCAAGAGCTATCAGATCAACCAGCTGTTCGAGAAGCTGACTGTGCGCGAGAACCTGGCGATTGCCGCCTTGGGCGAGGTGCGCGGCAAGTTCAAGCTCGACCTGTTCAAGAGCATGCACAAGGTGCGCAAGCTCGACACCCACGTCGAGAGCACGGCCGCGCTGGTGCACCTGACCGAGCGTATCGACACCAAGGTGTCCGAGCTGGCCTACGGCGAGAAGCGCCGCCTGGAGATCGGCCTGGCGCTGGCCACCACGCCCAGCCTGCTGCTGCTCGACGAGCCGCTGGCCGGCATGAGCCCGCAGGAGCGCGTGGAGACGGTGGCGCTGCTCAAGTCCATCGCCGAAGGGCGCACGCTGATCATCATCGACCACGACATGGACTCGCTGTTCGAGCTGGTCGGCAAGGTCACGGTGCTGCAGGAAGGGCGCCTGCTCGTCGAGGGCACGCCCGAGGAAATCAAGAACAACGCCATGGTTCAGGAAGCCTATCTGGGCGGCGTTCACGGGGAGTTTGTATGAGCCTGTTGGAAGTCCATGGTCTGAACAGCTACTACGGCGACAGCCACATCCTGTTCGACGTCGGCCTGCACGTCGAGAAGAACGAGGTCGTGGCCCTGCTGGGGCGCAACGGCGCCGGCAAGTCCACCACCTTCAAGAGCCTGATGGGCGTGGTGCAGCCGCGCGCGGGCAGCGTCAAGCTCGACGGCGTCGAGCTGGTGGGCAAGAAGGCGCACCAGATCGCGCTGCAGGGCATGCAGCTGGTGCACGAGGAGCGGCGCGTGTTCGGTAGCCTGACGGTGGAGGAAAACATCATCCTGGCGGGCCTGACGGCGCCCAACAAGTGGCCGATCGACCGCATCTACGAGATGTTCCCGCGCCTCAAGGAGCGGTGCTTCAGCCGCGGCACCGACCTGTCGGGCGGCGAGCAGCAGATGCTGGCCATTGCCCGCGCGCTGGTGCGCGACCCCAAGATCATCCTGCTCGACGAGCCCTTCGAGGGGCTGGCACCGGTGATCGTCAAGGACATCATGCGCATCTGCCGCGAGCTGGCCCAGGCCGGCCAGACGATCTTTTTGATCGAGCAGAACCTGGCCGCCACGCTCGCATTGGCCAGCCGCGTGTACATCCTGAACAACGGCCACATCGCCCATGAAGGCACGGCCGCGGAGCTCAAGAGCCAGCCTGAGATCGTGCAGCGCTACCTGGGCGTCTAAGGCAGCGCTGTCAACGTCTTCACCGCCGCAGCAGCTCCAGGCCGGAGCGGCTGCGGTTTTTTTATTACGGTTTTTTCTCTGGAGGATCGCGCCATGCCACATGCCTACGCAGTGGGCCACGTCACCGTCAAGGACCCGGCCTGCTGGGCCGAATACCGCAGCCGCGTGCCGGCCACGCTGGCGCCCTGGGGGGCCGAGCTGGTGTTTCGCGGCGGCCTGCAGGCGGTGCTGGCGGGGCAGTGCCCGCACAGCGACATCGTCGTGATCCGCTTTCCGTCGCAGCAGGCGCTGGACGGCTGGCACGCCTCGGCGGCGTACCAGGCGCTGATCGCGCTGCGTCAGCGGGCGGCGGACGTGACGCTGCTGGGCTACACCGATCAGTCGTAGCGCACCGTGTAGACCAGATCCACCGCGCTGTCCCCGCCGGTCTGGCCGCGCAGCGTCAGGTGGCGCGTCAGGTCGTAGAAGATCGACAGCGTGCCCAGCACGCCCGACAGGCTGCGCTCGTAGCTCACGTACAGGTTGCGCGACAGGCGCTTGCCCAGCGTGAGCGCGGCGCTGCTGGCGCCCGCGCCGTCTTGCGGGCCCTTGAAGCCGATTTCGTCGAGCCCCAGGCTGCGCGCCACGCCGGCCGTGGGGCTGCCCTTGCCGCCCAGCAGCGCCAGCGCCGCCTGCTGCATCAGTGCGGCCTCGGCGCCGCCGCCGGCGGCGCTCTTGCCCAGCACCACCCACGAGAGCTTTTCCGCGTCCGCCATGTCGGGCTCGGAGTACAGGCGCACGCGCGGCGCCTGCGCCGTGCCGCTGACCTGCACGCCGGCGCGCACGCTGATGTTGGGGCGCAGCGCCAGGATGTCGAGCTGCGGGTTGTCGTAGCTGCCGGAGAAGCGCAGCAGCCCGCTTTCCACGTCCAGCGCCTGGCCCCAGGCGCGGTAGCGGCCCTGATCGGTGCGCACTTCGCCATTGACCTGCAGGGGGGTGTCGGCGTCGCTGCGCACGGCCAGCTTGCCGCGCAGCCGCGTGGTCAGGCCGTAGCCCTGCACGGCGAAGTCGCGGCCCAGATCCAGGCGCAGGTCGACGATGGGCGGGCGGGCCGCCCGGGTCGATGCGGCCGGCGCAGCTGCGGTGGTGGCGGCGGGCGGGCCGCGCCGCACGGCCACGTCGTCGTCCAGCGCGGGCGCGCCGGCCTCGGGCAGCATGATGGCGGCGCGGTCGGTGCTCAGGTCGCCCTGCAGCGTCAGCTGCCCTTCGGCCAGCCGCGCCCGCAGCGCGCCCGAGACGCTGACCTGCCGGTCGGCGCGCACCAGCAGCTGCAGCGCGCGCGCCTGGGCTTGCACGTCCATGGTGATGGCCGGGACCGTGCCGGCAGTGCTGCTCCAGGCGATGGTGCCGCTGCCGTTCAGGTTGCCGCCGTCGCTGGGCGCATCGGTGCGGTTGCCGCTGTAGCCGGCGATGCGGGCGCCGCTGCCGTGCCCGCCCTGCAGCGCGAATTCGGTGATGCGCAGCTGCTGGCCCTGCAGCGTGGCGCGCAGGCGCCCCTCTTGCAGATCCACGCCGTCGAGCAGCGAGCGCACGGCGAAGCGGTCGGCCGCCAGCGTGCCGCTCCACTGCGGTGCGGCGCGGCTGCCGCTCAAGCGCACGTCGGCCGCCAGCGTGCCGCGCACGCGCCAGCCGGGCGGCGCCAGCGCGGACCACAGGCCCAGCTCGGGCAGCGCGGCGTGGAGGCTGGCGTGCAGCGGCGCATCCTGCGGCCATTGCCACGGGGCGCCGTCCTGGCCTTGCGCCAGCTGCGTGCCGGCCTGCGCCTGCAGCGTGCCGGCCTGCGCGCTGCGCCACACCAGGCGCGCCTGCAGCGCCTGGCCGGCCACGCTCAGGTGCAGCGCGGCTTCGCTCACGCCCAGCGGCGTGCCGGCAGCGGCGTCGGCCCCGGTGGCCATGGCGGCCAGCGGCATGCCGTCCGCGCCCGGCAGCAGGTGCAGGTCGCCGCCGCTGCGCTGCAGGCTGGCCAGCAGGCGCGGCTGGGCGGCGGTGGTGTCCACGTCCCAGGCGCCGGCCAGCAGCAGGTCGCCGCCCAGCCCCAGGCTGGCCAGCAGGGGCTGGCCCTGGCGCGCCGCGGCGTTGGCCCAGGCCAGCGGCAGGCCGGCCAGCGTGCCCTGGCTGCGCAGCGCGGCACGCCCGCCGGCCTGCACGGCGTAGCTGCTGGGCTGCCAGCGCAGTAGGGCGGCGCCGGGCTGCGGGCCGCTCAGGCGCAGCGCGCCGGCGCCCACCTGTACCTGCAGGCGCGGCGCCGGCTGCAGCGCCACGGCCACGGGCTGCTCCAGCTGCACGGCCCAGGGCGCGCGCTGGCCGGGCAGCGTGGCCTGCACCTGCAGGCCGTCCAGGCTGGCCTGCCAGCGGCCATTGCGCTGCAGGCCGGCGCTGGCCTGCGCCTGCAGGCTGGCCTGGCGCACTGCCTGGTTATTTCCTTGGGCATCACCCTGGCGCAGCGTACCGGCCAGGGTGAGCGCGGCCTGCGCCAGGCTGCCTTGCAGCGTGATGCGCGCGCCCTGCAGCGTGATGGGGGCGCTGGCGGCGGCATCGCCCGTGGCGCTGTCTGTGGAGCTGTTTGCGGTATGTGCCAGGCGCAGTTGCTTGCTGGCCAGCTCGGCCTGCAGCGCCAGGGCGTTGGCTGGGGCCAGGCCGGCCTGCGCGCCGTGGCCGCGCTGCTGTGCCAGCGCCTGCCAGCTGGCCTGCCAGCCGCCGTGCCAGCGCAGATCCAGGCCCGCGTCACCCGCCAGGCGCCAGTCGCGCAGCGCAGCGGGCAGTGGCAGCCAGTCGCCCAGTCCTGCCAGCCAGCGCTGCGTGGCCTCTGCCTGCGTGACTTTCAGGCGTAGCGTGCCATCGCCCGCGGCGGGCGCCAGGCTGCCCTGCAGATCGGCGCGGGTGCCGGGCAGCTGCAGCTGCAGCGTGCCTTGCGCGGCCAGCGTGCGGGTGTCGATGCGCAGTTGGCGCGCGCTCAGGCGCGCCTGCAGGGCAACGGCGTCCAGTTGCGCCAGTTCCAGCTGCTGGCCGTGCCAGCGGCCCTGGGCGGCCAGGCTGTCCAGGCGCGGCCAGGCCGGCGCCTTGCCTGCGCGCTGCGACTGGCGCGGCGCGGTGGTGCGCAGCGCGGCGGCAAAGCGCACGGCGGCGCCGTCCGGGACGCTGGTGTCGGCGTCGGCGCTGGCCGTGCCGCTGAGCGGCGCGGGCGCGAGGCGGCTGTGCAGCAGCGCGGGGTTGACCTGGTCGATCTGCAGGCGGCCCTGCAGCGCCTGCTGCGCCGGCGTGTAGCTGCCCTGCAGCTGCACGCGGCCCTGGCCCAGCGCGATGCTGGCGCTGGGCACTTGCCAGCGCGCGCCGTCGTAGCTGGCGCTGGCCTGCAGCGCGGCGACGGGCAGGCGCTGCAGGTCCCACGGGCCGGGCAGGGTGTTGGTCAGCTGCGCCTGGACGTGCCAGCCGCCGGCGTCTTGCGGCGCTAGCTGCACGCTGCCGCCGAGCTGGGTGCGCGGCGCCTGGGGCCAGAGCGCGGCCAGGTCGAGCGCCTGCAAATCCGCCTGGGCCTGCAGCAGGGGCTGGCCGGCCCAGGGCGCCACCTGGGCCTGCACTTCGGCGTGCACCGGGGCGGCGGCGCCTTCGGGCGCGCCCTGCAGCGTGGCGTGCAGCTGCAGCCGCGCCGCGCTGCCCGAGAGCGTGCCTTGCACCTGCGCGCGCGCCTGCACGGCCACGGGCTGGTCTATGCCGGGGACGGGGCTTTGCAGCGTGCCGCTGGCCTGCACTTGCAGCGCCATGGGTGCCTGCGCCTGCAATTGCGCCTGCAGGCGGTAGCTGCCCTGCGCCAGCGCGACGCTGTCCACGTCCAGCCGGTGCGTGCCGCCGTCGTAGCGGTAGCTGCCGGCCAGGCCGGTGACGTGCACGGGCGCGGCGCCGCCGTTCCAGGTGATGCGGTCGATGGCGAACGGCAGCACCAGCGACAGCGGCAGGCGCAGCTCGCGCAGCGGCTCGCTGGCGGTGTCCGGGGCGGGCGGGGCGCCTGGCACCGGGGTGATGCTCAGCTGCGCGGCGTGCAGCTCGTCGAGCCGCAGCCGGCCCTGCAGCAGCGGCGCCAGGCGCCAGGCGATGCGCAGGCCGCGCAGTTCCAGCGCGATGCGCTCGTTGCTCCAGCGCAGCGTGTCCACGCGCCCGCCGGCGCGCAGCGAGCCGGCCACGCCCTGCGCCTGCAGGCTTTGCCCCGGCGGCAGGTGGCGCGCCGCCTGGTCGAGCACCAGCGCCAGCGAGCCGGCCGAACCCGTCCACCACCACAGCCACGCCAGCAGCGCCAGCGCGGCCAGGGCCAGCGCGCGCAGCAGCGTGCGCGCGCGCCGGCGCGGCGGGCGCTGCGGCGCGGCCGGCGGTGTGGCGCCGGCGGCGTAGGGGTTGGGGCTGCGGGGGGATCGGTTCATCAAAAGAATAGCTGGGTACGCTTGTTGAAAGCCAAAATTGGATATAAAACTATCTGAGTTTATTGATTGATAAGCGTAAACAGCTCATTTTTTAATAACGCTAGAACTGGTAGCCCAGCCGCAGGTGCAGCCGCACCTGGTGCGACTGTAGGCCGTAGGCCAGGTCGGCCTGCAGCGGGCCGACGGGGCTGTTCCAGCGCAGGCCGGCGCCCACGCCGACGCGTGCCTGCATCCGGCCGGGCTCGTCGGCCACGGCGCCGGCGTCGACGAACCAGGCGCTTTCGAAGTCGCTGCGGTTGCCGCGCAGCGTGATCGGGCGCTGCCACTCCAGGCTGCCCACGGCCAGGTAGCGCCCGCCGAACAGCTCGCCGCCGTGGGTGCGCGCGCCGATGCTGCGCCAGCCGTAGCCGCGCACGGTGGTGTCGCCGCCGGTCAGGAAGAGCTGGGTGACGGGGATGGGCACGTCCGGGCGCGCCAGCACCGCGCCGGCCGTGGCGCGCAGCGCCAGGCGGCTGCGCCGGTGCACGCCGGCGCCCATGTCCACGCGCGCCAGCGGCACGAAGCCTTCGGTGCGCAGCAGCAGCCGGGCGAAAGGCTCGCGCCCGGGCACCAGCGTGCTGCCCAGGCCCAGCTCGGCGCCCAGGCCCCAGCCGCCCGTGGGGTTGGCGGCGTTGTTGAAGTAGCGCCCCGTCCAGCCGTAGTTGACGCTGATGGCGCCGCTGGTGGGCGGCGCGTCGTCGCCCTGGCTGCGCGCCTGGTCGTGCTGCAGGTACAGGCTGCGGTCGATGTGGCCGCTTTCCTGGCGGCGCCCGGCACGCAGGCGGCTGCTGTCGACCTGGTAGCTGCCGGTGGCCTCGCGCTGCAGCAGCGCGCCGGCGAACCAGCGCCAGCCGTCGGCGCCGGGCAGATCCGTCCATTCGGTGCTGGCGCGCTTGTTCTTTTCGTCCAGCGACAGCTGGCTGAGCGCGCGCCAGCCCAGCGGCGGCAGGCGGTTGTGGATGTGGTCGAGCGACACGCGGGCGCCGCTGTCGGTGGAAAAGCCCAGGCCCAGCGAGAGCTTTTGCAGCGGCGCGTCGCGCACCTGGGCGACGACGGGCGCGCTGGCCTGGGCGGCGCCGGGAGCGATGCCCGAGGTGTCGAGGTTGAGAAACACCGAGTCGAAATAGCCGCTGGCGGCCAGGCGCTGCTGCGCATCCAGCAGCGCGCTCTGGCTGTAGTCCTGGCCGGCGGGCAGGCGCGCGACGTTGGCCAGGCCCTGCGCGTCGTAGCGCCGCCCGCCCTCGATGCGCAGCGCGCCGAAGCGCACGGCCGGGCCGCTGGCGTAATGCAGCTGCAGGTGCGCCTGGGCCTGCGCGGCGTCCACGTCGGCGCGGCTGCTCTCCAGCCGCGCCAGCGGGTAGCGCTGCGCCTGCAGGCTGCGCAGTGCGCCGGCTTTATCAGCGCTCCAGTCGGATTGGGTGAAGGCCGTGCCCGGCTGCAGCGCCAGGCCGCGCTGCAGCTGGCGCTGCGCACGCTGCAGCGGCGCGCCGTCGCTGCCTTGCGGGCCTTGCAGCGCAAGCTGCACGTCGGCCACCTGCGTCTGCACGCCGGGCGTGACGTGCAGGGCCACGGTGTACGCGGGTTGGGCAGGCGGCTGCGGCGCGCCGGCGCTGGCCGGTGCCGGCTGGGCCGGAGGTTGGGCGTGCTCCTGCAGGTCGACGCTGACGGCGGGGCTGAAGAAGCCCCGCGTGGCCAGCAGGGCGCGGGCGTCGTCCTGCGCGGCGCCGGCCAGGCGGCGCAGCTCGCTCGCCTGCAGGTCGGGCAGGCGGCGAAAGCGCTGCAGCTGCAGGTTGTCGGCCAGAAAGGCGTCCAGATCGGCGTTGCCGCTGCGCACCTGCAGGTCGAAGGCAACCGCCGGCGTGGGGGCAGCATCGGATGCTGCTGTGCCGGGTGCGGCCGCGGCCGGCGCGTCGGCGTGTTCGGCGGGGGCGCCGTCCGCGCCGCCGCGCAGCAGGGCGCAGCCCGGCAACAGCAGCGCGGCCAGCAGCACAAACGGCAGCGCCGGCCACCGGGCCGGCGCTGGGGGCGGGGTGGTCATGCGGCTATTTTGACAAAAGCCGCATCGTGTCCTCCAGCCCCTTGAGCGACAGGGGGAACATGCGCTGGCCCATCAGCTGCTGGATCACGCCGATGCTCTGGCGGTACTGCCACACGCCCTGCGGCTCGGGGTTGATCCAGGCGAACTTGGGAAAGGCGTGCGTGAGCCGCGAGAGCCATTCGGCGCCGGGTTCCTCGTTGTTGTATTCCACGCTGCCGCCGGGCTGCAATATCTCGTAGGGGCTCATCGTGGCGTCGCCCACGAAGATCAGCTTGTAGTCCTTGTTGTACTTGCGGATGATGTCCCAGGTCGGGAATTTCTCGGCAAAGCGGCGCCGGTTGTTCTTCCACATGAAGTCGTAGACGCAGTTGTGGAAGTAGTAGAACTCCAGGTGCTTGAACTCGGCCTTGACGGCGGAAAACAGCTCCTCCACGCGCTGGATGTGGTCGTCCATGGTGCCGCCCACGTCCATCAGCAGCAGCACCTTCACGTTGTTGTGGCGCTCGGGCACCATCTTGATGTCGAGCCAGCCGGCGTTGGCCGCCGTGCTGCGGATGGTGTCGGGCAGGTCCAGCTCCAGCTCGTTGCCCTCGCGCGCGAACTTGCGCAGGCGGCGTAGCGCCACCTTGATGTTGCGCGTGCCCAGCTCCTGCTGGTCGTCGTAGTCGCGGTAGGCGCGCTGCTCCCAGACCTTGACGGCGCTCCTGTTCTTGCCCGGCCCGCCGATGCGCACGCCCGCCGGGTTGTAGCCGCCGTGGCCGAACGGGCTGGTGCCGCCGGTGCCGATCCACTTGTTGCCGCCTTCGTGGCGCTCTTTCTGCTCCTCCAGGCGTTGCTTGAGCGTCTGCATCAATTCGTCCCAGCCCATGGCTTCGATGGCGGCCTTCTGCTCGGGCGTGAGCTCGCGCTCGAGCATCTTGCGCAGCCAGTCGGCGGGAATGTCCTTGGTGAAGTCGGCCAGCAGCTCCACGCCTTTGAAGTAGGCGGCGAAGGCGCGGTCGAACTTGTCGAAGTGCTTCTCGTCCTTGACCAGCGTGCAGCGCGCCAGGAAGTAGAAGTCGTCCATGCTCCAGGCGTCGGGCGAGCGCGGGCCGACCACGCCGGCGGCAAGCGCTTCGAGCAGGCCCAGGAATTCCTTGACCGATACCGGCAGCTTGGCGGCGCGCAGCGTGTAGAAAAAGTCGATCAGCATGAAAAAGGCCTTTGGGCACGTCAATCAAGCGCATGGCGCTTCAAAAGATAGAGCAATTGGGCGCGCGCCTCGGGCCATTCGCCGCTGCGCATGCTGTACATCACGGTGTCGCGTATGGTGCCGTCGCGGCGCAGCGCGTGGCCGCGGATCACGCCGTCCTTCTTGGCGCCCAGGCGCTCGATGGCGCGCTGCGAGGCGAAGTTGTAGTTGTCGGTGCGCCAGCCCACCACGTGGCAGCCCAGCGTGTCGAAGGCGTGGCCCATCATCAGCAGCTTGCATGTGGTGTTGACGTGGGTGCGCTGCACGCTTTGGGCGTACCAGGTGTAGCCGATCTCCACGCGGCGCACGGCGGGGAGGATGTCGTGGTAGCTGGTGCTGCCCAGCACGCGGCCGCTGGTTTCGTCGACCACGGCAAAGGCAAAGCGGCTGCCGGCCGCGCGCATCTGCAGCGCGGTCTCGACGTAGGCGCGTGCATCCTGCGGTTCGGGCACGCTGGTGATGCGCAGCTTCCACAGCTCGCCGTCGGCGGCGGCTGCGGCCAGGCCCTCGGCGTGCTCTGGCGCCAGCGGCTCCAGGCGCAGGCCGTTGCTGCGCAGGGTGACGGGTTCGACGAAGGCCATGGCTGCCGTCCTCAGCGGTTGCGCTGGTTCATGAACACGAGTTTTTCGAACAGGCTCACGTCCTGCTCGTTCTTGAGCAGCGCGCCGACCAGCGGCGGCACGGCGATCTTGTCGTCCTGGCTTTGCAGCGCGGCCAGCGGGATTTCCTCGGCCACCAGCAGCTTGAGCCAGTCGAGGAGTTCGCTGGTCGAGGGCTTTTTCTTCAGCCCGGGCAGGTTGCGGATGTCGTAGAAGGTCTTCATTGCCGCGCCCAGCAGGTCGCTCTTGAGCGTGGGAAAGTGCACATCGACGATCTGCTTCATGGTCTCGGCGTCGGGGAACTTGATGTAGTGGAAGAAGCAGCGGCGCAGGAAGGCGTCGGGCAGCTCCTTCTCGTTGTTGGAGGTGATGAACACCAGCGGGCGGTGCTTGGCCCGGATCATCTCGCGCGTCTCGTAGCAGTGGAACTCCATGCGGTCGAGCTCGCGCAGCAGGTCGTTGGGGAATTCGATGTCGGCCTTGTCGATTTCGTCGATCAACAGCGCCACCGGCTCCTCGGCCGTGAACGCCTGCCACAGCACGCCCTTGACGATGTAGTTGCGGATGTCCTTGACGCGCTCGCTGCTGTGTTCATCGTTGAGCTGGCTGTCGCGCAGGCGGCTCACGGCGTCGTATTCGTACAGCCCTTGCTGCGCCTTGGTGGTGCTCTTGATGTGCCATTGCAGCAGCGGCATACCGAGCGCCTGCGCCACTTCCTCGGCCAGCATGGTCTTGCCGGTACCGGGCTCGCCCTTGACCAGCAGCGGGCGCTTGAGCGTGATGGCCGCGTTGACCGCCAGCATCAGGTCTTGCGTGGCGACGTAGTTTTCAGAGCCTTGGAATTTCATGGGTTGCAAGAAAGAATAGGGAAATCGTTGATAAAGGGACTTGACAATCGCTACCTATAATCGTCTGTCAATAAGGTGGAGACCAGCAATCGATGTTGATTGTGCGCGCAAAATGAACAAAACACTGACCACGATACTGGGCCTGGCTGTCGTATGTGCGACGGCTTCTGTACAGGCAGAGGAGATCCAGGGCAACGCCCAGGCCGGCGCAGGCAAGAATGCCATGTGCATCGGCTGCCACGGCATTGTCGGCTACCAGACCAACTTTCCCGAGGTGTACAAGGTGCCGATGATCTCGGGCCAGGGCGCCGGCTATATCTCGGCGGCGCTGCACGCCTACCAGAAGGGCGAGCGGCGCCATCCTTCGATGCGCGCCATCGCCGGCTCGCTGTCGGATCAGGATATCGCCGACCTGGCGGCCTACTACAGCGCACAGGCCAAGCCCGGCGACCTGCCGGCCAAGCCGGCGCGCCAACCCGACGCCCAGGTGGCCGAGCTGCTGCAGAAAGGCGCCTGCGTGTCCTGCCATGGCGACAACTTCGCCAAGCCCCTGAGCCCGGCCTACCCCGAGATTGCGGGCCAGCACCCCGACTATCTGTTCGCCGCGCTCAAGGCCTACAAGATGGGCGAGGCCACCTACGTGGGGCGCGGCAATGCCATCATGGGCGGCGTGGCCAAGCAGTTCAGCAATACCGAGCTGAAGGCGCTGGCCGGCTATATCAGCTCGCTCGACACCCCGCTGCAGATCGTTCCCGAGTCGCGCTTTCGCTAAGGCGGCGCGGGCGCGGCGCGTCAGTCCCGCGTGGCGCGCCGCTGCACGGCGGCGATGTAGCCGTCGCCGTCGGGAGGACGGCCCGAGCGTTGCGCTTCCCACAGCATTTGCCCCAGGCATTCCATGGTGGCGTGGTGTGCCTCGTGCAGCGAGCCCAGGCGCCGCGCCAGCAGTTCCACCGCCTGGCGGATGCCGCGCGGCTGGTCGATGCTGCACTGCTCGCTGATCGACAGGTGCATCGACAGGTGCAGGAAGGGGTTGGTGCGGCCGGGCTCCTCGTCGTAGCTGCGCGCCAGGGCGGCGTCCACGTCGGCCAGGTCAGCGTGGTATTCGGGGTGTTCGGCGATCCAGAGGGCGGCCAGGGTTTCGATGGCCTCCATGGGCGCGCCGGCCTGCTGCTTGGCGTGGGCGGCGCAGAAGAAGCGCCGCACGTCGGCTTGGGTGGGGGTGAACATGGTGGGTAATGGGGCGAGCGTAGCTTAATTGTCCTGTCCCAGGGTGCCGGCCTGGCGCTCCTGGCGCTCCTTGGCCAGTTGCTCCTGCAGCTGCTGGCGTCCCTGGCGGGCCACGGCCAGCATGGCCTGGCGGTCGTTGTGGTGTTCGTACATGCGTTCGGCCAGCGCCAGGTTGTGCGCCGTGAAGCGTTCGGCGTAGGCCTGGGATTCGCTCTCGGAAAAACCCAGCAGCTCAAGTACCGTGCGCGCGCTGTGCACGCTGGAGTGGAACAGCTCGCGCTGCACGTGTTGTACGCCCAGGTCGCGCAGGCCGTGCCAGTGCGTCACGTCGCGCGCGCGCGCCACCACCTGCAGGTGCGGAAAGTGCTTGTGCGCCAGCTTGGCGATCTTGAGCGACTGCGCCGGATCGTCCACCGCCACCACCAGCACGCGCGCCTGTTCGGCACCCGCCATGCGCAGCAGGTTGACGCGCGTGGCGTCGCCGTAGAACACGCGGTAGCCGAAGGTGTGTGCCACCTCCAGCATCTCCACGCTGTGGTCGAGCACCGTGGCCTGTATGCCCTGCGCCAGCACCATGCGCGCGACGATCTGGCCGTAGCGGCCAAAGCCCGCGATGATCACCGGCGCCGTCTGCGGCTGGTCGATCTCGGGCGCTTGCGGCGCGGCCGCGAGCGTAGCGTGGCGTTTGAGCAGCGCGCGCCCCAGCAGCACCAGCAGCAGCGGGGTCAGCAGCATGGACAGTGCCACCGAGGCGTTGAGCAGCGACGCCGTATCGGCCCCGATGGCGCCGAAGTTGCTGCCCGACTGAAACACCACGAAGGCGAATTCGCCGCCCTGGGCCAGCAGCAGCGTGAACACCGGCCGCTCCTGGTAGGGCATGGCCGTCACGCGCGCCAGCAGGTAGATGATGGCGCCCTTGACGAGCAGAAAGCCCAGCACCAGCGCCAGCGTGAGCCAGGGCTTGTGCTGGATCACGCCGAAGTCGATGCTCATGCCCACGGCGATGAAGAACAACCCGAGCAGCAGGCCCTTGAAGGGCTCGATGTCGGTTTCCAGCTCGCGCCGGTATTCGCTGTCGGCCAGCAGCACGCCGGCCAGAAAGGCGCCCAGGGCCATCGACAGGCCCACTGACAGCATCAGCATGGCGATGCCCACCACCAGGAACAGCGAGGTGGCGGTGAAGATTTCGGGCGTCTTGCTCTTGGCGATCCAGCGCAGCACCGGGCGCAGCAGCAGGCGCCCGCCGAGCACGATGGCGCCGACCACGCCGACGATCTTGAGCGCCTCGTGCAACAGCTCGTCCGGCGCGTGCGGTTCTGCCACGCGCGCGGCCGCGCCCAGCAGCGGCAGCAGCGCCAGGATGGGAATGGCCGCGACGTCCTGGAACAGCAGGATGGAGAAGGCCTTCTGCCCGCTGTCGGTGCGAGAGAGGTTGCGCTCGGCGATCACCTGCAGCGCAATCGCGGTGGACGACAACGCCAGCCCCAGCGCCGCCACCAGCGCCACGCGCCAGGGCAGGCCCATGGCCCAGGCCAGCGCCCACAGCACGCCGGTGCAGCCCAGCATCTGCGCCAGCCCCAGGCCCAGAATGGGACGGCGCAGGCTCCACAGGCGGCTGGGCTGCAGTTCCAGCCCAACCAGGAACAGCATCAGCACGACGCCGAACTCGGCGAAGTGCAGGATGTCCTGCACGTTGCTGACCAGTGCCAGCCCCCAGGGGCCGATGGCGATGCCCGCCGCCAGGTAGCCGATGATGGCGCCCAGCCCCAGCGCGCGCGCAATGGGCACGGCGATGACGGCGGCGGCCAGGTAGGTGAAGCCGTAGGTCAGCCAGGTGGGGGCGTGGGCCATGGGTGCGCGCGTGGGGAACGGTCTGGAGTGCGGTTGCGGGGTGGCATTCTGGCATTGGCCGGCCAATCGCGCCGGCAATGCTCTGTGCAGCTATGAATATAGTAGTTTTGCGCCACCCCGTGGCGCGGTCCGGTGTTGCCCCGATAGAATCGGCTCCCTGTTTTCATTGGTGCGGGATAGCATGGACTGGCATACCTGGATGGCTTTTTTTGCGGCGTCGTGGCTCATTGCCATATCGCCGGGTTCGGGCGCGGTGCTCTCCATGAGCCACGGCCTGTCGTACGGCGTGCGCGGTGCCGGCGCCACCATCGTCGGCCTGGAGCTGGGGCTGGTGTGCATCCTGATCGTGGCCGGTGCCGGGGTGGGGTCGCTGCTCGTCGCATCGGAGCTGGCGTTTGCCGTCGTCAAGGTGCTGGGAGCCTGCTATCTTGTCTACCTGGGCTGGAGCCAGTGGCGCGCGGGAGGCGGCGGCATGCTCGGCGGCGATCTTCCGGTGGCGCCCGCCAGCGCGCGTCGGCGCGTGTTGACTGGCTTCCTGACCAATGTGACCAACCCCAAAGGCATCCTGTTCATGGTGGCCGTGCTGCCGCAATTTCTGGCCGATACGCACCCGCTGTGGCTGCAGCTGCTGGTGATGGCGGTCACCATGGTGTTGGTTGACCTGATCGTGATGAATGGCTACGCCGCCAGCGCCAGCGCGTTGCGCCGCTGGATGCAAAACAGCGGTGCGATGCGCGCGCAAAACCGCGTGTTCGGCGGTCTGCTGATGCTGGTGGGGGTGGGGCTGTTTTTCGTCAAGCGCGGCTCCAACCACGCTTGATCCCCGGTCGAACGCTGCAAAGGAGACGGGCATGCCGGTGGTGGTAGTGGCAAATCCCAAGGGTGGCGTGGGCAAGTCCACGCTGGCGACGAACATCGCGGGCTACTTCGCCAGCCGTGGCCACACGGTTGCGCTGGGCGACCTGGATCGGCAGCAGTCGGCCAGGCTGTGGCTGCAGCTGCGCCCGACCAGTCAGCCGGCGATTGCGCCTTGGCATGCCGAGGCCGAATCCGGTGTGCTGGACAAGCTGCCCAAAGGCACGACGCATGCCGTCCTCGACACCCCTGCAGGCCTGCAGGGCGCGCAGCTCGGGCAGGTGCTGCGCCAGGCCAGCCACATCATCGTGCCGCTGCAGGCCAGCGTGTTCGATATCTTCGCCACGCGCCAGTTTCTCGATGAACTCGCCGGCATGCGCCGGATCGGCCGCGTGCAGGTGGGGCTGGTGGGCATGCGCGTGGACGAGCGCACCATTGCCGCTGACAAGCTGCACGAATTCGTCGGCGGGCTGGGCCTGCCGGTGCTGGGCCAGTTGCGCGACACGCAGAACTACGTGCACCTGGCGGCGCACGGCCTGACAGTGTTCGATGTGACCCCCAGCCGCGTGGCGCGCGACCTGGAGCAGTGGCAGGGCATTACGGCCTGGCTTGGCGCCGCCGGATAGTCAAACCGTTCCGGCGCTGTCGCCGCGTGGACAGGCGCGGCGCCCCGGCCTGGCTACATTGGGCGGATGAAAACCTTCAACAGCTATGGCGAGGTGGCCGCCTGCGTCGGCCAGGATCTGGCCGCCACCGACTGGATCGTCGTAGGCCAGGCGCAGATCGACCTGTTTGCCCAGGCCACAGGCGACCATCAGTGGATTCACGTCGATCCGGAACGCGCCGCGCAGGGGCCGTTCGGCAGCACGATCGCGCATGGCTTTCTCACGCTGTCGCTGCTGCCGCGCCTGATGGAGTCCAGCTTTGCCATCGCCGGCGCGCGCATGGGCGTGAACTACGGGCTGAACAAGGTGCGCTTTCCGGCGCCCGTGCCGGTTGGCAGCCGTCTGCGTGGCCACCTGCGGCTGCTGGCGACCGAAACCGTGGCGCCCGACGGCCTGCAGATGGTCTGGCAGGTCAGCGTGGAGCGCGAAGGCAGCGACAAGCCCGTGTGCGTGGCCGAGGCGCTGGTGCGCAGCTACGGCGCAAGGGCGCAGTGACGTTCCTGAACCCCGGTGCTGCCGCCAGGGGTTGATGCAGACGCCAAAAAGCCACGCGCTGGCGTGGCTTTGTCGCGTGCGGCCGGGGCCGTGCGCGGGGATCAATAGTCGCCGCTGATCGCGGGTTGGGAGTGATTGCGCATGGCGGCGATGGCTTCGTCGCGCACTTCTTCGCGGGTCAGTGTGGACTGCGCGCTGTTGCCAATCTGTGCGGGCACGTTGTCCCATTCACCGTCGCGCGGCATGGTGTGGTTGGCTCGGGCGGCCGCCAGGTCGGCGATCACGGCCTCGCGCGTCAGCGTGCTCGGGGCCGACTGCTCGATGGGGTAGGACTCGCCGTAGGAGTTGGCGGTCACTGCGGTATCGGCGTGGGCGACGGAAACACCACCCAGGGCCAGGGTTGCGGCAAGGGCGAAAAGGCGTGCGTTCTTTGTCATGACAATATTCCTTAAAGTGAAAAATTGACCCATATCGGGTAAGACCCATGCAACGCATGAGATTGCTGGATGGGTTGGTGTTATTTCGCATCCATGGGGTGAACTGTAATCAGGGTTTGTACCGCAAAAAATAGGGGGGAATGCAATGTGTAATTTCAATTAATGGAATAATTGAGCGCTTGAATTCTCTTTCGGAGGCTCCATGGATCGGTTGCTGACAATGCGTGTGCTGCAGACAGTGGTGGATGAAGGCGGTTTTGCGGCGGCAGCCCGCGCACTGGACATGTCACCCGCCGCAGTCACGCGCTGCGTGGCCGATCTGGAGCAGGATGTGGGCGCGCGTCTGCTGCAGCGCAGCACGCGCAATGTGTCGCTGACTCCCATCGGCGAGTCCTATCTGGCGCGGGTGCGCTCCATCCTGGCTGACGTCGATGCGGCGCGCAGCGCGGCGCGCGAGCACACGGACGGCATGGCCGGCGTGCTGCGCCTGTGCGCCGACTCGGTGCTGGCCACGCACGTGCTGGCGCCGCTGGTGGCGGAGTTTCGCCTGCTGCATCCGGCCGTGCACTTCGACATCCTGCTAGAAACTGGCGGCGGCCCCCCCGGGGGGGACTTCGACGTGGCGCTGTTCAGCGCGCCGGCGGGCTTCGACGGCAATGTCATCGCGCGCCCTTTTGCCTCCACCGTGGGTGTGTTGTGTGCCTCACCCGACTACCTGCGCCGCCGCGCGCCGCCGCAGACGCCACAGGATCTGGCCGGGCACGATTGCCTGCTGGGGTATTGCTCCAGTTCGCGCGACGGCACCGTCGTGCTTAGCCACCCGGAGCGGGGCGACGCCCAGGTGGAGGTAGTGTTGCGCCCGGTGCTCGCGGTGAAGCATCCCGACACGCTGCTGGCGGCCACGCTGCACGGCGCGGGTATCGGCTTTCTGTCGGTCGATCTGGCGGCGCAGCACCTGCGCGGCGGCAGCCTGGTGCGCGTGCTGGCGCCCTGGACCTGTGGCCGGCTGACGTTGTATGCCATGGTGCCCAGCCGTAAGTTCATGCCGGCGCGCACGCGCGCGTTCATGGATTTCCTGTCGGAACGCATGCGCAGCAAGATCCAGCAGGCGCTGCACGGATAGCCGTTCAGATCGCAAACACGCTCTCAGGCAAACCCGTTCTGCCTCCAGGCTTCGAACACCGTCACGGCCACGGCGTTGGACAGGTTCAGGCTGCGCTGGTTGGGGCGCATGTGCAGGCGCAGGCGCTGCGCCGGAGCGAAGGATTCGCGCAGCGCCGGCGCCAGGCCGCGCGATTCGGCGCCAAACACCAGCCAGTCGCCGGGAGCGAAGGCGGCGTCGTGCACGGCGCGCGTGCCCTGGGTCGTGAGCGCGAACATGCGCGCGGCGTCGGGGCGCTCGGCTTGCAGCAGCGCGGCCCAATCGGCGTGGCGGCGCACCTGCGCGTACTCGTGGTAGTCCAGCCCGGCGCGGCGCATGTGCCGGTCTTCCATGGAAAAACCCAGCGGCTCCACCAGGTGCAGCGTGCAGCCGGTATTGGCCGCCAGGCGGATGATGTTGCCAGTGTTGGGCGGGATTTCGGGTTCGACCAGGACGATATGGAACATGGGTGTATTGTCCCGCGCCTGCGTGCGGGCAGGTACGTCACCCGGGAGCGGGCGTGCGCGCCAGCACCAGCGTGGTCAGGCGCGCCACGCCGGCCGCGCGCAGCGGCTGGGCAGCGGCGTGCAGCGTGGCGCCGGTGGTCATCACGTCATCGATCAGCAGCACGGCGCGCCCCCGCAGCTGCGCGGCCTGGCTGGCATCCAGCACGAAGGCGCCGCGCAGATTGGTCAGGCGCTGCGCGCGCGTCAGGTGGCTTTGTGCCTCTGTGTGGTGCGTGCGCAGCAGCAGCCGGGCGTGCACCCGCTCAGGCGCCAGGGCGCGCGCCAGCAGCAGCGCCTGGTTGTAGCCGCGCTGGCGCAGGCGGGCGGGCGACAGCGGCATGGGCAGAACCCAGTCGGCCTGCGCCACGGCCGCGCGGGCGCCAGCTGCCGTGCGCATCAGCTGTGCCAGCGTGGCGGCCAGGCCTGGTTCCGCCTGAAACTTGAAGCGCGTCACCAGGCCGCTCCAGGGAAAGCCGTAGTCCACTGCGGCCAGGCAGGCATCCCAGGGAGGCGGCGAGCGCAGGCATTGGCCGCACAGCGGCGCACCTGCCGGCAGCGCCAGGGCGCAGCCGCCGCAGCGATGCACGGGCGGGGCGTGACATGCCAGGCAGGCGGGGCACAGCGGGCCGTGCGGCCAGGCATGGCACAGCGCGCATTGGCTGGGCAGCCAACCCGCCAGGGCATGGCGCCAATACCGCGATATCCCTGCTGGGCGTGTGAAGGACATGGGCTCAATATACTCGCGGCCATTTGCCCGTACCCCGCCATGTCAGAGCCGCTGCCGCCCACCATAGACCCCGTTGCCGCCACCCGCTGGCAGGCCATGGCGGCGCGGGAATCGCCCTGGCTGCACGAGGAGGTGGCGCGGCGCATGCAAGAGCGCCTGCAGTGGATGGTGCAGGCGCCCGCTGCCTGGTGCCACTGGGATCCGCTGCGCGGAGGCCTGCAGGCGCATGCGCTGATTGCCCAGCGCTACCCGCAGGCCGTGTGCCATGTGGTGGAAACGTCGTCGCCAGCGGCGCAGGTGCTGGTGCAGGAGCGCCTGGCGCGCCCTTGGTGGAGTCCGGCGCGCTGGAAGGCGCCCGCGCCGCAGTTCGGCCTGCCGCCCCAGGATGGCGTGCAAATGTTGTGGGCCAATATGGCGCTGCACATGTCGGCGCAGCCGCAGGCGCTGATGGCGCGCTGGCAGCGCGCGCTGGCGGTGGACGGCTACCTGATGTTCTCCTGCCTGGGGCCAGACACGCTGCGCGAGCTGCGCGAGCTGTACGCCGCACTGGGCTGGGCGCCCCCGGGCCACGTGCTGACCGATATGCACGATTGGGGCGATATGCTGTACCACGCGGGCTTTACCGAGCCAGTGGTGGACATGGAGCGCATCGTGCTGACCTTTGCTACGCCCGAGCGCCTGCTGGCCGAGCTGCGCGGCCTGGGGCGCAACCTGCACCCGCAGCGCTTTGCCGGCCTGCGCGGGCGGCGCTGGCGCGATCGGCTGCACCAGGTGCTGGCCGATCGCCTGGCGGGCGAAGGAGGGCAGCTTGCGCTGACGTTCGAGGTCGTCTACGGCCACGCCTTCAAGGCGCCGCCGCGCGTACAGTCGGACGGCACCACCACGGTGTCGCTGGAACAGATGCGCGATCTGATCCGCACGCGCCGGCCAATCTGACGCGCACATGTGGCGAATCAACCGCGAAACGGGTGTTTACCCGGTAGTAGCGCCCATTGCGCGGACAATGATTTTTCTCAATACTCCTTGCTATATTTTGTGATTACGGATGTGCGCCGTATTCGGCATGGTTGTGCGTGCGCATCCGGTGCTGCGCAGGCAGCCGGCAGAGGCCAGGCGTGCTGCTGCCGAGGATTGGTCAAGAGGAGCCAGGAAGAATGACAACGATGAAAAGTTTTCCCCGCGAATTGAGGGCGTGGCCTGTATGGATGGCCGCCACGCTTGCGGCACCGGCCCACGCGGTGCAGGATCTGCCCGGGGGGCCCGCCGTCAGGCAGCTGAACCTGCATCCGGCGGTCACCAAGATCGCCGAGGCGCAGCACGATCTGCATTGGCTGCTGCTCATCATCTGCACGGTCATCTTCGTCGGCGTCTTTGGCGTCATGTTCTATTCCATCTGGCGCCACCGCAAGTCGCGCGGCGCCAAGTCGGCGAATTTCCATGAATCCACGGTCGTCGAGGTGACCTGGACCGTGGTGCCTTTCCTGATCGTCATCGGCATGGCCGCGCCAGCCACCAAGGTCATCATCGCGCAGAAGGACACGTCCAACCCCGATCTGACCATCAAGGTCACCGGCTACCAGTGGAAGTGGGGTTACGACTACCTGACCGGCGAGGGCGAGGGCATAGGCTTTTTGTCCACGCTCGATTCGTCGCAGCGCGCGCTGTCGAGCGCCGGCACCCCGCAGGGCGACAACTACCTGCTGAAGGTGGATCATCCGCTGGTCGTGCCGGTGAACAAGAAGGTGCGCATTATCACCACGGCCAACGACGTGATCCACTCGTGGATGGTGCCGTCGTTCGGCGTCAAGCAGGACGCGATTCCCGGCTTCGTGCGCGACACCTGGTTCCGCGCCGAGAAAGTGGGCGACTACTACGGCCAGTGCGTCGAACTGTGCGGCAAGGAGCACGCCTACATGCCTATCCACGTGAAGGTGCTGGGACAGAAGGAATACACCGCCTGGGTGCAGACCGAGCTCAAGCGCATGGCGGCGCTGCAGGATGACCCCAGCAAGGTCTGGGAGCTGGCCCCGCTGAAGGCGCGCGGCGAGAAGGTCTACGCCGCCAACTGCGCCGCCTGCCACCAGGCCAACGGCAAGGGCGCCGGCCCGATCAAGCCGCTCGACGGATCGGCCATCGTGCTCGACGCCGACCACGCCAAGCAGATCCAGATCGTGCTGCACGGCGTGTCCGTGACTGGCATGCCGTCGTGGAAGCAACTGAGCGACACCGACCTGGCCGCCGTCATCACCTACACCAAGAACGCCTGGTCCAACCAGACCGGGCAGATCGTGCAGCCCGCCGAGATCGTGGCCCAGCGCGGCAAGTAATGCCCCGGCCCTACGCAAAGTATTGAGGATTCGACCATGAGTGCAGTTCTGGACAACCACGGGCACGCTGCTGACCACCACGCAGACCACCACCAGCCCACGGGCTGGCGCCGCTGGGTGTATGCCACCAACCACAAGGACATCGGCACGCTGTACCTGCTGTTCTCGTTCACCATGCTGATGGTGGGCGGGCTGCTGGCGATGCTGATCCGCGCCGAGCTGTTCGAGCCCGGCCTGCAGATCGTCAACCCCGAGATGTTCAACTCGTTCACCACCATGCACGGGTTGATCATGGTGTTCGGCGCCATCATGCCGGCCTTCGTGGGCTTCGCCAACTGGATGATTCCGCTGCAGATCGGCGCGTCCGACATGGCGTTCGCGCGCATGAACAACTTCAGCTTCTGGCTGCTGGTGCCCGCCGGGATCATCCTTGCGTCCACCTTCTTCATGCCCGGCGGCGCGCCCGCAGGCGGCTGGACGCTGTACGCGCCGCTGTCGGCGCAGATGCCGATGTCGCTGGACGCCGCCATCTTCGCGCTGCACATCATGGGCGCCTCGTCGATCATGGGCGCGATCAACATCATCGTCACCATCCTGAACATGCGCGCGCCGGGCATGACGCTGATGAAGATGCCGATCTTCTGCTGGAGCTGGCTGATCACCGCCTACCTGCTGATCGCCGTGATGCCGGTGTTTGCCGGCGCCATCACCATGACGCTGACCGACCGGCACTTCGGCACCACCTTCTTCAACCCCGCCGGCGGGGGCGACCCGGTGATGTTCCAGCATATCTTCTGGTTCTTCGGCCACCCCGAGGTCTACATCATGATCCTGCCGGCGTTCGGCATGATCAGCCAGATCGTGCCGACCTTCGCGCGCAAGAGGCTGTTCGGCTACACCTCGATGGTCTACGCCATCGCCGCCATCGCCACGCTGTCGATGATCGTCTGGGCGCACCACATGTTCACCACCGGCATGCCGGTCACGGGGCAGCTGTTCTTCATGTACGGCACGATGCTGATCGCCATCCCCACTGGGGTGAAGGTGTTCAACTGGGTGGCCACGATGTGGCGCGGCTCGATGACGTTCGAGACGCCGATGCTCTGGGCCGTGGGCTTCATCTTCGTGTTCACCATCGGCGGCTTCACCGGCGTGATCCCGGCCGTGGTGCCGATCGACACGCAGATCCAGGACACCTACTACATCATCGCCCACTTCCACTATGTGCTGGTGGCCGGTTCGCTGTTCGCCATCTTCGGCGCGTTCTACTACTGGTCGCCCAAGTGGTCTGGCGTGATGTACAGCGAGACGCGCGGCAAGATCCACTTCTGGTGGTCCATGGTCTCGTTCAACGTGGCCTTCTTCCCGATGCACTTCCTGGGCCTGGCCGGCATGCCGCGCCGCTACGCGGACTACCCCATGCAGTTCGCCGACTTCAACATGATCGCCTCCATCGGCGCCTTCTTCTTCGGCGCCGCGCAGCTGTACTTCTTCTTCGCCGTGATGCTGCCCGTGCTGCGCGGCAAGGGCGAGGCCGCGCCGCAGCGCCCCTGGGAGGGTGCCGAGGGCCTGGAATGGGAAGTGCCGTCGCCCGCGCCCTTCCATACCTTCGAGACGCCGCCCAAGCTCGACGAGAGCGCCACCCGCGTGGTGGGCTGACGTGGTGCCGGAAAGCAAGGCCATGATGACGCCGCAGGAACTTCAGCAAGAACAACGCCGGCGCAACCTGCGCCTGGGCCTGATCCTGGCACTGGTCGTGCTGGTGCTGTTCTTCGGTTTCATCGCGCAGCGCTACTTTGTCACGGGCGCGGCGTAAGGCGCAATGGATCATGGTGCGGCGGATCGAGAACCTGAAGATGCTGGGCAAGCTGGCGGTGGTCGCCACCGGCATGTTTGCCTTTGGCTACCTGCTGATACCAGCCTACCGCGCCATCTGCGAGGCCACGGGCATCAACGTCCTGGCCTGGACGACCAGCCAGGTGCCGGGCAACGCGCTGGCGGGCGAGCAGGCGCGCGCGCGCCTGAAGAACACCCAGGTCGATACCAGCCGCACCATCACCGTCGAGTTCGACGCCAACGCGCATGGCCCCTGGAAGTTCAAGCCCGGGCAGCGCACGCTGCAGGTGCACCCGGGCGAGATGGCGACCGTGATGTACGAGTTCCAGAATGTGCAGGATCGGCGCATGTCCGCCCAGGCCATCCCCAGCTACGCGCCGCGCCAGGCAGGGCCGCACTTCAACAAGATCGAGTGCTTCTGCTTCAGCCAGCATACGCTGGAGCCGGGCGAAAAAAAGGAGTGGCCGGTGGTGTTCGTGATCGACCCGCTGCTGCCCAAGGATGTCACGACCATCACGCTGTCGTACACCTTCTTCGAGGTGGGCGGCAAGGTTCCCGCGGCGCCGCAGTCCACGGCTGCGGCGGCGCAACCGGCTGAAGGCGCAAGGCAGGGTTCATGATGGCCGACACCGATCCCCGTACTCCCGCGCCGGCCCGGCGCCCAGGCTCGATGCTGCGCACCGTGCGTGCCGTGGCCTGGGCGATGTTCGGCGTGCGCAACGGCGACGAATACCGCAAGGATCAGCACCAGCTGCAGCCGCTGCAGGTCATGTGCGTGGGGCTGGCTGCTCTGGTGCTGTTCGTGCTGGGGCTGATGGCGCTGGTGCATTGGATCGTATGAGTCCGGCAGGAATTTTGAAGAAAAACACCGAAAACCAGAGATGAGGAGCTGATATGAGCGCAACCACCCACGGCGCAACGCCGCACTACTACGTCCCCCCTCCGTCGAGCCATCCGGTCATGGCGGCCGCGGGGCTGTTCTTTGTCATCCTGGGCGCGGCCATGTGGCTCAATGGCGTGTCGTGGGGGCCGTATTCGTTCTGGTTCGGCATCGCCTGGTGGCTGCTGGTGCTGTTCCAGTGGTTCCGTGAGGCTGCGCACGAAAGCGAAGGCGGGCTGTACGGACACAAGGTGGACGTGTCGTTCCGCTGGAGCATGAGCTGGTTCATCTTCTCCGAGGTGATGTTCTTCGGCGCCTTCTTCACCGCGCTGTGGTGGGGCCGCGTGCACTCGGTGCCGCATCTGGCCAATGTCGAGAATGCGCTGCTCTGGCCGGGCTTCCAGGGCGTCTGGCCCAGCGTCGCGGCGGGCGTGACGGCCTCGCCGGCCGGCACCATCGAGCCGTTCCAGACCGTCGGCCCGTTCTGGCTGCCCACCATCAACACCGCGCTGCTGCTGACCTCGGGCGTCACGCTCACCATCGCGCACCACCTGCTGCGCGCCGGCGAGCGCGGCAAGACCATCGCCTTCATGTGGCTGACCGTGCTGCTGGGCGTGACCTTCCTGTGCGTGCAGGGCTACGAATACCACCACCTGTATACCGAGCTGAACCTGCGGCTCGACTCGGGCATCTTCGGCACCACCTTCTTCATGCTGACGGGCTTTCACGGCTTCCACGTGTTCGTCGGCATGCTGATGCTGCTGTTCATCACGCTGCGCCTGCACAGCGGGCACTTCACGGCGCAGCACCACTTCGGCTTCGAAGGGGCGGCTTGGTACTGGCACTTCGTCGACGTGGTCTGGCTCGGCCTGTACACCCTGGTCTACTGGATGTAGAAGAGCCACACAGACGGCAAAAAAGCGCCGCAAGGCGCTTTTTTGTTCTATCAATTAATGAGCTGCCTGCGCTTCTATAAAGCCATTTGTGGCTATGAAACTATCTGGATTTGTTGATTCGTAAGCGTAAACAGCTCATCTTTTTATGGTCAGCGCGCCGTGACAGGCAGGCCGGTGGGGTGGATGTAGCCCAGCTTCCAGGCCAGCAGCAGGCAGGCCAGCAGTCCGATCGACAGCGCCACCCGCAGCGCCAGCGCTCGCGCCATGCGCCGCCCGCGCTGCGCGTCGGCGTCCGCATCGGTGGCGTCGCGATCGCCGCGGCGCATCATGAAAAACAGCGCGCTCCCCAGACTTGCGAGGATGGCGAGGAACAGCAGGACAACGACAATCTTCATGCAGGCATTATCCGGGGAACATGGCAACCATCCGCTCATCGCTGCGCTTCGCGTTGATCACCGCTGCGGCGCTGGCGCTCATCGTGCTGACCGCCGCGCTGGGGCGCTGGCAGCTGGCGCGCGCCAGCTACAAGATCGACCTGCAGGCCCGGATCGAGGCGCTGGCCGCGCAGGCGCCGCTGCAGACCGCCGACCTGCTGCGTGCCCAGGGCGTACCGGACGCTGCCAGCGCGCTGCTGCACCGGCGCGCCGAACTGCGCGGGCGCTGGCTGGGCCAGGACACGGTATTCCTGGACAACCGCCAGATGCAGGGACGCCCGGGCTTCTACGTGATTACGCCGCTGCGCCTGGGCGGCGGCGCCGTCGTGCTGGTGCAGCGCGGCTGGGTGCCGCGCAACTTCCTGGAGCGCACGCGCCTGCCCGACATCCCCAGCCCGGCCGGCGACGTGGTGGTGCACGCACGCCTGGAAGGCCCGCCCGCCCGGCTGTTCGAATTCCGGACATCCGCAGAGGCTGCCGGGGCATCGCGTATCCTGCAGAATCTGGACTTGGCCGCCTATGGGGTGCGCACCGGGCTGGCGCTGCTGCCCGTCACGGCCCTGCAGACGGATGCCAGCGCCGACGGCCTGCAGCGTGACTGGCCAGCGCCCGACAGCGGCGTTGCCAAACACTACGGCTACGCCTTCCAATGGTTTGGTCTTTGCGCCCTGGTGGCGATGCTTTATGTCTGGTTTCAAATCGTCCGACGCTTTATCCGCCCCCGCCGCACCGATGGCGCCTGAACCTGCTGCGCAGCACCAGCACCAGCACCAGCCCCTGGGCCTGACGGTGCACGGTCTGCCGCACCCCGACGAAGCCGTGGCCGCGCTGCAGCGCAGCAGCGGGCGCTGGCAGATGCTGCTGCTGCTGCTGGTGTGCCTGGCGCCGGTGCTGGCTTCGTACTTCACCTACTACGTGGTGCGGCCCGGCGCGCGGGCCAGCTTCGGCACGCTGATCGAGCCGCAGCGCCCCATGCCCGAGCAGTTGGCCCTGCGTGCGCCGGACGGCAGCGAACACCGCCTGGGCGAGCTGCGCGGGCAGTGGCTCATCGTCAGCGTGGCGCCCGGCGCCTGCGACGCGGCGTGCCAGAGCAACCTGTACCTGCAGCGCCAGCTGCGCGAAAGCCTGGGCCGCGAGAAGGATCGCGTGGACTGGGTCTGGCTCGTCAGCGACGCGACCGAGCCGCCCGCCGGCATCGCGCATGGGCTGGAGCAGGCCACGGTGCTGCATGCCGACGGGCAGGTGCTGGCGCAGTGGCTGGCGCCGGCCCCCGGCCATGCCTTGAGTGACCACCTGTACGTGATCGACCCCATGGGACACTGGATGATGCGTTTTCCCGCGGCGCTTGACCGCACCGGCGCCAGCAAGGCGCGGCGCGATCTGGAACGGCTGCTGCGCGCCTCGGCCGCGTGGGACAAGCCCGGCCGCGAGGCGCAGCCATGAATGCCGGCCAACCGCTGTACGACATGGCGCCGCTGCTGGAGATGATGGTGCTGGGCGCGTGCATCGCGCTCGGCCCGCTGGCCTGGGTGTGGTGGCGCAACCGGAGCGCGGGCGGCGGGCGGCGCCTGCAGGCGCTGACCGTGCTCACACTGTTCCTCACGTTTGATCTGGTGCTGTTCGGCGCCTTCACGCGCCTGACCGACTCCGGCCTGGGCTGCCCCGACTGGCCCGGCTGCTACGGCAATGCCAGCCCGGTGGGCGCGCACGCCGAGATAGCGGCCGCGCAGCAGGCCCTGCCCACGGGCCCGGTCACGCACGGCAAGGCCTGGGTGGAGATGATCCACCGCTACCTGGCCACCAGCGTGGGCGTGCTCATCATCGCGCTGGCCGTCGGCGCCTGGCGCCAGCATCGGCAGGCCGTGCGCGCGGGCCGCGCGCCGCCGGCGCTTAACCCCTGGTGGCCCACGGCCACGCTGGTATGGGTCTGCCTGCAGGGCGCGTTCGGCGCGCTCACCGTCACGATGAAGCTGTTTCCCGCCATCGTCACGCTGCACCTGATCGGCGGCCTGGTGCTGCTGGCGCTGCTGTGCTTGCAGGCCGTGCGCCAGACCCAGGCCAGCCTGGGCCAGCCGCCTGCGGCGTTGCCCGCCGGCTTGCGCCGGCTGCTGCAAGCCGGCCTGCTGCTGGTGGCGCTGCAGGTGGCACTGGGCGGCTGGGTCAGCACCAACTACGCGGTGCTGGCCTGTACCAGTTTTCCGCTGTGCCAGGGCAGCTGGTGGCCGGACATGGCGTTCGCCCAGGGCTTTACCGTGTGGCGTCCGCTGGGCCACCTGGGCGACGGCAGCCTGATCGGCTTTGCCGCGCTCACGGCCATCCATTACGTGCACCGGCTGGCCGCCTACGTGGTGCTGCCGGTACTGGCGCTGCTGGCCTGGCGGCTGGGGCGCGCCGGTGTGCTGCAGGCGCAGGCGCGCTGGCTCGCCGGCCTGGCGCTGGCGCAGTTGCTCACGGGCCTGTCCAACGTGGTGCTGGGCTGGCCGCTGGCCGCCGCCGTGCTGCACACCGGCGGCGCCGCGGCGCTGGTCGTGGTACTGGTCTGGGCGCTGTGCGCCAGCCGTGTGGCGGCCCAACCCGCAGCGCTGCGCCAGGGCGCGGCCGAACGATCCGAGGAGGTATGCGCATGAGCGGCTCCACCCACGCTCCCGTCCCGCCGGCAGCGGCCGCCGCCGCGCACGCGCTGCCGTCGCGCTTTGCCCAGTTCTACGCGCTGACCAAGCCGCGCGTGGTGCAGCTCATCGTGTTCTGCGCCTTCATCGGCATGGTGTTGGCCGTGCCCGGCCTGCCCAGCGCCGACCAATGGCTGCGCATGGCCGCGGCCAGCGCCGGCATCTGGCTGGTGGCCGGCGCGGCCGCGGCCTTCAACTGCCTGGTCGAGCGCCAGATCGACGCGCAGATGAAGCGCACCGCCTGGCGCCCCACGGCCAAGGGCGAGCTGTCGGGCCGCCAGGCGCTGGTGTTTTCCGCCGTGCTGTGTGCGTTGGGCTCGGTGCTGTTGTGCGTTTTCGTCAACCCGTTGACCATGTGGCTGACCTTTGCCACCTTCATCGGCTACGCCGTCATCTACACCGTGGTGCTCAAGCCGCGCACGCCGCAGAACATCGTGATCGGCGGCGCGTCCGGCGCCATGCCGCCGGTGCTGGGCTGGGCCGCGATGACGGATGCCGTCAGCCCCGAGGCGCTGATCCTGTTCCTGATCATCTTCCTGTGGACGCCGCCGCACTTCTGGGCGCTGGCGCTGTACCGCGTCGAGGACTACCGCAAGAGCGGCCTGCCCATGCTGCCCGTGACGCATGGCAACGCGTACACGCGCCTGCAGGTGTTTCTGTACACGCTGATCCTGTTCGCCGGCTGCCTGCTGCCCTTTGCCTACGGCATGAGCTCATGGATCTACCTGGTGGCCGCCGTGCTGCTCGGCCTGGGCTTTTGCGCCTACGGTTTCGCGCTGTGGCGCAATTACTCGGATGCGCTGGCGCGCAAGACCTTCCGCTTTTCGCTGATCCACCTGAGCCTGCTGTTTGCCGCGCTGCTGATTGACCACTATGTGCTTTGACGACACTCCCCTGTGTCGCTTCGCTCCTTCCCCCCGCTCTCGCATTGCTGCGCAATGCGGGCAGGGGGACGCCGCCAGCACTGCGGGGCGGCCCTTGTGCGGCGGCCTTCGTCCAGGCTGTGCCAGTTTCCAGGGTCTGAGGGCTATAGATGGCTAAAGTGACGCAATGAATAAACGCAACGCAATCAAGACAATGGCCGGTGGCGCGCTGTGGCTGGGCGGCGCCGCGCTGCTGGGCGCCTGCGCGCCCGAGGCGCCCAAGTTCCAGGGCGTGGATCTGACGGGCGCAGAATACGCGCGCGACTTTGCGCCGCTGGCCGACCAGGACGGCAAGGCGCGCAGCGTCAAGGACTTTGCCGGCAAGGTGGTGGTGGTGTTCTTCGGCTACACCCAGTGCCCGGACGTGTGTCCCACGACCATGACCGAGCTGGCAGAGGTCAAGCGCGCGCTCGGCGCGGACGGCGACAGGCTGCAGGGCGTGTTTGTCACGGTCGATCCCGAGCGCGACAGCGCCGAGCTGCTCAAGGCCTACATGGCCAGCTTCGACCCGACCTTCGTCGGCTTGCGCGGCACGCCGGCGCAACTGGCCGCCGTGGCCAAGGAGTACAAGGCCTACTACAAGCGCGTGGACGGCAAGACCCCTACCAGCTACACCATGGATCATTCGGCCGGCAGCTATGTGTACGACCCGGCCGGGCGGCTGCGCGTGTACGAGCGCTACGGCAGCGGCACGGCGGCACTGGTGGCCGACGTGCGCGCGCTGCTGGCCGAGGCCCGATAGCAGCCGACAGCCTTACTGGCCGCCCAGCTTCTGCTCGCGGATCACGCGGCCCATGGCCTGCGTGTCGGCCTGGATGCGGTTGGCCAGGCCTTCGGCCGAACTGCCCACGGCCTGCCAGCCTTGATGGAACATTTTGGTGCGCACGTCCGGCGTGCGTGCAATCTCGCCCATCAGCGTGGACAGGCGCGCACGGATAGGCGCAGGCATGCTGGCCGGGGCGGCAAAGGCGTTCCAGATTTCGAGCTGGAAGTCACGCACGCCCGCCTCGCTCAGGCTGGGCACCTCGGGCGCCAGCGGGCTGCGCCCGGCGGACGTGACGCCCAGGCAGTGCAGCTTGCCGGCGCGTTCCTGCGCCAGCGCCAGCGCTGGGGGGAGCAGCGCCATCTGCAGCTGTCCGCCCGCCATGCCGCCCGCCACTTGCGAGTAGCCGGGGTAGGGAATGTGCAGCGGGTTGATGCCGGTGCGCGCCTTCAGCAGCTCGGTGCCCAGGTGGCCCACCGTACCCACGCCGGGCGTGCCGTAGCTCCAGCGGTCGCCGGCCTGGCGTGCGGCGGCCAGGAAGGCGCGTGCGTCGTCGCTGGGCACGCCGGCCTGGCCCACGGGCACCGTCAGCACCAGCGGCGACACGCCGATCAGCGACAGAGGTGCCAGATCCTTGTGCGGGTCGTACGGCAGCTTGGGGTTGAGCAGCTTGGCGATCGTCAGGTTGCCGTTGATGAACAGGCCGATGGTGTGGTTGTCGGTGGCTTTGGCCACCGCGTCGGCGCCGATGTTGCCGCCCGCGCCCACCTTGTTCTCGACCACCACCGGCTGGCCCAGCGCCTGGGACAGCGGCTCGATGAAGTTGCGCGCCGTCAGGTCGGGCGAGGAGCCGGCCGGAAATCCCACGACGATGCGCAGGGGCTTGCTGGGCCACCCTGGCGTGGCGGGCGTGCCCTGCGCCAGCGCGCCGGTGCAGGCTGATGCCAGCGCCAGGGCGAGCAGGCGGCGGCGGGAGGGGGCGGGTCGTGGCATGGATGGTCTCTCCTGTGATGATCGTTGGGTGTTGCCGCTGGGCCGGGCCAAGGGCGCCGCGGTTTCGGCAGGCCGGGGCCGCGCGTATCTTGCGCATCGTTGAGCCGGATCAATGGTAGTGCGCGCGCATGGTCTGCCAGGTTCATTTTCCGCGACATCCGTCGTATACAAGCGTATATTTCGAATATCCCCATGCGCGGGGCATCCCCCGCCATGGCGCCTGCTTCCTGGCCACCCTCGTTGCCGGCCCGCCGGCCGATCGACGCGGTGGCGGTTTTTTTGCCAATCGTTGTATAAACTTTTAAATAACGCTTATTTCATGACAGTCGAAACCAGCAGAACGTGCCGTGTGGCGGGTGGGGATTTCCTGGACAGATACCGTGGTGGGGAGGAGGCATTCCCCGCAGCCGGAGCGTTGCGGGCGCCCCGGCTGCGGCGGCTTGCCGGGCTGCTCGTGGCCGCCGGCCTGGCCGCGCCGGCCCTGGCGCAGCAGGGCGTGTTCGAGCTGGGCGCCGTGGTCGTCACCGGCAAGTCGCAAGCCGCAGAGCAAACGGCGGAACGGGTGCTGGGCAGCGCAACCATCGACGCCCTGGACAGGGACACGGTGGGCGCGGCCGTGGCCGTTCTGCCCGGAACCAGCTTGTCGCGCAACAGCCGCAACGAGGACATGGTGTCGCTGCGCGGCTTCGACGCGCGCCAGGTGCCGCTATACATCGACGGTGTGCCGCTGTACGTACCCTACGACGGCTATGTGGACTTTGGCCGCTTCACCACCTTCGACCTGGCGCAGATCCGCGTGGCCGCCAGCGGCGCGTCGCTGCTGTACGGGCCCAACACGCTGGGCGGCGCCATCAACCTGGTCTCGCGCAAGCCGACGCGCGCCTTCGAGGGCAGCGCCAGCACCGGCCTGGCCTCGGGCGGCGAGACAAGGGCGGCCATCAACCTGGGCGGCAACCAGGGCAGCTGGTACTACCAGATCGGCGCGTCATACCTGGACGCCGACAGCTTCCCGCTGCCGCGCGGCTTCCGGGACTACAAGGCCAACCCCACCGACACGGGCAGCCGCCGCGAGAACGCCTACCGCACCGACCAGCGCCTGTCGCTCAAGCTGGGCATCACGCCCAACGCCACCGACGAGTACGCCCTGGGCTACGTGCGCCAGGACGGCGAGAAGGGCAACCCGGTGTACACCGGCCAATCCAAGAGCGGCATCCGCTACTGGCGCTGGCCGTACTGGGATACCGACAACCTGTACTTCACCAGCCGCACCCGCCTGGGCGACAGCAATTTGCTCAAGACGCGCGTGTACCGCAGCACCTACGGCAACTCGATCAACGCCTTTACCGATGCCAGTTACGCGACCCAGCTGAACAACACGAGCTTCCCCAGCGCCTACGACGACAGCTCGACGGGCGCGTCGGTGGAGCTGGCCAATTATTCCGTCGCTGGGCACGAGCTGCAGCTGGCCTTGCACTACAAGGAAGACAAGCACCACGAGACCAACCCCCTATCGCCCACCAAGGACTACCGCGACGTGACCACCTCCATCGCCCTGGAAGACAGCATCGCGCTGGCCAAGGCCTGGAAGCTGCGCCTGGGCCTGTCGCACGACCAGCGCGACGCCAGGCAGGTGTACGACTGGCCCACCGGATCGACCAGCGCTACCAACGCCCTGGCCGAGTTGAGCCACGCGCTGGACGAGCAGGGCAGCGAGGCCTACGGCGTGCTGTCGCACAAAACGCGCTTTCCCACCATCAAGGATCGCTACTCCGCCCGCATGGGCGCGGCCCTGCCCAACCCGAACCTGAAGCCCGAAGTGGCCAACCACCTGGAGCTGGGCCTCAAGGGCAGCCCGTGGGCTGGCGGCAAGGGCCAGGCCGCCGTGTTCTACAGCCGCATCGCCGACCTGATGCAAAGCGTGTACGTGCCCGCGCCGCTCGATACCTGCGGCAGCGGCGCCACCACCTGCGCGCAGATGCAGAACGTGGGCCGGGCGCGCCACGCGGGGCTGGAGCTGTCGCTGCAGCAGACCTTCGCCAGCCGCTGGACGCTGGCCGGCGCCTACACCTACCTGGCGCGGCGCAATCTCAGCGATGCCAGCGTGCAGTTGACCGACACGCCGCGCCACCGCCTGTTTGCGTCGCTGCAATGGGCGCCCAGCAGCCAATGGAAGCTGCAGGCCACGCTCGAAGCGGAGCAGGGCCGCACCGTGGCGTTCAGCGGATCGGGCCAGACGGCCTACCGCGACCTCGGCGGTTTCGGTATTGCCGGCCTCAAGGCCCAGTGGGCTCCGCGCCAGGACGTGACGGTGGATTTCGGCGTGAACAACCTGGGCGACAAGTGGTATGAACTGGCTGACGGCTACCCCATGCCCGGGCGTACCTGGTTTGTCCATGCCAACTACCGGTTCTGATTTTTTCGCCGGGGGCGCCCGCGACAGCGGGCCCATGTCTTTTGCGAGTGGAGAAGCTTCATGACCACACATCCCCAGGCAGTCCGCATGGCTGCCATCCTCCATGCCGACGACCATTGCGGAGCCGACACCCTGCTGGCAGCCTTTGCGCAATCGCTGCAGCAGTGCGGCTGGCGCATTGGCGGCGTGGTGCACGAGCGGCGCACCGACGCGCAGGGGCGCAAGGGCATGTATTTGCGCGACGTCAACACAGGGCATGAGTTCTGCATTTCGCAAGACCTGGGGCCGCAATCGCAGGCCTGCTGCGTCGATCCGGCGAGCGTGGCCCGGGCCAGCGCCGTGCTGCGCCAGGCGCTGCACGATCGCGTCGATCTGGCCCTGGTCAACCGTTTCGGCGCACTGGAGGCGCAAGGTGGCGGCTTTGCCGCGGAGATGCTGGCGCTGGCCGAGGCCGGCATTCCCTTTTTGACGGTGGTGGCCGACAAGCACCAGGCTGCCTGGCGGCACTTCACCGGCGGCATGGCCGATGCGCTGGCGCCCCATTTGCCGGCGCTGTGCGACTGGTCGGCAACCCTGCCCCGGCAAGCGGTACGGGAAGCGCAGGCATGAAGCGGCGCGACACCCTGCGCTGCCTGGCCGCCGGCCTGGCCGGCGCCGCCGGGTGGCTGCCCCAGGCCCGGGCGCAGGGCGGCGGCGTGATTGCCGCCAGCTTCGGCACGCTGCCCGCTCCCGAGCACGTACGGCGCGTGTTTGCCGCCGGCCCGCCAGCGGGCGTGCTGCTGGCCGTGCTGGTGCCCGGCAAGCTGCTGGGCTGGCCCTTTCAGCTCAGCGATGCGGCGCGCGCCATGCTGGCCCCGGCGCTGCGCGATGCGCCCCTGCTGGGACGCCTGGCGGGGCGGGGCAGCACCATCCCGGTGGAAAAACTGCTGCAGCTGCGTCCCGACCTGATCCTGGACGCGGGCACGGCCGACGCCACTTACATCTCTGCCGCCCGCGCTGCGCACGAGCAGACCGGCCTGCCCTGCGTGCTGACCCATGGCCGCTTGCCCGAGCACGCCGCTCAGCTGCGTACCGTGGGCCACATGGTGGGCGCGGCGCAGCGCGGCGAGCAGCTGGCCGCCTACGCCGAAACCACCCTGGCGCTGGCCGCGCAGGTGCTGCAGTCCACCCCGGCGGAGCAGCGCCCGCGCGTGTACTTTGCCCGCAGCACCGACGGGCTGGAGACGGGGCTTTCCGGCTCGATCAACGTGGAAGTCATCGAGGCCTGCGGCGGGCGCAACGTGGCCGCAGCGGCGGGCAAGGGCTCGCTGGCGCGGGTGTCGCTGGAGCAGGTGCTGGCCTGGAACCCGGACGTGCTCATTACCCAGGACGCGGCCTTTGTGCGCCACGCCCGGCAAGACCCGGCCTGGCAGGCGCTGGCCGCCGTGCGCCAGGGCCGTGTGCACTGCGCCCCCACGCTGCCCTTTGGCTGGCTGGACGGGCCCCCCAGCGTGAACCGCCTGATCGGTGTGCGCTGGCTCGTCGAGCGCCTGTACCCGCAGCACGGCGCCCTGCAAGGCCTGGAGCCCATGCCCCAGGCGGTGCAGCGGTTCTACCGCTTGTTCTACGGTGCCGAACTCTCCAGCGACGCCGTGCAGGCCTTGCTGGGTAACGAAGAAAAATAATGAACAAATTGGCATGTAAGGCCCGTCCATAAAGCGCTTACAGCTATTAAAACGAGAATAAATGACTGCCGTATCCCCCTTGGCCGAGCCGGCCCCGCCGCCTCTTTGGCGCGCGGTCTTGCGCACGCAGCCCCGGGTGGCCTGGGCGCTGGCGGTGGCCCTGCTGCTGGCCGTGGTGATGCTGGCGTTTGCCGTGGGCAAATTTCCGGTGGCGCCGGGGCAGCTGTGGCAGTCGGTGGCCGCGCGCCTGGCGGGACGGGCTTCGGGCCTGCCGCCGGCGGTGGATACGGTGGTGTGGAACATCCGCATGCCGCGCGTGCTGGCCGGGCTGCTGGTGGGCGCGGCGCTGGCGGCCGCGGGCGCGGCGTACCAGGGCATGTTCCGCAACCCGCTGGTCTCGCCCGACATCCTGGGCGTGTCCGCCGGGGCGGGCCTGGGCGCTGTGGCGGGCATCTTCGTGGGCCTGCCGCTGTGGTGGGTGCAGGCGCTGGCCTTCGCGGGCGGGCTGGTGGCCGTGGGGGCGGTGCTGGGCGTGGCGGCGCTGGTGCGCCGGCAAGATCCTGTGCTGGTGCTGGTGCTCACCGGCGTGGCCGTCGGCTCGCTGCTGGGCGGGGGCATATCGCTGCTCAAGCTGCTGGCCGATTCCAGCACGCAGCTGCCCACCATCACCTTCTGGCTGCTGGGCGGGCTGGGTGCCGTTTCGCCGCGCGACCTGGCTGCCACCGCCCCCGCGCTGCTGGTTGGGCTGCTGCCCATGGCGCTGCTGCGCTGGCGCGTCAACCTGCTCAGCCTGGCCGACGAGGAGGCGCAGGCTCTGGGCGTGGCCGTGGCGCGGCTGCGCCTGGTGCTGGTGGCCGGGGCTACGCTGTCCACGGCGGCTGCCGTGTCGCTCACCGGCATCATCGGCTGGGTCGGGCTGGTGGTGCCGCATGTGGCGCGGCTGTGGGTCGGGCCGGAGTTCTCGCGCCTGCTGCCCGCCTCGCTGCTGCTGGGCGGGGGCTTTCTGGTGGCGACCGACACACTGGCGCGCACCCTGGCGCCCATCGAGCTGCCGCTGGGCATCCTTACGGCGTTTGTCGGCGTGCCGTTCTTCCTGTTCGTGCTGGCGCGTTCCGGGGGGCGGGAATGAGCGCAATGAGCGCCGCGCCGGGCCGCCCCAAGCAAGCGAACGCCCCCTCGGGGGGCAGCGATCCACGCGAAGCGGGAGAGCGTGGGGGCATGTCGTGCGCTGCTCCGGTGATGCAAGCCTGCGCGCTGGCCGCCGGCCATGGCACGCGCCGCGTGCTTGCAGACGTGGACTTTGCCCTGCAGCGCGGCGAGGTGCTGTGCCTGCTCGGCCCCAACGGCTGCGGCAAGACCACGCTGTTTCGCACTCTGCTGGGCCTGCTGGCGCCCCTGGCGGGCATGGTGCAGGTGGGCGGCAAGCCCGTGGCGCACTGGGCGCGGGCCGACTTTGCCCGCCACGTGGGCTACGTGCCGCAGGCGCACGCCGGGGTGTTTGCCTACACCGTGCTGGACGTGGTGCTGATGGGCCGCGCCGCACGGGTGGGCCGCTTCGGCGCCCCGTCGCCGCACGACCGCGAGCACGCCCTGCACTGCCTGGCCACCCTGGGCGTGGCGCACCTGCGCGGGCGCAGCTACACCGCCATCAGCGGCGGCGAGCGCCAATTGGCGCTGATTGCCCGCGCGCTGGCGCAGGAGCCCGCCGTGCTGCTGATGGACGAGCCCACCGCCAGCCTGGACTTTGGCAACCAGCTGCGCGTGCTGGAGCACATTGCGCAGTTGCGCGGGCAGGGCATGGCCGTGCTGATGACCACGCACCAGCCCGAGCATGCACTGCGCATTGCCGACCGCATCGCCCTGCTGGGCGGCGGGTGGCTGCAGGCCGTGGGCCGCCCCTGCGACACCGCCACGCCCGAGCGGCTGGCGCAGCTCTACAACGTAAGCCCCCAGGCCGTGGCCCGCGCCCTGGGATCGAATGCGCCACAGGAAACCACCGCATGACGATTGAAGCGATTGACTTTGGCCGCCTCTACCGCGACCACCTGGCCATGACCGCGCGCCCGCGCAAGAACGCCGCCGACTGGGATACCCGCGCCGCCGGCATGGCCAGCAAGGCACTGCGCAGCCGCTACGCGCAGGAGTTCGTGGCGCGGGTGGATCTCGCCGGCGCCCGCTCGCTGCTGGACGTGGGCTGCGGCCCCGGCACCATCGCCCTGGCCGTGGCAGACCGGTTGCAGCAGGTGATCGGCCTGGATTACAGCCCTGCCATGGTGGACGCCATGCAGGCCAAGGCCCAGGATGCAGGCCTGCGCCACGTGCAGGCCTTGCAGCGCGCCTGGGAGGACGACTGGAGCGACCTGCCGCCCTGCGACATCGTGGTCGCCTCGCGCTCGACCACCGTAGCCGACATCGCCGCCGCCCTGGCCAAGCTGCACGCCCAGGCACGCCAGCGCGTGTACCTGACGCACCTGGTGGGCGGCAACTTCATCGACCCGCGCATCCAGGAGGCCGTGGGGCGGCGCGTCCCGTCCATGCCGGACTACATCTACCTCGTCAACATCCTGCACCGCATGGGCATCCACCCGCGCCTGGACTACATCCACAACGAAAACCGCCTGGCCGACGCCAGCGACTTCGTCGACTTTGCCGGCCGCGTGGCCTGGTCCATGGGCGGCCTGTCGGATGCGGAAACTGCCCGCCTGCACGACTGGTACCGCCACACCCCGGCGGGCCAGCGCGAGGGGGCACCGATGCATTGGGCATTCATCGCCTGGGAGAAAACGCCATGCTGACAGCCGCTGCCCCCACCGCCACCCCACCACAACCGGTGCATACGCCCGGCAGCACCTTGCACGAGCTGCACGCCCACGCGCTGCAGCAACTGGGCGCCCAGGGCCTGCAGCAGCTGACCATCCGGCGTGCCGTGCTGGGCCTGTTTTTCACCGGCGTGGAGCTGGACAACGGCGCCGGCGGCCTGTGCGCCACGCCCATCAAGAGCATTCCGCAGGCCGTGTGCTGCCCCAGCTCGGCGCAGGCCATGCCCATTCCCGGCAAGATCAGCGGGCGCAGCGTGGCCGAGGTGCTGCAGGATCTGCACCGCCCGCAGGAACTGGGCCGCGCGCTAGCCATCGCCACGCTCAACGCCGTAGCCGAAACCCTGTGGCAGCGCGGCGGCCCACCTCCAGGCGCCCGGGTGCAGGAGGGCGAAGCCTTCGACCAGCTCGCCATCGATCCCACCGACCGCGTGGTGCTGGTGGGCGCCTTTCCGCCCTACCTGCGCGCGCTGCGCCGGCGTGCGCAGCCCTTTCATGTGCTCGAACTCGACACTTCGGTGCTCAAGCCCGAGGAGCTGCCCTTCCATGTGCCGCCCGAGCGGGCCGGCACCGTGCTGGCGCAGGCCGACGTGCTCATCACCACTGGCACCACGCTCATCAATGGCAGCTTCGAAGGCCTGCTCGCGCCCCTGCGTCCAGGCGTGCAGGTGGCCGTCATCGGCCCCACGGCCACGCTGCTGGCGCCGCCGTTTGCGCGCCGGGGTGTCCGCGTGGTGGGAGGTACCCGCGTGCGCGACGCGCAGACTTTGCTGGACGTGCTGGCCGAAGGCGGCTCGGGCTATCACTTCTTCGGCAAGTCGGTTGATCGGGTGTGCCTGTGTTTGCCCGAGCCGGGATGAGACGCTGGGCTGCGCCGTCTGCGCATGCAGCCCGTGGACTACACTGGCGCCCCCTTTGTGACGGACGAGGATCACCCGCATGCCAGGCAATGACAAACGCATAGAACTCGGCGGTTCGGTCTGGATGACGGTGGGCGGCGAGAACCTGGGCGGCCATGGCCGCGTGGCGCTGTTGGCGCTGGTGGGCGAGCAGGGCTCGATCACCCAGGCGGCCAAGGCCATGGGCATGAGCTACAAGGCCGCCTGGGACGCCATCGACACCATGAACAACCTGGCGGGCGAGCCGCTGGTGCAGCGGCTGACGGGCGGCAAGGGCGGCGGCGGTACGCGGTTGACGGCCCGTGGGGAGCAACTGGTGCGCAACTTCCGGCTCATCGAGGCTGAGCACCGGCGCTTCATCGCGCAGCTGGGCCAGCAGGCGCCACGCATGGCCGACGATTTTCTGTTGATCAAGAGGATGAGTATGAAAACCAGTGCGCGCAATCACTTCGCAGGCAAGGTCACCCGTGTGGTGCAGGGCGCCGTCAACGACGAGATCGAGGTGGAGGTGGGCCCCGACCTGCGCATCGTCGCCATCGTCACGCACGAAAGCGCCGAAGGCCTGGGGCTGGCCGTGGGCGCGCAGGTGTTCGCCCTGGTCAAGGCCTCGTCCATCGTGGTGGTCACCGAGGCCGAAGGCGCGCGCTTCTCGGCGCGCAACTGCCTGGCCGGGACGGTGGCGCGCGTCGTGCCGGGCGCGGTGAACGACGAGGTGGTGATCGACGTGGGCAACGGGGTGTCCCTGGCCGCCATCATCACGCACCAGAGCTGTGCGGCGCTGGGCCTGGCCGAAGGCGCGCGGGTCATGGCGATTTTCAAGGCGTCGAGCGTGATCGTGGGCGCTCCCGCCTGAAAGCCGAAGCCCCCGTCGGTGCGGGGGCTGCGGTCTTGCGTGGCAGGGGGCTCAGGCGTATTCGGCCAGCGCCTTTTTCATCTTCTTCATGGCCGCCACCTCGATCTGGCGGATGCGCTCGGCGCTCACGCCGTATTCGGCGGCAAGCTGGTGCAGCGTCATGCCGCCCGAGCCGTCGTCGTTGACCTTGAGCCAGCGCTCGGCCACGATGCGGCGGCTGCGCTCGTCGAGCGCCGCCATGGCGCTGGCGATGCCATCGGTAGCCAGCATTTCGCGCTGGCGCGACTCCAGCATGGCCGTCGGCTCGTGCGCCGGGTCGGCCAGGAAGGAGATGGGGCCAAAGGCCTGCTCACCGTCGTCGCCGGATGCCGGGTCGAGCAGCACGTCGCCGCCGGACAGGCGCGTTTCCATCTCGATGACTTCCTCGCGCTTGACGTTGAGCTGCTCGGCGACCAGGTCGATCTCGTGCTCGGACAGCGTGGCGCGGTGCGTGTCGGCGTCGGCCGCGCCGGCCTTCAGGCCCTGCTTCATGGAGCGCAGGTTGAAGAACAGCTTGCGCTGCGCCTTGGTGGTCGCCACCTTGACCATGCGCCAGTTCTTCAGGATGTATTCGTGGATCTCGGCCTTGACCCAGTGCATGGCGTAGCTGACCAGGCGCACGCCCTGGTCGGGGTCGAAGCGGCGCACGGCCTTCATCAGGCCGACGTTGCCCTCCTGGATCAGGTCGCCGTGCGGCAGGCCGTAGCCCAGGTACTGGCGCGAGATGGAAACCACCAGGCGCAGGTGCGACATCACCAGGCGGCCGGCGGCGTCCAGGTCGTTGTCCTCTTTGAGCGCACGCGCGTAGCGCTGCTCTTCCTCCGGCGTCAGCAGCGGCAGGCGGTTGACGGCGCTGATGTACGCATCCAGGTTGCCCAGCGGCGGCACCAGCGCCCAGGGATTGGCGGGCGTGAGGGCGGTTGCGGTGGGGGCAGACTGGATGGCCATGACGGGAGTCCTTTCTTGCATGTGGTGCATATTAGCACTCTATGAGAGAGAGTGCTAAAGCACAAAGTTCCTGTGTTTTTACAAGGCATGTCCTACTATTTGCCGATGACCGCATCCTTGCCTCCTGAAATGTCTCCCATCGCCCTGGTCACGACCACCGTGGGGACGGCGGACGATGCCCGGCGCCTGGCCCGGGCCGTGCTGGAGCAGCGCCTGGCGGCCTGCGTGCAGGTGCAGGCCGTGGCCTCGCACTACCGCTGGCAGGGGGCGCTGCACGAGGAGGCCGAGTGGCGCCTGGAGTGCAAGACCACGCCGCAGGCGGTGGCAGCCCTGCTGGCGCTGCTGCGGCACCAGCATCCCTATGAGCTGCCCGAACTGGTGGTGCAGCCGCTGCAGGCCAGCCAGGCGTATGCGCAATGGGTGGCGCAGGAGGTCGCGCAGACAGTGGCGCCGCAAGCAGCGCCGGGCTGACGCCCGCCGCGTCACGCCGTCAGGTCGATCTGCTGCATGGTGCCCACGCTGCCGTCTTCGTTCAGGTAGGCGCTGGTGGCGCGCACGGCGCCCAGCGCCTGGTTGGCGGTGCCGCGCAGGGCGAACGGGGTGGCGCCCGCGCTGAGCGACAGCGCGCCGATGCCGGCCTGCGCCAGCGTGCGCAGCTGCCCGGCGCCGTCGGCCGCGGGCGTCCACACGCCCAGGTACTGGTAGATGGCGTCGCCCTCGTCGATCCAGCCGTTGCCGTCGTCGTCGTGCGCGGCCAGCTCGGCGTAGCCGTCGCCGCTGGCCGGGCCGAACAGCTCCAGGCCGTTGTCCACGCGCTGGTTGTGGTTGCGGTCGAGGGCGAGGTAGCCCCGGTTGCCGGCCAGCAGCGGCACCTGCTCGGCCTGGCCGTCGCCGTCCAGGTCGAAGCCGAAGCGCATGTCCTGCAGTTCGGCGGCGCTGCCGTCGAAGTTCAGGACCAGCGGGTCGGTGGCCTGCGCCGCCGCGCCCAGGCGCAGCGTGGTGGACGATTCCTCGCGCCAGTAGCGCTGCATCTGCAGCTGCACGCTGAAGCGGATCTCCTGCCCGTCGGCGGTGCGCACCACGCCCTGGGCGGACCATTGCGTCAGCTCGGCCTCCTCGTGCACGCTGTGCTGCTCGTAGACCAGGCCTGTGCCCGCGCTGGCGGGGGCGGAGGAGGGTGCGGGTGCGGGCGTTGCGCTGTCCGTGGCGGCGGGCGTGCCGGCGTTCGGCAGGCGCACGGCCTGGGCTGGTATGCCGGTCATGCGTTCGATCAGGTCGCGCAGCAGGGCCAGGCGCGGGGGCAGGCCAGAGGTGCGGTCGCCCTCGGCGCGCTCGGCCCTTGCCGCGCGCCGCGCCGCATGCGCATGGTGCTGCGCTGTGGCCGGGGGGGAGGCGGCGCGCGCCGCCTGGATGCGCAGCCGGGTGCTTTGGGCGCTGCTCTGGCTGGCATGGTGCTGCGCCTGCCATTGGAGGTCGGTCGAGGTGATTTTCATGGCGCTCTCCACAAGGCCGTGTACCGGTATATCGGCAGGCGGCGCACGTGGGTTGAGCGAAAAATTCAGCCTTGCGCCTGCACGCGCTGCTCGAACGCCTCCAGCGGCTCGGGGCGGCCGAACAGGTAGCCCTGGAAGTCGCGGCAGCCGTGCGCCAGCAGGAAGCGGTGGTGCGCCTCGGTTTCCACGCCTTCGGCGACCACGTCCAGGCCCAGCTGCTGCGCCAGGCTGATGATGCCGTGGGCGATGGTGGCGTCGCGCGCGTCCTGCAGCACGCCGCGCACGAAGCCCTGGTCGATCTTGAGCTGGTTGAGCGGCAGGCGCTTGAGGTAGCCCAGGCTGGAGTAGCCCGTGCCGAAGTCGTCCAGCGCCAGCGACAGCCCCAGCGCGCGCAGCGCGCGCATCAGCACGATGACGCCGTCCACGTCCTGCAGCAGCAGGCTTTCGGTCAGCTCCAGCGTGATGCGGGCCGGGTCGGCGCCGCTGGTGTGCAGCAGGCTGCGCACCTGCTCGACAAAGCCTTCCTGGCGGAATTGCCGCGCGCTGACATTGATCGACAGATTGATCTGCGCCAGCAGCGGGTCGGTGCGCCAGCGGGCCTGCTGGCGCAGCGCGGTCTCCAGCACCCACCGGCCCAGCGGCAGGATCAGGCCGGTTTCCTCGGCCACGGGGATGAAACGGCCCGGCGGCACCAGACCTTTGTGCGGGTGCTGCCAGCGTACCAGCGCCTCGGCGCCAATGACGCGGCCGCCTTCGTTGACCTGGGGCTGCAGGTGCAGCACGAACTGCTGCTCGCGCAGCCCCTGGTGCATCGCGGCCTGCAGCTGGGCGCGCTCGGTCACCATGGCCTGCATCGTGGGGTCGAAGAAGCGCAGCGTGTTGCGTCCGTCGTGCTTGGCGCGGTACATGGCCAAGTCGGCCTGTGTGAGCATGTCCTGCGCCGTGGCGCAGGTGTGCACTGCGGTGGTGGCCGCCCCCAGGCTGGCCGTCAGGTGCTGCTCGCGCCCGTCCAGCAGGTAGGGCTCGCGCAGCTGCTCCAGGATTTTCTCGCCCACCAGCCGCACCTGGGCGGCGGCGCGTTCGCGGTCGGCGTCCAGGTTCTGCAGCAGGATGGCGAACTTGTCGCTCTCCAGCCGCGCGGCGGTGTCCTGGATGCGCACGCAGTCCTGCAGGCGTTCGGCGACGGCGCGCAGCAGCACGTTGCCCGCTTCGTGGCCCAGGCTGTCGTTGAGGATCTCGAAGCGGTCCAGATCCACGGTCAGCACCGCCGTGCACAGCCCCGTGCGCGTGCTGCCGGACAGCGACTGCTGCAGCCGGTCGAGCAGCAGGCTGCGGTTGGGCAGGCCGGTCAGGGCATCGAAGTAGGCCATGTGGCGCACCTGCTCCTCGGCCGCCTTGCGCTCGGTCAGGTCGATGTCGATGCAGAACAGCTCGGGCGGGTGGCCTGGTATGTCCACGCGGGTGTGGCTGGAGAACACATCCACCAGCGTGCCGTCCTTGCGCCGCAGCCGCAGCTCTCCCGAGGGAATGGGCGCGCCGTGGGCGAACATGGCGTCGGTGGCCTGGCGTACGGCCTCGTGCATCTCCGGCGGGACGATCAGGTCGAGCAAATTGCGCCCCAGCGCTTCCTGCTCGGTGTAGCCGTAGAGCTGCTCGGACGCCTTGTTCCAGTAGCTGGTGCTGCGGTCGGCGCGGTAGCCCTGCACCGAGATCGAGGGGATGTCGCGCAGCAGCGTGCGAAAGCGCAGCTCCGATTCGCGCAGCGCCTCTTCGACCAGCACCTGCTCGGTGCGGTCGCGTGCCAGAAAGACCACTGCCGGGCGGCCCTGGTAATGTTCCTTGAGCGGCCGGCAGCGCCCCTCGAAGTGGCGCGTGCTGCCCTGGATCTGCAACTGGTAGACGAAGCGCTGCGTCGTGCCGGTGGCGATGCATTCGCCAAAGCGCTGCAGGAAATGCGCGGCCTGCTGCGCCGGCAGGAAGTCGTGCAGGTGCCTGCCGATCAGGTCGCTGGAGGGCGCGGCCAGGGCGGATTCGTCGGCGGTCAGCACCTCCAGGTATTTGCCCTGTTCGTCGATCAGTAGCACCACGTCCGGCATCGCGCCCACGATGGCCTGCAGCCGGGCGGTGCTGCCGGCCAGCGCGCGCTCGGTCGCCAGGCGCCGATCCGCGTCGGCCAGCAGCCAGCCCAGGATGGCGGTGGCCAGGGTGAAGACCAGCACGTAGGGCAGCGCCATCGAATGGTTGATGCGCGCCACGGTGGCGGCGTCCAGCCACTGGAACAGGCCGATCATGGACAGGTGCAGCAGCAGCCCGAAGACCAGCAGCTGCGCCGCGCCTATGCTTACCAGGGCGCGCTGGTGCGCGCGGCGGTAGAGCAGGCCGGCGCCGGCGCTCCAGGCAATGCTCAGCAGGCCCACGGCCATGCCGGCGCCGCCCACGGCGATGCGCTCTGCCGCGGCCATGGCCGCGGCTACCAGGGCCGCGACCGGGCCGCAGAACAACGCCGCCATGCTCAGCACCACCGACCGCGCATCGAAGATCACGCCGGGCGCCAGGCGCAGCGGATGCATCATGCCGATGACGCACACGCCGCCAAACAGCAGCCCGGCCATGGCCGCGCCCAGCATCGGCCGGTGCTGCCACAGGCGCAGCCATACGCCGTGCAGAAAGCACAGTGCCAGCAGCAGGGCTACGCCCTGGGTCAGTTCCAGGAGCATCAGGGGTGCGGAGGTGGGGCCGGGAAAGGCGCCATCATCGTGCAACCCGGCAGGGGCGTAAATAGGGGCGCGTGGCGGGAGGTCAGCCCAGCAGCGCCTGGGCGAACTCGCGCGCGTTGAAGGTTTCCAGGTCCTGCACGCCCTCGCCCACGCCGATGAAGTACACCGGAACGGGGTGCTCCTGCGCGATGGCGGCCAGCACGCCGCCCTTGGCCGTACCGTCGAGCTTGGTCACGATCAGCCCGGTCAGCTGCAGCGCGTCGTCGAAGGCGCGCACCTGGGCCAGCGCGTTCTGGCCGGTGTTGCCGTCGATCACCAGCAGCACCTCGTGCGGTGCACTGGCGTCGGCCTTGGTGACCACGCGGCGGATTTTCTGCAGTTCCTGCATCAGGTGCAATTGCGTGGGCAGGCGCCCGGCGGTGTCCACCAGCACCACGTCCTTGCCGCGCGCGCGCCCGGCGTTGACGGCGTCGAAGCTCACGGCGGCCGGGTCGCCCCCTTCCTGGCTGACGATCTCCACCGTGTTGCGCGTGGCCCATACGCCCAGCTGCTCGCGCGCGGCGGCGCGGAAGGTGTCGGCCGCGGCCAGCAGCACCGACTGGTCGCTGTCGGCCAGGTGCCGGGTGAGCTTGCCGATGGAGGTCGTCTTGCCCGCGCCGTTGACGCCCGCCACCATGATCACCGTGGGCTGGTGCTCGCCGATCACCAGCGGCTTTTCCAGCGGCGCGAGCAGATCGGCCAGCGCGTCGGCCAGCAGCGCCTTGACGGCGGCGGGCTCGGTCGCCTTGGCCTGCTTGACGCGGCGCTTCAAGTCGTCGAGCAGGTGCTGCGTGGCCTTGACGCCGGTGTCGGCCATCAGCAGTGCGTCCTCCAGTTCCTCGTACAGCGCGTCGTCGATCTGCGTGCCGGTGAACACCGTGGCGATGCTGCTGCCGGTCTTGCGCAGGCCGCTGCTCAGGCGCTGCATCCAGCCCTGGCGCTGCTCCTGCATCGGTTTGGGCGTGGGCTGCGGCGCGGTAGGCAGGGCGGGCTCGGGCGCCGCGGCGGGCGCCTGGGCCGCGCCGCCGCCCAGCGACTTGCGCAGCCAGCCCAGGGCGCCGCCCGGGTCGGCGCCGGCGGGCGCCGCCGGTGTGGGTGCAGCCGCGGGCGCAGCAGCGGGTGCGGCGGCCGGTGTGGGCGCGGCCGGTTGCTCGGCAGGGGTTTTTTTCTTGAAAAAGCTGAACATCGCAGGGTTCTTAGAATCGCAGCCATTCTATGAAACGCGCTATCCCCCTTCTGGGCCTGCTGGCCTGCCTGCACGCCGGCGCGCAAACCGCGCCGGCGCTCTCAACGATTGCCCCGCTGGCCAGTACGGCCAGCGGCGCGCAGCAATTCACGCTGAAGAACGGCATGCAGCTCATCGTGCAGCCCGACCACCGCGCGCCCACGGCGGTGCACATGGTGTGGGTGCGCGTGGGCTCGATGGACGAGGTGGACGGCACCTCGGGCGTGGCGCACGCGCTGGAGCACATGATGTTCAAGGGCAGCGCAAAGCTGGCGCCGGGCGAGTTCTCGCGCCGCGTGGCCGCGCTGGGCGGGCAGGAGAACGCCTTCACCACGCGCGACTACACCGGCTTCTACCAGCAGATACCGGCCGCGCACCTGGCCGACGTGATGCGCCTGGAGTCCGACCGCTTCGCCAACAACCAGTGGCCCGACGCCGAGTTCGCCAAGGAAATCGCGGTGGTCAAGGAAGAGCGGCGCATGCGCACCGAGGACAGCCCGCGCGCCGCGCTGATCGAGCAGCTGTACGCCAGCACCTTCATCGCCTCGCCCTACCGCCGCCCGGTGGTGGGCTGGATGAGCGACCTGGACGCGATGGTGCCCGACGACGTGCGCAGCTTCCATGCGCAGTGGTACGCGCCGGGCAACGCCGCCGTGGTGGTGGCCGGCGACGTCGATCCTGCCAAGGTGCTGGCGCTGGCCGAGCAGACCTACGGCGCCATCGCCCCCAAGGCCTTGCCCGCGCGCAAGCCGCGCACCGAGCCCGAGCAGAAGGGCGTGCGCCGCATCGCCTACAAGGCGCCGGCCGAGCAGGCCTACGTGGCGCTGGCATTCCACGTGCCCAGCCTGCAGCGGCTACAGGATCTGACAGCCAGCGACCACGACGCGCTGGCGCTGCTGGCGCTGTCGGCCGTGCTCAGCGGCTACGACGGCGCGCGGCTGGAGCGCACGCTCACGCAGGGCGCGGATCGCGTGGCCGACAGCGCCGGCAGCAACGCCTCCATCCTGGGGCGCGGGCCGTCGCTGTTCATGCTCTCGGGCGTGCCGGCCAAGGGCAAGAGCGCGGCGCAGGTCGAGGCCGCGCTGCGCGCCGAGATCGCCCGCGTGGCGCAGGACGGCGTCAGCGCCGCCGAGCTGGCCCGCGTCAAGACGCAGTGGGCCGCGTCCACCATCTACGCGCGCGATTCGCTGTACGCGCAGGCCAGCGACCTGGGCAGCAACTGGGTGCAGGGCCTGCCGCTGGACGCCGACGCCATGCTGCTCCAGCTGCTGCGCGACGTGACGCCCGCGCAGGTGCAGGACGTGGCGCGGCGCTACTTTGGCGACGACCAGCTCACCGTCGCCACGCTGGAGCCCCAGCCCGTGGCGCAGCAGCGCAAGCCCGCGGCGGGCGCGGGCGCCAGCGGCGATCGCATGCGTTGAGCACAGTCAGGGATTTGGCATGAAAACAATCAAAACAATAGCTGCTCGCGCTTTTCTGGTAAGTGCTGGAGCCATATTTTTATCTCAATCCGCGTGGGCGCTGCTGCCCATTGAGCACTGGAGCGAGGACAACGGCGCGCGCGTCTGGCTGGTGCAAAGCCCGGCGATTCCCATGGTGGACGTGCAGGTGGACTTCGACGCCGGCAGCCGGCGCGACCCGGCCGCGCAGGCCGGCCTGGCCAGCGCCGTGGCGCTGATGACGTCCAAGGGCGTGCAGGCCGGCGGCGCGCAGGAGCCCGCGCTGGACGAAAACCAGCTGGGCGAGGCCTGGGCCGACCTGGGCGCCAGCTTCGACGCCGGCGCCGGCCACGACGCGCTGGTGTTCTCGCTGCGCTCGCTGACCGACCCGGACCTGCTGGGCCGCGCCGTGCAGCTGGCCGCGCGCCAGCTGGGCCAGCCCAGCCTGGACGCGGCCATCTGGCAGCGCGAGCGCGAGCGCTGGCAGGCCGCCATCGCCGAATCCGACACCCGCCCGGCCACCGTGGCCGCCAAGGCGTTCGCCGCGCAGGTCTACGGCAGCCATCCCTACGGCCAGCGCGCCAGCGCCGCGACCCTGGCGCGCATCGGCGTGGCCGACATGCAGGCGCTGCGCCAGCGCGCGCTGCAGGCCTGCCGGGCGCGCGTGAGCATCGTCGGCGCGCTCGACCGCGCGCAGGCGCGCCAGCTGGTGCGCACGCTGCTGGCGCGCCTGCCCGCGCCCGACCCGGCCAGCTGCCAGGCGCTGCCCGAGGTGGCGCCGGTGGCGCCGCTCCAGGAGTCCGCGCGCGAGGACATTCCCTTCGCCTCGGCGCAGGCGCATGTGCTCATCGGCCAGCCGGGCTTTGCGCGGCGCGACCCGGACTTCCTGGCGCTGCTGGTGGGCAACCACATCCTGGGCGGCGGGGGCTTCACCTCGCGCCTGACCGAGGAGGTGCGCGAAAAGCGCGGCCTGAGCTACAGTGTGTACAGCTCCTTCTCGCCGGGCCTGAACGCCGGCGCCTTTGCCGTCGGCCTGCAGACGCGCCCCGACCAGGCCGCCCAGGCCGTGGCCGTGACGCAGCAGGTGCTGGCGCGCTTCGTGGCCGAAGGCCCGACCGAGGCCGAGCTGCGCGCCGCCAAGGCCAACCTGATCGGTGGCTTCGCGCTGCGCCTGGACAGCAACCGCAAGCTGCTGGGCAACGTGGCCAACATCGCCTGGAACGGCCTGCCGCTGGACTACCTGGAGCACTGGACGGACCGCGTGCAGGCGCTCACCGTGGCCGACGTGCGCGCCGCCATGCAGCGCAAGCTCCAGCCTGGGCGCATGGTCACCGTGGTGGTGGGCGCGCAGCCCGCCGCGCCCGCCAAGGACACGCCATGAGGCGCGCCGCCCCCGGCAGGGCTGCCCCCGGCAAGCCTGCGGCGGCGCCCCGGCCAGCGCCTGCCGGTGTGGGCCGGGGCGCGGGCGAGGTGCGCATCATCGGCGGGCTGTGGAAGCGCACCCGCCTGCCCGTGCCCAGCCGCCCGGGCCTGCGCCCCACGCCCGACCGGGTGCGCGAGACGCTGTTCAACTGGCTCGGCCAGGATCTGACCGGCTGGCACTGCCTGGACGCCTTTGCCGGGACCGGCGCGCTCGGGCTGGAGGCCGCCTCGCGCGGCGCGGCGTCGGTGCTGCTGGTCGAGCAGGACGGCGACCTGGCCGCGCGCCTGGAGCAGCACGCCGAGCGCCTCAAGGCCGCCAGCGTGCGCGTGCGCCGGGGCGACGGCCTGGCGCAGCTGGCGCAATGCGCGCCGGCCAGCCTGGATCTGGTGCTGATCGATCCGCCGTTCGGCAGCGAGCTGTTCGCGCCCGCGCTCCAGGCCGCGCGGCAGGCGCTGGCGCCCCAGGGGCGGGTGTACCTGGAGGCGCCGGTGGAGTGGACCGACGAGGCGCTGGCGCCGCTGGGCCTGGTGCGGCTGCGGCATCTGCGCGCCGGGGCCGTGCACGCGCACCTGCTGGGCTGCTGACGCCTGCCTACTGCGCCAGCGACCGGCGCAGGTTGTCGCGTGCGGCCTGTTCCAGCTGCGCGCGCAGCGCCTCGGTGGCGTAGAGCGGCTGGCGCGCCAGAAAGCTGCCCAGCACCGCGCGGCGCTTGCGCCGGTACAGCCAGGCCGGCACCCAGGCGTATTCGCGGCGCACCTGCTCCTCGTACTGGGCAAAGCGCGCGGGCGGCGCGCCCAGGATGGACAGGTCGATGTCGACGATCAGCCGCTCGTCGGGCGTGGCGGGCAGGGCCGCGTGGGCCGTGGCCATCACGAGCGCACCCACGCGCTGCGCTACCGCCGGCGCCGCGCCGGCGTCCTCCAGCGCCCGCTGCGCCCACAGCGCGCTGAGCCGCTCGTTGTCGTGGCGCCTGGGCTGGTAGACGGCGTCGTGCAGCCACAGCGCCAGCTCGACCTCGCCGGGGTGCTGGGCTAGGTGGCGGCAGGCGGCCAGCCGCTCCAGGCATTCGTGCAGGTGCTGCAGCGTGTGGTAGTGGCGCTGCGGCTGGCGGTAGGCGCGCAGCAGCGCGGCCTGCAGGCCGGCGGCGGGGAGCACGCCCAGGGCCTGCCAGCAGTGCTGCCAGGATGGTGCGAAGAGCTCGTCGTCGAGTTGGGGCGTGGTGGCATGCGTCGTCATGGCGGGTGGCGTCGTGGTCTGTGCCGTGGGGCGGATAATCGTACCGATTTCACTTTCAGCCACAACCCGCCATGCCCGATCATCGCATCGCCGTCTACCCCGGAACGTTCGACCCCATCACCCTGGGGCACGAGGACATGGTGCGCCGCAGCGCGCAGCTGTTCGACCAGGTGGTCGTGGCGGTGGCCATGGCGCACCACAAGAAGACGCTGTTCACGCTGGACGAGCGCATGGACATGGCGCGCCAGGTGTTCGCCGACTGCCCGCAGGTGCGCGTGCTGCCGTTCGACGGCCTGGTGACGGCATTTGCCGCCGCGCAGGGCGCCTGCGCCATGGTGCGCGGGCTGCGCTCGGGCACCGACTTCGACTACGAATTCCAGCTCGCCGGCATGAACCGCGCGCTGCTGCCGCAGGTGCAGACGCTGTTCCTGACCCCCGACAGCCGCTACCAGGCCATCAGCAGCACGCTGGTGCGCGAGATCGCCACGCTGGACGGCGACGTGGCGCAGTTCGTCTCGCCCGTAGTGCTGGAGCGCCTGCTGCTGCGCCTGGGCAAGAAGTAAAAAAACAATAGCTGTTTACGCTTGAAAACAAACGAATTCAGATGGTTTCATATCTGAGTTTGGCTTGTATCAAGCGCAGTCAGCTCTGTTTTTGATTGTGCCCCTGGCCGCACACCGGGCCGCACACTTGGCAATGGGCATCGCGCGCCACGCGCATCTCGCTCCATTGCATGCTGCGCCCGTCGAGCATCAGCAGCCGCCCGGCCAGCGGCTCGCCCACGCCGGCGATGAGCTTGAGCGCCTCGGCCGCCTGCATCGCGCCGATGATGCCGACCATGGGGGCGAACACGCCCATGGTGGCGCAGGCCACTTCCTCGAACTGCGCGTCGGGCGCGAACAGGCAGGCGTAGCAGGGCGCGCCGTCGCGGCGCGTGTCGTAGACCGAGATCTGCCCGTCGAAGCCGATGGCCGCGCCCGCCACCAGCGGGCGGCGCGCGTGCACGCAGGCGGCGTTGATGGCCTGGCGCGTGCGGTAGTTGTCGGTGCAGTCGAGCACCACGTCGGCGCCGGGCACCAGCGCGGCCAGGCGCGCCGCGTCCACGCGCTCGGCCAGGCAGTGCACGGCCACCTGCGGGTTGATGGCGGCCAGGGCCTGTGCGGCCGATTGCACCTTGGGCTGGCCCACGCGGTCGCTGGTGTGCGCGATCTGGCGCTGCAGGTTGGTCAGGTCCACCACGTCGTCATCGACCAGCGTGATGCGCCCCACGCCGGCCGACGCCAGGAACAGCGCCGCCGGCGAGCCCAGGCCGCCGGCGCCGATGACGAGCGCGTGCGCCGCCAGGATGCGCTCCTGCCCCTCGATGCCGATGGCGTCGAGCATGATGTGGCGCGAGTAGCGCAGGAGCTGGTCGTCGTTCATGGTGCTGTGTGCCGGCGTAAAAAAGGCCGGGCGCGCGGCCCGGCCTGTGGTCATGCCGCAGGGCTCATTCCTGGGTTTTTTCTTCGGGCTTGCGCTCGGTCAGCGTCTTGCTGGCCACCACGGTCTGGCCCTTGAGCTGGTTGAGCGCCTGCTGCAGCTGGAAGTCCTTGTCCGAGCCGAACTCGGGCAGGCGGCGTTCGGCCTCGGGCTTCTTCAGCTCTTCCTCCAGGCGCTTGCGGGCTTCCTCGCGCTCCTTCTCGTGGGCCTTTTCCTCGGCTTCGAGCTTGGCCGTGTCCACCTGGTTGTTGCTCAGGTGCTTTTGCAGATCCACCTCGCGCACGCGCAGCGCGGCGTACAGGTCGCCCTCGGCGGTCTCGTCGAGCATCACGTCGGGCACGATGCCGGTGTTCTGGATCGAGCGGCCCTTGGGCGTGTAGTAGCGCGCCGTGGTCAGCTTGATGCCGGTGTCCGGGCCCAGCGGGCGCACGGTCTGCACCGAGCCCTTGCCGAAGGTCTGGCTGCCCATGATGGTGGCGCGCTGGTAGTCCTGCAGCGCGCCGGCCACGATCTCGCTGGCCGAGGCCGAGCCGCCGTTGACCAGCACCACCAGCGGCACGTTCTTGAGCGCCGCCGGCAGGCGCGCCAGCGGGTTGCCGTCGCCGCGGCGCAGGTAGAACTCGGGCGAGGCCTTGAACGAGGCCTTGCTCTCGGGCAGCTGGCCGTTGGTGCTGACCACGGTCACGTTCTCGGGCAGGAAGGCGGCCGACACGGCGATGGCCGCGTCCAGCAGGCCGCCCGGGTCGTTGCGCAGGTCGAGCACCAGGCCCTTGAGCTGCGGCTCCTTCTGGTAGATCTCCTCGATCTTGCGCGCGAAGTCGTCCACCGTGCGCTCCTGGAACTGCGACAGGCGCACCCAGGCGTAGCCCGGCTCGATGACCTTGCCCTTGACCGACTGGGTCTTGATCTCCTCGCGCGTGACGGTGACGGGGAAGCTCCGGTTCTCGTCCTTGCGGAACACCGTCAGCGTGACCTTGGTGCCGCGCTCGCCGCGGATGCGCTTGACCGCGTCGCTCAGCGCCAGGCCGCGCACGGCGGTGTCGTCGATCTTGGTGATCAGGTCGCCGCTCTTGAGGCCGGCGCGGTCGGCGGGCGAGCCCTCGATGGGCGAAACCACCTTGATCAGGCCGTCCTCCTGCGTGATCTCGATGCCCACGCCGACGAACTTGCCCGTCGTGCCCTCGCGGAATTCCTTGAACGACTTCTTGTCGAAGTACTGCGAGTGCGGATCGAGCCCCGCGACCATGCCCGAGATGGCGTCGGTGATGAGCTTCTTGTCGTCGGTCGGCTCGACGTAGTCGGTCTTGATCAGGCCGAACACGGCCGACAGCTGCTGGATTTCCTCCAGCGGCAGCGGCACCATCGCGCCGCGCGCCATGGTCTGCAGCGACACCGTGGTGAGCGCCCCGGCCATGACGCCGACTGAAATCCACCCTGCAATCTTGAGTTTCTGGCCCATAAAGCACCTTTGCCGATTCGATATTGCATTTGGAGGGGCGGGCCGCCCAGCGGTTCCCGGCGCCTCCAGCCTCCCAGTGTGCCTGGTTTTCAGGCCTTGCCCTGCGTGGCCACGGCAGCGGCGGCCTTGGCAGCGGCCTCGGCGTCGCCCAGATAGTAGTGGCGCAGGGGGCGCAGCGCCTCGTCCAGCTCGTAGACCAGCGGGATGCCGTTGGGGATGTTCAGCCCCACGATGTCCGCGTCGCCGATGCCGTCCAGGTACTTGACGAGCGCGCGGATCGAGTTGCCGTGCGCGGCGATAAGCACGCGCCGGCCCGCGCGGATGGCGGGCGCGGCGGTGTCGTTCCAGAACGGCAGCACGCGCGCCACCGTGTCCTTGAGGCACTCGGTCAGCGGCACCTGCCCGGGCTCCAGGTGGGCGTAGCGGATGTCGCCGCGCTCGCTGCGCGGGTCGGCAGCGTCCAGCGCCGGCGGCGGTGTGTCGTAGCTGCGCCGCCACACCAGCACTTGCTCGTCGCCGTATTGCCTGGCCGTCTCGGCCTTGTTCAGGCCCTGCAGCGCGCCGTAGTGGCGCTCGTTCAGGCGCCAGCTGTGCGTGACCGGCAGCCAGGTGCGGTCCATTGCGTCCAGGCAGTGCCACAGCGTATGCGTGGCACGCTTCAAGACGCTGGTGTACGCCAGGTCGAACTCGTAGCCCTCGGCGCGCAGCAGCTGGCCGGCCTGCCTGGCCTGCGCCACGCCGGTGGGCGTCAGTTCGACGTCGGTCCAGCCGGTGAAGCGGTTTTCCAGGTTCCAGGTGGATTCGCCATGGCGAATCAGAACGAGTTTGTGCATGGTGTCCCTAGGGCTGTCAGGTCAAAAACCTAGCATTTTAGAATTACCCACTTTGTACTTGCCAAGGAATGCCGTGAATTTCATCCTCGAGAATTGGTATCTGTTCGTCCTGGTCATCGCTTCGGGCGCCATGCTCGCCGCCCCCATGCTCAAGGGCGGCGCCATCGGCGGCCTGAGCGCGGCCCAGGCCGTGCAGCTCATCAACCGCGAAAAGGCGGTGGTGATCGACATCTGCGAGCCCGAGGAATTCGCCGCCGGCCATGTGGGCGGCGCCAGGAACATTCCGCTGGCGCAGCTGTCCGAGCGCCTGCCGCAGACGGTCAAGAACAAGGCGCTGCCGGTCATCCTGGTATGCGCCAAGGGCGCGCGCGCGGCACGCGCGGCCGGCGTGGCCAAGGGCCTGGGCTACGAGCGCGCCCAGCCCTTGTCCGGCGGCCTGGCCGCCTGGAAGGAGGCGAACATGCCTATTGAAAAAAGCTGAGCCGCACAGCAACTGTGTCCGATACCGCACCCTGAAGGTTTTAGCCATGCAACCCGTGAAGATGTACACCACCGCCGTCTGCCCCTACTGCATACGCGCCAAGCAACTGCTCAAGTCGCGCGGCGTCGAGCAGATCGAGGAGATCCGCGTCGACCTGGACGCCGCCGCGCGCCAACACATGATGGAGGTGACCGGCCGGCGCACCGTGCCGCAGATCTTCATCGGCCAGACGCACGTGGGCGGCCACGACGACCTGGTGGCGCTCGATGGCCGTGGCGCCCTGATGCCGCTGCTGGCCGATTGATGCCGTCATAATCCCCAGCCTGGAGCCCGCCGCGGGAGTCGATCCCGCCAGCGGGCTTTGCCTTGTTTCACAAAACCCTTTGGCGCAGCATCCCCCTGCATAGAAAGACCGACACCATGGCCGACCAAGAAAACCCCGTGTTCCAGATCCAGCGCGTATATCTCAAGGATATGTCGCTGGAGCAGCCCAACTCGCCCGCCATCCTGCTCGAACAAGAGCAGCCGAACGTGGATATCCAGCTGGGCGTGGAAGCCAACCCGGTGGCTGAAGGCATCTTCGAAGTGGCGGTGCGCGCCACGGTGCAGACCAAGATCGGCGAGAAGACCGTGTTCCTGGTCGAGGCCAAGCAGGCCGGCATCTTCGAGATCCGCGGCGTGCCCGAGGAGCAGATGGGCATGGTCATCGGCGTGGCCTGCCCGCAGATCGTCTACCCCTACCTGCGCGGCAACGTGGCCGACGTGGTCACGCGCGCGGGCTTCCCGCCCGTGCACCTGGCCGAGATCAACTTCCAGGCCATGTACGAGCAGCAGCAGGCCGCGCAGGCCGAAGCCGCCAACACCACGGCGCAATAAGGCAACGCTGCAATGGATCCGCGGCCGAGGCCGCTTCCACCGCAACCGTGCGGCGTGGAAGCAGCCTCGGCCGTTTTGTTTTATCTAAAAAAGTGGATGAAAGGCCCATGGATAAAGCGCAAAAAGCTATCAAGATAGTAGTTCTTGGCGCAGGCGCCTGGGGCACGGCCCTGGCCATGAGCGCGGCCGCGCACCCCGCTGGCCACGGCGTCACGCTGTGGGCGCGCGACGCGGCGCAGGCCGCCGCCATGCAAGCCCGGCGCTGCAACAGCCGCTACCTGCCGGGGCTGGCCTTCCCGCCCACGCTGCAGATGGCCGGCGGCGACCCGCTGGCGCTGCTGGCGGGCGCACAGCTGGTCATCGTGGCCACGCCCATGTCGGCGCTGCGCGGCATGCTCGGCCTGCTTGCCGGCTGCGGCGCGCCCGTGGCCTGGCTGTGCAAGGGCTTCGAGGCCGGCACCGGCCTGCTGGGCCACGAGATCGGCGCCCAGGTGGCGCCGGGCCTGGTCAGCGGCGTGCTCAGCGGCCCCAGCTTCGCGCAGGAAGTGGCGCAGGCGCGCCCCACCGCGCTGGTGGCCGCCAGCGCCGACGCTGCGCTGTGCGACCTGCTGGTGGCGGCGCTGCACAGCAGCAGCCTGCGCGTGTACGCCAACGACGACGTGGTGGGCGTGGAGGTGGGCGGCGCGGTCAAGAACGTGCTGGCGATCGCCACCGGGCTGTGCGACGGCCTGCAGCTGGGGCTGAACGCGCGCGCCGCGCTGGTCACGCGCGGCCTGGCAGAGATGACGCGCCTGGGCCTGGCGCTGGGCGCGCGCGCCGACACCTTCATGGGCCTGTCGGGCATGGGCGACCTGGTGCTGACCGCCACCGGCGACCTGTCGCGCAACCGGCGCGTGGGCCTGCTGCTGGCGCAGGGCCGGAGCCTGGCGCAGGCCACGGCCTCGCTCGGCCACGTGGCCGAAGGCGCCTACAGCGCGCGCACCGTGCTGGCGCGCGCGCAGGCGCTGGGCGTGGACATGCCCATCAGCGAGGCCGTGGTGCAACTGCTGGATGCGCGCCTGACGCCGGCGCAGGCTGTCGAGCAGCTGATGGGGCGCGATCCGGCGCACGAGGGGGCGTAGCCGCCGCCGGCCTGAGGCGGGGCGCGCGCAGGTGAGGAAGGCCGCTCAGCCCTTCAGCCCCGCCAGCAGCACCTGCACCATGCGCTGCACGTTCTCGGCCGCGGGGATGCGCTCGAACCAGGGGTCGGCCTCCAGCGTGATGCGCAGCGACGTGATGCCGTGCAGCGCCTCCCACAGCAGCTGGGCCGTGGCGTCCACGGCGCCGGGCGCCGGCGTATCGCCGGCCAGCTCGCGCAGCAGGCTGGCGGCTACGCCGTACGCCAGGTCGTAGGCCTGCTGGCGCGGGTTGCCGTGTTCGCTGGCCATGTCTGCGACGGGCATCGCGGGGCGCGGCTCCATGAACATCAGGCGGTACGACTGCGGGTGCGCCACGCCAAACGCCACGTAGGCCTGCGCCACGCGCATCAGCGCGTCGCGCGCGTCGCCGGCGCCGTGCAGCGCCTGCTGCAGGTGGCGCGAGAAGCGCTTGAGGTCGTCGTCCAGCGCGTGGGCGATGAGCGCCGCCTTGTCCGGGAACATGGCGTAGACCACGGTGGTGGACATGCCCACCATGTTGGCTACGGTGCGCATGGTCACGGCCGTGGCGCCGCCCTTGCTCAGCAGCTTGCGCGTGGCGGCCAGCAGATCGCGCCGGCGCAGCTGCAGCTCGGCGGCGCCCGGCCGGACGCGCTTGCGCGGTGCGGCCGGGGCGCCGGGGCCGGCGGCCTCCTGGCCGGCGGCGGGGCGCGGTGGGGCTTTGCTCATAGCCGCATTGTGCAGGACGGTGCGCCGCTGGCAAAGAGCCGGGAATGCGGAAAGATACGCGAGCGGGGCGGCATGCAACTGGCGCGCCCCAGGCCAGGGCGCGCAGCGCAGGGGGTGTTCCCTATCAGAACTCCAGGTTGTCGATCAGCCTTGTCTCGCCCAGCCGCGCCGCCGCCAGCGCCACCAGGGTGCCGGCCTGGGGCTGGCCCTGCGGCGCCTGCAGGTCGCTGCGCTGGCGCACGGTGATGTAGTCGGGCGCCCAGCCCTGCGCGCGCAGCTGCTCTGTGGCCTGCGCCTCCAGCGCGGCCAGGTCGGCGCCGGGGCGCAGGGCGGCTTGTGCCAGCGCGGCCAGCGCCTGGCTCAGCTGCACCGCCTGCTGGCGCTGCTGCGTGCCCAGGTAGCCGTTGCGCGAGCTCAGCGCCAGGCCGTCGGCGGCGCGGCAGGTCTCGCCGGCGACGATGTCCACCGGCAGGGCGAACTGCGCTGCCATGCGCCGCAGCACCATCAGCTGCTGGTAGTCCTTCTTGCCGAACACGGCCGCGCCCGGGCTGCCGGCGAAGACGCAGGCAAAGAGCTTCATCACCACGGTGCACACGCCGGTGAAGAAGCCGGGCCGGAAGTGCCCCTCCAGCAGGTCGGCCAGCAGCGGGTCGGGCTGCAGCTTGAAGGTCTGCGGCTCGGGGTAGAGGTCTTTCTCGCTGGGCGCGAAGAGCACGTCGCAGCCGGCCGCGCGCAGCTGCTCGGCGTCGGCCTGCAGCGTGCGCGGATAGCTGTCGAAGTCTTCGTGCGGCAAGAACTGCAGGCGGTTGACGAAGATGCTGGCGACCAGCACGTCGCCCAGCGGTTTGGCCTGGCGCACCAGGGCCAGGTGGCCGGCGTGCAGGTTGCCCATGGTGGGCACGAAGGCGGGGCGCCCGCGCCCCGCCAGGGCGGTGCGCAGGTCGGCGATGGAGTGAACGATTTGCATGGGGAGGGCCAGACGGGCGGGGATGTGATTACCAGGCGTGCACGGCGTCATCCGGGAAGCTGCCGCTCTTGACGGCCTGCACGTAGGCCGCCATGGCACCCTTGACGCTGCCCGCGTCTTGCATGAAGTTGTGCACGAAGCGCGGCATTTTGCCCAGGTTCATACCCAGCATGTCGTGCAGTACCAGCACCTGGCCGGCCGTGCCCTTGCCGGCGCCTATGCCGATGGTGTGGCAGTGCGGCAGTTCCTGCGTGAGCGCGGCGGACAGGGCGGCGGGCACCATCTCCAGCACCAGCATGGCGGCGCCCGCATCCTGCAGTTCCAGCGCGTGGCGGCGCAGCGTGGCGGCACCGTCGTCGCCGCGGCCCTGCACGCGGTAGCCCCCCAGGGCGTGCACGGTCTGCGGTGTCAGACCCAGGTGGGCGCAGACGGGGATGCCGCGCTCGACCAGAAACTGCACCGTGGGGGCGGTCCAGCCGCCGCCTTCGAGCTTGATCATGTGCGCGCCCGCCTGCATCAGCCGGCTGGCGCTGCCGAGCGCCTGTTCGCGCGACTCGTGGTAGCTGCCGAAGGGCAGGTCGGCCACGATCCAGGCCGTGCCCTGCACGCGGCGCACGCCGCGCGCCACGCTCTCGGTGTGGTAGGCCATGGTGTCGAGCGATACGCCCACGGTGCTGGGCAGCCCCTGGCAGACCATGCCCAGCGAGTCGCCCACCAGGATGCATTCGACGCCCGCCGCGTCGGCCACGGCGGCGAAGGTGGCGTCGTAGGCGGTCAGCATGGTGATTTTTTCGCCCGCCGCGCGCATCTGCGCCAGGCGCGGCAGGCTGACGGGGCGGCGCTGCGGCAGCGGCGAGGCGGGGGGCAGGGTGCCGTAGGGGGTGCCGGGTTGGGCTGGGTGGCTGGTCATGGCAGAGGAGGGGGTATTTGGGGAAACCGGCGCGAGTCTATGCCATGCGGCTATCCTTATGGCCCCCGATAAGTCCCCTCTGTGAAACCGTGATGACTCCTGACCCCATTGCCGCCCAGGTGCGCCAAGACGTAGAACGTGCGCTGCAAGAAGACGTGGGCAGCGGCGACCTGACCGCATCCCTGATCCCCGAAGGGCGCCGCGCGCATGCGCGCATCCTGGCGCGCGAGTCGGCCGTGGTCTGCGGCGCGCCCTGGGCCGAGGCGGCGCTGCGCGCGCTCGACCCCGCCGTGCAACTGACCTGGCGCGTGGCCGAGGGCCAGCGCTGCGCGCCCGACGAGGTGGTGCTGGAGATGCAGGGCGACGCCCGCGCGCTGCTGTCGGCCGAGCGCACGGCGATCAACTTCCTGCAGCTGCTGTCGGGTGTGGCGACCAAGACCGCTACTTATGTGGATGCCGTCAAGGGCACGCGCGCGGCCATCGTCGATACGCGCAAGACCATTCCCGGCCTGCGCCTGGCGCAGAAGTACGCCGTGCGCGTGGGCGGTGGCGTGAACCACCGCATCGGTCTGCACGACGCGGTGCTGATCAAGGAGAACCACATCGCCGCCGCCGGGGGCATTGCGCCCGTGCTGCGGGCGGCCCAGGCCGCGGCGGCGCAGGCGGCGTTCATCGAGATCGAGGTCGAGACGCTGGCGCAGCTGCGCGAGGCGCTGGACGCCGGCGCCAAGATGGTGCTGCTCGACAACATGCCCTTGCCCATGCTGCGCGAGGCCGTCTCCATCAACGCCGGGCGCGCCATCCTGGAGATTTCGGGCGGCGTCACGCTCGACGGCCTGCGCGCCCTGGCCGAGACGGGGGTGGATCGTATCTCCGTCGGCGGGCTGACCAAGGACGTGAAGGCGACCGATTTTTCCATGCGTATCGAATGAACAACCCCCCTGAGTCGCTGCGCGCCTTCCCCCCCGCTCTCGCATTGCTGCGCAATGCGGGCAGGGGGACGCAGCCCTCGCTGCGGTGCGGCCCTTGCTCGGCTGCCCTGGCCTGGGGCGCGCCGGTTTCATGCGATGCGGGTGGCGCGTAGCGCCGTGGATCAACTGAAATGAATACCCCGATGACCATCAAAGAAGTCGAGTACGAGCAGCCCGCCGAAGGCTCTGTCTGTAGCACCAAGCACGCCTGGGCGCGCGTGCCGCCCGAGCTGAGCCAGGACGAGCGCGCCGCGCTCAAGGACACAATCCGCCGGCTGCTCAAGGAAAAGAACGCCGTGATGGTGTCGCACTACTACGTGCACCCGGACCTGCAGGATCTGGCCGAGGAGACCGGCGGCATCGTCAGCGACTCGCTGGAGATGGCGCGCTTCGGCCGCGACCACGCGGCGCAGACGCTGGTGGTGAGCGGCGTGCGCTTCATGGGCGAGACGGCCAAGATCCTGAGCCCCGAGAAAACCGTGCTGATGCCCGACCTGGACGCCACCTGCTCGCTCGACCTGGGCTGCCCGGCGCCCGAGTTCAGCGCCTTCTGCGACGCGCACCCCGACCGCACCGTGGTGGTCTACGCCAACACCAGCGCGGCGGTCAAGGCGCGCTCGGACTGGCTGGTCACGTCCAGCTGCGCGCTCGACATCGTGCGCGCGCTCAAGGACGCGGGCCACAAGATTCTGTGGGCGCCGGACCGCCACCTGGGCGGCTACATCCAGCAGCAGACCGGCGCCGACATGGTGTTCTGGAACGGCGCCTGCATCGTGCACGACGAGTTCAAGGCCTTCGAGCTGGAGGACTTGAAGCGCGCCCACCCCCACGCCAAGGTGCTGGTGCACCCCGAGAGCCCGGCCGAGGTCATCGCCCTGGCCGACGCCGTGGGCTCGACCAGCGCCATCCTGAAGGCCGCGCGCGAACTGGACGCGCAGGAGTTCATCGTCGCCACCGACAACGGCATGATGCACAAGCTGCGCCAGCTCAACCCCGGCAAGACCTTCTACGAGGCGCCCACCGCCGGCAACAGCGCCACCTGCAAGAGCTGCGCGCACTGCCCCTGGATGGCGATGAACGGCCTGGCCGACGTGGCCCGCGTGCTGCAGACGGGGGCCAACGCCATCCACGTGGACCCGGCCATCATCCCGCGCGCGCGCCAGCCCATCGACCGCATGCTGGCGTTCACCGCCGCGCTCAAGAGCGGGCAGGCGCCGGGCAGCCTGGTGCCGCACCTGGGCGCTGCTTGAAAAGCATAGCTGCTTGCGCTTGATGAAAGCCAGTTTCAGATATTTTTGTATTTGAAATCGTTGTTGAACAAGCGCAAACAGCTATCAATTATTATGCTACAACGGCGGGAACGGCCCGGGCCACTGTGCCTGCCAGGCGATTGCACGTGCACTCCTTGATCGACTTCAGCGACCCGCGCGACGACGCCGCGCCGCGCCTGCGCCACGCCTTTGCCGCGCCGCGCGCGGTGCTGGCCGCCCATGCGCCGGGCGAGCTGCGCGCCGTGCTGGACGCCGTGCAGGCCGCCGCGCAGGCCGGCCGGTGGTGCCTAGGCTGGCTGGCCTACGAGGCCGCGCCGGCGTTCGACGCCGCGCTGGCCGTGCACGCGCCCGAGGCCGGCATGCCGCTGGCCTGGTTTGCCGTGTACGACGCGCCCCGGCCCTGGCCGTCCGATCCGCCCCCCGGCGCCGCCAGCGTGCAGTGGGGCGCCGGCCCCGGGCGCACCGGCTTCGACGCCGCGCTGGCGCGCATCCAGCAAGGCATAGCCGCCGGGCGCTACTACCAGGTCAACTACACCGCGCCGGTGGCCGGCGTGCTGCAGGCGGGCGACGCGCGCGCGCTGTTCGCCGCGCTGCAGCGCGCGCAGCCGGGCGGCTACGCGGCGCATATCGACATGGGCAGTGCGGACGATGAGGGCGACGAGGGCGATGAGGGCGGCGCAGGCGATGAACGCCGCACCGGGCGCCACCTGCTGTCGGTCTCGCCCGAGCTGTTCTTCGACTGGCGCGCCGGCGCGGACGGCGCCGGCCCCATTCTGGCGCGCCCCATGAAAGGCACGGCCCCGCGCGCCGCCGCGCCCGAGCAGGACGCGCTGCACGCCGCCCAGCTGGCCGCCAGCCCCAAGGAGCGCGCCGAGAACGTGATGATCGTCGACCTGCTGCGCAACGACCTGTCGCGCATCGCCGCGCCGCACAGCGTGCGCGTGCCCCGGCTGTTCGACGTGCAGGCGCTGCCGGCGGTGTGGCAGATGACGTCCGACGTGCAGGCCCGCACCCGCGCCGGCACCACGCTGTGGGACGTGCTGGCCGCGCTGTTCCCCTGCGGCTCGGTCACCGGCGCGCCCAAGGCTGCCGCCATGGCCGCCATCCGCGCGCTGGAGGGCGGCCCGCGCGGCGCCTACTGCGGCGCGCTGGGCCTGGTGCGCCCCGATGGCGCGGGCGGCCTGGCCGCCACCTTCAACGTGCCGATACGCACGCTGCAGCTGCACGGCGCGCAGGTGCGCTGCGACGTGGGCAGCGGCATCGTCTGGGGCGCCAGCGCGGACGCCGAATGGCGCGAATGGCAGGGCAAGCGCGCCTTTGCCGAGCGCGCCGGCACGCCCTTCGAGCTGCTGGAGACGCTGGCGCTGGAAGACGGCCGGCTGCGCCACCTGGAGCGCCACCTGGCGCGCATGGCCGACGGCTGCGCGCACTTCAACTACCCCTGGAGCGAGGCGCGCGTGCGCGCCTGCCTGGATGCGCTGGCCGCCGCGCACGCCAGCGGCCCGTGGCGCGTGCGCCTGCTGCTGGACGCCCAGGGCGCGCCGCGCGCCGAGGCCTTTGCGCTGCAGCCCACGGCCGAGCCCGTGCGGCTGCGCCTTGCCGACCGGCCCTTCGAGGCGGCGCACGGCGAGTTCGTGCGCCACAAGACCACGCGGCGCGCGCACTACGCCGCCTTCGCGCCCGCGCCGGGCTCGGGCGTGTTCGACACCGTGCTGTGGAACGAGGCCGGCGAGATCACCGAATCGACCTTCGGCAACCTGGCCCTGCTGCTGGACGGCCGCTGGGTCACCCCGGCGCTGCACTGCGGCCTGCTGCCCGGCGTGGGCCGCGCCGTGGCGCTGGAGCAGGGCCGGGTGCGCGAAGCCGTGGTGCGCCTGGCCGACCTGCCGCGCGTGCAGGGCTGGGCGTTCATGAATAGCTTGCGGGGCTGGCTGCCGGCGGAGCTGGCTGATTCATATGAATAAAAAATGGCGCTGCGGCTTTCCCCGCAAGCGCCATCAGCTATTGATGAAATAGCAATTGCTCAGAGTCGTTCCTTGACGTACGACGGCTTGTCCATATCGACGATCTCCACGCTCAGCTGCACCATCACGCCCGCCGGGCGGGGCGTGATGCGGCGCAGCACGGCGGCCACGCGCTCGGCCAGGTCGGCCTTGGCCTCGGGCGTGCGCCCGGCCAGCAGGCGCAGCTGCGCGTGCACGAAGGCGCGACCCGCGGGCACGGTGCCGATCTGGAAGGTGCCGCGGCAGCGCACGAAGCGCGTTTTCAGGTCGGCCTCGTCCTTGACCTCGGGGCTGGCGCAGACGGCGGCGTTCAGTTCGGCGGCGGCCTGGGCCTCGGGGTAGGCGCCCAGGTTGGGGCTGTATTCGACGGTCAGGTGGGGCATGGTGCGGGCCTTTGCGTTGGAGGTTGGCGGGAAGGGGGTTACAGGGTCTGCGTGGGCACTTTGTGGCGCAGCTCGACCTGGCGGTTGTTCTCGTCCACGAACACCAGCTGCGGCTGGTGGGCGGGCACGTCTTTTTCGTGCACCTGGGCGAACGCGGCGATGATGAGCAGGTCGCCGTTGCAGGCGCGCCGCGCCGCCGAGCCGTTGACCGAGATCATGCCGCTGCCGCGCTGGCCCTTGATGGCGTAGGTGACGAAGCGCTCGCCGTTGTCGACGTTCCAGATGTGGATCTGCTCGTTCTCGATGATGTTGGCGGCTTCCATCAGGTCTTCGTCGATGGCGCACGAGCCTTCGTAGTGCAGCTCGCAGTGCGTGGTCTTGACGCGGTGGATCTTGGATTTGAGCAGGGTGCGGAACATGGGGGGCTTTCCTTGTCTTACAGGGTGATGCGTGGCACCAGGATGGTGGGCGCGGCGGGCGCGGCCATGGCGGGCCAGTCGCGGCTGTAGTGCAGGCCGCGGCTTTCGTGGCGCATTTGCGCGCTCTGCACGATCAGGTCGGCCACCTGCACCAGGTTGCGCAGCTCCAGCAGGTCGCGCGTGACGTGGAAGTGCGAGTAGAACTCGTGGATCTCGGCCGTCAGCATGGCGATGCGGTGCGCCGCGCGCTCCAGGCGCTTGTTGGTGCGCACTATGCCCACGTAATCCCACATGAAGCGGCGCAGCTCGTCCCAGTTGTGCGAGATGACGACCGACTCGTCGGCGTCCGTCACGCGGCTGTCGTCCCAGTGCGGCAGCGCCGGCACCTCGGCCGGCGCGGCGGCGGCGATGGCCTGCGCGGCGGCGCGGGCGAACACCATGCATTCGAGCAGCGAGTTGCTGGCGAGGCGATTGGCGCCGTGCAGGCCGGTGTAGGCCACCTCGCCCACGGCGTACAGGCCGGGCAGGTCGGTGCGTCCGGCCAGGTCGGTGAGCACGCCGCCGCAGGTGAAGTGCGCCGTGGGCACCACGGGGATGGGCTGGCGCGTGATATCTATGCCCAGCTCGGCGCAATAGGCCAGGATGTTGGGGAAATGCTCGCCCAAAAATTCCGGGCTCTGGTGCGAGATGTCCAGGTGCACGCAGTCCAGGCCGTGCTTTTTCATCTCGAAGTCGATGGCGCGCGCCACCACGTCGCGCGGTGCCAGCTCGGCGCGCTCGTCGTGCTGCGGCATGAAGCGCGTGCCGTCGGGCAGCAGCAGCCGCCCGCCCTCGCCGCGCACCGCCTCGCTGATCAAGAAGGACTTGGCCTGTGGGTGGTACAGCCCTGTGGGGTGGAACTGGATGAACTCCATGTTGGCCACGCGGCAGCCGGCGCGCCAGGCGCAGGCGATGCCGTCGCCGGTGGCGGTGTCGGGGTTGGTGGTGTACAGGTAGACCTTGCCCGCGCCGCCCGTGGCCAGGATGGTCTGCGGCGCGCGGAAGGTGACGACCTCGTCGCCGGCCTCGTCCAGCGCGTACAGCCCCAGGCAGCGCTGGCCCGGCAGGCCCAGCTTGCGGCTGGTGATCAGGTCCACCAGCGTGTGGTGCTCGAAGATGGTGATGCCCGGGGTCTCGCGCACCACGTCGATCAGCGTCTTTTGCACCGCCGCGCCGGTGGCGTCGGTGGCGTGCACGATGCGCCGCGCGCTGTGGCCGCCCTCGCGCGTCAGGTGCAGGTCGCCGCCTTCGAGCGTGAAGGGCACGCCCAAGGCGCGCAGCCAGCCGATGGAGGCGGGAGCGTTCTCGACCACGAAGCGCGTGGTGGACGGGTCGCACAGGCCGGCGCCGGCCACCTGGGTGTCCTGGATGTGCGCGGCAAAGCTGTCGTCGTCGGCCAGCACGGCGGCGATGCCGCCCTGCGCCCAGCGGCTGGAGCCTTCCTGCAGCTCGCGTTTGGTGATGACGGCCACACGGTGCGTGGGCGCCAGGTGCAGCGCGGCCGACAGGCCCGCCAGGCCGCTGCCTACGATGAGAACGTCGAAGTCGTGTGTTGCCATGGTGTCTTGCAGGTTGCGCCATGGCCGCCAGCCATGGCTGGTGGATGAATCAGGCCGGGGTATAGGCCAGCCGTACGTAGATGGGGGCGAACGCCTCGGCCTGGGTGATCTCGATGAGCGTTTCCTTGGCCAGCTCCAGCAGCGCGATGAAGGTCACGACCAGCACGGTCGGGCCTTGCTCGGGCTGGAACAGCTCCTCGAACGGGGCGAAGCGCCGGCCCTGCAGCGCCTTGAGCAGCTGGCTCATGTATTCGCGCACCGACAGTTCCTCGCGCGTGATCTTGTGGCTTTGCACCAGCCGCGCGCGGCGCATGATGTCGCGCCAGGCCTGCTGCAGTTCGTCCAGGCTCACGTCGGGAAAGCGCGGCTGCAGGCTTTGCTCGATGTACACCTGCGCGCCCAGGAAGTCGCGCCCGTGCTGCGGCAGGCTGCCCAGCTGCTGCGCCGCGAGCTTGATCTGCTCGTATTCGAGCAGGCGGCGCACCAGCTCGGCGCGCGGATCCTCGGGCTCGGCCTCACCCTCCTGGCGGCGCGGGGGCAGCAGCATGCGCGACTTGATCTCGATCAGCATGGCCGCCATCAGCAGGTATTCGGCCGCCAGCTCCAGGTTGCGGCTGCGGATCTCGTCCACGTAGCCCAGGTACTGGCGCGTGACATCCACCATGGGGATGTCCAGGATGTTGAAGTTCTGCTTGCGGATCAGGTAGAGCAGCAGATCCAGCGGCCCTTCGAAGGCTTCCAGGAAGACTTCCAGCGCGTCGGGCGGGATGTACAGATCCTGCGGCAGCGCGAACAGCGGCTCGCCGTAGAGGCGCGCCAGCGCCACCTGATCGACCACGTCGGGCATGGCGGCGCCGTCCGTAGGGGGCGCTCTGTCCAGTGCGGCCGTGGTCATGCGGTATTTGCTTCGAAATAAATAGCTATTCGCGCTTTGCCGAAGCGCGTGGAAGGGCTATTTATTTTGCAAGATTTTCCCGGAAGGTCTGGAAGTAGACGTAGGACTTCTGCGCCACGCGGCCGGCGTTGTAGTCCTGCCAGACCTCGGCGTCCACGTCCTTGTCCCACAGCAGCGCGCGGCCTGCTTGCTGCTTGGTGTCCAGATCGGGCTTGCTCGTCTTGAGCTGGTTGATGAATTGCGTGGCGTTGGACTGGTAGTCGGGGCGGCGGAAGAAGGACATGGCGTATCTGTGAAAACCTGTGCAGCCAAGCATTTTAGCGGCCCGGTGGGCTGGCCCTGGCCGGGCGCGAGCAGGCTGCCGAACGCCGGCTTGCGCATCGACGGCGGCCGGGAGGATGCCGTCGGCGGACTGCGGGGCCGCGCGCGCGTGTTTACGGCGCGATCTTGCGCTTGAGCGCCTGCGCCACCGGCTGCGGCAGGCTGGGCAGCGACTTGAGCAGCCAGGGCAGCACGCGGCGCTTGGCGCCGGCGAGTGATTCGGGCACCAGCGCCTCGATCAGGTGCGGGCCGGGGTGCGCCAGCGCGTATTCCAGCGCCTGCGTGAAGTCCTCTGCCGTGCTGGCGCGCACCGCGTGCACGCCCATGCCTTGCGCCAGCTGCGCGAAGTTGAGCTGCGGGCCGTTCAGGTCGAGCTGCGCTTTCGCCTTGCGGCCGCCCGCGCCCGCGCCCACGCGCTCCAGCTCCACGTTCAGCACCGAGTAGCTGGCGTTGTTGAAGATGATGGCCGTCACGTTCAGGTGTTCGCGCGCCATGGTCCACAGCGCCTGGACGGTGTACATGGCCGTACCGTCGCCGATCAGCGCCACCACCGGGCGGTCGGGGCAGGCAATGGCCGCGCCCACCGCATTGGGCAGGCCCTGGCCAATGGCGCCGCCGGTCAGCGTGAGCAGGTCGTGGCGCGGGCAGCCGGCGGTCATCGCGCCCAGCATCAGGCCGCTGGTGATGGCTTCGTCGATCAGGATGGCGCGCTCGGGCAGCAGGTGGCCCACGGCCTTGCAGACCTTGGGCGCGGTGAGCGGCCCGCGCGGGCGCTGCGGGCGCTGCGGGGCCTGCAGCTGGGGCTGGGCCTGGCCGGCGCCCAGCGCGGCGGCGAGTTGCTCCAGGCTGGCTGCGGCGTCCTGCTCGGGCGCGGCCAGGGTGTGCACGGTGCAGCCGTCCGGCACCAGGTAGCTGGGCTTGCCGGGGTAGGCGAAGAAGGAGACGGGCGCTTTCGCATCGACCAGGATCAGGTGTTCGATGGGCGCGAGCTGCACGCCCGCCATCTCGGCCAGGTAGGCGATGCGTTCGACCGCGGGCAGGCCGGCGCCGCGCTCCAGCCGGGTGGGGAAGACCTCGGCCAGCAATTGCACCCCGCTGTGCGCGGCGATGCGCGCGGCCGCCAGCAGCGCTGGCTCGCGCAGCGCCTGGCCGCCCAGCAGCAGCGCCACCTTGCCGCCCGAGCGTATCGCCTGCGCGGCGGCCTGCACCGCGGCGGCGCCGGCCGGCTGCGGCGCGGGGGCGGGCGGCGGCGGGCAGGGCTGGCCGCCTTCGCCCCACGAGACGTCGGCGGGCAGGATCAGCGTGGCCACCTGGCCGGGCAGGCCGCGCGCTGCGGCAATGGCGTCCACCGCGTCCTGGCACAGCGCGGCCGTGGTTTTCGAGGTGCGCACGAAGCCGGGCGAGACGTTGCGCGCCACGGTCTCGATGTCGCTTTGCAGCTGCGCGTCGTACTGCGTGTGGGTGGTGGCGTGGTCGCCCACGATGTTGACCACCGGCACCTTGCCCTTGCGCGCGTTGTGCAGGTTGGCCAGGCCATTGCCCAGGCCGCAGCCCAGGTGCAGGAGCGTGGCGGCGGGCTTGCCGGCCATGCGCGCGTAGCCGTCGGCCGCGCCCGTGGCCACGCCCTCGAACAGCGCCAGCACGGCGCGCATGCGCGGCTCGGCGTCGAGCGCGGCGACGAAATGCATCTCGCTGGTGCCGGGGTTGGTGAAGCAGACTTCGATGCCCGCGTCGGCCAGGGTCTTCATCAGTGCGTGTGCGCCGTTCATGGAAACTCCTTGATTGATAGCTGTTTGCTCTTATCTGGTAAGCGTTAGAGGGCAATTTGGCTTGAAATATAGAGATGGCTGCGGCCAATGTCGGCCACGCGCGTGACGCCCGCCAGGCGCATGGTCACGGCCAGTTCGCGCTGCCAGGTGTCCAGCAGCTGCCGCACGCCCGCCGCGCCGCCGCCGGCCAGCGCCCAGACCCAGGGCCGGCCGATCAGCACGCCGTGCGCGCCCAGCGCCAGCGCCTTGAACACGTCGGCGCCGCTGCGCACGCCGCCGTCCACCAGCACCTGGGTGCGCGCGCCCAGGTCTTGCGCGATGGCGGGCAGCGCCTGCGCGGTGGCCGGCGCGCCGTCGAGCTGGCGCCCGCCGTGGTTGCTGACGACGATGGCGTCGGCGCCGCTGTCCACGGCGGCGCGGGCGTCATCCGCGTCGAGCACGCCCTTGATGATGAGGCGTCCGCGCCACTGGCCGCGCAGCCAGGCGATGTCGGCCCAGGTCACGCTGGGGTCGAACTGCGCGTCCACCCAGGCCTTGAAGGCGTTCAGGTCGCGCCCGCCCGGCACCTGCGCGGCCAGGTTGCCGAAGATCAGCGGCTTGCCGCCCAGCGCCACGCGCCGCACCCAGCCGGGGCGCGCCAGCACCTGGCTGGCGCGCAGCAGCGCGGCGCGGGCGCCGCCGTGCGCCAGGCCGTTGCGCGTGTCGCGGTGGCGCAGGCCGGTGGTGGGCAGATCGACGGTGAACACCAGCGTGCGGCTGCCTGCCTCCCAGGCCTGCTGCAGCAGCGCCTGCACCGCGCCCCGGTCGCGCAGCATGTAGAGCTGGAACCAGGGCGGCGTGCCGGCGGCGGCCGCCACTTCTGCCAGCGGGCAGATGCCGACGGTGGACAGGGTGAAGGGCAGGCCGGCGGCAGCGGCGGCGCGCGCCGCCTGGGCCTCGCCCCGACGCGCCATCATCCCCGCCAGCCCGATGGGCGCCAGCGCCAGCGGCATGGCGCAGTCCTGCCCGCCAAGCTGGCAGCGGGTCTCGATCTGGGACACGTCCACCAGCACGCGCTGGCGCAGCCGCAGGGCGGCAAAGCCCTGCACGTTGGCGGCCAGCGTGGCCTCGTCGCCCGCGCCGCCGTCCACGTAGTCGAACAGAAAGCGCGGCAGGCGCTGGCGGGCAAGGCCGCGCCAGTCGGCGGCGGTGGCGGGGTAGCTCAGGGGCATGGCGGGCTCCTTGGGGGCGGTATCAGCAGTTGTGCCAGGCGCGGGCGAAGACGTTGGCGGCCGGATCCTTCAGAATCAACCGGCGGCGATATGCCGTGCCGCCGCCCGCGCCGTGAGGATGCAGCCGGGCAGGAACGTGCCCTCCAGCGAGCGCTTGCCCGCGGCTCCGCCGCCGCCAAAGCCCGCCGCCTCGCCCACGCAGTACAGGCCGGCTATCGGCGCGCCTGCCGCATCGAGTACGCGGCTTTGCAAATCGGTCTGCAGCCCGCCCAGGCTCTTGCGCGTGATGAGCTGGGTGTGGATGGCGATGAATGGCCCTGCGCCCTGCATCTGCAGCGGCGCGGGCTTGCAGGTGCGCAGGCTGTCGGGCTTCCACTGGCGTGCCTGCAGGATGCGGCGCACCTGGGCGTCGTCCTCGGGGCGGCCGCCGGGCGAAAAATGCGCGTCGAAGGCGTCGACCGCGGCTTGCAGCACCTCGGGGCGGATGTCATGCGAGGCCGTGAGCGCGTTCATCCTGCCGGCCAGTTCCGCCAGCGTATCGGCCACGATGAAATGCGGGCTTTGCGCCGCCATCTGATCGACCAGGCGGTGGTTGCCCAGCAGCGTGTCCTTCACGAAGCGCAGAAACTGCCGGTCGCGGATGCGCGGGTTGTGCTCGGCCCCCGAAATGGCGAATTCCTTGAGCGCGATGCGGCGGTTGAGCAACTGCCAGGTCCAGGGTTTTTCCTGCGCGGCCACCTGCTGGCACAGCCAGTGCGTGTCGAAGCCCGTCACCAGCGGCTCGGGCCCGATGCGCTCGCCCCGGTGGTTCAGCCACAGCGCCGACTTGCACGGAATCAGCGACAGCCCATGGCCGGGAAAGTGCGGGAAGGGGTGGGGAATGCCGGCGGCGTAGTTCCACATCTCGCCCGCGTGGGTGATCTGCGCGCCCAGTTGGTCGGCAGCCCAGTGGTGCATGCGCCCGTCGGCGAACGGGTGGGCGCCGTTGAGCATGGCGGCGGGCAGCGGCCGGTCTTGCGGCCAGTTGCGCCGCGCTTCCTCGTGGCTGCCGTTGATGCCGCCCATGGCCAGCACCACCACCGGGGCTTGTAGGCGAACTTCGTGTCCAGTGGCTTCATCCACGGCCACCGCGCCGCAGATGCGCCCGGCGCTTTGCTCCAGCGCCGTCACGCGGTGGCGGTGCAGCACCGCAAGGCGCCCGCCCTGGCCGGCGGCGCGCACCTGCTCGATCAGGCGCAGCGTCATGAAGCGCGACGTGCCCCAGACAATGTGGTAGCGCGCCACGCTGTTGCCGTCGCCGTGCATGCCGCGCTCGACCAGGTTCACGGCGGGCATGAACTTCACGCCCTCGTTCACCAGCCAGTCGTACACCTGCGGGCGTGACTGCTCTACGTAATAGCGCGCCCATTGCTGGGGCCAGTGATCATGGTCGGCCAGCTCGCCAAAGCGCTGCCAGTCGGCCAGCGCGCGCTCGGGCGAATCGTCGATCTTGGCGCGCGCCTGCAAGGGCGTGCCCACCAGCGCCATGCCGCCAAAGGCCCACAGCGCCAGGCCGCCGAAGCGTTCGGGCGTGTCGCGGTCGATGAGCGTCACACGCTTGCCAGCGCGCAAAAGCTCCAGCGCGGTGACGATGCCCGCCAGGCCGCCGCCGATGACCAGGGTGTCTGTTGTCATTGTTGCCATGTCCACTTGTCTCCTGGGGCGTAAAGATAGCGGCGGACGATTGAATATGATTGACTTTATGGGACGTGGAAATTAACTTTATGGGCCAGCGCCTTTCGGCAGGCATGCAGTCGGCAAAGCCTGATGGCGTGGCAGGTACAAGCTATCCTGATGACAGTATCTGACGCCGTGAGCGCTTGCAACTTTATGAATTTCAACGATTGGCCGTATAAAATTAGCTTTTCATAAAAACACGGCTAATGATGGATTACCTCCCTTTGTCGGATAACGCGGCACGGCAAATCATTGACGCCATTGCCGTGCTCACCGAGCACCGCCGCTGCAGTGACCAGGCGCGCAGGTTCAGCGGCGGCATGTACTGGAAGCGCCAGGGAGCGTACGAATACCTGGTCAAGACTGGGCGCAACAACCGCCAGCAGCGGCTGGGTTCCCGGTCGCCAGAGACGGAACAAACCTACGCCGCATTCACCCAGGCCAAGCAGGCCGCACAAGTGCGGCTGCAATCCCTGCGCACGGCGTTGCAGGAGGCCGAACGTCTGAACAAGGCCGTCAAGGCCGGGCGCGTGCCCAACATCGTGGTGTCATTGCTGAACACCCTGGACGTACTGGATCTGGCGCAGCATTTCGTCGTCGTGGGTACCCACGCGCTGTACGCCTACGAAGCGGCTGCTGGTGTGCGCATCGTGCAATCGGCCCTGGCAACGCAGGACGTGGATTTGCTGTGGGATGCCCGCCGCCGGGTGCAGTTCGTCACCGACCTGCAGCGTACCGATGCATCCATGCTGCAGGTGCTGCAGCAGGTCGATCCCAGCTTTCGCCGCAAGGAACTGCACAACGAAACAGCGGTCAACGACCGGGGGTTCGAGGTGGACTTCCTGCGCCGTATGGCGGTCGATGGCGACCCGCACCCGTTCCGGTTTTCAGCCGACGAGGACGATTTGTGGCCGGTGCAGGCACAGGGCGCCGCCGTGCTGACCAGCGCGCCGGTGTTTGAGCATCCCGTTATTTCAGCCACGGGGCGAATGGCATGGATGCGCACCGTGGCACCGGCCACGTTTGTCGCCTTCAAACGCTGGATGGCCGAGTCTGCGCCCCTACGTCCCGCGATGAAGCGCCGGCGCGACCTGCGCCAGGCCGATATCGTGCAAGCCATGCTGGATGACGGCTTGCTGTTCGAGAGTGGTGCTGAATCTACACAGCGAAACCATGAACCAGCGGACAGTGGGCGGCTACCGCGCCAAGGGTGAGTACGATGGTCTTATGCTTGATTTTGATGCGCAAGGCCTGCTGGTGAGGCTGTAACGTGAATGATTTGGGCCACGACAACCCCAGAGGTGCTGGCCGCTGGCGCTTGAAGTAGTGCTTAGGAGGGCATTTGATCTGACGCATCCTGAACGTTTACGCCATCGACATCGTCCATATCAGTGAGCATTTTTTTTGAGCGGCGATCTTTCGTGGAGCCGGAGGCGTTGGCGCCGATTCCTAAAGCCGTTAAGGAAGTCGACGTGCAATTCACAGAGAAAGTAGAGAAATTTCTGTGTAAGATCAACGGTTGAATAATCAGAAAGTATTTGCGATTTCTCTGAATTTTGTAATAGGGCTGAATATTAAGACGTAGATGTCCATCCCATTGCAACGCAAGTATTCGAAGGTTTAATTTTATTTTCTATGAGGTTGATTTTTGTAATTTTATTAATTGAATAATATTTAATTGTCAAATGCTCATGCAAATTCTCTGTCGTATCATGATATTTAAAAGAATTGTTATAATGATTCTTTATTGCGTGGCCTCACTAGCGAGTGCTCAATCTAAAATGCTGTTAGAGGCATGCAATGCGCTTGAAAATCGAGATAAGCGCATGGAATGCCTAAAGGAGCTCATGCAACAACCGGTGACTAAAAACGATGCAAAAAGTGCTCAAACTGTGGCGTTAAAGCGCACTAAAGCAGTTTTTGCCGCAACGGCAAGTGCGGTGCAATTGGGTATTTCTTATAATAACTATTCCATACTTATTATGGATCCGGCTAAAGAATTGGGAGTTTTACGCCAAGAGGCATTGGATCTTGATCCAGGGGTTCTGGAAAAACTCAGCGAAGCGGTAGCGGCGTATAATGATGCGGCTACCGTTTGGGCGGCTAGTATTTTCAGGAGCCGAGACGCAGGATTATTTGGTAGAGTTCTTGATCCTGATCAGACTGGACTGACTTCAATTGTTAGGCGATATCATCTTAGTACCACTAGTGTGTTTTTAGGTACGCATCTCCCGTTGGATGCCGCTCTATCGTCCATTTGGCGTAGTGCTGAAATGTCCGCGAAAAACGCATTCAATATGGCAGAAGGTTTGCCTCTAAATAGCCCAGAGGCAGTTGTTGTTTGTGATAAATGGGGGAATCCGCAAGACATCCACGGTAACCCTTGTGTTCAAGATTGAATGGGCGATCTCAATTTGGGCCTGGGCGGCGTATTTACATTGGCGTGATGGACGACGGCAGCGTTGTGGGCGTGATCAACCTTGATGTCTTGTGCCGGTCATCTCCGACCGTATGCGGGGCGGCCATGGCGTGGCGTCCCGACGCTGATAGGCATCGAAAGATTCACCTACCATGACCCTGCATGCAAGTGCCTCGATGAGCTGGGTCAACACCGTGCTCGACGCCGCCGTTCGGCAGGGTGCGCCGCGCGCGCAGGTGCTGGCGCTGGCGGGCATTCCCGCATCGGATTTGCAATTGGAGCGCTGGCCCATCGACCACATTGCCCGGCTGTGGCGCGCGGCGGTGCAGGCCACGCAGGATGCGGGTTTTGGCCTGAAGGCCGGCGCCTCGGTCGGGCCGGCAAGCTTCAACGTGGTGAGCTACCTGCTGCAGTCCGCGCCCACGCTGCGCGCCGCGCTGGCGCTGGTGCAGAAGTACCAGCGCCTGATCAGCGACGGCGGGCGCTTTCAGACGATTGCCGGCCCGCAGGCCTGCTGGGTGGTGTACCACCCGCGCCAGGGCACGCTGGCGTTCAGCCCGCACCAGATCGAGGCGGTGCTGGCTGCCGTGGTGGTATTTGCGCGCTGGGTGACGGGCCGGCCGCTGCTGCCGCAGGCCGTGCAGTTCAGCCAGGCGCGCGTGGGGCCGCTGGCGGGCTACCGCGAGGTGTTCCAGTGCCCCGTGGCGTTTGAGCAGGCGTTCAGCGGCGTGCTGCTGGCCAACGCCCAGCTCGATGCGCCGCTGCCGCAGGCCGATGCGCAATTGGCTGCCGCGCACCACCAGCACGCGGCCAGCCGCCTGGCGGCGTTGTCGCGCCAGGATGGGCTGGAGCAGACTTTGCGCGTATGGCTGGGCAGCCAGCTGCACGATCCGTTGCAAGGCCAGGCGCCCACGCGCGCGCAGGCGTCCGAGCTGCTTGGGCTGACCGAGCGCACGCTGGCGCGGCGCCTGCGCGCTGCGGGCGTGAGCTTTTCCGGCCTGCTCGACGAGGTGCGGCGCGAGGCCGCGCTGCAGGCGCTGGCGCAGACGCAGCGCCCGCCAATGGAAATCGCCCAGGCGCTGGGCTACGCCGAGGCCAGCGTGTTCTGGCGCGCCTTCAGGCGCTGGACCGGAATGACGCCGGTGCAGTGGCGCCAGGCGATCGGCGAGCGTGCGAAGGCGGAGGAGGAGGCAAAGCCACGGCCAGCCTTGCCGTGAGCGGCGTGGCCGCCAGCAGTGGCAGACCGCATGGTGGTATCCGCCGCCAGGCCCGCCGCTGACGGCGGCGGCCGTTGCGGTGACCATGGCGCAGCCGGACAGTCAGGCGGATGGGCACACCAAGATCCCCCCGGGGGGGCCGGAGGCGTGTGCCCGGGCGGCGCATGGTTCAGTGAATGCGCATGCCCGGCTGCGCGCCGGGGAAGGGTTCGAGCACGTAGATGCCCGGCTCGGCCTTCTCGTCGGCGTGGCTGGCGGCCAGCACCATGCCTTCGCTGACGCCGAACTTCATCTTGCGCGGCGCCAGGTTGGCGACCATCACCGTCAGCTTGCCCTGCAGCTGCTCGGGCCGGTACATGCTGGAGATGCCGCTGAAGACGTTGCGCATGCGGCCCTCGCCCACGTCCAGCGTGAGCTGCAGCAGCTTGGTCGAACCCTCCACGGCCTTGCATTCGACGATTTTGGCGATGCGCAGATCCACCTTGGCGAAGTCGTCGATCTTGATCTCGGGGGCGATGGCTTCGCCGCCGGGGGCGATTTTTTCAGGCTCGGGCAGCGCGAACAGCGCGTCGAGCTGCTCCACGGTCACGCGCTGCATCAGGTGCTGATACTGGCCGATGGCGTGGCCTGCGCCCAGCAGTTTGTGTGCATCGGCAAACTGCAGCGGCGCGACTTGCAAGAACGCTTCCACCTGCCGCGCGACGAAGGGCAGCATGGGTTTGAGATAGATGGTCAGCAGGCGGAAGGCCTCGATGCAGGTGGTGCATACGTCGTGCAGGCGTGCGTCCTGGCCCTGCTGCTTGGCCAGCTCCCAGGGCTTGTTGGCGTCCACATAGGCGTTGACGCGGTCGCACAGCAGCATGATGTCGCGCGCGGCGCGGGCCGTGTCGCGCGCCTCGTAGGCGGCGGCAATTGCTTCGCTTTGTGCACGCAGCTGTGCCAGCAGTTCCTGGCCGTCGTTTGACACGCTGCCCAGTTGGCCAGCGAAGCGCTTGGCGATGAAGCCAGCGGCGCGCGAGGCGATGTTGACGTACTTGCCGATCAGGTCGGCGTTGACCCGGGCCATGAAGTCCTCGGGGTTGAAGTCGATGTCCTCGTTCCTGCCGTTGATCTTGGCGCCCAGGTAGTAGCGCAGCCACTCGGGGTTCATGCCCAGCGCCAGGTACTTGAGCGGATCGAGCCCGGTGCCGCGGCTCTTGCTCATCTTCTCGCCGTTGTTCACGGTCATGAAGCCGTGCACGCAGATCCTGGTGGGCGTCTTGCGCCCGCTGAACTTGAGCATGGCCGGCCAGAACAGCGTGTGGAAGGTGATGATGTCCTTGCCGATGAAGTGGTACTGCTCCAGGCCGGGGTCGGCCATGTAGGCGTCGTAGCTGTCGCCGCGCTTTTCCAGCAGGTTCTTGAGCGACGCCAGGTAGCCCACGGGGGCGTCGAGCCAGACGTAGAAGTACTTGCCCGGCGCGCCGGGGATCTCGATGCCGAAGTAGGGCGCGTCGCGCGAGATGTCCCAGTCGTCCAGCCCGCTGCTGGTGCTGCCGTCGGGGTTGGTGCGGGTGCCGAACCATTCGCGGATCTTGGCTGCCACCTCGGGCTGCACGTGCACGCCATCCTGCGTCCATTCCTTGAGGAAATCCACGCAGCGCGGGTCGGACAGCTTGAAGAAGAAGTGCTCGGAGGTCTTGAGCTGCGGCTTGGCGCCCGACAGCGCCGAGTAGGGGGCGATGAGTTCGGTGGGGGCGTAGACCGCGCCGCAGACCTCGCAGTTGTCGCCATACTGGTCCTTGGCGTGGCAGCGCGGGCATTCGCCCTTGATGAAACGGTCGGGCAGGAACATGTTCTTCTCGGGGTCGAAGAACTGCTCGATGGTGCGCGTCTCGATCAACCCGGCCCGCTGCAGGTCGAGGTAGATGGCCTGGGCGAGCTGGTGGTTCTCGGGCGCGTCGGTGCTGTGCCAGTTGTCGAAGGCGATGTGAAAGCCGTCCAGGTATTCCTTGCGCCCGGCGGCGATGTCGGCCACGAACTGCTGCGGCGTTTTGCCGGCTTTCTCGGCGGCGATCATGATGGGTGCGCCGTGCGCGTCGTCGGCGCCGACGAAGTTGACCTGCGCGCCCTGCATTCTTTGGAACCGCACCCAGGTGTCGGCCTGGATGTATTCCATGATGTGGCCGATGTGGAACTTGCCGTTGGCGTAGGGCAGGGCGGTGGTGACGAAGATCTTGCGTGCGGTCATCGGAATGGCGGTGGGTCGGGGGGCGCCTGGGGGCGAAACCGTCGATTTTAGGTCGTAGCCGTCATGCCTCGCCCGATGGGCGTACCGGGTTGCCGGTATCGCGCCAGCCGAAAAACTCGCACACTTCGCTGCGCCGCGCCAGCGTGTCGGTGCGGCCCAGTTCGATCAGCTCGCGCGTGTAGCTTTGTTCGAACAGCAGGTAGCTGGCCAGCCCGGCGCTGCCGCTGTCGCTTTTGCCGGCCTGCACGCCCAGCGCGCCCAGCAGCGTGCGGATGGTGATGGGCAGGCTGCCCAGGTGGCGCGCGGCCACTTCGTCCAGGCTTTTGGTGGGGGCGATGACCAGCAGCTTGAGCGGGCGCAGCGGGCTTTTGCTGCGCGCCTCGGGCGGGATCAGCGTCAGCGTCTGGTTGACGCGCTGCACGCGCTCGATGTCCACCGACAGGGCGTCCAGAAAGATGTTGGACAGCGCGTGGCCGGCAATCTGCGCCAGCGACGGGTAGGGCAGATGGCTGCCCTTGGGCAGCTGGCGCGGCGGCTCGTAGGCGCGGCTGGAGCCGACCACCAGCAGGCGTTCGGCCCCCAGGTGGATGGCCGGGGCCAGCGGCGCGGTCTGGCGCATCGAGCCGTCGCCGAAGTATTCGGTGTGGCCGTCGATGTCGATGGCCGTGGCCGGAAACACGAAGGGAATGGCCGACGAGGCGAGCAGGTGCTCGTGCGTGATGCGGTCGCGCACCGAGCGCCGCTGCGTGCGCGACCAGGGGTTTTGCCGCTCGCCGGCCTCGAAGAAGGCGACGTGCTCGCCCGTGCTGTAGCTCGACGCGGTGATGGCCAGCGCCCGCAGGTGGCCCTGGCGGATCAGGCGCGGCAGGCGCACCAGCGGAATCGCCTTGACGAGCAGATCCGCCAGCGGCGTGTTGTCCAGCAGCGAGCGCGGCTTCATGCGGCGCCAGCGCGCCAGCGCCCAGCCCAGCGACAGCAGCGTGAGCCAGCGCGCGCCGCTGCGCATCACGCTCAGCGAGTCGGCGCGGTACACGTGGCGCACGTGAAAACTGTCCCACACGCGCACCACGCGCCGCACGGCGCGGTCGAACCGGTCGGCGCCGCAGGCCAGGGCCGCGGCGTTGATGGCGCCGGCCGAGGTGCCGGTGATGATGGGAAAGGGATTGGGCTCGCCATTGGCGCCGCAGGCCTGGCGCAGCCCGGCTATGGCGTCGAGCACGCCCGCCTGGTAGGCGGCGCGTGCGCCGCCGCCGGTCAGCACCAGGCCGGTGGCGGGCGTGGCGTTGTGGCTATCGGTGCTGGCGGTGGGGGTATCCGTGTCCGTGTCCATGTGCCATTGTCGCGGGCAAAGGCGGCGGCGCCGTCGCTGGCGTTGCCCTGCGGCACTACGTAAATACCCGCGTGCGCGCCGGTGCGCTGCATCTGCTGGTGCAGCGCGGCGCATGCCACTGGCGCCAGGCGGCGATGCAGCCGATGACGGCAATCGGCAGCGCGCCCGCGGCGGCAAACGGCGCCAGGTGCGGCGGCAGCACCTGGCAGGCCAGCGCGATGGCGGCGGCCACGGCAAAGCTGACCCGCCAGGGCAGGCGCAGCAGGATGGCGAAGCCCGAGTTGGGGGCCATTTTCAGTTGCATGGGGTTTCCTTGTCCGGTGGGCGGCGGTGCTGGCTATCGCGCGACGGCTTCGTAGTGCAGCACGACGGGGAAGGGTTCGTAGAAATGGTGCAGCAGGCGCTTCCATTCCTGGTACTCGGCGGATTGCCGAAAGCCCGCCTCGTGGGCTTCGAGCGTTTGCCAGCGCACCAGCAGGACGTATTCGTCCGGCCGCTCGATGCACTTGTGCAGTTCGTGGCTGATGTAGCCCGGCATCGACGCGATGATGGCCTGCGCCTGGCTGAATGCGGTTTCGAACGCCGCGGAGTGGCCCGGGCGGATGTTCAGCGATGCGACTTCGAGAATCATGTGGGAGGGTCTCGTTTGGAATGGGGCGCCGTACCGGCGGATATTGCTATCAATAGTATTGCTGTTTACGCTTTATAAATAAGAAATTCAGATATATTTCATTCTGAGTTTAAGACTGCTTGTGCCAGTGCAGCTATACCTTTATCCGAAAGGTCGCCGGCGGGCAGGCGCTGGCGCTGCTGCCAGTGCGCGAAGTTGCGCGCCTGTGATCGGCTGTAGTGCGGGTCGTAGTGCAGGCGCATCAGCTCGTCGAACAGCGGCGCCAGTTCGCCGGCGTGCGCCCAGGCCTGCCAGCGCTGCACGGTGGCCTTGCCCTGCAGCTCGGTCAGGCCCGCCAGGCGCTGCGCCAGCGCGGCGCGGTCGTCGCCCAGGTAGGCGTAGTCGCGCAGCAGGTAGGCCAGGCGCTGCTGGGTGGTGGCCTCGATCTCGATGCAGCGGCCGGTGCGCAGGCGCTGCACCAGCGGCACGGGCAGGGTGATGCGGCCGATGCGCGCGCTCTCGCCCTCCACGTAGACCGGGCGCGCCAGGTCCAGGCCGGCCAGCGCGGTGGCGAGCTGCGTCTCGAAGTGCTTTTGCGACGGCTGGGGCTGGCCCGGCAGCGCGCCCAGCAGCGAGCCCTTGTGGCGCGCGTAGTGCTCCAGGTCCAGCACCTGCGCGCCGTGGGCCGCCAGCTGCTGCAGCACGCGCGTCTTGGCGCTGCCGGTGGCGCCCGTCAGCACGGTCAGCTGCAGCTGCGGCACCAGCGCGGCGATCTGGTCCATGACGTGGCGGCGAAAGGCCTTGTAGCCGCCGCTCAGCTGCTGCGCGTCCCAGCCGACCAGGCGCAGCCACTGCACCATGGAGCCGCTTCTCATGCCGCCGCGCCAGCAGTAGACCAGCGGGCGCCAGTCCCTGGGCCGGTCGGCGAAGCGCTCGCGCAGGTGGCGCGCCAGGTTGGCCGCGACCATGGCGCCGCCCACGCGCCGCGCCTCGAAAGCGCCTTGCTGCACGTAGATGGTGCCGACGATGGCGCGCTCCTCGTTGTCCAGCACCGGGCAGTTGACGGCGCCGGGAATGTGATCTTCATCAAATTCCGCCGGCGAGCGCGCGTCGATGATGGCGTCGAAGGCGTGACAATCCGTCGGGCGAATGGGGCGGTGGTGGGTCACGGGCGGGCGGATCCTGCGGTCTGTGATCTGGGATGATGCGGTGCTGCCGGCGCCGCGCTGGCGCCCGATTGTCCGCCACCCACGCTTTTCCCCTTGCCATGACGACCATCCACACCCCCATGCCCGGCGTTCCCCGCCTGACCTCGCTCTCGCACGGCGGCGGCTGCGGCTGCAAGATCGCCCCTGGCGTGCTGTCGCGCATCCTGCAGCACAGCGGCGCGTCGGCCGTGGTGCCGCCCGAGCTGCTGGTGGGCATAGAGACCTCGGACGACGCCGCCGTCTACCGCCTGAACGACAGCCAGGCGCTGGTGGCCACAACCGACTTCTTCATGCCCATCGTGGACGACCCGTACGAGTTCGGCCGCATCGCCGCGACCAATGCGCTGTCGGACGTGTATGCCATGGGCGGGCGGCCCATCATGGCGCTGGCGCTGGTGGCCATGCCGGTGGCGCAGCTGCCGGTGGAGGTGATTGGCGCCATCGTGCGCGGCGGGCAGGACGTGTGCCGCGCCGCCGGCATTCCGATCGCGGGCGGCCACACCATCGACTCGGTCGAACCGATCTACGGCCTGGTGGCCATGGGCCTGGTGCACCCCGGGCAGGTGCGCCGGAACGCGGGGGCGCAGCCGGGCGACGTGCTGATCCTGGGCAAGCCCCTGGGCGTGGGCGTGTACTCGGCGGCGCTGAAGAAAGAGCGGCTGAGCGCGGCGCACTACCGCCTGCTGATCGACAGCACGACGCGGCTGAACACCCCCGGCACGCTGCTGGCCGAGCTGCCCGGCGTGCACGCCATGACCGACGTGACCGGCTTTGGCCTGGCCGGCCACGCGCTGGAGATGGCGCGCGGCTCGGGCGTGGCCTTGGCGCTGGATTGGCCGCGCGTGCCGCTGTTCGACGGCGTGCCGGAGTTGGCCGCCGCCGGCTTCGTGACCGGGGCGAGCGGGCGCAACTGGGCCGCCTACGGGCACGACGTGCAACTGGCCGACGGCCTGCCCGCCACGGCGCAGGCGCTGCTGGCCGACCCGCAGACCTCGGGCGGGCTGCTGGTGGCCTGCAGCGCGGACAGCGCCCGGCAGGTGCTGGACATCTTCCACCAGCAGGGCTTTGCGCAGGCCGGCGTGATCGGCAGCGTTGCGGCGGGCGCCGCACAACTACAGGTAAGGAGCTGAACCCGATGGAGCAACTGCCGCAGACCCTGGAGCCGCGCCAGGACGTTGCCCTGCCGGCGCAGCCAGCGGACGCCGCGCAGGCGCCTGGCGCGTGGCTGCGCGAGCTGTCGCCGGCCTACTTCGGGCTGGTCATGGCCACCGGCATCGTCTCGCTGGGTGCGCACATGATGGGGCATGCCCTGGTCAGCCGCGTGCTGCTGGCGCTCAACGTCGTGCAGTACCTGGTGCTGTGGGTGCTCTACCTGCTGCGCGCCTGGCGCTACCCCCGGCGCTTCTTTGGCGACATGATCGACCACTCGCGCGGTCCGGGCTACTTCACCATGGTGGCGGCCGCCGGCATTCTGGCAAGCCAGTTCATCGTCATGCTCGACCATCTGGTGCTGGGCGTGGCGCTGTGGTTTGCCGCCACGCTGCTGTGGCTGCTGCTGACGTACACCATCTTCACGGCGTTCACCGTCAAGCGCGAGAAGCCGACGCTGGATCAGGGCATCAGCGGCGCCTGGCTGCTGGCCGTGGTGGCAACGCAGGCGCTGGCCGTCTCCAGCACCATGGTGGCGGTGCGCATCGACCAGCCCTGGCGCCTGGAGATGAACCTGGTGGCGCTGTCCATGTGGCTGTGGGGCGGCATGCTCTACATCTGGATGATGTCGCTGATCTTCTACCGCTACGCCTTCTTCCGGTTCTCGCCGGGCGACCTGTCGCCGCCGTACTGGATCAACATGGGGGCCATGGCCATCTCGGCGCTGGCCGGCTCGATGCTGATCGAGAACGCGCCGCACGCGCCCTACCTGGTGTCGCTGCTGCCCTTCCTAAAGGGCTTCACCATCTTCTACTGGGCCACCGGCACCTGGTGGATTCCCATGCTGCTGCTGCTGGGCATATGGCGCCACGTGTACCAGCGCTTTCCGCTGCGCTACGACCCGCTGTACTGGGGCGCGGTGTTCCCGCTGGGCATGTACGCTGCGGCCACCTGGAAGATGGACCAGGCCATGGAGTTCGGCTTTCTGAGCGCGCTGCCGCGCGCCTTCTGGTGGGTGGCCATGGCGACCTGGACGCTGACCTTTGCCGGCATGCTGCACCGCCTGTGGAGCAATCTGCGCCGGGCGCGCCAGCCGTAGGCAGGGCTGCGGCGCCTGCAATAGGCACAGCGCAGGGAGTGGCAAAAGCGCTTGGCTAGACTTGCCCGGTCACTCCCATACATCACCACCATGGCAATTTCCGAGCGCGATCTGCTGGCGGCGCTGGCCAGCGTCAAGGATCCCAATACCGGCAAGGATTTCGTCGGCACCGAGGTGCTGCGCAACCTGCGCATTCAGGGCGGCGACGTGGCCTTCGACCTGGCCCTGGGCTACCCGGCGCGCAGCCAGGCCGATGCGCTGCGGGCGCAGCTGGAGGCAGCGGCGCGCAGCGTGGCCGGCGTGGCCGGCGTGGCCGTGCACATCGACACCCAGGTACAGGCCCACGCCGTACAGCGCGGCGTGCAGCTGCTGGCGCAGGTCAAGAACATCATCGGCGTGGCGTCGGGCAAGGGCGGCGTGGGCAAGAGCACCACGGCCGTCAATCTGGCGCTGGCGCTGGCGGCCGAGGGCGCGCGCGTGGGCGTGCTCGACGCCGACATCTACGGCCCCAGCCAGCCCATGATGCTGGGCATCGAAGGGCGCCCGCAAAGCCACGACGGCAAGACCATGGAGCCGATGCAGAACCACGGCGTGCAGTGCATGTCGATCGGCTTCCTGGTGAACCAGGACGACGCCATGATCTGGCGCGGCCCGATGGCCACGCAGGCGCTGGAGCAACTGCTGCGCCAGACCAACTGGAACGATCTGGACTACCTCATCGTCGACATGCCGCCGGGCACCGGCGACATCCAGCTGACGCTGGCCCAGCGCGTGCCGATAACGGGGGCGGTCATCGTCACCACGCCGCAGGACATCGCGCTGCTGGACGCCAGGAAGGGCATCAAGATGTTCGAGAAGGTGGGCGTGCCGGTGCTCGGCGTGGTCGAGAACATGGCCGTGCACGTCTGCCGCAACTGCGGCCACGTGGAGCACATCTTCGGCGCCGACGGCGGGCGCAGGATGGCCGCCGACTACGGCATCGACTACCTGGGCGCGCTGCCGCTGCACATCGACATCCGCCAGCAGGCCGACAGCGGAACGCCCACCGTGGTGGCCGACCCGGACGGCGAAGTGGCGCATATCTATAGGCAGGTGGCGTGCGGCGTGGCCGCCCGCGTGGCCGAGCTTGCGCGCGACCCGGCCACCAAGGGCCCCGCGATCTCGATCAGCAAAAAGACCTGACGGTACGCTGACCGCAGCCGGCTTCTGCTCGCGGCTTACGGCATCATCGGGGCATGACCGCGTCGTTTTCCTTCTCCATCGCCCAGGGCTGGCGGGCCCTGCGGCGCGACTTGCGCGCTGGCGAACTGCGTCTTTTGATGCTGGCCGTGACGCTGGCCGTGGCGGCGCTGGCCAGCGTCGGCTTCTTCGCCGACCGCCTGCAGGGTGCGCTGGCGCGCGATGCGCTGCAATTGCTCGGAGGGGACGCTGTCGTCGCCAGCGATAGCCCCACGCCGCAGGCTTTCATCGACAAGGCGCGCGCGCTGGGTCTGCAGAGCGCGACGACGCTGAACTTTCCCACCATGGCGCGTGCCACTGACGCGCAGGGCGGCGCGAGCCGGCTGGTAGCGCTCAAGAGCGTGGAGCCGGGCTATCCGCTGCGCGGTGCATTGCAGGTGGGCGCGGAAGCCGGCCAGGCGGGCCAGGTCACGCGCGACATTCCAGCGCCCGGCCAGGCCTGGGTAGACGCGCCGCTGCTGGGCGCGCTCGGCCTGGCGGTGGGCGATACGCTGCTGCTGGGCGATGCGCGCCTGACGATTGCGCGCATCATCACGCTGGAGCCCGACCGGGGCGCCGGCTTCATGGCGTTTGCGCCGCGCGTCATGGTCAACGCGCACGACCTACCGGCCACCGGCCTGGTGCAGCCAGCCAGCCGCATCACCTGGCGCTTTGCCGTGGTGGGCAAGCCCCGCGCCGTGCAGCAATTCACCGCCTGGGCGGCGCAGGCCCAAAGCAGCCCCGATGTGCGCGGCGTGCGGCTTGAGTCGATGGACAGCGGACCGCCCGAGATGCACCAGGCGCTGGAGCGCGCGCACCAGTTCCTGAGCCTGGTGGCGCTGCTGGCAGCGCTGCTGTCGGCCGTGGCCGTGGCGCTGGCGGCGCGCGGCTTTGCCAGCGAGCACCTGGACGGCGCGGCGCTGTTGCGTGTGCTGGGCCAGAGCCAACGCAGCATTGCCGGCGCGTACGTGTTCGAATTCTTGCTCGTGGGCCTTGCGGCCAGCGTGCTGGGTGTGTTGCTAGGCTATGGCGTACACCATGTGTTCGTGCTGCTGCTGGCCGGGCTGGTGCCAGACGGCCTGCCGCCGCCCAGCGCGTGGCCGCTGGCGTTGGGGCTGGGCGTGGGGCTGACGCTGTTGTGCGCCTTTGGCCTGCCGCCCGTGCTGCAGTTGGCGCGCGTGCCGGCGCTGCGCGTGCTGCGCCGCGACCTGGGCACGCCCCGGCCGGCCTCGCTGGCCGTGCTGGCGCTGGGCGTGGGCGGCTTTGCCGCATTGCTGCTGGCGGCCAGCCGCAACTGGAAGCTGGGCGCCATTGCCGTGGGCGGCTTTGGCGCTGCCGTAGTGCTGTTTGCCGTACTGGCCTGGGCGGCGGTGTGGCTGCTGCGCCGCGTGGTGCACGAAGGGCGTGCGCCGCGCTGGCTGGTGCTGGCGACGCGGCAAATTGCCGCACGGCCGGGCTACGCCGTGGTGCAGGTCAGCAGCCTGGCCGTGGGCCTGCTGGCGCTGGTGCTGCTGGTGCTGCTGCGCACCGACCTGATCGCCAGCTGGCAGCGCGCCACGCCGGCGCAGGCGCCCAACCGCTTCGTCATCAACATCCTGCCCGAACAGGCGCAGGAGTTCCGCGCCCGCCTGGCGCAGGCCGGCGTGGCGCAGATGGATTGGTATCCCATGTTCCGCGGCCGCCTGGTAGCGGTCAACGGCCGCGAAGTAGGGCCGGCCGACTACCAGGATGACCGCGCCAAGCGCCTGGTCGATAGGGAGTTCAACCTGTCCAACGCGGCGCAGCATCCGGAGCACAACCGCATCGTCGCCGGCCGCTGGACGCCCGGCGAGCCAGACGCTGTGAGTGTGGAAGAAGGCATTGCCAAGACGCTGGGCCTGCACCTGGGCGACCGGCTGCGCTTCGATATTGCCGGCGTGGCCAGCGAGGCACGCATCACCAGCTTGCGGCGCGTGGACTGGGGCTCGATGCGCGCGAATTTCTTCGTGATGTACCCGCTGGCGCAGATGCCGGACGTGCCGCTGACCTACCTGGCCGCGTACCGCGCGCCCGCCGACGCCGGCTTTGACAACGCCCTGGTGCGGGCCTTCCCCAACATCACCAACGTGGACATCAGCGCTACGCTGGCGCAATTGCAGGGCGTGCTCTCTCAGGTAATAGGCGCGGTACAGTTTTTGTTCGTATTTACCCTGACTGCGGGTTTGGTGGTGCTGTTTGCCGCCGTGACGGCCACGCGTGAGGAGCGTACGCGCGAGTACGCCATCATGCGCGCCGTGGGCGCGCGCACCACGCTGCTGCGCCAGGTGCAGCGCGCCGAACTGGCCGGCGTGGGCCTGCTGGCCGGGCTGCTGGCCAGCAGCGTGGCCGTGGCCGTGGGCTGGCTGCTGGCCCGCTATGTGTTCGACTTCGCCTGGACGATGCGCCTCTGGGTGCCGCTGGCAGGCGCTGGTGCTGGCGCCTTGCTGGCGTTGGTGGCAGGCTGGTGGGGGCTGCGTGAGGTACTGCGGCGCCCGGTCGCCGATACGCTGCGCCGTGCGGCGCCGTGATGTGGAATCCTGAAGAACGATGAACCAGGGACAGCTGCCTGATTGGGCTGACGCACCTGCTGGCTGGGACTGGCTGGCACAGGACGCCGATGGCCAGTGGTTCTGGTACCGCACCGAGCCGCAGCTGGGCTGGGCCGGGGGGGTATGGCGCGCCAACTCGCGCAACCAGCAACTGGCTGGCCGGACAGAACCGTCCGGCGCAGATGCCTGGGCCGATTCGCTGCAGCACCGCCCTGGCGCTTGATTGCCCCGTCCGGTGCAAGCCGGAAAACACAACAGCCCACACAAGGTGGGCTGTTGCTGCGGGCAAGCCGCGCTCGCCTGTCAGCGCAGGCGGGCGGGCTCTGGCAAGAATTACTTCTTGCCCTTCTTGGCGGGGGCTGCGGCCGGGGCTGCTGCGGCTGCGGCGTCAACCACGACTTCGGGCAGCTTGATCGACACCAGCGCCGGGTTCTTGTTGGCGCCGCGTACGACGGCGGCCACGCCATGGGGCAGCTTGACGGACTGCAGGCCGGGGACGGCCTTGGAGGTCAGTTGGCTCAGATCCACCGTGATGAATTCGGGCAGTTGGCTGGGCATGCACATCACGTCGATTTCGTGCAGCAGCGGGGTGACCGTGCAGCCTTCGCCCTTGACCGCGGGGGAGTTCTCCAGGCCTTCGAAGTGCAGCGGCACCTTCAGGTGCACGCGGGTCTTGTCGTCCACGCGCTGGAAGTCCACGTGCAGCACGAGCTGCTTGAAGGGGTGGAACTGCACGTCGCGCAGCAGCACCTTGGTGGTCTGGCCGTTCAGCTCCATGTCGAGGATGCTGGAATGGAAGGCTTCCTTCTTCAGGGCATGCCACAGGGCGTTGTGATCGAGTTCGATCATCTGGGGTTCGGCCCCTGCGCCGTAGACGATGCCGGGTGCGCGACCCGAAATGCGCAGACGGCGGCTCGCACCCGTACCTTGCTTGGCGCGCTCAAAAGCGACGAATTGCATAACTAGACTCCTGATGGGGCCGGCCGCGACCAGCCTGGCCCTCTGTTGAAAAAGACACCGCGCCATGGTGGCGCGCTGCCTGCTTGGTGTTCCCGACAGCACCAAGCCTCCCGCAGGAGGCCCGATAGTGTGGCGCGTACCTGGCGGTACGGCGCCGCGTTCAGTCCGAGAACAGACTCGATACCGACTCCCCCTTGGAGATGCGCTGGATGGTCTCTGCGACCAGCGGCGCCACGGAGAGCTGGCGGATCTTGCTGCACCCCTTGGCGGCGTCGCTCAAGGGGATGGTGTTGGTCACGACCACTTCGTCGAGTGCGTTGCCCTGGGCGATGCGCTCGATGGCCGGGCCCGAGAAAATGGGGTGGGTGCAGTAGGCGTAGACGCTCTTGGCGCCGCGCTCCTTGAGCACTTCGGCGGCTTTGACCAGCGTGCCGGCGGTGTCGATCATGTCGTCCATGATGACGCAGTTGCGCCCATCGATGTCGCCGATCACGTGCATCACCTCGGAGACGTTGGCCTTGGGCCGGCGCTTGTCGATGATGGCTAGGTCGGTGCCCAGCTGCTTGGCCAGCGCGCGGGCGCGCACCACGCCGCCCACGTCGGGGCTGACCACGATGAGGTTGTCGTACTTCTTCTGGTTCAGGTCGCCCAGCAGCACCGGCGAGGCGTAGATGTTGTCCACCGGAATGTCGAAGAAGCCCTGGATCTGGTCGGCGTGCAGATCCATGGTCAGCACGCGGTTGACGCCCACGGCCTGCAGCATGTTGGCCACGACCTTGGCCGAGATCGGCACGCGCGTCGAGCGCGGGCGGCGATCCTGGCGGGCGTAGCCGAAGTAGGGGATGACGGCGCTGATGCGCTCGGCCGAAGCACGCTTGAGCGCGTCGACCATGATCAGCAGTTCCATCAGGTTTTCGTTGGTGGGCGCGCAGGTGGACTGCACCACGAACACGTCGCGGGCGCGCACGTTCTGCTTGACCTCGATCGTGACCTCGCCGTCAGAGAAGCGGCCTACGTCGACCGCGCCCAGGCGGGTGCCCAGGTGGTGGGCGATTTCTGCAGCCAAGCCCGGGTTGGCATTGCCCGTGAAAACCAGAAAATCAGGATGATTGGCTTGCATGAGCGGCTCGGCAGTTTGATTTCAAGTCCCGTATGGGCAATGGGTTTTGGCAGGGGAGGAAGGACTCGAACCCTCGCATGCCGGAATCAAAATCCGGTGCCTTAACCAACTTGGCGACTCCCCTACACAGGTAGTCTGCCTGACGGCAGCCAACCCTTTATCCTCAGTCTGCGACCCAATCCGACAGCGGATGGATCTGCAGATTTTCACACATTCGCACCTGCCATGCGTTGGGCGCATCGTGCAGATCAATCGCATGCGTGACTTGCGCGAACACTGCGCTTCCGGAGCCTGTCATTCTGGCGTGCAATCCCTTTGACGTGAGCCACTGGATGGCCTGATCAACGTCGGGGCACAAGGCCTTTGCGACTGGCTGCAGAGCGTTTTCACCAAAGTGAAAGTGTTCAGCAGCAAAGCCTGAGATTGTAGCACATTGAAAATCGCGTTTGAGCGATGGATGCGAAAAAATTGCCTTCGTATCCAGTCCGGCGGCAGGCTTCACGACGGCGAAACGTGCTGCTGGAATGCTGTGCTGCAATCCGAGGGGGCGGATTATGTCACCGATTCCCTCGACCCAGGCGTTTGCCGGGCATAAAAAGAACGGCACGTCGGCGCCCAGCCCGACGCCTATGGCCTGCAGCTGCGCGCGCGTCAGGCGCAGGCGCCACAGGCGGTTGAGCGCCAGCAGCGTGCTGGCCGCGTCCGACGAGCCGCCGCCCATGCCGGCCTGCGCGGGAACGCGCTTGTGCACGGCGATGTGCGCGCCCTGGGTGCAGCCCGTGGCGGCTTGCAGCGCGCGCGCCGCGCGCGTGCACAGATCATCGGTGGGCAGGGGCGTTGCCAGGTCCTCGCGCGAGATGGCGCCGTCCGCGCGCAGTTCGAAGTGCAGGCTGTCGTGCCAGTCGATCAGCATGAAGACCGACTGCAGCAGGTGGTAGCCGTCGCCGCGCCGGCCGGTGATGTGCAGGAACAGGTTGAGTTTGGCGGGGGCCGGAACGTCGTAGAGGCAGTGCATGGCTAGTCGAGCACCAGGCGCAGCGTGGTGCGCGGCGGCGGGGTATCGCGCTCGGCGGTCAGGCGCCCTTGCTCCAGGCCGCTCAGGTCGGCACGCCAGCCGCTGGCGGCCACGGCCTGGCCGTGCAGCCAGCCGAACAGCGCGGCGACGGGCAGCGCGCTGCCCGTCAGCTGCTGTACCAGCTCGGCCAGCGAAGCGGCGCTCTGTGTTTGATCGGTGCGGCGCAGCGTGGCCTGCCCGGGCTGCCATTGCAGCAGGGCGATGCTGCTGCCCAGCGGAGAGAGCAGTTGCAGCGTGCCGGCCTCGGGTGTGCCCGAGAGTTCAAAGCCTGCGTGGAACGAGTGCTGCGGCATCCCTTCCACGGCGACGGCGAGCCGGCCGCTCCAGTGGTCGGCCTGCGCCGGGGTGCTGCGCGGCGGCTGGGCGCAGGCGGTCAGCAGCGCGGCGAGTGCGCAGGCGGCCAGCAGGCGTGCGCGCGGCGCGCGCCGGATGCCCAGGCTCAAGGCTTGGCTCCCAGGCGCCGGATGGTGTCCTGCAGGGTCTCGTTATCTTTGTCGGCCCGCAGGCCTTCGCGCCAGACGGTGAGTGCTTCGCCGCGCTGGCCTTGCGTCCACAGCACCTCGCCCAGGTGGGCGGCGATTTCCGGGTCGCGCTGCACGGAGTAGGCGCGGCGCAGGGTCTGCAGCGCCTCGTCGTGCTGGCCCATGCGAAATTCCACCCAGCCCAGGCTGTCGATGATGTAGGGGTCGTCGGGTGCGATGCTCAGGGCACGCTCGATCAGATCCAGCGCTTCTTCCAGGTGTTCGCCGCGGTTGGCCAGCGTATAGCCCAGCGCGTTGAGCGCGTGGTGGTAGTCTGGCGCACGCTCGATGATGCTGCGCAGCAGCAGCTCGGATTTTTCGGCCATGCCGGCCTTCTCGGCCAGCATGGCGAGGTCGTAGGCCAGGTCGTTGTTCTGCGGGTCGAGCGTCAGCGCTTTGTCCAGCACGGCGTACGCTTGTTGAAGGTCGCCGGCTTCGCGCAGTAGCTGGGCTTCGGCCTGCAGCTTGCGCTGTTCTTCCTGGGGCGTCGTGGCGGGCACGGCGTGCAGCAGGGCGCGGGCTTCGTCCAGCTTGCCCTGGCGCGCCAGCAGCGAGGCGTAGCGTGCCTGGGTGCCGAGCATGTCGGAGCCGTCGTCGATGTGCGAGAGCCACATGCGCGCCTTGGGGATGTTGCCGTCCTTCTCGGCGATCTGTGCCAGCATCAGGTAGGCCTGGGTCTGCACGTTCTGGCGCTGCCTGGATTCGGGCAGGGTGGCCAGCAGCCCGATGAAGTGCTGCAGGACTTCGTCGGCCTTGTCCAGTTGATTGGTCAGCAGCAATAGCGACGCCTTGATGAGCCAGGCGTCCGGCGCTTCGGGCTGTTCGCGCACGGCGATGTCGATCTGCGCCTGGGCGTCGCTCAGGCGTTGTGCTTCGAGCAGCTGGCGTGCGTAGGTCATGCGCACTTCGGGCAGGGGCTTGCCTGCCAGGTAGCGCTTGACGATGGCCTCGGCCTGCGTCTCACCGCCCTTGAGCAGTTGCAGCGCCAGCAGCGCGGCGCCTTCGTCGGACGCGCCGTGCGCCTGCGCGCTACGCGCCGCTTGCAGCGCCTGCGCCTGGTCGCCGGCGGCCAGGCGCAGGCGACCCACGGTCACCCAGGCGGCGGGGGCGAGGGCCGGGTCGTCCAGCTCGGGCTGCAGCGCCTGCTGCACTACCTGGGCGGCCAGTGCCTTATCGCTCACGTGCGCATACAGCTGGGGCAGCGCACCCATGATGGAAGGCCTGTCGTGCGCGGGTGCTGCCGCCAGTATGTTGCGCAGCGGCTCGGCGGTGTCGGCCGTGCGGTTGAGCGTGACCAGGATGCGCAGCAGGTAGCGATTGGCGTCGGACGACGCGGGCTCGGCGCGTGTCCAGGCACGTACCGCGATCAGGGCCGACTGGGCCGAGTGCGTCTGCAGCGCCATTTGCGTGGCGCGGCGGTAGGCTTGCGGATCGCCGCTGCGCCGCGCGGCTTCGAGCATGAGGGCGTAGCCCATGGCGGGGTCGCCTTGCCTGGCGCTCATCTCGCCCACCAGCAGTTCGTAGAACAGCTCGGCGTCGAGCGGCTCCTGCATGCCGCCGGGCGCATCAGGCGGCTGGGCCCGTGGCGCCGGCTCTGTCTGCGGGGCTTGCTGTGCCTGGGGGGCTGCCTGCGGCCCGAAGACCTGGGCCTGCGCGGTGAATGCGGCGGCCACCAGACATGCCAGCGTCGCGATCCTGAAGTGAAGGGTCTGCACCATCGGCCCATAATAATCCAAGCCTCTGGATGTTTTTGGACGGATGCGCGCATGCCTGAATTGCCCGAGGTCGAGGTCACCCGCCGCAGCTTTGCCGGCGCCATTGCGGGCGCGCGCATCGTGCGCGCCGTACTGGGCAAGCCGCTGCGCTGGCCGCTGGGCGTGGCACCCCAGACCCTGCAGGGAATGCATGTGCTGGGCGTGCGCCGGCGCGGCAAGTACCTGCTGCTCGACCTCGACCAGGGGCTGCTGCTGGTGCACCTGGGCATGTCGGGCAGCCTGCGCTTTGCGCCCAGCCTGCCGCCCGCGGGGGCGCACGACCATTTCGAGCTGCTGACCGACCGGGGCGTGCTGCGGCTGCACGATCCGCGCCGTTTTGGCGCCGTGGTTTGGACCGAGGGAGAGCATGACGCGCGGGCACGCAAGCTGCTGGGCGGCCTGGGGCTGGAGCCGCTGGACGCAGGTTTTACCGCGGCGGCCCTGCTGGCCGGGCTGCGCACCAGCCGCATGCCGGTCAAGCAGGTGCTGCTGGCGGGCAAGGTGGTGGTGGGCGTTGGCAATATCTACGCCAGCGAGGCACTGTTCATGGCGCGCATCCATCCGGCGACCGTGGCCGCGCGCATCGGCCCGCGCCGCGCCGCGCGCCTGCACGCGGCGATCCGCGAGGTGCTGGAGCGGGCGGTGCAGCAGGGCGGGTCGAGCCTGCGCGATTTTTCCAGCGCCGACGGCAACGCCGGGCACTTCCAGCTGATGACGGCGGTCTACGGCCGCGAGGGCCAGCCGTGCCGGGTCTGCGCCCAGCCCGTGCGGGTGTTGCGCCAAGGGCAAAGAAGTACTTACTTCTGCCCCCGCTGCCAGCGCCCATAGGCGTGTTCAATGGGTTGCGATGCTATATTGCAGCATCAGATCCGCCAGGGTGGATCAAGACCGGAAGCAAAGTGGGACCCTCATTCAACGAACAGTTTGACCAGCATGGCGCCTGGCGTCGCGCCTTTGCCAAGCAGCTCAGTCAATTGGGCCAGTGGATGGGCGCGCACGAGCTCATGGATCGCGCCGTGCAGGAGCGCCTGCAGCGCCTGGAAGAGCAGGTGCGCAGCGACAAGGTCATGGTGGCGTTCGTCGCCGAGTTCTCGCGCGGCAAGTCCGAGCTGATCAACGCCATCTTCTTCGCCGGCTACGGCCGGCGCATCATGCCGGCGAGCGCCGGGCGCACCACCATGTGCCCGACCGAGCTGGGCTACGAAAGCGGCAGCCAGCCCAGCCTGCGGCTGCTGCCCATACAGACGCGCATGCAGCCCCAGGGGCTGGCCGAATGGCGTTTGCGTCCCGAGCACTGGACCGAGGTGGCGCTGGACATGGACGATGCGGCGCAGCTCGCCGACGCGCTGGCCAAGGTCTCCGAGGTGCGCCGCGTGCCGGTGGACGAGGCGCGCGCGCTGGGCTTCTGGCAGGACGAGGCGGGCGACGACAACCCGGTGCCCGACGCCGCCGGCCTGGTCGAGGTGCCGATGTGGCGCCACGCCATCATCAACATTCCGCACCCCTTGCTCAAGCAGGGGCTGGTGATTCTGGACACCCCCGGCCTGAACGCCGTGGGCGCCGAGCCCGAGCTGACCATCAACCTGATCCCGCAGGCGCACGCCGTGGTCTTCATTCTGGGGGCGGACACGGGCGTGACGCGTTCGGATCTGGCCATCTGGCGCGAGCACCTGGGCACCGTCGAGGACGCCGTGGACGCGCGCCTGGTGGTGCTCAACAAGATCGACACGCTGTGGGACACGCTCAACTCGCCCTCGCAGGTGCAGGCGCAGCTCGAACGCCAGCGCCACACCTCGGCCGAGATGCTGGGCGTGCCGCTGTCGCACGTGGTGCCGGTGTCGGCGCAGAAGGGCCTGGTGGCCAAGATCCAGTGCGACGACGTGCTGCTCGAATCGAGCGGCCTGCCCCAGCTCGAAGAAGCGCTGGCGCAGGGCGTGGTGGGGCGGCGCCAGGCCATCCTGCGCGCCACCGTGGCCAGCGGCGTGGCCGGGCTGCAGGCCGAGATCCAGCGCACCATCAACATCCGCCGGCGCGACCTGGACGACCAGATGCTGGAGCTGCGCAGCCTGCGCGGCAAGAACGCCTCGGTGATCGACGCCATGCGCGCGCGCATCGAGCAGGAGCAGCAGGAGTTCGACAGCAGCACGGCCAAGATCCACGCCGTGCGCGCCGTGCACCTGAAGATGCTGCGCGAGCTGTTCCACCAGCTGGGCGCGCGTTCGCTCAAGGCGCAGCTGGCCGAACTGTCCGAAGCGCTGCAGCCCAGGGGGCTGAAGATGGGTGTGCGCAAGGTCTACGGCGAGACCTTCGCCCGGGTGCGCACCATCATGGAAGGCGCGCAGACCACGGGCGCCGAGATCCAGGCCATGCTGGGCGGCACTTTCCGCCAGCTCAACACCGAGTTCGGCTTCTCGCTGCAGGTGCCGCCCGCGCCGCAGCTCGACGGCTTCGTGCACGAGATCGCCGACATCGAGCAGCGCCATCTGCAGTACGTGGGCATGGGCAACACGCTGCGCCTGGCGCAGCCTGAGTTCGCCCAGCGCCTGCTGCGCGCCCTGGGGCTGCGCCTGCGCACGGTGTTCGAGTCGGCCGCCAACGAGCTGGAGCTGTGGAGCAAGTCGGCCACCTCGCAGCTGGACGCGCAGCTGCGCGAGCGCAAGCGCAGCTTTGCGCGGCGCATCGAGGCGGTCAACCGCATCCAGGAAGCGGCCAGCGGGCTGATGGATCGCATCGCCGAGATCGAGGAGTCCGAGCGCGAGCTCGGCGCGCTCGAAGCGCGCCTGCAAGAGCTCACGGTCCAGATGCTGCCGCCCGCCGCCGACGCCGCGCAGGTGCGGCCCGAAACAGCCAACACCGCCCCCATGCCGCTGCGCGCATGAGTGCGCCGGCGCTGGACGTTGCCGCGCGCGTGGTGCGCTGGCAGGAAGCACACGGACGCAACCACCTGCCCTGGCAGAACACGCGTGATCCGTACCGCGTGTGGCTGTCCGAAATCATGCTGCAGCAGACCCAGGTGGCGACGGTGCTGCAGTACTACACGCGCTTCATTGAACGCTTTGCCGACGTGCGGGCGCTGGCCGACGCCGACGCCGACGCGGTGCTGGCGCTGTGGAGCGGCCTGGGCTACTACAGCCGGGCGCGCAACCTGCACCGCTGCGCGCAGCAGGTGGTGCGCGACTGGGGCGGCGTGTTTCCGCGCACCGTGGACGAGCTGGCCACGCTGCCCGGCATAGGCCGGTCGACGGCGGGCGCCATCGCCGCGTTCTGCTTCGGTGCGCGCGCGCCCATCCTGGACGCCAACGTGCGGCGCGTGCTGACCCGGGTGCTGGGCTTCGGCGCCGACCTGGCGCAGGCGGCCAACGAGCGCGCCCTGTGGGCGCACGCCCAGGAGCTGCTGCCGCAGGCCGACCTGGAGCGTGCCATGCCGCGCTACACCCAGGGGCTGATGGACCTGGGCGCCACCCTGTGCCTGCCCAAGAAGCCCAGCTGCATGCTGTGCCCGCTGCACGACGTGTGCGCGGCGCGGCGCGAAGGCCGGCCTGCGTACTACCCGGTGCGCACGCGCAAGCTCAAGCGCGGCGCGCAGTCGTGGTGGCTGCTGCTGCGGCGCGACGGCGCCGGCCGGCTGTGGCTGGAGCGCCGCGCGCCGGCGGGCATATGGGCCGGGCTGCACTGCCCGCCGGTGTTCGAGGAGCGCGCCGGGCTCGACGCCGCGCTGCCCGCCGGCTGCGCGGTGCGCGAGCTGCCCGCCTTCATCCACGTGCTGACGCACCGCGACCTGCACCTGCACCCGGTGCTGGTGCAGCAGGGGCCGGCCGCCGCCGGCCAGGCCGCGGGCGTGCAGGAGGCGACGGACGGCGGGAAGGGCGCCGATTGGTACGCGCCCGGCCAGTGGGCTGCGCTGGGCCTGCCCGCGCCGGTGCGCAAGCTGCTCGATCAGCTGCCGGTGGATATTAAAAAATAGTAGCTGTTTGCGCTTATAAACAAACGATTTCAGGTGATTTTATATCTGAAATTAGCTTTCATAAAGCGCAGCTAGCTATCAAAATCACTGACCTTGCCAGCGTCTGCCGTCCTGCTCGCGGTGGCGGCGCAGCGTGTTCCAGCGGCCCTGGAAGTGCGCGGCAAGCTGCTCGACCAGGTAGACCGAGCGGTGCTGCCCGCCCGTGCAGCCCACGGCCACCGTCACGTAGCTGCGGTGGTTGCGCGCCATGGCGGCGAGCCAGTGGTCCATGAACTGCGCGATGTGCTGCTGCATGGCCAGCACCTCGGGCTGCTGGCGCAGGAAGTCGGCCACGGGGGCGTCCAGCCCGGTCAGCTCGCGCAGCTGGGGCTCGTAGTGCGGGTTGGGCAGCATGCGCACGTCGAACACGTAGTCCGCGTCCATGGGCAGGCCGCGCTTGAAGGCGAACGACTGGAACACCAGCGTGAGCCGGTCCGGCGGCACCGCCAGCATGCCCTTGACGTAATCCAGCAGCTGCGACGGGCGGATCGCGCTGGTGTCGATCACGTGCGAGCGCTCGCGCAGCTCGCCCAGCAGCTCGCGCTCCAGCTCTATGGTCTGCAGCAGCGCGTGCTGGCCGTCGCGCAGCGCCTCGCCCGACAGCGGATGGCGCCGGCGCGTCTCGGAAAAGCGCCGCACCAGCGTGTCGGTCGCCGCGTCCAGGAACAGCGTGCGCAGGCGCACGCCCTGCGCCTGCAGGCGGTCGAGCTGCTGGGGCACCAGCGGCAGCGCGGTGGCGCTGCGCACGTCCATGGCCACGGCCACGCGGTTGCCGTGGTGGCCGTGCTCCAGCGCGACGAACGACGCCAGCAGCTCGGGCGGCAGGTTGTCCACGCAGTAGTAGCCGGCGTCTTCCAGCGCGTGCAGCGCCACCGATTTGCCCGAGCCGGACATGCCGGTGATGAGTACGACTTCGAGTGTCATGTCAGTAGTCCGTCGCGCTACGCGCTGCCCAGCATTTCGCGCGCATGCGCCAGCGTGGTGGGCGACTGCTGCTGCCCGCCGAGCATGCGGGCGAGCTCGTGCACGCGCTCCTGGCCGTGCACGGCGGCCACGCTGCTGACCGTGCCGCGGCCCTGGCGCGCCTTGGCCACGCGCAGGTGCTGGTCGGCGCAGGCGGCCACTTGCGGCAGGTGCGTGACGGCCAGCACCTGGCGCGCGCGCCCGAGCTGGCGCATGAGCCGGCCCACGGTCTCGGCCACGGCACCGCCGACGCCGGCGTCCACCTCGTCGAAGATCAGCGTGGGCGCCTCGCCCAGCTCGCTGGTGGTGACCGAGATCGCCAGTGCGATGCGCGAAAGCTCGCCGCCCGAGGCCACCTTGCCCACCGGGCGCGGCGTCATGCCGGGGTGGCTGGCAACCAGGAACGCCACCTGGTCGATGCCGTGCGCGCCCGGTTCGGCGGCGCGCGCCACCTGCACCTCGAAGCGCCCGCCCACCATGCCCAGCCCTTGCATGGCCTGGGTGATGGCCCGCGCCAGCCGGGGCGCGGCGCGCGTGCGCTGCTGCGACAGCGCGCGTGCGCCCTGCTGGTAGGCGCCGGCGCGGGCCTGCTCGGCCGCCTCCAGCGCGGCCAGGTCGGCGGCGGCGTCCAGCTGCTGCAATTGCGCGCGCCAGCCGGCCAGCAGCGCGGGTAGATCCTGTGGTTGACGCCGGTAGCGGCGCGCCAGCTGCAGCCATTGCGCCAGGCGGTCGTCGAGCTGCTGCAACTGCTCGGGGTCGGGTTCGGCGTGGCGCAGATAGCCCTGCAGTGAGTGCGCCACGTCGCCGGCCTGCGCCAGGCATGACTGCAGCAGCTCGTGCGCGGCGCGGAACTCGTCGGCCACGTCGGCGTGCGCCTCCAGGTGCTGTTGCGCGTGCGCCAGCGCGGCCAGCGCGCCGCCGTCCTCGTCGCCCTGCAGCGCGGCCAGGGCGGCGTGCGCGCCGTCGATGAGCGCCTGCGCGTTGGACAGGCGGGCGTGCCGCGCGTTCAGCTCGTCCCACTCGCCGTCGCGCGGCGCCAGCCTGTCCAGCTCGGCAATCTGCCACTGCAGGCGCTCGCGCTCCTGCGCCAGCGTGTCCTGCGCGGCGCGCGCCTGCGCCAGGCTTTGCTGCGCGGCGCGCCAGTCGGCCCACAGCGCGGCCAGCGGCTGCGGCTGGGCGCCGGCGTAGGCGTCGAGCAGGGCGCGCACGGCGTCGGGGCGCGTCAGGCTCTGCCAGGCGTGCTGGCCGTGGATGTCGAGCAGGTATTCGCCCAGCGCGCGCATCTGCGCGGCGGTGGCGGGTGTGCCGTTGATCCAGGCGCGGCTCTTGGCCTGCACGTCCAGCGTGCGGCGCAGCAGCAGGGTGCCGTCGTGCGCGATGCCGGCGGCCTCCAGCCAGGCGTGCAGTGCCGCGCCGGCGGCGTCGAATTCGGCGGCGATCTCGGTACGCTGCGCGCCTTCGCGGATCACGCCGGTGTCGGCGCGCGCGCCCAGCAGCAGTTGCAGCGCATCTATCAGTATGGACTTGCCGGCGCCGGTCTCGCCGGTCAGCACCGTGAAGCCCGTGTGCAGATCCAGATCGAGCGTCTGCACGATGACGAAGTCGGTCAGTGCAATGCGCCTCAAGGCCATGGTCAGGAACCTCCTTCGTTCCAGCGCAGTTTCTTGCGCAGCGTGGCAAAGTAGCTCCAGCCGCGCGGGTGCAGAAAGCACACGCGGTGCGCCGAGCGGCGCACCAGGATCCGGTCGCCGTGCTTGAGCGAGGCGAGCGACTGCATGTCGAAGTTGGCGCTGACGTCGCGCCCGCCCACGACCTTGATCGACACCTCGGCCGAGTCGGGCAGCACGATGGGGCGGTTGGACAGCGTGTGCGGCGCGATCGGCACCAGCACCCAGCCGGGAATCGACGGGTGCAGCATCGGCCCGCCGGCCGACAGCGCGTATGCGGTGGAGCCGGTGGGCGAGGCGACGATCAGCCCGTCGGCGCGCTGGTTGGAGACAAACACGCCGTCCACCTCGACGCGCAGCTCCACCATGCCCGAGGTGGAGCCGCGGTTGACCACCACGTCGTTGAGCGCCAGCGCTTCGAACACGCATTGCTCGCCGCGCATCACGCGCGCCTGCATCATGGGGCGCACGTCTTCCGCGTAGTCGCCGTGCAGTATGGGGGTGAGTGCGTCCTGGTAGCTGCCCAGGGGAATGTCGGTGATGAACCCCAGGCGCCCCTGGTTGATGCCCACCAGCGGCGTGCCGTAGCTGGCCAGGCGCCGGCCCACGCCCAGCATGGTGCCGTCGCCGCCCACCACCAGGCACAGGTCGCACTGGCGGCCGATGGCGTCCACATCCAGCGTGGGATAGCAGTCAAGCCCCACGTTGCCGGCGGTTTGCGCCTCCAGCGCCAGCTCGCAGCCTTGGCTGGCGACGAACTGGGCAATGCCGTCGATGACTTGGCGCGACCCCTGGGCCGCGGCGCCGGTCGCCGGTTCCTGGTATTTGCCTATGACTGCGACGCGACGGAAGATGGGCTTCATGCGGAAATTACATCATTAAAATGATTCGATGCTCGATGACCGATCCAAGTTGTTGCTCAAGGCGCTGGTGGAACGCTACATCGCCGATGGGCAGCCGGTCGGCTCGCGCACGCTTTCGCGCGCGTCGGGCCTCGAATTGTCTCCTGCCACCATACGCAACGTGATGGCCGACCTGGAGGATCTGGGGTTGATCGTCAGCCCGCACACCTCCGCCGGGCGCATCCCCACGGCCAAGGGCTACCGGCTGTTCGTCGACACCATGCTGACGGTGCAGCAGGAGCGCCTGTCGGCTGCGCCGCTGCGCGCCGAGCAGCCGCAGAAAGTCATCGCCAGCGCGGCGCAGATGCTCTCCAGCCTGTCGCAGTTCGTGGGCGTGGTCGTGGCGCCCAAGCGGTCGTCGGTGTTTCGCCACATCGAGTTCCTGCGCCTGTCCGAGCGGCGCCTGCTGGTCATCATCGTCTCGCCCGAGGGCGACGTGCAAAACCGCGTCATCTTCACCGAGGCCGACCACACGCAGGCGCAGCTGATCGAGGCGGCCAACTTCCTGAACACGCACTACGCCGGCCTGGCCATGGAGCAGGTGCGCGAGCGCCTGCGGCTGGAGGTGGACACGCTGCGCAGCGAAATCGCGCAGCTGATGCAGGCCGCCGTCAATGTGGGCAGCGAGGCCATGAGCGAGTCGCAGGACGAGGTGGTCATCTCGGGCGAGCGCAACCTGCTGTCGGTCAGCGACTTTTCCAGCGACATGGGCAACCTGCGCCGCGCCTTCGACCTGTTCGAGCAGAAGACGCAGATCCTGCGCCTGCTGGACGTCTCCAGCCGCGCCGAGGGCGTGCGCATCTTCATCGGCGGCGAAAGCCAGGTCGTGCCGTTCGAGGAGCTGTCGGTCGTCAGCGCCCCCTACGAGGTGGACGGCGAGGTGGTGGGCACGCTGGGCGTGATCGGCCCCACGCGCATGCCCTACGACCGCATGATCCAGATCGTGGACATCACGTCCAAATTGGTCAGCAACGCCCTGAGCCACCGCAAGTAGCACATACAATCGCCGGTTGCGCAGCGTGGCAGACGCAGCGGCGCACGGGCCTCTAGCTCATGCCTGGTTAGAGCAGCGGACTCATAATCCGTTGGTGCCGAGTTCGACTCTCGGGGGGCCCACCAACTGCAAGGGCTCGGATCGTCTCCGAGCCCTTTTTCTTGCACGCAATCCTTGCGCTGCGCGAAGCGCTACCGCCGGCACGCCGCGCCGATGCGAGTGCGCGCCTTACCTGCGCCGCCCCGGCTGCAGCAGCACCACCAGCGCGCCGGCGCCGCCTTCCGCGGGGCGGGCCTGGACGAAGGCGAGTACTTCCTTTTTCTGCACCAGCCAGGCCTGTACGCGGCCCTTGAGCACCGGCGCCTTGCCGGGTGAGCCCAGCCCCTTGCCGTGCACGATGCGCACGCAGCGCAGGCCGGTGCGGTGCGCCAGGCGGATGAACTGGCCCAGCGCCTCGCGCGCCTCGTCGCGGCGCAGGCCGTGCAGGTCCAGCTGGCGCTGAATGCTCCAGTGCCCGGCGCGCAGCTTGCGCGTCACGTCCAGCCCCAGGCCGGGGCGGCGAAAGCTCAGCTGGTCGTCCACGTCCAGCAGTGTGCTCACGTCGAATTCGTCGCTCAGCGATTCGTGCAGCACGCGCGCGTCGTCCAGCACGCGCTGCGCCGGCACCGGCTGCGGCGGCTGTGGCGGGTGCCAGTGGCGGTTGTCCTGGCCTTTGAGCGGCGCCACCGCGCCAACAGTGTGGGCGAACAGGTTGCGCTCGGTTGCCGCGCGTTCGGCGGCTGCGTGCTCGGCCTCGGCGCGGGCGGCTTGCTGTGCAGCGGCTTCGGCCAGGGCGCGGCGCAGGGGCTGGAGTTCAGCAAAGGAGCGGGCCGTGGCTTTCATCGCGTTGCGCCGCATGGCTCTTGCCTATCGCCAGGCGACTGGTATTGCGCAGCAATGGGCTGCGTGACCTGCGCGGTGTAGAAGCGTGCGTCATTGGCGTTGAAGCGGTCGTTCGGGCGCAGGCAGGGGGGCTGGCTGGCGGCTTGTGCGGTTGGCGCGGAAGGGGCGGCGCAGGCAATGGGCAGGGGGCAGGAAGGGGCGCGCATCTCAGACCAGCCCTTGCTCGGCCATCGACAGCGCGGCGCCGGGGGCGACGATGATGTGGTCGAGCACGCGCACGTCCAGCAGCGCCAGTGCGGCCTTGAGGGTCTGCGTCAGCGCCGTGTCGGCGGCGCTGGGCTGCACGCTGCCGCTGGGATGGTTGTGCGCCAGCACCACGGCGGCGGCCTGGTGGTGCAGCGCGTGCAGCACCACCTCGCGCGGGTACACGCTGGTCTGCGTGAGCGTGCCGCGAAACAGCTCCTCCATGGCGATCAGGCGGTGCTGGCTGTCCAGGAACAGGACGGCGAACACCTCGTGCGCGCGCCCGGCCAGGTGCAGCTGCAGGTAGTCGCGCACGGCCTGGGGCGAGTCGAAGGCGGTGCGCTCGCGCAGCTGCTGGGCCAGGGCGCGGCGCGCCAGCTCCAGCACGGCGATCAGCTCGGCGCGCTTGGCCGGGCCCAGCCCCTTGATGCGGGCCAGATCCTGGGCGCTGGCGTGCAGCAGCCCGGCAATGCCGCCAAAGCCGCCTGCGGCGCGCCCGTCGGCGCCGCACGGCTGCGGCGGGCCGAGCAGCTCCTGCGCCAGCTGCAGCACGCCCTTGCCGGCCATGCCGGTGCGCAGCAGGATGGCCAGCAGTTCGGCGTCCGACAGCGCGGCGGGGCCGCGCGCCAGCAGTTTCTCGCGCGGCTGCGCGTCCGGGGGCAGGTCTTTGAGGGGCATGGCGCAGTACGGCGGGCGGGCAATACGGTCTTGTGGGAATGGGCGGTTTTCTACAATGCCGGCAGTTTATCCAGAGCCTGACCCATGAACGCCAATGCTTCTGCCGCCTGCGCACCCACGGTGCAGCAGGGATCGTTTCTTACGCTGCACTACCGCCTGGCCGGCCCGTCGGGCGACGTGGTCAACACGTTCGCGGACAAGCCCGCCACGCTGTCGGTGGGTACGGGCTCGCTGTCGCCGGCGCTGGAGCAGCGCATCATCGGCATGGCCGAGGGCGCGCGCGCCAGCTTCGAGCTGGCCGAGGGCGAGGCCTTCGGCCCGCGCAACCCCGAGATGCTGCAGTGGGTCACGCGCAAGCTCCTCAACGAGCTGGGCGACCCGCACGAGGCCTACAGCGTGGGCGAGGTGGTGCAGTTCCCCACGCCCGACGGCCAGGGCAGCTACGCCGGCGCCGTGGTGCAGGTGCGCGACGACGGGGCCGTGTGCTTCGACTTCAACCACCCGCTGGCGGGCCGCCCCGTTACCTTTGAAGTGCTGATCATCGGGATTTTGTGACGCGATGAACCAGCCCAAGCAGATCATCCTGGCCGAGCCGCGCGGCTTCTGCGCGGGCGTGGACCGGGCCATAGACATCGTCGAGCGCGCGCTGGCCAAGTTCGGCGCGCCCATCTACGTGCGCCACGAGATCGTGCACAACACCTACGTGGTCAACGACCTCAAGGCCAAGGGCGCGGTCTTCATCGAAGACCTGGCCGAGGTGCCGCCCGGCGCCACGCTGATCTTCAGCGCCCACGGCGTGAGCCGCGCCGTGCACGACGAGGCGCGCGCGCGCGGCTTCACCATCTTCGACGCCACCTGCCCGCTGGTGACCAAGGTGCACGTCGAGGTGGCCAAGCTGGCCAAGGAGGGCTACGAGTTCATCATGATCGGCCACAAGGGCCACCCCGAGGTCGAGGGCACGATGGGCCAGCTGAGCGAAGGCATTCACCTGGTGGAAGACGTGGACGACGTGGCGCGTGTGCAGCCGCGCCAGACCGACAAGCTGGCCGTGGTGACGCAGACCACGCTGTCGGTGGACGACGCGGCCGCCATCACCGCCGCCGTGCGCGCGCGCTTTCCCAGCGTACGCGAGCCCAAGCAGCAGGACATCTGCTACGCCACGCAGAACCGCCAGGACGCGGTCAAGCTGCTGGCGCGCCAGGTGGACTTGCTCATCGTCGTGGGCAGCCCCACCAGCTCCAACAGCAACCGCCTGCGCGAGCTGGCGGCGCGGCTGGGCACCACGGCGTACATGGTCGATTGCGCCGCCGAGCTGCGCCCCGAGTGGTTCGGCGGCGCGGCGCGCGTGGGCCTGACGGCTGGCGCCTCGGCGCCCGAGGTGCTGGTGCAGGAGGTGATCGCACGCATCAAGGAACTGGGCGCGGTGGCCGTGCGCAAGCTCGACGGCATTGCCGAGACCATCAAGTTCCCGCTGCCCAAAGGCCTCAAGCTGGACGAGGCCGTGGAACCGGACGATGCCGGTTCGGACAATCCCTAGCTCTGATTGATATGAAAACAATAGCTGCTTGCGCTTTTTTCATGGGCGCTGGCGGCTGTTTTTGTTTGAAATTTTCGGCTGTTCCAGGGGTGGCGCGCGGGGTGGGTGCGCGGCGCGCATGGGCCAGAATGCACAGCTTTATACAATCTGTATCCCCTGACACCACGGGAGCGCCGCGGGCTCCCTGCATATGGAAATAGCAATACTGATCGCCCTCATCCTGCTCAACGGGCTGTTTGCCATGTCCGAAATGGCGCTGGTCTCGGCACGCCGGGCGCGCCTGCAGAAGCTGATCGATGAGGGCGACAGCGGCGCCGGCGCCGCCGCCAAGCTGGGCGAAGACCCCACGCGCTTTCTCTCCACCATCCAGATCGGCATCACCTCGATCGGCGTGCTCAACGGCATCGTCGGCGAGTCCGCCCTGGCCAAGCCGCTGGGCGAATGGCTGACCGGCCTGGGGCTGCAGGCGCAGACGGCGGGCTACCTGTCCACCGGGCTGGTGGTGGTGGCCATCACCTACTTTTCCATCGTTGTCGGCGAGCTGGTGCCCAAGCGCCTGGGGCAGAGCTATCCCGAGACGCTGGCGCGGCTGGTGGCGCGCCCCATCAACTGGCTGGCGCTGGCGACCAAGCCCTTCGTACGCCTGCTGTCGATCTCCACCGAGGGGCTGCTGCGCGCCCTGGGCGTGAAGGAACGCCAGGGCAGCGCCGTGACCGAGGACGAGATCCACGCCGTGCTGGCCGAGGGCACGAGCGCCGGCGTGATCGAGTCGCACGAGCACCAGATGGTGCGCAACGTGTTCCGCCTGGACGAGCGCCAGATCGGCTCGCTGATGGTGCCGCGCGCCGACGTGGTGTTCCTGGACGTGGACGACTCCTTCGACGACACCCTGGTGCGCATCGACGCGTCCGACCACGCGCGCTTTCCGGTGGTGCGCGGCGGCATGGAGAACATTCTGGGCGTGATCAACGCGCGCCAGTGGCTGCTGCGCGCCGCGCGCGACGAGCAGGCGCGCAGCCTGGACGGGCAAACGCTGCAGCAGGCGCTGTACGTGCCCGAGACCATCAACGCCATGGAGCTGCTGGACAACTTTCGCCAGTCCGATGTGCACATGGCCTTCGTGGTCGATGAGTACGGCGAGGTGCAGGGCATCGTCACCGTGCAGGACTTGATCGAGGCCATCATCGGCGAATTCCAGCCGCACGACCCGGAGGACTCCTGGGCCGTGCAGCGCGAGGACGGCAGCTGGCTGCTGGACGGCCACATCCCCGTGCCCGAGCTCAAGGACCGCCTGAACCTGGCCAGCGTGCCCGACGAGGAGCGCGGCCGCTACCACACGCTCAGCGGCATGCTGATGCTGCTGACCGGCCGCTTGCCGCAGGTGACGGACGCCGTGCAGTGGCAGGACTGGCGCTTCGAGGTGGTGGACATGGACGGCAAGACCATCGACAAGGTGCTGGCCGTGCGCGTCGAGCAGCCGCCGGTGCTGGAATCAGAAATTTGAATGAAATTGGCCTATAACGCCCGTAGATAGAGCGCTTGTAGCTATTTAATAAATAGCTAAGTCCACAAATCCAATGGCGGATCGGCCGCCACCGCGCGCAGGATGTCGGTGCGCGAGACAAAGCCCGTCAGCCGGCCCAGTTCGTCGGTCACCGGCAGTCCCGGCAGGCCGGTGTCGAGCAGCACGCGCGCCAGGCGGCGCAGCTCGGTGTCGGCCGACACCGTGGGCACGGGGCTGAACATCACGTCCGCCACCGGGCGGTGCGCCAGGTCGATGGCCTGGCGTATGGCGCCGGGCTCGGGCAGCAGATCCAGCGGCGCCATGTCGGCGCGCAGCAGCAGCCCCACCACCAGCCCCTGGGCGTTGAGCACGGGCGCTTGCGCGACGCGGTGCTCGGCGAGTTTTTGCCAGGCGTCGTTGACCATTGCGTCGGGTTGGACGCTGACCGCGCCCTGGGTCATCACGTCGGCCACCTGGGTCAGTGGGTGGCGCGCCTGGGCCGGACCCTGTTCGGTTTGAGCGTAGCTGTCCAGCGCCTGCTGCAGGCGCGCAGGGCGCGAAGGCGCTGCGTCGCCGGCTGGCGGCTCGATCACCACCGCCGGTTCGGCGTCGGTGGTGCGGGTGCGCAGCGCCTGCGGGCGCTGCACGCGCCGCACCGGCGCCACCTGCGCCAACTGCTCGGGGCCGCCGCGGTACATCTGCCCTGCCGGGCCAAACACAAAGAACATGGCCACCTCCTGCGCTCCCATGTTATCGGCGCCGGGCCACTAAAATCCAGCCCATGCTAGACATCCTCCTTCTTCGCAAAGACCTGGCCAGCGCCATCGCCCGGCTGGAAACCCGCAAAAATCCCCAGGCATTCCTCGACGTGGAGGCTTTCCAGGCGCTTGAATCCGAGCGCAAAACCCTGCAGACGCGCACCGAGGAGCTGCAGGCGCAGCGCAATCAGCTCTCCAAGCAGATCGGCGCGCTGATGGGCCAGGGTGACAAGGACGGCGCCGACACCGCCAAAGCCCGGGTAGGCGACATCAAGGCCGAGCTGGACGGCTCCGCCGCCCGCCTGGAGCAGATCCAGGCCGAGCTGCAGGCCATGCTGGCCGCTGTGCCCAACCTGCCGCACGAGAGCGTGCCCGTGGGTGCGGACGAGGCCGGCAACGTGGAGGTGCGCCGCTGGGGTCAGCTGCGCAGCTTCGACTTTGCCGTCAAGGATCACGTCGACCTGGGCGAACCCCTCGGGCTGGACTTCGACCTGGGCGCCAAGCTCTCGGGTGCGCGCTTTACCGTCATGCGGGGCCGCATTGCGCGCCTGCATCGCGCGCTGGCGCAGTTCATGCTGGACGTGCAGACCCAGGAGCACGGCTATACCGAGTGCTACGTGCCTTACGTGGTCAACGCCGAAACGCTCAAGGGCACGGGCCAGCTGCCCAAGTTCGAGGGCGACCTGTTCGCCGCCAAGAAGGGTGGGCAGGAGGGCGAGCCGGTGCCGGACAACGCCGCGCTCTACCTGATACCGACCAGCGAGGTGCCGCTGACCAACCTGGTGCGCGACGTGCTGCTGCAGGAGTCCGAACTGCCCCTGCGCCTGACGGCACACACGCCGTGCTTCCGCTCCGAGGCGGGCAGCTACGGGCGCGACACGCGCGGCATGATCCGCCAGCACCAGTTCGACAAGGTCGAGATGGTGCAGATCGTGCACCCCGACAGGAGCTACGAGGCGCTGGAGGAGATGACGCGCCACGCCGAGGCCATCCTGCAACGGCTGGGCCTGCCGTACCGTGTCATGAGCCTGTGCACCGGCGACATGGGCTTTGGCGCCGCCAAGACCTACGACCTGGAGGTCTGGCTGCCGGCGCAGGGCACCTACCGCGAGATCAGCTCGATCAGCAACTGTGAAGCCTTCCAGGCGCGGCGCATGCAGGCGCGCTTCAAGAACGCACAGGGCAAGAACGAGCTGGTGCACACGCTCAATGGCTCGGGCCTGGCGGTTGGGCGCACCCTGGTGGCGGTGCTGGAGAACTACCAGCAGGCCGACGGCTCCATCACCGTTCCCGAGGCGTTGCGTCCCTACATGGGCGGTTTGGAGCGCCTCGCATAACCGGCCTGCGGCACAGAGCGGCGGGGCCATCGCGCTGCTGTACTGCCGGATGTTCGGCTTACGCAAGATAGGCTCGATTTGCTGCTAGAATTGCGGGCTTCGGCGCTGCGGAGAGGTGGCAGAGTGGTCGAATGTACCTGACTCGAAATCAGGCGTAGGGGTGACCCTACCGAGGGTTCGAATCCCTCCCTCTCCGCCAGGAATCAAGCAAACAAGCGCCTTTCGGGGCGCTTTTTTGTTTTTTCCCCCAATTTTCCCCCATCGCATAGGTTGGTGGTTTGGGCCTTTGAGTAGGCTTTCTCCTGCGCTCTGGTGCCGATCACAAGCGACGTCGCAGTTCGCCAATGGCGTTGCGTATCGCGCGGATATTCTCGTCCGCCGCATCACCATTCCAGCGCATGGCACGCCCATGGAAATAGACCGCAGCGCGTAGATCATCGGTACTCGCGGCCCTCGGGTTTGCCTCAACCTGGCGCGCGATCTCGTAGAGTTCGTCGATTGGCCTAGGGTCGCCATCAGGGCCTCCGATAAGTTCGCAGAAATGCTCCAGCTCGCGCAGTGGCGCGGATGCGGGCGGGATGTCGGGGACCGTTGGCATGTGGCGCAGTCTAGCCCTGTCCTTTTGCCTGCACCAGATGAAGTCACCGCTGTCGCGGCGCCCGTTTGCGGTACGCGACCGGCGAGATGCGGCTGGTTGGCGAACCCGCATGCCAGCGCCACGGCGGCGATCGTCATGCTGGGATGGTGCGCTAGAAGCTCCTGGGCGAGCAGGAGGCGCTGGTCGCGTACGTAGCGCGTGGTGGGATCCTCATCGCGTTCAGCCTTCGAATCTATTGCGGGGCCTAGGGTATCTGGAGCGACGCGGCGTGGACAGATCGCGATGCCGTGACCTTGCTCGCGGCTGCGCCCGTGACCATGCGGGCTGTGACCATGCAGACTGTCGTGATCGCATGATGGTCACATCATGGGAAAGACACCATCCGAACGCCAAGCTGCCAGCCGCTCCAAGAAGAAGGCTGCCGGCTTCGTGCGCACCACATTGAGGCTCGACAGCAAAACCATCGTCCGCCTGCGTCGTCTGGCGAGGCGTGAAGGCGTGCCGCAAGCGAAGATCATTGAGGCGGCGCTTCTGCTCTTTGAAAACAAAGAGGTGTTGAAGGAAGTCCAAGCGTGGGTCGCTGCCAAGCGTGAGGCTACATGAGCGAGCGGCCGGCCTATCGCACGCTCGACATCGCGCCTAACCTCCAGTTCTTCAACTGCGCGCCGCTGATGGCAGTCTTGTCGACGCAAGCCTGCGGCCAACGCTGGGCTGCGGCGGCACAGGGCGCCGCTTGCCACCAATGCCCCATCGGGCGCATGCACCATGCAGACCACAACCTAGCGAAGCGACCTGGCCGTCGCCCCGCTGATAAGGCGGTGGGTGCTTGTTTGCGATGCGGCCGAACCGATCTGCGGATCATCGTCAGCACGGGTACATGCATCTCGTGCTGGAATCGCGAACGCGAATGGCGCTCCGGCTGCAATGCAAAAGGCAAGGCGCCAGCCACCTATCAGCCGCTGCGCCAAGTCGAGGTCGCTGTACGGCTCCATGACGGTCGGGTTGAAGCTCGGCTTCTGGAAGTGCGGGATCAGGCCGAAGCGCTTGGCCGTGTAGCGCATGGCTTGCCAGGGGGCGCATCTATTGTCAGCGAGTGGAGGGCAACGCGCTGGAACGCCAAGACGCGCGAGCACGAGATCGTCTGCCCGCGCTGCGGCGTCGTCGGCCTCGTCTTGGAGCGCCAGCGCCGCAACGGCTCGCTTGAGTATTTTCATTGGTGCTGCGACGGCTCCGATCCGCCTGGCGATGGTTGGCGGCCAGCGCAGGCGAGACAGCAGCCAATGGCGATCAGCGCGCAGGCGCTGGCCGAATACCTTTCGTCTGACCAGGAGCTTGATGGGGAGAGCCCTTGCGCATGGACTCCTGCACCCTTCGTTTGTTCAGGCTGCCATGCGGGGCAGCTTGAGGCGCGGGTGGAGGAAGGTAGTAGCGGCTGGCAGACGCGGTGCCGGGCATGCGGTGCCGACAGCGGATAGCCCCCATCGTTGCCACGCTGCGACACATCTTTGATTTTTTCTATGACAAAATAACAACCGATAGTGAACTAGATTGTAATGCAGTGTAGTCGTTGGAATATTCCGGAAGACGCGGGTAATTCCGTGATGCCATCCAAAAATATTGCGGCATTGCTCGTTGTAGGTCGTCCAGTTGTAATTGATTCCATGCCGTCTCACACGGCTTAGAGGAGTCTAAATGGTGAAGCGAAACGATATACAACGTGCTGCTGCTCAAATTGAGCTGGCAAAGGCTGTCCCGGATGCCCGCATTGGGACTAAGGCTGTCATGGTATTAGCCGATATTTCGCGGCCGACTTTGTATCGCTGGATCAAGCTCGGTCAGTTCCCTGCGCCGGTGGCACCTGGGAAATGGCGCGGAGCCGATATTCTGGGTTTTCTGGCCCAAACTTCTGCTTGAGGTGCGTATGGACCAAACGCCCTATTTTGAAGGCACGGCTCCCATCCCGCTAGCTGAGCGCTGGGAAACGAACGAGGTCGATTTTTTTGCCGGCCTTCTGCGGATGGCGGGACGCCATGTTCGCGTGAGGTCAGGCCTGATTGGCGCGACTGTCGAGATGAAGTGTTGGGCTCGCGATGGCGGCTTCCCATACGTCATCGAGGCTCGCATGTGCCCTGACGGAACTGTCACCACTCACGGCGGCAACTGGCTCGAGAGCGCGTCAACCCTCCACGAGGCGATCGACCAATTCGCGTCGAACGCGCCATATGCCCAAGGCGCATAAATCGGTGAAGGTCGCTGACAAGGCATGCACAGCTGAACCAAGCCAGTCGTCGTGACGCACATCATTGGCTTAATGAAAACGCAGGAGCCACGCATGGCAATGAGTGAAACCGAGCGACAAGCCGCTTATCGAGAGCGCCTTGAGGCAGCCGGGAAAACAGTGATCCGGGTTGTCGTTTCGCAGGATTTTGCAGCGCGCCTTCGTCGCATGGCGCGCGATGATGTTACTCGTGGCGGGCCGGTACTGGAAAAGGCGCTCGCTGCCTTGGAGGCCGCTGAGAGCGGAGCGAGCGGGATGCCGTCCGCCTGAAAAAAGAAACCCCAGGCGCGCTGGGGTTTGATAATGCGCTGCCGCGAGACAGAGCGCCACTGAAATAAGCAAGCATATTATACCGGACTCGATTCGGTATTCAAGCGCGGCAGCTCCAATATTTTTGGAGTGAATATGAAATTTTCCCTCGAATGGCAGCGCGCGGCGCTCGCCTTTGTCGTGGTGGCCGGCGCGTTGGTTGGTCATTCCGCCGCAGAAGCGGTGTATCAGGCGCTGGTGCGCTGCGCCTTGGGGGCAGCAGCATGATCGCGCTGAAGCAAAACACCCGCGACGACGTTGAGCGCGCTCTGGATGCCCTGGATGCCCTTGAGCCGCCGCTTGATCGCGATGGCTGGGTGAAGCTGCTGATGGCGGCGCACGACGCGGGCGTTTCCGAAGATGATGCCCGCGCTTGGTCGGAGCGTGGCCCAAATTTTGATGGGAGAGCTTTCCGCGATGTTTGGCGCTCCATCAAGCCCGGTGCCGTTACTCGCCGTACCCTGTTCAAGGCTGCCCTTGATGCAGGCTGGAACGCGCCAGCCGATCGCAAGAGCCTTACGGCCGCCGAGATTACTGCGCGCGATGCCGAACGTGCCCGGCGCCGTGAGCAGGCAGCGAACGAAAGGGCCGAGCGCCAAGCCAAAGCCGCCGAGCGCGCGGTGCGAATCTGGGACGCGGCCGCGCCGGCGAACGACGGTTTTGCGTATCTTGCCCGCAAAGGCGTGAAGGCGCATGGCTTGAAATTTGGACGCTGGGAGAAGTTCGACCCCGCCACCGGAGAGGTGCGCACCATCAGCGAGCAAGCATTGCTGATCCCGATCCGCGATGCGAGCAAGAACATCCGCAGCTTGCAGGCCATCTTCCCGTCGAACGACGACGTGCTCGGCCGTGACCGGGACTATCTGGCCTGGGGCGCAAAAGAAGGGAACTTTTTCACGATCGGCAAGCCCCTGGCCAACAACGACAAGATGGTCATTGTGATCGTCGAGGGCTACGCGACCGGCGCCAGCGTGCACGAGGCGACCGGGCATGCGGCTGTCGTCGCGTTCGACAAGGGGAATCTGGAGCCCGTTGCCCTGGTGATCCGCCAGCGGTTTCCCGATGCTGACATCATCATCTTTTCGGATCGCGATGCCGAGGCGCTAGAGAAGTCAGGTGGCACGAAGCGAGCACTTGAGGCGGCCCTGGCCGCAAATGCACGTATCGTTGTACCAGAGTGGTGCGGTGTTGATGGGCGCGATGCGAACGATATCCACCTCCATGGATTCACCTGGGGCGGCGAGACTTTTCCTGGCAAAGACATCCTTGATGCCTGCGTGCGGTACGCCACGCCGTGCCGGTCGCCGGCGTTCATTGAGATGCTGCGGGTGTGCGGTATCGGTGCCGGTGATCTTGTGCCGCATCAGGTCGATGGCGGCGAGTCCCAGGGCGATGCCGGCGCGCCGGAGCAGCACCAATCGGTCATGCCGGGGAGCGACGAGGCTCCCACTGAGATCCTGCTTGAGCCCGGAGAATTGCCGCGCGTCGTTGATTGGGGCGAGCAGGCGCTATTGGCGCGAGCGCCGCATCTGTATATCCGTGGCGGACGCATTGTGCGCCCGATCAAGATGTCCACGGCCATCACCGGCGGAAAGAAGGCCAACATCACGCAGGTCAAGCCGATCGCGAAACACGCGCTGGCAGAAGAACTCACGAAGGTTGCAACGTGGCTCAAGCCGGACGGGCGTCGCCGCGAAGGGGATGATCTGGTTCGTGTGAACTGCCCGCTGCAGGTCGCGGAGACACTGATGGCGCGCGACCAGTGGAACCTACGGCCACTCACGGCGATCATTCACGGCCCAACCATGCGTGCCGACGGCTCGATCCTTGAGACTGCTGGCTACGACGAGGCGACGGGGCTGCTGCTGGAGCCGCACACCTCCTTTGCGCCGGTGCCCCAATGCCCGTCGCGAGAGGATGCTTTGGCCGCGCTCGCGCGGCTCGATGAGATCGTGAGCAAGTTCCCATTCGTCGAACCGGCAGACAAGGCAGTGTGGTTTGCGGGCCTCCTTACGGCGGCGATCCGGCGCTCGTTGCCGACGGCGCCAATGTTCGCGTTCACGGCACCCACCGCTGGCACGGGAAAGTCCTACATGGCGGACCTGATCGCCACCATCGTTACTGGCGAAGCAGCGCCAGCGCTGTCGCAGGGACGCAGCGAGGAAGAGACAGAAAAGCGGCTGACGGGCGTGCTGCTTGCTGGGCACACAATCATCAACCTCGACAACTGCACGCTGGCGGTTGATGGCGACTTTCTCTGCCAGGTGCTCACGCAGCCGGTCGTTGAAGTCCGCAAGATGGGCGGCCATGAGGTGTGCCGCATTCCTGGGTCAGCCACCATGTTGGCGACCGGCAACTCGCTTGTTATCGCAGGCGACATGACGCGGCGCGCGCTGGTGTGCAATCTCGACGCCGGGGTCGAACGCCCCGAACTGCGGGAGTTCAACTTCAACCCGGTGGAGATGGCGAAGCGTGGGCGCGCCGGCTATTTGGTGGATGCGCTCACCATCCTGCGCGCGTTCCACGTGGCAGGCAGCCCGGGCCAGGCCAAGCCGCTCGGCAGCTTCGAGACTTGGAGCGACCGTGTGCGTGGCGCGCTGCTTTGGCTTGGTATGGCTGACCCATGCGCCACCATGGAGCGCACACGCAAATCGGACCCGAAGCTGTCCAGCCTGCGTGAAGTGCTACACGGCCTGCACAAGGCGTTCGGCAATAGCCGGGTGCGCGTGCGCGAGATCATCAACGAGGCTACTACCCAGGCGGGGTCATTTGTCCCAGGTTCAAGCTCTACGCCCAAGGAGTACAAGCACCCCGACCTGCGTGAAGCGCTGCTGTCCGTGGCTGGCGAAGGGGGGGCGATCAATAGCCGAAGGCTCGGTAAGTGGCTGTCCGCCAATCTCGGTCGCCCGGTTGATGGGCTGCGCCTGATGGAGGCCGGCGACGACCGCGATGGAGTCAAGCTCTGGATGGTTGACTCGAGCGAGCCGCCGATCTGACTTCTTGGCCGCTCACTATCCGCCCGGCATCGCCGGGCTTTTTTTTACCTGGTCGCCAGTAACAACTTGGGTCAGTCGGATGAGTGCGGGGTTTGCGGGGTTTTGCGGGGTTTTTTCCCTTCGTAATAGAAAATTGCAGTAACAAGATGTTTTTATGAAGTTACATAAGGACACTGCATCTATCTGAGGCGGGGTGCAGGAAACCCCGCAAACCCCGCGAAACCCCGCGAAACCCCGCACATGGTCGCCTCGCTAGGAAACATCCGCCGGTGTGGGCGTTGCGTGACCGCCATGACGAGTGATGAGGCGCTGGGGACAGAGCGCTTGGCGCGGGGTGAACGCCGATCCTGGGGCTGCAGCTAGTTGGTATTGTGAGCGGTCACTAACACTCCTGGGCGCAATCATCGCCCGCGCGCGCGGGCACGCGCGACCCGCTCGGCCTGATGGCCGCATGCCTGGTGCCGCGTCAAGCCGCCTGCGAATCCCTCACGCGCATGACCGTGGCTCGCGAGGTCTTCAGCGCCCGGGCCACCGCCGCCACGGCCTCACCGTCGACAAGCCGCTGCAGCGCCTCCGCCTCCTGGGCGTCCGTCAGCGCGCGCGGTCGGCCCAACACCTTGCCCTCGTTCTTTGCGCGCGCCAGGCCGGCCTGGGTGCGCTCGACAAGCAGGTCACGCTCGAACTCGGCCACCGCGCTGATGACGGCCATCGTCATCTTGCCGGCGGGGCTGGTGAGGTCGACGCCGCCCAGCGCCAGACAGTGCACCTTCACGCCAAGGTCGGCGAGCGCCTCCACCGTCTGGCGCACGTCCATGGCGTTGCGCCCCAGGCGGTCGAGTTTGGTAACGACCAGCACGTCGCCGGCCTCGAGCTTGTCCATCAGCTTCTTGAAGCCGGGCCGCTCGCTGGCGGCGACGCTGCCGGAAATCGTCTCGGCGATCGCGCGCGTCGGCAGCACCTTGAAGCCGGCGGCGGCGATTTCCTGGATTTGGTTGTCGGTGGTCTGGCCGGCGGTTGAAACGCGGCAGTAGGCAAAAACTCTGGTCATGATCTTGGTAGGTGACGGAAAAGGGTGACCAGACGATACAGGTGTTCAAAAATCACGTCCACTAATTTTTGAACACCATGGGCATGGGTGACGGTAATCGGTCGTTTTTGGGCAGGCGGCTAGCGTCTACAGCCTGATTTCCGAGCGAGCGCAACATTCCAGCAAAACAGGGTGGCGCGCGGTCAGTCGTGCAGGTATTCCGTGTGATGGGGATGAATCGGCAGGCTCAGTCGTCGCCTCCATCTATGCGGTCGAACATTTCCAAACCAATATTGAGCGTCAGAAGATACTGCAGGGCGGTCGCAACGCCGACCCCTTCCTGATTGCTCGCGCGGCCGTGACTGGCGCCACGGTTGTGACGATGGAGCAGTTCAGGCCGAACGCGGCGAAGATCCCCAACATCTGCAAGCACTTCAACGTGCCATGCTTGGACTTGCGCGGCTTCATGGCGAAAGAGAAATGGGTGTTCTGACCCGCATGACAATTTGATGCCTGGCTGCTTGCCCTGGCACGCCGTAGTGGCCTTTCCGCTCCCTCGGCGCGGCCAATTCCTTTCCTCGACCAAATTTAGGCGATCGCATGAACGATTTTTCCAAGGATTGGTGGGCATCCGTAGAGGCCGCCACCACCGTTGGGCAACGGCTCGCCAACTCAGTCGAGGAATTCAATGCTGCGTGCGAGCATATCGTGCGCCTGCTGACCGACGCGTCGATATTGCTTGAGGCCGGCTCCCACGCGACGGCGGCGTTTCTCGCGATCACCGCCATCGAGGAGACGGCGAAGGTTCACATCGGGACATATCGGCGATCGACCACACCAGTCGCGCGCCGCAAAGACCCCCTGTTTGGGCACTCTGAAAAGCACAAGCTGGCGCTTGGCCCGACCGTAGCGATGGGAAGCCGCCTGCAGGCCGCCATTGGGGAAGGCCGAATGCGCGAGATCATGGCGCTGGGCCAAGCGGGTGGCCTGGTGAAGATCCGCGAAGCCGCGCTCTACGTCGCGCAGGATGCCGGCGGGCTGGTCACGCCGAACAGTGCGGTGTCCGTCGACACCTCGCGCGAACTGCTGCTGCTGGCGATCGAAGCCTTCGACGACGGCCTTGTCGGCTACACGAACCGATCTCTTGAGCTCGGCGAGGCCACGGACGCGCTGTTCGTGAAGTGGGCAGAGCGCAAATAGGGGGGCGCCTAAGCCAACCCCTTCACCAGCTCCCGCACGTCCGCCGACGGGGGCCCATAGCTCACCAGCCGCACATCGAGCTCAAAGCCCTGCACCTTCTTCACCGCGCGCTGGATGGCCGCGTGAATCCACTCTGGCGCGTTGCCGAATGCCCCACCGCCGAGCAGCGTGAGCAAGACAATGTTCGACGCGCCGCGCCGGGCGTTGACGACCGCCTCCAGCATCGTCGCCTCATATGCGGCGTTGAGTACCAGTTGCGCGAATGCGGCCCAGTGCTGCGGCGGCACGCGCGCGTAGGCCACCGGCAGCGCTGAGCAGAAGGCCTGGCTCACTACAGGCCGGGGCGCGCGCGGCGCATCCGTGATCTCCACGTCGCGGTGGATGCCAATGCGCAGTTTGCCGGCTAGCGCGTCGGCCTGGTCGGGACCGATGGCTTGCAGATGGTCCGAGATCAGATCCAGGCCCTGGCGTGTGCACAGCGCATATCCGTTGCGCCACTCCCACAGGTCTGCGACGGGGCACCCGAGCCGGGCGCTCAATTCGGCGCCGACATCCGCTAGGCCATCGAGCTGGCGCGCCGCCGTCTGCCCGATCTGGTCGCCTACGGGTGCGAAGTAGTTGCGGTAGATCGTCGCCGCGCCCGCTGCCATGGCGCATGCCGGGCCCTGCGTGCGGTCATGCTCGTAGCGTGTCACGCCATCCTCGGGCGTCACGCTGGGGCCGACCATCTCAAGCGCGTTGAACTGGCTGGCAACTTGGAACAGTGCGCCCGCGTACTCGGGTGCAAGGTGCATTTTGCGCACGTCGCCGGTCACGATCTGCACGCGAGGCCGGCCCTTTAGCCCAGTACCTGCGGCAACCCGGGCTCGCAGGTCGTTGAGTGATGCGAGCTCGAACTCGCCGATTCCATAGCTGCGGCCGTTGGCCTTGGAGCGGAGGGTGCTGCCATCGATCTCGAGCTGCGCGCGGGTCGCGGCGTAGGTACCTTCGTCGAAGCCGGTGATGCGGGTGAACCAGTTCATTCTTTCTTCATTTCGTGGGTGCGGGACGAGTGTGCACGGACGCAGCGCGGAAGTCGACCACGGGGCGCGCCCGACCTGCGCCCCAGGGCTCAAGCAGAATTTTTTTGCCGAGCCAGAACAAGGGGTTTTGCGCTCAGGTCAACTGACTATCAGGCTGCATACGAGCCGGGGCGTTGCTGGAAAAAATGAGACGTGCAATGGACATCCCAGATTTTGCGAGTGTCTGGGTGAGTCCAATGGAAAAGAAGTTTTTGACGCCTGTGGAGCTGAGTGAGCGCTGGGGTGGCAGGGTCACCGTGCGCACCCTTGCCAACTGGCGCTCCAGCGGCAAAGGTCCGCCCTTCGCCAAGCTCGAAGGCGCCGTGCTTTACAGGCTGGAAGACTTGGAGAAGTGGGAGAACGAGCGGGTCGTTTCCAGCACCAGCGAATATGACCGGGGCTGAGATCGAAGGCTGGCGTCTCCGCAAAAACATCTAGTTACTTAAATCTGTTTGTGATGCAGAGTTTTGCAAGCAGACCTGCCGCATAATCCGTGCATTCAATTTCACGGAGAAGCAGCATGGACAAAGATAATCTGATGCGTCGCGCCATGGCGGCCTACTACCGAGGCGCCGACTCTGGCGTGATGCAACCAAGCAAATCCAGTGGCGTCGAATCTGTCGACGGCAAGCATTACGTGGTGCTGCGCAACGTCAATGGTCTGCTCGCGGTGTACCGCGTGCGCAACGACGGTGTACTCAAGGGCCTCAAGCGTTGGCCTGCTGAACTGAATGCTTGAGGTGCCCATGAAAAACATCCAGCTCTACATAAAAAAGCGCGGCACCGACGAATACATGGTCAACCCGCGCATCCTGTCGACACCCATCGAGCACGTTCCGCCAGAACGGCGCGAGTGCGTGCGCAAGGCCCAAGAGCATGCCGCTCAGCAAGCCGCGATGAACGTCATCATGCGCATCAAGGACGGCACCGGCGGCAAGCCCTGCCATTGCCCGCGCCAGAAGACGCAGACGCTCGCCAAGAATCCCGACATGCAGGCCATCGCCGACCACATCGAGCGCAGCCGCAACGAACTCCGCCAGCTCCGCCGGGAGCTGCGCAAGGCGGGTTAGCGCAGCATCATGTTCGCCCCTGTGGCTTCTTCTCCTGCTCCGACTCCTGTTCCGAGAAAACAGGTCGTGATGCAACGATTGCGTCATGTCCCAAAATATCGAAATTGGCGTCAACGCCAAGCTCAACTCCCAGCAGGCCGAGGCTGCGGCGAAGAAGCTGGGCAAAACACTCGGCGACGTCGGGCGGCAAAAGGTCGAACTCGTACCGGATTCCGAGCTCCGCAAGCTGGAAGAGATCGAACGCCTCTGGAATCGCTACCTGGCGCTGGACAGGAAGCTGGCGCGAGGCCTGCATAGCTCCGGGCAGCACGGTTTGCCGTTCGGCCAAATCGACCTCGGCAAGGCCGGAGCCAATGCAGCCAAGGTGGCGCGCATCACCGAGTTCGTGAACGGCGGCGCGATGCCTACGCCCACCGGCCAGGGCTTCGCCGGTGCCGCCGGCAACGCCGCCGGTGCTGCTGCTACCCATGCTGCGGGCAAGATCACGGGCGCAGGCCCTGGTGCTGCTGGTGGCGGCATGTCCGCAGGCTTCGGCGCGGGGCTTGCGGGACTGCTGGGCGGCATCGCTGCATTTGGTGTCACCAAGTTAGTAGGCACTATCACGGAGAACCTTGAAAAGGCTGAGAACCTGAACATCGGCTACGACAAGCTCAAGCGGACCTTGGGTGACGTGAACGTGTCGTTCACCGGCTTGAAGAAGGCCGTCATGGACACGGGCGATGGCCTCAAGTTCACTTACGACGAAACCGCGCAGCTCGCCTCTCGGTTCACCAAGGCAGGCAATCTCAAGGGTGGCGACTATCGGTCGCTGCCGGAAGAACTCGGCATTGGGGTTGGGCTATCGCAGGCCTACGGCCTCGATCCGTCTAGCGGTGTTGACATGCTGGGGCGCATGCGAGGGGTAGGCGTCACCAAGGACACGTCAGAAAGCCGCCGCTTCGCGCTGCTGATCGGCGAGACGATTGCGAAGTCCGATGCGTTTGCGAAGGCCGATGAGGTGATGGAGGCCATCGCCGGCTTTGCCACGGCCCAAACGCGGCAGAGCATGGCTGCCGCGAACGCGCAGGGCTACGCCGGCATGTACTCGGCCATGGTGGGCAGCGGCATCCCTGGCATGGACCCGGCGGGCGCCAGCGGCATCCTGTCCCGCATGAATGCCGCGCTGTCTGCCGGCGGCGCCAAGGGCGAGGCGTCGCAGTTCTTCACGTCCATGGTGGGCAATCGCCTGGGACTCGATCCGCTCCAGACGCAGATCCTCCGCGAGGGCGGCATGTTCGCCACCAAGGACAAGATGTTCGGCGTCGGCAGCGCATACACGCGCTACATGGGCCAGACTGGGCCTACCGGCTCGCAGGATTTCCTTTCTGCCACGCGCGCGCTGATCGAGGAAAAATACGCCGGAGATTCCGAAACGCAGAAGCTGCTGCGTGCCCATGCTTTTGCGAACCACGCCGGCATCAACATGAACCAGGCCATGGCGATGCTTTCGCTAAAGCCCAATCAGATGGGCGAGCTGCAGCAGTACGCGGGGGACATGAGCAAGCTGTCGGCGTCTGGCATCAACAACATGGCGATCGCCCGCTTTGGCACCAACGAGCAGCGCGCCGGCCTGGCGCAAACGATGCTGGGCCGCGATGACGTGAGCCAGTCGGACAAGGACCACCTCACGGAAACGATGGAGCGCGGCTCCACAGAGCAGCAGAAGGAGGTTCTGGCGAAGCTGTCGGCGCAGTACGAGCAGGAGCGCACCACCGGCAAAGACATAGCCGATAGCCGCGCGCTGTTGGACAACATCAAAACCAGCCTGGCTGACAAGGTGGTGCCTGCACTTACCGACGCAAAGATTGCTTTGCTTTACATGGCAGGCGTCAAGGATGGGAAGACGCGCGACCAAATGGCGAAGGCGGTGGCAGATTCCGATGCCAAGGACCGGATGAACGGCATCGAGAACCGGTACAAGACGACGCGCTCTGATCTGGACGCGGAAAAGGCCAACATCAAGTCGGAGATGCAGCGCCAGAACTCCATGCTGGCGTCTGGCGTGCTGTCGCCGAGCGAGTACGGCCTGAACATGAAGGATTTAAAAGATCGCAGCGATGCGATCGACGTGCAGCTCGACGCGGCCAAGTCGCGGTACGAACGGGACGTTGCGGCCGAAAAAGCCGCAACGGAAAGCCGCATCAATTCGATGCGCAACCCGAATGCTGTGCCGCTCGGAGTGTCGCCGGCTGGCGGCAGCGGCAACGCTGGCAACCGAATCGGAGACCCGGGCGCCATGTCATCAGCGATGAAGTTCTTCATGGACAAGGGCTGGTCGCGCGAGCAAGCCGCTGGCATCGTCGCCAACCTCAACCACGAGAGCAACATGCGCCCCAACGCTGTCGGCGACAGCGGGCAAGCCTACGGCATCGCGCAATGGCACCCTGACCGCCAGCGGAATTTCGAGCGCTGGGCAGGCAAGAGCATTCGTGGATCGACCACGGATGAGCAGTTGGGCTTTGTTCAATACGAGCTCACGGAGGGCAACGAGAAGGCAGCCGGAAACCGTCTCAAGCAGGCGACGTCGGCGCGTGACGCTGGCGCCATCGTCAGCAAGTATTACGAACGGCCGCTGCGGACCGATGCTGAGGCATCAGCGCGTGGCGCGTCGGCGGAACAAATCCACCGCACGCCGCTGCCGGATGCGAAATCCAACCAGGCTCCAGGCGCTGGTGCAGGTCGTGGATCTGCGGCCTCCTATAGCCCACTGAGTATTGCGGCGGGATCAATTGACGTCTTCGTCAAGGACAAAAGCACTGGGCAGCAGGTGCAGCCAAGCCAAACGATCCCAGTCAAGATTGGCCCGCCGAATCCAGACACCTATTCGCGGTAGTTATGCCTTCGGTGCGGATGCCATGTTGCACCTGTTTCGCGAAAACAGGTGTCGTGACGCAAAACTCAAGCCATGGATGGCACTTCCCACACGATCCAAAGCGAGGCACTCGCACGGCATTTCGCCGCCTTCGAGGTCGCGCGCAACGTGGTCGCTTCGCACGACGGCATCCGCCCCGAGCTTGTCGAAGCGCTTCGTCTGAAGGCCGAGGCGGATCGGGCAGCCGATGCGAACCTGGCGGCCGTTCTCGCTGGAGAGGATACGGCGCAGACGCAAGCGGAGCTCGATGCAGCCGTGCAGGCCATCTCCGAGTACCAGGGCGGGCGCTGGCTGGCGCTGTTCTGGTTTCTATCAAGCCCGATCGAGGATCTCACCCGTGACCCAAGCAACACTCACTGACCTTCAATCCACCGTGCAGGCTGCCAGCGATCGCCTTGCCGACGCGCTGCTCGATGGCTCGGACACGAGCGAGGCGCGCGCCGCGCTGGATCAAGCGCGCGGTGCGCTTGCCAAGCACCAGGATGCCCAGCAAGCCGCCGAGAATGAGCGTCTTGCGGCCACGTCTGCGCGTGAAGCTGCCGAGAACGCCGAGGCTGAAGCTGATGCAGTCGGCCGGGCGCTGAAGGCGGTCGCCAACACCGTGGCGCGCGTGCACTTGCCTGCTGGGGTTGAACCGCCCGTGCCGGCTGAGCATCCGGTGGTTGCCAAAGCCGCCGCCGAGGTCGCGCGCATCAAGCTGGAGATCGAGCGGGGCGAACCCGAGCGCAAGAAGATTGGCGAAGAGATCGCCGCGCTCACAGGCCGCACCGACGCCAAGCGTGCCGAGGCCAGCGCCATTCGCGCCCGTCGCCTGGCTGGCCGCGAGGAAGCCGGCGACGCCGCCGCGCTGCACTTGCTGGAAGCCGACGCAAACGACCTCGCGAGCCTGGCGCAGGCCGCACAGCAGCGCCTGCAGGCCCTGGGGCAACCCACTGCCGCCCAGCGGCAGCAACTGGCCGCCGCCGAGCAGAAGCTGAAGGCCGCGCAGGTGGAAGCCGCGCTACATGGGCAGGCCGACCGCGTGCGCGTGCTCGAAGCTGCGCTGATTGCTGGCGTGCGCGAACTGCGTGGCAGCGCGCTCAAGGTCGGATTCGGAAACTTGCCGACTTTCTTCGCGCCGTCGCAAAAGCTGCGCGATGTGGCGAACGGGATCGCTGTATGACCGCCCCACGTACCCCCAAAGGCCGCTTCTCAAGCGGCAGCTCCGGCAATCCTGCAGGACGGCCGAGCCCGGCGCGCTTCGTGCTGAAGCTGGTTGAGCGTGATTTGCTTGCGGCCGGCGCGACGCCCGAGGAAGTCGGCATGCTGTTCGAGGCGTCGGGCGATCGCGCTCGCGCTGTCGCAACCATTGCCGTGCTGGCTGCGGCCGTGGCCGAGCGCCAAGGAGCAGGCGATGCCGCAATCTAAGGACACAGCGCGACGCGCATCTGCCGCGCAGACACGACGCCTGTTGACCAAATTCTTTCGTGGGCAAGGTATTCCCGATGCCAAGTTCCAACACTTGGTTGACGGCCTGTACGACGGCATGGTCGCGGCCAACAAAAAGAACCCTCGTCCCGCCGCACCCAAGACCTGAGGCGGGTTTGCTGACGCCCTCGGGCGTCGGCCTTTTTTCTTTCTGGAGCGCCTCATGGCAACCAAGAGTTTTGATGAACTGCTCAAGGAGCTCAACGCCGACACTGAGCGCGATGCGGCACCCCGTCAGCGGCTGCTGGTGAAGTCTCATGTTTTGCACGGCGCGAAGGCGGCGCAACAGCCGGCCGCGTCCAAGCAGGCGCTTGGCTTGCTGCTGAAGTCGGCGATCAATGACGCGGTGGCGTCTGGCCGGCTGTCGGGCACCGCTGCGATGCTGGGCCTGCGCGCCCTGGGGCTGGAGAGCTGAATATGGCGCGCAAAACGTTCGGTCAAGCCTTTGATGAGGCCATGCGCCTCGACCACGAATGGGGCACAGAACATCGTGGCGATGCCGTAATCTGCTCGATGCTGGAGCGCGTTGCTTCCAAACGAACGCGCACCCTCGTCAAGTCCACCACAGCCAGCAAGGCCACGCGGCCGGACAGCGGCCCGCAGGCGCCGCGATCTGCGGGCAAGCAGGGGGTAGGTGGTCATAACGGCAAGATGGCACCTGCGCGGCTAATGGTGAAGTCTTGGGTTGCAGCAGCGCCCAAGAAGCCCCAGCGTACCTGGACCTCTGCGCAGGTCGCGGCGGCGCTCGATGATGGCGTGAAGCGCGGGCGCATCAGTGGCACGGCGGCTGTCGCGGCTATGCGGGCATTCGAGGGCAAGCGGTAGGCCAGCGCCCGGCTACCCCTCAGTAGCGGTGGTCAAGAACTGAGCCCAGTCCACCATCAATTGTCGGCGCTTCGCCAGCAGCGTACTGCGCTGGTAGGCGGCTTCGACTTTGTCTGGCAGTTTGTGCGCCAGCGCATGCTCGGCAGCCTCGCGAGGATGGTTTGTGCGCTCTGCCGCCCACATGCGAAAAGTGGAACGCAGCCCGTGCGGCACGGCATCTACATCCATGCGTCTCATGACCGCCGACAAGCTCATGTCTGAAAGGGGCTTGAGCTTCATGCCTGGAAACACCAGATCGGTGACATCGCTGTGAACAGGTTGCTTCTTCAGCAGTTCCACCGCCTCGTCGGACAGCGGCACCTCGTGTTCTACGCCAGCCTTCATTCTCTCGGCAGGCACGCGCCAAATCTTGGCCTGTAGATCGATTTCGGACCAGCGCGCGCCGCGCACCTCGCCGGAGCGAGCAGCGGTCAGCATGGCGAATTGCAGTGCCCTTGCAGATTCACCTGCCATGGCACTCAGCTGGGTATAGAAAGGAAAGCCGGGGCATCGGCAACTTCAACAGACTTGTGGTGTTGAGTTTTGGTGAGCTTGCCGGGTGCAGCCAGCATGTGGTCCAGATGACCTTTCCAGCGGGCTGGATTGTCGCCGCTGCGGTAACCGCGCACGGTGGCCCAGGCCAGAACGCTCTCAATACGTCCACGCAAGCGGGAGGCGGTTTCGGTCTTCGATTTCCAGATCGGTTCCAGCACCTTGAGCACATGGTTCACTTGAACATCGCGCACGTCCATGGAGCCAAGTACAGGGTAGGCGTAGGTATCCAAGGTGTTTTCCCACTGCTGCCGGTGTTTCTCGTTCTTCCAGCCGCCCTCCTTGGATTCAAGCAGGCCTAACGCGCATTCCTTAAATGTTTTGCTGGCGGCCCGCTCTGCTGCCATGTCACTTTTGATCTGGCGGCGTTCGGTGACCGGATTGATGCCGAGGGTCAGCTTTGCGTGTATGTGACGCGCGGCTTCGCGGGCGGTTGCGAGGGTTACCTCTGGATAGCTGCCAAGCCCGATGTCATGGCGCTTGCCGCCTCGCATGACGCGCAATACCCATGATCGGCGCTCCCCCTCCTTGCCCACCATCAGGGTCAGTCCTGCAATCCCGCCTACCCGATGCCGCCCCGGCTTCTTCAGGCGTCCCACCGCCACTGCGCTCAATGCTTCTGTCGTCCTGCGTCCCACGTGTCGCCCCTTCCGCCATACTTGTTATCCCCCAATTTTTCCCCCAATGAATGAGGGCATTGAAGGCGTAAGGGGATTATTGCATTTTCGGAGAAAAATGGGAAAAATCATTTTAAAACAACATGATAGATCGTGTATTTCCATGACATTCAGAGTGTTTCAGTGACCTGGGTTTAATTCCTCCCTCTCCGCCAATAGATGAACCGCTTGATTGCTATTGAAATTATAGCATAGAGCGGTATTTTTTTGCCTTGGCGCACCCGATGGCATGTGGGCGCTGGTTTTCATGCCTGCCTGGCACGGGAAGCTTCCTCGCGCGCTTCGCGGCGCACGATCCACCAGCCGGCCTGTGCCAGCCAGAGCGCAGCGATGATGGCTGCACTGGCCATCAGCCATTGCCCCAGTCGCTCCTGGTCGTCCAGCAGATAGGCGTTGCACAGGCGCAGGGGCGAGTCGATGTAGAGCTGCCCGACGACTGCGGCCATCGGCAGCGTGTTGCCCAGGAAGAATCCTTGCACGATCAGCCCAGCCTGGCGCCAGGACAGGCGCAGCGCTGCGCCAGCGGCCAGCAGCGCGGTGCACTTGGCCCATTCCACGCTGGGGCGCAGCAACGCCAGGTCGAGTACACGGGGGATCATCAGCACCGCCAGTACCAGGGCGGCGAGCACCAGGCCGCTGATGCCGTGGGCGTTCCAGCGGGCGATCGCGCTGTGCGCCGCAGGTGGCAGCGCCGCGATCAGCAGGCCGCCCACCGCCATCCACAGCGGAAACTGCAGCAGCATGTGGCGCCACATGCTCGCTTCCAGGCCGTGGCGCGACGGGGGCAGGGCCAGCAGCGCCAGCAGCACCAGGCCTGCCCACGCCTGGCGCGCCGGGGTAATGTGGCGCAGCATGCCGCGCGGCAGTGGAGGCGGGGCATTCATGGCGCTTGCGTACGGGCGAGGTGGCGTGCGTAGTCCAGCGCCAATTGCTGCTCGGCCAGGTCGAACACGCGCACCATGCGCCCGCGGGCGTCGAAGACCAGCAGCGCGGCGTTGTGCTCGAAGTCGCCCAGCCCGTTGGGGATGACAACCACGCCCAGGCGGCGCAGCAGCAAGGCCTGCCCGGCGGGGTCGGGCACGCTGGCAAAACGCCAGGTTGCGGCGTCGGCGCCCAGTCGGCTGGCGTAGGCCTGGAGCACCTTGGGGTTGTCATATGCCCCGTCGAAGCTGATCGACAGCAGCCGTACGCCGCTGGCGGGCTCGGCCTGCAGCGCCGCCTGCAACTGCTGGAAGCTGCTGCCCAGCGACAGGCACACGGTCTCGCAGCGGGTGTAGAAAAAGTCGGCGATCGTGACGCCGCCGCTGCCCAGCACGGCGGGCATGGCGGTGGGGGCGGGTAGCGCCGGCCCTTGCAGCGTGACGGGGGGTGCGGGCACGGGGTTGAGCGCCACCTCCAGGCGGCGCGCGCCTTCGTCCGTCCAGACCTGGAAGTCGTAGGTCAGCCAGCGCGCTGCGGCCCAACCGCCCAGCGCCAGCAGCGCGCAGGCCAGGATGGTGCGCAGCATGGGCGGCGCTTACTTGAGCAGCGCCTTGAGCGCCGCACCGCCTTCGAACGGTGTTTTGCGTTCGGCGCCGGCCTTGCGTTCGTCCTCGAACAGCTTGGCGTCCAGCGCTTCGCTCTGGTTCGACCAACTGGCGCGTATGTGGCTGGCGACGCCGGCGAGTTCGGCGTCCGAGAGCTGGGCAAAACTGGGCATGGCGCCTTGGTATTTGTTGCCTGCCACTTCGATTTCGCCAGTTATGCCGTGCAGCAGGATGTTGGCCAGCACGCGTGGATCGCCCCGTACCCATTCGGAGCCGTCCAGCGGCGGGAATACACCCGGCAGCCCCTTGCCCGTGGCCTGATGGCAGGCGGCGCATTGCGCGGCAAAGATGGCCTTGCCGTCCACGCTGGCACCGTTTGCGGCGTTGGGCGCGGGACCGGAGAGTTCGGCGCGCGTGCGCTGGTCGCCCCACTGGGAATTGTCCAGCGGCTCGGTGTACAGGATATAGATCACGGCCCACAGTACCATGCCGGCGGCAATCAAAAGGGCTGCCAGGGGCATGGGCCGGACGGCTTCCTCGGGGTCTTCGTTTTCGCGCTGCTGCGCGCGGGTGACCTTGTTCTGGTTCATCGTGGCCCTCCTTTCAAGATGCGCTTGCCGGTGTGTCCGCTTGCTGCGCGGGGGCAGCCTTGGCGCCGTCGGCGGCGTGGGGCTCGGGCGGCAGGATCGGATAGTTGCGCTTGAGGGCTTGCAGGTACTTCACCAGGTCGAGTGCCTCGGGCTTGGGCACCACCACTTTGCCGCTTGGTGCCGTGCCGGGGGGGAGGTTGAGCGCTTCTTCGCCCGGGTCGGCTTTGTCCTTGACGTCGAACAGATAGGGGAACGACGGCATGATCGAGCCCGGCACATAGGCGCGCGGCTGGTACAGGTGGCCCAGTTGCCAGTCCTTGCTGGGCTGGCGCACGCCGATGTTGAACAGATCCGGCCCGGTGCGCATGCTGCCCAGCAGGTGCGGCCTGTCGTACACGTAGTCACCGGGCACCGACGCACGGCCCCAGCCGCGTTTGGCGTCTGCGGGCGCGAAGCTGGTCGAACGCGGCTGCTGGGTGTGGCAGTACATGCAGCCGTTGGAGATGTAGCTGGCACGTCCGCGCAGCTCGGCGCTGGTGTAGGGCTTGAGGCCCTCGGGTGCCTTGACGTCGCGCACCTGGATATAAGGCAGTATGACCAGTGCCGAGACCGCGATGCCGAAGGTGACCATCGCGCCGGCCGTGAGTTTGACTTCATTTTCCATGAGCGAGCTCCGCAGCCTTGGGTTGATCCGAGAACAGCGCGGCGCCGGCGCGGTTGGGTCCAAAGCGCAGCGCCATGGCCAGGAAGTGGCCGACGAATACCACGTGGCTTGCCACCATCAATGTCCCACCCACGCTGCGCCACTTGAGCCAGGGGATGGTGACAGCCACCGAGTCCATGAAGGGCCGGGTTTCGTCGAGCATGACCAGGCCCTGCAGCCAGCCGCCGTAGGTCAGGCCCACGAAATAAATCATGATGCCGACCGCAGCCAGCCAGAAGTGCCAGGAAATGAGTTGGGGGAAGGGCCATTCCCAGTTCATGATGCGCGGCATCATGAAATAGATCGCGCCGAACAGCACCATGGTGACGAAGCCGTAGGCACCCAGATGCGCATGGGCCACGGTGAAGTGCGTGAAGTGCGCCACCTGCTGCACCGAGCGCAGCGCCTCGAACGAGCCTTGCAGCGACGACAGCAGGTACATCAGCCCGCCGAACATCATGAAGCGCAGCGTGGGCGAGTACAGGGCCAGGCGCATGCGCCCGCGCATGGTCAGGCCCATGTTGATGGAGAAGGCCAGCACCGGCACGATCATCATCATGCTCTGCACGATGGACAGCGTGATCAGCCAACCCGGCACCGGCCCGCCCACCAGGTGGTGGCCACCGACCTGGGCGTAGAAGAACGCCAGCGTCCAGAAACCCAGGATGGACAGGTTGTACGAGCGGATCGGCCGCGCGATGATCTTGGGCAGGAAGTAGTAGATCGCGCCCACGGCCACGGGTGTGAACCACAGGCCCAGCACGTTGTGGCCGTACCACCAGTTCATTGCCGCCTGCTGCACGCCGAAGTGCACGCCCGGCATCTTGCCGACGATGAACAGCATGGTGATCCACAGCAGGCCGGCGGTGTGGTACCAGGTGGTCACGTACAGCGACTCGACCTTGCGGTTGACCAGCGTGTAGAGCACCGGGCCGATGATGCAGACCATGCCCGTGGCGAAGAAGATGCCGATCTGCCAGGGCATCTCCAGGTACTCCAGGCCATCTGTCCAGCCGGCGCCGATGGCGCCGATGCCGCTGGCGATGGCGACGTTGACCAGAGCTCCGCCGAGCATGATCCACATGTTGCCCAGCAGCGGCGTGCGCAGCAGGCGCGGCATCAGCCAAATGATGATGCCCAGCTCGGCATTGGTAATCCAGCCGTAGAGCACGGCCGTCAGGTGCACGGTGCGGATGCGCCCGAAGGTCATCCAGGCTTCGCTCACCAGCCAGTCGGGCATGTGCAGCTTGAGCGACGCCGTCAGGCCCGCGATGCCGCCGAACAGCAGCCACATGCAGGCGAAGGCAATGAACATGAAGACCGGGAAGGCGCTGGAACGGTCGGCGGCGATGCGATCCTCGACTTCGTGGGCGTCAGGGGCGTGGCTCCCGTCTCCAGGCTCTGCCGCCGCGTGCTGAAAGCGCTGGCGCCCTGCGTGGCCCAATGCCGGATCGTCGGTATGCCCGATTTCGCCCGATACGAAGATGGCGGATGCCGCCTTCGGGTTTTCGACGAGCAGGCCTTTACGCAGCGACCAGATGAAGACGAACAGTCCCATGATCGACAGCAGGAAGGCGCCCAGCAGGCTCAGGATGGCACTGTCCATGGGGTGTCCTTTCTTTCCCTCGTGCACGCTTGGAGCGTGGCTTTATTGATGCACTTCAAGGCGCCAGACGGCGAGCCATGATAGTCCGCGGCCTGTGGATTTTAAAGTTCATCAAAAATGCACATTTCCATCATCGGTAAGCCCATTCCATGGACAGTGTTTCCCTTGCGATGGGCCATGCCATGCCATGCGGTGCGGGCGGGCAGGTTTGCTCAAGCGTTGGAAACCGGTTCGCCGGCTTGGATCATTGCCGCGACTGGGCTTGCGGCAGCAGCAGGCGAAATTCTGCGCCGCCGCCGGCGGCGTCTCCGACCTCGACGCGTCCGCCATGGCGCTGCGCCACGGTATGCACCAATGCCAGCCCCAGGCCTATGCCGCTCACCTCGGGATGGCTGCTGCGGTGCAGGCGTTGAAACGGCTGGAACAGTTGCGCGTGCAGCTCTGGCGCAATGCCGGGGCCTTGGTCGCTGATCGCTATCTGCCAGCAGCCTTGCTGCTGTGTGAGCGTGCAGTTGACCTGGCCAGTGCTGGGGCTGAACTTGATGGCATTGCCGAGCAGGTTGGCAATGGCGCGGCAGACCATGCTGCGCTCGCCCTCCATCGGGGCTGTCTCGGGCAGCGGGGCGTGGTGCAGTTGCACGCCGCGCTGGCGGGCGCTGGCCCAGGCGTCGTCCAGGCATTCCTGCAGTGCGGCAGCCAGGTCGAAAGGCGTGGCGGCAAAGGCCTGCGCGCGAGCGCTGACCAGTTCGACGAAACCTTGCGCCATGGCCAGCGATTGTTCGGCGTGGCGCTGTATGCGTTCGAGCAGGTTGGCTTCGATGGCCTGGCCTGGAAAGGCGCGCTGCATTTCCAGCAGCGTGAGGATGGCGGCAATAGGCGCGCGGATGTCGTGCGAGATGAAGTGCAGCGCTTGGGTGCGCTGCTCTTGCGCACGGCGCATTTCGGTCAAATCCACCAGCGTGATCAGCCAGATGGTGCTGTCGCTGGTGGTGAAGGGCTCGCACAGCATGAGCAGGTGGCGGCCCTGGCTGTCCTGCGCTTCCTGCCTGCGCGGCAATGCCGCCATGGGCGTGCCGGGCGCCAGCAGCGCCTGGCCGGTGGCGGGGTCGACCAGGTCGGCCAGCAGCCAGGCAATGGCGCAGCCTTGCAGCTTTTGCCCACCTTTCAGCCGTACATGCTGCTGCGCCGCCGTGTTGGCCAGGCGGATCAGCCCCAGGTGGTCGCACACAAAGGTGGGTGACGGCAGGTGCTGCAGGCTGGCGCTGATGAACTGGTGCAGCTTGCGCAGGCGCCGCGATGCGTCCTCCACGGCGCGGATGCGCTGCGCCAGCCGGTCGTCGCGCAGCGACGGCGAGCGGGACTCCAGCATGGCGGGCACGGACAGGCCGGTGCGCTGCAGCTCCTGCATCTCCAGTTGCAGAAAGTGGGCCGCGGCGCTGAGCCGGCGCCAGCTCCACAGCGGGTAGGCCAGGGCCACGCTGGCTAGCGCCGGGGTGGCCGTAATCTGCCAGCCGGTTAAAGGCAGCAGCAGGGCTGCAGCCAGCGTTCCCGTGAACAGGGCCATGCATGCGAGCAGGCCGGCCAACGGGCCTAACCAGCCGATACCCAATAGCGCCAAGGTGGTGGGAGCGAGATTGAATGCCAGGTTCCAAACCTGTGGCGTGGTGCGGATATGGGTTTGGGTCAGCTCTGCGTTCAGCGCGTGTGCGATCAGCTCGACCCCAGGGATGCGCCGTGACGGCGCTGCGACAGGAGCCGTGAACATGTCGCCCAGGCCCGTGGCTGTGGCTCCCACCAGCACGTATTTGTCCTGCAGCGCATGTACTGGCAGCCGGCCCTTGAGTACGTCGATGTAGGAGTAGGTCGTGAATGCGGGCCGCCCGGATGCAAAACTGACCAGCCGGGGGTTTTGGCGCGTCCATGTTCCTGGTTCGGGCATTGCAGTGCTGCGGCAGCGATGCGCAGTCGCGCCCGCGGCGCATATCATGGCGGTGCCGAAGTGTGGCCAGGGCGCGTCTACCGGGCCTTCGTCCTGGAACAGGCTGCGTACCACGCCATCGTCGTCCACCTGTACCTGCACGTGGCCCAGTTGTGCTGCGGCCTGGCGCAGCAGCGGCAGTGGTGCGTCCGCCATGTCGCCCGTCTGACCGCGCCGCGCCACGGGCAACACAGCGTGCGCGCTATGCCGCAGGGCTTGGGCTAGCAGCAGGTCGTCGCCGGGGTAATCGGGGTCGGATTCGCCGAACAGAATGTCCAGTCCCAGGGCTCGGGGAGATTGGGCGTTGATCTGCCGAACCAGTTGCGCGTGCAGAGCGCGGCGCCAGGGCCAGCGGCCTATAGCCTGGATGCTGGCGTCGTCGATGGCAACGATGACGATGCTGGAATCTGCAGGGCGGGCTTGCAGGCGCAGTCCGGCATCCTGTATCAGATGCTCGATAGGACGCAGGCCGCCACTCAGGCTCAGCCAGCTCACCAGTCCGAGCAGCCCCAGCGCCAGGGCCAGCCATTGGCGGCGCAGGTCGGCGTGGCGGCTGGGACGCGGCGCGGCAAAGGCCATGCGGGGTGGGTCCCAGCGTCAGGGAGGGGAGAGCGCAGTCCCGTCCGACGCGGTGACCGGCAGGCCGAAGCCCGATTGCACGTGGGCTTCGACTTCGATCCGGCGCGGCGTGGAAAACAGGCTTTCGAGCCCCGATGGGTCGCGTGTCTGGATGCGCACGTAGTACGCGCCAGGCGCCAGGGCCGTGGCTGTCCATGCCGGAGTGTCGAGCCGTTCGTCCACCAGTGGCTTGGCGAAACCGCTGTCTGCGGCGACCTGCAGCCGGAATGTCTGTCCGGCATCGGCTGGCCAGCGCAGCCGCAGCACGGGGCCGGCGCCGCCTGCCTGCAGGGCGTTGGCGTCCACGGCGCGTGGCTGGTCGGCAACGTTGAACGCCTGTGGCGTGGCGTATGGTCCCTGATCCAGGCCTGCGCCGCCGAGGTCGCGTACGCTGGCTGCGCGCCAGAAGTAGCTGCCCGGGGGCAGCGCGGCGACGGGCAGGGTGCACTGGGCGGCGCGGGTTTCATCCAGCAGAGGCGAGGCGAAGTCGGCCGTGGGCGCCACCTGGATGCGATAGCGCTGCGCACCGACCACGGGCGTGCATTGCAGCGTGCCCAGGGTGCGAGCCAGCGTGCCGTTGGCTGCGGGAGCCTGGTACAGCGGCGGTACGGGCCGGGCCTTGACGGTGATGGGGCGCTGCGCCATCAGGCCAGGCAGGCCGCTGGCGTCGAACGCGCGCACCGCGACGTGGTAGCTGCCGTCGTCCGGAGCGGGCAGGCGGATCTGCGTATCGGAGAAGCGTCCGCTGCGGATGACGGCGGTGAAGTCGGCATCGCGGGCCAGCTCGACCTGATAGGCCACTGCGCCGGCCACGGAGGGCAGCGTCAGGCGCAGGAAGTCGGCGTCCTGCGCTAAGGCGGGCAGCTCTGCCAGGTCTGGCGCGGGCAGCAGCGTCTGTGGCTGGCCCGGCTGTCCATTGGCGGCAACGGCCAGCCCGTGGCCGTGCTGCACGGCCACATCGGGCGTTGGCGCCGGGCCGCGCCCCGCGACGGCGAGCGTGCCCTTGGTCACAGCGGCCAGGGTGCGCCCGTCGTCGGTCAGCGCGACTGTGAAGCGGGTGCCGCGCACGCTGGTGGATGCCGACGGCGTGCGGATTTCGAAGTGCCGCGCGCTGCCGGGTTGGGGCGGAACGGACGGTTCCACCGCGCCCTTGCGCAGTTCCAGCACCGACTGTGCGTCGCCCGCCCGGCCGCGCTTGCGCAGTTGTTCTATGAATACGTCGGAGTCGGCCTGAATCCGCACTACCGTGCCGTCCGCCAGACGCACACTGACGAAGGACTGCGGCCCTGTGTACAGTCTGGAGCCTTCGGGCAGCGCCTGTCCGGGTTGTAGAGGCGTGGAGACCTGGGAGCCAGCAGGGCTGACCTGTACCTGCCCCTGTACGAAGCTTGCCTCTGCATGGCCTGCTGGCAGCAAGTTTGCTGGAATGCGTAGGGTAGATCCCGGCCGCAGGCGGCGCGGGTTGGCCACATGGTTGACGGTCTGCAGCTTGGGCCACAGGCGCGCGTCACCCAGGTAGTGGGCGGACAGGGCCTCCAGGGTATCGCCCTGGCGCACCCGGTGCAGCAGATCCGGTTGGCCGGCGAGCGCCTGGCCGTGGATCGCGCACAGCCACGGCAGCAGGGCAAGAGGGGCGAGGGTGCGTTGTACTAGCGGGATGGAGCGGGATGCGGGCACTCTGAATCCTTTCCTGCGGATGGCTGACAGGGGCACTCAATGTGCAGCAGGACTGTCTTGCGGATCGATGGCCTCGAAACGGTAGCCGATACCGTACACGGCGGTGATCATGTAGCCGTTGTCGGGGCGCAAGTCCAGCAGTGTGCGCAATCGCGAGATATGTGTGTCCAGCGAGCGTGAGATGACTTCGGCGCTATGTCCCCAGATCGCGTCGCGCAGGTGATCGCGCGAAAGCAGCCGCCCCATGTTGCGAAACAGGAATAGTGCCAGGTCGTATTCGCGCGACTTTAGCTCTATGGGGCTGCCGTTGATCAGCAGGCTGCGCGCCCCCGTCTCGAAGCGGTAGCGTCCGAACTCCAGTACATCGCTGCCGTTGACCGGATAGGCGCGGCGCAGTAGCGCCGCCACGCGCGCTGTGAGCTCGCCCACACGCACTGGCTTGGTCATGAAGTCGTCTGCGCCGCAGGCAAGTCCTTGCATTACATCGCTTTCCTGCTGGCGGTTGGTGACGAACAGAATAGGTATGGTGGTTCCGAGCTGCTTGCGCACCCAGGTGACGATTTCCGGGCCGGTGGTGTCGGGCAGTTGCCAATCGATGATCAGGAGGTCGTAGGTTTCTCGCCGCAATTGGCGCAGCAGCTCCACGCCAAGGTTGTAGCCGTGGAAGACATGGCCCTGGGCCGTGAGGGCACGTTCGAAAAGCTCAAGCTGCAGCGGATCATCATCAACGGCGGCGATGCGCATGTTCTGTATCTCCCTGTCGTTAGCTGTTCCTGGGCCGCATGCGGGCGCAGGGCTTATCCGGCTGCTGCGGCCAGTTGCTGCAGCGCCGCGGCGATGTCTTCGGTATCGATTCCGGCAGCAGGCAATAGCTGGCGGCCCAGCGCCTGTAGCGCACCGGGTTCGTGCTGCAGCCGGGCAATGGCCTGACCGGCTTCGCGTGGCGCGGCAAAACCTGTGCTTTGCAGCAGCAGCCGGCCGTCGGCAGCCATTAATTTGAAGTAGAACATGCCGTCCGATTCGCGATACTGTTTAAAGCTGGGCAGCGCTTGGCTGGCTGCCTTGGCTGCCTTGGCTGGTGCCGGGGCCGCTGCCAGTGGACGCAGACCGACGGCGGCGCGCAGGTCTTTCAGCAAGGCGCTGGCGCTGGCACGGGCACGCCGCGCGCCGACCTGCAAGGCTGTCTCGACCTTTTCGGGATGCGCGATCAGGTCGTCGTAGTGCGCGCGCATCGGGGCGATCTCTTGATCTATGCGCTCGAACAGCTGTTGCTTGGCGTCACCCCAGGCGATGCCCTGGGCAAAAGCCTGGCGCATGGCCTCGGTTTCCTGGGGCGTGGCAAAGGCCTGGTAGAGCTGGAACAGGGCAGAATCCTCCGTGCTCTTGGGCTCGCCCGGGGCGCGCGAGTCGGTGACGATGGACGCCACGAGCTTGCGCAACTGCCCGGGCGGGCAGAACAGCGGGATGGTGTTGTCGTAACTCTTGCTCATCTTGCGCCCATCCAACCCGGCCAGCGTGGCCACGCTCTCCTCGATGGCGGCTTCGGGCAATGTGAAATGTTCGCCGTACAGGTGGTTGAAGCTGGCTGCCATGTCTCGTGCCATTTCGATGTGCTGCACCTGATCGCGCCCCACCGGAACCTTGTGGGCGTTGAACATCAGGATGTCGGCGGCCATCAATACCGGGTACATGAACAGGCCGGCGCTCACGCCGTCATCCGCGTCGCGTCCGGCTGCGTGGTTCTTGTCCTGTGCGGCCTTGTAGGCATGGGCGCGGTTGAGCAGGCCCTTGCCCGTCACGCAGGTCAGCAGCCAGTGCAGTTCGGGGATTTCGGGGATGTCGGATTGGCGGTAGAAGGTCACGCGCTCGGGATCGAGTCCGCAAGCCAGCCAACTGGCGGCGATCTCCAGCGTGCTGCGGTGCACGCGTTCGGGCTCCTGGCACTTGATGAGTGCGTGGTAGTCGGCCAGGAAGTAAAAGCTCTGCACATTGGCATCGCGGCTGGCGGCGACGGACGGGCGGATAGAGCCGACAAAGTTGCCCAGATGGGGGGTGCCCGATGGTGTGATGCCCGTAAGAAAGCGCGTGGTGGTCATGAGGCGGGAATGCGATTCAGCGCAGCAGCGCGATTAGGGGAGAGAGCGATAGCTGGATGGCGGCGTAGCCCAGGCTCATGAGCGGGCGCAGCCATATCTGGCCGACGACGCCCGCGACGACCAGTGCCAGCACGATGAAAAAACCATAGGGTTCGATGCGCGCCAGCCATTGCGCCTGGCGCCAGGGCAGCAAACCAACGAGGATGCGTCCGCCATCCAGTGGAGGCAGTGGAAACAGGTTGAATGCCCACATCACCATGTTGACCAGGATGCCGGCACGTGCCATTTCAAGAAAAAAGCGTTCACTCACTCCAGCTGCTGCCAAGACTATCAGGACAATGGCCCACAACAGCGCCTGTGCGAAGTTGGACGCCGGCCCGGCCAGCGCTACCCAGATCATGTGGCGCTTGGGGTTGCGCAGCCGGCCGAAGTTGACCGGTACGGGCTTGGCGTAGCCGAACAGGAATGCTCCCGAGGTGCTGAAGTACAGCAGCAGCGGCATCAGGATGGTACCGATCGGGTCGATGTGCTTGAGCGGGTTGAGCGTGATGCGACCCAGCATGGCGGCGGTGGGATCGCCGAAGTGCCGGGCGGCGTACCCATGGGCGGCCTCGTGTACGGTGATGGAGAACAGCACCGGCAGGGCGTAGATCAGAACGGTTTGGATAAGGTTTGCGAAGTCCACGCGGGCAATTGTCTCAGAGCGCGCGCATCACAGGCCCAAAGCCTGCAGGCTGCCGCGTCCCTCGCGGAGCACGGCGGCCTCGCCCCCGGATGCCATGGGCGTGAGGTCGAGCACCGTGGTGGGCTCGCGCGGGCAGGCGCCGCTGTCGATGATGGCGTCGATCAGCTTCTCGTAATGCTCGCGGATATCCTGCGCGTCGTTCAGCGGTTCGGTCTCGCCTGCCGGAATCAGGGTGGTGGCCAGCAGCGGCGCGCCGTGCAGTTCCAGCAGCAGCAGCAGGCTCTGGCGCGTGGGCACGCGCAGGCCGATGGTCTTGCGCTGCGGGTGGCTGACGCGCCGGGGTACTTCCTTGGTGGCGTCCAGGATGAAGGTGTAGGGGCCGGGCGTGGCCAGTTTCAGCAGGCGGTACTGGCGATTGTCCACACGCGCGTAGTTGGCCAGCTCGGACAGGTCGCGGCACAGCAGCGTCAAGTGGTGTTTTTCGTCGACCTGGCGGATGCGGCGCAGCCTGTCGACCGCGCTTTTGTCGTCTAGTTGGCAGACCAGTGCATAGCTCGAATCGGTGGGCACGGCCAGCACGCCACCATCGGCCAGCAAGGCAGCGGCCTGTTTGAGCAGGCGTGGTTGTGGATTGTCGGGATGGACTTCGAAATACTGGGCCATGGAGCTAGGGGCGAGGGGCGCGTTCGATGTGTTCGGCCAGCAATTCCCACACAGGCGTCAGGTCAGCGGGCAGAGGGGGCAGTGCGCCTAGGTCGGTGTGCGATTCGCGCGGGCTGTGGAAGTCGCTGCCACGCGAGGCCGCCAGGCCGAATTCGCGCGCCATGTCGGCATAGACGGGGTATTCAGCCGGCGTATGGCTGCCGGTGACGACCTCTACCCCCATGCCGCCGTGCTGTTTGAATTCAGAAAACAGCGCGTACTCCTCGTTGGCAGAGAAACGGTAACGGGCCGGATGCGCGATGACGGCCATGCCGCCGGCCTCGCGAATCCAGCGCACGGCGTCGCCCAGCGTCGCCCAGCGGTGTGGCACGAAGCCGGGATGGCCTTCGGTCAAAAAGCGCCGAAAGACCTCGGGCGTGTCGTGGCACACGCCGATTTCGACAAGGTAGCGGGCGAAATGGGTGCGTGAGATCAGCTCCGGATTGCCTGCGTAGCGCAGCGCGCCTTCGTACGCGCCGTCGATGCCCGCAGCTGCCAATTGGTGCGCCATTTCCTGGGCGCGGGCTCCGCGCCCGCCGCGCGTGGCTGCCAGTCCCTGGATCAGGCGCGGGTCTTGCGCATCAAACCCCAGGCCCACGATGTGCACGGTGGTGTCGGCGAAGGTCACGGAGATTTCCACGCCTGTAAGGTAGTCCAGCCCCAGGGCGTGGGCCGCACCACGGGCGCGCAGCTGACCGCCAACCTCGTCGTGGTCGGTTAGGGCCCACAGACCAACGCCGTTGGTGTGGGCACGAGCTGCCAGTTCTTCGGGTGCAAGGGTGCCGTCCGAGACGGTGGAATGGCAGTGCAGGTCAGCGTTGACAGGGTAGGTCACTATTTGATTGTAGGGCGTGCGCGCGCATGCGGTTGTCGCTGGTTGCTGCCGGGATATGTGGTGCGCTAGCCACGCAGGTGCCGTGGGCGATGGCTTTCTTCGTGGGCAAATACCGACAATGCCCGGGTGGGCGCATGCTTTTCTGTGATTTGGTTGAATCGCGGGATCTACCGTTTCTGGAGGGGGCTATGAATTTCAACAACCTTTCGGTTGGGCGCAAGCTCTGGGCGCTGGTGTTGGGCCTGACTGTGGCGCTGCTGGCGCTGATGGCCGGTTTGCAGGCACATATGGCACGCCTGAACGACGAAGCTGCGCGCACGGCACAATTCAGTCAGCAGCGCCTGACTTTGGCGTTGCGCTGGAAAGGGCTTTCGGCGCTGTCGGTGGAGCAGGCGGTGAACGCCGTCAGCACCAGTGACGCGGATCTGGCGACGCGCTCCAAGAAGGCGGCGGGGGATGGGATTGCCGCCATCAGCGCGATACAGAAAGAGCTGGAAGCCGCGCTGTTTTCCGCAGAAGGCAAGGCTTTGTTCGCCCGCATAGGCGAAGCGCGCAAGCCGGTGCTGGAAATCAATACCGAGATTGGCAAGCTGCGCGCCGCTGGCGATGACGCGGGCGTGAAGGAGATGCTTGACCAGAAGCTGTTGCCCGCCGTCAAGCATTACGTGGATCAGCAGGATGCTTTCGTCCAGCTGCAGGAACGCCAGCGGGACACAGCCCTGCAGCAAGCCCAGCAGGCTCGCCAGAGTGCTCTGTGGCTGGGTGTAGGTATCGCCGTCCTGGTGGTGCTGGTGGCGTTGACTCTCTCGGGCCTGCTGGTGCGCTCCATCACTGCGCCGCTGGCGCGTGCCGTAGGCTTGGCCGGCCAGATTGCCGCCGGAGACCTGACAGCGGACGTGCATGACACGCGCGGGGACGAGTTGGGACAGCTGTTGCGGGCGCTTTCGGACATGGGCGCGCGCCTGCGCAGTGTGGTCGGCGAAGTGCGTTCCGGGGTGGAATCCGTTTCCTCGGCTGCCGCTGAAATCGCCACCGGCAACCAGGATCTTTCCTCGCGTACCGAACAGACTGCGGCCAATCTGGAAGAGACGGCGGCCAGCATGGAAGAGCTTACGGCCACGGTGACGCAAAGCGCCGATACCGCGCGCCAGGCCAATCAGCTAGTGGCCAATGCGGCCCAATCGGCGGAGCAGGGCGGGCGCGTCATGGATCAGGTCGTCGCCAGCATGGAGCAAATCACCAGCAGCTCGCGCAAGATCGCCGACATTATCCAGGTGATCGACGGCATCGCTTTCCAGACCAACATCCTGGCACTCAACGCCGCCGTGGAAGCGGCGCGGGCAGGCGAGCAGGGGCGCGGCTTTGCCGTCGTGGCTGGCGAAGTGCGTGCGCTGGCGCAACGCAGTGCAGAGGCTGCCAAGGAGATCAAGGGCCTGATCGGCGCCAGCGTCAGCAGCGTCGAAGCCGGTTCCACGCAAGTAGGGCAGGCGGGTCAAAGCATGCAGGACATCGTGCAAAGCGTGCGCCGGGTCAGTGACCTGATCGGCGAGATTACGGCGTCGAGTACCGAGCAAAGAGACGGCATAGGCCAGGTCAACCAGGCCGTGGCCAACCTCGACCAGATGACACAGCAAAACGCCGCACTGGTGGAAGAGGCCAGCGCGGCGGCGGCAGCCATGCGTGAACAGGCGCAGCACCTGGCGCAAGTGGTTTCAGTGTTCAATGTCGGCGCAGGTGCCGTAGCGGCCATGTCGCCGCAGCGCCCGGCGCCAGTGGCCCGGCCAGCTGCAGCTCCCAAGCCGCCGGCGCCGGCCAGGCCTGCCCCCAATCTTCCCGCCGCCAAACCGTTGGCGCGTCCGGTGGCCATGGCTGCCGCGCCGGCACCGTCCGCCAGCGCTTCGGCGCCCAAGGCAGAGGCGGGCGATGACTGGGAGAGCTTTTAAGAGGGCTGGCACTGTTGTTGGCGTGCCGTAAGCAAGGTACGCTAGGGTGCGCCAGGCTCGGTGCGTTCTGTGGATGTTTTTCATCACAGGTTCGCCTCATGGTGGCCGCGCAGTTCCTACAATGCTTTGGACTGCGAAGTCTGCGGCCGCTGCCCAACCCGGGTGACGGTCGGTTTTTCGATAATTAATCAGGAGACCCTTCATGGATCGTCGTTCCCTTATCAAAAACGCCGGCATAGCCGGCGTGCTGGCCGCCGGCGTAGCGCCTGCGGTGCACGCACAGCAAACGGTGCGCTGGCGTCTGGCCACGAGCTTTCCCAAGGCGTTGGAGACACTGCACGGCTGCGCGGTAAAGTTTGCCGATACCGTCAAGGCGATGTCGGGCGGCAAGTTCGAAGTCTCGGTTCATGCCGCAGGCGAGCTGATCCCGGCCTTCGGCATCGTGGATGCGCTGGCCGACGATTCGATCGAGATGGGCGAGACCGCTGCCTATTACTTCACCGGCAAGGATCCGTCCTTCGCCTTCAGCTGTGCCATTCCCTTTGGCTTCACGGCCCAGCAGAATCAGGCCTGGAAGATCCACGGCAACGGCCACAAGCTGCTTGACGAGTTGTTCGCCAAGTACAACTTCCATGCTCGCAGCGCGCTCAACACCGGTACGCAGATGGGCGGCTGGTACCGCAAGGAGATGAACAGCCCTGAAGACTTCAAGGGACTGAAGATGCGCCTGGGCGGCGGCGTGTTCGGCGAGTCGATGGCCAAGCTCGGCGTCGTGGCGCAGAACATGCCAGGCGGCGACGTGTACCAGGCGCTGGAGAAGGGTACGCTCGACGCTGCCGAGTTCGTTGGCCCGTACGACGACGAGAAGATGGGCTGGAACAAGGTTGCCAAGTACTACTACTACGGCGCCTGGTGGGAAGGCGGCGCCGACTTGGAGTTCTTCATCAACAACAAGGCCTACGGCAAGCTCTCGCCCGAGTACAAGGCCATCGTCAACGCCGCGATGGATGTGGCGTACAACGATGGCACTTCCAAGTACCTGTACCTGAACCCGACCTCGCTCAAGCGCCTGGTGGCCTCTGGCACCCAGCTCAAGCGCTTCAACAAGGAGATTGTGCAGGCCGGCTTCAATGCCGCACAGGAGGTCTATGCGGAGCACAGCGCCAAGGATCCGCAGTTCAAGAAGATCCTGGACGACATGCACGCCTTCCAGCGCGACCAGATCCTTTGGAACCGCGTTTCCGAACTGGTGTTCACTCAGGATATGGCGGCGCTCAAGATCTGACGCATTGCCCGTCGTGCGCTCCTGGCGGGGCGCGCACCCAAGAAAAAACCGCAGTCCACGGACTGCGGTTTTTTTATGCTGAATGGGGCCGCCGCCGGGGCTGCGCCCCGTGCCGGCCATTGGCGCTATTTGCCAATCGATTCCTGTATCGCCTTCATCGGATCTTCCTCTTGCGCGCCGGCTCCGCTGGCATTGCCTGCACCGGGAAGGCCGCCGTCGGCAGGCGCGGCATTGCTGCCAGCGCCTGTGTCTGCACCGCTGCCGGAAGGGGTGTTGCCAAAGAGCGATGGTGCCGTGTTGAAGTCGGAACCCTGGTTGCTCTGGTTCAGGTCGAGCAGCATCTGTTCGCCCACGGCCTTCATGTCCACCGGCCCCTGTTTGTCCAGGTTGCCGGTCACGAGGCCGGGGAAGGCGATCAGGATGGCCACCATGGTCAGCTGCAGCAGCAGGAATGGGATGGCGCCCTTGTAGATCTGCATCGTCGTCACCGGCTCCATGGTCTTGCCGGTGTGGGCATCCACATAAGGCTTGTCGGGTGCGACCGAGCGCAGGTAGAACAGCGCGAAGCCGAACGGCGGATGCATGAACGAAGTCTGCATGTTCACAGCCAGCAGCACGCCGAACCAGACTAGGTCGATGCCCATCTTCTCGGCGATGGGCGCGAGCACCGGCACGACGATGAACGACAGTTCGAAGAAGTCGAGGAAGAACGCCAGGAAGAACACCATGATGTTCACGAAGATCAGGAAGCCCAGGTGACCGCCCGGCAACTTGGCCAGCAGGTGCTCGACCCAGACCGGGCCGTCTGCGGCCTGGAAAACCATGCTGAAGATCGTGGCGCCAACCAGGATGAACATCACGAAGGAGGCCAGCTTGGTCGTGGTGTTCAGCGCCTGGCGTAGCAGGCTCCAGCTCAGGCGTTTGCGCGAGATTGCCATGACCAGCGCGCCCATCGCGCCCATGGCGCCGCCTTCGGTAGGCGTTGCCACGCCCAGGAAGATGGTGCCGAGCACGAGGAAGATCAGCAGCAGCGGCGGGATCAGCACGAAGGTGACGCGCTCGGCCAGCTTGGACAGCAGGCCCATGTGCGTGACGCGGTTGATGACAGCGACCAGCCACGCGAAGAAGCTGCCGCCGCACATGGCAACGACGATCTTCTCATCGGTGGGCACGAACTCGACCAGTTCGCCCTGCCACCAGGTATGGACGGCTTCCATGTTCTCGCCGAGCAGCACCGCAACCGCGGTGGAGAGCAGGGCCAGCACGGTCAGCGAGAAGTACCCGGAATTGCCGTTGGACTCGCGGAAGGTGCGCGCCTCGGGGGGCAGCGCCGGCACCATCTTGGGCCGGAAGATGGCCAGCCCCACGGTCAGCAGGATGTACAGCCCCATGAGTGTGAAGCCCGGAATGAAGGCGCCCTTGTACAGATCGCCCACGCTCTTGCCCATCTGGTCGGCGAGGATGATCAGCACCAGCGATGGCGGGATGATCTGCGCCAGCGTGCCCGAGGCGGCGATCACGCCGCTGGCGAAGCTGCGGCTGTAGCCGTAGCGCAGCATGATGGGCATGGAGATCAGGCCCATCGAAATCACCGACGCGGCGACGACGCCGGTGGTGGCCGCCAGCATGGCGCCGACCAGCACCACCGCCAGCGCCAGGCCGCCGCGCAGCGGGCCGAACACCTGGCCGATGGAGTCGAGCAGATCCTCGGCCATGCCGCTGCGCTCCAGGATCAGCCCCATGAAGGTGAAGAAAGGCACGGCCAGCAGTGTCTCGTTGGCCATGATGCCGATCAGGCGCAGCGGCAGCACCGACAGGATGGCGGGCGGGAAGATGTCGAGGCTGATGCCCAGCAGGCCGAAGAAGATGCCGGCCGCGCCGAGGGAGAAGGCGATGGGGAAGCCCAGAATCAGAAAACAGATCAGCCCCGCGAACATGATCGGGGCGAAGTTGGAGGCGATGAATGCCATGGTGTGGATGCTCCTGCGCGTTCAACGGGCCTGTGCGGAGGCAGCAGCCTGGGCGGCGGCTTCGCGTTCGCGGCGCAGCGCCTCGATCAGCACCTCCTCGTCGCTCTTCTCGGCGGGTTTCTCGGTCGGGTCGGGCCCTCGGCCCCCCAGGAAGGCGATGCACTTGATCAGCTCCGACCAGCCTTGCAGCAGCAGCAGGGCGAAGCCGACAGGCAGGGCCAGCCACACCGGCCAGCGGATCAGGCCGCCGGGGTTGCTCGACATCTCGCCCGTGCTGTACATCTGCAGCGTCAGCGGGATGGACAGGTACAGCACCATGACGCATACCGGGGTGAGGAAGAAGATCAGGCCGAAGATCTCGACTGCGAGCTGCAGCTTCTTCGGATAGTGGCTGTAGAGCACGTCGATGCGCACGTGCTCGCGCTTGAGCAGCGTGTAGCCTGCGGCGATCAGGAACGACCAGGCGAACAGGTACCACTGCACTTCAAGGTAGCCGTTGGAGCTGTAGTTGAATGCCTTGCGGATGACCGCGTTGATGGCGCTGATGGCGGTGGCGCCGAAGATCAGCCAGATGGCGTATTTGCCAACGAAGTTGTTGAGCCTGTCCACGGCTCTTGAAAAGGCGAGTAGTGCCTGCATGTTGTCTCCAGAATGGTCGCCGGGTGGGCGTGGCTGGCGCGCGATCCGGTAGGCGTACGCCAGGACATTTTTTTACACCGACGACATTCTAAGGAGTCGCAAGAGTCTTTCTGGAAAGCTGTGCTTTGGCGTGTCTTGTTGCGTCATACAGTTTCGCTGTTACGACATAAGCAGCCGTCATATGCCGTGGCGCTGGGCGGGCTCTATGCGTTTCCCGCCGGCCCCGCCGGGGCGCCCGTCAGCTGCGCGACGCGCGCGCGCACGCGCGGCACCAGTTCGGCCTCGAACCAGGGGTTGTGCTTGAGCCAGCCGTTGTTGCGCGGGCTGGGGTGGGGCAGCACCACGGTATGCGGCCAGCGGCCGCGCCAGTCCCGCACGGCGGCGGTCACGCCCTGGCGGGCCTGCGGCACATGCCAGGCCAGCGCGTACTGGCCCAGCACGACGGTCAGCTGTATGTGCGGCAGCCGTGCCAGCAGCGCGGCACGCCAGGCGGGCGCGCATTCGGGGCGCGGCGGGGCGTCGCCGGACTTGCCCCTGCCGGGGTAGCAAAAGCCCATGGGCAGAATGGCCACCAGGCGCGGGTCGTAGAACTGTTCGCGGCTCAGGCCGAGCCAGTCGCGCAGGCGCACGCCGCTGGGGTCGTCGAACGGTACGCCGCTGGCGTGTACCCTGCTGCCGGGTGCCTGGCCGGCGATCAGGATGCGTGCGCCGGTCGCCGCCTGTAGCACCGGGCGCGGGCCCAGCGGCAGGTGGGCGGCGCACAGGGTGCACGCACGCACGCGCCGCAGCAGCGCGTCCAGTGGCTCGGGGCCGTCTTGCGCGGCCAGGGATGGGTGGGGCATGGAGCCGATCATAGGAACAATGCCAAGCGCCTGATGCGCCAGGGGCCACGCGCTACCATCGCCGCACCTAGCTTACCGTTCACGCATGTCCGATCTGTTTGCACACGAGCCGCCCGCGCCGCTGGCCGAGGCGCTGCGCCCCAAGACCCTCGACGAGGTCATAGGCCAGTCGCACCTGCTGGGCGAGGGCCGGCCCCTGCGGCTGGCCTTCCAGTCGGGCAAGCCCCATTCCATGATCTTCTGGGGGCCGCCGGGCGTGGGCAAGACCACCCTGGCGCGCCTGACGGCGACGGCCTTCAAGTGCGACTTCATCGCGCTGTCGGCGGTGTTCTCGGGCGTCAAGGACATCCGCGCCGCCATGGAACAGGCGCAGCAGAACCTGGCCATGGGCAGGCACACCATTCTGTTCGTCGATGAAATCCACCGTTTCAACAAGTCCCAGCAGGACGCGCTGCTGCCCTACGCGGAAAGCGGCCTGGTGACTTTTATCGGCGCGACGACCGAAAACCCTTCGTTCGAGGTCAACTCCGCCCTGCTCTCGCGCGCCCAGGTCTATGTGCTGCAGCCGCTGTCGGATGACGAACTGCAGCAGCTCCTGGTGCGCGCCCAGGCAAAGGCGCTGGGCGGATTGGAATTCGATGACCTGGCGCGGGACACCCTCATCGGCTACGCCGATGGCGATGCCCGCAGGCTGTTGAACCTGCTGGAGCAGTGCCAGACGGCGGCCGGCGCCGCCGGCATCACGCGGATTGATGCCGGCTTCGTGCAGAACGCGCTGACGCTGAACGCCAGGCGCTTCGACAAGGGCGGCGACAACTTCTACGACCAGATATCGGCGCTGCATAAATCGGTGCGCGGCTCGCACCCGGACGCGGCGCTCTACTGGCTCACCCGCATGCTCGACGGCGGGGCCGATCCGCGCTACCTGGCGCGGCGCATCGTGCGCATGGCCTGGGAGGACATCGGCCTGGCCGACCCCCGCGCCATGCAGATCGCCAACGACGCCGCCCTGACCTACGAGCGCCTGGGCAGCCCCGAGGGCGAGCTGGCGCTGGGCCAGGCCGTGCTGTACCTGGCCGCAGCCGCCAAGAGCAACGCGGGGTACAAGGCGTACAACCAGGCGCGCGCCTTCGTCAAGCAGGACAAGAGCCGCGAGGTGCCGATGCACCTGCGCAACGCTCCCACCCGGCTCATGAAAGAATTGGGTCACGGCCAGGCGTACCGCTACGCGCACGACGAGCCCAACGCCTACGCCGCGGGCGCCACCTATCTGCCCGACGGCATGGCCGAGCCCGGCTGGTACCAGCCCGTGCCCCGGGGGCTGGAGAGCAAGATCGGCGAAAAGCTGGCCCTGCTGCGCGCCTGGGACGAAGCCGCCGGCAAAGCCGAATGAAGGCAACGCCGTACCGCACGCGCAAATATTGAGTGTTTTTGGCCTCTAGCGCTTATCCATAAAGCGCAGGCAGCTATTTTTATTGAAGATGACAGACCTATTCCAGCAAGACCCGCCCACCCCCGCCGCAGACGATGACAGTCTGGGCAGCTACGCCCAGCGCGCCTATCTGGAATACGCGCTGTCGGTCGTCAAGGGGCGCGCGCTGCCCGACGTGTGCGACGGCCTCAAGCCCGTGCAGCGGCGCATTCTGTACGCCATGGATCGCATGGGCCTGTCCTTCAACGGCAACACGGGGGCCAAGCCGGTGAAAAGCGCCCGCGTGGTGGGCGACGTGCTGGGACGCTTTCACCCGCACGGCGACCAGTCGGCGTACGACGCGCTGGTGCGCCTGGCGCAGGACTTCAACCAGCGCTATCCGCTGATCGACGGCCAGGGCAACTTCGGCTCGCGCGACGGCGACGGTGCGGCCGCCATGCGCTACACCGAGGCGCGGTTGGCCCGCATCACCAGCCTGCTGCTGGGCGAGATCGACATGGGCACGGTGGATTTCCAGCCCAACTACGACGGCAGCACGCAGGAGCCCTGCCAGCTGCCCGCGCGCCTGCCGTTCGCGCTGCTCAACGGTGCCAGCGGCATCGCCGTGGGCCTGGCGACCGAGATCCCCAGCCACAACCTGCGCGAGGTGGCCGACGCCTGCGTGGCGCTGGTCAAGAACCCGCAGCTGGCCGACGACGCGCTGTTCGCGCTGATCCCCGGGCCGGACTACCCCGGCGGCGGGCAGATCATCAGCAGCGACACCGACATCCACGATGCCTACCGCAGCGGGCGCGGCAGCCTGAAGGTGCGTGCGCGCTGGAAGATCGAGGAACTGGCGCGCGGCCAGTGGCAGCTGGTGGTGACCGAGCTGCCGCCGGGCGTGTCCACGCAGAAGGTGCTCGAAGAGATCGAGGACATCAGCAACCCCAAGGTCAAGACCGGCAAGAAGGCGCTCACGCAGGAGCAGACGCAGCTCAAGGGCGTGCTGCTGGCGCTGCTCGACGGCGTGCGCGACGAGTCCAGCAAGGACGCGCCGGTGCGCCTGGTGGTCGAGCCCAAGACCGGCAAGGTGGCGCAGCAGGAGCTGATCGCCGCGCTGCTGGCGCACACCAGCCTGGAGACCTCCGCCCCCATCAACCTGACCATGGTCGGGCTGGACGGCAAGCCGGTGCAGAAGTCGCTGCGCCAGATGCTGGCCGAATGGATCGTGTTTCGCCAGACGACCATCACGCGGCGCAGCCAGCACCGCCTGGGCAAGGTGCTCGACCGCATCCACATCCTGGAGGGGCGCCAGCTGGTGCTGCTCAATATCGACGAGGTCATCGCCATCATCCGCGCGGCCGACGAGCCCAAGGCGGCGCTGATGGCGCGCTTCAACCTCAGCGAGCGCCAGGCCGAGGACATCCTGGAGATCCGCCTGCGCCAACTGGCCCGGCTGGAGGCCATCAGGATCGAGCAGGAGCTGTCGGAGCTGCGCGAGGAGCAGGGCAAGCTCGAAGACATCCTGGCCAACCCCGCCTCGCTGCGCCGCCTGATGGTGCGCGAGATCGAGCAGGACGCCAGGCAGTTCGCCGACGCGCGCCGCACGCTGATCCAGGCCGAAAAGCGCGCCGTGGCCGAGGTCAAGGTGGTGGACGAGCCGGTGACCGTGGTGGTCTCGCAAAAAGGCTGGGTGCGCGCGCGCACCGGCCACGGGCATGACGCCGCCGCCTTCGCCTTCAAGGCGGGCGACGGGCTGTACGCCACATTTGAATGCCGCACGGTGGATCAGCTCATCGTCTTCGGCAGCAACGGGCGCGTGTATTCGGTGGCGGTGGCGCTGCTGCCCGGCGGGCGGGGCGACGGCCAGCCCATCACCACGCTGATCGAGCTGGAGCCCGGCACGCAGATCGCGCACTACTTCGCCGGGCCCGTGGCGGCGCGGCTGCTGCTGGCGGGGTCGGGCGGCTACGGCTTCGTGGCCAGTGTGGAGGGCATGGTCTCGCGCAACAAGGCGGGCAAGGCGTTTGTCGCGCTGGCCGAGGGCGAGCGCCTGTGCGCACCCTCGCACGCGGCGGGCAGCTCCGGCAGCCAGCCGCTGGACGACGCCACCCACGTGTGCTGCGCATCGGCCGGCGGGCGCATCCTGACCTTCGAGCTGGCCGAGCTCAAGCGCATGGACAAGGGCGGGCGCGGCCTGATGCTGATCGCGCTGGAGGACAGGGACAGTCTGGCCGGCGCGGCGGCGTACACGCGCAGCGTGCGCATCGCCGGCGTGGGCCGTGGCGGCAAGGAGCGCGAGGAGCAGCTGGAGGTGCGCAGCCTGAACAACGCCCGCGGCGCACGAGGGCGCAAGGGCAAGGCGGCCGACCTGGGCTTCAAGCCGGCGACGGTGGCGCGGGTGCAGTAAGCCGCGCCCGAAGTGCGGCAAAAGGGCGTTGGGAATACACTTGGCAACAAAAACCATTCTGTCTTCCCTGAATACGGAGCGCCTTGCCATGACACACAAACTGCGCATGAGCCACAAGCTGTGGCTTTCCGTGCTGGCTATCGTTGCGATGCTGGTTGCCGTGGTCGGGTTTTCCGGCTACCGCTCGGCCAAGTCGCAGGCCGAGGCCGACGCCGTCATCCGCGAGCTGTCGGAGCGAATCGAATCGGCCATTCTGTGGCGCGGCCTGACCGAAACCAACGCGGCGCGCACCCAGGCCATGATCGTCAGCAGCGACCCCGCGGTGCAGGCCGAATTCCAGGAGGCGGTTCCCGCCACGTCGGCGCGCATCGGGGAAATCCAGAAAAAGCTTGAGTCATTGGCGAACACGCCCGGCGACAAGGCGCAGATGGACAAGGTCGCCGCCGCCCGCAAGACCATGCGCGACTTGCGCGCGAAGGCCGACCAGCTCAAGGAGCAGGGGAACAGCGACGAAGCCGTGGCGCTGATCAAGCAGTCGTACAACCCTGCGGTCGCGGCGTACCTGCAGACGCTCAACGAGTTTGTGGACATGCAGCACCAGTACGCCCAGACGCGCAAGGCCGAGCTGGGGGCCGACCGCCTGCTGACCGTGAAGATCGCCGCTGCGCTGGTTTTCCTGGTACTGCTGGCCATTTGCGTGGGTGCGTACTACCTGATCCGCAGCATCCGGCAGCCGCTGGAGCAGGCCAACCAGCTGGCCGCGCGCATCGCCGAGGGCGACCTGAGCGCCCAGCCCAGCGTGGCGCGCGGCGACGAGTTCGGCGACCTGCTGCGCGCGCTGGGCGCGATGAACGAAGGCCTGGGCAGCATGGTGCTGCAGGTGCGCCAGAGCACCGACAGCATCGCCACGGCCAGCAGCCAGATCGCGGCCGGCAACCACGATCTGTCGGCGCGTACCGAGCAAACGTCGAGCAACCTGCAGGAAACGGCGGCTGCCATGGAGGAATTCACCAGCACCGTCGCGCAAAGCGCCTCCAGCGCGCAGCAGGCCAGCAGCCTGGCCAACAGCGCGGTCGGCGTGGCGCGCCAGGGCGGGCAGGTGGTGGCGCAGGTGGTCTTGACGATGGAGGAAATCCAGCACAGCAGCCGCAAGATCGAGGACATCACCGGCGTCATCGACGGCATCGCGTTCCAGACCAACATCCTGGCGCTGAATGCCGCCGTCGAGGCTGCGCGCGCCGGCGAGCAGGGCCGGGGCTTCGCCGTGGTCGCCGGCGAGGTGCGCTCGCTGGCCGGGCGCTCCGCCGCCGCCGCCAAGGAAATCAAGCAATTGATCGGCGTCTCGGTCGAGAAGGTGCAGGCCGGCTCCAGCCTGGTACAGCAGGCCGGCAGCACCATGGGCGAGATCGTGCAGTCGGTGCAGCGCGTCACCGACATGATCGGCGAGGTGACGGCGGCCAGCACCGAGCAGAGCACCGGCATCGGCCAGGTCAACCAGGCCATCGGCCAGCTCGATCAGATGACGCAGCAAAACGCCGCCCTGGTGGAAGAAAGCGCCGCCGCCGCGCAAAGCCTGCGCGAGCAGGCCGAGCAGCTGGCGCAGGTGGTGGCGCGCTTCAAGGTGCAGGGCAGCGCAATGGGCCGCGCCGCCGCGCCGCGCAGGGCGGCGGCCTCCGTACCGGCTGCTGCGCCGGCGCCGGCCGTGGCGGCCAGGCCAGCTGCCAAGCCAGTGGCCAAGCCGGCGGCAGCTGCGGCGCGCCTGCAGCCGCCCAAGGCCGCTGCCGCTGCGCCCAAGGCCGCGCCCGCGGCGGCGCCGGGGGCGGACGATGACTGGGAAAGCTTTTAAAAAGCTACGCTACTGTTTGGGTAGCTGGTAACGCTTATTAATACTAGATTTCAGATATTTTTCTATCTGAAATTTAGGTGTATCAGGCGCAAAAAGCTATGTTTTACGTAGCAATCCTCAGGCCAGCTCGGCGATCAGCTCGATCTCGACGCAGGCGCCCAGCGGAATCTGCGCCACGCCAAAGGCGCTGCGCGCATGCTTGCCGGCGTCGCCAAACACCTCGCCGATCAGCTCGCTGGCGCCGTTGGTCACCAGGTGCTGTTCGGTGAAGTCGCCGGTGGAGTTGACCAGGCTCATCAGCTTGACGATGCGCTTGACGCGGTTCAGGTCGCCGCCCGTGGCCGCGTGCAGCGTGCCCAGCAGGTCGATGGCCACGGCGCGCGCGGCAGCCTTGCCTTCTTCGGTCGAGATGTTCTTGCCAAACTGCGCCGACCAGGGCTTGCCGTCCTTGCGCGCGATGTGGCCGCTCAGGAACACCAGGTTGCCGGTCTGCACGTAGGGCACGTAGGCGGCGGCGGGAACGGCGACCGGGGGCAGGGTGATGTTGAGTTCTTTCAGCTTGTCGTAAACGCTCATGGCAGTCCTTCAAAACAGTGGGGGCGGCGCGTGGAGGATATACGGATCGCGCATCGCCGGGAGCGGCAAGTTTTACATAGATGGCCGGGGCGCTGGCGCAATGCCTGGGCGGCCAGCCCTGCCATGCCGTAGCATCGCGCGGCATGAACGCCGATGCCGTACCCGCCAGCCCGCCGCGTGCCAGCGCTGGCGCGCTGCGCGCGGGCATGTGCCTGCCGGTGCTGCTGGCCGGCGTTCTGCTGGGCACGGCGTGGCAGCTGCAGCAGCCACGCTTGTGGCCCTGGCAGGCGTATGCCGCACTGCTGCTGGCCTTGCTGGCTGGCGCGCCGTGGTGCTGGCGTGCGCGGCGCGGCCTGCGCCTGCGGCACCTGGCGGCGCTGCTGGTGCTGGCCGCCGGCGTGCAGGGTGCCGTCTGCGGGCTGCGCGCTGCGGCGTTTGCTGCCACGGCCCTGGAGGCTTCGCTGCAGGGGCAGGACGTGCAGGTGCAGGGCGTGGTCGCCGCCATGGTGCAGCCGCACGACGACGGCGGCGTGCGCCTGCGCCTGGAGGTGGAAGCCGCCCGGCGCGACGGTGCGGCGGTGCGCCTGCCGGCGCTGATCGACCTGGGCTGGTACGCCGACGCGGGCCGGGGTCACGACGCCGTGCCGTCCCTGCAGCCCGGCCAGCGCTGGCGCCTGGCGGTGCGGCTCAAGGCGCCGCACGGGGCGAGCAACCCGCATGGCTTCGACTATGAGCTGTGGCTGTGGGAGCAAGGCGTGCAGGCCACGGGCTACGTGCGCAGCAGCGCCCGGCTGGACGCACTGCACGGCGCGCCGCAACTGCTGGGCCAAACCTGGCGCCACCCCGTCGAATGGCTGCGCCAGCAGGTGCGCGACGCCATCGTGCGCCGGCTGCAGCCAGCCGATGCCGGCGCGGCGCGCCAGAGCGCGGCGGGCGTGGTGGCTGCGCTGGTCACGGGCGACCAGCGCGCCATAGAGCGCAGCGACTGGGATCTGTTCCGCACCACGGGCATCGCGCACCTGATGAGTATTTCCGGCCTGCATATCACGCTGTTCGCCTGGCTGGCCGCGCTGCTGCTGGGCTGGCTGTGGCGGCGCAGCAGCCGGCTGTGCCTGGCCGTGCCCGCGCCCGTGGCCGGGGTGCTGGGCGGGTTGCTGCTGGCTGCGGGCTATGCGCTGTTTTCTGGCTGGGGCGTGCCGGCCCAGCGCACCGTGCTGATGCTGGCCACCGTTGGCCTGCTGCGCCTGTCCGGCAGACGCTGGCCCTGGCCGCTGGTGTGGCTGCTGGCGTGCGCAGTGGTGCTGCTGGCCGACCCCTGGGCCATGCTGCAGGCGGGCTTCTGGCTCAGCTTCGTGGCCGTGGCGGTGTTGTTCGCCTCGGGAGTGCCTGAGGGCGGCGGGCACCGTACGGGCATGCTGCGCCATTTCCGTGCGCTGCTGCGCGAGCAGTGGGTGGTCACGCTGGCGCTGACGCCGCTGGGTTTGCTGTTGTTCGGGCAGGTGTCGCTGGTGGGGCTGCTGGCCAATGTGCTGGCCATTCCCTGGGTCACGCTCGTGGTCACGCCGCTGGCGCTGGCCGGCGTGCTGTGGGCGCCGCTGTGGCAGGCGGCGGCCTGGTGCGTCCAGGTATTGCTGGCGCCGCTGCAGTGGCTCGCCTCCTGGCCCTGGGCGCAATTGCACCTGCCCATGGCGCCGCTGTGGGCCGGCATCGCAGCCGTGGCGGGCGGGGCTCTGCTGGCCTTGCGCCTGCCCTGGGGCGTGCGCGCGCTGGGCTTGCCGCTGCTGCTGCCGGCATTGCTGTGGCAGGTGCCCAGGCCGGCGCCCGGGCAGTTCGACGTGCTGGCGGCTGACGTGGGGCAGGGGCAGGCGGTGCTGGTGCGCACGGCGGGCCATGGCCTGCTGTACGACGCGGGACCGCGTTTTGCCGGTGGCGACGCGGGCGAGCGCGTGCTGGCGCCGCTGCTGTACGCCCTGGGCGAGCGCCTGGACATGCTGGTGCTCAGCCACGGCGATGAAGACCATGCCGGCGGCGCCCCCGCCGTGCTGGCCCGGCAGGCACAGGCGCGCGTGCTCGGCTCGCTCCAGCCCGACCACCCGGTGCGCGGCTTGCGGCCCGTGTCCGCCTGCACCGCCGGCCAGGCCTGGGATTGGGACGGCGTACGCTTTACCGTGCTGCATCCGCCGCTTGCGGGACAAGGGGCCGCAGGCCGGGCGCAGCCAGGCTCCAACGGCCGCAGCTGCGTGCTGCGCATCGAGGCATCGGGCCAGGCGCAGGCGCCGGGTGCGGCAGCCCTCCTCGCCGGCGACCTGGAGCGTGCGCAGGAGCAGGAACTGGTGGCTGCCGCAGCGCCTTTGCGGGCCGACCTGCTGCTGGTGCCGCACCACGGCAGCAAGACCTCGTCGAGCGCCGCCTTCATCGACGCCGTGCAGCCGCAGTTGGCGCTGGTGCAGGCAGGCTACCGCAACCGTTTCGGCCATCCCGCGCCCGCCGTGGCGGCGCGCTACCGCGAGCGCGGCATCCCCCTGGTGGCCACGCCGCAGTGCGGCGCCGCGCAGTGGTCGTCGGCGACGGCGCAGCAATGGCGCTGCTGGCGCGAGAGCGCACCGCACTACTGGCAGTACGCCGACCGCTGAACCTGGCGGCGCGGCGGCGCTACGCTGACGCGGCCATGCGGCGCTGGCGCCACCAGGCTGCCGCCTGGTTGACGAGCAGGCCGGCCAGCACCAGCGCCGTGCCCAGCCATTGCAAGGGCAGGGGGCGCTCGTCGAAGAAGAACCAGGCCGCCCACAGGCCCACCACCGGCACCAGCAGCGAGAACGGCGCCACGCTGGCTGCCGGGTGGCGCTGCAGCAGCCGGGTCCACAGGCTGTAGGCCAGCAGCGTTGCCAGCAAGGCCAGGTAGAGCACGGACAACGCGCCGGAGAGGGACAGGCCGGCCACCTGCTCCAGCACCCGCGCCGGGCCGTCGCCGCGCCACATGGCCAGCGCCAGGAACGGCACGATGGGAAACAGCCCGCTCCACGCGATGAACGCCAGCGGATCGTAGGCCCCCGCCTGGCTGGCGCGGCGCGCCACGATGTTCGACACCGCCCACATGAACGCGGCGGCCAGCGTCAGGCCAAAGCCCGCCAGCGTCATGCTGCCCGGCCCCTGCCCATGCGCCGTGGCGATCAGCAGCAGGCCGGCCATGGCCACCGCCAGCCCCAGCCACTGGCTGGCGTGGGCGCGCTCGCCCAGCAGCGGCCAGGCCAGCAGCAGGCTGAAGAACACCTGCGCCTGCATCACCACTGAAGCCATGCCGGCCGTCATGCCCAACTGCAGGCCCAGGAACAGAAAGCCGAACTGCCCCAGCCCCTGGCTCAGCCCGTACAGCGCCAGGTAGCGCCACGGCAGCGCGGGGCGGCGCAGCACCAGGACGAAGGGCAGCGCCGCGGCCATGAAGCGCAGCGCGCCCAGCAGCATGGGGTCGAGCCCCCGCAGGCCGACCTTCATGACGACGAAGTTCAATCCCCAGATGACGACCGCCGCCAGCGCGCACGACAGATCCACGGCGCCGAGCCTGGTGCCGCTCATGGCGCGGTCACCGGGCGGCCCTGCGCGGCGCGCGCGGCGATGAAGGCGTCGAACGCCTGGGCGCCGGTCTTGCGTGGGTGGTGGGTGGGGGGCAAAACGTTCCTTGAGTGCGGTATCGAGCAGCACCGGACGATAACGCAGAAAGTCCGGTGGCCCGGGGCCGTGGCGTGTCCGTCCCAGCCCATCGCAGGCGGGAGTACCCACGCGCCTGCCCGGATTGCGCGCGGCGGCGCCGGTTCAGGGCCAGTGGCCGTGGATCGTGGGAAATTGTTGATATATTTAATATATATTTATAATCATGATTGCGCCGCCGCACCCACGGCCCCGTCACTCCTCCGTCACCCGTTTGTCAGCAGGCATAAAGCACAGGTTCTATAGTGGGCGCTGACGCGCTGACCAGGCGTTGTGATGCATTCATTTCAAGAGACCCAAGGAGTATTCGCATGAGCTATCCCGATACCCGCCTATTCATCGCCGGCCAGTGGCAGGACGCCGCCGACGGGCGCAGCATTGCCGTGCACAACCCGGCCACGGGCCAGGAGATCGGCCGCGTGGCGCACGCCAGCCGCGCCGACCTGGACAGGGCCCTGGAGGCTGCGCAGAAGGGTTTCGAGACCTGGCGCGACATGCCGGCGATCGAGCGCGGGCGCATCATGCGCCGCGCCGCCGGCCTGATGCGCGAGCGTGCCGACGCCATCGCCGCCGTGATGACGCAGGAGCAGGGCAAGCCGCGCGCCGAGGCGCGCATCGAGGCCATGGCCGCCGCCGACATCCTGGAGTGGTTCGCCGACGAGGGCATGCGCGTGTACGGCCGCATCGTGCCCTCGCGCAACCTGGCGGTGCGCCAGCTGGTGCTCAAGGACCCGGTGGGCGTGGTGGCGGCGTTCACGCCCTGGAACTTCCCTATCAACCAGGTCGTGCGCAAGCTTGGGCCAGCGCTGGCCGCCGGCTGCGCGGTGCTGGTCAAGGCCGCCGAGGAAACCCCGGCCAGCCCGGCCGAGCTGATCCGCGCGCTGGCCGACGCCGGCATTCCGGCCGGCGTGGTGGGACTGGTCTATGGCAACCCGGCCGAGATTTCCAGCTACCTGATACCGCACCCGGTGATCCGCAAGGTTTCGTTCACCGGCTCCACCGCCGTGGGCAAGCAGCTCGCCGGGCTGGCCGGCCAGCACATGAAGCGTGTGACCATGGAGCTGGGCGGCCATGCGCCGGTCATCGTCTGTGACGACGCCGACATCGAGCTGGCCGTCAAGGCCTCGGGCGGCGCCAAGTTCCGCAACGCCGGGCAGGTGTGCATCGCGCCCACGCGCTTTCTGGTGCACGAGGACGTGCGCGCCGACTTCGTCGCCGCGCTCACGCGCCATGCCCAGGCGCTGCAGGTCGGCGACGGCCTGGCCGAGGGCACGACCATGGGGCCGCTGGCCAACCCGAGGCGCGTGACGGCCATGGCCGAATTCCTGGCCGATGCCGTGCAGCAGGGCGCCGAGGTGCGCACCGGCGGCGCGCGCGTGGGCAGCGTGGGCAACTTCTTTGCCCCCACCATCCTCGACAACGTGCCGCTGACGGCGCGCGTGTTCAACGACGAGCCCTTCGGCCCGGTGGCCGCGGTGCGCGGCTTCACCGACCTGCAGGACGCCATCGCCGAGGCCAACCGCCTGGCCTACGGCCTGGCGGGCTACGCCTATACCCGCTCGCTCAAGAACGCCCATGTGCTGAGCCAGCGCGTCGAAGTCGGCATGCTGTGGGTCAATCAGCCCGCGCTGCCGTCGGCCGAGCTGCCGTTTGGCGGCATCAAGGACTCGGGCTACGGCTCCGAGGGCGGGCCGGAGGCCCTGGAGGCCTGCCTGAACACCCGGGCCATCGCCATTACGAATGTGTGACACCCCCCTGGCGGCTGCGCCGCCCTTGCGCGGTGTGTCTGCTGGTTCACCGCGCTGTTTGTGGAGCGCGCGTTAGAGCGTGAACACGCTCTTAGCCGCGCTCCACGGGGCGGGCCGGGTCGGCGCACCACTCGCTCCAGCTGCCGGCAAACAGTGCCGTGCGGCCCAGGCCGGCCACCTCCATGGCCAGCAGGTTGGGGGTGGCGGTCACGCCGCTGCCGCACTGGTGCACCACGCTGTCGGCGGGCCTGCCGTCCAGCAGCGCGCTGAACTCGGCGCGTAGCTGGGCGGCGCTTTTCAGGCGCCCGTCATCGGCCAGGTTCTGCGTGAACGGGCGGTTGAGCGCGCCGGGAATATGCCCGGCCACGGGGTCGAGCGGCTCGACCTCGCCCCGGTAGCGCGCCGGCGCGCGGGCGTCGATCACCGTCTGGCCCGCGCTGCCCAGCTGGGCTTGCACCTCGTCCACGCGGATCAGGCGCGCCAGCGGCGCGCCCAGGGCAAAGCCGCCGGGCGTGCGCGCCGCCTCCTGGCCCTGGGCCAGCGCGCCGCCGGCGGCCTTCCAGGCGGGCAGGCCGCCGTCGAGCACGGCCACGGCCTCGTGGCCTGCCCACTTGAGCATCCACCACAGGCGCACGCAGTAGTTCACGCCGCTCTGGTCGTAGACCACGGCCTGCATGCCGTTGGCAAAGCCGATGGAGGCGAGCCAGGCGGCAAAGTCCTCGCGGGCGGGCAGGGGGTGGCGTCCGCCCGATGCGCGGGCCCGGCCCGGGGCGGCGCTCAGGTGCCGATCCAGGTCGGCGTGCAGCGCGCCGGGAATGTGGCCCTGCAGGTACTGCTGGCCGCCCAGCAGCGGCTGGGCCAGGTCAAAGCTGCAGTCAAAGACGAACAGCGGGGCCCGCGCGGCGTGCAGGGCTTGCAGTTCGGGGGCGGAGATGAGGGTGGTGTAGGCAGTCATGGCGGCTGAACCGGTAGCGGTGTAAAGCCGCCATTGTGGCCTTTGGGCGGGGGCGGTTCATCCTGCGGTGCGGGCGCGCAGCACGGTGGCGGCGATGCCGCTGGCCACGATCAGCAGCATGCCCGCCCAGGCCACCAGCGGCAGCCGGTCGCCAAACAGCGCGATGCCGTAGATGCTGGCGAAGATCAGTCCGCTGTACTGCAGATTGGCCACCACCAGCGTGCCGCGCGCGCTGGCGGCGCGCGAGTACGCCAGCGTCATGCACAGCTGACCGCCGGCGGCCAGCAGGCCCAGCGGCAGCAGCCACAGCGCCGGCCAGCCGGGCCAGGGGGAGGCGCCGAACAGCGCGATGGCCGCCAGGCCGGCCACCGTGCAGCCGACGGTGAAGTAGAACACCGTGCGCGTCTCGGGCTCGCCCTGGCGCGACAGCGCCACCACCTGCATGTAGGCCAGCGCCGCCGCCAGCCCCGCCGCCAGGCCCGCCAAGCTGGCCGGGCCGTGCTGGCCGGCGATGGACGGGCGCATCAGCAGCACCACGCCCACGAAGCCCAGCAGCACGCAGCCCACCAGCGCGGCCTGCACCGGCGCGCGGCGCCACAGCGCGGTGCCCACCAGGAAGGCGGCGATCCACAGGCTGCTCATGTAGTTGAAGGTCATGGCCGTGGGCAGCGGCAGGTGCACGATGGCGTAGAACCACAGGCCCAGCGACGCCATGCCCACCGCGCTGCGCCAGGCGTGCATGCCGGGGTGGCGCGTGGCCAGGCTGATGCCGCGCTGGCGCGCCAGCAGCCACAGCACAAGCATGCCGATCAGTCCTCGGTACAGCACCATTTCGGCGATGCCGAAGTAAGGGGCGCAGAGCTTGACGCAGACCCCCATGCTGGCAAACAGGAACGCCGCCAGAACCATCCAGAGTGCTTGCATGGGGGTTTTAGATAAAAAGTACCGCAAACGCTTATGTATAAAGCGTAAGCAGCTATTATTTTTGGTGCTTTGCCGGTACGGTCAGCGCTGCGGCACGGCGTCGCCCATGCGGGCGCGGTACCACTCGTGGAAGTGCTGCATGCCGTCTTCCATCGGGCTCTGGTAGGGGCCGGTCTCGTTGTCGCCGCGCTGGTGCAGGGCGCGCCGGCCGGCGTCCATGCGCTCGCCGATCTCGTCGTCCTCGACGGCGGTCTCCATGTAGGCGGCCTGCTGCGCCTCGACGAATTCGCGCTCGAAGGCGTGGATCTCCTCGGGGTAGAAGAAGGCCACCATGTTCAGCGTCTTGTCCACGCCCTGCGGGTGCAGGGTCGATACCGTGAGCACGTGCGGGTACCACTCGACCATGATGTGCGGGTAGTAGGTCAGCCAGATGGCGCCGCGCTCGGGCAGCTGGCCGCCCTGGTATTTGAGCAGCACCTCGTGCCACTTCCTGTACACGTCGGAGCCGGGGCGCCCGAAGCTGGGTGCCACGCCCACCGTCTGCACCGAGAAATCCTTGGCGAACTGCCAGTTCAGGTCGTCGCAGGTCACGAAGTTGCCCAGGCCGGGGTGGAAGGGACCGACGTGGTAGTCCTCCAGGTAGACCTCGATGAAGGTCTTCCAGTTGTAGTTGCACTCGTGCAGTTCGACGCGGTCGAGCACGTAGCCGTCGAACGACAGCGCGCCGGCCACGCCCATGCCGGCCAGGTCGGCGGCCACGTCGCGGCCGTTGTCCTCGAACAGAAGCCCGTTCCACTCGCGCAGCGGGTAGTTGGCCAGGTGCAGGCAGGGGTCTTGCTCGAAGTGCGGCGCGCCCAGCAGCTGGCCGCTTTCGGAATAGGTCCAGCGGTGGATCGGGCAGACGATGTTGCCGCCCGCGTGGCCCGGGCCTTGGCCCTGCAGGTTGCCGCGGCCCTTGAGCATCAGCGCCTGGCGGTGGCGGCAGCAGTTGGAGACCAGCTCCACCTGGCCGCGGCTGTTGCGCACCAGCGCGCGGCCGTCCTGCTCCTGGGGCAGGGTGTAGAAGTCGCCGTTGTCCGGCACGCACAACTGGTGGCCCACGTAGCGCGGGCCGGGGCGAAACAGGGTGTCCAGCTCGCGCTGGAGCAGCGCCTGGTCGAAATAGCTGCTCACCGGGAGTTGGCTCTTGGCCTGCTGTAGTTGAAGACTTAAATCAGACATGGGTGACCTGACCTAAAGACTCCCCACAGGGAGGGTGCGCGGGCGCACGGGCTGAAAAAAGCGAAACCGGCCGAGAGACGCAGTCCGCAGCCGGTTCGTGACGAAAAGAGAATGGGATTATAAGCGGTGGGGTTATTTCCGCAGCCGCCGTATGTGTATTGGCAGGGATCCAGCCATGGGGGCTTGCGCCATGCGCCCTAAAATCCCCCGTTTCGACTCGGCGCGCTGGCGCCTTCTTTGACATGCCCAAGGCCGCCACGCCCAAGAACCCCGAACCCGAAAGCTACGAGGCCGCGCTGCAGGAGCTGGAGCAACTGGTGGCGCGCATCGAGGCGGGCCAGCTGCCGCTGGAGCAGATGCTGGCCGGCTACCAGCGCGGCGCCTACCTGCTGCAGTTCTGCCGCGACCGGCTGGCCGCCGTGCAGGATCAGGTCAAGGTGCTGGACGACGGCGTGCTGCGCGCGTGGACGCAGGAGTGATGACTATCCAAGCCTTTGAACTTGCCCCATGGATGCAGGCCCAGCTCGCCCGCGTGGAGCAGGCGCTCGCGCAATGGGTGCGCGCCGACGCGCCGGCCAACCTGGGCCAGGCCATGCGCTACGCCGTGCAGGGCGGCGGCAAGCGCCTGCGCCCGCTGCTGGCGCTGGCTGCTTGCGAGGCCGTGGCCGGCGACGCGGGCGCCGCGCTGCGCGCCGCCTGCGCGGTGGAGCTGATCCACGCCTACTCGCTGGTGCACGACGACATGCCGTGCATGGACAACGACGTGCTGCGCCGGGGCAAGCCCACGGTGCACGTGCAGTTCGGCGAGGCCGGTGCGCTGCTGGCCGGCGACGCGCTGCAGGCGCTGGCGTTCGAGCTGCTTACGCCCGAGGACGGCGTGCCGCCCGCCATTCAGGCGCACCTGTGCCGCCTGCTGGCGCAGGCTTCGGGCGCCTTCGGCATGGCCGGCGGCCAGGCCATCGACCTGGCCAGCGTGGGCCGGCGCCTGGACGAGGACGCGCTGCGCCACATGCACCGCCTGAAAACCGGCGCGCTCCTGCAGGCCAGCGTGGACATGGGCGCCGCCTGCGGCGCGGCCGACGTGCGCGCGCAGCAGGCGCTGCACGCCTACGGCGCGGCGCTGGGCCTGGCGTTCCAGGTGGTCGACGACGTGCTCGACGTGACGCAGGACTCCGCCACGCTGGGCAAGACCGCCGGCAAGGACGCCGCCTGCGACAAGCCCACCTACGTTTCGCTGCTGGGGCTGGAGCGCGCCCGCGACCACGCCCACGCGCTGTGCGCCACGGCCCACCAGGCGCTGGCCGGCAGCGGCCTGGCGAATACCCGGGCGCTGGCCGCGCTGGCCGACATGGTGGTGCACCGCACCCATTGACGCCGCTGGCCTGATACTTATGAAAGAAATATGGCTCTAACGCTTGATGGTAAAGCGCAAACAGCTATCAAATATATAAAAGATGCCTACGACCACCGACTACCCGCTGCTGGAAACCATCAACGATCCGGCCGACCTGCGCCGGCTCTCGCGCCCCGAGCTCAAGCGCCTGGCCGACGAGCTGCGCGCCTTCGTGCTGGAGAGCGTTTCCAAAACGGGCGGCCACCTCTCGTCCAACCTGGGCACGGTGGAGCTGACGGTGGCGCTGCACACGGTGTTCAATACGCCGCACGACCGCCTGGTGTGGGACGTGGGCCACCAGACCTACCCGCACAAGATCCTGACCGGCCGGCGCGAGCGCATGGGCACGCTGCGCCAGCTGGGCGGCATCTCGGGCTTTCCGCAGCGCGCCGAAAGCGGCTACGACACCTTCGGCACCGCGCACTCGTCCACCAGCATCTCGGCGGCGCTGGGCATGGCGCTGGCGGCCAGGCAGAAGGGCGAGGAGCGCCGCTGCGTGGCCATCATCGGCGACGGCGCCATGACCGCCGGCATGGCCTTCGAGGCGCTGAACAACGCCGGCGTGCAGGACTGCAACCTGCTCGTCATCCTGAACGACAACGACATGAGCATCAGCCCGCCCGTGGGCGCGCTCAACCGCTACCTGGCGCAGCTCATGAGCGGGCAGTTCTACGCCACGGCGCGCGACGTGGGCAAGAGCGTGCTCAAGAACGTGCCGCCGCTGCTCGAACTGGCCAAGCGCATCGAGCAGCAGGCCAAGGGTATGGTGGTGCCGGCCACGCTGTTCGAGAACTTCGGCTTCAACTACATCGGCCCCATCGACGGGCACGACCTGGACTCGCTCATCCCCACGCTGGAGAACATCCGCGGCCTCAAGGGCCCGCAGTTCCTGCACGTGGTCACGCGCAAGGGCCAGGGCTACAAGCTGGCCGAGCAGGATCCCGTGGCTTACCACGGCCCGGGCAAGTTCGATCCGGACGTGGGCCTGGTCAAGCCCGCCACGCCGCCCAAGCCCACCTTCACCCAGGTGTTCGGCCAGTGGCTGTGCGACATGGCGGCGCATGACCCGCGCCTGGTCGGCATCACCCCGGCCATGCGCGAAGGCTCGGGCATGGTCGAGTTCCACCGGCGCTTTCCCGAGCGCTACCACGACGTGGGCATCGCCGAGCAGCACGCCGTCACCTTCGCCGCCGGCATGGCCTGCGAGGGCGTCAAGCCCGTGCTGGCCATCTACTCCACCTTTCTGCAGCGCGGCTACGACCAGCTCATCCACGACGTGGCGCTGCAGAACCTGCCGGTGGTCTTCGCGCTCGACCGCGCCGGCCTGGTGGGCGCCGACGGCGCCACGCACGCCGGCGCGTACGACATCGCCTACATCCGCTGCATTCCCAACATGAGCCTGGCCTGCCCGGCCGACGAGCGCGAATGCCGCCAGCTGCTCAGCACCGCGTACGCGCAGAACCACCCCGTGGCCGTGCGCTATCCGCGCGGCGCCGGCGCGGGCGTGGCGCCGCTGGCCGGCCTGGACGGACTGCCGTTCGGCAAGGGCGAGGTGCGCCGCGCGCGGCAGGCGGCGGCGGGGCCGCGCATCGCCATCCTGGCCTTCGGCACGCTGCTCTACCCGGCGCTGGCCGCCGCCGAGGCGCTGGACGCCACAGTGGCCAACATGCGCTGGGCCAAGCCGCTCGACACCGAACTGCTGCTGGAGCTGGCCGCCACGCACGACGCGCTGGTGACGATCGAGGAGGGCTGCACCATGGGCGGCGCCGGCAGCGCCGTGTGCGAGGCACTGGCCGCCGCCGGCGTAGTCAAGCCCGTGCTGCAGCTGGGCCTGCCCGACGCGTTCATCGAGCACGGCGACCCGGCCCGGCTGCTGGCGCTGCAGGGGCTGGATGCCGCCGGCATCGAGCGCAGCATCCGCGGCTGGCGCGGCGTCTGATCACATCACCACCGCCTGACCGGCGGCGCCGCCGCGTCAGCCTTGCGCCCCTTCCACCAGGAACTGCACGCGCCGCTCGCCGCGCCATTCGTTCACGTCCAGCCTGAAGGCCAGCAGCGGGTGCTCGGGCAGCGGCTCGGTGCGGTTGAACCAGATCGCGTCCACCGGCTGGCCCTGGCAGAGTAGCTTGAGCTGCAGGTGGTTCTTGTCTTCGCCCACCAGGCGCTGGCTTTGCACCTGCACTTGCTGGCTGAAGGTGGGCGGGGCGAAGCCCTGGCCCCAGACCTCCAGCGCCAGCATGTCCACCAGGTCGGCGCGCAGGTATTCAGGCTCCAGCGGCCCGTCGGTTTCCAGGCGGCGCGTCAGCGTGGCGGCGTCCAGCCACTCGGCGGCCACCTGCGCCAGCGCCTGCTCGAACACCGCGAAGTGCTCTTGGGCGATGGTGCAGCCGGCGGCCATGGCGTGGCCGCCAAACCTCAGCAGCACGCCGGGGTGGCGCTTGGCCACCAGGTCGAGCGCGTCGCGCAGGTGAAAGCCGGCGATCGAGCGGCCCGAGCCTTTGAGCTCGTGCTCCTTGCCCGGCGCGTTGCTGGGGGCGAAGACGAAGGTGGGGCGGTGCAGCCGATCCTTGATGCGCGAGGCCACGATGCCGACCACGCCTTCGTGGAAGTCGGGGTCGAACACGCTTACGGCGGGCGGCGGCGCCGCATCCGCGTCGAACAGGTTTTCCGCCAGCGCGAAGGCCTGCTCGCGCATGCCGCCCTCGATGTCGCGCCGCTCGCGGTTGATGGCGTCGAGCTGGCGCGCCAGCTCGTGCGCGCGCGCCGCGTCGTCGGTCGCCAGGCATTCGATGCCCAGCGTCATGTCGGCCAGGCGCCCGGCGGCGTTGATGCGCGGGCCCAGCGCGAAGCCGAAGTCGAAGGTGCTGGCCTGCTCGGCCCGGCGCCCGGCCACGTCGAACAGCGCGCGCAGGCCCGGCGGCATGGCGCCGGCGCGCACGCGCCTGATGCCTTGCGCCACCAGGCGGCGGTTGTTCGCGTCCAGGCGCACCACGTCGGCCACCGTGCCCAGCGCGACCAGCGGCAGCAGCGGCTCCAGGCGCGGCTGGCCAGCGGCGTCGAAGGCGCCGCGCGCGCGCAGCTCGGCGCGCAGCTGCAGCAGGGTGTAGAACATGACGCCGACGCCGGCCATGGCCTTGCTCTCGAACGTGCACCCCGGCTGGTTGGGGTTGACGATGGCGTGCGCCGGCGGCAGCTCGGCGCCGGGCAGGTGGTGGTCGGTGACGAGCACGGCCAGGCCCAGCGCCCGCGCTTCCTGCACGCCGGCGACGCTGGCGATGCCGTTGTCCACCGTGACGAGCAGATCCGCGCCCTGCGCGTGCACGCGCCGCGCGATCGGCGGGGTCAGGCCGTAGCCGTCCACCACGCGGTCGGGTACCAGGTAGGCCACGTGCCGCGCGCCCAGCAGGCGCAGGCCGCGCAGCGCCACGGCGCAGGCGGTGGCGCCGTCGCAGTCGTAGTCGGCCACGATGCAGATGCGCTGCTGCGCGGCGATGGCGTCGGCCAGCAGGCAGGCGGCCTGCTGCACGCCCTTGAGGCCGGCGGGCGCCAGCAGGTGCGCCAGGGCGTTGTCCAGCTCGTGGGCGCTGCGCACGCCGCGCGCCGCGTACAGGCGCGCCAGCAGCGGGTGGATGCCGGCCTGCTCCAGCTGCCAGGCGGCGCGGGGCGGGGTGTCTCTGACTATGATCTTCATAGCTGATCGCACAACTGGGTAAAGCGCTGCGGCCTTAAAACACCTTGAATTTTTTGCGCCAGGCCGCGGCGTGGCTCCAGGCTGACGGCGCCGCGCTCGCCGCACAGCGTCAGGCGCACGTTTTGGCCGCGCGCGGCCTGCTCGGCCAGGCGCGCCACCGGGCCGGCATCCAGGCGGCGCCAGGCGTCGGCCCAGGCGGGCCAGTCCTCGCGCAGCGCGCAGTCGAGCAGCTCGGTCGGCATCTCGGGCGGCGCCACCGGGGCCGGCGCGGCGGCCAGGCGGCCGGCGCCGTGCACCCAGAAGGCGTTGACCGGCGGGCGGCCGTGCGCGCTGCGCAGGTCGTTGAACGGGTGGGTGTAGAGCAGCATCTGCATCTCGCTGTGCAGGCGGTGCAGTGTGCGCGCCTGCGCGGCGTCGGGCAGCCAGGCGCGCACGTCGCGCTGCACCACGCGCTCGAGCGCGGCGCAGGCCAGGCCGTCGAACGCCGCGCCCTGGGCCATCCAGAGCGTGGGCCGGTGGTAGTGCAGGGTGATGCCGTCCTCGGCGAACCAGGGGGCCACGATTTCGAGCAGCACGCGCGACTCGGCATCGGTCAGGTGCAGGCGCGCCGGCGCGGCCATGGTCACGTGGTCGGCGCCCACCAGCCACTGGCACGGCGTGACGAAGGCCCAGGCGGCGTCCCCGGCGTCGCCCTGCGCCAGCTGGCGCTGCCAGGCGGCCCAGGGCGTGCGCGTGCCGGGCAGGCCCAGGTGGCGCGCCAGGGCGCGCTGGTGCGGCATGTCGGGGGCGGTGTCCTGGCCGGGGTCGCTGCCGGCGGGGGCCAGGCGCGCCAGCAGGCGGCTCAGATGGGGCAGTTGCAGCGTTTGCAGCGCCTGCTGGCAGCCGGGCGCGTGGCTGGCGGCCAGGGCGATGAGCAAATGGGGGGTATCGGGCATGGGGGGTGATTGTCCGGGATGCCACAATCGACCCACAGGCGCGGTGGGCACTCTGGCCGTTGGGCGCGCGCTGTCTTTCCTCGAACATGCAAATCCCTTACGAACTGGCCCTGGGCTGGCGCTATACCCGGGCCGGCCGGGCGACGCGGCGCAACGGTTTCATCTCGTTCATCTCGGGCGCGTCCATGCTGGGCATCGCGCTGGGGGTGGCGGCGCTGATCATCGTGCTGTCGGTGATGAACGGCTTTCAGAAAGAAGTGCGCGACCGCATGCTCAGCGTGGTCTCGCACATCGAGATTTTTGCCCCCGGCGGCGCGGCCCTGCCCGACATGGCGCGCACCCTGGCCGAGGCGCGCGCCAACCCCAACGTGGTGGGCGCGGCGCCCTTCGTGGCGGCGCAGGCGCTGCTGGCGCGCGGCGACGATATGAAGGGCGCGCTGGTGCGCGGCATCGACCCGGCGCTGGAGGGGCAGGTGACCGACATCGCCGCCGAGAATCTGCAGGGCATACAGGCGCTGCAGCCGGGTGCGTTCCGCGTGGTGCTGGGCAGCGAGCTGGCGCGCCAGCTGGGCGTGCAGCCGGGCGACCTGGTGACGCTGGTGGCGCCGTCGGGCCAGGTTACGCCCGCCGGCGTGGTGCCGCGCCTCAAGCAGATGACGGTGGCCGGGCTGTTCCACTCGGGCCACTACGAATACGACTCCACCCTGGTGCTGATGCACCACCAGGACGCCGAGCGGCTGTTCCGCCTGGAGGGGCCGACCGGCATACGCCTGAAGCTGCGGGACCTGCACGAGGCGCCGCAGGTCACGCAGCAGCTGGCGCGCAGCCTGTCGGGGCATCTGCTGATCCGCGACTGGACGCAGCAGAACAAGACCTGGTTCGCCGCCGTGCAGCTGGAAAAACGCATGATGTTCATCATCCTCACGCTGATCGTGGCGGTGGCGGCGTTCAACCTGGTCTCCACCCTGGTCATGACGGTGCAGGACAAGCGCGCCGACATCGCCATCCTGCGCACGCTGGGCGCCAGCCCGGCCAGCATCATGGGCGTGTTCGTGGTGCAGGGCGCGATGGTGGGCGTGGTCGGCACGCTGGGCGGGCTGCTGCTGGGGCTGGCCATCGCGTGCAACATCGACGTGATCGTGCCGGCCATCGAGCGGCTCTTGCACACCACCTTTCTGCCGCAGGACATCTACCTGATCAGTCGCATGCCCAGCGACCCGCAGGCGAGCGACATCGTGCCCATCGTGCTGATCTCCCTCAAGCTGGCTTTCGTGGCCACGCTCTACCCGAGCTGGCGCGCCAGCCGCGTCAACCCTGCCGAGGCGCTGCGGTATGAGTAAAAAAACACCCCCTGAGTCGCCTTCGGCGCCTTCCCCCTCTCTCACGCTGCGCGTGGGAGGGGGACGCAGCCCTCGCTGCGGGGCGGCCCTTGCGCGGCTGCCTGCGCCTGGGCAGCGCCAGTTTCATGGGGCGTGGGACGCGCGCAGCGCGGTGGAGCAACTGAAATGAATGCCGTGAAAAACGATGTGGTGCTGCAGGCCGAGGGCCTGACCAAGCGATTTACCGAAGGGCGGCTGGACGTGCGTGTGCTCGCCGGCGTGGATCTGCAGGTGCGCCGGGGCGAGACGCTGGCCATCGTCGGCCAGTCCGGCTCGGGCAAGAGCACGCTGCTGCATCTGCTGGGCGCGCTGGACGCCCCCAGCAGCGGCACAGTGCACCTGATGGGCCAGCCGCTGCACAGCGCGCCGCCGGCCGGGCAGGGGCGGCTGCGCAACGCGCACCTGGGTTTCGTCTACCAGTTCCACCACCTGCTGCCGGAGTTTTCCGCGCTGGACAACGTGGCCATGCCGCTGCGCATACGCCGCCTGCCGGTGGCCGACTGCCGCGCGCAGGCGCAGCGCGTGCTGGCCGCCGTGGGCCTGGCCGAGCGCGTCCAGCACCGCCCGGCCGAGCTGTCGGGCGGTGAGCGCCAGCGCGTGGCCATCGCCCGCGCGCTGGTCACCCAGCCCGCCTGCGTGTTGGCCGACGAGCCCACCGGCAACCTCGACCGCGGCACCGCCGACGGCGTCTTCGCCCTGATGCTGGAGCTGGCGCGCAGCCAGGGCACGGCCTTCGTCATGGTCACGCACGACGAACAGCTGGCCGCGCGCTGCGACCGCGTGCTGCGGCTGGCCTCCGGCGTACTGAGTTAATTGTTAATTGGGGTCAGATTCCAATTAATTCCTCGAAAGACCGAGCGCCAAGAAATTGGAATCTGACCCCAATAAAGCGATGGACTGGATCGATACCCACTGCCACCTGGACGCCGCCGAGTTTGCCGGCGACGTGGACGCCGTGCGCGCCCAGGCGCGCGCCGCCGGGGTGGGGCATTGCGTGATTCCCGCCGTCGAGCGCGCCAACTGGGATGTGGTGCGCGCGCTGGCGCAGCGCCATGGCGACAGCTACGCGCTGGGCATCCATCCGCTGTACACGCCGCGGGCCGGGCCGGACGACCTCGGTCAGCTGGCGCAGGCGCTGGCCCAGCACCATGCCGACCCGCGCCTGGTGGCCGTCGGCGAGATCGGGCTCGACTACTTCGTGCCGGGCCTGGACGCGCAGCGCCAGGAGCGGCTCTACCGCGCCCAGCTGCAGCTGGCGCGGCGCTTCGGCCTGCCGGTGATCCTGCACGTGCGCAAGAGCGCCGACCGGCTGCTCAAGGGCCTGCGCGCGCTGCCGGTGCGCGGCGGCATCGCCCATGCGTTCAACGGCAGCGTGCAGCAGGCGCGGGTTTTTATCGATATGGGCTTCAAGCTCGGCTTTGGCGGCGCCGTCACGTTCGAACGCGCGCGGCAGCTGCGCCGCCTGGCGGCAGAGCTGCCGCTGGACGCCATCGTGCTGGAGACCGACGCGCCCGACATCCCGCCGCACTGGCTGTACGTCAGCCATGCCGAGCGCGCGGCGGGCCGGCCCCAGGGGCGCAACAGTCCGGCCGAGCTGCCGCGCATCGCCGCCGAGGTGGCCCGCCTGCGCGGCATCGCGCCCGAGGCGCTGGCGCGGGCCACGCGGGCGAACGCGCGCGCCGCGCTGCCGCGCCTGGCGGCGCTGCCGGGGCTGGAGTAGGCGGTATTCAATAATATGAGCTGCTTTCGCTTGTCAATAAACAAACCTGGATATGAATCAATCCATATTCGTTTGTCATAAATCGCAGGCAGCTATCAAAAAATACGATTCACCTTCCACCCCCGATGCCTGACAGTCCTGACCGCACTCTGCCCACCGACCGCCTGCACGGCCTGCCGCCGCTGGTGGGGCCGGGCACCCGGGTGCTGGTGCTGGGCAGCTTCCCCGGCGCGGCGTCGCTGCGCGCGGCGCAGTACTACGGCCATCCGCGCAACCACTTCTGGCCGGTGCTGCAGGCGCTCTGGCCGGCGCTGGCGCAGCCCGGGGCGCACGACTACGCCGGGCGCTGCGCCTGGCTGCTGGCGCGCGGCCTGGGGCTGTGGGACGTGTACGCCGACTGCCAGCGCCAGGGCAGCCTGGACAGCGCCATCCGCAACGCCCGCCTGAACGACTTCGCCGCGCTGCGTGCGCGCCTGCCGGGGCTGGCCGCCATCGTCCACAATGGCGGAGAGAGCTTTACCCACGCCCGGCGCGTGCGCCAGGCCATGGGCCTGCAGGACGGCGCTGCGCCGCCGTCGCTGCGCGTGCCGTCGACCAGCCCGGCCAACGCGTCGTGGAGCCTGCAGAGAAAAATCGACGCCTGGGGCGCAGCCCTGGCACACGCTGGATTGCCGTGACCCGCAAGAAAACCACCCCTACCGAACTGCCCGAGGTCAGCGTCAGCGACGATGGCGAGGTGCGCCACCTGCACCTGGGCACGCCCTGGATCCAGGGCTCGATGCGCATCGCCGAGCCGTTCGACATCGAGCTGGAATACGTGCAGCGCATGATGGCCTGGCTGCTGTTCGCCGACCCCGACAGCGTGGCCCGGCGCCGCGCGCTGCAGCTGGGCCTGGGCGCGGGCGCCATCACCAAGTTCTGCCACAAGCGCCTGCGCATGGCGACGGCGGCCATCGAGCTCAACCCCCAGGTGCTGCACGTATGCCGCGCCTGGTTCAAGCTGCCGCCCGACGGGCCGCGCCTGCAGGTGGTGCTGGCCGACGCGGCGCTGGAAATCCAGAAGACCCAGTACCACGGCCAGATCGACGCGCTGGCCGTGGATCTGTACGACCACGACGCGGCCGCGCCGGTGGTCGACAGCAGCAGCTTCTACGCCGACTGCCGGCGCTTGCTGACGGACGACGGGTGCCTGACGGTCAACCTGTTCGGCCGCGCCAGCAGCTACGAGCGCAGCCTGGCCAGCCTGGCCGAGGCGTTCGGCGCCGATGCGCTGTGGGCCTTCAAGCCCACGCGCGAGGGCAACACCGTGGTGCTGGCGCAGCGCACGCCCGCGCGCCCCAAGCATGCCGTGCTGCAGGCGCGCGCCGAGAGCCTGCAGGCGCGCTGGGGGCTGCCGGCGGTCAAGTGGCTGCGCGTTTTCAAACCGGTACATCCATGAAGCATTCCAGCAAACACCAGGGGCCGCTGCACTGGCGCGGCATCGTCGAGTGGCTGCGCGCCGACGGCGTGATCGATGCCGAGCAGGCCGAGCGCACCATCGCCCGCTGCGCGCAGGCCGAAAGCAGCCAGCACCCGCTGGTGCGCCTGGGGGCGGTGGCCATGCTGCGCCAGTCGGACGGCAAGCCGCTGGACGTGGAGCTGCTGACCGAATACGTGGCGCAGCGCTGCGGCCTGGCGTACCTGCGCATCGACCCTTTGAGGGTGGACGTGGGCCGCGTGGCCGACGCCATGAGCGCCAGCTACGCCGAGCGCCACAAGGTGCTGCCGGTGCAGGCGTCCAGCAGCGAGCTGGTGGTGGCCACGGCCGAGCCCTTCGTCGACGACTGGGTGGCCGAGGTCGAGCGCCAGGCCAAGCGCAGCGTGCGCCGCGTCATGGCCAACCCGCAGGACATCGTGCGCTACACGGCCGAGTTCTACGCCCTGGCCAAGTCGGTGCGCGCGGCCAACAAGGCCGGCGCCAGCGCGGGCGGCAACAGCTTCGAGCAGCTCGTCGAGCTGGGCAAGAGCAACAAGCAGCTGGACGCCAACGACCAGGGCGTGATCCGCGTGGTGGACTGGCTGTGGCAGTACGCCTTCGACCAGCGCGCCAGCGACATCCACCTGGAGCCGCGGCGCGAGCAGGGCGTGATCCGCTTTCGCATCGACGGCGTGCTGCACGCCGTCTACCAGATGCCCATGGGCGTGATGAGTGCCATGGTGGCGCGCATCAAGCTGCTCGGGCGCATGGACGTGGTCGAGCGCCGGCGCCCGCAGGACGGGCGCATCAAGACGCGCAACCCGCGCGGCGACGAGGTGGAAATGCGCCTGTCCACGCTGCCCACGGCCTTCGGCGAGAAGATGGTGATGCGCATCTTCGACCCCGACAACACCGTCAAGGACCTGGACGCGCTGGGCTTCACCGCGCACGACGCCGGGCGCTGGGAGAGCCTGGTGCGCCGCCCGCACGGCATCATCCTGGTGACTGGGCCCACCGGCTCGGGCAAGACCACCACGCTGTACTCGACGCTCAAGCGCGTGGCCACCGAGGAGGTCAACGTGAGCACGGTCGAGGACCCGATCGAAATGATCGAGCCCAGCTTCAACCAGACCCAGGTGCAGCCGCAGCTGGACTTCGGCTTCATCGAAGGCCTGCGCTCGCTGATGCGCCAGGATCCGGACATCATCATGGTGGGCGAGATCCGCGACCTGCAGACCGCCGAGATGGCCGTGCAGGCGGCGCTGACCGGCCACCTGGTGTTCAGCACGCTGCACACCAACGACGCGCCCAGCGCCATCTCGCGCCTGATGGAGCTGGGCGTGCCGCCCTACCTCATCAACGCCACGCTGCTGGGCGTACTGGCGCAGCGCCTGGTGCGCACGCTGTGCCGCAAATGCCGCGCGCGCGACGAGTCGGGCAGCCCCGAGGCGCTGGCCGAGCTGATCCGCCCCTGGAAGATCAACGGCGAGCGGCGCGGCTACAAGCCCGTGGGCTGCGTGGACTGCCGCATGACCGGCTTTCGCGGGCGCATGGGGCTGTACGAGCTGCTCACCGTCACCGAGGCGCTGCGCCAGCAGATCCACCAGACCCCGTCGATGCAGGCGCTGCGCCGCCAGGCCGTGCAGGACGGCATGCGCCCGCTGCGCCTGGCCGGCGCGCTGCGCGCCGCCGAGGGGCTGACCACGCTCGAAGAGGTCATCGCCGCCACGCCGCCGCTGGACTGGGCCGACCCCAGGGCACCCGCGCACATTGGGGAAAACTAGTATCTGCCGGTAGGTGGAACCCACATACGTGGCGTGTATGCGCCGTTTCACAATCGCCGCTGCGTTTGCTTTCGGAAACACATCATGCAAATCAAAAGCCAGAGAGACTTTGCCGCCGGTCTGCTGTTTGTGGTGGTCGGCGTGGCCTTTGCCTGGGGGGCAACCCTTTACAAGGTAGGCACGGCCGCGCACATGGGAGCGGGCTATTTCCCTCTGCTGCTGGGCGTGCTGCTGGCCATCATCGGCGCCGGCGTGCTGTTCAAGGCGCTGGTCATCGAGACGGTGGACGGCGAGAAGATCGGCGCCTGGGCCCTCAAGCCCATGTGCTACATCATTGGCGCCAACCTGCTGTTCGGCGTGCTGCTGGCCGGCCTGCCCAGCTTCGGCATACCAGCCATGGGAATGATTGTCGCCATCTACGGGCTGACCTTCATCGCCAGCCTGGCGGGCGACCAGTTCCACTTCAAGGAGGCGCTTGTCCTGGCCACCATCCTGGCCGTGGGCAGCTACGCCACCTTCATCTGGGGGCTGAACCTGCAGTTCCCGGTCTGGCCCAGCTTCATCGCCGGCTGACGCACGGGAGGGTGTCAAGAAAATGGAATTGCTCGATCACCTGGCAACGGGTTTTGGCGTGGCGTTCACGTTCCAGAACCTGCTCTACTGCCTCATCGGCTGCCTGCTGGGCACGCTCATCGGCGTGCTGCCCGGCGTGGGGCCGGTGCCCACCATCGCCATGCTGCTTCCCATCACCTACGGGTTGCAGCCGGTGGCGGCGCTCATCATGCTGGCCGGCATCTACTATGGCGCGCAGTACGGCGGCTCGACCACGGCCATCCTGGTCAACCTGCCCGGCGAGTCGGGCTCGGTGGTGACGGCCATCGACGGCTACCAGATGGCGCGCAAGGGGCGCGCCGGGCCGGCGCTGGCGTCCGCCGGCATCGGCTCGTTCTTTGCCGGCTGCGTCGGCACGCTGATGCTGGCGGCGTTCGCTCCGCCGCTGACCGAGCTGGCCTTCAAGTTCGGCCCGGCCGAGTATTTCTCGCTGATGACGCTGGGCATGATCGGCGCCGTGGTGCTGGCCTCGGGATCGCTCATCAAGGCCGTGGGCATGATCGTGCTGGGCCTGCTGCTGGGCATGGTCGGCACTGACGTGAACTCCGGCGTGGCGCGCTACAGCCTGGACATTCCCGAGCTGACCGACGGCATCAACTTCACTGTCATTGCCATGGGTGTATTCGGCTATGGCGAAATCATCGCCAACCTGTCCAAGCCGGCCGAGGAGCGCGGTATCTACACCTCCAAGGTGCACGGGCTGTTCCCCACCGTGCAGGACTTCAGGCACATGCTCCCGGCCATGCTGCGCGGCACGGCGCTGGGCTGCTCGCTGGGCATTCTGCCCGGCGGCGGCGCGGTGCTGTCGTCGTTCGCCGCCTACACGCTGGAGAAGAAGACCCGCCTGCGCGAGGGCGAGGTGCCCTTCGGCCAGGGCAACATCCGCGGCGTGACGGCGCCCGAGTCGGCCAACAACGCCGGCGCGCAGGCTTCGTTCATTCCGCTGCTGACGCTGGGTATTCCAGGCAACGCCGTGATGGCGCTGATGGTCGGCGCCATGACCATCCACAACATCCAGCCCGGCCCGCAGGTCATGACCAGCAACCCCGACCTGTTCTGGGGGCTGGTGGCGTCGATGTGGATCGGCAATGCCATGCTCGTCATCCTGAACCTGCCGCTCATCGGTATCTGGATCAAGCTGCTGACGATCCCCTACCGCTGGCTGTTCCCGGCCATCGTGCTGTTCTGCGCGGTCGGCGTCTATTCGACCAACAACAACACCTTCGACGTCTGGATGGTGGGCCTGTTCGGTGTCGTCGGCTACGTGTTCTACAAGCTGGAGATGGAGCCCGCGCCGCTGCTGCTGGGCTTCATCCTGGGGCCGATGATGGAGGAGAACCTGCGCCGGGCGCTGCTGCTCTCGCGCGGCGACTGGAGCGTGTTCGTCACGCGCCCGATTTCGGCCGGTCTGCTGATCGCGGCGGCGGCGCTGCTGGCCCTGGTGCTGCTGCCGGCGGTGAGCAAGAAGCGCGAGGAGGCGTTCATCGAGGATTGATTACCGCCATGGCACGCACGGCACCTTTGGGTGCCATGTTCGTTGTGAAAGGCCGGGCCGACGCCACAATGGGAGCACAGCTCAATTCCAGCGATCGCCCGATACCGTGCCCATCCTGCCCCAACACCCGCAGCGCAGCGCGCTGCACAACGAGGTTCACGCCCGCCCGCCTGAGTCCCTGGCCGCGCCCATCGCCGTCACGCACGTCGTCATGTGGGCCGATGCGGCCGAGCGCGAGGCCAGCCGCGCACACCTGGCGGCGCTGCTGCGCGACCACCACCAGGCGCTGCCGGATGCGCACACCACGCACCTGCGCGCGGATTTTGGCGCGTTTCGCCTGCGCTGGGAGCTGCACACCGAATTCGTCACCTGGACCTTCTCCGCGCCGCTGGCGTCCGAAGGCTTCGGCGCGCGCGAGCCGCAGGGCGCCGCCGAGGCCGTGCCGCACGCCTGGCTGGAGCGCCTGCCCGGCCGCTGCCTGAGCTGCCTGAACCTGTGGGTGCTGCCGGCCCGGGGCACGCACGACGTGCCGCTGGTGCCGCAGGTGCTGCGCGAGGATCAACTGGTGGCATCCACCGTGGCCGACGGCTTTGGCGAGGTGTATACCGACTTCGCCATCCACCCCGACGGCAGCTCGCGCATGGTGCTGCTGGCCGGCGGTATCACGCCCAGGCGCCTGGGGCGGCTGGTGCAGCGCCTGCTGGAGATAGAAACCTACCGCATGACGGCGCTGCTCGGGCTGCCCGCCGCGCACGAGGCCGCCGCCATGCTGGCCGAGGCCGAGCGCGAGCTGGCGGCCCTGGCCGATGCCATCCGCGCGGCCGAGCGCGACGCCGAGCCGGCGCTGCTCGACCGCCTGACGCGCCTGGCCGGCCAGGTGGAAAGCCAGTACGCCGCCACGCACGCGCGCTTTTCCGCCAGCCGCGCCTACTTCGAGCTGGTCGAGCGGCGCACGCGCGACATCGCCGAGTCGCGCCTGGCGGGCATGCAGACGATTGGTGAATTCATGGAGCGGCGCCTGAGCCCGGCGCGCAACACCTGCGCCTGGGTGGCGCGCCGGCAGGACGCGCTGAGCCAGCGCGTCTCGCGCATCAGCCACCTGCTGCGCACGCGCGTGGAGATCGAGCAGCAGCAAAGCAGCCAGGCGCTGCTGGCGGCGATGAACCAGCGCCAGGACCTGCAGCTCAAGCTGCAGGCCACGGTGGAGGGACTGTCGGTGGCGGCGATCACCTACTACACCGTCGGCCTCATCAACTACCTGGCCAAGGGCGCGCACCAGCTGGGCTGGCCCTGGTCGGCCGAGAGCACGGCCGCCGCCGCCATCCCGCTGGTGGCCGCCAGCGTCTGGTGGTCGCTCAGGCGGCTGCACCAGCGCATGTTCCACGGGCGCTGAAGGATGGGCGGCGCGGGCCGCGCCCACGGGTGTTGCTGCGGATGTTGCTCCGCGATGCTTGCCACTATGATGATTTCCGGATGTCAACGGATCGACAAGGAGTGGCTACATGGATTTCGGCATTGCGGGCAAGTGGGCGCTGGTGTGCGGCGCCAGCAAGGGGCTGGGCTACGGCTGTGCGCTGGCGCTGGTGCGCGAAGGAGTCAACCTCGTCGTCAACGCCCGCAGCGCGCAGGCCTTGGCGCAGGCCGCAGAGCAACTGCGCGCCGCCGGTGCCGAGGCCGCGTGCGCCAGAGGGCAGGCGCTGGGCGCGCCCCAGGTGCTGGCGGCGGCGGGCGACATCACCACCGAGGCCGGGCGCGGCGCGGCGCTGGCCGTGCCGGGTGGGCCGGGTGCGGATTTCGATATCGTCGTGAACAACGCCGGCGGGCCGCCCCCGGGGGATTTCCGCCAGTGGGAGCGTGACACCTGGCTGCAGGCGCTGGATGCGAACATGCTCACGCCCATTGCGCTGATCCGCGCCACGGTGGATGGCATGGCGGCACGGGGCTTCGGGCGCATCGTCAACATCACCTCCAGCGCCGTGAAGGCGCCGATCGACATCCTGGGACTGTCCAACGGTGCGCGCAGCGGGCTGACGGGCTTTGTGGCGGGCGCAGCGCGCGGCGCCATCGCGGCGCGCGGCGTCACCATCAACAACCTGTTGCCGGGCAAGTTCGACACCGACCGGCTGGCCGCTACGCTCAGCGCCGCCGCCAGCCGCACTGGCCGCGACGCGCAGGCCGTGCGCCAAGCGCAGCAGGCGGCTATTCCGGCAGGGCGTTTTGGCACGCCCGAGGAGTTCGGCGCCATCTGCGCGTTCCTGTGCAGCGTGCAGGCGAGCTACATCACCGGCCAGAACGTCCTGGCCGATGGGGGCGCGTATCCGGGTACATTCTGAGGGTCGAACAACCATAGGCGTTGATGCTCCATGCAGTCCAATCTTGGTGCGGCAAGACTATGGCGCCCGCTGGCGCGGGGCGTGTTCTGCGCTGCTGCCGCGCTGGCATGCGCCGCAGCCGCGGCACAGCCGCCTGCGCCGGAGCAGGCCGGGGACGGCAACGCCGGCAGGGCCGTGCTGCAGTTGCGCGTGGTCGGCGGCCTGGCCGGGGTGAACCAGTACACGCACCTGGAGGCGCCGTTCTGGTCGCGTGATCTGGCGCGCCTGAGCGGCGGACGCTACGGCGCCGACATCGTTCCGTTCGACCGCGCCGGCGTGCCCGGCGGGCAGATGCTGCGCCTGCTGAGCCAGGGGGTGGTGCCGTTCGGCACAGTGCTGCTGAGCTCGCTCACGGTGCCGTACCCGCAGTACACCGCCGTCGACCTGCCGGGGCTCAACCCGAACATGGCCACGCTGCGCGCCACGCTGGCGGCGTTCCGTCCCTACCTGGAGAAGGCGCTGCGTGAAGAGCAGGGCATAGAGCCGCTGGCCATCTACGTCTACCCGGCGCAGGTGCTGTTCTGTACCAGGCCGCTGACCGGCCTGGACGACCTGCGTGGCCGCCGGGTGCGGGTGTCTTCCGCGTCCCAGGGCGATTTCTTCGCTGCGCTGGACGCCAAACCGCTGGTCGTGCCGTTCGCCCAGATCGTGCGCCACATGGAGGCGGGCAGCAGCGACTGCGCCGTGACGGGGACGATGTCGGGCAACACCATCGGGCTGGACAAGCTCACCGCCTCCCTCTATCCGCTGCCGGTCAATTGGGGGCTGGCCATCTTTGGTGCCAACAGCGCCGCCTGGCGGGCGCTGCCGCAGGATTTGCGCACGCTGCTGCATGCCGAGCTGCCCAAGCTGGAGTCGGCCATCTGGCGCAGCGCCGAGCAGGAGACGGCGCAGGGCGTTGCCTGCAACATTGGCGCCGACGGCTGCACCACCGGACGGCGCGGTCGCATGAAGCTGGCGCCCGTTGCGGTGCAGGACGAAGAGCGCAGCAAGGCAGTATTTGCCGCCGAGGTGCTGCCGCACTGGCTGCGGCGCTGCGGCGCGCGCTGCGCCGACATCTGGAACGAAACCATAGGGCGTGGGCGCGGCATCGCCGCGCCCAGGCTGCCATGAAGCGGCTCAACCTGCGCCACCCCTACCTCGTGATCTGGGGCGTGGTGGCGGTGTTCCTGCTGTGCCTGGCCGCGGCGACGGCGGGAGTACTTTATAAAACGCGTTCCATGGCGCTGGCCGAGGGACGCAGCCTGGCGACGCAGTTCGCCACCGGCGCCGAGGCCAACGTGAACCGCGCCCTGCTGGCGATCGATACCCTGCTGGCCAGCACCGGCGAATTGCTGGCCGCCGACATGCGCCGCCATGGCGGATCGGATGCGCAGACCGTGGCCGAACACCTGGCCCAGGCGGGGCGCCCCAACCTGATGCTGCGCTACGTGGCGATGCTCGATCACGCGGGGCGGCCGCTGGCGTCGTCGCTGGGTGGCGCACACCCCGACGCTGTCGATTTGCCGTCCGGCTTCCTGGCTGCCGTCACGGCTCCCGGTGTCGCCTCTTTATCGGTCAGCGCCGCCATCGTCAGTCCGAGCAATTCCGAGCGCGTGCTTTACCTTGCCCGGCCGCTGCGCGCGGGCGACGACGCGCTGTTCGTAATGGTGGCCCAGGTGTCGGAGCTGGCGTTCGTGGACTTGCTGATGCAGGGACTGGGACGGTCCGAGATCGAGGTCACGCTGGAGCGCGCCGGCGGCGACCTGCTTGTCGGCGTGGCGCCGCAGGCGGACGTGACGCAGCAGCGAAGCACGCTGGTGCTGCCGCTCGACCGCCTGGGCGTGCGCGACCTGTTCCTGAGCTCCTGGCAGGCCAGTACGCGGCTGTCCGGCGCCGTCGGACTGGTCACGGCCCGGCCGCTGCTCTACGACAACCTGTGGGTCACCGCCAGCCTGCCGCAGGCCAGCGCGCTGGAGAGCTGGAACAACGAGGCCCGCACCCTGGTGGGCGGCGCCTTGGCGATGGGCGCCATGGTGCTGGCCATCGGCCTGCTCATCGTCACCTACCTGCAGCGCATGCGGCGTTCGCGCCAGATCGTCGAGCGTTCGCGCGTGCTGCTGGAACAGGCGCTCGAAGCCATGGTCAACGGTTTCATGCTGCTCGACGTCGAGCGCAACGTGGTGCAGTGGAACCGGCGCTTCGAGGAGACCTTCCCGTGGCTCATCGGCTCGGTCAGGGCCGGGATGCCGTTCAGGCTGCTGCTGGAAACCACTGTGCACTACCACCTGCCGGGCGCCAGCAGCCAGGACAAGCAGGACTGGGTGGAGCGGCGCCTGCACCAGCAGCAGACGCCGCAGGGCACGGTGGAGCAGCGCCTGCCCACGGGGCGCTTCATCCAGATCACCGAACGCATTACTGACGACGGCGGCGTGGTCATCGTCTACCACGACGTGACCGACCTGCGCCAGGCCACGGCCGAGGCCGAGCACCTGGCCTTCTACGACACGCTCACCGGGCTGCCCAACCGGCGCCTGCTGCTCGACCGCATCGACCAGGCAGGTACGGCGGCGCAGCGCCGGGTGTCGCACTGCGCGGTGCTGTTCATCGATCTGGACAATTTCAAGACGCTCAACGACACCATGGGCCACGAAACCGGTGACCAACTGCTCCAGCAGGTTGCCAGGCGGCTGGAGGCCGCAGTGCGTGCCAGCGACAGCGTGGCGCGCCTGGGCGGTGACGAATTCGTCGTCATGCTGACCGATCTGGCCGCCGAGGTGCCGCAAGCCACGGCGCAGGCGCGGCGCGTGGCCGACAAGGTCGTGCAGGCGCTGGCGCGCCCCTTCCAGATCGCCGACCAGACGCACCACAGCAGCTGCAGCATCGGCATCACGCTGTTCGGCGATGCGCCGCAAACGCCTGGCGAAGTGCTCAAGCAGGCTGACATCGCCATGTACCAGGCCAAGGCGCAGCACGGCAATGGGCATTGCCTGTTCGACCCGGGCATGCAGGCCACCCTGAGCGAGCGTGCCCGGCTGGTGGCCGACCTGCAGCAGGCCTTGCCGCTGGGGCAGTTCCGCCTGCACCTGCAGCCGCAATTCGACCGCGATGCGCGCCTGATGGGTGCCGAGGGGCTGCTGCGCTGGCAGCACCCGGCACGCGGCATGGTGGGGCCTGGCAGGTTCATCTCGGTGGCCGAGACTTCCGAGCTGATCGTGCCCATCGGCCAGTGGGTGCTGCGCCAGGCCTGCGAAATGCTGGCGCGCTGGCGCGGCGACGATGCGCTCAAGCGGCTGTCGCTGAGCGTCAACGTCAGCGCCCGGCAGTTCCGCCAGGGCGATTTCGTCGGCATGGTCGCGCGCCTGCTGGAGCAGACTGGCGCACCCGCCCATCTGCTGGAGCTGGAGCTGACGGAGTCGCTGGTGCTCGACGACGTGGACGACACCATCGGCAAGATGCACCAGCTGCGCGTCAAGGGGGTGCGCTTCGCCATTGACGACTTCGGCACCGGCTACTCGTCGCTGGCCTATCTGACGCAGCTGCCGCTCAACCGCCTGAAGATCGACCGCTCGTTCGTCATGCACCTGGGCCAGCGCCACAGCGACGGCGTGGTCGTGCAGACCATTCTGGGCATGGCGCGCAACCTTGATCTGGAGGTCGTCGCAGAAGGCGTCGAGACGAACGCGCAGCGCGACTTCCTGGCGCTGCACGGCTGCGACCTGTACCAGGGCTATCTGCTGGGCAAGCCCATGCCGGACGAGGAACTGGAGGCGCTGGCGCGCGCCGCGGCGGCCAGCGTCGGTTGATCAGCGCCGCGACGACGCCACGATACCCGCCACGATCAGCACGAACGCGAGCGCGTGGAACAGCTGCGGCGCCTCGCCCAGGAAGACGGCCGACAGCAGCGCGGCGAACAGCGGCGTGAGGTTGATGAAGAAGCCCGCCACCACCGGTCCGGCGCGCTGCACGCCCAGTCCCCAATTGCGGTACGCCCAGATGGCCGGCCCCACGGCGATGAAGGCCAGCGCCGCCGCCAGCGGCCAGCTCCAGGCGATGGCACGGGCGCCCAGCGACCATTCCACGCCGGCGAACGCGCCCGACCAGCCCAGGCCGAAAACCATTTGCGCCAGCAGGAACGCGGTCCAATCGCCACGCACGTGCCGCGGCTCGCTGGTGCGCGCCAGCAGCCAGCTGTAGAAGGCCCACGAAATTGTGGCCAGCACCATGTACAAATCCCCCGGCACCAGGCGCAGCGCCAGCAGCTGCTCCAGGCTGCCGTGGCTGAGCACCAGCAGCACGCCGGCGATGGACAGCAGCGCGCCCGCCACCTGCTGCCGCGCCACGGGCGCGCCGAAGAACAGCGCGCCCACCAGCAGCATCCACACCGGCATGCCGGAGCCCACCAGCGTGACGTTGAGCGGCGACGATGTCTGCAGCGCCAGGTACTGCAGCGCGTTGTAGCTGCCGATGCCCAGCAGCCCCAGCAGCGCGTAGCGGCGCCAGTGCGGCCACAGCCCGCTGCCCGGGCGCAGCACCGGCCAGGCCAGCGGCAGCAGCAGCGCAAAAGCGAGCAGCCAGCGCACGAAGTTCAGCGTCGCTGGGGGAATCATCTGGTGCACCAGCCGGCCGACTACGGCGTTGCCGGCCCACAGCAGCGGGGCGCTGGCAAGCAGCAGGGCGGTGGCGGGGGTGAGGCGTTGTGTCGTCATGGAGCCGGCTACTATACGGGCCAACGCTTGACCCGTGCGGCGCAAGGACGCGCGAAACATGGCACGATGCTTCTTTTGCCCACACGACCAAAGGAGATTGCCCCATGAGCCTAGCCGTTCAGATGCGCCAGCACGGCGGCCCCGAAGTATTGGAACTGGCCCAGGTGGACGTGGGTGCGCCCGGTGCCGGGCAGGTGCGGATACGCCACCGCGCCATCGGGCTGAACTTCATCGACGTCTACCACCGCACCGGCCTGTACCCGCTGCAGATGCCGGCTGGCGTCGGCATGGAGGGCGCGGGCGTGGTCGAGGCCGTGGGCGCCGGCGTGACGCACCTGGCCGTGGGCGACCGCGTGGCCTACGCCGGCATGCCGCCGGGCAGCTATTGCGAGGTGCGCGTGATGCCGGCGCAGCCCGTGTGCCGGCTGCCCGACGCGATCGACTTCGAGACCGGCGCGGCCATGATGCTCAAGGGCCTGACGGCGCAGTACCTGCTGAAGAAAACACTGCCGGTGCAAGGCCTGCAACCGGGCGATCATGTGCTGTTCCACGCTGCGGCCGGCGGCGTCGGCCTGATCGCCTGCCAGTGGGCGCGCGCGCTGGGCCTGCAGCTGATCGCCACCGCCGGCTCGGACGCCAAGTGCCAGCTGGCGCTGGATAACGGCGCGGCGCACGCGGTCAACTACAACCGCGAGGATTTTGCCGCGCGCGTGAAGGACATCACCGGCGGCCAGGGCGTAAAGGTGGTCTATGACTCTGTGGGCAAGGATACGTGGGACAAGTCGCTCGAATGCCTGCGCCCCTTCGGCCTGATGGCCAGCTTCGGCAACGCCTCGGGGCCGGTGCCGCCGTTCGCGCCGGGTATGCTGGGCGCCAAGGGTTCGCTGTACGTCACGCGCCAGACGCTGTTCACGCACGTCGCCACGCGCGAGGCCACGCAGGCCATGGCCGACGAATTGTTTGCTGTGGTGGCCAGCGGCCAGGTCAAGATCCACATCGCTCAGCGTTACGCCTTGGCCGACGTGCAGCAGGCGCACCGCGACCTGGAGGCGCGCAAGACCACGGGCTCGACCATTCTGACGTTGGCGTGACGCGCCAGGCGTTGCCCCATTATTCAAGAATGCACTGCAATTAGTGTAGCTTTCAACGCTTTTTGGATAAGCGTTAGAGCCTGTTTTTATATAAATAAAAGAGTGTGCCGCCCATGGCTCGATCGCGTTTCCTGCCCGACAACTTCACCCTTGCCCTGATCGCCGTCGTGGTACTGGCCAGCGTGCTGCCGCCCGAAGGGGCTGCGGCCGCGTGGTTTGCGCTGGCCACCAAGGGTGTCGTGGCGCTGCTGTTCTTTCTGCACGGCGCCAAGCTGTCGCGCCAGGCGGTGCTGGCGGGCATAGGCCACTGGCGGCTGCACCTGCTGGTGGTGGCCTGCACCTTCGTGCTGTTTCCGCTGCTGGGCTGGGCGCTGCGCCCGCTGCTGGCGCCGCTGGTCACGCCCGAGCTGTACCTTGGCGTGCTGTTCCTGACCACGGTGCCGGCCACGGTGCAGTCGGCCATCTCGTTCACGGCGGTGGCGCGCGGCAACATGGCGGCGGCCGTGTGCAGCGCTTCGGCGTCGACCATGCTGGGCATCTTCATCACGCCGCTGCTCGTCGGCCTGGTGCTGCCGCAGGCGCAGGGCGGGGCGCAGCAGGACGTATGGGCGAGCATCGGCCATATCCTGCTGCAGCTGTTCGCGCCCTTCGCTGCCGGCCAGCTGCTGCGGCCCTGGGTGGGCGCGTTCATCGGGCGCCACGCAGCGAGCATGAAGTTTGTCGACCAGGGCTCGGTGCTGCTGGTGGTCTACACCGCGTTCGGCGCGGCCGTGGTCGATGGCCTGTGGCGCCAGCTGCCGCCGTCGGCGCTGGCCGCGCTGACGCTGGTGAGCGCGCTGTTGCTGGCCCTGGTGCTGGTCAGCACCACCTGGCTGGCGCGCCGCCTGGGGTTCTCGAAGGAGGACGAGATCACCATCGTGTTCTGCGGCTCCAAGAAGAGCCTGGTCAGCGGTGTGCCCATGGCGCAGGTGCTGTTCGCGCCGCAGCTGGCCGGCGTGGTGGTGCTGCCGCTGATGGTGTTCCACCAGCTGCAGCTCATGGTCTGCGCCGTGCTGGCGCAGCGCTACGCGCGGCGCGCGTCGTCTTCGTCCGACGCCTGATTGCCAGGCTGCGGCTTGAGGCGGCTGGGCGCCAGCGCCCCGGCCTGTTCCAGGATGGGGTAGGCGACCGAACACAGCAGCGAGTTGATGCGTTTCATGTCGCTGATCAGGTCGATGTGCAGCGAGCTGGTCTCCATGCTCTGCAGCGTGCGGTCGGTCAGGCGCAGCAGGTGGCTGGTGGAATAGGCGCGTTCCAGGTCGCGAAAACGCACTTTCTCTTCCAGCAGCCGTTCGGCGTCGCGCACGTTGCCGTTCAGGAAGACGCTCATCGCCAGGCGCAGGTTGTTGATCAGGCGCTGGTGCAGCTCGGTGATCTCGGCCAGGCCGGCCTCGGAGAATTCGCGGCCCTTGCGGATCTTCTTTTCCTCGATGTCCTGCACGATGCGCTCGATGATGTCGCCGATCTGCTCCATGTTGATGGCGAAGCTCATGATGTCGGCCCAGCGCCGGCTCTCGGCCTCGCCCAGTTCATCGCGCGAGATCTTGGTCAGGTAGTACTTGATGGCCGAATACAGCGCGTCCACCTCGTCGTCCATCTTGCGCAGGCGCTCGGCCGGCCCCTCGTCGTTGTGGCGTATCACCTCCATCACGCCAAGCAGCATGGTCTCGACCACGTCCGCCTGGTGCAGCGATTCGCGCACTGCGCAGGAAATGGCCAGCGACGGCGACGCCAGTGCCGAGGGATCCAGGTGCTGCGGCCGGTTGCCTGGCGCGGCCTCCGGCTTGGGCAGCAGCCGCGCGACGAGTCTGGCCACCCATTGGGTAAAGCCGATGAAGCCCACGCTGATGATGACGTTGTACGCCAGATGGAACAGCACCACGCTGTGCGCCGTGCCCGGCAGCTGCGGCTGCACCCAGCGTATCCACAGTCCGATGCAGGGCGCCATCAGTGCCACGCCCAGAAACTTGAACACCAGGTTGCCTACCGTGACCTGATGCACCTCGACCGACGACTTGGCCATGGTCAGCATGGCGGCGAAGCCGTTGCCCAGGTTGGCCCCCAGCACCATGCCCAGCGCCATGTCCAGCGGCACCGCCTGCGAGTTGGCCATGGCGGCAATGAGCAGCACCACGGCCAGGCTGGAGTACGAAATGATTGCCAGCGCCGCGCCGATCAGCACCTCGGCAAAGATGTCGCTGCCGGCGGCCTCCAGCACCGCGTGCGTGATGGGCGAGGCCATCAGCGGGTCGGTCGCCTGCGTCACGCGTTCGAGCGCCAGCAGCATCAATCCCAGGCCGATCAGTACGCGCCCGATACGCCCGGCAGTGCTGGCCTGGCGCACGATGAACAGCACCACGCCGACAAAGATGAACAGCGGCGAGAGCCACGACAGATCCTGCGAGAACAGCATGGCCATGAGTGCGGTGCCGATGTCCGCGCCGCGCATCACGGCCAGCGCCGCCGGCAGCGTGATCAGGCCCTGGCCGACGAATGACGCCGTCATCAGCGAGGTGGCGGTGCTCGACTGCACCAGCGCCGTCACGCCGATCCCCGACAGCGCCGCCGTGAAGCGGTTGCCCAGGCTGCGCGCCAGCAGTGCGCGCAAATTCGCGCCAAACACGCGCAGCACGCCCGTGCGCACCAGGTGCGTGCCCCACACCAGCAGGGCCACGGCGGCAAGCAGATTCAGCAGATGCTTCATGAACGGATCTCGGGTGCGCCGGCAGAGTGTTGCCGCGCATTGCAAAACATTGCAGCATAACGGTTAAACCAGGGCTTGGCGCGACAGCGTTTTCCCCGTGATCCTGGCGCACGCAAGTGGCAAATAACCAAGCGCCGCTCCATGGATTTGGTGGTAACCCTTGTCCGTCGGCTAACATGCAAATGTTTCAAACTGTTGTCAGATCGATATGTGGAACAACCTGCGCATTACCCAGCGTTTCGTCGTCATGCTCTGCGCTTTCTGGCTGTCAGGGGCGGTGGTCATGGGCGTCAGCTTCTGGGGGCTGTCTTCGGCGCGCGACAGTCTCAAGACGGTGCATGACCATGCCATGACCTTGGCGCTCAAGGCGGACGACCTGGCCGATTTGACGGTGCAAAACCGCGTGCAGGTGCTGCTGGCGTTCCAGCATGCGCCCGGCAGTCCGCTGGCCGACGTGCATCAGCATCAGGTGCAGGAGCACCTGAAAGCGATCGAGGGCTACCGCGCGCAGGTGGGGCAGGCGCTGGACTTCATCGTGTCGCAGTCCAGCGATGCGGACGAGGCGCAGCTGGTGCAACAGTTCCAGGCGACGCGCGGTGCGTGGGTGGCGCGGCTCGACCAGGCGACCCAGGCGGTGGCCGCTGGCAACTACAGCAATGAAGTGATGTCCGCCTTCCTGCAGGCCGGCAGCAACGAGGGCCAGGCCGTGATCGATGCCGCCAAGCGCTACCGCGGCCTGCAGGTGCAGCGCGCGGACGACGCTTCCAAGGCAGCGCAGCAGCGCTACCAATGGGCCTTGGCGATTTTTGCCCTGGCGATTTTTGCCCTGGGCCTGCCGGCATCCGCCATGGGGCTGATGCTGCTGGCGCGCCTGGTGCGCGGTTTTGGCGTGGCCAACCGCACGGCGGCGGCCATTGCCACCGGTGACCTGACGCAGCGCGTGCCAGCCGACGGCGGCGACGAGATCGGCTCCATGCTGGGGCAGCTGGAAGGCATGCGCGCCAACCTGGGCCGCCTGATCGGCGAGGTGCGTGGCGGTGCCGAGACCATTGCCGGCGCCAGCTCGCAGGTGGCCGCGGGCACGCACGACCTGTCGGCGCGCACCGAGCAGCAGGCCAGCGCGCTGGAGGAAACGGCGTCGGCCACCGAGCAGCTGTCGAGCACGGTGCAGCAGAACGCCGACAGCGCCGCTCAGGCCAGCCAGCTGGCCAGCGCGGCCACCGGCGTGGCGCAGCGCGGCGGCCAGGTGGTGGGCCAGGTGGTGGACACCATGCAGGCCATCAACAGCGCCTCGCGCCGCATCGAGGACATCATCGGCGTGATCGACGGCATCGCCTTCCAGACCAACATCCTGGCGCTCAACGCCGCCGTGGAGGCCGCGCGCGCCGGCGAGCAGGGCCGCGGCTTTGCCGTGGTGGCCGGCGAGGTGCGCGCGCTGGCGCAGCGCTCGGCAGCGGCGGCGGGCGAGATCAAGCAGCTGATCGGCGACTCGGTGGCCAAGGTGGACGCAGGCACCGAGCAGGTGGCGCAGGCCGGCGCCACCATGCAGGAGATCGTCCAGGGCATAGAGCGCGTATCGGCCATCGTGGGCGAGATCGCATCGGCCAGCCGCGAGCAATCGCTGGGTCTGGGGCAAATCAACCAGGCCGTGGCGCACCTGGACGGCGTGACGCAGCAGAACGCCGCGCTGGTGGAGCAGACCTCGGCGGCGTCCGACGCGCTGCAGGATCAGGCTGGCCAACTGGCGGCGCTGGCCGCTACGTTCAAGTTGGAGCCGCATGCCTCCGGCGCGGGCCGGCAGGCGCTGCCGCGCTGACCCGAGCGGCGCCGGGTTTTATCCGGCGCTGCCTTTGCGCGCGCGCAGCAGCTCGTCAAGGATCAGGCAGGCGGCGCCCACGCTGATGCCGATGTCGGCAATGTTGAACGCGGGAAAGTGCCCGCCGTAGAACAAGCCTGCCAGAACAGGCCAATGGAAGTCGAGAAAGTCGACCACATATCCGTGCTGCAGGCGATCGACCACGTTGCCGATGGCGCCGCCCAGGATGCTGGCCAGCGCAAACGCGTACATCTTCTGCCGTGCGTGCCGGCGCAGCTGCCAGGTAATGAACAGCGTGGCGGCCAGGCCTATGCCGGTGAACAGCCAGCGTTGCCAGCCGCCGGCACCGGCCAGAAAGGAAAATGCCGCGCCGGCGTTGTGCGCGCGCACGATGTTGAAGAAGCCGGTGACGTGGGTGGTGTCACCCAGCCGGTAGGCACCCAGGATCCATTGCTTGGAGGCCTGGTCGGCCAGCACCAGCGCCAGCGACCAGCCCAGCCAGGGCCATGGGCTGGCGCTGGGGGCGGCTCTGAGGGCTTCGGTGCGCGCCATCAGGCGTACACCCGGGCTTCGCCTGCGCCGTGCAGATTGCTGTCGCAGCGCCCGCACAGTGTGGGGTGTGCGGCGTTGCTGCCCACGTCGGCGCGGTAGTGCCAGCAGCGTTCGCACTTGGCGTGGCCGCTCACATCAACCCGCACGGCCAGCGCCGGGCCGGCAACGGCCCGCGCCGCGCTGGTGATGAAGATGAACTTCAAGTCATCCTGCAGCGACTGCAACAGCGCCAGATCCTCGGGCTGCGCCGCCACGCTGACCTCGGCCTGCAGCGACGAACCCAGCTTGCCCTCGGCGCGCACGGCCTCGATGTCCTTGTTGACCTGGTCGCGCACCTCGCGCAGGCGCGCCCACTTGGCCAGCAGCGCTGCGTCGCCGGCGGGCAGGCTCTGGTAGGTTTCCTGGAAGATCGACTCTGACGTGCCGAACACCTTCCAGGCCTCTTCGGCCGTGAACGACAGGAACGGCGCCATCCAGCGCAGCATGGCGTGCGTGATCTGGTGCAGCGCGGTCTGCGCGCTGCGCCGCGCCGGGCTGTTGGCGGCGCTGGTATAGAGGCGGTCCTTGAGCACGTCGAGGTAGAAGCCCCCGAGATCCTCCGAGCAGAACAGCTGCAGCTTGGCGACCACGGGGTGGAATTCGTAGACCTTGTAGTGCGCCAGCACCTCGGTCTGGAATTCGGCCGCGCGCGCCAGCGCCCAGCGGTCGATCTCCAGCATGTCCTCGTAGGCCACCGCGTCCTGGGCCGGGTCGAAGTCGCTGACGTTGGCCAGCAGAAAGCGCAGGGTGTTGCGGATGCGGCGGTAGGCATCGACCACGCGTGCCAGGATCTTGTCGTCGATCGCCAGATCGCCCGAATAGTCGGTGGACGCGCACCACAGGCGGATGATCTCGGCGCCCAGCTTGCCGCTGACCTCCTGCGGCGAGACGGTGTTGCCCAGCGATTTGCTCATTTTCTTGCCCTGGCCGTCCACGGTAAAACCGTGGGTCAGCAGGCCGCGGTACGGCGCGCGGCCGAAGATGGCGCTGGCCAGCAGGAGCGAGCTGTGGAACCACCCGCGGTGCTGGTCGTGCCCCTCCAGGTACAGGTCGGCCTCGGGGCCCTCGTCGTGGTGCATGCCGGCGTGCGTGCCGCGCAGTACGTGCCAGAAGGTGGAACCTGAATCGAACCAAACCTCCAGGATGTCGGTGCTCTTGGTGTAGTGCGCAGCATCCTCGGCGCCCAGAATTTCCTCGGCCGTCACGCGGCTCCAGGCCTCGATGCCACCCTGCTCGACGATGGCGGCCGCCTGGTCGATGATCTCCATGGTGCGCGGGTGCAGCGCGCCTGTGTCCTGGTGCAGGAAGAAGGGCAGGGGCACTCCCCAGCTCCTTTGGCGCGAGATGCACCAGTCGGGCCGCCCGGCGATCATGTCGCGCAGGCGCCCCTTGCCGTTTTCGGGGTAGAAGCTGGTTTTTTCGATAGCTGCAAGCGCTATCTGGCGAAGGGTTTGCTCGGGTTTTTGTGCTGGATCGGTGAACACACCCTCGCCCTCATCCATGCGCACGAACCACTGCGCGGCAGCGCGGTAGATCACCGGGCTCTTGTGGCGCCAGCAATGTGGATAGCTGTGCGTGATGGCGGTGGTGTCGAGCAGGCGGCCCGCCACCCTGAGCGCGTCGATGATGACGGGGATGGCCTTCCAGATGTGCTGGCCGCCGAACAGGCCCAGATCCGGCGCGTAGGCGCCATTGCCCTGCACAGGGTTCAGGATGTCCGCGTAGCGCATGCCGTTGGCGACGCAGGAATTGAAGTCGTCCACGCCGTAGGCGGGCGAGGAATGCACGATCCCGGTGCCGTCCTCGGCCGTGGCGTAGTCGGCCAGGTAGACGGGCGCGAGGCGGTCGAACGCCTTGTCCACATGGGCCAGCGGATGCCTGAACGGCATGTGGTCGAGCTTCTCGCCCAGGGTGGTGGCGACGACCTGGCCCTGCAGCTGCCAGCGTTCCAGGCATTTGTCGACCAGCGCGCTGGCGACGACGAGCAGGCCGCGTTCGGTATCGACCAGGCTGTATTCGAGCGCGGGGTTGATGTTGAGCGCCTGATTGGCTGGAATCGTCCAGGCGGTGGTGGTCCAGATGACGGCGAAGGCGTCTTTGTTCAACTGAGGCAGGCCGAAGGCGGCAGCCAGGCGCGCCGGCTCGGTGGCGGGGAACATCACGTCCAGCGTCTGGCTCTGCTTGTCCTGGTACTCGATCTCGAACTCGGCCAGCGAGCTGGCGCAGTCGAAGCACCAGTACACGGGCTTCAAGCCCCGGTAGACGAAGCCGCGCTCCATGACTTTCTTGAGCGCGCGCAGTTCCCCGGCTTCGCTGGCGAAGTTCATGGTCTTGTACGGGTTGTGCCATTCGCCCAGCACGCCCAGGCGCTTGAAATCCACCATCTGCTGCGCGATCTGCTCGGTGGCGAAGGCGCGGCCCTTGGCCTGCATCTCGTCGCGCGGCAGGTTGCGCCCGTGCTTTTTCTCGATGGCGTTCTCGATCGGCAGGCCGTGGCAGTCCCAGCCGGGGGTGTAGAGCGCGTCGAAGCCTTCGAGCTGGCGCGCCTTGGTGATCATGTCCTTGAGGATCTTGTTCACCGCGTGGCCGATGTGCAGCTGCCCGTTGGCGTACGGCGGGCCGTCGTGCAGGATGAACTTGGGCGCGCCCCGGCGTGCCTCGCGCAGCTTCTTGTAGATGCCCTTCTCGTCCCACTCACGGGTCCACTGCGGCTCGCGCCTGGGCAGGTCGCCGCGCATGGGGAAAGGCGTGTCGGGCATGTTGAGCGTGGCGCGGTAGGCGGACGCTTCGGATTTGGCGGGTTTGTTCTCGGACATGGGGGAAACCTTCAAAACGGGGTCGATCCAGGCGGGCGGCCGGAATCAGGCAAGACAGAGGGCAACACGGATGGCAAGGGCGGGGCGCGGGCGGCCCCGTCAAATTCGGTCGCGCGTGGTCTGGCGGTGGGTTTCGGTGTGGCTGGCAAAGAACGCCCGGGCGTCTTCGCAGTCGCGGGCGATGCCTTGGGTGAGGGCCGCGAGGCTGTCGTATTTCAGCTCGTCGTGCAGTTTGTGCAGCAGTTCCACGCGGATGATTTTACCGTAGCCCCCCTCGGGCCCCAGGTGCGCCGGCCAGTGCAGGCAATGCGTCTCCAGCAGCACGCGCCCGCCGTTGACGTCCTGCGGGTCGAGCGAAGGGCGCACGCCCAGGTTGGCCACGCCCTGGATCGGTTGATCGGCCAGCCCGTGCACCAGCACGGCAAAGATGCCGCCGGCGGCCGGCTTCCAGTGCGCAAAGCGCAAGTTCAGCGTGCGAAAGCCATCGCCGGCCCCGGTGCGCGATTCGGCCAACTGGCGCCCCAGCTTGCGCCCGTGCAGCACATGGCCGCTGATGGCGTAGGGCCGGCCCAGCAGGCGGGCCGCGGCTGGCATGTCGCCGGCGGCCAGCGCGGCGCGCACCTCGGTGCTGGAGACGCGCAAGCCATGCACCTCGTAGCTGTTCATGCGCGCCACGTCAAAGCCGCGCGCCTGGCCGCAGGCGTCCAGCAGCGCGTAGTCGCCCGCGCGCTGGCTGCCAAAGCGGAAGTCGTCGCCCACCAGCACGTAGCGCGCGCCCAGGCCGGCCACCAGCACGTCGTCGATGAAGGCCTGGGGCGGCAGGCCGGAGAGCCGGTCATTGAACGGCAGCACCACGGCCTGATCCACGCCGCAGCGCTGCAGTTCGGCCAGCTTGTCGCGCAGCGTGCCGATGCGCGCGGGCGCCAGTTCGGGGCGCTGGTGGCGGGCGGCAAAGTAGTCGCGCGGGTGCGGCTCGAAAGTCAGCGCGCAGACTGGCAGGCCGCGCAGCTTGGCCTCGCCGCCCAGCAGCGCCAGCATGGCCTGGTGGCCCCGGTGCACGCCGTCGAAGTTGCCAATGGTCAGCGCGCAGGCGTCGGCCATGCCAGGGTGCTGAAAGCCACGGAAGATCTTCATCGCAAAGCTTTTCTTTTGATAGCTTATGGCGCAAGTCCATCAAGCGCCTGACGCAATTTCGTCATGGAAAGGGTATATTGTGCGTCAGTCTTTGCAGTTTTTTTGCAGGAGGCGTGCCGTGAAGGTCTTGAAGCTGTCGGCCCAGGGGCTGCCGCAGTCGTGGATTACGCTGGAAGAAGCCGTAACGCACTACGCCGCAGGCGACGTGCGCTGGGAGCTGGGCGCCCAGGTGGCGCTGTTTCGCGGCGGGCACAACGCCATGACCGGCGCGCAGTCGCAGATTGCCGTGTACAGCATCATCGGCACGCGCGGCGTACCCAACATCAACCCCTTCGACCTGCAGCCCAGCCTGACCAACAGCAAGCTGTTCGCCCGCGACCGCTGCGTGTGCGCCTATTGCGGCGGCCACTTCCACGAACTGGCCCTGACGCGCGAGCACATCGTGCCGCAGGCGCGCAACGGCAAGGATCACTGGATGAACGTGGTCACCGCCTGCCGCGCCTGCAACCACCGCAAGGGCGCGCGCACGCCCGAGCAGGCGCACATGCCGCTACTGTATGCCCCCTACGTGCCCAGCCTGTGGGAGGACTTCATCTTGCGCAACCGCCGCATCCTGGCCGACCAGATGGAGTTCCTGATGGCGCACGTGCCCAAGTCGTCGCGGCTGCTGAGCTGATTGACGTTCAGGCGGCCGCCTTGCGCGCCGCGATCAGCAGCCCCTGCACCGGCTGGCCGGCCTCGTAGCGCAGCACCAATTCCTCGATCTGCACCGACTCAAAGCCGGCGGCGCTGCACAGTGCCTGCACATGGCTGCGCTTGTGCGCGTAGCGGCCGTTGGCCTGCAGCACCAGGTCGGGCCCGTCCTCCGGCGCGATCTCGCACGAGAAATAGAAGTCGCCGGCGGGCTTGAGGATGCGGTGGGCATCGGGGATGGCCGCAGTCAGGTCGCCCGCGTAGATGAACACGTCCAGCGCGGTGATGACCTCGTACAGCGAGGCCGGCGTGGCCTCCAGCGCATCCAGTAGATTGACGGTGTGAAAGCGCGCGTAGACGTTGTGGCGCGCCGCCTGCTCGACCATCTTGGTGGAGCAGTCCACGCCGATCAGAAAGCCGTCGAGCTGCCCCAGGCACACGCCCAGCAGCCCGGTGCCGCAGCCCAGGTCGAGCACGCTCAGGTGCTTTTCGGGGTAGCGCTGCAGAATCTTGTCGGCCACGATCTTGGGGAGCTGGTAGCGCAGGCCGCGCACCACGTGCTGGTCGTACACCTCGGCCATGCCGTCGAACAGCTGGCGGTTGAGCTCTATCGGCTGGTGTTCCGGCGTTACCCCGTGCGCCAGCGCGTTGTAGTAGGCGTAGACCGAATCGCCCGGCGCCAGTTCCAGCAGCGCGGTGGTGTCGGCGATGGCCTGCGCGGGCGTGCCGGCGGCCAGCAGCGTCAGCACGCGGCCCAGCAGAGCCTCGGTGTCCTTCGCATCCTGCGCGATCAGGCCGTTCCACACGTCCAGCGCCTCGGCGTGCTGGCCCAGGTTGCTCAGGTCGCGGGCCAGCAGGCGGCGCAGCTGCACGTCGCCGGGCACCAGCTCCAGGCCGCGGCGCAGGTGGCGCACGGCCATCTCGCTGTGGCCCGCGCGGTGCGCGATGTCCACCACGCCGGCCAGCACCAGGGGGTTCTTCGGCTCCAGCGCGGCCACCTTCTCGGCCGTCTCCACGGCCTCCTGGAACTGGTTCTGGCGCACCAGCAGCAGGGCCAGCTCCAGCAGGCCGGGGCCCCAGCCGGGCGCCATGGCCACGCTCTTGCGCAGGGCCTCGAAAGCGCCCTTCACGTTGCCGGCCTTGTCGGCCATCAGGCCCGCCAGCATGAAGACCCGGGGATCGTTGGGGCTCTGTTTTTGGGCCTTGTTCAGCGTGAGGGCCGCCTCGCGCAGCTCGCCTTTGGCAATGTGCGCGCGCGCGGCTTCGAGGTACTTGCGATTCGGATCGGCTTGGAGGGCGTTGGTGCTCATGGGAGATGGGGGCGGGCGAATCCGCCGCGATGGCGGGAGCCTCTGCAGGGTAGGGCAGGGCGCCGGCCCGTAGGCCAGCAAGACAGCCAGCGATTATCGTGCATTTGCCCGGGCGGCCCGCTGACTGATAACAATGGTTAAACGTACAGTTTTGTGCGCTATGGTGGGTTATCGTCGCGGAGGAAGCTACTCACGAGCTGAAACAAGTACACCATTCCAGATACATCCCCATGCAGTCCCTGGCCCTTGCTTTGCGCCCCATCCGCCGCGCGGCCGCTGTGGTGGCGGGCCGTCACCCGAGGCCAAGGTGTGGCGCAGCACCCCACCCCGCCACTGCGACATTGGCTGGCTGGGGGGCAGGAATTGGTAAGCTTGGCGGTTACAACGGAACAAGGCGCCACGGGCATGGCGCCGCTGGCGCGGGCGATCCGGGGCAAGGTGCCCGTGCCATGTGAAAAAGAAAAGCAGCAGCAATGCGAACAGCAACAAGAACACAAAAAGGCACGCCGTCTGGCGCGACCGCAATGGATTCAATCAAGGGAATCAAGACCATGAAACGATTCAGACAACTGGCCGGCGCCCTGCTGGTGGGGGCGGGGATTTTGTCGGCGCCGGGGGTGCAGGCGGAGGGGAGCCGCACGCTGTACCCCAATGGCATCAGCGGAAACCGGGCTTCGCTGGACCTTACCCCCACTGAGCCCAATGCGATCCGGGATTATCTTGGCAAGATCAAGAACCAGGGGTTCTTCTACGTCTACGCCAAGGCGGGCGAGCAAATCCTGGTGGGGTCGAGCAACCGGACGGGTGCTGGTGTCGGGGTGATCAAGGTCTTTACCCCTCAGTCATTTGGTAGCAAGGGCTCCGAGACGGTGCCTAGCAGCGCGAGTTTCACGTGTACTGCCGGAACGGATGGGTACATCCAAACCCGTGCGCAGGAACTGGCCGGTCCGCAAAGCGCGGATTTCAACGGCAATACGGGGGGATATAGGCCTTGTGTCGTTTCCGCTGGTGCCACGGGTATTTACGGGGTTCAGTTCACCACGGCCAGTGGCGGCGCGTCGACACCCAATGGTTCGCTGGCTAACGTTCAGGCGGGCAGTTCATCGGTTTGGGCATGGGACATTACCGTCCGGTCGGACACCGCCTCCACCACCGATATCAATGGCCGGGTGTTTACCTATGCCTGGAGCGCGGACGCGGGTGGGAATAACCGTGCTCTGAATCCTACGCTTTATTATGTCAGCAGTGACGGCTATCGCTATTCGCAGACGCTTCGGAACCTTGACCCCTATGCATTCGTCATGTTCTCGAATGCCCAGGGATTTCTGGATAATGGTCAGCCGCTGTATAAAGATTTGCGCTCTAATATTCCAAATGGTGGCAACGGTGCCAACAATATCAGCTTGGCTGCGCCGAGTTTCTATGGGGCCGTTGATCCCACGAACAGCACCGGCACCATCGAAACGCAGGCGCCGCAGTACCCCATATTCTTCAGCGACATCGGCCCTGCGAATACCAATGTCAATGACACATTGACCGCGCTGGGCATCCCCACGGTTCCCAAGCCGCCGCAGGTCAATTCCTTCCGCTTTTCCTATCCGCCCGTCAATACCTCGACCAGCTATGTCGGGCAGGGCGGGGTGTTCGAATTCAACGTGACGGACACCATTTCCTTCCAGATCGTGATCAGCAAGGATGGCAGCGACTTCGATCCGGCCAACCCCGACAACCGTGTGTTGACGGGTTTGTCGGGTACTGGCGCTTATTCCATGGTGTGGGATGGCAAGGACAATGCGGGCAATAATATGCCTGCGAGCGATACGCCCTACAAATTCAGGATTTCAGGCCGCAATGGCGAGGTTCACTTTCCCTTTGTGGACGTGGAATCCAACACCACGGGCGGCCCCACCATCGCCAAGCTGAATGGGAATATCAAAGATTCGCTGGTCTATTACGATGACCGTGGATATAAAACCAGTGGCGGTGTGGATGTCGGTACTTTGAATGACAGCCTGTGCGGCAATCCTGCTGCCAATGAGCCTACTCCGAACCAGGGGCTGAATGGTATTGATTCGGCGGATGCCAATTACAACGGACCTGGAAAATATTACCGTTCCTGGACCGCTGGAACTTCGGCGATTAACAATACCGACTGCGGCAATAACCAAGGCTTCGGCAACATGAAGGCGCTGGACCTCTGGACCTACCAGGTCACGCTGCCGCAAAGCAATGAGCTGACCATCCTTGACTACGCCGACGTCAAGGCCGTTGTCTCCGCGCCTGTGAGCGCCCTGCCTGGCGGCGCGGTGACCGTGAGCGTGGGCTATGGCAACGTGGGTTCCCAGGTCGCCGATGGCGCCACCTACACCCTGAAATTGGCCTCGGGCCTGGCCGATGTGTCCTGCAACGGTGCCAACTGCAGCTATGACCCCGCTACAGGCATAGTCACCGTCGGGGGGCTGCCGGCCTCGTTGTCCCCGGGCCAGTGGGCCAACCTGACGGTGTCGTACACCGCTCCGGCTGCGGGCAACAACGTGCCTGTCCTGGCCACCGTGGGTACGACTTCGCCAGAGGATAGCGCTGGAGGGCAGGGCCTGGCGCCCAACCAGGCCAGCGCCATTACCGTGGTGGGTGCCACCAATGTGGTCGACGTGATGACGACCGTTACCGCGCCGGCTTCGTCCGTGCCCGATGGCACGGTGGCGGTGGACGTGGTGTACGCCAATGCGGGCGGCATCACTGCCACGGGCGTGACGTATGGGCTGCAGCTGACCCCGGGCCTGGACGCGGCCACCGTCACGTGTTCCGTGACCTGCACGTATGACGCCACTACGGGCGTCGCGATGTTCACCGGTGTCTTGCCGACGGACCTGACCCCCGGCCAAAGCGTGCCTGTCAAGGTGACGTATGTCGCGGTGGCAAATGACCCAGTGACGGTGACCTCCAACGTTGGTGCTAGCGGCGACTCCAACACGGCCAACAATACGGCCAGTGGCACGACCACACCCACTATCACGCCGAACCCCCTCGATCCCATGGCCGACGTGACGACCACCGTCAACCCCCCGGCCACGGCTGCGCCGGGCGCCATGGTGGACGTGCCGGTGCGCTTCGGCAACCTGGGCGACAACGCGGCGACCATCACCAGTTACACCCTGACCCTGCCCACCGGCATGGATTCGGCCGCCGTGTCGTGCGCATCCCCCGTGGTGTGTATCTACAACGCCGGAACGGTCACGGTGAACGGCCTGCCCCCCACGCTGGCCCCCGGCGCTTGGACGGATCTGACCCTGCGCTACCCGGCACCCGTGTCGGGCGTGGTGGAAGTCACGTCCACGGTGAGCACGTCCACGCCCGAAGGCGGCCGCATCGCCAATAACACCGCCAAGGGCGCGACCACGGTGGTAACCGCAACGACTGGTGCCGACGTGGCGGTGACGGTGCAGCCGCCCGCCAAGGTCGCGGTGAACACCCCGGTGAATGTGCCGGTAACCCTGACCAACGTGGGCCCCGATACGGCGAACGGTGTGACGACCACCATCAAGCTGCCGCCCGGCCTGACGGGCGTGAGTTGCAACGGCAATGGCATCACCTGCACCTACACCCCGGCGGATGGCAAGGTGACCCTGACCGGCACGCCTACCACGTTGACCCCGGGCCAAAGCGTGCCCTTCACGCTGATCTATACCTCGCCCCCGGCGCCGGGTTCGGTGCCGGTCGAGGCGACCATCGGCACCACCTCCAACGACCCCAACACCGGCAACAACAAGTCCACGGGGACGACGGCCGTGACCGACGACACCATCCTGTCCGACATGACGACGACGGTGACGGTGCCCAGCAAGGCCGCGCTCGGATCGACGGTGGAGGCGACGGTGACCTACAAGAACGAAGGTGGCCTGCAGGCGACCGGCGTGGGCTACAAGATCGAGGGCGTGCCCACGGGCGGAGCGGTGACCTACGGCGGCGCGACGTGCACCTACGACAGTGGCACCGGCATGGTGACGGGGTGTGGCTTGCCCCCGACCCGCAACCCGGGCGAGAGCGTGGAACTGAAGGTGTCCTACCCGGCCCCGGCCGGGCCAGTGACGCTCAAGTCCACGGTGTCGTCCACCGATCCCGATGCCAACACGGCGAACAACACGGCCCAGGGCACAAGCACCACCGGCCATCCCGTGACCGCCACGGTCGATCCGACCAGCCCCGTGGGTAGCGGCACGGTGTCGTGCAGTCCCGCTGCGGTGAGCGGTGTCGCCCTGGACGACCAAAGCACCTGCACGGCCGCGCCCGCTACGGGCTACCGGGTGAAGCAATGGACGGGTGACTGTGCCGCCGCCACGGGCAATGCCTGTGCATTGACCGGCATCACGGGGCCCAAGTCGTCCACGGTGGTGTTCGAGGCGATTCCCTGGAACGTGACGGCGGTGGTTTCCACCCCGGGCGCGGGCACGATCGGTGCCTGTGCGACGGCTGTGGTGGTGGCCAATGGCACTGGCACGTCGTGCGTGGTGACGCCGAACCCTGGCTTTACCTTCACGGGCTGGACCATCACCACCGGCACCGCTGGCATTTGCGCCCCGGCCAATGGCAATACCTGCGCCATCACCAACGTGACGAGCGACGTGGTGCTGACGGCCAATTTCACCCCCATCACCTACCCGGTGGATGCCACGGTGACGGGCGGCAATGGCACGGTGAGCTGCGCCCCCAACCCCGCGGCCCACGGCGCCACCGCCACCTGCACGGCGGTGCCCGACGCTGGTTACCGCGTCAAGACGTGGACGGGAGACTGCGCTGGCGCGGCGGGCAATGCCTGCTCGCTGCCCAATGTGACGGGGGCGAAGACGTCCACGGTGGAATTCGAACTGGCCCCGGCATCGGCCCCGGCATCAATCCCTACGCTGTCGCAGTGGGGCCTGATCATCCTGTCCGGCCTGATGGCCTTGCTGGGCCTGTCGCGCCGCCGCAGGAATGTTTGATTGAAATTGGCATCCAGCGCTTGACTATAAAGCGCTGTTAGCTTCTATTTTGGTAGCAAAAACTCATGAAAAAGCCCCGCAGGCATGAAACCTGCGGGGCTTTTCATTTACGGGCGCCTTGAAGAAAGGCCTCAGGCAAACACCCCCGCCGTGTCCTGCATCCGCGCGCTCACCTCGCCCAGGTGGTGCAGCGTGTCGCCCCAGGTCATCTCCAGCTGCGTCAGCGTCTTGAAGTAGTGGCTGGCGATGTACTCGTCGGTCACGCCGATGCCGCCGTGCAGCTGCACCGCCTGCTGGCCCACGAAGCGCATGGACTGGCCCAGCTGCACCTTGGCGCGCGCCAGCGCCTGGCGGCGTTCGCCGGCCGGCGCGGCCAGCTTGAGGCTGGCGTAGTAGCTCATGGAGCGCGCCAGCTCCAGCTGCATTTTCATCTTCCTATCGGCCTCGATGGTTTTGATGAACCTGGCACGTGGTTGACCAGGGAGGCCGTGACCATGGGTACCCGCATGCATGGCGGGCAGTCGGCCCGCGTTGGCACCCAGGCACCATCAGCCCGCCATAGGCGTCTCAAAGCACTGCATCCAGTCCCTTGCGCTCGATCAGGTTGAGCAGCTTCAAGGAGGGCCCGCTGGGGCGCTTGTCGCCAATCTCCCACTTCTGCACGGTGGACAGGCTGGTATTGAGCACGGCGGCAAACACCGCCTGGCTCAAATGCGCCCGTTCGCGCAGCGATTTGATCTGCTGCGCAGGCATCTCATGAACGGCAAGCTGGCACAGTGCGTCGAATTCGCCCATGCGGCGCTTGCTGATGAGTCCTGCACCATGCAGTCCGCGCGCGGTTTCGTGCATCTCGTCCAGAAGGCGGCTCTTACGCTGGGTCATTGCATATCTCCACAATTTCGCCTGCCGCTAAAGCGGTTTCCAACTGCTTATCATCAAACCGCAGCAGCTCGTGCGCCATTTCTTGCAGTGCTTTCAGTTCATCTCGGTCGATATTGGCGCGTTCGTTTTTCTCAAAGCCGAACAAGAAAAACCATCGGTCGGCCAGCCTGGTTGCCACAATGGTTCGTGCTCCGCCGCTTTTGCCTTGGCCTGGTAATGCAACGCGCTTCTTCATGACATGGCCGCCCAGGTCGGCATCGACGAGCCCCCGGGCCATCTCGTCCACGGCGTAGCACAAAGCGGCATCGGCCAAACCCGCCTTGCGCATCCAGCGCGTGAAGGTGCGGGTGCGGAAGACTCGGTTCATGAGGAAATTATATCACCTGGTGATATAAATTGAGACTGTACCCGCTGGCCGGATGCAGTTGGCCGCCCCTTGCGCCGCACGTGGGCGGCGCGGGGGGCCGGGTCGATCAGGCAAACACCCCCGCCGTGTCCTGCATCCGCGCGCTCACCTCGCCCAGGTGGTGCAGCGTGTCGCCCCAGGTCATCTCCAGCTGCGTCAGCGTCTTGAAGTAGTGGCTGGCGATGTACTCGTCGGTCACGCCGATGCCGCCGTGCAGCTGCACCGCCTGCTGGCCCACGAAGCGCATGGACTGGCCCAGCTGCACCTTGGCGCGCGCCAGCGCCTGGCGGCGTTCGCCGGCCGGGGCGTCCAGCTTGAGGCTGGCGTAGTAGCTCATGGAGCGCGCCAGCTCCAGCTGCATTTTCATGTCGGCGATGCGGTGGCGCAGCGCCTGGAAGCTGGCAATCGCCACGCCGAACTGCTTGCGCTGGTTCAGGTAGTCGGCGGTCAGGCGCACGGTCTGATCCATCACGCCTACGGCGTAGGCGCAGGCGGTGGCGATGCCGGTGTCCACGGCCAGCTCCAGCGCGGCCAGGCCGTCCCGGGTGACCAGGGTGGCCGGGGCGTCGGTGAAGGCGACCTCGGCCGCGCGGCTGCCGTCCTGCAGGCCGTAGCCCCGGGCGGCGACGCCGCTGGCAGCGCGCTCGACGAGGAACAGCGCCATCTGGCCGCCCAGCTGCGCGGGCACGAGGTAGGCGTCGGTCTGGTCGCCGGCGGGGACAATGCTTTTTGTAGCTGTCAGCGCATAGCCATTGGGTATTTCAGATGCTTTTGCAGCGCAAGTACCAATGTTGTAGCGCGCAGAACGCTCTTGTTGTGCTAGCACGACCAGCGCTTCGCCGCTGGCGATGCGCGGCAGCCATTGGGCCTGCACGGTGTCGCCGGCGTGACGGCCAAGCACGGCGGTGGCGACGAAGGTCTGCGCCAGCGGCTCCAGCACGATGCCGCGGCCCAGTTCCTCCATGGCCACCATGGCGTCGATGGCGCCCTGGCCCATGCCGTCGTGCGCCTCGGGCACGGTCAGCGCGGCCAGGCCCAGGTCGGCCAGCTCGCCGTAGGCCGCGCGGTCGAAGCCGCCGGCGGCGACGATGGCGCGGCGGCGCTCGAAGGTGTAGCCCTTGTCCACCCAGCGGCGCACTGCGTCGCGCAGCTGTTCCTGGTCGTCGGAAAAATTGAAATCCATGTTTCTGTCTCCTCTTAGCCCAGGACGGTTTGAGCCACGATGTTGCGCTGTACCTCGTTGGAGCCGCCGTAGATGGTGGTCTTGCGCAGGTTGAAGTAGGTGCTGGCCAGGGGGGCGTTGGCGGTTGCGCCGCCGGGGAAGTCGCCCTGCCAGCCGGCCTCCATGGCTTCTTCGATGAAGGGCAGGGCGAATGGGCCGGCCGCCAGCATCATCAGCTCGGCGTAGCGCTGCTGGATCTCGCTGCCGCGGATCTTGAGCAGGCCGGCGATGTCCAGCGAGTTCTTGCCCGACTTCTCGTTGGACAGCACGCGCAGCACCAGCATTTCGAGTGCCACGATGTCCACCTCCAGCAGCGCGATCTGGTCGCGAAAGCGTTGGTCGTCCCACAGGCCTTCGTTCTTGGCGATGCGCTTGAGGCGCTCCAGCTCGCGCTTGCTGCGGTTCACGTCGGCGATGTTGGTGCGCTCGTGGCTGAGCAGCAGCTTGGCGTAGGTCCAGCCCTTGTTCTCCTCGCCGATGAGCTGGTCGGCGGGCACTTCGACGTTGTCGAAGAACACCTCGTTGACTTCGCACTCGCCGTCCAGCAGCTTGATCGGGCGCACTGTCACGCCGGGGCTCTTCATGTCCAGCAGCAGAAAGCTGATGCCCGTCTGCGGCTTGCCTTCGGTGCTGGTGCGCACGAGGTTGAACATCCAGTCGCCGTACTGGCCCAGCGTGGTCCAGGTCTTCTGGCCGTTGACGATGTATTTGTCGCCCACGCGCTCGGCGCGCGTCTTCAGGCTGGCCAGGTCCGAACCCGAGCCGGGTTCGCTGTAGCCCTGGCTCCACCACACCTCGCCGCTGGCGATGCCGGGCAGAAAGCGCTCCTGCTGCGCCTTGTTGCCGTAGGCCATGATGACGGGCGCCACCATCACCGGGCCGAAGGGGATGATGCGCGGCGCGCCGGCCAGCGCGCATTCTTCTTCGAACAGGTGCTTTTGCACGGCGCTCCAGCCGGGGCCGCCGAACTCCTTGGGCCAGCCAAAGCCCAGCCAGCCTTTCTTGCCCAGGATCTTGGCCCAGCCCTGCATGTCCGCGCGGGTCAGGCGCAGGGCGTTGTGCACCTTGTTGGAGATGTCAGAGGGAAGGTTGGCGCGAACCCAGGCGCGAACTTCTTCGCGGAAGGCCTGCTCTTCGGGGGTGAATGCGAGATCCATGGTGGGTGTGTCTCCTGTGAAGCCGTTATTTCAGCACGATCGTTCGATTGGGTCTGTCAGAGTGGCGACAAGGGCTGCGCGGCAGGCGCCGCGCCCGGTGCGCCGCCCAGCCGCTGCACGGCGGCGGCCAGCTGCGCCACCTGTTCCTCCAGCGCCTGCACGCGCAGCTCCAGCGCGCTGGCGTGGCCGGCGGGCTGCGGCGCGGCGGGCGGGGGCTGCATGTCCACCGGGCCGCACAGCAGCTGCGCCCAGCGGCTCTCGCGCGCGCCGGGCGCGCGCGGTAGCAGGGCGACCAGCGGGCCGCCGCGCTCGTCGCTGCGCTCGGCCAGCTCGTGCAGAAAGGCTTCGACCGACGAGGTGTCGGCAAAGCGGTGCCAGCGCTCGGCGTTGATGCGCAGCTCGGCGGCGGTCTGCGGGCCGCGCAGCATGAGCAGGCCCAGCAGCGCCGCCGCCTGCATGGGCACGCCGATGCCGCGCTCGAAGTTGTGCTCCCAGCGCGCCACGCGGGCGCCGCCGATCTCCACCACCAGGGCCTGCTCGCGCAGTGCCTCCAGCGCGGGCAGGATGTCGGCGTCGGCCAGCTGCATCACCGGCTCGCGGCTGGTCTTCTGGTTGCAGCCGGCGGCCAGGCTGTTGAGCGTGAGCGGGTAGCTGTCGGGCACGGTGCGCGACTTTTCCAGCAGCGTGGCCAGGATGCGCGCCTCGGCGGCGCTCAGGGGGCGGGTGCGGGGATCGAAGGACATGGGCAGGGATAATGGGTGACGATGAAGAACATTGTCATTCTGATTTCGGGCGGTGGCTCGAACATGGCCGCCATCGTGCGCGCCGCGCAGCAGCAGGACTGGGCGCGCACCCTGGGCGCGCGCGTGGCCGCCGTGGTCAGCAACCGGCCGGACGCCAAGGGCCTGGCGTTTGCGCGCGAGCAGGGCATCGCCACCGAGGTGCTGGAGCATCAGGGCTTTGCCAGCCGCGAGGATTTCGACGCCGCCCTGATTGCGGTGCTGGATCGCCACCAGCCTGCGCTGGTGGTGCTGGCGGGCTTCATGCGCATCCTCACGCCGGGGTTTGTGGCGCACTACGCGGGGCGGCTGGTCAACATCCACCCGTCGCTGCTGCCGGCCTTTACCGGCCTGCACACGCACCAGCGCGCGATCGACGCCGGCTGCAAGTTTGCCGGCGCCACCGTGCACCAGGTCACGGCCGAGCTGGACGTGGGCCCCATCCTAGAGCAGGCCGTGGTGCCGGTGCTGCCGGCCGACACGGCCGACACGCTGGCCGCCCGCGTGCTGACGCAGGAGCACGTGATCTACCCGCGCGCGGTGGCGCAGCTGCTTGCCGGGCTGTAGCTCCAGGCCCCGTCTTGCTGCGGGATGGGACAATCGCCCCCATGCATCCCAAAGCCCTTCTGGACGCCTGCGCCGAACTCGTCAGGCTGACCCTTTCCTTTGAACACCCCGCCGACGCGGTGGTCTCGCGCTATTTCCGCGAGCACCGCGGCCTGGGCCCGCGCGAGCGCGCCACGCTGGCCGAAACCGCGTACACCGTGCTGCGCAAAAAGCTGCTGTTCGAGCAGCTGGCGCGCTCGGGCAGCGGCCCGCGCGAGCGGCGCCTGGCCATCCTGGGCTTCCACGGCCCGCGCGACTTCCTGAAAAGCGCGCTCACGCCGCAGGAGCGCGCCTGGGTGGACGACTGCGACGCCGTGCGCGCCGAGGATCTGCTGGAACCCCAGCGCCACAACCTGCCGCAGTGGCTGGCCGAGCCGCTCAAGGCGCAGCTGGGCGCGGGCTTCTGGCAGCTGGCCGAGAGCCTGCAGCAGCAGGCGCCGCTGGATTTGCGCGTCAATGTTTTGCAGTCAAAACGCGATCAAATGCAGAAGGAGCTTGCGCAGGCAGCTATTCAATCAGACGCGACGCCGTATTCCCCCTGGGGGCTGCGCGTGCAGGGCAAGCCGGCACTGAACAAGCTCGACGCCTTCACGCGCGGCGCCATCGAGGTGCAGGACGAAGGCTCGCAGCTGCTGGCGCTGCTGCTGGACGCCAAGCGCGGCGAGATGGTGGTCGATTTTTGCGCCGGCGCCGGCGGCAAGACGCTGGCCATCGGCGCGGCCATGCGCAGCACCGGGCGGCTGTACGCGTTCGACGTGTCGGGCCACCGGCTGGACGCGCTCAAGCCGCGCATGGCGCGCTCGGGCCTGTCCAACGTGCACCCGGCGGCGATCGCGCACGAGCGCGACGAGCGCGTCAAGCGCCTGGCCGGCAAGATCGACCGCGTGCTGGTCGATGCGCCGTGCAGCGGCCTGGGCACGCTGCGCCGCAACCCCGACCTGAAGTGGCGCCAAAGCCCGCAGGCGGTGGCTGAGCTGACGGCCAAGCAGGCCGCGATCCTGGACAGCAGCGCGCGCCTGGTCAAATCCGGCGGCCGCCTGGTCTACGCGACCTGCAGCGTGCTGCCCGAGGAGAACGAGGCCATCGCCGAGGCCTTTGGCGCCGCACACCCCGACTTCGCGCCGCTGGATGCGGGCGCGCTGCTGGTGCAGCTCAAGGTGGAGGGCGCCGCCGGCCTGTGCAGCGGCGGCAGCGACGGCCAGCGCTACCTGCGCCTGTGGCCGCATCTGCACCAGACCGATGGTTTCTTTGCCGCCGTGTGGCAGCGCAAATAAAAAAACCGCCAGGGCTTGCGCCGTGGCGGTTTTTTTGCAGGGGCCGGGCCGAATTACTTCAGCTTGGCTTCCTTGTATTCGACGTGCTTGCGCGCCTTGGGGTCGAACTTGATGATGCTCATCTTCTCGGGCATCGTCTTCTTGTTCTTGGTGGTGGTGTAGAAGTGACCGGTCTCAGCCGTGGAGACCAGCTTGATCTTTTCGCGTCCGCCTTTTGCAGCCATGGTGTTTCTCCTGGAGGAAATTAAGCTTGGCCACGGGCGCGCATGTCTGCGAGCACGGAGTCGATACCGTTCTTGTCGATCAGGCGCAGGGCGGCGCTGGAGACGCGCAGGCGCACCCAGCGGTTTTCGCTCTCCACCCAGAAACGGCGGTACTGCAGGTTGGGCAGGAAACGGCGCTTGGTCTTGATGTTGGAGTGGGAGACGTTATGCCCCACCATGGGCTTCTTGCCCGTTACTTCGCATACGCGTGCCATGAGGACACTCCGATAAGTTGCAACGGCCGCCTGTGCCGAAGTCCTGCATGGCTGCAGGGTGGTCAGGCGGCCTCACCTCGCCAGATCAAGGGTGGCGGTTGCCCTGTCTTCTTGCCGCAATTGCAGCAAAGCCCGCGATTGTACTACGAACCAGAAGTCATCCCTGCTGCTGTTCCAGAAAACGCTGCGCATCCAGCGCCGCCATGCAGCCGGTGCCGGCGCTGGTGATGGCCTGGCGGTACACGTGATCCTGCACGTCGCCGGCGGCGAATACGCCGGGCACGCTGGTCTGCGTGGCAAAGCCCTTGAGTCCGCCCTGGGTGACGATGTAGCCGTTTTCCAGTGTGAGCTGGCCCTGGAAGATGTCGGTATTGGGCGCGTGTCCGATGGCGATGAAGCAGCCCTGCAGCGCAATGTCCTCGGTACGCCCGTCCTCGGTGCTCTTGATGCGGATGCCGGTCACGCCGCTGTCGTCGCCCAGCACCTCGTCGAGGGTGAAGAAAGTCTTGAGCACGATCTTGCCGGCGGCGACCTTCTCCATCAGCTTGTCGATCAGGATGGGTTCGGCGCGGAACTTGTCGCGCCGGTGCACCAGCGTGACGCGGCCGGCGATGTTCGACAGGTACAGCGCTTCCTCCACGGCGGTATTGCCGCCGCCGATCACGCAGACCTCCTGCTCGCGGTAGAAGAAGCCGTCGCAGGTGGCGCAGGCGGATACGCCCCGGCCCATGAAGGCTTCCTCGCTGGGCAGGCCCAGGTACTTGGCCGAGGCGCCGGTGGCGATGATCAGCGCGTCGCAGGTGTACTGGCCGCTGTCGCCCGTCAGTGTGAAGGGGCGCTTGGACAGGTCGACCTGGTTGATGTGGTCGAAGATGATCTGCGTGTTGAAGCGCTCGGCGTGCTCCAGAAAGCGCTGCATCAGCTCGGGCCCCTGCACGCCGGCCACGTCGGCGGGCCAGTTGTCCACTTCGGTGGTGGTGGTCAGCTGCCCGCCCTGCGCCATGCCGGTGATGAGCACGGGCTTGAGGTTGGCGCGCGCGGCGTAGATGGCGGCGGTGTAGCCGGCGGGGCCGGAGCCGAGGATCAGGACTTGGGCGTGTTGGGTGGTGGACATGGCGGTATCTAGGACTGGGGTGAGCATGGTGGCGCGCAATGCGCAGCCCCCGAGTATCCCCGCAATGGCGCCGGGGGCGGGTGGTTTGTGGCTATCGCGCTGATTGTAAGAAGCTGTTTGGCACGCACCGGCTGCACGCAGCGGCGCGGCGCCCTGCGGTAAGCTTGCGCGCGCATGTCGTACTCACTCAATACCCTCAATGCCTCTGCCGCAGGCAAGGCCGCGCCGCGCGGCGCGGTGGCGCGTTTCGGCCACGAGGCCGTACTCGTGCTGGGGCTGCTGGCCCTGGTGTTCTGGCTGCTGGCGCTGCTGAGCTATTCAGCGCAGGACGCCGCCTGGTCCACGTCGGGCGCGGATCAGGCCACGGCCAACTGGGCCGGGCGCCTGGGCGCCTGGCTGGCCGACGGCAGCTACTTCGCCCTGGGCTTTTCCGTCTGGTGGACGGTGGCCGTGGCGCTGCACGCCTGGGTTGCGGCCCTGCTGCGCTGGGTGGGCGGCCACGCCGCGCCCGACGGGCGCCAGTGGCTGCGCCGCAGCGCCTACTGGGGCGGGCTGGCGCTGCTGATGGCGGCCAGCACGGCGCTGGAATGGTCGCGCCTGTACCGCTTCGAGGGGCTGCTGCCCGGCTACGCCGGCGGCGTGCTGGGCTACGCGGTGGGGCCGCTGGCGGTGCGCTGGCTGGGGTTCACCGGCTCGGGCCTGGTGTGCGTGATGGCCGTGGTGCTGGGCGCGGCGCTGGTGTTCGGCTTTTCGTGGGGGCGCGTAGCCGAATGGCTGGGCGGGCGCATCGACGCGCTGGTGCGGCTGGGCCGCGCGCGCCGCGAAAAGGCGCTGGACGTGGCCGCCGGCCGGCGCGCCGCGCGCGAGCGCGAGGTGGTGCTGCGCGAGGAGCGCCACGAGATCGCCGAGCACCACCCGCAGCCGGTGACCATCATCGAGCCCGTGCTGCACGACGCGCCGCAGAGCACGCGCGTGGTCAAGGAGCGGCAAAAGCCGCTGTTCACCGACATGCCCGACAGCCACCTGCCGCAGGTGGACTTGCTCGACGGCGCGCCGCAGCACAAGGAGGCGGTTTCGCCCGAGACGCTGGAGATGACCAGCCGCCTGATCGAGAAAAAGCTCAAGGACTTCGGCGTGGACGTGACCGTGGTGGCGGCGCAGCCCGGCCCGGTCATCACGCGCTACGAGATCGAGCCGGCCACGGGCGTCAAGGGCTCGCAGATCGTCAATCTGGCCAAGGATCTGGCGCGCTCGCTGTCGCTGGTGTCGATCCGCGTGGTCGAGACGATTCCGGGCAAGACGACCATGGCGCTGGAGCTGCCCAACGCCCGGCGCCAGACCATCCGCCTGTCGGAAATCCTGGGCTCGCAGGTCTACCACGACGCCCGCAGCCTGCTGACCGTGGGCCTGGGCAAGGACATCGTGGGAAACCCCGTCGTGGCCGACCTGGCCAAGATGCCGCACTGCCTGGTGGCGGGCACCACGGGCTCGGGCAAGTCGGTGGGCATCAACGCCATGATTCTGTCGCTGCTCTACAAGGCCGAGGCGCGCGACGTGCGGCTCTTGATGATCGACCCCAAGATGCTGGAAATGTCGGTCTACGAAGGCATTCCGCACCTGCTCGCGCCCGTGGTCACCGACATGAAGCAGGCCGCGCACGGCCTGAACTGGTGCGTGGCCGAGATGGAGCGGCGCTACAAATTGATGAGCAAGGTGGGAGTGCGCAACCTGGCCGGCTACAACACGCGCATCGACGAGGCCCGGGCGCGCGGCGAGAGCATCGGCAACCCCTTCAGCCTGACGCCCGAGCAGCCCGAACCGCTCGATCGCCTGCCGCACATCGTTGTCATCATCGACGAGCTGGCCGACCTGATGATGGTGGTGGGCAAGAAGATCGAGGAGCTGATCGCCCGCCTGGCGCAGAAGGCGCGCGCCGCCGGCATCCACCTGATCCTGGCGACGCAGCGCCCCAGCGTGGACGTGATCACCGGCCTGATCAAGGCCAACATCCCCACGCGCATCGCGTTCCAGGTCAGCAGCAAGATCGACAGCCGCACCATTCTCGACCAGATGGGCGCCGAGGCGCTGCTGGGCATGGGCGACATGCTCTATATGGCCAGCGGCACCGGCCTGCCGGTGCGCGTGCACGGCGCCTTCGTGAGCGACGACGAGGTGCACCGCGTGGTCAGCTACCTCAAGGAACAAGGCGAGCCCGACTACATCGAAGGGGTGCTGGAGGGCGGCGGCGCCGAGGGCGACGACAGCGGCTTTGGCATGGACGGCGGCGAGGGCGGCGGGGGCGAGAAAGACCCCATGTACGACCAGGCCGTGGAGATCGTGCTCAAGGACCGCAAGCCCAGCATCTCGTACGTGCAGCGCAAGCTGGGCATTGGCTACAACCGTTCGGCCAACCTGCTCGAACAGATGGAAAAGGCCGGCCTGGTCAGCGCGCTGACCTCCAGCGGCAAGCGCGAGGTGCTGGTGCCCGCGCGCAGCGAATAGAGAAAGCAACGCCTTGAAAAAAATCCTTGCCACGGCCCTGCTGGCCGCATGCGCCCAGGCGGCGTGGGCCGACGGGCTGCACAGCCTGGAGTCGTTCATGCAAACCGCTAAAAGCGGCAGCGCCGGCTTCACCCAGACCGTCACGTCCCCGCCCAGGGACGGGCAGGCGCCGCGCGTCAAGACGTCCAGCGGCAGCTTCGCGTTCGAGCGGCCGGGGCGTTTTCGCTTCGACTACCAGAAGCCCTTCGCCCAGACCATCGTGGCCGACGGCGCGACGCTGTGGCTCTACGACCCCGACCTGAACCAGGTGACCGAGCGCGCGCAGGACAAGGCGCTGGGCAGCACCCCGGCGGCGCTGCTCACGTCGGCCGCCGACCTGGCGGCGCTGCGCGCCGAGTTCACCCTGGCCAACGCGCCCGACGCCGACGGCCTGCAATGGGTGCAGGCCACGCCCAAGGCCAGCGGCGGGCAGCTGCAGAGTGTGCGCGTGGGCTTTGCCGGCGCGCAGTTGGCGGCGCTGGAAATCCTCGACAGCTTCGGCCAGCGCTCGCTGATCCGCTTCACCGGGCTCAAGCTCAATGATGCGCTGCCGGCGGGCGCCTTCCGCTTCCAGGCGCCCAGCGGGGCGGACGTGCTCAAGCAATAAAACTTGCTCTCTTTCAAGGAGCTGTTTACGCCTATGGTTACTTATACTCAGGTATAAAACGTTTTGAAAGTGGCTGCAATAAAGCGCGTGCAGCTCTTTTTTTGATTACGCCAACCCCATGCCGCGTGCACGCAGAGCGGCCTCGGCGCGGCTGGTGATGCCCAGCTTGCGGTAGATGTTCTTGACGTGGTCGCCCACGGTGTGGCGCGAGATGCCCAGGGCCAGCCCGATGTCGGCAATGCGCACCCCTTGCGCCAGCAGGCCCAGCACTTCGCGCTCGCGGGCGCTCAGCGCCTCCTCGGGCGCCGGCCCTGGCGCGGCAGGTGCGGCGCTGGCCTGGAAGTGGCGCAGCAGCCGCCGCGCAATGGCCGGCGACAGCGGCGGCTGGCCCTGGGCGATGCCCTGCAACTGCGTTGCCAGCCAGGGGATGGGGTGATCCTTGAGCAGATAGCCTTGGGCGCCGGTGCGCAGCGCTTCGAACAGGTTCTCGTCGTCGTCGTGGATGGTGGAGACGACGATGGCGCAGTCCGGCTGGTGCCGGGCCAGGGCGGCGATGACGTCGCGGCCGTGGCCGTCGCCCAGCTGCAGATCCACCAGGGCCAGGTCGAAGGGCTGCGCGCCAATCAGCCGCAGCGCCTCCTGCGCGCCGCGCGCGGGCGTGCAGCGCGCGCCGGCAAACGCCGCTTGCACGGCTGCCTGCACGATGGCCAGCGCATCGGGAAGGTCATCGACGAGCAATACCTGGTTCATGGGCGCTCACTCCGGCGCTGCGTCGCGTGCGTGCAGCGGCATGTGTGCTGCCAGTTCGGTGCGGCCCTGCGCCGTGGCGGTGGTGCGCAGGCCGCCGCCCCAGGCCTGCAGCCGCTGGCGCATGCCGCGCAGGCCGCGCCCTTCCTGCCAGTGGGCGGGGTTGCCGGCAGCGCCGTCGTTGCGCACCGCCAGATGCAGCACGCCGCCGGGCGCCAGGTGGATGGCGACTTCCACGCACTGGGGCCGGGCGTGGCGCAGCGCGTTGGTCAACCCCTCGCGCAGCGCGCGCTCGATCACGGCCTTCTGGCGCGAGGCCAGGTTCGGCGCCGCTGCGTCCTCGGGGATGTCGACCGTCCAGTCCAGCGCCACGCGGGCGGCTTCGCAGCGGGCGCTGGCCTCGGCGCGCCAGTCGGCCAGGGCGTCGGCCAGCGGCACGTCGTGCGCGTCCATCACGTGCAGGGCGGTGCGCAGATCCTGCATCGCGGCGCGCGCCAGCTCCACCAGCTCGGGCGATCCGGCGCGATGGATCAGCATGAGCAGGCGCGCACCCACGTCGTCGTGCATGTCGCGGGCGATGCGGCGGCGCTCCTCGCTGGCGCCGCGCTCGTAGGCGTCGCGGCTGGACTGGGCCTGATCCATCAGCTGGCACAGTGCACCCATGAAGCGCGCGTCCTGCGACGAAAACAGCTGCCGCCCCCGCGCCGGATAGCGCAGCTGCCGTGCGGCGATGCCGCCGCAGGCGGGCACGTCCAGCGTCAGGCCGGTATCGTCAAGCTGTGGCTGGCGGCCCGCAAAGCTGCTGGCCTGCAGGTGCAGGGGGTCGTGCAGGCGGCGCAGCAGGTCGTCCCACAGCGTCTCCTGCGTGGGACGCGAGGGCTGGAAGGCAATGCGCACCACGTCGGGCATCAGCTCGTGCAGGCGCAGGGCCGGGCGGTGCGCCAGGCGCTGCCACAGCCACTGGCGCGCCGGAAAGTACAGTACCCCGCAGATCCACAGCGAGGCGCCCAGCGCCATGCCCTCGGACCAGCCCAGCAGCACGATGAGCAGCGCGTCCACCCCCACCACGGCGACCGCGCCGCCGACCCACAGCAGCATGCGCCAAGCCCATTCATCCAGGTCGAACAGGCGGTAGCGGCGCAGGCCCAGAGCGATACCCACGTAGATGAACAGGAAGAAACCGAAGGCGTAGCCCTGGGGGATGGGCGCCAGCCAGCCGAGCGCCGCGGTGGCGATGATCAGGGTGATGAACAGCCCGCTGCCCACCAGCAGCGACAGGCTGAGCCAGCGCAGGCTGGCGCGCTGCAGCGCATCGCCTTTGCTGCGCTGCCACTGCAGCAGCGCCAGGAGGATGGCCAGGCCCATCTCGGCCATGACGATGGCGCGAAACCCCCAGTTGGGGCTCGGGACGGCGCGCAGTGCGTCGGCCAGCCACCACAGGTTGACGGCCGCGAAGCACCACACCATGCGCCGCGGGCGCACCAGCGGCGCGGGGTGCATCAGGAGAATGCAGCACAGCGCCGCGCCGAACTGCGCTGAGCCCCAGTGGTTCATTTCGCTGAGGGTGCGAAACAGCGTGCCCGGCAGCGCCAGTTCGCGCCCGCTGTAGATGGCGGCGGGCAGGGCGAACAGCGGAAACGCCAGCCCGGTGGCGCCGAACATGCGCGCGCCCCAGTCCTGTGGGCGCAGTGCCCAGATCCAGCAGGCGATCATGCAGCCGGCCATGCAGACGGCCACCTGGAACCAGAACAGCAGCGGCAGGCTGCCCAAGGGCCGGCGCTGCGGCGCTGCGGCGGCGTCTTGCGCGCTGCCGCCCTCGGCCTGCCAGCGCAGTTGCACCGCAGGGCCGCCGAGCACGGCGGCCAGCCGGTCCTGGCGGGCGAAGAAGGCGTCGGACAGGGCGTAGGTCTCCAGTACGTCCGGCTCCTCCATCAAATCGCCGGCCTGCAGCGCGATGGGCGCCTGCCCCGGCGCGGCAATGGACAGCAGCCGCACCCCGGCGGGAATGGCGGCCGCCTGGCTGGCAGCAACCGTCACCGCCTCGCCCGGGCCGGCTGCCAGCCGCAGGCCCAGCCACGGCATCTGCAGGGCCAGCGCCACGGCCAGAGCTGCGGCGGCCAGGCAGAAGCCGAATGCAGCGGACAGCCAGAGCGAGGGCGGATGGCGCAGAAAGGGCGTCATGGGGGAAAGTATGGCAGCGCCTGCCGGTTGCGCCATGGCCGGGAAAACACCGGACGTACGCGGCGAAATGCCTGGATATGCAGCCGAGCGATTCTGGTGCGCCCAGGCGCCGCCCGGCAATCCCGCGTACGCGGGATTGCCGCAGCCGCGCTGCCTCCGAAGAATGCAAGGGTTCGATACATCTGCTAACCATCAGGAGATTTTGCGATGACCTACCCGAACCGTTTCACCCTGCGGCCCGTGCTGTGCTGGATGGGAGCCCTGGCCCTGGCGGCCGGCGTGGCTGCCTGCGGCGGAGGCAGCGGCAGCGATGCCGCGGACGAGCCCCAGGCGCCTGCGGCCACCGCGCTCTCGGGCACGGCTGCCGTTGGCGCGCCGATTGCCGGCGCCGACGTGCAGGTGCGCTGCCAGGGCGCGGCTGCGGCACTGGGCACGGTCACCACGGCTGCCGGCACCTGGCGAATCGACACCACGGGCCAGACGCTGCCCTGCGCGGTGCGCGTGACGGGCGGCAGCCTGGGGCAAGGGCAGGCCTACCATGCGGTTGCCGTGACCTTTGGCATCGCCAACATTACGCCGCTGACCGATCTGATGGTGGCCCACGCCGTGGGCAAGGATCCCGCCGCATGGTGGGGCAGCGCCGGCCCGGCCGATCTGTCGGCGGTGACGCAGTTCGCGCTGGACCAGGCGCTGGTTGCGCTGCGCACGGCCTTCGGCCTGGAGGCGCTCCAGGACATCGATCCGCTGACGGCGCCCTTCGCCGCGCAGCGCGGGGAGACGATCGACGACGTGCTCGAAGCCCTGCAGATGGCCCTGGCGCGCATCGGCAGCAACTATGCGGATCTGGTGGCCGCAGCCCGGACCAACGGGTTTGAGCTGCCTGGGAGCCTGCGCACTGCACTGGCCGACAGCTACCTCACCATCACCATGGGCGGCGGCACCACCGATCCGGCTGATCCGTCCAATCCCGGCCCGGGCGGCAATTACACGCTGACGCTGGACGTGACCGCCAGCGGCGTGGCCGTGGCGCCGATCGTCATCGAGAACGTGCCCAAGCCCGCATCCGAGGCCGAGTTCTGCGGCTGGGTGCACGACCCGTCGAGCAACCTGTCCCTCAACCAACTGGGCAACGGCGGGGCGGGCAGCCTGACGATCGAGAGTTGCTCGTTCAGCGGCAACGTGGGCCGGGTGAGCGCGACGGTGTCCATCACCTCGCCAGTTGCGATGACCGTGCCCTACAGCGTCGTCTATACCTACCGCTGAGGCGCGGCCCGGCGGGGCGCCTGCCCCGTCAATCCACCACGGCCACGCCCTTGACCTGGGCGAACACCTGCTCGCCCACGCCCAGCGCCAGCTGCTGGCACGAGCGCTGCGTGATGCGCGCCAGCAGCGTGGTGCCGCCGGCGTCCAGCGCCACCAGCGTCTGCCCGGGGCCGTCCGGCGCCAGGTGCGTGATGCGCGCGGGCAGCAGGTTGAGGATGGTGCTGCCCTGCGCCAGCGTGCGCGCCAGGCTCACGTCGCGCGCCGGCACGCGCAGGCGCACGGGCTCGCCCGGGGCGTGGGCGCGGGTGCTGACGACCTGCAGCGTGCCGCCGCCGAAGGCGACGGTCAGCAGGTGGTCGTGCGCGTCGTGCGCCGCCACCTGCCCCAGCACCAGCGCGGCAGCGTCGTCGCCGCGCGCCAGGGGCAGGTCGGGGCGGGCCATCAGCGCGGCCGTCGCGCCCTGGGCGATGGCGCGGCCTTTGTCGAGCAGCACCAGGTGGGTGGCCAGGCGCGCCACCTCGTCCAGGCTGTGGCTGACGTAGAGCACGGGAATGTCGAGCGTGCGGTGCAGGCGCTCCAGGTAGGGCATGGCCTCGGCCTTGCGCGCCGCGTCCAGCGCGGCCAGCGGCTCGTCCATCAGCAGCACGCGCGGGCTGGCGGCCAGCGCCCGGGCCATGGCCACGCGCTGGCGCTCGCCGCCCGAGAGCGTGTGCGGCATGCGCGAGAGCAGCGCGCCCAGGCCCAGCAGGTCCACGGCCTGCTCCAGCGACACGCGCCGCTCTTGCGCCGGCAGGCGGCGCAGGCCGTATTCCATGTTGCGCTGCACGTTCATGTGGGCGAACAGGCTGGCCTCCTGGAACACGTAGCCGATCTGGCGCCGGTGCGTGGGCAGCCAGCGGGCGCTGCCGCCGGGCGCGTCGTCGTCCTGCCAGACGGCGCCGTTGACCTGCACGCGCCCGCGTGCGCGCTCCAGCCCGGCGAGCGCGCGCAGGCAGGTAGTCTTGCCGCAGCCCGAGGGGCCGAACAGCGCGGTCACGCCGTGGCCGGGCAGCTGCAGATCGACGTCCAGCGCGAAGTCGGGGCGCGCCAGCTGCAGGCGGGCGTGGATGCCGCTCATCGCACGCCTTTCGGCTGCAGCCAGTGCAGCAGCATCAGCACCACGAACGCGAACGCCACCATGCCGCCGGCCAGCCAGTGGGCCTGGGCGTATTCCATGGCCTCCACGTGGTCGTAGATTTGAACCGACACCACGCGCGTGGCGCCGGGGATGTTGCCGCCGATCATCAGCACCACGCCGAATTCGCCCACCGTGTGCGCAAAGCTCAGGATGGCGGCGGTGATCAGGCCCGGGCGCGCCAGCGGCAGCGCGACGGTGAAGAACCGATCCAGCGGCCCCGCGCCCAGCGTGGCCGCCACCTCCAGCGGACGGCGGCCCGCCGCCTCGAAGGCGCGCTGCAGCGGCTGCACGGCAAAGGGCAGCGAATACACCACCGAGCCGGCCACCAGGCCGGCAAAGGTGAACGGCAGGCGCGCCAGGCCCAGCGCGTCGGTCGCGTGGCCGATGAAGCCGTTAGGCCCCATGGCCACCAGCAGGTAGAAGCCGATCACCGTGGGCGGCAGCACCAGCGGCAGCGACACCACCGCGCCCACCGGCCCGCGCCAGCGCGAATGCGTGTGCGCCAGCCACCAGGCCAGCGGCGTGCACAGCGCCAGCAGCAGCGCGGTGGTGATGCCGGCCAGCTCCAGCGTCAGGACGATGGCGGCCCAGTCGTCAGGGGCCAGGGAGGGCAGTTGCACGTAAGCTATTGAAAACAGAGCTGTTTGCACACAATATAAAAGGATTTCAGCATTAATGAATGCTGAAATCCTTGTGCTTCAAGCGCAGGCAGCTATCAGAAAGAGTAGCCGTAAGCCTTGATGATGGCACGCGCCTTGTCGCCGCGCAGGTATTGCATCAGCGCGGCGGCCGCCTCGTTGCCCTGGCCGGGCCCCAGCACGATGGCATCCTGGCGGATCGGCTCGTGCATGCCGGCGGGCACCACCCAGGCCGAGCCTTCGCGCAGCTTGCCGTCCTCGGTCACCTGCGACAGCGCGACGAAGCCCAGCTGTGCGTTGCCCGACGCGGCGAACTGGTAGGTCTGGCCGATGTTCTCGCCGGTCACCACGCGCGGCTGCAGCTGCGCCGCCAGGCCCAGCTTGTCGAGCGTCTGCATGGCCGCCGCGCCGTAGGGCGCCAGCTTGGGGTTGGCGATGGCGATGTGCTGCCAGTCGCCCTGGGACAGCACCTTGCCCTCGGCGTCCACGTAGCCGGCCTGCTTGCTCCACAACGCCAGTTGGCCGATGGCGTAGGTAAAGCGCGAAGCGCCGTCGCCCAGCCCCTGGCTGGCGATTTTCTCGGGCGTCTTGTCGTCGGCCGCCAGCAGTACGGCAAAGGGCGCGCCGTTGGCGATCTGCGCGTAGAACTTGCCGGTGGCACCGAACGACAGCTTGGCGCTGTGGCCCGTGTCCTGCTCGAACAGCGCGGCGATCTTCTGCATCGGCGCGGTGAAGTTGGAGGCAACCGCCACGGACACCTCGCCCGCGTGCGCGCCGGGCAGCGCCAGCAGGGTCAAGGAGAGGGCGGCCAAGGACGACAGCAGTGCACGGCGGAACATGGGGTGTTACCTTTCGCTATTCCATAAATGAATAGCGAGAGTATATCCAGGCCGCACCTTTCTGGGATGATTGCCGACCATGCAGCACGACAGCACGTTTCTTGAGGCGCTGGGCCACGGACAGGCCGACAGGCGCATCGCCATCCTGCGCCAGATCGGGCAGGGCGGTTCCATCTCGCAGGCGGCGCGCAGCGTGGGCGTGAGCTACAAGGCCGCGTGGCAGGCGCTCGATACGCTGACCAACCTGGCCGGCGTGGCGCTGGTCGAGCGCGTGGTGGGCGGCGCCGGCGGCGGCGGCGCGCGCCTGACGCCGGCCGGCCATGAGCTGCTGGCCGCCGCCGACGCCATGCAGCAGGCGCGCGCCGACGTGGCCAGCCGCATGCGCCACGCGGGCGGCGCGCACGTTGCGGCGCAGCGGCTGCAGCTGCGCACCAGCATGCGCAACCAGTGGCCATGCGCGGTGCTGGATTTGCAGACGCAGGGCCAGATCGTGCGCGTGCAGCTGCGCGGGGAGGGCGGCGCGGCGGCCGGCCTGCTGGCGTGCGCGCGCATCACGCGCGAGAGCGCCGAGCTGCTGGGCCTGGCGCGCGGCGTGGTGGTGCAGGCGCTGTGCAAGGCCACGGCGGTGCATGTGCAGGCTGCGGATACGCAGGCGGCAGGCATCAACCAGTGGCCGGGCCGGGCCACGCGCGTGGCGCGCGGCGCGCTGGGCGACGAGGTGGCCGCCGAGCTCGCCGCCGGCGTGCAGATGGTGGGCTTTGCCGCGCCCGGCTCGGGACTGCGTGCGCGCACGCGTGTATTGATGACGGCGGACGAGTCTTCCGTGGCGCTGGCGCTGGCCTGAACGGCCCTGGCCGCGGCGCTGCGGTTTTTTCGTAGGCGTTTATACATAGGCATTTGTCCCAGTGCTTGCAACCGGGGGCGGCCCTTAGGATGCAGTGCAACAAAACAAGGAGATGAGGGCCGCACCGCGCAGGGGCGTGGTGCGCGCCTGTCCGCAATGAGCGACGTCATACTGCAAACCTCGCACCTGACCAAGGAATTCAAGGGTTTTACCGCCGTCAGCGACGTGAATCTGTCGGTGCGCAGGGGCTCCATCCATGCCTTGATCGGCCCCAACGGCGCCGGCAAGACCACTTGTTTCAACCTGCTGACCAAGTTCCTGGTTCCCACCTCGGGCAGCATTGTCTTCAACGGCCACGACATCACGCACGAGCAGCCCGCGCAGATTGCCCGGCGCGGCGTGATCCGTTCGTTCCAGATCTCGGCCGTGTTCCCGCACCTGACGCTGCTGGAGAACGTGCGCCTGGGCCTGCAGCGCAAGCTGGGCACGTCGTTCCACTTCTGGCGCAGCGAGCGCAGCCTGCACCAGCTCAACGGCCGGGCGCTGCAGCTGCTGGACGAAGTGGGCCTGCGCGAACTGGCCGGCGAGGTCACGGTCAACCTGCCCTACGGGCGCAAGCGCGCGCTGGAGATCGCCACCACGCTGGCCATGGAGCCCGAGCTGATGCTGCTCGACGAGCCGACGCAGGGCATGGGCCACGAGGACGTGGACCGCGTCACGCAGCTCATCAAGAAAGTCTCTGCCGGGCGTACCATCCTGATGGTGGAGCACAACATGAAGGTGATCTCCACCATCGCCGACCGCATCACCGTGCTGCAGCGCGGCGCCGTGCTGGCCGAGGGGCCGTACGAAGAAGTCTCCAACAACCCGCAAGTGATGGAAGCCTACATGGGAACCACCGACGGCCAACTGCAGGGAGCGCACTGAATGTCGGCCCCCGCACTCGAAATCAAGGGCCTGCAGGCCTGGTATGGCGAATCGCATGTGCTGCACGGTGTGGACATGCTGGTGCAGCCCGGCGAGGTCGTCACGCTGCTGGGGCGCAACGGCGCCGGGCGCACCAGCACGCTGCGCGCCATCATGGGGCTGACGGGTGCGCGCAAGGGCTCGATCAAGGTGTACGGCACCGAGACCATCGGCATGCCCACGCACCGCATCGCCCACCTGGGCCTGGGCTACTGCCCCGAGGAGCGCGGCATTTTCTCCAGCCTGTCGTGCGAGGAGAACCTGCTGCTGCCGCCCGAGCTGAAAACCGGCCAGGCCGGCATGTCGGTCGACGAGATCTATGCCATGTTCCCCAATCTGGCCGAGCGCAGGAGCAGCCAGGGCACGCGCCTGTCGGGCGGCGAGCAGCAGATGCTGGCGGTGGCCCGCATCCTGCGCACCGGCGCCAAGCTGCTGCTGCTCGATGAAATCTCCGAAGGCCTGGCGCCGGTCATCGTGCAGGCGCTGGCGCGCATGATCACCATGCTGCGCGAGAAGGGCTACACGGTGGTCATGGTCGAGCAGAACTTCCGCTTCGCCGCTCCGCTGGCCGACCGTTTCTACGTCATGGAGCACGGGCGCATGGTCGAGGAGTTCGGCGCCGCCGAACTGGACGCCAAGATGCCGGTGCTCAACCAGTTGCTGGGCGTGTAGTCCGCCCGGCTTCGATCGCGCCCGCGCTGAATCTTCATACGGATCAACCACAAGGAGGCAACGATGCAAAAGACGCTCAAGATCCTGGTCGCCATGATGGGCGTGGCCGGGCTGGCCCTGTCGGCCGTGCATGCGCAGGCGCAGGACAAGGTCAAGATCGGCTTCGTCACCGACATGTCCAGCCTCTACGCCGACGTGGACGGCAAGAACGGCGTGCTGGCGATCCAGATGGCCATCGACGACTTCGGCGGCAAGGTGCTCGACAGGCCCATCGAGCTGCTCTCCGCCGACCACCAGAACAAGGCCGACATCGCCGCCAGCAAGGCGCGCGAATGGATCGATACCGAAGGGCTGACCATGCTGCTGGGAGGCACCAACTCCGGCACGGCACTGGCCATGGCCAAGATCGCGCAGGAAAAAAAGCGCGTGTTCATCGCCAACGGCGCGGGCTCATCGGCGCTGACCAACGCGCAGTGCAGCCCCTACACCGTGCACTACGCCTACGACACCGTGGCGCTGGCCAAGGGCACGGGCAGCGCCGTGATCAAGGAAGGCGGCAAGAGCTGGTACTTCCTGACCGCCGACTACGCCTTCGGCCACGCGCTGGAGGCCGACGCGGCCAAGGTGATCAACGCCAATGGCGGCACTGTGCTGGGCTCGGTGCGCCACCCCATCAACGCGTCGGACTTCTCGTCCTTCCTGCTGCAGGCGCAGAACTCCAAGGCCCAGGTGCTGGCGCTGGCCAACGCCGGGGGCGACACCATCAACGCCATCAAGGCAGCCAAGGAGTTCGGCATTGGCCAGAAGATGAAGATGGTCGGCCTGCTGGTGTTCGTGACCGACGTGCACAGCCTGGGCCTGAAGAATGCCGAAGGCCTGATCCTGACCACCAGCTGGGACTGGAACCTGAACGACGAGTCGCGCGCCTTCGGCAAGAAGTTCTTCGACAAGACCAAGCGCATGCCGACCGACATCCAGGCTGCCGACTACTCGGCCACGATGACCTACCTGAAGGCCGTGCAGGCGGCGGGCACCACGGATGCCGACAAGGTCATGGAAAAGCTCAAGTCCATGCCGATCGACGATTTCTACGCCAAGGGCCACATCCGCCCCGATGGCCGCTTCGTGCATGACATGTATCTGGTGCAGGTCAAATCGCCCAAGGAATCGAAGGCGCCCTGGGACTACTACAAGCTGCTGACCACGCTGCCGGCCGAGCAGGTGTGGACCACCAAGGCCGAGAGCCAGTGCGCCCTGTGGAAGTAAACCGCACGCGCAGGCCGGGCCTGCGCCGTGCATAAGCCGCACCCCGGGCCGCGCGCTGCAGCGCGGCCCGCTGCATCCCCCTGAAAAACACACAGCAAGGAGACATATATGAAGAAGGCACAACTGACACTGCTCGCTGCCACGCTGGCTGGCGCAGGCCTGCTGGCTCCGGCCGCGCAGGCGCAGGACAAGGTCAAGATCGGCTATATCTCGGACATGTCCAGCCTGTACGCCGACGTGGAAGGCAAGGGCGGCGCCACCGCCATCCAGATGGCCATCGACGACTTCGGCGGCAAGGTGCTGGACATGCCCATCGAGCTGCTCGTCGCCGACCACCAGAACAAGGCCGACATTGCCGCCAGCAAGGCGCGCGAATGGATCGACACCGACGGCCTGACGATGATCTTCAGCGGCACCAACTCGGGTACCGCGCTGGCGCTGGCCAAGGTGGCGAGCGACAAGAAGCGCGTCATGATCAACAACGGCGCGGCCTCCTCGGCGCTGACCAACGAGCAGTGCACCCCCTACACCGTGCACTATGCCTACGATACCGTGGCGCTGGCCAAGGGCACGGCGGCGGCGATGGTGGCCGGCGGCGAGAAGAGCTGGTTTTTCCTGACCGCCGACTACGCTTTCGGCCACGCGCTGGAGGCCGATACCTCCAAGGTCGTCAAGGAAAAGGGCGGCACCGTGGTGGGCGCCGTGCGCCACCCGCTCAACGCATCGGACTTCTCGTCCTTCCTGCTGCAGGCGCAAAGCTCCAAGGCGCAGGTGCTGGCGCTGGCCAATGCCGGGGGCGACACCATCAACTCCATCAAGGCCGCCATGGAGTTTGGCATCGGCAAGACCATGAAGCTGACGCCGCTGCTGGTGTTCTACAGCGACATCCACAGCCTGGGCCTGAAGAACACCGAGGGCATGCAGTTCATCACCAGCTGGTACTGGGACATGGACGACGCCTCGCGCAAGTTCGCCGACGCCTACATGAAGAAGACCAACCGCCGCCCGACGGAAATCCAGGCGGCCGACTATTCGGCCACCATGAACTACCTCAAGGCCGTGCAGGCCGCCGGCACGACGGACGCCGACAAGGTCATGGCCACCTGGCGCGGCATGAAGATGAGCGACTTCTTCGCCAGCGGCCAGCTCCGCTCCGACGGCCGCTACGTGCACGACATGTATCTGGTGCAGGTCAAGTCGCCCAAGGAGTCCAAGGGCACCTGGGATTACTACAAGATCGTCAACAAGGTTCCCGGCGACCAGGTGTTCACCACCAAGGCCGAGAGCAAGTGCGCGCTCTGGAAGTAACCCCCTTCCCGCTGCGCTGACCACCCCGTCCACCACCTGCGTGCTCCCATGGAAATTTTTGGTGTCTCATTGCCGGCCATGCTGAGCCAGCTCCTGCTGGGGCTGGTCAATGGTTCGTTCTATGCCATTCTCAGCCTCGGGCTGGCCGTGATCTTCGGCCTGCTCAACGTCATCAACTTCGCGCACGGCGCGCTGTTCATGATGGGGGCGCTGGTCACCTGGATGGCCATGAGCTATCTCGGCATCAACTACTGGGTGATGCTGATTGGCGCGCCGCTGGTGGTAGGGGTGTTCGGCGTCGTGCTCGAACGCCTGTTGCTGCGCTGGATCTACAAGCTCGACCACCTGTACGGGCTGCTGCTGACGCTCGGGCTGACGCTGCTCATCGAAGGGGTGTTCCGCTCGATCTACGGCGTCTCGGGCCTGGGCTACGACGTGCCCGACGTGCTGACGGGGGGAACCAACCTGGGCTTCATGTTCCTGCCGAACTACCGCGCCTGGGTCGTGCTCGCCTCCGTCATCGTGTGCCTCGCCACCTGGTACGTGATCGAGCGCACCAAGCTCGGCGCCTACCTGCGCGCGGGCACCGAGAACCCGCGCCTGGTCGAGGCCTTCGGCGTCAACGTGCCCGTCATGGTCACGCTGACCTACGCTTTCGGCGCGGCGCTGGCAGCCTTTGCCGGGGTGCTGGCCGCGCCGGTCTACCAGGTCACGCCGCTGATGGGGCAGAACCTCATCATCGTGGTGTTCGCCGTGGTGGTGATCGGCGGCATGGGCTCGATCATGGGCTCGATTCTCACCGGCCTGGGCCTGGGCGTTGTCGAGGGGCTGACCAAGGTGTTCTACCCCGAGGCCTCGTCCACCGTGGTGTTCGTCATCATGGCCATCGTTTTGCTCATCCGCCCCGCCGGCCTGTTCGGCAAAGAAAAATAAGCCGCAGGGGTGCACCACATGAACGTCAAGAAATTTGCTCCCATCGGCTACAGCCTGCTGCTGCTGGGCCTGATCGCCGCGCCCTTCGTCGGCGCCTACCCGATCTTCGTGATGAAGCTGCTGTGCTTTGCACTGTTTGCCTCGGCCTTCAACCTCCTGCTGGGCTACACCGGCCTGCTGTCGTTCGGCCACGCGGCCTTTCTGGGCGGGGCGGCCTACGTGGCCGGGCACGTCGTCAAGGTCTGGGGCGCCACGCCCGAGCTGGGGCTGCTCGCAGGCCTGCTGTCGGGCGCTGCTCTCGGCCTGGTCATGGGCTGGTTCACCATTCGCCGCCAGGGTATCTACGCCACCATGATCACGCTGGCGCTGGCGCAGATGCTGTTCTTCGCGGCGCTGCAGATGCCCTTTACCGGCGGCGAGGATGGCCTGCAGGGCGTGCCGCGCGGTAAGCTGTTCGGGCTGATCAGCCTCAAGAGCGACCTGACGATGTATTACCTGTGCCTGGTCGTGGTGGTGGCTGCCTTCCTGCTCATCGTGCGCACCATCAATTCGCCGTTCGGCCAGGTGCTGCGCGGCATCAAGGAAAACGAGCCGCGCGCCACCTCGCTGGGCTACGACGTCAACCGCTTCAAGCTGCTGGCCTTCGTGCTGTCGGCCGCCATCGCCGGCCTGGCCGGCGCGCTCAAGACCCTGGTGCTGGGTTTTGCCACGCTGTCGGACGTGCACTGGACGGCCTCCGGCCACGTGGTGCTGATGACGCTGGTGGGCGGCCTGGGCACGCTCAGCGGCCCGCTGGTGGGCGCTGCCGTGGTGGTGGCGCTGGAGAACAAGATCGGCGACCTGGGCCACTGGCTGGCCGAGGCCACCTCGCTGCAGTGGTTCACCACGCTGGGCGAGTCGGTGACCATCGTCACCGGGCTGATCTTCGTGGTCTGCGTGCTGGCCTTCCGGCGCGGCATCATGGGCGAGATCATCGCCTGGCTGGAGCGCAAACGCGGCGGGCCGGCCAGCCCGCACTGATGGTCAGAGTAGCCGCCAGCCGTGCAACCGTGGCTGGCGGTTGAGTAAAAAATATAGCTGATTGCGCTTGAATACAGCCAATTTCAGATTGTTTCATGTCTGAAGTTGGCTTGTATAAGGCGCAACCAGCTATTGTTTTATTTGCTCGGCAAACCCTGCAGCCCGTATGCCTGCAGCAGCCGCTGGTGTGCGCCGCTGCAGTCGCCCAGGCGCGCGCGCACCCAGGCGTCGTCGTGGTAGGTGGGCAGGTAGCGCTCGCCGGCGTCGCACAGCAGCGACAGGATCGAGCCCTGCTCGCCGCGCGCGCGCATCTCCTGCGCCAGGCGCAGCATGGCCACGAAGTTGGTGCCGGTGGACGGCCCGACGCGCCGCCCCAGCAGCGTGGAGAGCGCGCGCATGGCGGCGATGGAGTCGTCGTCCGCCACCTCCTCCATGCGATCGACCAGCGTGCGGATGAAGCTCGGCTCCACGCGCGGGCGGCCAATGCCCTCGATGCGCGAGCCCGGCGCCGTCAGGCTGGCGTCGCCCGTGCGGTGGTAGGCGGCGAACACCGACCCGGCCGGATCCGCCACGCACAGCCCGGTGGCGTGCTTCTGGTAGCGCACGTAGCGGCCGATGGTGGCGCTGGTGCCGCCGGTGCCCGCGCCCACCACGATCCAGCGCGGTACGCTGTGGCGCTCGCGCTGCATCTGCTGGAACATGCTCTCGGCGATGTTGTTGTTGCCGCGCCAGTCGGTGGCGCGCTCGGCGTAGGTGAACTGATCCATGTAGTGGCCGCCGGTCTCGTGCGCGATGGCGCGCGCGGCGTCGTAGACCTCGCCCGCCTGCTCGACGAAGTGGCAGCGCCCGCCGTAGAACTCGATCAGCGCGATCTTCTCGGGCGAGGTGCTGCGCGGCATCACCGCCACGAACGGCAGGCCCAGCAGGCGCGCGAAGTAGGCCTCGCTCACGGCGGTGGAGCCGCTGGAGGCCTCGACCACGGTCGCGCCCTCGCGCACCCAGCCGTTGCACAGCGCGTACAGGAACAGCGAGCGCGCCAGCCGGTGCTTGAGGCTGCCCGTGGGGTGGGTGGACTCGTCCTTCAGGTACAGGTCGATGCCCGCATCGGCGAACGCCGGCAGGGGCAGGGCGATCAGGTGGGTGTCGGCGCTGCGCTGGTAGTCGGCCTCGATGCGGGCGATGGCCTGGTGCAGCCAGGAGGCGGGGGCGGATGTTTGCGGCATGGCGGGATTGTCGCAGGGGCGCATCATGCAACGCGTGCTGCGGGTGGGCCCCGAGCCCCGGCAGCCGGCCCGGCACGATGCACAGAGCATGTTGCCCATCATGGGCGGGACGAAGCATGGCTTTGCCCTTGAAATCGCGGCGGTTGCATGCATATCGGAGTCATGCCGCCGCACATGGCGGCACCGTCCCGACCCATCTCAACCCAAGGAGCAGGAACATGAACTCACTGGTATCGCGCAGCGGCCTCTTCGACGACTTCTTCAAGGACTTCGCGCCCGGCTTCTACGTGCGCCCGCTGCACGGCGAAGGCGTGCCGCAGCCCTCGCAGATCAAGGTGGATGTGAAGGAGGACGACACCGCCTACACCGTCCAGGCCGAAGTGCCGGGTGTGCCCAAGGAAGACATCCACGTGAGCGTGGACGGCAACGTGGTCAGCCTGCGCGCCGAGGTGCGCCAGCACGACCAGAAGAAGGACGGCGAGAAGGTGCTGCGCAGCGAGCGCTACTACGGCGCCGTGGCGCGCAGCTTCCAGCTGCCCGTGGAGCTGGACGCCGCGCAGGCCAAGGCCAAGTACGACAACGGCGTGCTGACCCTCTCGCTGCCCAAGAAGCAGGCCGCCAGCGCGCAGCGGCTGGCGATCGAGTAAGCAGGTTGCTATTGAGAAAAGAGCTTTCAGCGCTTTCCCATAAAGCGCTGGAGGCTGTTTTTATTGGTATTTTCAATCCGCCTGCCGCAACGCCTCGACGAGACCCGCCACGTTGCCCACGCCCAGCCTGTCGTAGACCGCCTGGATCTGGTTGCGCACCGTCGCGGGCGACAGGCCCAGGCGCTGCGCGGCCTGCTTGTGGGTGAGGCCCTGGGCCATCAGCGCCGCCACCTCGCGCTGGCGCGGGGCCAGGCCGTCGGCGGGGCACAGGGGGCGCAGCCGCACGAACAGCAGGTCCTTGCGCACCTGCCGCCTGGCCGCCAGCGTGCGGCCGATAAAGGGGGCATCCGTCGCGCGCAGCCAGTCCAGCAGCGGCGCGGGCAGGCGGCCTGGCCGCAGGGCGGCGCCCCATTCGGCGCGCAGCATGTCCTCCCAGCCCGGCGTGGCATGGCAGAGCAGGCCGCGTGCGTCGGCGACGGCTGCCGCGTGCGCATTCCATGTGCCCAGGTGCATGGCGCGGTTGTGGTGCAGGCCTTGCATCAGGTGCGGCGCCAGTTGGTGGAGCAGGCGCACTTCCTCGGGGCGGCAATGCTGCTCGACATCGGCGCGAAACAGCGTGAGCCATTGCGTTGCGCCCGTGCGCTGGTCGGTGTAGGCGGTGATGAAACTGTTCTCGTGGCCGAACCGGTGCAGGTAGTCCCGAAGCTCGCTCCTTTCGGGGCCCGCGAAATAGCTGGGGTTGTGAAAGCCCCGCGTCGTGAGCTGCGGCAGGCCCGCCATGGCGCTCGCGGCGGTGTCCAGGTGCTTGACCGGCTCGTACTCCTCGATCATGGCCTGCGGCTCGTTGTGCAGGTGGATGCTGTGGATGTCGATGCCCTGGCCGTCCAGGTAGGTGGCCATGCCCCACATGCAGGTATCGAAGGGCAGCAGGGGCTTGATGACCTCCAGCGCCGCGTCCTGGCAGGTCTCCAGCGCCGTCTCGGCGGACGTGCGGTAGAGCTTGAGCAGCAGGGCGCTGAAATCGTCGAGGCGGGCTTCACGCATGTCGGAGCTGTACGGTGCTGTAGGGCGGCCTGAAGGCGGTGGGGTTCAGTGTACGCAAATTAGTGCATTTGCATCATTTTGTTTCGTTCGCTGCTCACATATGGTCGCCCCATCTGTTCAAAAAGAGAGGAAAGACCTATGCAATTCCCATTCACTTCCACGATGCGGCCCGGTCGTGCGCAACGCCTGACCGTGCTGGCCGGGCTGGTCGCTGCGCTGTATGCCTGCGGCGGGGGCGGCGGCGGTGATGCCAGCGCGCCGGCGCCCGCCCCGGTGCTGCCCGCCTATTCCACGGTCTATTTCAAGGACGCGGGCTCCACGGTGGCCTTCGTGGACAGCAACCCGGACGGCACGGGCATCGTGGGCTACCGCGACGCCCAGGGCAACCTCAAGCACGCGGACTACCTGGCCAAGGACAAGACCCTCTACCACTTCGACTGGGTCAGCGACACTTTCGTGACGGTGCGCTTCGACGGTGTGACGCTGGGCGTGGACCTGAGCGAGCAACCCACGACCTACGCGATCACCGGGCCGGACGGGCGCACGCTTTCGGGCAGCCTGTCAGCACAAAAAGCCTTCCACAAATCGGGCCTTTTGATGGAAGAGTGCGTCGCCAACCACCATGTGCAGGACGAAGACGAAGCCACGCGGTCCATCTATGGCGACATGGTCGATTTCAAGTGCGGGCTGGCGTCGAAAGTGATGGCCTCCGCGACGCTCGTGGCGGACGTGGCCGGGTATGTGATCGATAAGGTGGTGGACCGTGCCGAACGGGTTGGCGATATTGCCAACGCGGCGCTGGAGAAGGGCAACAAATTCTTCCAGTCGAATGAATTGCGGGACTACCTGAAGCGCTCGGAATCCACGCCCAGCAATGAAGTCGCTATTTCTTCCCAGGTCGTCAAGACGCCGCCGCGCGCGGATGGCAACGAGGCCGTCGATATGACGCCTGAACAAGTGGCCGCCTTGATTGGCGACGTGCGCCGGAATCCCGGCACCCCGGCGTCCGGCGATGTGGTGGATTGGGATCAGGTCAAGCCCGTGGGCGCGGGGAGCGCGCCTGCGCCTGAACCTGTTCCGACACCCAATCCAGACCCGACGCCAACGCCAACGCCGGCCCCCTCGCCAGCGCCGGCGCCGTCACCTGCACCCACACCGGCTCCCGCCTTTCCCCATGCCGGCACCTATACCGTCTCGGGCGGCAATGTGACCGTGACCTTCGTTGTGGACGCCAGCGGCAATATCGGTAAGTGCTCTGCGGGCGTGCTGGTGACGTGCTCGGGTAAGGTGAGCAGCGATGGCAGCTTCAGCCTCTCGGGGAGCGATGGGGACGACACGAAGGCAACGCTGACGGGCAACATCGACGCCAGCGGCAAGGTGACTGGCAGGTATGCGGGGACCTCGGAGGGGGAATCCATTAGCGGTGCATTCACGGGCACCCGGGGCGGAGCAAGCGGCGGCACGGACACGGGAATGCCTGCGGGCTGTGCTGCGCTGGCGGGGACTTGGAAGGGGGTCCACTACACGGACTACGTCTGGAATTTCAGCGGCAGCACCGTTACCACGAACAAGAACTGGGAGAGCTGCGGCCCCAGCGCCAAACTCATGGCGGAGCACGTGCTGGTGTCCTGCACGGCCAAGACGTTCGTGATGAGAACGACGCGGGAGAGGCTGGTCAATGCCAGCACGCCCAACTGCAAAGACTTCGACTACGGCCCTGGCGAAGGAAGCAGGGACTGGGAGCTCGAAGCCGAAAGTTCCTATGTCTTGAACGGCTCCAATCTCTCGATCAACGATATTTCCTATACCCGGGCCTCGGGGAACTGATTTTTCAGAGTGTTTGTGGCGGTGCGCAGGCCGCAGGCCCTCTGCCCTGGTATGGCCCCGGTGTGTTGACAACAGCGACGCATGGCGACATACAGCGTAGCTGTTGTACATACACCGGGAATCTGCCATGCGCGATGCCGCCATCAACTTGCGTGCGCTGCCCGCGCAGCGCGACCTGATACACCATGCCGCCAGCCTGTTGGGCAAGAACCGTTCGGATTTCATGCTCGAAGCCGCCTGCGAGCGGGCGCGGCCGGTGGTGCTCGATCAGGTTTTTTTCAATCTGGATGAAGTGCAGTTCGCCAGTTCACTGCGCTGCTGGATGCGCCTGCCCAGCCCAATTTGGGGCTGGAGCGCCTGATGGCCGTCCAGGCCCACGGCGTCGAGCATGCGGTCCACGCGCGCCGGGTTGTTTTGGCCCAGCAGCATCAGCGGCAGGGCCACGTTCTGCGCCACGTCCAGGTGCGGCAGCACGTGGAAGGCCTGGAAGACGAAGCCCACGTGGGCGCGGCGCCACAGGGCGCGCTGCGTGTCGTCCATGGGCCCGAGATCTGTGTCGCCATGGGTGATGCGGTCTGCGTCCCAGGTGTCCAGGCCGGCCAGGCAGTTGAGCAGCGTGGGCTTGCCCACGCCGGAGTCGCCCACGGCGGCGACGAACTCGCCGGGCGCCACGCTGAAATCCACGCCGCTGAACACGGCAGCGTCGCCGTAGCGCGTGGCGAGGCGCTCCACGCGCAGCGGCTTCATCGTCGTTCGTTCAGATGGGCCAGCACGGCCTGCACCAGCGCAGCCGTGGCATCGGGCTGGTCGCAGGCGACCACGCGGCGCTGCGGCATGCCGCGCAGCCAGGTGATCTGGCGCTTGGCAAGCTGGCGCGTGGCGGCGATGCCGCGTTCGCGCAGGCTGTCCATCGGGTGCAGGCCGTCCAGGCTTTCCCATGCCTGGCGGTAGCCCACGCAGCGCATGCTGGGCAAGTCCAGGTGCAGGTCGCCGCGCGCGCGCAACTGCCGCACTTCGTCGAGAAAGCCCGCGGCCAGCATCGCGTCGAAGCGCTGGGCGATGCGCTGGTGCAGCCAGGCGCGGTCGGCAGGTTCCAAGGAAAAAAGGGCTGGAACGCTTGATGGGATTGCGCCAGAAGCTCCCGTTTTTGCAGTGTGAAAGCTCGACAGCGGTCGGCCCGACACGTGCCACACCTCCAGCGCGCGCTGGATGCGCTGGCTGTCGCCGGGCGCCAGGCGCGCGGCCGTCTGCGGGTCCACGCGCGCCAGCTCGGCGTGCAGCGCAGGCCAGCCCTGGGCGCGGGCCTGCGCGTCGAGGCGGGCGCGCACGGCGGTATTGGCCGCCGGCATGTCGTCGATGCCGTCGATCAGCGCCTTGTAGTACAGCATGGTGCCGCCCACCAGCAGCGCCAGCGCGCCGCGCGCGCGGATGGCTTCGATCAGGCGCGTGGCGTCGTGTACGAACTCGGCCGCGCTGTACGCCTCGCACGGGTCGCGGATGTCGATCAGATGGTGCGGCGCCTGCGCTTGCTCCTGCACGCTGGGCTTGGCCGTGCCGATGTCCATGCCGCGGTAGACCAGGGCCGAGTCGACGCTGATGATCTCCACCGGCAGCGGCGCCAGCGCGGCGGCCACGGTCAGCGCCGCTGCTGTCTTGCCGCTGGCGGTGGGGCCGGCGATGGCAATGGCGGGCAGGCGGGGATGGGCGTCGGCGGGCATAGGGGGGCGGCGGGGGTGAGTAGAAAAAACCGCCTACAGCGCGGTGCGCAGGTGCTCGGCGTAGTCCTGCAGCAGCGCGGCGGGCGGATTCTTGCGCGGCCAGGTGAGGGCGATGCCGTCGCCGGCGTGGCGCGGCACCACGTGCAGGTGGAAGTGGAACACCGTCTGGTCGCCTTCGCGGCCGTTGGCCTGCAGCAGCGTCAGGCCCGGCGGGTCGAAGGTCTGCTGCACCGCCCGCGCCACCTTTTGCGCCGTCTGCAGCACGGCGGCGGCCTCTTGCGCGGTGATGTCGAGCAGCGTTGCCGCGTGGCGCCGGGTGGCCACCAGCACGTGGCCGGGATTGACCTGGCCGATGTCCATGAAGGCTACCGTCAGCTCGTCCTCGTACACCCTGGCGGCGGGGATGGCGCCCGATACCAGCTTGCAGAAGATGCATTCGCCGGGCGGGCTGTGGTCTACGAACATGGGCATGGGGTGGGCCTTCTGTGGTGGTGATGACAAAGCACTATCTTAGAGCGTGCTTACGGGCCAAAAAAAGCACGCCGGCTGGTGTGCCGGCGTGCTTTCCCGATGGATTGGGCGATGCTCAGAACCGATGGCGGATGCCCACGCCAAAGCTGTTGCCGGTGGTCTGGCTGGTGATCTTGTCGTTCATGAACATGGCGTAGACGTCGGTGCGCTTGGACAGGTTGTAGTCATAGCCCACGGTCAGCGTCTTGCGGTCCAGGTCGGATGCGCTCAGCTCGGTCTTGGCCCAGGAGGCCAGCAGCTTGCCCGCGCCCAGCGGAACCGATGCGCCAAGCTGCAGCGTCTTGGCCTTGCCCGGCACGTTGTCGGCCTCGGCCTGGCCGTAGCTCAGGTAGGGCTTGACGACGTTGAAGTCGTACGCTGCGGCCAGCATCCAGTCCTTCTTGGTCGTGCCCAGGTAGGCGCCGGTGCCGGGGTTGCCGATCTGGTCGCGCTCGTAGAAGCCGGTCAGCGTCAGCGGCCCGCCGAAGTAGAAGAAATTGGCGCCCACGTTGTTCTTGCCGCTGTCGCCGGCTTGCTCGCCGAACTGGTACTGCAGGTTGGCCTTGAAGCCGCCGATGTCGGGCGTGGTGTAGACGATCTGGTTGCTCCAGCCCGTGTCCGACGGCGTGGTCGCACCCCAGCCCGAGGCGTTGAACAGCGGCACGTTCATGTGCAGGATGAGCGGCGCGAAGGTGAACGAGTCGCCCATCGGGTTGCCGATGACCGACGGCAGGAAGTTGGGCGCCATCCAGCGGCCCAGCAGCACCGAGCCGAAGCCGCCCGACAGGCTGACGTTGGCGTCGCGCGAGAAGAAAGTGTCGCCGGGAAAGCGCCCCTGGCTGCCGTCGTCGACCTGGATGAACGAGGTCAGGTTGAAGCTGGCCTTGAGTCCGCCGCCCAGGTCTTCCGAGCCCGAAAAGCCGAACCACGAGGTGGTCATGCCGCCGCTGTTGACCACTGACTTGTGGGCGGCGTCGCCAGCCATCCTGATCGAGCCGGCGTAGATGTCGGCGGTGCCCGACAGCTGTACCGAGCTTTGGGCGTGGGCGCCTGCGCCGCACAGCGCGGCTGCGGCCAAGGCAATGAGTTTCTTGTGCATGGAAAGTCCTTTGAACGCGTTGCGTGCATGGCCGACGAACTTGCCGGCGTTGGTAAAAGTGTATGCAATTTGTGCACACAAAAATAATGATCGCGTATTTTACGCATTCTGTGCAGAGGGAGCGGTGCAAATTTCTGCGCAGCGGCCCAAGATGTTGTACGAATGGCTACAAACCGGTCGGGCGGGCGTTTGATTTCCCTCAAAGCGCGAGCCGCCGCGTAGCGGCACAGTCCAAGCCATGTTTTCTGCACTGTCCTTCGACCAATCCGCGCAGACCGAGGCGGCCGCTGCTGGCGAGGTGCTGCGCGAACGCCACCAGCATCCTGCTTCGGTGCTTTATCTGGACAGCGGCCGGGTGCTGCTGGGCGTGCGCGAGGAAGGCGTGATGCGCCACCAGCTGGGCGTGGTCGAAGGCCCATCGTGGTTGGACGCGGCCACCGCGCTGCTCGACCAGCCCTGCGCGGTGGATATGGTGGCCGAAACCCGCGTGCAGTTGCGGCGCATGCCGCTGGAGGACTTTCAGGGTGCCTACCGTGCGCTGCCGCAGGCGGCGCAGGGCCTGTTGCGCGACATGGCGGCGGGTTATTGCCGCCAGACCGAGCTGGCCGTCAGCCGCCTGGCGCAGGACGCCGAGGCGCGCTGCGCCCAATGGCTGCTGCGCCACGCGCAGGACTGTGCTGACGGCGGCATGCGCGTGACGCTGCACCAGCGTAAGCGCATGATCGCCGCGCAGCTGGGCATCGCCCCCGAAACCTTCTCGCGCGTGCTGCGCAGCCTGCGCGAGCACGGCCTGGTGGCCGGCACGGGCAACGTGCTCAACTTGCCGCAGCCGCGTGCGCTGCGCCTGGTGGCCGGGGTCTGACGGCCATCGCCGCCGCATCAGGGTTTTCCTAGGCGGCTTGCAGGGTTCCACCCAGGGGCGCCGCGCGGAGCGCGCTGCGACGATTGGTTCGAACCGCGCGCCGGGCGCGGATCGACCGCCATGCCCCACCCGACCATATTCACCCCCCAGCATCAGCGCCAGCCGGCGCGGGAGCGTCCGTGAACGACGCCGCGCCGCCGCCCTTGCAGGTTCAGCCGCCCGCCGCCGCCGGCCCATCCGTGGCGGGCGCCGGCTGGCTGCCCGGCCCGCTGGCGCGCAAGCTGCTGCTGGTGCTGGTGCTGGCCGTGCTGCTGGCGGGCGCTGCAGCTGTCTGGCTGGTCTCGCGCGCGGCCGACAGGGCCAATGAGCACCGCCTGGTGGCGCAGCAGAACGACGAGGTGGAGCTGGTCGCGCGCCTGCTGGGCAGCAAGATCGAGCAAAGCCAGAAGGTGCTGTCCACCATGGCCGAGCGCATTTCGCCGGCCATGCTCGACTCGCCGGCCACGCTGGAATGGCTGCTGCAGCAAGGCCTGCCGGCGGTGCGCTTTTTCGATTCGATGCTGGTGGCGCGCCAGGACGGGCGGCTAGGCATCAACCTGCGCAACGGCCAGTTGCGCCCGGCGTCCGAGCTCGATCCGGCCGAGCGCGATTATTTGGTGCGCACCATGGTCGGCGGCAAGCCGCTGGTCTCAGGGGTGATAGGCCGCACGGCGTCGGACGCCCGCATCATGTTCACGATGCCGCTGCTGCAGGGCGATGCGCACGTCGTTGGCGTCATCGCCGGCGTGCTGCGGCTGCAGTCGCAGGGGCTGCTGCCGCACTCGCTGGCGCTGCCGCCGCGCGCGGGCTCCAGCCTGGTCGTCTTCACGCACGACGGCATCATCCTCTCGCATCCTGACATGCAGCGCGTGCTTGGACAGGTCAGGGACGAGCCGGGCCTGGGCGCGGTGTACCAGCGCTGGCGCAGCCAGGATCAGGTGCTCGGAGGCGTGGCCACCGAATGGAGCGGCGATCATATGGTGAGCCTGGCGAGCGTGGCCATGCCGCGCTGGATCGTCGCCCGCGTCAGCGACACCCAGGCACTGCGCGCGCCGCTGCAAGGGCTGCGGCGCGATACCCTCTGGCAGGCGGGCGCCGCCGTGGCGCTGGTCGGGCTGCTGGCCGCGGGCGTGCTGCTGTGGCTGGTGCGGCCGCTGACGCTGTTGCGCCTGCATGCGCAGGCATTCCTGCAGGCGTCGGCGGCAGACCCGCACGCCGAGCGCCTGCTGGACACGCTGGAGGGCGGGCAGCCCTGGCCGCGTTCGGCCGGCGAGGTGGACGACGTGGTGCGAGCCTGCTCCCAGCTGGTACAGCACCGGCTGGCGCAGCAGCGCGACAACGAGGCCGTGCAGCAGCAGCTGCAGGCTGTATTGGCGCACGCCCCGCTGGGACTGGCTGTGACGTGTGGAGCGCAGGTCAGCGCGTTGAGCCTGCAGGCCGCGCGGCTGCTGGGCCAGGAGCCGGCGCAGCTGCGCGCGCGCGCGCTGGAACAATTGCTGGCCGGCACGCCCGAGCAGGTGGCGGCGCTGGTGGCGCACGTGCGCGCGCAGTTCGCCGCGCACGGTGCCTACGACGGCGCCTTGTCCCTGCGGCATGGCAACGGCGACGCCGTGCACCTGCACGCCCAGGGCCGCTGCATCCATCCGGGCGAGCCGGCGCTGGGCACGGTCTGGCTGCTGCAGGAGGCCAGCGCCGCACAGCAGGGTCAGCAGGTGCAGGCATGGGAGCGCACGCACGATGACCTGACCCAGCTGCTGCAGCGCGGCGCCCTGGAGCAGCGCCTGCGGCAGCTGCTGGCCGAGCGCGCACGCGCACCGGCGGACGAGGACTGCGCTGGCGCGCTGCTGTTCATGGATCTGGATCATTTCACCGTGGTCAACGACGTGGCTGGCCACGAGGCGGGTGATGACGTGCTGCGCCGCCTGGCCATGCTGATCCAGGCTGAAGTAGGGGCGCTGGGCTGGGCCGCGCGCGTGGGCGGCGACGAATTCGCCGTGCTGCTGCCCACGGCGGCGCTGGCGCAAGCGCAGGCCATGGCCGAGCGTTTGCGCCGCATGGCGCACGATTGGGAGCCCAATTACCAGGAGCGCAGCTTTGCCCTGGGGCTGAGCCTGGGGCTGGTGCCTCTGCCCACCGGACCGGCCGACGCCGACGCCGTGCTGCACGCGGCCGACATGGCGTGCTACGCGGCCAAGCGCGCGGGGCGCAACCGTGTCGAGACCCGGCGCCTGAAGCCGTCGCAGGCGGTGTTGAGCCGGGTGGGCTAGCCATGTCGCAGCCGTGGCAGTGCAGACAGAGCCTGTGTGCGCCATGCGCCCGTGCGGCGTGTACATTTGCCGGCTGCCCTGCTTGCAGCCCGGTATGCGCTGCTGCCAGAGCACTCTTATTTGAATAGCTGCTTGGGCATATCCAGCAAGCGAAAATCTGTGTTTTCATTCAAAGCCGCAGGTCAATCCAAGAGACAATCGCCGCCATGAACACCTCCCTCCCGCCAACTGCTCCGCCTGGCGTGCCGCCCAGGCTGCAATTGCAGGGCATGACCAAAAGGTATCCGGCCGTCGTGGCCAACGACGCCGTGTCGCTGGCGGTGCAGCCGGGCGAGATCCACGCCGTGCTGGGCGAGAACGGCGCCGGCAAGTCCACGCTGATGAAGATCATCTACGGCGCGGTCAAGCCCGACGAGGGGCGCATGCTGTTCGACGGCCGGCCCGTCGTGGTGCGAAACCCGCAGGAGGCGCGCCAGCTGGGCATTGCCATGGTGTTCCAGCACTTCAGCCTGTTCGACACGCTGTCGGTGGCCGAGAACGTCTGGCTCGGGCTGGACAAATCCCTGCCGCTGGCCGAAGTGGCGCGGCGCATCGGCGCCACGGCAGCCGAGTACGGCCTCGATGTGGATGCCGCACGCCCCGTGCATACGCTGAGCGTGGGCGAGATGCAGCGTGTGGAGATCATCCGCGCGCTGCTGGCCGGCCCGCGCCTGCTGATTCTTGACGAGCCCACCTCGGTGCTGACGCCGCAAGCGGTGGAAAAACTCTTCGTGGTGCTGCGCAAGCTCGCCAGCGAAGGCTGCAGCATCCTCTACATCAGCCACAAGCTGCACGAGATCCGCGCGCTGTGCAGCGCCTGCACCGTGATGCGCGGCGGCCGCGTCACGGGCGTGTGCGACCCGCGCGAGGAATCCAACGCCTCGCTCTCGCGCCTGATGATCGGCGCCGAGCCGCCCGCGCTCAGCCACCGCGCCGCCACGCTGGGCGACGCGGTGCTCAGCGTGCAGGGACTGTGCCTGCAGCGCATCGACCCGTTCGGCGTGGATCTGATCGACGTGGATCTGCAGGTGCGCGCCGGCGAGGTGGTGGGCATTGCCGGGGTCTCGGGCAACGGGCAGAAGGAGCTGATGAGCGCGCTGTCGGGCGAGGATCAGCGCGCCGCCCCCGCCATGGTGCGGGTGGCGGGCCAGCCCGCCGGGCGGCTCAATCCGCGCCGCCGCCGCGCGCTGGGCCTGCACTTCGTGCCCGAGGAGCGCCTGGGCCGCGGCGCCGTGCCCGGCATGGGGCTGGCGCACAACCTGCTGCTCACGCGCAGCGACGCGGTGGGCGCCGGCGGCTGGCTGCGCATGGGGCAGCTGCGGGCGCAGGCGCGCGCCATCATCGAGCGCTTTGGCGTCAAGGCAGGCGGGCCGGACGCACCGGCGCGCTCGCTGTCGGGCGGCAACCTGCAGAAGTTCATCGTCGGGCGCGAGATCGACGCCGGCCCGCGCCTGCTCATCGTCGCGCAGCCCACCTGGGGCGTGGACGTGGGCGCGGCCGCGCAGATACGCGGCGAAATCCTGGCGCTGCGCGACGCGGGTTGCGCAGTGCTGGTGCTCAGCGAGGAGTTGGACGAATTGTTTGAAATCAGCGACCGCCTGCACGTGCTGGCCAAGGGCCGGCTCTCGCCCCCGGTGGCGCGCGCCGACGCCACGGTGCAGCGCATCGGCGAATGGATGAGCGGCCTGTGGCACGCCCAGGTGCAGCAGCACCTGGGCCAGCAGGCGCTGCAGGGCGCGCAGGCGCAGGAGGGGGGCGACCATGTTCAAGCTTGAGGCAAGGCCGCAGGCCTCGCGCGCGTGGAGCTACGGCTCGCCGCTGCTGGCGCTGGCCATTACCGTGCTGATCGGCGTGGCGCTGTTCTCGGCGCTGGGCAAGGATCCGCTGCGCGGCCTGCAGGTGTTCTTCTGGGAGCCCATCAAGACGCCGTACGCGCTGGGCGAGCTGGCGCTCAAGGCCACGCCGCTGCTGCTCATCGCGCTGGGGCTGGCGGTGTGCTTTCGCTCCAACGTCTGGAACATCGGGGCCGAGGGGCAGTACGTCATCGGCGCCGTGGCCGGCGCGGGCGTGGCGCTGCTGGCAAGCAGCGCCACGGGCGGCTGGATCATTCCCGCCATCCTGGTGGCTGGCGTGCTGGGCGGCATGGCCTGGGCGGGCATCACGGCGCTGCTGCGCGACCGCTTCAACGCCAACGAAATCCTGGTCAGCCTGATGCTGGTGTACATCGCCATCCTGGTGCTCAGCTACCTGGTGTTCGGCCCCTGGAAGGATCCGCACGGCTACAACTTTCCGCAGACGCGCATGTTCGAGCGCGTCACGCAGATACCCAAGCTGTTCGCCGGCTCGCGCGTCACCATCGGCTTGCCGCTGGCGCTGGCGGGCGTGGCGCTGCTGTGGGTGTTCCTGTTTCGCACGCGTGCCGGCTTTGCGCTGCAGGTGGGCGGACTGGCGCCGGCGGCGGCGCGCTACGCGGGCTTTTCGTCGCGCCGCGCGCTGTGGACGGCGCTGCTGATTTCGGGCGGCACGGCCGGCCTGGCGGGTGCGCTGGAGGTGGCCGGCCCGATGGGGCAGCTCACGCCCTACGTGCCGGCGGGCTACGGTTTCGCGGCCATCATCGTCGCCTTCGTCGGGCGGCTGCACCCGGTGGGCATGGTGCTGTCGGCCGTGCTCATGAGCATGTTCTACATCGGCGGGGAACTGGCGCAGTCGCGCCTGGGCCTGCCCAAGTCGCTGACCGGCGTGTTCCAGGGCCTGCTGCTGTTCACGCTGCTGGCCTGCGATACCTTGATCGCCTACCGCGTACGCTGGGTGGGCCTGGCTGGAGGAGCGCGCTGATGGAATCGCTTGCATTGCTGCTGGGCTCCACGCTCAACGCCGGTACCGTGCTGGCGCTTGCCGCGCTGGGGCTGCTGATCAACGAAAAAGCCGGCATCGTCAACCTGGGGGCCGAGGGCATGATGCTGTGTGCCGCCATTGCCGCCTTTGCCACCGTCGTGCACACCGGCAGCTTCACGCTGGGGCTGCTGGCCGGCATGGCCGCCGGGGCCGCGCTGGCGGCGCTGTTTGGCCTGCTGGTGATCTGGTGCAACACCAATCAGTACGCCACGGGCTTGGCGCTGAGCCTGTTCGGCGTGGGTTTTTCGGCCTTCGTCGGCATTGGCTACGTGCAGGCCAAGCTGCCGAGCACGCCCGACTTCGCGCTGCCGCTGCTGGGCGATATTCCGGTGCTGGGGCCGGCGCTGTTTCGCCTGCACCCGCTGGTCTACCTGACGATGGTGTTCGCCGCAGTGCTGGTGTGGTTCCTGTACCGCACGCGCGCCGGCCTGGTGCTGCGCTCGGTGGGCGAGGCGCCCGAGTCGGCGCACGCGCTGGGCTATCCGGTGCGCCGCATCCGCCTGCTGGCGGTGGCCGCAGGCGGCGCGCTGTGCGGCCTGGCCGGCGCCTACGTATCCACCGTCTACACGCCGCTGTGGGTCGAAGGCATGGTATCGGGCCGCGGCTGGATCGCGCTGGCGCTGACCACCTTCGCCACCTGGCGCCCGGCGCGCGTGCTGCTGGGTGCCTACCTGTTCGGCGGCGTGACCATGCTGCAGTTCCACCTGCAGGCCAGCGGCGTACAACTGGCCAGCCAACTGCTGTCAATGTTGCCCTACGTGGCCACCATCGTGGTGCTGGTGCTGATTTCGCGCAACCCGGCCTGGATTCGTGCGAACATGCCGGCTTCGCTGGGCAAGCCCTTTTATCCGGGCAGCTGAATTTTCCCGAGACCCTTGCAAAGGACTGCTTTCATGACTGATCTGCACAAACGTTCGTTGTTCAAGCTGGCGGCGCTGTCGGCCGTTGCCGCCACGGCCCTGGTGGGCTGCGGCAAGAAGGAGGAGCCGGCGCCCGCCGCCCCGGCACCCGCTGCCGAGGCGCCGGCGCCGGCCAAGCCCGCGCCGCTGAAAATCGGCTTTGCCTACATCGGCCCGGTGGGCGACGGCGGATGGACCTTTGCGCACGACCAGGCGCGCAAGAAGGTCGAGGCCGAGTTCGGCGAAAAGATCGCCACCACTTACGTCGAGAGCGTGCCCGAGGGGCCTGACGCCGAGCGCGTGCTGCGCGACTTGGTGAACCAGGGCAACACGCTGATCTTCGGCACCACCTTCGGCTACATGGACGTGATGCAGAAGCTCGCCGGCGAATTCCCCGACGTGAAGTTCGAGCATGCCACCGGCTACAAGACCAGCGCCAACATGCGCACCTACGACAGCCGCACCTACGAAGGCGCTTACCTGGCCGGCATCATCGCGGGCGGCATGACCCAATCCAACGTGCTGGGCGTGGTCGGCTCGGTGCCCATTCCCGAGGTGCTGCGCAACCTCAACAGCTTCACGCTGGGCGCGCAAAGCGTCAATCCCAAGATCAAGACCAAGGTCGTGTGGGTCAACGAATGGTTCAGCCCGCCCAAGGAGACCGAGGCCGCCACCAGCCTGATCAACGGCGGCGCCGACGTGCTGTTCCAGAACACCGACTCGCCCGCCGTGCTCAAGACCGCCGAGGAAAAAGGCAAGCGCGCCTTCGGCTGGGACAGCGACATGACCGCCTACGGCCCCAAGGCGCACCTGGCTTCGGCCGTGATCAACTGGACGCCGTACTACACCAAGGCCGTCAATGACGTGCTGAACAATACCTGGACGAGCGGCCAGGCCTGGTGGGGCGTGAAGGAAGGCGCCATCGACCTGGTGTCGATCGCCCAGGACGTGCCCGAGGAACTCAAGGCCAAGGTCGAGGCCGCCAAGAAGGGCCTGCACGACGGCACTCTGGCGATCTGGAAGGGCCCGCTCGCCGACAACACCGGCAAGGAAGTGCTGGCCCAGGACGTCGTTGCGGACGACAAGTTCCTGACCGGCATCAACTTCTACGTCAAGGGTGTGGAAGGCCAGGTGCCGGGCGGCGACAAGAAATAAGCCGCTTGCCGCCTGTGCGGGCAAAGGGGCCGCCGCGAGGCGGCCCTTTTCGTTGGCCGCCTGCTTGCGCCATGATTGCGCCATATTTCCGGAGACCCCGCATGTACACCCCGCCACCCATCGCCCGCGCGCACCTGCCCGCGCTCCTGCAGGCCAGCCCCAAGGCTGAGCTGCACATCCACATCGAAGGCTCGCTGGAGCCCGAGATGATCTTTGCCCTGGCCGAGCGCAACCGCGTGCCGCTGCCCTATGCCAGCGTGGACGAGTTGCGCCGCGCCTACGCCTTTACCGATCTGCAAAGCTTTCTGGATATTTACTACGCCGGTGCCAGTGTGCTGCTGACGGAGCAGGACTTCTACGACATGGCTCGCGCCTACCTGGTGCGGGCGGCGGCGGACAACGTGGTGCGCACCGAGATCTTCTTCGATCCGCAGACGCACACTGCGCGCGGCGTGCCCATGGCCACCGTGGTGCACGGCCTGCACCGCGCCTGCGTGGACGCGCAGGCCGAGCTGGGTGTTTCGGCGGCGCTCATCATGTGTTTTCTGCGCCACCTGAGCGAAGAGGACGCGCTGGCCACGCTGGAGCAGGCCACGCCTTTCCTGGATCGCATCATCGGCGTGGGGCTCGACAGCAGCGAGCGCGGCCACCCGCCCGAGAAGTTTGCCCGGGTCTTTGCGCGTTGCCGCGAACTGGGCCTGCACCTGGTGGCACACGCGGGCGAGGAAGGGCCGCCCGCCTACATCTGGAGTGCGCTGGACGTGCTGCACGTCCAGCGCATAGACCACGGCGTGCAGGCCGTGCACGACGCGGCCCTGATGCGTCGCCTGGCCGCAGAGCGCGTGCCGCTGACGGTTTGCCCACTGTCCAACCTCAAGCTGTGCGTGTTTGCCGACCTGGCGGCGCATAACCTGCCGGCGCTGCTGGACGCGGGCCTGGCCGTCACCGTCAACTCGGACGACCCGGCCTACTTCGGCGGGTATGTGGGCGACAACTACACCCGGCTGTTTGCCGCGCAGCCGCAGCTGGGCAGCGGCCACGCCTGGCAGCTGCTGGCCAACAGCCTGCAGGCCAGCTTTGCTCCGCAGGCCGACAAGGACGCATGGCTGGCGCGGCTGCGCCAATGCTTTGCCAAATACGCCCAAATGGCGTAATGCACGGTCGATAGCGGCTAGACTGACAGGTTTGGTTTTGCTGGCTTGCCATGGCTTTTGTGGTGGACGCGCGTGCGCTGCGCGCGCATTTTTCATCGATTACCTTCGAACGTGGGCGCGGTATCTACCTGGGCCAGCAGGTGCCTGACTACGCACTGGAGCCTTTGGGCTCCAGGGTGTGGCGCGTCAGCGGCCATGTGCAGGGAACGCAGCCAGAGCCTTATGAAGTCTCGGTACGGGTCGGCCTGACGGCTCAGGGCGGGGTGCAACACTTGCACGGCGTGTGCTCCTGCCCGGTTGGGCTCGATTGCAAGCATGTGGTTGCGGTCATGCTCAAGGCGGCCATGCAAGGCGGCGCCCATGCGCAGGGCCGATCGAGCAGCGTGCTGACACGTGTGGGCCAGTGGCTCGACCGCCTGGAGCAAGCCGCGCAGCCCCCAGGTCCGCCAGATCCTGACGCGGCTCGGGCGCAGCAGCCCCTGTACCTGCTGCGCGTGCGCCGACCCAGCAACAGCGAACAGCCGCGGCTGGAGCTGGCCTGGCGTGTCTCGCACCGGCTCAAGAGCGGCAAATGGGCCAAGCCGCGCAACCCGGGCTACGACGCGGTCTACCAAATGCCTCAGCTGCGCCAGGGCAGCGGTAGCGCAGACAGCGAATGCGTGCAACTGCTGCGGGGCCTGCTCGACATCCGTTTTGGCGCCGGTCCCGAAGCCTGGAGCCCCGTGTGCGGCGCCGCCGGGCAACTGGCGCTGCAGGCTTGCGCGGCCACCGAACGCCTGTTCTACCAGGACGGCCAGGGCGACATGGCACAGAACCCCCTGCGCTGGGGCGAGGCGCGCCCGATCGACTGGCAATGGAGCCGCACCGCCGGCGAACAGGGCGTGCAGGAATGGCAGCTGGCCAGCCGGCTCGCCGGCCCTGGCACCGCGCCGGACGACGAGCCGCCCATGGTGTTCGCCGGCCCGCCGTCGGTGTACCTGGACACCCGGGCCCAGGTCTGCGGCCTGGTGCGGGCAAGCGGCGTGGATGCGCAGCGCCTGGCGCTGCTGCTGGCCGCGCCGCCCATGCCGGAAGCGGCGTTCGCCGACCCTGCCAGCCGGTTGCTGATGCAACTGGCGCCGGTGTCGCTGCCGCCGGGTGTGCAGGCGCCGCAGCCCTGGCCCGTCGCGGCGCCCACGGCGCACCTCGCCTTGGCGCCCGTGCCGCATGCCGAACGCGCCCGCCAGGGACTGGTGGTGGCCGTGCTGCGGTTCGACTACGCCGGTCTGCGCGGCTGGTGGCCGCAGCACACGCCGCGCGTGCTGGCCGACGCGACCGTGGACGGCATCCCGCGCCGTGTGCTGCTCACGCGCGACCTGGCCGCCGAAGATGCCGCCCTGGCGCGGCTGCAGGCGCTGGGACTGGCGGGCGACCGCCTGGGCTGGCACCACCAGCGTGACGCCGCTGTCTGGCTCGGCTGGGCAGCGCGGGACTGGGCGCCGCTGCGCGACGCCGGCTTCGAACTCGACCTGGCGCCCGGGCTGGACACGCTGGTGCATCTGGTCGACGAGGTGGACCTGCGCATGGACGACGGTGCCGACGCCAGCGCGCCGGGCGAACTGCCCGCCTGGTTCGACCTGTCCCTGGGCGTGGAGATTGCCGGCCAGCGCCACAACATTCTGCCCTGGCTGCCCGACTGGCTGGCGCAGGTGCGCCAGGACGCGGACGGTCCCGAGCTGCCCGAGTGGCTGTGGCGCGAGCAGGACGACGGCACCTGGCTGCGCCTGCCGTCCGCGCCGCTGCTGCCCTGGCTGCGCGTGCTGCTGGAACTGATGGGCGAGCGTGGCCCGCGCGGCCTGAGCGGCGACGCGCTGCGCCTGTCGCGCCTGGAGGCGCTGCGCCTTGGCGCCACGCTGGGTGAGGGCGCGCACTGGAGCGGCGCCGCGCAGCTACGCGCCATGCTGGGGCAACTGCTGGGCGCGGGCGTGCTGCCCGAGGTGGCCGTGCCGCAAGGCCTGCACGCGCAGCTGCGCCCCTACCAGCAGCATGGCCTCAACTGGTTGCAGTTTCTGCGCCAGCACCAGCTGGGCGGAGTGCTGGCCGACGACATGGGCCTGGGCAAGACACTGCAGACCCTGGCCCACCTGTTGTGCGAAAAAGAAGCCGGACGCATGGACCGGCCCTGCCTGGTGATTGCCCCGGTCAGCCTGCTGGGCAACTGGCGGCGCGAGGCCGAGCGCTTCGCCCCTGGCCTGCGCACGCGCGTCTGGCATGGTCTGGGCCGCCACGGCGGCGCCTTTGCCGAAGACTGCGACCTGCTCATCGCGCCGTATTCGCTGCTGCAGCGCGACCGCGCGCGCTGGCTGGAGCAGCGCTGGCACGTAGTGGTGCTCGACGAGGCGCAGCACATCAAGAACGCCACCACCCAGGCGGCACAGGTGGCCGGCCAGCTCGATGCGCGCCAGCGCCTGGCGCTGTCGGGCACGCCGCTGGAAAACCACCTGGGCGAGCTGTGGAGCCTGTTTCACTACCTGATGCCCGGCTTTCTGGGCAGCGCCGCGCGCTTTCGCGACCTGTTTCGCACGCCCATCGAGAAGCACGGCGACACCGACACGCTCACCCGGCTGCGCCAGCGCGTCACGCCGTTCATGCTGCGCCGCACCAAGGCTGCGGTGGCCGCCGAGCTGCCCGAGTGCATCGAGAGCCTGAGCATGGTCGAGCTGCAAGGCAGGCAGGCCGACCTGTACGAAACCATACGCCTGGCCACCGAGCAAGCAGTGCGCGACGCACTGGCCAACCGGGGCCTGGCGCGTTCGCAGATCCAGGTGCTCGATGCGCTGCTCAAGCTGCGCCAGGTGTGTTGCGACCCGCGCCTGGTCAAGACCCCAGCGGCGGCCAGGGTCAAGACCTCGGCCAAGCTCGAACAGCTGATGGAGCTGCTGGCCGAGCTGCTGGCCGAAGGGCGGCGCGTGCTGCTGTTCTCGCAGTTCACCAGCATGCTGGCGCTGATCGAAGCCGAGCTGGAGCGCGCCGGCATCGCCTGGACCAAGCTGACCGGCCAGACGCACAAGCGCGACGCGGCGATCGAGCGCTTTACCAGCGGCCAGGTGCCGCTGTTTCTGATCAGCCTGAAGGCCGGCGGCACCGGGCTGAACCTGCCGCAGGCCGACACCGTGATCCACTACGACCCTTGGTGGAACCCAGCTGTGCAGGCCCAGGCCACGGGGCGCGCGCACCGCATTGGCCAGACGCGCCAGGTCATGGTCTACAAACTGGTGGCGGCCGGCACCATCGAAGAGCGCATCCTGGCGCTGCAGGAGCGCAAGGCCGCGCTGGCCGATGGGCTGCTGACCGGTGCGGCGCAGCGCGAACAGCCGCTGTTCACCGAGGCCGACGTAGCCGAATTGCTGCGTCCGCTGGGCGGCTGAACCAGCACACGAGCGCACCCATGTGGCGCATGGGTGCCAGCGTCCAAGGGTTTTTGCCAAGTCCCATTGCGCCTCCTTGTTTCAAGATGGTCGAGTTTTCCCGCGCTTCGCCACCGACAACAAGGAGACAATCACGATGCAAGTCGAGTTCAAGGTCAACGGCAGGCCCGTCAGTGCCGATGTTCCCCCCCACACCCTGCTGGTGCAGTTCCTGCGCGAGCACCTGCGCCTGACCGGCACCCATACGGGCTGCGACACTGCGCAGTGCGGTGCCTGCACGGTGCTGGTTGACGGGCGGGCCATCAAATCCTGCAACACCCTGGCGGTGCAGCTGCAGGGCGCCGACATCACCACCATCGAGGGGCTGGCCGCCGCCGACGGCACGCTGCACCCGGTGCAGGCGGCGTTCAAGGAATGCCACGGCCTGCAGTGCGGCTTCTGCACGCCCGGCATGGTGCTCAGCACGGTCGATCTGCTGGCGCACCACCCCGGCGCGGGCGAGGCCGAGATCCGCGAACAGCTCGAAGGCAACCTGTGCCGCTGCACGGGCTACCAGAACATCGTCCGTGCGGTGCAAACCGCCCAGAAGAGCGTTGCCGCCTGACGGCGCGCGCAAAGGAGAGCAGACCATGGGTGCTACCGAATTTGCCAAGCTGCCGCACATCGGCGAATCCATCAAGCGCAAGGAAGACCTGCGCTTTCTGACCGGTGCGGGCAACTACACCGACGACATCGTGCAACCGGGCCAGAAGTACGCCGCCTTCGTACGCTCGCCCCATGCCCACGCACGCCTCAAGCGCGTGGACACCGCCGCCGCCAGCGCCATGCCGGGCGTGCTGCGCGTCTTCACCGGCGCCGACGTGGAAGGCAAGATGGGCGGCCTGCCCTGCGGCTGGCTGATCAGCAACCCCGACGGCAGCCCCATGAAGGAGCCTGCGCACCCCATCCTGGCCAGCACCAAGGTGCGCCACGTGGGCGACCAGGTGGCGCTGGTCGTGGCCGACACGCTGGAGCAGGCGCGCAACGCCGCCGAGGCGGTCGAGGTCGATTACGAAGAGCTGCCCGCCATCATCGACATGCGCACCGCCAGCACGGCTGGCGCGCTGCACGACGAGGCGCCCGACAACCACTGCTACAAATGGACGCTCGGCGACAAGGCCGCCGTGGACGCCGCCTTTGCCGGCGCGGCGCACGTCACCCGGCTGGACCTGGTGAACAACCGCCTGATCCCCAACGCGATGGAGCCGCGCGCCGTCAACGCCAGCTACAACCGCGCCACCGACGAATACCAGCTCTACGTGGCCAACCAGAACCCGCACGTCGAGCGCCTGCTCATGACCGCCTTCGTGCTCGGCCTGCCCGAACACAAGGTGCGCGTGATCGCGCCCGACGTGGGCGGCGGCTTCGGCTCCAAGATCTTCCTGTACGCCGAGGACGTGGCGCTGACCTGGGCTGCCAAGCAGCTCAATTGCGCCATCAAGTGGACGGCCGAGCGCAGCGAGTCGTTCCTGACCGACGCGCACGGGCGCGACCACATCAGCCACGCCGAGATGGCCATGGACAAGGACGGCAAGTTCCTGGCCATGCGCGTGCACACCGACGCCAACCTGGGCGCCTACCTGTCCACCTTTGCCTCGTGCGTGCCCACCATCCTGTACGGCACGCTGCTGGCCGGCCAGTACGCCACGCCGCAAATCTACGTGGAGGTGGACGGCTGGTTCACCAGCACCGCGCCGGTGGACGCCTACCGCGGCGCCGGCCGCCCCGAGGCCACCTATCTGGTCGAGCGCCTGGTCACGCGCTGCGCGTGGGACATGGGCCTCGCCCAGGACGAGATCCGCAGGCGCAACTTCATTACCAGCTTCCCGTACCAGACGCCGGTGGCGCTGCAATACGACATTGGTGACTACCACGCCTGCATGAACCAGTCGCAGCAACTGGCCGACGTGGCCGGGTTTGACGCGCGGCGCAAGGCCAGCGAGGCCAAGGGCCTGCTGCGCGGCGTGGGCTACAGCAGCTACATCGAAGCCTGCGGCCTGGCGCCCAGCAACATCGCCGGCGCCTTGGGCGCGCGCGCCGGCCTGTTCGAGGCCGGCGAGGTGCGCGTGCACCCCACGGGCAGCGTGACGGTGTTTACCGGCTCGCACAGCCATGGCCAGGGGCACGAGACGACGTTTGCACAGCTCGTGGCCGCGCGCCTGGGGCTCGATCCGTCGCAGGTGGACATCGTGCACGGCGACACCGGCCGCGTGCCGTTCGGCATGGGCACCTACGGCAGCCGGTCGCTGTCGGTGGGCGGTACGGCCATCATGAAGGCGCTGGACAAGATCGAAGCCAAGGCCAAGAAGATCGCCGCCCACCTGATGGAGGCCAGCGACGCCGACGTCGAGTTCGCCAATGGCGAGTTCACCGTCAAGGGAACCGACAAGAAAGTGCCTTTCGCGCAGGTCGCGCTCACCGCCTACGTCCCGCACAACTACCCGCTCGACAAGCTGGAGCCCGGCCTGAACGAAACAGCCTTCTACGACCCGACCAACTTTACCTACCCGGCCGGCACCTACATCTGCGAGGTGGAGGTAGACCCGCAGACCGGCGTGGTGCGCGTGGATCGCTTCACGGCGGTGGACGACTTCGGCGTCATCATCAACCCCATGATCGTCGAAGGCCAGGTGCACGGCGGTCTGGCGCAAGGCATAGGCCAGGCGTTGCTGGAGCACGGCGTGTACGACACCGGCAGCGGCCAGCTGCTGACCGGCAGCTACATGGACTACGCCATGCCGCGCGCGGACGACTTCCCCCAGTTCACGCTGGGCCACGTCTGCACCCCCTGCACGCACAACCCGATAGGCAGCAAGGGCTGCGGCGAGGCCGGGGCCATAGGCTCGCCGCCGGCGGTCATCAACGCCGTACTCGACGCGCTGCGCCCGCTGGGCGTGACCGACTTCGACATGCCCGCCACGCCGCACCGCGTGTGGCAGGCCATCCAGCACGCAAAAGCCTGAAAGGAGCCACGCATGTACGCATTCACTTACGAACGTCCCGCCTCCCAGGATGCAGCGCTGCACCTGCTCAAGGCCGGCGCCAAGCCCCTGGCCGGCGGGCAGACCTTGCTGGCGTCGATGAAGCTGCGCCTGGCCGCGCCCAGCCAGGTGGTCGATCTGGGCTCCATCGCCGCCTTGAAGGGCATACGCCGTGAGGCCGGCCAGCTGGTCATCGGCGCGATGACGCGCCACTGCGACGTGGCCGAGAGCGCCGAAGTGCGCGCCGACATCCCGGCGCTGGCCCAGCTGGCCGCCGGCATTGGCGACCGCCAGGTGCGCGCGCGCGGCACCCTGGGCGGCTCGGTGGCCAACAACGACCCCGCCGCCGACTACCCGGCGGCGCTGCTGGGCCTGGGCGCCACCGTGCACACCAGCGCGCGCAGCATTGCCGCCGACGACTTCTTCCGGGGCCTGTTCGAAACCGCGCTGGCCGAGGACGAGCTGATCACCGCCGTGAGCTTTGCCATCCCCAAACGCGCGGCCTACGTCAAGTTCGTCCAGCCCGCGTCGCGCTTTGCGCTGATCGGCGTGTTTGTTGCGCAAAGCGACGCGGGCGTGCGCGTGGCGGTCACCGGCGGCGGCAACGGGGTGTTCCGCCACACGGCGTTCGAGCAGGCGCTCGCGGCCAGCTTCCGCCCCGAGGCGCTGGCCGGCATCGCCACCGACGCCAGCCTGATGAACGGCGACCTGCACGGCAGCGCCGAATACCGCGCCCACCTGGCGGGCGTGATGGCGCAGCGTGCGGTGGCTCAGGCGCTGGGGTGACGCAGGCGCAGCCAGTCCCCATCCCGGCATCGGTGCTGGCAACGAGACGCTGGCGCTCTTCAGGCTGTCCAGTTCCGCGCAGGCGGAACTGGAGCCGCAGCCTTCAGCCCCAGTGGGGGAGGGTGCAACGCGGGTTTTGCGGCTGGCTTTTGAATTTTTAATGTTTTTGGCATGTAAGCCTTATCCAGTAAGCGCAAGCAGCTCTTGTTTTTGAAATATTTTCTTTCCCCACATGCCCACCAGCTTGCCCTGCGCTTGTTCCACCATCGATGAACTCCTGGCCGCACTGCGGGCCGAGGGCTACTTTGCCGACCGGCGCCTGGCCACGGCGGTGTTTCTGGCGCTCAAGCTGCAGCGCCCGCTGCTGCTGGAGGGCGAGCCCGGCGTGGGCAAGACCGAGCTGGCCAAGACCCTGGCGCGGGTGCTGGCGCGCGAGCTGCTGCGCCTGCAGTGCTACGACGGACTGGAGCTGCGCGAAGCGCTGTACGAGTGGAACTACGCTGCACAATTGCTGCACCTGCGTGCCGCTGAAGGTACGGCCCCGGCCAGCACCCTGGAGCAGGAGCTGTACCAACCCCGCTACCTGGTGCGCCGCCCCCTGCTGCAGGCGCTGCAGGCGCCGGCGCCTGGTGCGCTGCTGCTGATCGACGAGGTGGACCGTGCCGACGAGCCCTTCGAGGCCTTTTTGCTGGAATACCTGGGCGAGTATCAGGTCAGCATCCCCGAGCTGGGCACGGTGCGCGCGGCGCTCGCGCCGGTCACCATCCTGACCAGCAACCGCACGCGCGAGCTGAGCGACGCCATCAAGCGCCGCTGCCTCTACCACTGGCTGGACTACCCCGAGCGCGAACGCGAGCTGGCCATCGTGCAGGCGCAGGTGCCGCAGGCGCCGCAGCAGCTGGCCGCGCAGGTGGCCGCCTTTGTGCAGCAGCTGCGCGCCGCGCCCCACGCCGGGCAGTTCCAGCGCGCGCCCGGCATTGCCGAAACGGTGGAATGGGCGCGTGCGCTGGTGGCGCTGGACACCCTGCACCTCGACCCCGAGGTCGTGCAGGACACCGCCGGCGTCCTGTTCAAGCAGCGCGGCGACGTGGCCGCGCTCGACCAGGCGCTGGCGCAGCAGGTGCTGCAGGCCAGTCAGGCGGCGCAGCAGCCATGACCGCCATGCATCGCACCGCAGCCGCTGGCGCACCCGCGCCCGGCGCGGCGCGCGTGGCGCAACTGGGCGACGCGCGCAGCGGCAAGCTGGCGGGCAACATTACCGCCTTTGGCCGCGCGCTGCGCCGCGCCGGCGTGCCGCTGGACGCGGCGCGCATCGCGCTGGCGCAGCAGGCGGTGCAACTGGTGGGCGTGGCCAGCAGGGCCGATATGGCGGCCGCGCTTGAAGCCACGCTGCTCAGCCGCGCACAGGATCGGGCCGTGTTCGCCGAGCTGTTCGACGCGTTCTTCCGCGACCCGCAGCTGGCCCACAAGCTGCTGGCGCAAATGCTGCCGCGCGCCGACGGCCACGCCGCGCCGCCGCGCCAGCGTCCCCGCGTGCGCCAGGCGCTGCAGCCCCCCCCGGCGCAGCCTGCGGCGCCTTCTCCGGCAGAACAGGCCGTGGATCTGGATGCGGCCATGACCGCCAGCCGCCTGCAGCGCCTCAAGCAGGCGGACTTCAACCAGCTGAGCGCCAGCGAATACCAGCTCGTGCAGCGCTTGGTGCAGGACGTGGCCCTGCCGCTGCCCAGCGTGGCCGGGCGGCGCACCCGCGCCGGCGGCCGGGGCGCGCGCATCCACTGGGGGCGCAGCCTGGCCCAGGCGGCGCGCACCGGAGGCGACCTGGCCCGGCTGCAGCGCCTGCAGCGCCGGCGCCAGAGCCTGCCGCTGCTGGTGCTGGCGGACGTGTCCGGCTCCATGGAGCGCTACGCCCGCCTGCTGCTGGCCTTTTTGCACGCGGCCACCACGCGCGTGCGCCTGGACGGGCAGAACCTGCGCCTGCGCCGCGACGTATTCGCCTTCGGCACCTGCCTGACCGACCTGACCCCCGCCTTTGCGCTGGCCGACACCGACGCCATGCTGGTGCACGCCGGCCGCGCCATCACCGACTTTGCCGGCGGCACGCAGCTGGGCGAAAGCCTGGCGCAGCTGCGCCAGCAGCACGCGCGCCGCCTGGTGGGGCGGCGTACGCTGGTGCTGCTGGTCAGCGACGGGCTGGACACCGGCAGCCCCGACCTGCTGGCGCAGGAGCTGGACTGGCTGCGGCGGCGCACGCGCCGCCTGCTATGGCTCAACCCGCTGCTGCGCTTTGACGGCTACCAGCCCAGCGCGCGCGGCGCCGCCGTGCTGCACCGCGCCTGCCACGGCATGCTGGCGGTGCACAACGTCACGCAGCTGCAACAACTGGCCAGCGCCATTGCCGCGCTGGTGCAACGATAGAACTGCAAGGAGACCCCGCCATGGAAATGCAAGGCGCACGCCAACTCGCCGTCACCCAGCAGCAGGCCTGGGACGCACTCAACGACCCTGAGGTACTTAAGCTGTGCATCCCCGGCTGCGACAGCATCGAGGCTACGGGCGAGGGCGCCTACGCCCTGGTCAACGCCATCAAGGTCGGCCCGGTGGCAGCCCGGTTCAAGGGCGCCATCCAACTGGCCGACGTGAACGCACCGCACAGCTACACGCTCAACTTCGAGGGCAACGGCGGCGTGGCCGGCTTCGGCAAGGGCAGCGCCCGGGTCTCTCTGGCGCCGCAGGACGCGGGCTGCGAGCTGGCCTACACCGTCAACGCCAGCGTGGGCGGCAAGATCGCCCAGGTGGGCCAGCGCCTGATCGACGGCGTGGCCAAGTCCATGGCCGAGAGCTTCTTCAAGCGCTTCGACGAGGAAATGCAGCGCCGCCACGGCCCGCCCCCCGGGGACGACGCGCCAGCCGATTCAGAGGCCGACACCCAGCCTGGTGCATTGCGCAAGATGTGGGGCAAGCTGACGGGCGGCGGGAGCGGCGACAAGGAATCTGAATGAAATATGGCTCAAACGCTTACTGAGAAAGCGTAAGCAGCTATAAAAATAGAGGTATTCCATGGAAAACCTGGACATCACCGTGCTGCGCGCCCTGGCCGGCTGGCGCGCCGCCGGCCAGCCGGCCCTGCTGGTGACGGTGGTGCGCACCTGGGGCTCTTCGCCCCGGCCCGTGGGCTCCATCATGGCGCTGCGCGGCGACGGCGCGGTGATGGGGTCGGTCTCGGGCGGCTGCATCGAGGACGACCTGATCGCCCGCTACACCCAGCCTGGCGCCGCCGACGCGCTGCCGCACAGCGGCCCGCCGCAATTTGCCATGTATGGCGTCACGGCCGACGAGGCGCACCGCTTTGGCCTGCCCTGCGGCGGCACGCTGGAGCTGTTGCTGGAGTTCGACCCAGACGCCGCCGCGCTGCAGCAACTGGTGCGTGCGCTGGACGCCGGCCAGCTGATGCACCGCCATGTGCGCCTGGCGGACGGCCATGCCACGCTGCGCGCTGCCGGCGCGCCGGCCGAGCTGGCGCTGAGCGGCGCCGAACTGGTCAACACTTTCGGCCCGGCGTACCGCATGCTCATCATCGGCGCCGGGCAGATGAGCGAGTACCTGGCCACCATGGCGCAGTTCTGCGGTTTTGCCGTGACCGTGTGCGACCCGCGCGAGGAGTACCGCAGCGGCTTTGCCGTGCCCGGCGCGCGCCTCGTGGCCACCATGCCCGACGACACCGTGGCCGAGTTCGCGCCCGACGCGCGCAGCTGCGTGGTCGCCCTGACGCACGACCCCAAGCTCGACGACCTGGCGCTGCTGCAGGCGCTGGACACCCCGGCGTTCTACATCGGCGCCATCGGCAGCCGGCGCAACAACGCCGCCCGCCACCAGCGCATGACCGAGCACCTGGGCCAGACCGAAGCCAGCCTGGCGCGCCTGCGCGGGCCGATCGGCATCTACATCGGCAGCAAGACGCCGCCCGAGATCGCGGTCAGCGTGATGGCCGAAATCCTGGCCGTGAAAAACGGCGTGGCCCTGCCGCGCGACGTGGACGTGGCCCACGTCAAGGACATGCAAGGTCTGGCCGGCCCGGGATCGTCCTGCCTGCTGCCGGGGGCGGCGTGACGCCGGCCGGCCCGCAGTGCCAGCCCGATGCGCCCGCTGGCGGCGTGGGCGCCGTCGTCATGGCGGCCGGCGCCGGCCGGCGCATGGGCGGTCTGCCCAAGGCGCTGATGGAGCAGGGCGGCACCACGCTGCTGGAGCGCACCATAACCCTGCTGGCCCAGGCCGGCGCGGCCCATGTAGTGGTGGTGCTGGGCCACCACGGTGCGCGCATCGCGGCCCTGCTGCAGCGCTTGCCGCCGCCCGCCGGCGTGCACCTGGCCTGGGTGCACAACCCCGCGCCGGACGACGGCCCCGCCAGCTCGCTGCGCTGCGCCCTGGCGGCGCTGCCCCCAGGGCTGGGCGCCGTGCTGGTGGCCCTGGGCGACCAGCCGCTGCTGCAGGCGCAGGATGCGCGCGCTCTGCTGGCCGCCTGGCGCGCGCGCCCCGCAGGCGTGGAACTGGTGCTGCCCCGGCACGACGGCCACATGGGCCACCCCGTGGTGTTTGGCGACGCGCTGCGCCAGGTAGTGCAGCGCACCGGCCAGGGCGTGCGCGCCTGGCGCAGCGCGCACCCGCAGCAGGTGCAGGCGCTGGACGTGCCGCACGCACGCTGCACGACCGATATCGACACCCTGCAGGACGTGCAGCGCCTGCGCGCGGAGCACGGCGTGGCGCTGGCGCTGCCAGGTTCCGCAGACGGCTAAGGCAACGCTGAACAAGTCCCCCGCGCGTCGCGCATCTCTGGCTTGGGTGGTCTGCGGCGTTGCAAATCCTCGCCATAGCTGCGGCTATGGCTGTGGTTTGCGCCTTGCATCCCATCCCAAGCCAGAGCGCGCGCCAGCGCTCGGACTTATTCAGCGTCGCCCTAAAAATCCGCCCGGCCCGCCACGCGCGCCAGCAGGCGCAAATCCGGCCCCACACGCTGCACCTCGGGCGGCTCCAGCTGCAGGCCTTCGCTCAAGCGGCCCAGCGGCCCCCAGCCGGCAATGCCGCGCCCGCCCGCGCCCAGCAGCACGGGCGCCTGGTACAGCAGCAGCTCATCGACCAGCCCGGCGCGGATGAACGCGCCGTTGAGCGTATGGCCCGCCTCCAGGTGCAGCTCGTTCACGCCGCGCGCCGCCAGGTCGCGCAGCAGCGCAGGCAGATCGACCTGGCCGCCGGCGCCGGGCAGTTCGGTCACGCTGGCGCCGCGCGCCTGCAGGGCGGTGCGGCGGGCTAAAAAATCTGAATCAAAACCGGTTCCAGCGTATATCCAGCAAGCGTGATTAGCTAGAAAAATAGAAGCGTCTGGCGGCGTGCGCAAGCGGCTGTCGAGCACCACCGCGTGCGGCTGGCGCGGCGTGGCCAGCTCGCGCACGGTCAGCTGCGGGTCGTCGGCCAGCAGCGTGCCCACGCCCGTCAGCACGGCGCAGGCGCGGGCACGCCAGGCATGGCCGTCGGCACGCGCCTGGGGGCTGGTAATCCACTGGCTGGCGCCGTTGGCCAGCGCCGTCACGCCGTCCAGCGAGGCGGCCGCCTTCATGCGCACCCAGGGCGTGCCGCGCACCATGCGGCTGAAAAACCCGATATTGAGCGCGCGCGACTCGGCCGCGCCCGGCCCCACTTGCACCTGCACCCCGGCGGCGGCCAAGCGCGCAAACCCCTGGCCCGCCACCTGCGGGTTGGGGTCTTGCAGGCTGGCCACCACGCGGCCTATGCCGGCGCCAACCAGCGCGTCGCAGCACGGCCCGGTGCGCCCCTGGTGGGCGCAGGGCTCCAGCGTGACATAGGCGGTGGCGCCGCGCACGCCGTGCCCCCGCGCCGCCGCGTCGCGCAGCGCCATCACCTCGGCGTGCGGCCCTCCGGCCTGCTGGGTAAAGCCCCGGCCCAGCACCTGCCCGCCGGGCGTGGCAATCACGCAGCCCACGCGCGGGTTGGGGTTGGAAAGAAAAAGCGCCTGGGCGGCCAGCCCAAGCGCTTCGGTCATCAAGAGGGAATCGTCAGCCATGGGGCTGCATGGTAGCGTGCCGGGGCCAGGGCTTTTGCCTGGCCTTGGTATGCCTTATTTGCCCCAGCAATTGGCCAGCACGTTGGATTCCGTGGCGTTGTCCGCGCCGCGCACCCCTGTGTTGGACAGGGTGAAATCGCCGCACTTGTCGCTGGCCTGTGGGCCTGGGGACTTGCGCGTGGCGATCAGGGTGAAGGCAGCGTTGGTATTGCCGGCCTTGAGCCCGATGGTGTAGCGCTTGGTTGCGTCGCCAGACCAGGTCAGCGCCGTGGGCAGCGCCGTGGGGTACACGCCCGTGGCGGTGGCAGCGCGCTCCAGCCATTGGGCTGCCTGCAGCAGACCGGCGCGCGCATCGGCGCGGTGGCCGCGGCGTACGTACTCGGCGTAGCTGGGGTAGGCGATGGCGGAGAGGATGGCTACCACGGCTACCACGATCATCAACTCGATCAGGGTAAAGCCTTGTTGTCGTCGGGTGCTCGAATGCATCATGGTCTCCATTATTTCACTTGGCGCCAGCTCGGGCGCAGCGATTGCTCGGGCATGCGGGCCAAGTCTTCCTTGTTGTTCTTTGTGTCGATGTCGACGATCTTGTCGCCTTTGGTGATCAGCGTATGCGTTCCCTTGGTGACTTCCTTGCGTGATGCGTTCTCATCGCTAGCCGCGTTGAAATGCGTGTCGCCGTTGGTGTCCACCAATTGCACAGAGGGACGCTTGCCATCCATGATGTTAATGAAGGTTCGGAATTGGCGTTCCACGTCTACCGAGGTCGATTCGCAGCTTTCCACGTCGGGGTTAACGTCGGATCCCTTAGCGGGAACCTGCGAGAACATGACAAGGATATTGCTGCCATCGTAGAACTCCATCGGTTTGAGCAAGCGCTCGCCGACTGCAGGCATATCCATGTACCAGCCGTTGTGCGTGCTCCAATCCACATCGGTGACAGGATCAATCTTGGCAAAATCGCCACCGCCCGTGGTGATGCTTGTTACCTCTTGTTGTGCCAAATTGGCTGCACTGACCCCTATGCCCAGCGCTGCAGGCGCAGGAACGCAGTCGGCGCCGTCTGGGCAACTGCCACCGCCAGGATGGACTTCTAGGCGCTTACCTTTGGGTGTATCAACAATGCGATAGCGGGTGTTGTCGAGTACCGAGTACAAGGTTTGCACCTGAACACTGCCCTCATCGTCTTTGGTCACGTTGCGTCCGGTGCCAAAGGCCACCATCATGCCGCCGACTGGAACCTTTTTGGCTGTAGAACCAGTCCCTACGGTTTTCTTCCGATCATTTGCTCGGACTGTAGGTGCTATTGTGATAGGTTGTGCGTTGGATCGAGAGCTGTTGCCGTATGCCGATGGGCCACGTGCAGTAAATAGCGGAGTGCCACTGGAAGTTGCGCCGGGTGCCCCGAAGGCTACTTTCCATTCGGAATCATCGACGCTGGTCAAATCAAACTTCCACATGTTACCCAAGGTATCGCCAGCGTAGGCTACATCCGGACGAGCGTCACCATTGAGATCAACCAAGGCAGGTGCCGACAACCCGTTGTCATGGGCGTTGCCAGTACCAGCAGTTTCATTGGTGGCTGGAATGCGCTTGAGCTCCATATTTCCATCCAGGTATTGGATGAGCAGGACAGGTCGTTGGTTGGTGCTGTTGTAACCATTGCCTAGTACCACTGCCCATCGGTTATTGTTCAAGCGCGTAATTTGCGTAGTTCGCATGCTGTTGGCGTCGTCTTTGACCGGCTTGGCGGTAATGAAGCCAATGTCGGCATCTTCCTCTTTGGTCTTGACGCAGGCTTCTTGTCCGACGGAATCCAGTCCTGTGAGGCAGTCGGGCACAGGATCTTCGCTGCTGTGCGTACGATCCAATTTGACTAGTTGTCTTGCGTTAGCTTCACTAAATGGAGTGGCACCGCTTGCATCCACTGCGGTGGTAGGGTTGGTCACATCGAGTACGAAATAACCCTTACCGCCAGCGCCCATGGAGCCCACCAGCAGGGTACGCCAACCTGGAGTGTAGTTGGGATCGTAATTGGGATCGTCGGGATCCTGGACACCAGCACCCATGTCAACGTCGCCTGTCATGGGGGAGCCGTCAACCGTGAACTTGTGGCTTTGGTCAAAAGTGGGGTCACCCAGGTATCGCAGCTGCGGGATGGCTCCTTTGGGAACGTAAGCAATTTTCTCGCTGCCATTGGTAGCCGAGAAGCCGTGCAGCATGCCGTCGTTGCCGCCTACGTAGATGATGGGTTGGCGGCTTTGGTATGCATGCGCGAAGTTGGCGTAACCCTTGAGCGAGTAGTTGCTGACAGGCGCGCCGGTGTACCAGACGTCTGAATTGATGATGTCGCCCTGGATGCTGGAGCGCTGGCGGAATGGATGATCCGTGTTGTAGCTGTCGGTCGAGCCTTCCATGCTGCGGGTACCGCGCACGTAGTTCAATAAACCTTCACCAAAATTGTTGGCTTGCTCTGTGCCATCGACCTTTTTGCGCAGCCAGGTTTTTTGTGCTGTGCTCAGATAGGTTTCATCGTTACTCCATTTGAACGCAACCCCGCCTTGCTCTTTATTGTTGGAATTTTTCTTGTCATTCCAACTCAATATCAAGCGTGTACTGGGTGACATGGCATCAAGTAGATCTGCCGTATTCTTGCCATTCCAGGTAGTAGTTGGTTCCGTGGTTCCATCGGTTTTGACAGTTTCTGCCGTGATGAAACCCTTCCATGCATTCTTGGGTTCATAGTTACCAGTGAATTTGCCTACGTTGTTGCGCGATACGTTGGAACCACTGGTGGCACTGGAGGTTAGATCTGGCTCAGTTTGGGTATTGATTTGGCCAAAAATGTCACGAAATGCCTTTTCCAGATCTTCACCTTTTGTCACTGCATAGAAGCGACCTCTGCCATTGAGCGCTGCATGCCACAAATCAAGTGATCGCTTGTTTTCGTTGTCCATCTTGGGCCAGGCTTTGTTACCTGTGACAAAATCTGGAAAACTGCCGTTGTAGTCAAACGGTACTTTCTGTGTGGGGCCAATAATGTCGGATGCGCCAGGCCACTGCGAAGCAACATCGCTGAACCCGATCGTAAAGGTGACCATATGCGGCCATGTAGCGGGGTCGTAGCGTGGATTCCAGTACCGATCAAGAATGGCGGGATTACCCCTGCTGTCGTTGCCGAAGTTTTCGGTTGGATTCGCCTTTCGATAATCAGCTGCAGGCTGTGGACTGCCGGTCAGGCCGCTGGTTTGGAGAGGGTTGGCCCAACTATGGAAAGCCCAGTCAGCCAAAGTTTTGGAATACCCATCTCTATAGAGTGCTGTTTTCGCTCTTTGTGCTGCTGTACTGCCGCCGTAGACGGTGCCGTCAGGTAAAGTCAGATTTGTGGCGTTGTCACGATAGTTGGTGTTGGTTACGTCGTAATCCGTGCCGTTCCAGCGACCGTCGGTCATCATGATGTGATAATTGCGCCGGCAGCCCAAATAGGGGGCGCCTTGGTCACCTGGATCAGATGCCCAGGGGCCGCTTGCACTGATATCTCGACGCATATAGGCGTCGGCTTGCTGGAACATCAGGTGTGAAGGTGTACCATTTCCAGGCTTGAGACTGTTGACGAAATTCAGAAAATTTTGTCGATGGGTGGATGTCAGAATGTCCATGGAGTTGACATTCTTTGTCCCGCTATTCACGCTTGTTGCGTTTGGGGCGCCTCCGTTATTCCACATGACTTGCCAAGCTAGCCGAATTTTCTTATCAGGCAGTAGGGTGGCGTCGTTGAATACTTGCTTGAGCGAATATTTCAACACCGTCATACGTTTTGCGGATCCGGGCCAAGTGCCATTGGCGTTCGGAGACGATGTGTTATCACCGGTAGAGCCTTCGCGGTCAACGCGATAATCCATACTGCCCGAGTCGTCAACTGAAATAATGACGTTAGGTCGAACATAGGGTTCGGTACTACCGGGAGGGGCCTGGCTCAAATCGAGTGCCATAGCGCCATTGGGAGTCAACGCTGCGCTGGCAGCTAATGCCAGAAGGGTTTTTTGAAAACCGGAATAAGAGTGAGGCCGAAGGGGCATAGTGTGCTCCTGTTCGCTTGAGAATGGGATCGGATTAAACGGATGCGTGATATATTAAAGAAAGCAGAAATATTCAATCTTTCAGCTTTTGTCTGACATAGGTTTGCTGCAGCACTACCATGGTGTTCGGTTTACGGCCATAGGCTAGAGATGTAATTCGATACACCACGTTAGGGAGCAAATTGAGTGGAAGTAAATTGGTCGGGCTACCGACGATAAGGCCAGAATTTTTGCTGCTTTCGTCATACGGTAGTACTTCTATCCAGTACCAACCTCCTTTATCCGCGTCGGTTTCGGAAAGAATGGGGTTGGCAGGATTGCTAGTGCTCCCCAATTGAGCTCCGGTGTATTCACCGTAGCGGGCACCGACACCTGTCATCTGAGCCAATGTGATGCCTAGAGATTGATCTGTGTTATTCCAGAAGTCCTGCTTGGCGGTACGCTTGATACACAGACCATTTCTGCATTTTTCCGTTGTTGTATTCAGATCTGCCAGTAAAAGACCGACTTCTTGTGCTTCGAGGGGGATCTGTGCAATGCTGGTGGCGCCACGACATATTTTGGGATTGCCGGCGTCTTTGATGCAGGTGGTTCCATCGGAATTTTCGCCGCGAATATCGAGTTCTGCGTCTTGCTGTAACGCCTGTGCGGCCTCGAATGCGCGTTGATAGTCGGCATCGTTACTGATCACCATTTCGTTGAATAGCGAGGTGCGTGACGCCCACAGCGTCAGCAGCATTGACAGCATGACGAAGACGATAACGACAAACAGTGCGACGCCATGTTGGCGGCGTTGTATGCGAGAAAAGTGCATGTGTTGCATGGTCGTATTCGGGTCGAGGGTCAAAGTACGGAGCCGATCAAGCCTTGGCTGCGTAGTTGGAAGACGCTACGAAAAACCAGATGCATACGCTTCGCGCGTTCGCCCGTAAGGGTCGACATATCGACTGCGGTAGTTCCGTCGCAATCGGTATATGTGCTGCCGGTGGGTAAATCAATGGATTCGGTTCCGTAGAGCACCAAGCAGACTTCAATAGCCTGAACCTGTTGCCACGAGGTGACAGCAGTGGCATCTACTGTTTTGGTTTTTGGATTGCCAGGAGTAGATGTAATATCCTGCACGATGTATCGCATCTGGGCATTGGCGACATGGTCGATGATGGGTTGCTTGTCAGCGCCATTGCCACTGCAAACCAATTTAGTGCCCTCAATTTCGAAAATATCTTCGATCATCATGTCTGTGCTGGTATCGCCTGGGGCACCAACACAATTGCGTGCCAGTGATATTGGCGTTGCATTGATGTAAACGCTTTCGGCGTAGCGGCGATAGCCGACAGTCATACTGGTGGCGGTGCCCGTCAGTGTGTTTTCTTTCGGATCGAACGCATTGCCTCCATTGGCATCGGCTTTCGATTCGAATGCCACTGGTTCCATATAGGCGTCTTCTACTGTAGTTGTGCCAGGACTTAGATTCAGGTAAAGCGAACCGGCCTGGCGTACCTGCTGACCAATGACGCGCATGGCGTAGGCTGCTTGCTGTTGGATGTTACTGGCGTCGCTGACGGTGCCTGAAACATTCCGTGAGATCATCATTGCACCCATGGCAACTGCGACGACGAGCAAGCCGATGGCTATGCCGACCATCAGTTCCACCAGAGTCATGCCGCGTTGGTTGGCTGCGTGCTGTCGATGCAGCTTGATGTCATAGAAAATGGTACGTGCCGTGCTGGTATATGTTTGCATATCAGCTCCCTGGGCAGAAGAATTGAACGGTGGTATCGCCGAAATACGGTGCACAACGCCCAGGAACTGGGATGTATTGCAACTGACAGGTTTTATTTGCTGGACAGGAAATGTCGCCACCAGCAGCGGTAAGAGTGCCGTCGGCGGCACGCACTTTGGTTGCATCAATGTCGTCTTTGTAGGCAGCGCTACTATCGCGTTCGTTTTCGCGCCAAGCGATCATGACGCCGAGTTGGCGCCGATTTGGATTGCTTCCCGCTCCTTCACCTTTAGCGTAAAAAATACTGGCTTCGCCTAGAGGCAGGGTATTTCTAAGGGTCAATTTCCAAGCAGCAACATCATGTGAGGCAAGTTGCGTGCGTGTGCAACCGGCTGCGCAATCAACTTGCGCTGGTTGATCGGCAAAGGCCGTCCGATAGCTATCAATCACATCGAGTGCGTTGGGATTGGCGCGCATGCGCTCACTCAAGTCTTCAATCAAGCGGATAGCCTGTGCGCGGCGCACAGAAGTTTGAGTATCGGCCAATGTGCGCATTTGCACCCCTACGATACCGAGCACGCCCAAGGCTGCGACAACAAGCGCGACCATGGATTCAATCAGCGTAATGCCGCGCTGGCGTGCTCGGGATGATGATGGTGGTGGGATTAGCCGGTGCATGGGATGTCCTCGGGTGGAATGATGCGGATACGCCCGCCTGCACTCATGCACAGGCCGCGCGCGCCGGAATGGGTAGTGGGTTTGTCCAAGGGCACTAGGCTAAAGCCCAGCCAAGCGCCATCGACTAGCCCCCATCGATTAAGTTGAATACTGGCCGCACCGCCGGTTCGGGTAACCTGTACGCCAAGCGGTGCATCGTAGCGTTGCAGGATTTCTTCATTGCTGGCGCATTTGCCATTGCCGTTTTGGTCGAAGCAAACGAACCAGCCGCAATCCCAGTCTTGGTTACCTATGGCAGTGGTGCAACTGCCGGTGTTGTTGGGTAGCTTCTGAATGGCGATGTTGCCACCGCGTTTGATGGCTTCGGAGCGTGCGTAGTACAGGGTGGAACGCAGTTGCTCCACAGTGTCGCGCACACGCCAGCTTTCGATCAGTGGAGTAAAGCTGGGCGCGGCCAAGGTAGCCAGCACGGCCAGCACTGCAAGCGTCACCATCAGCTCGATGGCGGTAAAGCCGGTCGCGTAAGAGATGGCGTATGTCGATGAGCCGTGGTGGGTGTGCATGGCGGCTACCTGGATGGGTTAAGCGGGGCAGGCTGCGCCCTGTTTGCTTTGGACGATGCGCCCGCCGCTCGCAATGCAGAGCCGGATGGCGCTGGTGTCGGTGTCGGCCTTCCCCGAGGGGGTCAGCAGCAGGTTCATGGCCGTAGGCGCGCCGCCGCTGCTGTCCGACAGCATGCCCCACCGGTCTACGTACAGTGTTGTTTTGCTGCCGCTTTGGGTAACCGTGACTTTGGAAAGCGCCGGTGTTTGCTGCAAGGTGCTGCCGTTGCTGGCCACCGTCCAGCCCTCTGCCCAGCCGCCTGCGGCCGCGGTAATGGTGACATTGCCGCCGCGCTTGATGGCTTCGGAGCGCGCGTAGTACAGGGTGGACTGCAGGTCTTCGGTCGCCTGGCGCACGCGCCAGCGTTCGATCAGCGGGGTGAAGCTGGGTGCGGCAATTGCCGCGAGCACGGCGAGCACAGCCAGGGTGACCATCAACTCGATAGCGGTAAAACCGCGCTGGCGTGCGCATCCAGCAGAGGGGGCGACAGGCAATTTTTGCATGTCACCAGATTAAACGCCGTGCATCCATTTGTGTGATGTGTGTGGATAAGCGGCGCGTGGGCTGGGATGAGCGGTTGCGTCGTGTACGTCTGCCATGGCTTACAGTGTGCTTATGCTGGCGATTTCTGCCCTAACGAAAAAGCCCCGATGACCGGGGCTTTTTGCTGCTTACTTGCCTGCACCTTACGCGCTCTCCGAACTACGCTAAGCACTTGTTTTTACTGGCGGAAGCGGTGAGATTCGAACTCACGAACGGTTGCCCGTTGCTGGTTTTCAAGACCAGTGCAATCGACCACTCTGCCACGCTTCCTACAACTGTTTTCAAGACTGCTGGTTTAAACCACTCACCCAAGTCTCCTGGAAGGGCGCCATTCTAGTGGCTGATTGGTGTGGCGGTTCATCAAAAACCCCCTCAGTCGGGCACGAACAGGCGCTCGAAGCGCTGGCGGTCGGCCTCGTGCTCGAAGGTGACCAGTTGGCCCATCTTGCCGTCGGCCTTGCGGTGCGCGGAAAACAGGCTGCTGCGGCCAGCCAGCTGGTAGCTGGGCAGATCGACCAGCGCGTAGGGCTGGAGCACGAAGACGTGGAATTCGAACACCTCGCGGTGCTCGTTGCGCGGCGATGGGTAGAGGATGTATTCGGCGGTGGTAATGGTTTGCTGGGCCATGGCGGGTGGGCGTTGCCTTACAGTGCGGCACTGTAGCAAACCCATTGGTTCATTCCATGCCCCGCGTTTCGGTATCCATTCAGGTCCAGGATTTTGACGTTGCCGCCGAGCTGGCGCGGCTGCGCGCGCAGGACGCGCGCGTGGGCGCGGTGTGCTGCTTTGTGGGCACGGTGCGCGAGCGCAATGATGGCGACAGCGTTGCCAGCATGGAGCTGGAGCACTATCCGGGCATGACCGAAAAATCCATCGAGACCATGATCGACGAGGCGCTGCGCCGCTTTGCGCTCTACGGCGTGCGTGTCATCCACCGCGTGGGGCTGCTGGCGCCGCTCGACCAGATTGTGCTGGTGGCGGTGACCAGCGCGCACCGGGGCGAGAGCTTTCAGGCCTGCGAGTTTTTGATGGACTACCTCAAGACCCAGGCGCCGTTCTGGAAGAAAGAGCACACCCCGGCCGGCGCGCGCTGGGTGGATGCGCGCGTGGCCGATGACGCGGCGCTGGCGCGCTGGGGCATCGCCGCGCCGCCGCAGGCGCCGGGCGCGGGTGCGCCTTCTGCATCTTGAAATAGGGCGCTGAAACCCCCAATTGCATGCCAATTGGAGGTTATTCATGCGCCTTGACAAATTCACGACCAAATTCCAGGAAGCGCTGGCCGATGCCCAGTCGCTTGCGCTGGGCCGCGACAACGCCTATATCGAGCCCGTGCACCTGCTGGCGGCCATGCTGCGCCAGGATGGCGGGCCGCGCGCGCTGCTGGAGCGCGCCGGTGTGCAGGTGCCGGGCCTGCTGGCGGCGGCCGATGCCGCCATCGGGCGCCTGCCCCAGGTGCAGGGGCACGACCAAGTGCAGGCCAGCCCTGAGCTGGCGCGCGTGCTGCAGGCGACCGAGAAGGAAGCCATCAAGCGCGGCGACCAGTTCATCGCCAGCGAGCTGTTTTTGCTGGCGCTGGCCGACGCCAAGGGCGACGCGGCCGATGCGGCCAGGAGCTGCGGCCTGGCGCGCAAGAGCCTGGAGTCGGCCATCGACGCCGTGCGCGGCGGCCAGAAGGTGGACAACCCCGAGGCCGAGGGCCAGCGCGAGGCGCTCAAGAAATACACGCTGGATCTGACCGAGCGCGCCCGCCAGGGCAAGCTCGACCCGGTAATCGGCCGCGACGACGAGATCCGCCGCGCCATCCAGGTGCTGCAGCGGCGCAGCAAGAACAATCCGGTGCTGATCGGCGAGCCTGGCGTGGGCAAGACGGCCATCGTCGAAGGCCTGGCGCAGCGCATCATCCACGGCGAGGTGCCCGAGTCGCTGCAGGGCAAGCGCGTGCTGGTGCTGGACATGGCGGGTCTGCTGGCCGGCGCCAAGTTCCGCGGCGAGTTCGAGGAGCGCCTGAAGGCCGTGCTCAAGGAAGTGGCGCAGGACGAGGGCCGCATCATCCTGTTCATCGACGAACTGCACACCATGGTGGGCGCGGGCAAGGCCGAGGGCGCGATCGACGCCGGCAACATGCTCAAGCCCGCGCTGGCGCGCGGCGAGCTGCACTGCATCGGTGCGACCACGCTCGACGAATACCGCAAGTACATCGAGAAGGACGCAGCGCTGGAGCGGCGCTTCCAGAAGGTGCTGGTGGACGAACCCACGGTGGAGCAGACCATCGCCATCCTGCGTGGCCTGCAGGAAAAATACGAGGTGCACCATGGCGTGGACATCACCGACCCGGCCATCGTGGCTGCGGCCGAGCTGTCGCACCGCTACATCACTGACCGCTTTCTGCCCGACAAGGCCATCGACCTGATCGACGAGGCGGCGGCCAAGATCAAGATCGAGATCGACTCCAAGCCCGAGGTCATGGACAAGCTCGACCGGCGCCTGATTCAGCTCAAGATCGAGCGCGAGGCGATGAAGAAGGAAACCGACGAGGCGTCGCAAAAGCGCTTGCAGCTCATCGAGGAAGAAATCACCAAGCTGCAGAAGGAATCCGCCGACCTGGAGGAGCTGTGGAAGGCCGAGAAGGCCCAGGCCCAGGGCAGCGCGCAGGTGCGCGAGGAGATCGAGCGCATCAAGGCGCAGATGGAAGAACTCAAGCGCAAGGGCGACTTCAACAAGGTGGCCGAGCTGCAGTACGGCAAGCTGCCCGAGCTGGACAAGCGCCTGAAGGAGGCGCAGGCCCAGGAGGCCGCAGGCGAGGGCGCGTCGGCCAACCGCCTGGTGCGCACCCAGGTGGGTGCCGAGGAGATTGCCGAGGTGGTCAGCCGCGCCACCGGCATCCCGGTGGCCAAGATGATGCAGGGCGAAAAAGACAAGCTGCTGCGCATGGAGGACAAGCTGCACGAGCGCGTGGTCGGCCAGGACGAGGCCATCGCCGCCGTGGCCAACGCCATCCGCCGCTCGCGCTCGGGCCTGTCGGACCCGAACCGGCCGCTGGGCAGCTTCCTGTTCCTGGGCCCCACGGGCGTGGGCAAGACCGAGCTGTGCAAGGCGCTGGCGGGTTTTCTGTTCGACAGCGAGGAGCACCTGATCCGCATCGACATGAGCGAATTCATGGAAAAGCATAGCGTGGCACGCTTGATTGGAGCGCCTCCTGGCTATGTTGGCTATGAAGAGGGCGGCTACCTGACGGAAGCCGTGCGGCGCAAGCCCTACAGCGTGCTGCTGCTCGACGAGGTGGAAAAAGCGCACCCGGACGTGTTCAACGTGCTGCTGCAGGTGCTTGACGACGGGCGCCTGACCGACGGCCAGGGCCGCACCGTGGACTTCAAGAACACGGTCATCGTGATGACGAGCAACATCGGCTCGCACCTGATCCAGGCCATGGTCGGGCAGGATGCGGACGACATCAAGGAAGCGGTGTGGGGGGAGCTCAAAACCCATTTCCGGCCCGAATTCCTCAACCGCATCGACGAGACGGTGGTCTTCCACGGCCTGGCCGCGCAGCACATCGAATCGATTGCCCGCATCCAGCTGCGCCAGTTGCAGGATCGCCTGGCACGCATGGAGCTGGCGCTGCGTGTTTCGCCCGCGGCGCTGGCCGAGCTGGCCAAGGTCGGGTTCGATCCGGTGTTTGGCGCGCGTCCGCTCAAGCGGGCCATCCAGCAGCGCATCGAGAATCCGCTGTCCAAGCTGCTGCTGCAAGGGCGCTTTGCGCCCAAGAGCGTGATCGCCGTCGACGTCGATCCGGTACAGGAGCCGGGGGTATTTCACTTTTCCGATGGTGATCGTGCCGATTGAGGCATAACATGGGCGCACGGGGACGGGCCAGGCCCGCCCCCGCCGCCGCTGGAAACAAGGAGTTGGTTTTGAACGAAGTCGTGGCCGCCGCCATCCGCTGGGCCTTGCGCATCATGGTTTTCGTCATGGGCGCGGTGCTGTTTTTGAGCCTGCTGGCCGCCGCCTGCCTGCTGGCGCTGATGTGGGCCGCGCGCGCGCTGTGGGCGCGCCTGACGGGGCGCCCCGCCACGCCCTGGGCCATGCGCATGGATCCGCGCGCGGGCTGGAGCACGGTGCGCCGCAGCACTGCGCGCTGGACGGCGCAGCAGGCCGGCACTCCCGGCGCGGGCCGCGCCAGCGTGGCTGACGTGACCGACGTGCAGCCGCGTGAAATACGCTGAAGACTGCGTTGCATCTGAAGGGGCCTCGGCCCCTTTTTTCATCGCCGGGCCGCCCAGGAGAAGATTGTCGTGCCACTGTCACAGCAATCAGGTGTACCGCTCCTTCCAGAGCAGCATTACTGCAAAGGGTTGATAACTATGCCCGTTACGGGCATAGTTTGAAACCCAAGATGACGAGCATTCTCAAACGGCGAGACTTTGCACGCTGGCAGGCCGGGGAACATTTGCCCGATGCGGCCTTGTGTAAGGCCGTCAGGGAGATGGAAAACGGTCTGATCGACGCAGACTTGGGCGGTTTCCTCTACAAGAAGCGGGTAGCACGCCCTGGTGGCGGCAAGAGCGGCGGCTATCGCACGCTGCTGTCGGCCAGGATGGGCGACCGCTATGTATTTCTGCATGGGTTTCCAAAGAGCGACAAGGCGAACATCACGCAGGATGAGAAGAAGGCGCTGCAATTTGCCGGCAAGGTGTTCCTGGAATTGTCCGGTAAAGCCTTGTCGCAGGCGCTGAAGTCAGGTGTTTTAGTGGAGGTGCATTGTGAGCAAGATCGTTGAATCGCTGCGTGGCGACCTGGCGGCGCTGGTTGAGGCTGGCGCGATCAACAAGGTGACGATGCGTGAATTCGACGCGATCTGCCCGCCGCCAGTACGGGAGTTCGGCGCTGCGGACATCAAGCGCCTGCGTGAAGGATTGAAATTCAGCCAGCCGATCTTTGCACTTCATCTGCACACGTCGGCATCGACCGTGCGCAAGTGGGAGCAAGGCGAAACCCATCCCACCGGCCCGGCGCTCAAGCTGCTGAACATCATCGCCGACAAAGGCTTGCAGGCCATCATCTGACGCCTGTTTGGGCGGCGCGATCCGACCGTCCGTGGGGCAGCGACCCGCGAAGCGGTGGAGCGTGGGGGCCATTTTCATGCCTATGATGTGCGTATGAACCCAGAAGACATCCGCGACCTGTTTGCGCGCCAGCACCAGGCCAGCCGCACCCAACCCGACGTGCCCCTGCACTTGCGCCGCGAGCGCCTGCTGCGCCTGCAGAAGCTGCTCGATGAGCACGGCCCGCAGCTGGCCGCCGCCGTGCAGGCGGACTTCGGCATGCGCTCGCCGCGCCTGACCGAGGTGGCCGACATGTTCGTGCTGCGCGCCCAGCTGGCGCATCAGCTCAAGCACCTGGCGCGCTGGAGCCGGCCCAGGCGCGTGTTCACGCCGCTGGCGCTGCAGCCGGCGCGCGCCTGGATCGCGCGCCAGCCGCTGGGCGTGGTGGGCATCATCGCGCCCTGGAACTATCCGGTGCAGCTGTCGCTGGCGCCGGCCGTGGCGGCGCTGGCGGCGGGCAACCGCGTGCTGCTCAAGCCCAGCGAATTGACGCCGCACACCAGTGCCAAGCTGGCCGAGGTGATCGGTCAGTTCTTCGACCCCGAGGAATTCGCCGTGGTGCAGGGCGACGCCGCCTGCGCCGCGCTGGTGGCGTCGCTGCCGTTCGACCACCTGGTGTTCACCGGCTCCACGGCCGTGGGGCGCAAGGTGGCGCAGGCGGCGGCGGCCAACCTCACGCCGACCACGCTGGAGCTGGGCGGCAAATCGCCCGTCATCGTCGATTCCGACTGCGATCTGCACGACGCGGCGCTCAAGATCGCGCACGGCAAGCTGCTCAACGCCGGCCAGACCTGCATCGCCCCCGACTACGTGCTGCTGCCGCGCGGCAGCGAGGCGGCCTTTGCCGAGGCGTTTCGCGCCGCCGTGGCGCGGCTGTTTCCGTACTTCGAGGGCAACCCGGACTACGCCTCCATCATCACGCCGCGCCACCTGGCGCGCCTGCGCACCATGCTGGCGCAGGCACAGACGCTGGGCGCCGAGCTGCAGGTGATGGAGCCCGCGCCCGGCACGCCCGCTCCGCCGCCCCAGGCCATCGGCGATGGCGTGGCCCGGCAGATGGCGCCGGTGCTGGTGTTCGGCGCCACCTCCAGCATGCAGCTGATGCAGGAGGAAATCTTCGGCCCGGTGCTGCCCGTCATCAGCTACGAGCGGCTTGACGACGCCATTGCCCACATCAATGCCGGGCCGCGCCCGCTGGCGCTGTACTGGTTCGGGCGCAGCGAGGCGGTGCGTGACGATGTGCTGGCGCGCACCGTCAGCGGCGGCGTCTCGGTCAACGACACGCTGATGCACATCGCCCACGACAACCTGCCCTTTGGCGGCGTGGGCGACAGCGGCTGGGGCGCGTACCACAGCGAGCAGGGTTTTCTGCGCTTTTGCCACCAGAAGCCCGTGCTGGCGCAGTCGCGCTGGTCCATGGGGCACCTGCTGTATCCGCCGTACGGCGCGCGCTTCGACAAGGTCATGGCGCTGCTGCGGCGGCTGCATTGATCTTGAAAAACATAGCTGGTTGCGCTGTATGGAAGCCAAACTCAGATACATTCACATCTGAGTTTGGCTTTTGACAAGCGCAAGCAGCTATGTATTTGATTGCGTCCACGCATGCCATAGCGCCGCCCGGCGTGTCAAATAGCTGGGTCGGGCACCCGGAAAACGGAGGGCAGTGGAGGCATTGCGGCGTTTAGGGGAAAATACCGGGTTTTTCGCATTTCACCGGTTTCGTTTCTCCCATGTCCAGTATTCAGGTTCGCCCCGCCACACTCCGCGATGCCAAGGCCATCGCACAGGTTCACACCTCTGCCGCGCTGGAGGCATACCGAGGGTTGCTGCCGGACGATCAATTGAAATCCATGTCTTCGCTGGAAAAGCGCCAGGCCTACTGGCGCGAAGCCATCGAGTTCTGCGAGCCCCAGGTGCAGGTGGCGGTCGACGGCGACAAGATCGTCGGCTTCGTCGGCTTCGACCGCTCGCGCGACCCCAAGACCCGCCCCACCACGGGCGAGATCTGGGCCATCTACGCCGCTCCCACGCACTGGAGCCAGGGCGTGGGCGTGGCCCTGTGGGACGCCGCGCGCGACGGCCTGTCCGAAGAAGGCTGCACCACCGTCACCGCCTGGGTGCCGCTGCGCAACGAGCGCGCGCTGCGCTTTCACGAGCTGGCCGGCTTCAAGCGCGAGATGACCACCGCCAAAACCTCGGTCGTGGGCAGCGTCAAGATCGAGGAAGTGCGCCTGCAGCGCACCCTCAACTAAAAGCGCCGGCGCCCGTCCATCGCCATGATCCGCTGGAGCGAAGCCGGCCAGGAACGCAGCGCCCAGTGGTACGGCGGCGGGCAGGGCGACGGCACCGCGCCGCCGGCGCGCGTGCGCGTGGCCGACGACACCCTGAGCGCCGACGCCGCCTACCGGCTGGCCTGCGAAGGCACGGCGCTGCTGTGGCGCGGCGACTTCCAGAACGCGCGCCAACTGCTGCAGGCGCTGCAGCGGCGCGCCGACGGGCGGCCCCGCAAGGCGGCGGGCAAGGCGGCCAAAGCCGGCAAGGCGGGCGCGGCCAGCGCTGCGCCTGCGCCTGCCGCGCCGGCGCAGGCCTTTCACCTGCAGCGCCAGGCGCAGGGGCAGCGCGCGCGCGTGCTGTCCATGCTGCTGATCGAGCTGGCCGGCGACTACGCCATCGCCCTGCGCCGCGCGCCCGATTGGCGCGCCGCCTGCGCCGAGGCCTGGGGCCCGGCGCCCGGCCAGCCGCAGCTGGTGCCGCTGCGCCAGCTGCTGGGCGTGGTGGGCGCGCACGAATGGCGCAAGAAGGGCGTGCCCGTGCCCGCCCTGGGCGCCGGCGCGCAAGGCCGCATCCACCCGCACTACGGCGTGTTCTCGCCGGTGCGCGGCGAATACGTCGATCTGGTCGCGCAGGCGCCGCTGCCCGCCGGCTGCGACCTGGCCTTTGACGTGGGCACCGGCACGGGCGTGCTGGCCATCGTGCTGGCGCGCCGCGGCGTGGCCCACGTGCTGGCCACCGACCAGAACCCCCGCGCCCTGGCCTGCGCGCGCGACAACCTGGCGCGCCAGGCGCTGGCCAAGCGGGTGCAGCTGCTGCAGGCCGACCTGTTTCCCCCCGGCCGCGCCATGCTGGCGGTATGCAACCCGCCCTGGCTGCCGGCGCGCGCCGTGACCGCGCTGGAGCACGCCGTGTACGACCCGGACAGCGCCATGCTGCGCGGCTTTCTGGCCGGCCTGGCCGAGCACCTGGCGCCGGGCGGCGAAGGCTGGCTGATCCTGTCCGACCTGGCCGAGCACCTGGGCCTGCGCACGCGCGAGGAACTGCTCGCCTGGATCGCCGCCGCCGGCCTGCGCGTGCTGGCGCGCCACGACACCCGCCCGCGCCACGCCCGCGCGCACGACGCCGGCGACGCGCTGCACGCCGCGCGCGCGGCCGAGGTCACGTCGCTGTGGCGCCTGGGCGCGGCGGGCGATGCGGCCCTGGCGTCCTAATTCTCCCTAGCCGCCCAGCGCAAACACCGCCGGCACATGCTTGTCCGGCTCCCACCCGCGTTTGCGCCACTGCGCCACGCTGGCGCTGTGCACGCCGGCCTGCGCCAGCGTCAGCCCGGCGGCCAGCGCCAGGCGGGTGCCCGGCTGCAGGTGCTGCAGCAGCGCCTGCCACAGCGCGGGGTTGCGGTACGGGGTTTCGATGAACAGCTGGGTCTGGCCGGTTTTCAGCGCCAGCGCTTCCAGCTCGCGCACGCGCCGGGCGCGGTCGGCGGCATCTTGCGGCAAATAGCCCACGAAGGCGAAGTTCTGCCCGTTCAGGCCGCTGGCGGCCAGCGCCAGCAGCAGCGAGACGGGGCCCACCAGCGGCACCACGCGCACCTGCAGCTCGTGCGCGGCGCGCACCACCGAGCTGCCCGGGTCGGCCACGGCGGGCATGCCGGCTTCGCTGACCAGGCCCATGTCCTGCCCTTGCAGCAGCGGCGCCAGCAGCGGGCGGGCGTCCCACTGGGCGCTGCCCGGGGCGCCGTGGTCGCCCTTCTTGTGCACGGCGCGCGGCAGCTCTGCAATGTGCTGCTGCTGCAGCGGCGCGGCCAGCGGGTGCACGGCGTCGATGCGCTTGAGGTAGGCGCGGCAGCTCTTGGCGTTCTCGCAGATCCAGTGCGTCAGGCGGGCCGCCTGGCGCAGCGTGCCGTCGGGCAGCGCGTCGGCCAGCGGCGCCTGTTCGGCGCAGCCGAAGTCCAGCGGCGCGGGCACCAGGTACAGCGTGCCGGCGGGGGCGGCGGCGCCGGTCATGGCAGCACCATGCCGGCGGCGCGCAGCATGCGGCAGGTGCGGATCAGCGGCAGGCCGATGAGCGCCGTGGGGTCGTCGCTGTCGATGGCGTCCAGCAGGCTGATGCCCAGGCCTTCGCTCTTGGCGCTGCCGGCGCAGTCGTAGGGCTGCTCGGCGCGCAGGTAGCGCTCGATCTCGGCGTCCGACAGGCTGCGAAAGCGCACCTGCACCGGTGCCAGCTCCACCTGCTCGAACCCCGTGGCCTGGCAGACCACGGCCACGGCGGTCTGGAACGTGACCGTGTGCCCGCGCATGCGCTGCAGCTGCGCCGTGGCGCGCTCGTGGCTGCCGGGCTTGCCCAGGGGCTGGCCGGCCAGGTCGGCCACCTGGTCGGAGCCTATGACCACGGCCTGCGGGTGCTGCGCCGCCACGGCGCGCGCCTTGGCCAGCGCCAGGCGCAGCGCCAGGGCGCGCGGCGCTTCGCCGGGGGCGGGGGTTTCGTCCACGTCGGGGGCGGCGGTGGTGAATGGCAGGCCCAGGCGGGCGAGCAGTTCGCGCCGGTAACGCGAGGTCGATCCCAATACCAGGGAGCGGGATGGGGAGGGTGATTCCAACATGGCCGGATTCTCTTACACTGCCGCCCATGACCAAGGAATATTCGCCCGACCGGCTCGACGTCAAGGCCTTTGCCCAGGCCGGCGCGCGCCTGTCCGGCCATGACACGCTGCTGAAGTACCAGCGCCTGGTCGAGGAAGCCAAGGGCCTGCACCCCGACCTGCGGGTCGACTGGACGGCCATGGGCGAACTGCGCGGCCTGCCCGGCGGCGAGACGCAGGTCTGGCTGCACCTGACGGCGGACGCCAGCCTGCCCATGACCTGCCAGCGCTGCCTGCACCCGGTGGATGTGCCGCTGGCGGTGGCGCGGGCCTTTCGCTTCGTGGCCGACGAGGCCACGGCCGAGGCGCTCGACGACGAGAGCGAGGAGGACTTGCTCGCCATCAGCCGCGAGTTCAACCTGCGCGAGCTGATCGAGGACGAGCTGCTGATGGCCCTGCCCGTGGTACCGCGCCACGACACCTGCCCGGCCGAGGTGCGGCTGTCGAGCAGCGACGACGACTTCGAGCAGGCCAACGCGCAAAAGCCCAACCCCTTTGCCGCGCTGGCGCAGCTGCGCACCGACAAGCCCGCCAAGAAGTGATTTGCGCGCTTGCGCTATAATCGCTGGCTTCGCGCGAATCCCCTCGTGTCTTCAATGGGCTAGTCGCGTTTTTACCAACCCTTTCAAGACCCCAGGAGCCGATCATGGCCGTTCAGCAAAACAAGAAGTCCCCTTCCAAGCGCGGTATGCACCGCTCGCACAATGCCCTGACGGTGCCCGGCGTTGCCGTGGAGCCGACCACCGGCGAAAACCACCTGCGCCACCACATCAGCCCCAACGGCTTCTACCGTGGCCGCCAGGTGCTCAAGAACAAGTCCGAAGCCTGATTTTCCCCGGCCTCGCAACCAGGGCCCGCTGCTACGCACAAGGTAGCACGGGCCTTTGTCGTTTCCGCGTGCGCCACAATGGCGCTTTCAATCTTTCGGGCCGCTGCCGTGGTCCGCGCAGGTGTCGATGATTACTCTGGCAGTCGATTGCATGGGGGGCGACCACGGCCCCGACGTCACGCTGGCCGCGTGCCGCCAGTTTCTGGACAAGCACCCCGAGGCGCGCTTGCTGCTCGTAGGGCGGCAGGAGAGCGTGCAGGCGCTGGTGCACGAGCGCGCCAGCCACGTCGCGGCCAGCGAGGTCGTGGCCATGGACGACGCGGTGGAAGTGGCGCTGCGCCGCAAGAAGGACTCGTCGATGCGCGTGGCCATCGAGCAGGTCAAGTCGGGCGCGGCGCAGGCGGCGGTGTCGGCGGGCAATACCGGCGCGCTGATGGCGATTGCGCGCTATCTGCTCAAGACGCTCGACGGCATAGACCGCCCGGCCATCGCCACGCAGATGCCCAACGCCAAGGGCGGCGCCACGACGGTGCTGGACCTGGGCGCCAACGTCGATTGCACGGCCGAGCATCTGCTGCAGTTCGCCGTGATGGGATCGGCGCTGGTGTCGGTGCTGCAGGACACGAACGAACCGCTGGTGGGCCTGCTCAATATTGGCGAGGAAGTCATCAAGGGCAGTGAAGTCATCAAAAAAGCCGGTGAATTGCTTCGATCTGCGGCCAATTCGGGCGACCTGAACTTCTTCGGCAATGTCGAGGGCAACGATATCTTCAAGGGGACGGTGGATATCGTGGTGTGCGACGGCTTTGTCGGCAACGTTGCGCTCAAGGCCAGCGAAGGCGTCGCGTCGATGATCTCCGGTACGCTCAAACAGGAGTTTTCGCGCAACATTCTGACCAAAATGGCGGCTATCGTCGCTTATCCGGTGCTATCCGCGCTGATGCGCCGGGTCGATCACCGGCGCTACAACGGCGCGGCGCTGCTCGGCCTGCGCGGGCTGGTGTTCAAGAGCCACGGTTCGGCCGATGTCCTGGCGTTCGAGCAGGCGCTGGCGCGGGCGTATGATGCGGCCCGCAACAACCTGCTTGACCGCGTTCGCACGCGGGTTGCGCACGCGGCGCCGCTGTTGGCGGCGGCGGCGTGACCCGGCTGGCGGCGCCGATGGCCACAGACCGATGAGACTCTATTCCCGTATTGTTGGCACCGGCAGCAGCCTCCCCCCGCGCCGCGTGTCCAACGACGACCTGGTGGCCCAGCTGGCCGGCCAGGGTATCGAAACCTCCGACGAATGGATCGTGGCGCGCACCGGCATCCGCGCGCGCCACTTCGCCGCGCCCGACGTCGCCAGCAGCGACCTGGCCCTTGAAGCCTGCCAGCGCGCGCTGGAGGCGTCCGGCCGCCAGGCGCAGGACATCGACCTGATCATCGTCGCCACGTCCACGCCGGACATGGTGTTTCCTTCCACCGCCGCCATCCTGCAGCACAAGCTGGGCATCACCAACGGCTGCCCGGTGTTCGACGTGCAGGCCGTGTGCAGCGGCTTCGTCTACGCGCTGACGGTGGCCGACGCGATGATCCGTGCCGGCACGGCCCGGCGCGCGCTGGTGGTGGGCGCCGAGGTGTTCTCGCGCATCCTGGACTTCAAGGATCGCACCACCTGCGTGCTATTCGGCGACGGCGCCGGCGCCGTGGTGCTGGAGGCGTCCGAGCAGCCCGGCATCCTGGCCAGCGACCTGCACGCGGACGGCAGCCACGTGGGCATCCTGTGCGTGCCGGGCCACGTCAGCGGCGGCCAGGTGCTGGGCGATGCGCTGCTGCGCATGGACGGCCAGGCCGTCTTCAAGCTGGCCGTGGGCGTGCTGGAGAAGGCCGCGCGTGCCGCGCTGGACAAGGCCGGCCTGCAGGACAGCGACATCGACTGGCTGATTCCGCACCAGGCCAATATCCGCATCATGCTGAGCACCGCGCGCAAGCTCGGGCTGTCGGCCGACAAGATGGTGTCCACCGTGGCCGAGCACGGCAACACCTCGGCCGCTTCCATCCCGCTGGCGCTGGATCACGCGGTGCGCGCCGGCCAGGTGCAGCCCGGCCAGACGGTGCTGCTCGAAGGCGTGGGCGGCGGTTTCACCTGGGGTGCCGTGCTACTCAAGATGTAGCTGGTGGCGCCCTGTACATGGGCGCTGCAATCCCATTTGATTGAAAGAAAAACATGGCAACAACCTTCGCATTCGTATTTCCGGGCCAGGGCTCGCAGTCGGTCGGCATGCTCGACGCCTGGGGCAGCCATCCCGTCGTGGCGCAGACGCTGGCCGAGGCGTCCGACGCGCTGGGCGAGGACGTGGGCGCGCTGATCCACGGCGGCCCCAAGGAGGCGCTGGCGCTGACCACCAACACCCAGCCGGTCATGCTGGTCGCCGGCGTGGCCGCCTGGCGCGTCTGGCGCGCCGAAGGCGGCGCGCTGCCGGCGTTCGTGGCCGGCCATTCGCTGGGAGAGTATTCGGCGCTGGTCGCCTCGGGCGTGCTGACGCTGGCACAGGCCGCGCCGCTGGTGCGCCTGCGCGCCGCCGCCATGCAGGAGGCCGTGCCCGTGGGCGCCGGCGCCATGGCGGCCATCCTGGGCATGGACGCGGCCAAGGTCATCGAAGGCTGCGCCCAGGCGGTTGCCAGCTTTGGCGCGGGCACGCCCGAAGTGGTGGAGGCGGTCAACTTCAACGACCCGGCGCAGACCGTCATCGCCGGCACCAAGGCCGGCGTGGACAAGGCCTGCGAGCTGCTCAAGGCCGCCGGCGCCAAGCGCGCGCTGCCGCTGCCGGTGTCCGCACCGTTCCACTCCAGCCTGATGAAGCCGGCGGCCGAGAAGCTCAAGGCGGCGCTGGCCGCGCTGGAGCTGGCCGCGCCGCAGATTGCCGTGCTCAACAACGTGGACGTGGCCGTGCAGGGCGGCGCCGATGCGATCCGCGACGCGCTCTACCGCCAGGCCTTCGGCCCGGTGCGCTGGGTCGAGAGCGTGCAGGCGCTCAAGGCGCGCGGCGTGAGCCACATCGTCGAGTGCGGGCCGGGCAAGGTGCTGGCCGGCCTGGTTCGCCGCATCGACCCCGAGCTGGTCGGTGCCTCCATTTATGACCCGGCCACGCTGGCCGAAACCCGGGAGCTGCTGGCATGAACGCATCCGCCAACCCCACCCAGATCGCGCTGGTCACCGGCGCCACGCGCGGCATCGGCGCCGCCATCGCCGCCGAACTGGCCGCGCGCGGCCTGCGCGTGATCGGCACGGCCACCACCGACGACGGCGCCGCGCGCATCGGCCAGGCGCTGGCCGCGCACGGCGGCAAGGGCGTGAAGCTGAACGTGACCGACGGCGCCGCCGTGGACGCGCTGGTGGACGCCATCGTCAAGGAGCACGGCGGCCTGCACGTGCTGGTGAACAACGCCGGCATCACGCGCGACCAGCTCGCCATGCGCATGAAGGACGACGACTGGGACGCCGTCATCGACACCAACCTCAAGGCGGTGTTCCGCGTCAGCCGCGCCGCCATCCGGCCCATGATGAAGCAGCGCTTCGGGCGCATCGTCAGCATCACCAGCGTAGTGGGCGCGTCGGGCAACCCCGGCCAGGCCAACTACGCGGCCGCCAAGGCGGGCGTGGCCGGCATGACGCGGGCGCTGGCGCGCGAGCTGGGCAGCCGCGGCATCACCGTCAACTGCGTGGCGCCGGGCTTCATCGCCACCGACATGACGGCCGACCTGCCCGAGGAGCAGAAGAAGGCGCTCAAGGCGCAGATCGCGCTGGGCGACCTGGGCCAGCCCAGCGACATCGCGCACGCCGTGGCCTACCTGGCCTCCAGCGGCGCGGGCTACGTGACGGGGCAGGAGTTGCACGTCAATGGCGGCATGTACATGTAATTGAAACAATTTCGCGCCGATTCGTCCGCGCGGCGGGTTGCTCGGGGGTCTTGCCCGAAGCGGCTAGAATCGCGGATTCATTTATCAACCCCCAGAGGGAAACCATGAGCGATATCGAAGCACGTGTCAAAAAAATCATTGCCGAACAACTCGGCGTGGAAGAGTCCCAGGTCACCAATGAGAAGGCCTTCGTGGCCGATCTGGGTGCCGACTCGCTGGACACTGTGGAACTGGTGATGGCCCTGGAAGACGAATTCGGCATCGAGATCCCTGACGAAGACGCAGAGAAGATCACGACGGTGCAAAACGCCATCGATTACGCCAACTCCCACCAGAAGGCCTGATCCGTCGCCCCCGTGCAGGGGCGGCGCATTTCATCAGCAAAGGTTTAACGCATGAGCCGTCGTCGCGTTGTCGTGACCGGCCTGGGATGCGTCAGCCCCGTGGGGAACACGGTGGCGGACGCCTGGGCCAGCATCCTCGCCGGCAAGTCCGGCATTGACCTCATCACCAAGTTCGACGCAACGAACTTTGCCTGCAGGATCGCCGGCGAGGTCAAGGGCTTTGACCTGGAGTCCTACATCAGCGCCAAGGATGCGCGCACCATGGACAGTTTCATCCATTACGGCATCGCCGCCGCCCAGGAGGCCGTGCGCGACGCGGGCCTGCCCACGGGCGAGGCGCTGGACGAGGAACTGGCCACGCGCATCGGCTGCATCATCGGCTCGGGCATCGGCGGCCTGCCGCTGATCGAGGGCACCCATACCGAATACACCAACCGCGGCCCGCGCCGCATCACGCCATTCTTCGTCCCGGCTTCCATCATCAACATGGTGGCGGGCCAGGTGTCGATGCGCTTCGGCTTCAAGGGGCCGAACCTGTCGGTGGTGACCGCATGCACCACCGGCCTGCACTGCATCGGCGAGGCCGCGCGCAAGATCGAGTACGGCGACGCCGACGTGATCGTGGCCGGCGGCAGCGAGGCCACCGTCTCGCCGCTGGGCGTGGGCGGCTTTGCCGCGATGCGCGCGCTGTCCACCCGCAACGACGACCCCGCGACCGCATCGCGCCCCTGGGACAAGGACCGCGACGGCTTTGTGCTGGGCGAGGGCGCCGGCATCCTGGTGCTCGAAGAGTACGAGCACGCCAAGGCGCGCGGCGCCAAGATCTACGCCGAAGTGCTGGGCTACGGCATGAGCGCCGACGCCGGCCACATGACCGCGCCCAACATGGACGGCCCGCGCCGCGCCATGCAGGCGGCGCTGCGCAACGCGGGGGTGAACGCCGACCAGGTGGACTACCTGAACGCGCACGGCACGTCCACGCCGCTGGGCGACCTGAACGAGACCAACGCCATCAAGGCGGCGCTGGGCGCGCACGCCAGCAAGACCGTGGTCAGCTCGACCAAGTCCATGACCGGCCACCTGCTGGGCGGCGCCGGCGGCATCGAGAGCGTGTTCACCGTGCTCGCGCTGCACCACCAGAAGGTGCCGCCGACGATCAACATCTTCGAGCAGGACGCCGAGTGCGACCTCGACTACTGCGCGAACACGGCGCGCGACATGAAGGTGAACATCGCCGTCAAGAACAACTTCGGCTTTGGCGGCACCAACGGCACGCTGGTTTTCCAGCGCGTCTGACGGGCGAGCGCGCGGCGCCGCTTGGTAGTGGACGCTGGCATGCCGCATGCAGCACAGGCTCCGGCGCTGCGCCACCGCGTGGGGTGCGGCGCCGCCGTGGCCTGGGTGCTGGCTGCGGTGGCCGCCGCCGGCCTGGCCTGCGTGGCCGCCTGGCTGGCCTGGGGCGCGGGCGCCACAGGGTTGGCGGGGCGTGCGGCGGCACTGGCCATGTGCGGCCTGTGCGCCGGGGCCGCGCTGCGGGCGTGGCGGCGCATGCCGCGCGGCTGGCTGCTGCACCAGGGCGGCGGCGCGTGGGCGCTGGAACCCGCCACCGCCCCAGGGCCGGATGGGGCCCAGCCCCTGCACGACCTGCGCATGCATCTGGATCTGCAGCACGCGCTGCTGCTGTCGGCCCGCCAGCCGGGCGCCGGGGTGGGCCGATGCTGGCTGTGGCTGGAACGCGGCCCGGATGCGGCGCAATGGGCGCTGCTGCGCTGCGTGGTGCGGGCGCACTGCGGCCGGCATGCGCAGCGGACAATCGACACCACGCCACCCGCGCAGGGCGGCCAGTAGAAAACCAGGATATGACAACCTCCGAGCCGGCCTCCCGAGAGCCCGATGACAGCGACCAGCGCCTGGTGGAGCGCACGGTCGCTGGCGACCAGCGCGCCTACGAGCTGCTGGTCATCAAGTACCAGCGGCGCATCGAGCGCCTGGTCGGGCGCATGGTGCGCGACGTGGATCTGATCCCCGACATCACCCAGGAGACCTTTTTGCGCGCCTACCGGGCGCTGCACCAGTTCCGCGGCGAGGCGCAGTTCTACACCTGGCTGTACCGCATCGCGGTCAACACGGCCAAGAAGGCGCTGCTGGACATGAAGCGCAACCCGCTGGTGACCGAAAGCGCTTTGCTGGGAGGATCGTCGCAGGATGATGAAACTTCCCCGCTGGAGCGAGAACTAACCACCGACGAAACCCCCGAGACCGTGCTGGCCGCGCGCGAGATTGCCGCTGCCGTGAACGACGCCATGCTGGCGCTGCCCGAGGAGCTGCGCCAGGCGGTGACGCTGCGCGAGATCGAGGGCCTGAGCTACGAGGAGATCGCCAGCGCCATGGACTGCCCGATAGGCACCGTGCGCTCGCGCATCTTCCGTGCCCGCGAGGCGATCTCGGCGCGGGTCAAGCCCCTGCTGGACAAGCGCACGGGCAAGCGGTGGTAAGGCGTGTTTGATGTTTTATGTATGGCAGCGACTGTGCGATGACAGGTGACACCATGAACGACGACGTGACGATGCAAGCGCAAGAACAGCTGTCGGCCCTGGCCGATGGCGAGCTGCGGGGCGGGGAATTCGCCCGCGCGATGGATTTTGCCGGCACGCCTGCGGGCCAGGAGGCCTGGCACGCGTACCACTTGATCGGCGACGTGCTGCGCGGCGCGCGCCAACCCCAGACGCACGTGGCGCACGACGTGCTGCTGGCGCGGCTGCGCACGCAGCTGGCCCAGGAGCAGGTGCGCCCGGCGCTGGTGGCCGGCCAGCCGGCGGCGGCCGTGCGCCTGCACCGGCCGGCGGCCAATGCCGAGCAGTTCCGCTGGAAGCTCGCGGCCGGCGTGGCGTCGCTGGCCGCCGTGGTGGCCGTGGGCTGGAACACCCTGGCCACGCACGAAGCCGCCGTGCCGCAAGGCGCGCAGCTGGCGCTGGTGCAGCCCATGCCCGCCCCCGCGGCACTTGCGGCGCCGGCCGCGTCGCTGCTGGCGTCGGCGCCGCAGGCCGGCCAGCCGGCAGCGGCCGTGGCGGTGTCCGACCTGTCCGCTGCCATGTCCACCGTCGGCGTGGGCAGCAGCGTGGCGCCGGGCGCCGGGCCGCTGGGGCAGGGCGCGCCGGTGATGATCCGCGACCCGCGCCTGGACGAGCTGCTGGCCGCCCACCGCCGTTTCGGCCATACGGCGGCACTGCAGATGCCGGCGGGCTTCCTGCGCAACGCCAGCTTCGAGGCGCCCACCAAGCAGAAAGCAAATTGATAGCTGTTTGCGCTTGATGTACAACGATCTCAGGAACTTTTGTATTTGAAATCGTTTCTAGAAAAGCGGGATACGCTTTTTTATTAAGAGCACACCATTGCCATCGCGCACCGCGGTGGCGTTTGTTTTCTTGATCCATACGCTGCAACGGAAAGGCTGACGAGATGAGGGCTACCTCCTGGAAACAACAACTGCCGTCGTGCACGCTGGCAGCGCTGCTGGCCCTGGGCGGCGGCGTGCTGCTGGGCACGGCCCAGCCCGTGCAGGCGCAGCCGGCGCCCAGCGCCCCGGTGGTGCGCGGCCTGCCCGATTTCACCGAGCTGGTCGACCAGGTGGGGCCGTCGGTGGTCAACATCCGCACCATGGAAAAAGTGGCCGACCGCCCCGGCATGAACGGCATGGACGAGGACATGCTGGAGTTCTTCCGCCGCTTCGGCATTCCCGTGCCCAACATGCCGCGCCAGCAGCAGCCCCGGCGCAACAGCCCCCAGCCCGAGGAGCAGCCGCGCGGCGTCGGCTCGGGCTTCATCCTGAGCAGCGACGGCTTCATCATGACCAACGCCCACGTGGTCGAGGACGCCGACGAGCTCATCGTCACGCTGCCCGACAAGCGCGAGTTCAAGGCCAAGGTGGTGGGTGCCGACAAGAGCACCGACGTGGCCGTGGTCAAGATCGACGCCACCGGCCTGCCGGCGGTGCGCATCGGCGATGTCTCGCGCCTGAAGGTGGGCGAATGGGTCATGGCCATCGGCTCGCCGTTCGGGCTGGAGAACACCGTCACCGCCGGCATCGTCAGCGCCAAGCAGCGCGACACGGGCGACTATCTGCCGTTCATCCAGACCGACGTGGCCATCAACCCCGGCAACTCGGGCGGGCCGCTGATCAACATGCGCGGCGAGGTGGTGGGCATCAACAGCCAGATCTATTCGCGTTCGGGCGGCTTCATGGGCATTTCGTTCTCCATCCCCATAGACGAGGCCATCCGCGTCAGCGACCAGCTGCGCGCCAGCGGCCACGTCAGCCGCGGGCGCATCGGCGTGCAGATCGAGCCTGTCACCAAGGACGTGGCCGAATCCATCGGCCTGGGCAAGCCCCAGGGCGCGCTGGTGCGGGGCGTGGAGCAGGGGTCGCCGGCCAACAAGGCGGGCATCGAGGCGGGCGACATCATCACGCGCTACGACGGCAAGGAAGTGCAGAAAGTCTCCGACCTGCCGCGCCTGGTGGGCAATACCAAGCCTGGCACCAAGACCAGCGTCACGGTGTTTCGCCGCGGCAGCACGCGCGAGCTGAAAATCGTCATCGGCGAGGTCAAGCCCGACGAGGAACTGACCGCCAAGGCCGACGCCACCCCCTCCGGCAAGCAGTCCGGCGCCGCGCAGCAGCTGGGGCTGACGGTGGCCGAACTGACGGCCGCGCAGAAGAAGGAACTGCGCGTCAAGGGCGGCGTGCGCGTGGTCGCCGCCAGCGACGCGGCAGCGCGCGCCGGCCTGCGCGAGGACGACGTCATCGTGGCGCTGGCCAACACCGAGATCAACAGCGTCAAGGACTTCGACGCGGCGCTGGCCAAGGCCGACAAGGACAAGCCCATCAACGTGCTGCTGCGCCGCGGCGAGTGGGCGCAGTACGCGCTCATCCGTCCCGCGCGCTGACGCAACCGGCCCTGCCTGCCGGCCCCGACCGGCAGGGAAGGCCGGATACGTTTGTTATAGAATCGCGCGCCGCCTCCCCTGGGGTGGCCGCCGGTTCATCCGCTGCAATGGCACAGACAGCGCCCGCATTGCCGGGCGTGTGAATTGATTGTGGATAACCTGTTGATGAAATACCCGTTGCGACAAGGCAACGACCCTTTGGCGCGCTGGTTTGGGCTTTCCGCACAGGCCTTTTTGCCTACAATGAGACTCCAACCATCGCAGTTGCCAAAGATTGTTGGTTCAGGGCGCGTCGCTTGACAGATGCGCCCTTTTTTCTTGCCGGCACCACGGCCCTATTTACCTTTGTCGTCGCTCGCCGATGAACCACATCAGAAATTTTTCCATCATTGCGCATATCGACCATGGCAAGTCCACTCTGGCCGACCGTTTGATCCAGCGCTGCGGCGGCCTGGCCGAGCGCCAGATGGAGGCGCAGGTGCTCGACTCGATGGACATCGAGAAGGAACGCGGCATCACCATCAAGGCGCAGACGGCGGCCTTGCAGTACAAGGCCCGCGACGGCCAGGTCTACAACCTCAACCTGATCGACACGCCCGGCCACGTGGACTTCTCCTATGAAGTGAGCCGCTCGCTGTCGGCCTGCGAGGGCGCGCTGCTGGTGGTCGACGCCAGCCAGGGCGTCGAGGCGCAGACGGTGGCCAACTGCTACACCGCGCTGGATCTGGGCGTGGAAGTGCTGCCCGTGCTCAACAAGATGGACCTGCCCCAGGCCGACCCGGACAACGCCAAGGCCGAGATCGAGGACGTGATCGGCATCGACGCGTCGGACGCCATCCCTTGCTCGGCCAAGTCGGGCATGGGCGTCGACGAGATACTGGAAGCCATCGTCGCCAAGATTCCCGCGCCCAAGGGCGACGCCGGCGGCCCGCTGCGCGCCATGATCATCGACAGCTGGTTCGACAGCTACGTCGGCGTCGTCATGCTGGTGCGCGTGGTCGATGGCATGCTGAAGAAGGGCGAGCGCTTCAAGATGATGGCCAGCGGCGCCGCGTACGAGGCCAACCAGCTCGGCGTCTTCACCCCCGCCACCGTGCCGCGCGAGCAGCTGAACGCGGGCGAGGTGGGCTTCATCATCGCCGGCATCAAGGAATTGAAGGCCGCCAAGGTGGGCGACACCATCACGCTGGAGAAAAAGCTGCCCAACAACGCCGGGCCCGCTTCCGCCGCGCTGCCGGGGTTCAAGGAAATCCAGCCGCAGGTGTTCGCCGGCCTGTACCCGACCGAGGCCAACCAGTACGACGCGCTGCGCGACGCGCTGGAGAAGCTCCAGCTCAACGACGCCTCGCTGCACTTCGAGCCCGAGGTGTCGCAGGCGCTGGGCTTCGGCTTTCGCTGCGGCTTCCTGGGCCTGCTGCACATGGAGATCGTGCAGGAGCGCCTGGAGCGCGAGTTCGACCAGGACCTGATCACCACCGCGCCCAGCGTGGTGTACGAGGTGGTCAAGGGCGACGGCGAGGTCATCATGGTGGAGAACCCCTCCAAGATGCCCGAGCAGGGCCGCATCCAGGAGATCCGCGAGCCGATCGTCACCGTGCACCTGTACATGCCGCAGGACTACGTCGGCCCGGTGATGACGCTGGCCAACCAGAAGCGCGGCGTGCAGATGAACATGCAGTACCACGGCCGCCAGGTCATGCTGACCTACGAGCTGCCGCTGGGCGAGATCGTGCTCGACTTCTTCGACAAGCTCAAGTCGGTCAGCCGGGGCTACGCCTCGATGGACTACGAGTTCAAGGAGTACCGGGCGTCGGACGTGGTGAAGGTAGACATCCTGCTCAACGGCGAGAAGGTGGACGCGCTGTCCATCATCGTGCACCGCACGCAGGCGCAATACCGGGGCCGTGCGGTGGCCGCCAAGATGCGCGAGATCATCAGCCGCCAGATGTTCGACGTGGCCATCCAGGCGGCCATCGGCGCCAACATCATCGCGCGCGAGACCATCAAGGCGCTGCGCAAGAACGTGCTGGCCAAATGCTACGGCGGCGACATCACGCGCAAGCGCAAGCTCCTGGAAAAGCAGAAGGCGGGCAAGAAGCGCATGAAGCAGATCGGCTCGGTGGAAGTGCCGCAGGAAGCCTTTCTGGCGATTTTGCAAGTAGAGGACTGAAAACGATGCAGCTCATGCAAACCATCACCGCCGCCGTGCTGGCGGCCTTCGCGGGCTATATCGGCGCGTGGTATTTCGGCGCCGTCGAGGGCAACTTCGCGCTGCTGCTGTTCCTGGCCACCGTGGTCACCGGCGTGTACTGGGTGGGTGAGCGGCTGTACTTTCTGCCGCAGCGCCGGCGCGCGGTGCAGGCGCTGGAGGATGCTGCCGCCCAGCGCCGCGCCGAGCTCGACCGCATGGGCATCAAGCAGGTGGACGGCGACGTCGAGGAGGCCAAGGGCCGCCTGCTGATGCAGCCCTGGTGGCTGGACTGGACGGCCGGGCTGTTCCCCGTGATCGCCGTGGTGTTCCTGCTGCGCTCGTTCCTGTTCGAGCCGTTCAAGATCCCGTCGGGCTCGATGATCCCGACGCTGCTGATCGGCGACCTGATCCTGGTCAACAAATTCACCTACGGCCTGCGCCTGCCGGTGATCAACACCAAGATCACCCAGGGCACGCCGCCCCAGCGCGGCGACGTGATGGTGTTCCGCTACCCGCCGCAGCCCAACATGGACTACATCAAGCGTGTGGTCGGCGTGCCGGGCGACGAGGTGGCCTACCTGAACAAGCACCTCACGATCAACGGCCAGCCGGTGGCGACCCAGGCCATGCCCGACTTCTTCGACCAGGACGCGATGCGCTACTTCAAGCAGACGCAGGAGCAGCTGGGCGCGCACACGCACAACATCATCACCAATGCCGACGCGCCGGCCTTCGTGCAGGGCGCGAGCGACTTCAAGTTCCGCGACCACTGCCGCTACAGCGTGGAGGGCGTGACCTGCAAGGTGCCCGAAGGCTACTATTTCATGATGGGCGACAACCGCGATAATTCGCTCGATTCGCGCTATTGGGGGTTTGTGCCCGAGTCCAACATCGTGGGCAAGGCCTTTTTTGTCTGGATGAATTTCGGTAACCTCAAGCGCATCGGCTCGTTCGACTGACAACGCATTCAACAAGGGGACAAGAACCATGGCTTTGCAACGCACCACGATCCGCTCGCGCCAGCGCGGCCTGTCCTTCATCGGCCTGATCTTCGTCGGCCTGTTCTGTGTGGCAGCGTTCGCCATCGTCGGGCAGTCGGTGCCCATCATGCTCGAATACGTAGCCATCAAGAAGGCCGCGACCAAGGCCGCCAAGGAAGGCTCGTCGGTGGCCGAGGTGCGCGCCATCTTCGACCGCGCGGGCGCCATCGACGACATCTCGTCGATCAAAGGCAAGGATCTCGAAGTCACCAAGCGCAACGACAAGGTCATCGTCTCGTTCCACTACGAGCGCGAGATCGCCCTGTTCGGCCCGGCCTATCTGGTGTACCGCTTCCAGGAATCGACCAATTAGTGCCTGCTGACAGTCTTCCCGCGCTGCAGCAGCGGCTGCAGCACGCTTTCTCCGATCCGGCGCTGCTGGCGCGTGCGGTCACGCACCGCAGCTTCAGCAGCGAGCACAACGAGCGCCTGGAATTCCTGGGCGATTCAGTGCTCAGCCTGGCCGTCTCCAGCCTGCTGTTCAGGCGCATGCGCGCGCTGCCCGAGGGCGAGCTCTCGCGCGTGCGCGCGCTGCTGGTCAAGCAGGACTCGCTGCACCGCATCGCGCAGGGCCTGGGCATTGCCCCGGTGCTGCGCCTGGGCGAGGGCGAGGCGCGCTCGGGCGGGCGCGAGCGCGCCTCGATACTGGCCGACGCGCTGGAGGCCATCATCGGCGCCGTCTACCTGGACGCCGGCTACCCGGCCGCCGAGGCGCTGGTGCACCGCTTGTTCGAGGGCGTCGAGCTGGACACCCGCCTGCAGGCCGCCGCCAAGGACGCCAAGACCGCTTTGCAGGAATGGCTGCAGGGCCGCAAAATGCAGCTGCCCCAGTACCGGGTGGCGCAGATCACCGGCGCCGCGCACCACCAGCAGTTCCATGTGGAGTGCGCCATCGCCGAGCTGGACTTGTGCGAGAGCGGCAGCGGAGCGTCGCGCCGCGCCGCCGAGCAGGCCGCGGCCGGCGCCATGCTGGCGCTGCTCAACACCCGACCGCCAAAGGCGAAAAAATCATGAATGCTACTGATCCGGTAGCTGGCAGCGCCGACGAAACGGGCGCAACCAGCCAAAACAACCTGGATGCCATGCTCGCTGCGGCGCGCCCTGCGGGCAGCGGCGCGCCGGGCCAGCGCTGCGGCCTGATCGCCATCGTGGGCAAGCCCAACGTGGGCAAATCCACGTTGATGAACGCGCTTGTCGGCCAGAAGATCTCGATCACCAGCCGCAAGGCGCAGACCACGCGCCACCGCATCACCGGCATCCACACGCAGGGCAGCGCGCAGTACGTGTTCGTCGATACGCCGGGCTTCCAGACGCGCCACAGCACGGCTTTGAACAAGTCGCTGAACAAGACCGTGATGGGCGCGATCGGCGACGTGGATCTGATCCTGTTCGTGGTCGAGGCCGGCAGCTTCACGCTGGCCGACGCCAAGGTACTCTCGCTGTTCAAGCCCGGCATTCCCACGCTGCTCATCGCCAACAAGCTCGACACCGTGCACCGCCGCGCCGAGATCGCGCCCTGGCTCAAGAGCATGCAGGAGCGCCACCCGTTCGCCGAGTTCGTGCCCATGTCGGCCAAGAACAAGGGCGACATCGAGCGCCTGCTGGGCATCTGCGAGAAATACCTGCCAGAGCAGCCCTGGTGGTATGCCCCGGACGAGCTGACCGACCGCAGCGAGAAATTCCTGGCCAGCGAGACGGTGCGCGAAAAGCTGTTTCGCTTCACCGGCGACGAGCTGCCCTACACGTCCACCGTCGTCATCGACAAGTTCGACGAGGAAAAGAGCAAGCAGTACAAGCGCTTCCTGCGCATCGCCGCAACAATAGTCGTCGAGCGCGACGGCCACAAGGCCATGGTGATCGGCGAGAAGGGCGAGAAATTGAAGCGCATCAGCACCGAGGCGCGCCAGGAGCTGGAAAAGCTGCTGGACGCCAAGGTGTTCCTGGAAGTATGGGTCAAGGTGCGCTCCGGCTGGGCCGACGACGAGGCGCGCGTGCGCTCCTTCGGTTATGAATAAAATTGGCCTCTAGCCCTTTATCAGCAAGCGTTAGTAGCTATTGAAAAAATAGTTACCCCATGGCCATACGCCGCATTGCGGAAGAGCCCGCGTACATCCTGCACAGCTACGACTGGAGCGAATCCAGCCTGATCCTGGAAGTGTTCTCGCGCCACTGGGGGCGCGTGGCGCTGGTGGCCAAGGGGGCCAAGAAGCCGACCTCCAACTTCCGCCCGGTGCTGCTGCCGCTGCAGCCGCTGCGCCTGGGCTGGAGCGTGCCGGGCGAGGGGCGCGCCGAGATCCACCCGCTCAAGGGCGCGGAATGGGTGGGCGGCCACGTCATGCCCAGCGGCGACGCGCTGCTCGCCGGCCTGTACCTGAACGAACTGCTGCTGCGCCTGCTGGCGCGCGAGGACACGCACGCCACGCTGTTCGACAACTACGCCGGCGTGCTGCGCGTGCTTGGCAGCGGCGCGCACGGCGAGGCGCTGGAGCCGGTGCTGCGCGCCTTCGAGCTGCTGCTGCTGCGCGAACTGGGCCTGCTGCCGCGCCTGGACGCGCAAACCACCACGCTGGCCGCGCTGCAGCCGGCCGCCAGCTACGTGCTGCTGGCCGAAGGCGGGCTGCGCCAGGCCGGCAGCGGCGAACGCGCCGCGCTGGCCGGCGCGCAGTGGTGCGCCCTGCAGGCGGCGCTGGACGCGCCGGACGCGTACCCGGCGCTGCTGCGCTGCGTGGCGGCCACGAATGGCGAACTCAAGCCCCAATTGCGGGCCGTGCTGCAATACCATTGCGGCAGTCCCCTGCTGCGCACACGCCAGCTCATGATCGACCTGCAATCGCTATGACACACGCCGCCCCCACCCGCACCGCCCTGTCGGTCAACGTCAACAAGGTCGCGCTGGTGCGCAACACGCGCCACCTGGGCATCCCCAGCGTCACGCGCGCCGCGCGCCTGTGCCTGGAGGCCGGCGCGCAGGGCATCACCGTGCACCCGCGCCCGGACGCGCGCCACATCCGCGCGCAGGACGTGCACGAGCTGGCCGATCTGCTCAAGGCCTGGCCGCAGGCCGAATTCAACATCGAGGGCAACCCCACGCAGAACCTGATGGACTTCATCCGCCAGGTGCGCCCGCAGCAAGCCACCTTCGTGCCCGACGGTGAAGACCAGTTCACCAGCGACCACGGCTGGAGCTTTCCGCAAGACGCCGACCGCCTGGCCCCGCTGATCGCCGAATGCCGCAGCCTGGGCGTGCGCGTCAGCCTGTTCATGGACCCCGTGCCCGAGCAAATGGCCGCCGCCCGCGCTGCTGGCGCCGACCGCGTCGAGCTCTACACCGAACCCTACGCCGCCGCCTGGGGCACGCCCGCGCAGGGCGCCCAGCTGCGCCGCTACGCCGCCGCCGCCCAGGCCGCGCTGGCCGCGGGCCTGGGCATCAACGCCGGCCACGACCTGAACCAGGACAACCTGGCCGACTTCGTCGCGCACGTGCCGGGGCTGCTGGAAGTGTCGATAGGCCACGCGCTGATCGCCGACGCGCTGGAGCTGGGCTACGCCGACACCGTGCGCGCCTACCAGCGCTGTATCGACCAGGGAATGGCCGAGCAGAACTTCTAAAAAAATAGCGGTTTGCTTTTTATTTATAAGGGTTAGAGGCCAATTTTATTAATACTCCATGACCGCCCGCCTGACCACCAACGAACTGCGCAAACGGCTCACCGCCTTTGCCCACCAATGGCAAAACGCCAGCAGTGAGCGGGCCGACGAAAAGCTCTTCACCGCCGACTTCCTTGCCTGCTTCGGCATTGCGCCGCATCAGTACCAGCGCGAATACGCCGTCACCCGGCAGGACGGCAGCACTGGCTACATGGACGGCTTCATCCCCGGCACCGTCATCATCGAAGGCAAAAGCCTGGGCAAGGACTTGAAAAAAGCCCGCCAGCAGGCCGAGGAATACCGCTGGGCCTGCCCGCCGCACCAGCAGCCGCGCTTTGTGCTGCTGCACGACTTTGCCCGCTTCGCGCTGTTCGACCTGGCGCAGGACGGCCAGCACACCTGCACCTTGGCCGAGCTGCCGCGCCATGCCGAGTGGTTCCGCTTTCTCATCGACGGCGCGGCCCCGGTCATTACCGAAGAAACCGAGGCCGACCGCCGCGCCGCCGAGCAAATGGCGCGGCTGCACGATGCGCTGCTGCGCAGCAACTTTGCCGGGCGCGACCTGGAAGTCTTCCTCACCCGGCTGCTGTTCTGCCTGTTTGCCGACGACACCGCCATCTTTGGCGACAACGACCAGTTCAAGCGCCTGGTGCAGGCCACCCGTGCCGACGGCAAAGACCTGGGGCCGCAGCTGGCCGAACTGTTCGAAGTGCTCAACACCCCGCCCGGGCAGCGCAGCCGCCTGCTCGACGAAGACCTGGCCGCCTTTGCCTACGTCAACGGCCAGCTGTTTGCCGAGCGCACGCGCATCCCTGCCTTTGACAGTGGCCTGCGCGCGTTGCTGCTCGACTGCGTGCAGCTCGACTGGTCGGGTATCTCCCCGGCCATCTTCGGCGCCATGTTCCAGAGCGTGCTGGAGCAGCACCAGCCCGACCAGAGCCGCACCGCCAGCCGCCGCGAGCTGGGCGCGCACTACACGTCTGAGCGCAACATCCTGCGCGCCATCAACCCGTTGTTCATGGACGGCCTGCGTGCCGAACTGGCCGCCGCCGGCAGCAGCCGCGCCAAGCTGCTCGCGCTGTACGAGAAGCTGCCGACACTCAAGATCCTTGACCCCGCCTGCGGCTGCGGCAACTTCCTTGTCATCGCCTACCGCGAACTGCGCCGGCTGGAGATGGAACTGATCGAGCGCCTGTTCACCAAGGGCGGCCAGACCAAAGGCTTGCTGGACGTGAGCACCCTGATCCGCGTGCATGTCGGGCAGTGCCACGGCATCGAGATCGACCCCAGCGCCGCGCACATCGCCCAGGTGGCCCTGTGGATTACCGACCACCAGATGAACCTGGAGGCCGCCAGCCGCTTTGGCACCACCCGCCCCAGCGTGCCGCTGGTGCACAGCCCGCACATCCGCCAGGGCAACGCGCTGCGCACCGACTGGGCCGAGGTGCTGGCGCCGGGGGAGTGCAGCTTTGTCGTGGGCAATCCGCCGTTCGTGGGGAAGAAAGAGCAAACCAAGGAGCAAAAGGCCGACTTGCAGCCCCTGACGGCAGGACTGCCGGGCGCTGGCGTGCTGGACTACGTGACGGGCTGGTACCTGAAAGCCGCCGCCTACATGCAGGTCAACCCTGCCGTGCATACCGCCTTCGTGTCCACCAACAGCGTCTGCCAGGGCGAGCAGGTCGGCATCTTGTGGGCCGCGCTATTGCGCCAGGGGGCCAGCATCCACTTTGCGCACCGCACCTTCAAGTGGAGTAACGAGGGCAAGGGTGTGGCCGCCGTGCATTGCGTCATCGTCGGCTTTGCGCTGCAAGCGCCCCGGGCCGCGTGCCGTCTGTTCGACTATGGCGACGACCCGCGCGGGGAGCCGGCGGAAATTCCGGCCAGCCGCATCAACCCGTATCTGGTGGATGCGCCGGATGTGGTGCTGCTGCGGCGTGCTACGCCTTTCGCCGCTGTGCCTGAATTGGTCGAGGGCATTACGCCGCTGGACAACGGCATCCTGAGCTTTAGCGAGGATGAAAAAGAGCTGTTTCTGCAGCAAGAGCCTTTGGCAAAGCCGTGGATGCGGCTGCTGCAAACGGGTAATGATTTCATCAACGGAACCAAACGTTATTGCCTCTGGCTTTCGGATGCCCAACCGGCGCAGCTGCGAGCCATGCCCAAGGTGCTGGAATTGCTCGACCGCGTGAAAAAATTCCGGCTTGAAAGCAAATCCTCCCAGAAGTTTGCGGCCACGCCATGGCTTTTCCGGGAAACCACGATTCCGGAAAAATACCTGCTCATTCCCAAGACAAGCTCGGAGCGGCGTGCATTCTTTCCCTTGGGTTTTGTCGAGCATGTCGTCACGACCAATTCAGCCTTGTATCTCGACAGCAGCAGCCCTTACCACTTCGGCATGTTGTGCAGCACCATGCACAACGCCTGGATGCGGGCTGTGGCTGGACGCCTGGAAAGCCGTTATCGCTATTCCGCCTCGGTGGTTTACAACAACTACCCCTGGCCCAGCCCCAGCGAGAAACAGCAGGCGGCCATCGAGGCTGCGGCCCAGGCCATTTTGGATGCCCGCGCCCGCCACCCCGACGCCACCCTGGCCGACCTGTACGACCCGCTGACCATGCCCGCCGAACTGGTTCGTGCCCACGCCGCGCTCGACAAGGCGGTAGACGCCGCCTACGGCTACAAAGGCAAGAAGGACGACGCCAGCCGCGTCGCCTACCTGTTTGGCCTGTACCAGCAGCTTGCCGCGCCGCTGGCGGCCGTGCCCGCCGCCACGCGCCGCCGCCGTGCGGCGGTTTCAAAGTCCTGAATTGATAGCTGCTTGCGCTTTATACATAAGGGCTAGAGTCCAAAATGGGTTGTAAACCATGATCTACGGCATCGGCACCGACATCTGCGACGTGCGCCGCATTCGCGCCAGCCTGGCGCGCCATGGCGACCGCTTCGCCGAGAAGGTGCTGTGCGACGGCGAGCTGGCCACCTGGCGCGCGCGCAGCGCCCGCTGGCCCGAGCGCGGCGTGCGCTACCTGGCCACGCGCTTTTCGGCCAAGGAGGCGTTCAGCAAGGCCATTGGACTGGGCATGCGCATGCCCATGACGTGGCGCGCCTGCGAGGTGGCCAAGCTGCCCAGCGGCCAGCCCGTGATCGTGCTGCACGGCGCGCTCAAGGACTGGTTTGACGCGCGCGGCCTGCGCGCCCACCTCAGCGTGACCGACGAGAGCGACTACGCGGCCAGCTTCTGCGTAGTCGAAAAGGATTGATATAAAAATTGCATATAACGCTTGCTGGAAGGGCGCTATAAGCTATTGAAAAGAAAGCAAAAGGCATGATCGAACACTCCCCCCTCATCATCGACGTGGCCGGCACCCAGCTCACCGCCGCCGACCGCCGCCGCCTGGCGCATCCGCTGGTGGGCGGCGTGATCCTGTTCGCGCGCAACTGGCAGAACCGCGCCCAGCTGCTGGAGCTGGCCGCCGCCATCAAGGCCGTGCGCGCCGACCTGCTGGTCTGCGTGGACCATGAAGGCGGGCGCGTGCAGCGCTTTCGCAGCGACGGCTTCACCCACATCCCGCCGATGCGCGCGCTGGGCCAGCTGTGGGCCGACGACGGCAAGGGCGCCCGCCAGCGCGCCGGCAGCGGCGCGCTGCGCGCCATGGACGCGGCCACGGCGGCGGGCTACGTGCTGGGCGCCGAGCTGCGCGCCTGCGGCGTGGATTTTTCCTTCACGCCCGTGCTCGATCTGGACTACGGCACCAGCGGCGTGATCGGCGACCGCGCCTTCGACCGCGACCCGCGCGTCGTCGCCATGCTGGCGCGCGCGCTCATGCAGGGGCTGCTGCAGGCGGGCATGGCCAACTGCGGCAAGCACTTCCCGGGCCACGGCTTCGTCGCGGCCGACTCGCACACCGACGTGCCGGTGGATCGGCGCAGCCTGAGCGCGATCCTGGCCGACGATGCGGCGCCTTACCCCTGGCTGTCCACGGTGCTCACCAGCGTCATGCCGGCGCACGTCATCTACCCCAAGGTCGACAGCCGCCCGGCGTGCTTTTCGGCCAAGTGGCTGCAGGACGTTCTGCGCACCCGCCTGCGCTTTGACGGCGCGATCTTCAGCGACGACCTGAGCATGGAGGGCGCGCGCCGCCTGGACGGCCGCCTGGTGGGCTACACCGACGCCGCCGTCGCCGCGCTGCTGGCCGGCTGCGACATGGTGCTGCTGTGCAACCAGAGCCTGGAAGGCGGCGCGGCGGTGGACGAGCTGATCGCCGGCCTGGAGCGCGCGCAGATGGACGGGCGCTGGCAGGCCAGCGCTGCCGGCGAGGCGCGCCGCCTGGCGCTGCTGCCCGAAACCCAGCCCCAGCCCTGGGACGACCTGATGGTGCAGCCGGCGTACATGCACGCGCTGGACCTGCTGCCCTGATCGCAAACACGCTCTGAAAGGATGGCCATGCGCGTAGGCGTGCTCACCGGCGGCGGCGACTGCCCCGGGCTCAACGCGGTGATCCGCGCGGTCACCAAGTCGCTGCTGCACCATGGCCAGTGCGAGGTGCTGGGCATTGCCGACGGCTTCGAAGGCCTGATGGGCAGCGCCCCGCGCAGCCGCGTGCTGGGCTGGGAGCAGGTCTCGGGCATCGCCCACCTGGGCGGCACCATCCTGGGCACCAGCAACAGCGCCAACCCGCTGCGCGACGCGGCCACGCTGGCCCAGGTGGGGCGCAACGTGCAGGCGCTGGGGCTGGACGTGCTGGTGGTCATCGGCGGCGACGGCACCATGAGCCTGGCGCACGGCGTGGCCGACGCCACCGGCCTGGCCTGTGTGGGCGTGCCCAAGACCATCGACAACGACATCCTGCACTGCGAGCGCAGCTTCGGCTTCGACACCGCCGTGGCCACCGTGACCGAGGCGCTGCGCCGCATCGAGAGCACGGGCTACAGCCACCACCGCGTGATGATCGTCGAGACCATGGGCCGGCACGCCGGCTGGCTGGCGCTGGAGGCGGGCATCGCCGGCGCGGCCGACATCATCCTGCTGCCCGAGATCGACTACGACCTGGCCGCCGTGGCCGAGCACTGCCGCGCGCGCGAGCAGCGCCAGCGCTACACCATCATCTGCATGGGCGAGGGCGCCAAGGAGCGCGGCGGCGCGCTCACGGTGCGCGCGCACGTGGCCGGCAGCCCCGACCCGGTGCGCCTGGGCGGCGTGGCGCACGCGCTGTGCGCGCGGCTGCAGCCGCTGCTGGCCAGCGAGGTGCGCGCCACCGTGCTGGGCCACGTGCAGCGCGGCGGCGACCCCACGCCGTTCGACCGCGTGCTGGCTACGCGCTACGGCCACCACGCGGCGCAGCTGGTGCTGGACGGCGCGCACGGGCGCATGGTCACGCTGCAGGGCGGGCAGATCGCCAGCGTGCCCATCGCCCAGGTGGCCAACGCCCAGCGCACCGTGGCGCCGGATCACGAACTGGTGACCATGGCGCGCGATATCGGGGTGTGCCTGGGGGATTGACGCGGGCGCCTGGTGCTATTGATAAAAGAGCTGGCTGCGCATGTAAAAAAAGGAATCCAGATACAAAAATATCTGAATTCCTTTTTTATAAAGCGCAAGCAGCTATCTTTTATGGGGCTGCTCCATTCCGGCACCTCTGCGCCGTCCCGTTCGGCGCGCGCGGCGCTGCCAGGGGCGCCGTCTGCTTACCCGCCCAGATACGCCTTGCGCACCGCGTCGTTGGTCAGCAGGTTGGCGCCCGTGTCCTCCAGCACCACGCGGCCGTTTTCCAGCACGTAGCCCCGGTCGGCGATCGACAGCGCGCGGTTGGCGTTCTGCTCGACCAGGAACACCGTCACGCCCTGCGCGCGGATGGTCTGGATGATCTCGAAGATCTGCGCAATGATCAGCGGCGCCAGGCCCAGCGTGGGCTCGTCCAGCAGCAGCAGGCGCGGGCGGCTCATCAGCGCGCGGCCGATGGCCAGCATCTGCTGCTCGCCGCCGCTCATGGTGCCGGCGCGCTGGCTGGCGCGGTCGAGCAGGCGCGGAAACAGCTGGTAGACGTGGTCCATGCCGGACTCGATGGCCTCCTTGTCCTGGAAGAAGCCGCCCATCTTCAGGTTCTCGGCCACCGTCAGCTGCGGGAACACGCGCCGCCCCTCGGGCGAGACGGCGATGCCGCGGCGCATGATCAGGTGCGTGGGCTGGTGCGTGATGTCCTCGCCCTCGAACAGCACCTGGCCGCCGCTGGCGCGCGGCGTGCCGCACAGCGTCATCAGCAGCGAGGTCTTGCCCGCGCCGTTGGAGCCGATGAGCGAGACGATCTCGCCCTGGTTGACGTGCAGGCTGACCTCGTTGACGGCGCAGATGGCGCCGTAGTGGGTACTCAGGTTGTTGACTTGCAGCATGGCCATCAAGCTTCTCCCAGGTAGGCCTTGATGACCCGTTCGTCGTTCTGGATCGCCTCGGGCGTGCCGGTGGCGATCGGGCGGCCGTATTCCATGACCAGGATGCGCTCGGACACGCCCATCACCAGCCCCATGTCGTGCTCGATGAGCAGCACCGCGACGCCGTGGTCGCGGCGCAGCTGGTCGATGAGCTGCTGCAGGTCTTTCTTCTCCTGCGGATTCAGGCCGGCGGCGGGCTCGTCGAGCATCAGCAGGCGCGGGCGCGTGATCATGCAGCGCGCGATCTCCAGGCGCCGCTGGTGCCCGTAGGCCAGGTTGCCGGCCTCGCGGTTGGCGAACTCGCGCAGGCCCATGGCGTCCAGCCAGGTCAGCGCGTTGTGGATTTTTTCTTCCTCGCTGCGCCGGTAGCGCGGCGTGTTGAACAGGCCGGCCAGCAGCGGCGCGTTGTGCTGGCGGTGCTGCGCCACCAGCAGGTTCTCCAGCGCCGTCATGGCCTTGAACAGGCGCACGTTCTGGAAGGTGCGCACCACGCCCTGGTTGGCCACGTCGTGGCTGCTGCGCCCGGCAATGCTCTGGCCCGCCAGGCGGATCTGCCCGCCGCTGGGCCGGTAAAACCCGCTGATGCAGTTGAACACCGTGGTCTTGCCCGCGCCGTTGGGGCCGATGATGGCGAACACCTCCTTGGGCGCCACCTGCAGCGCCACGCCGTCCACGGCCAGCAGGCCGCCGAAGCGCATGCTCAGGTTGCTTACTTCTAGCAGATGCGCGTTCATGCCGGCACCTCCACGTGGTGGCGCTTCATGGGCAGCAGGCCCTGCGGGCGCCAGATCATCATCAGAATCATCACCAGGCCGAAGATCAGCATGCGGTACTCGGAGAACTCGCGCGCCACCTCGGGCAGCACGGTCAGCAGGATGGCCGCCAGGATCACGCCCAGCTGCGAGCCCATGCCGCCCAGCACCACGATGGCCAGGATCAGCGCCGACTCGATGAAGGTGAACGATTCGGGGTTGACGATGCCCTGGCGCGCCGCGAAGAAGGCGCCGCCGAAGCCGGCGAACATGGCGCCCAGCGTGAACGCCGAGAGCTTGATCTTCATGGGGTTGAGCCCCAGCGAGCGGCAGGCGATCTCGTCCTCGCGCAGCGCCTCCCAGGCGCGGCCGATGGGCATGCGGATCAGGCGGTTGCTGATGTACAGCGTGATGCACGCCAGCAGCAGCGCCATCAGGTACAGGAAGATCACCATGTGGACGGAGCTGAACTCCAGCCCGAAGAACTGGTGGAAGGTGGTCGCGCCCTCGGCCGAGGCGCTGCGCGCCATCTCCAGCCCGAACACGCTGGGCTTGGGGATGCCGGAGATGCCGTCCGGCCCGCCGGTCAAGCCCGTCATGTTGGTCAGCAGCAGGCGGATGATTTCGCCAAAGCCCAGCGTCACGATGGCCAGGTAGTCGCCGCGCAGGCGCAGCACCGGAAAGCCCAGCACGAAGCCGAACAGCGCCGACGCGGCGCCCGCCAGCGGCAGCGCCTGCCAGAAGCCCCAGCCCGCCCAGTGGAACAGCAGCGCGTAGGTGTAGGCGCCCACGGCGTAGAAGCCGACGAAGCCCAGGTCGAGCAGGCCGGCAAAGCCCACCACCACGTTCAGGCCCAGGCCCAGCATCACGTAGATCATGGCCAGCGTGGCGATGTCCACGGCGTTGCGCCCGGCAAAGAACGGCCAGGTGGCCGCCAGCATCAGCGCCACGAAGATCCAGACCTTGCGCTGGCCGCCCGATACCTGCGGCAGGCTGGGCAGCGTGAACCTGGGCAGCCTGGGCGCTATCAGCGGGCGCAGCAGCTGCACCACGAACACCGCCAGGCAGCCCCACAGCAGCGTGCGCCATTCGGGCGCGATGACGGTGCGCACGCCGGCGCGCTGCAGGTGCAGGGTAAAGACGGGCAGCAGCACGATGGCCGCCAGCACGGTGGCCACGAAGGCGTGGCGCAGATGGGTGGAAAAGCGTACTTGCTGCATCACACCTTCTCCACTTCGGGTTTGCCCAGCAGGCCGGTGGGGCGGAACATGAGGATCAGCACCAGCAGGCCGAAGGCCACGATGTCCTTGTATTCCGACGAGATGAAGGCGGCGGCGAAGGTCTCGGCCACGCCCAGGATGACGCCGCCCAGCATGGCGCCCGGAATCGAGCCGATGCCGCCGAGCACCGCCGCCGTGAAGGCCTTGATGCCCGCGACGAAGCCGATGAAGGGGTTGAGCTTGCCGATGGCCAGCGCGATCAGCACGCCGCCCACGGCCGCCAGCATGGCGCCCAGGATGAAGGTGAACGAGATCACGCGGTTGGTGTCGATGCCCAGCAGGCCCGCCATGTGCATGTCCTGCGAGCAGGCGCGGCTGGCGCGGCCCATGCGCGAATGCTTGATGTAGAGCGTGAGCAGCACCATCAGCACCAGCGTGACGACGATGATGAGGATGCGCGAATAGGGCACGAAGACCTCGAAGCCGCCGTCGCCCAGGGCAAAGCGCAGCGCGCCGGGGATCAGCGAGGGCACGGCCATGTCGCGCGCGCCCTGGCCCAGGGCGACCCAGTTCTGCAGAAAGATGGACATGCCGATGGCCGAGATCAGTGCCACCAGGCGGGGGCTGGAGCGCAGCGGCTTGTACGCCACCTGCTCGATCACGAAGCCGTAGATGGCGGTCACGGCGACGGCCACCACCAGCATCAGGCCGATGATGAGCCAGATGGGCAGGCCGCTTTGCGCCCCCACGGCCGACAGCGTGACGAGGCCGACGTAGGCGCCGATCATGTAGATTTCGCCGTGCGCGAAGTTGATCATCCCGATGATGCCGTACACCATGGTGTAGCCGATGGCGATCAGGGCGTAGATGGCGCCCAGGGACAATCCGTTGAATAGCTGCTGCAGCAGCTGGGGCATTAGGTCAGACATGCATGCCACCCCTCATTGGAAAGATTTCGGATGCAACAAACCAAGGGCGTACGGCAATCTGCGCCGTACGCCCTTGTTGTACAGGACTCGCTGGGTTACTTGACGGCGCTCTTGCTGCCGTCCTTGTGCCACTCGAAGACCTGGAAGTCGAACGAGTTCAGGTCACCCTGCTTGTTCCACGACACCGGGCCGATCACCGTATCGACGGTGTTCTTGTGCATGTAGTCGGCGACCTTGCCTGGGTTGTCGCCCACGGCCTTGATGCTGGCCAGCAGCGCCTGCGTGGCGGCGAACGAGGTCAGCTGGAAGGCGCCCGAGGGGTTGCGGTTCTTGTCCTTGAAGGCCTTGACCACGGCGGCGTTCTTGGGGTTGGCCGAGAAGTCGGCCGGCAGCGTCACCAGCATGCCCTCGACGGCGGGGCCGGCGATGGCGTTGACCTCGGGGTTGCCCACGCCTTCGGGGCCCATCATCTTGACCTTCAGGCCTTGCTCGGCGGCCTGGCGCAGCAGCAGGCCCATCTCGGGGTGGTAGCCGCCGTAGTAGACGAAGTCCACGCCTGCGCTCTTGAGCTTGGTGATGACGGCCGAGTAGTCGCTGTCGCCGGCGTTGATGCCCTCGAACAGCGCCACGTCGACGCCGGCCTTCTTCAGGTCGTCGCGCACGGCGGAGGCAATGCCCTGGCCGTAGGATTGCTTGTCGTGCAGCACGGCAACCTTCTTGGGCTTGGCCTTCTCGATGATGTACTTGGCGGCGGCCGGGCCTTGCTGGTCGTCGCGGCCGATGGTGCGGAAGACGAAGTGGTAGTTCTTGCCGTCGGTCAGCGCCGGGGAGGTGGCCGAGGGAGTCACGGCGACCACGCCTTCGTTGTTGTAGATCGGGGCGGCGGCGATGGAGGCGCCGGAGCAGACCGGGCCGACGACGTAGCCGATCTTGTCGTTGACCACACGGTTGGCGGCCACCGGGCCTTGCTTGGGTTCGCAGGCGTCGTCCACCGACACCAGTTCGATCTTCTGGCCGGCCACGCCACCGGCGGCGTTGGCCATTTCGACGGCGGTGGTCACGCCTTCCTTGATCATGTCGCCGTACTGGGTCAGCGGGCCCGTGGTGGGCATGACCATGGCGATCTTGACTTGCGCATGCGCGGGAATCAGCAGGGATGCGCCAGCCAGGCTCAGGGCGGCGACGACGGAATGCATGCGGAACGGGATGCTCATATGTCTCTCTTCAACTTGGGTAAAGCGGTCTGAAAAATCGACAGGCCCCGGTTAGGGGCCCGCGACGCAGACTGCCTAGGTTAGCGGACTGTATGGCGGCAGCAACAGGGTTAAAGCCAGTGGCATTTGTGACTGTTTTTTGCTAGCCGTGCAAATATTTCCCGAGCCGGCTGGCCGCTTGGGGCTGCCAGATGGACTTTTGCGTGCTTTGGGCTTGTGGCGCGCGGCGTGAGCAAGGGAGGTCAGGGTTGCGTATTGAACCCTGGGGTTTATTCTAATGGCGTGCAAATACCTATTGCTTCAATAGGAAAAATGCATTTGGTCATGCGTTTGGCGCAAGACGCTGTGTTGCCAAAAATGCTCAGGGCACGGGTGGGGTTGTTGCCGGCGCGGCGCCGCCTGCCTGGACGCTGCTGTGTGGCGCCGGGCCGCCGGCGCGCCAGCGGCGCAGCACGCGTTGGAACATGAGTGCGTTGGGAATCTGCAGAAGCGTGCCGGGTTCGGCGGCGCGGCCGTCCTCCAGCGTGGTGTAGAGCAGGTTGATGTCCAGCACCCGGCCCAGCGCTCCGGGTTTTTCCGCCGTATCCAGCAGTTCGATGTGGTCGCCCACGCGAAACGGCCCCACGGTGAAGATCAGGAAGGCGCAGAACAGGTTGGACAGCACGCTCCATGCCGCGAAGAAGGCGACCGCGCCCACCGTGGCGAAGCTGGTGAAGGCGGCCCACAGCACGCTGGCCGAGACGCCCAGGCGTTCGAGCACGACCAGCGTGGCGCCGCCGATGATGATCGCGCGCACCACGCCGTTGACGGGCATGAGCAGCTCGTGCGGGAATTGGTAGTGATCGCTTGCACGCAGGATCAGGCGCCGCACGAGGCGCAGCAGCAGGTAGGCCGCCAGCGCGACGAGCACGATCTGCAGGGCCGGCACGATCACGTCGAGCCAGTCCTGCATCCAGGGCGGCAGGTGCGTTCTGAGGCGTGCCAGCATGGGCGGGGATCAGCCTTCGCGGCGCAGCGCGGGGAACAGGATCACGTCGCGGATGCTGGCGCTGTCGGTCAGCAGCATCATCAGCCGGTCGATGCCGATGCCGCAGCCGCCGGTGGGCGGCAGGCCGTATTCGAGCGCGCGCACGAAGTCGTGGTCGAAGTACATGGCCTCGTCGTCGCCGCCGTCCTTGGCGGCCACCTGGGCGTTGAAGCGCGCGGCCTGGTCCTCGGCGTCGTTCAGCTCGGAAAAACCGTTGCCGAATTCGCGCCCGGTGATGTAGAGCTCGAAGCGCTCGGTCACTTCGGGGCGGGCGTCGTTGGCGCGGGCCAGCGGGCTGATCTCGGTCGGGTGCTCCATGATGAAGGTCGGCTGCCAGAGCTTGTCCTCGACTTCCTCCTCGAAATACAGCACCTGCAGGCTGGCCAGGCTGCGCGTGGACAGGCGATCCTTCGCCTCGCTCATGCCCAGCTTCTTGAGCGCGCTGACGAGCCAGGCCGGATCGTCCACGTGCGCGCCTGCCTCGGTGTACTGGAAGATGGCCTCGCGGATCGTCATGCGCTGGAACGGCTGCGACAGGTCGACCTCGCGCCCGCCGTAGGTCAGCCGCAGGCCGCCTCCCGTCTTGAGCGCCGCGTCGCGCACGAGCTGTTCGGTGAAGTCCATCACGTCGCGGTAGTTCCAGTACGCCGCGTAGAACTCCATCATGGTGAACTCGGGGTTGTGGCGCACCGAGATGCCTTCGTTGCGGAAGTTGCGGTTGATTTCGAACACGCGCTCGAAGCCGCCCACCACCAGGCGCTTCAAGTACAGCTCGGGCGCGATGCGCAGGTACATCTCCTGGTCGAGCGCGTTGTGGTGCGTGACGAAGGGCTTGGCGTTGGCGCCGCCCGGTATGGGGTGCAGCATGGGTGTTTCCACCTCCAGGAAGCCGTGCTCCACCATGAAGCTGCGGATCGAGCTGACGGCCTTGCTGCGCGCCACGAAGCGCCGGCGCGCGGCTTCGTCGGTCATCAGGTCGACGTAGCGCTGGCGGTACTTGACCTCCTGGTCGGCCACGCCGTGGAACTTGTCGGGCATGGGGCGCAGGCTCTTGGTGAGCAGGCGCAGCTGCGTGACCTTGATGGACAGTTCGCCGGTCTTGGTTTTCATGAGCGTGCCCTGGGCGCCCAGGATGTCGCCCAGATCCAGGCGCTTGAAGTCGGCGTAGGCGTCCTCGCCCACGCCGTCGCGCGTCACGTAGAGCTGGATGCGCCCGCCCGTCTCGCCCAGCGAGCCGTCCTGCAGCGTGGCGAAGCTGGCCTTGCCCATCACGCGCTTGAGCATCATGCGCCCGGCCACGCTCACGGCCACGGCCTGCGCCTCCAGCGCCTCGGGCTCCAGGGCGCCGTATTGCTGCTGCAGCGCGGCCGCGCGGTGGCCGGGCTTGAAGTCGTTGGGAAAGGCCACTGCCTGGCCCTGGGCCTGGCGTGCACGCAGTTCCTGGAGCTTGTCGCGGCGTTCGGCGATGAGCTGGTTTTCGTCCTGGGGTACGGCGGCGGTGCTGGCGGGTTCGGAAGACATGGCAGTTGTGCGGGAATGTGGCGCGCGCCGCGGCAGGGGCGGCAATGGCGTGCTGATGGAAAACCTGCCATTTTAGGCGAGTGGGCCGTACAGGCGCGCCCAGTATGATCGAGGCACCCAGCCTCAGTGCGAGTTGTATCCCCATGTTGTTTCAGATCGTCTCTTTCCTTCTCGACGTCGTCGGCGGCCTGCTGACGGGCGCCTGCCTGCTGCGCCTGTACATGCAGCTGCAGCGCGTGCCGTTCGGCAACCCCGTGGGACGGCTGGTGTTCGCGCTCAGCGACTGGATGGTGCTGCCGCTGCGCAAGCTTCTGCCGGCCATGGGGCGCGTGGACACCTCGTGCCTGGTGGCGGCCCTGCTGGTGCAGGTGGCGCAGTACCTGGTGCTGTTGCTGCTGCTGGGCGCCGCCATGGGCCTGGCCTGGCTGCCCTGGCTGGCGCTGTTCGGCCTGGTGCGCACGGCCGTCATGGGCCTGATGGGGCTGCTGATCGTCTACGCCGTGCTGTCGTGGGTGCAGACGCGCTCGCCCATTTCCGACGTGATCGCACGCCTGTGCGAGCCGCTGCTGGCGCCGGTGCGGCGCGTGCTGCCGGCGCTGGGCGGGGTGGACTTGTCGCCGCTGGTGCTGCTGGTGCTGCTGCAGGTGCTGATGATCGTGCTGGGCAACCTGCAGGTGGGGGTATTGCGCTACTGAAAAAGTAGCTTCTTGCGCTTGAAGGAAAATATTTTCAGATATTTTTATATCTGAAAATGTTGCGATTCAAGCGCTTGCAGCTATGTTTTTTGTGGCCTGCTGGTTCAGGCCACCGCATCCGCCGGCAGGCGCTGCAGCATGGCCAGGCTGCGGGTCACGGTGTCGCGCAGCTCGCGGCGGTCGACGATCATGTCCACCGCGCCCTTGGCCTGCAGGAATTCGGCGCGCTGGAAGCCCTCGGGCAGCGTCACGCGCACGGTCGATTCGATGACGCGCGGGCCGGCGAAGCCGATCAGCGCCTTGGGCTCGGCGATCACGATGTCGCCGACGAAGGCGAAGCCGGCGCTCACGCCGCCCATGGTCGGGTCGGTCAGCACGCTGATGTAGGGCAGGCCCTTCTTGGCCAGGCGCGTGAGCGCGGCGTTGGTCTTGGCCATCTGCATCAGCGACAGCAGGCCTTCCTGCATGCGTGCGCCGCCGGTGGCGGTAAAGCAGATGAACGGTACTTTCTGCTCGATGGCGGTTTCCACGCCGCGCACGAAGCGTTCGCCCACGACCGAGCCCATCGAGCCGCCCATGAAGTCGAACTCGAAGCAGGCCGCGACCACGTTGATGCTCTTGACCGCGCCGCCCATGACGACGAGGGCGTCGGTCTCGCCGGTGTTCTCCAGCGCTTCCTTCAGGCGTTCGGGGTACTTGCGGCTGTCCTTGAACTTGAGCGCGTCCACGGGCAGCACTTCTTGGCCGATCTCGTAGCGGCCTTCGCCGTCCAGAAAGGCGTTGAGCCGCGCGCGCGCGCCGATGCGGTGGTGGTGGCCGCACTTGGGGCAGACGTTCTGGTTGTGCTCCAGGTCGCTCTTGTAGAGCACGTTCTCGCAGCTTGGGCACTTGATCCACAGGCCCTCGGGCATCTGGCGGCGTTCGGCCGGGTCGGTCTGCTGGATTTTGGAGGGCAGGAGTTTTTCAAGCCAGGACATGCAATTCCTTTGATATGAGTGGGCCAACTGCGCACGGCCTGTGATACTGGCGCAGGCCAAGCGGGGGCCGCCGCGCAAGGGCCGCCCCGCCGCGCTGGCGGCGTCCCCCTTCCCGCGCAACGCGCGAGAGAAGGGGGAGGCGGCGAAGCCGCTCAGGGGGTTGGCCTCGTATTATGCGTCCAGCGCCTTGCGGATCTGGCGCAGGAAGTCCATGGTGATGCCTATCACCTTCTCGTGCGGCTGGTCTTCGATCAGCCCGATGATGCGGCTGCCGATGACCACGGCGTCGGCCACGCGGCCGATGGCCTGGGCCGTGGCCGCGTCGCGGATGCCGAAGCCCACGCCGACGGGGATCTTCACGTGCTCGCGGATGCGCGGCAGCATGGCCTCGACGGCGGCGGTGTCAAGCGCGCCCGAGCCGGTCACGCCCTTGAGCGAGACGTAGTACACGTAGCCGCTGGCCACGCGGGCCACCTGCTGCATGCGCTCGGCGGTGGAGGTGGGCGCCAGCAGGAAGATCAGGTCGATGCCGTGCGCGCGCAGCTGGGCGGCGAACTGCTCGCATTCCTCGGGCGGGTAATCGACGACGAGCACGCCGTCCACGCCGGCGGCGGCCGCGTCGCGCGCAAAGGCGCCGCTGCCGTGGATCTGCTCGTAGCGCTCCACCGGGTTGGCGTAGCCCATCAGCACCACGGGGGTGTCGGCGTTGCGCTGGCGGAAGCTGCGCACCATGGTCAGCACCTGCGCCAGGCCGATGCCCAGCGCCAGGGCTTTCTCGCCCGCCTTCTGGATGACGGGGCCGTCGGCCATCGGGTCGGAGAACGGCACGCCCAGCTCGATCACGTCGGCGCCGGCCTCGACCATGCCGTGCATCAGGGCCGGCGTGATGTCGGCAAACGGAAAGCCCGCCGTCACGTACGGAATCAAGGCCTTGCGGCCCGCCGCCTGCAGGGCGGCGAAAGTGGTGGCGATGCGGCTCATTCCTTGCCTCCCTTGACGACGTGCCCGCGCATCGAGGGGCGGTCGTAATAGTCCTCGCCCGACAGGTCGGCCACGGTGCCTATGTCCTTGTCGCCACGGCCCGACAGGCAGACCAGGATGGATTGGTCCGGGCGCATGGCCTTGGCCAGCTGCATGGCGTAGGCCACGGCGTGGCTCGACTCCAGCGCCGGGATGATGCCTTCGGTGCGGCACAGGTGATGAAAGGCGTCGAGCGCCTGCGTGTCGGTCACGCCCACGTAGTGCGCGCGGCCGATCTCCTGCAGCCAGGCGTGCTCGGGGCCGACGCCGGGGTAGTCCAGGCCGGCGCTGATGCTGTGCGTTTCGGTGATCTGGCCGTTCTCGTCCTGCAGGATGTACGTGCGGTTGCCGTGCAGCACGCCGCTGGAGCCGCGCTGCAGGCTGGCCGAATGCTTGCCGCTGTCGAGGCCCTCGCCGGCCGCTTCCACGCCGATCAGGCGCGTTTTCTCGAACGGGATGTAGGGGTGGAAGATGCCCATGGCGTTGCTGCCGCCGCCCACGCAGGCGACGACTGCGTCGGGCTGCTCGGCGGCCATTTTCTGCTCGGCCAGCAGGGCGGGCATCTGCGCCAGGCATTCCTTGCCGATCACGCTCTGGAAGTCGCGCACCATCGTGGGGTAGGGGTGCGGGCCGGCCACGGTACCAATGATGTAGAAGGTGTCGTCCACGTTGGCCACCCAGTCGCGCATGGCTTCGTTGAGCGCGTCCTTGAGCGTCCTGCTGCCGGACTCGACCGGTACCACGGTCGCGCCCAGCAGCTTCATGCGGTAGACGTTGGGGCTTTGGCGCTTCACGTCCTCGCTGCCCATGTAGACCACGCACTGCAGCCCGTAGCGCGCGCAGATGGTGGCCGTGGCCACGCCGTGCTGGCCGGCGCCGGTCTCGGCGATGATGCGCGTCTTGCCCATGCGCCGCGCCAGCATCGCCTGGCCGATGACGTTGTTGATCTTGTGCGCGCCGGTGTGGTTCAGGTCCTCGCGCTTGAGGTAGATCTGCGCGCCGCCGATTTCGCGGCTGGTGCGCGCGGCGTGGTAGACCGGCGAGGGACGGCCCACGAAGTGGGCCAGCTCGTACTCGAATTCGGCAATGAATTGCGGATCGTGCTGGTAGCGCGCATAGGCCGCCTGCAGCTCGCGCAGCGCGTGCGTGAGGGTTTCGCTGGCGAAACTGCCGCCGTAGGGGCCGAAGTGGCCCGAGGAATCAGGTTGGTCGTACTGGTACATGGAAATTCTTTGCAAGCTGCTCGTCGGCCGCGCGTACGGCGGCGACGAAGCGATGGATCTTGTCTGCGTCCTTGATGCCCTTGAGCGGCTTGCCGCCGGGGCCATCCTGTTCGACGCCGGAGCTGACGTCAACCGCGAGCGAGCGAGCGCGCGGCTGCACCTGCAAGATGCCATCGGTCACGTTTGCAGGCGTGAGTCCACCAGACAAAACGAGGTGAGAGTCGACGTTTGGTGGAAGCAGTGACCAATTGAATGCCTTGCCGCCGCCGCCAAAACCGTCGACATGGGCGTCGAGCAGGATGGCGCGGGCGTGTGAGTAATCCTGGGCGTATTTTACGAGGTCGAACCGTACCGCCGCGTCGCCCAGGGGAATGCGCGCCGCGCGCAGGAAGGCAATACGCCCCTGGCCGCTGGCCGCCAGGCAGTCGGCGGGTGTTTCGTCGCCGTGGAACTGCAGCATGGCGCCCGCGACGCAGGCCTGGCACGCCATGACGTGGGCCGCATCGGCGTTGACGAACAGCAGCACCGGCGTCACGAAGGGCGGCAGGCGCCGGGCCAGCGCGGCGGCACGCTCGGGTGCGACGGCGCGCGGGCTGGCGGGGTAGAGCACGAAGCCCACGGCGTCGGCGCCGGCGGCGACGGCGGCGTCCACGTCCTGCTCGCGCGTCAGGCCGCAGATCTTGATGCGGGTGCGGGCGGCCGGAGCGCGCGCGCCGCCCGCGGCGGGAAGAGGGGGTGCGGGTGTCGTCATGGCAGCCAGTCGAATGCGGCGGTGCGCGTGGGCAGGCCCCAGGCCGCATCGTACACGGGGCCCAGGAAGTACAGCCCGTCGGGGGCGAAGGTGGGGGCGGCCGCGTCGCGCGAGCGGGCGTCGCGCACGGCGCGCATCCATTCGGGTGGCTGCAGGCCCTGGCCCACGGCGATCAGGCAGCCCATGATGTTGCGGATCATGTGGTGCAGGAAGGCGTTGCCCTCGAATTCAAAACGCCAGTAGCAGGGCGTGCAGCCATGGTTGCCGCAATCGGCATCCGGCGTACCGCGCTGCGTGATGGCGATGCGCCGCAGCGTCTTGACGGGCGATTTGGCCTGGCACGCGGCCGCGCGAAACGAGGTGAAATCGTGCTCGCCCAGCAGGTGCGCGGCCGCGTCCCGCATGGCCTGGCCGTCGAGCGCGTGGAACACCCAGCCCACGCGCCCGGCGTCCACGCTGGGGCGCACGGGCGACTGCAGCAGCACGTAGGCGTAGCGGCGCGCGACGGCGCTGGCGCGGCAGTGAAAGGTGTCGGGCACGGGCTGCGCCCACTGCACGGCGATGTCCGGCGGCAAGAATGCATTGGTGCCGCGCACCCAGGAGAACGGTGCGCGGTCGAGTGCAGTGTCGAAGTGCACCACCTGCATCAGGCCGTGCACGCCGGCGTCGGTGCGCCCGGCGCATAGCGTGGAGATGGGCTGCGTGGCAAAGCGTGCGAGCGCCGCTTCCAGGCGATCCTGTACCGTATTGCCACCGGGCTGGCTCTGCCAGCCGCTGTAGGCCTGACCGCTGTAGCTGACGCCAAGCGCCACTCTCATCATGTACTCCCAAAGAAAAACGCACAGGCGCCGCATGGGCCGCCTGTGCGTGGCGATGATGGCTGCTGCGCGTCAGCCCAGATCGGCCAGCAGGCGCTGCGCGCGCGCCTTGAGTTCGCCGGAGGACTCGGCAATGACTTCCTCGACCAGGGCGCGGGCGCCCTCGCTGTCGCCGATCGAATTGAACTCCTCGGCCAGCGCCAGCTTGGTGGCCAGCGGATCGTTGGGCAGGGGGTCGGCTGCCGCCGGTTGGGCCTGCACGGGCTGCGGGGCTATCGGCGCGGCGGCTGCAACGCTGGGAGCGGAGAGGTCGAGCGACAGGTCTCCCAGGTCGAATTCCTGTGCTTCGTGCACCGCAGGCTTGGCGTCGCGGCTGGTCAGCGGCGTGATGGCCGAGTCCATCAGCGACAGGCCGCCGCTGCCGGTATCGCCGGCATCGAGCGGCGACGGCTCGGTGTGCGCAACCGGGGGTTCGATGGGAGCGGAAACTGCCGCAGGGGGGGGCGCGTCGAATGTGGAGTCGGGCAGGTCGATGTCGCCCAGCGCCTGCTCCAGGGTTGGGGGCGCGTCCATGCTGGCAACCGGCTCCACCGCACGGGCGGCTACCGAAGCGCTGGCCGCAGCAGCTGCGGCAAAGGTGCTGGGCGCGCTGGGTGCGGGTGGGGCTTCGTGCAGATCCAGATCAAGGTCGAGATCCAGATCCGGCAGCACTGAGTCGGGTGCGGGGGAAACGTGGCTGGCCGACCTGCCCATGGTGTTGGGGAAGTTCGATTCCGGGGCCACGGGCGGCTGCACCGCGGCCATGCCGCCTGCCGGGCTGCCGCCGGGCTGGTAGAGCTGGTTGTCCGGATCGAGCGTGCGGCCCAGGTCGGATACGCGCGACCAGTCCGGCCCTTGGCCGTTGGTCAGCTTGTGCACGTCGCTGGCGACTGCCTCCAGTGCCTTGCGATCCTGGCGCTTGGCATAAATCTCCGCCAGCTTGACGGGGATGGAGACGCGATCCGGGTGGTGGCGCAGGGCTTCCTTGAGGATTTCCTCGGCCTGCAGGTCGCGGCCGTAAGCCAGGTAGACGTCCGCTTCGGCAACGGGATCGACATCGCCGCCGGCGTCGAGCTGGCTGGGCGAGTAGCTCATCGACGACGAGCCGGTCGTCAGCACGCTGCTGGCGGTGTCCACGCGCTGGCCGCCGCTGGCGCCGAAGAACGAGTCGGCGTGCCCGCGGCTTTCCAGGAAGGAGCTGTCCACGCCGCCTTGGTTGCGGCGCTGCTGCACCATGCGCCAGCCGCCGTAGCCCAGCAGCGCCAGGATGATGGCGAGGCCGCCGCCGGCCAGCAGGGGGTCGGCCAGCAGCGAGTCGATGAAGCTGGGCTCTTCGGGCGCGGGTTGCGGCGCTGGCTTGGGAGCGGGTTTGGGGGCCGGCTTGGGCGCAGCCTCCGGGGCTGGTGCCGGCGCGGGTGCGGCGGCGGCTTCGGCAGCTGGCTCTGTCGGCGCGGCGGGTGCTGCGGCGTCGGCTGCCGCTGGCGCTTCGGGTTCGGCGGGCGCAGTGGTGGCGCTGCTGGCTCCGGTCGTCTGTAGGGGGGCAGGCTCCGATGCCGGCACGCCTGCTGGGGACGGAACGCTGATGCCGGGCGCCGCATCGGCCGGTTTGGCAGCGGGCGCCGTGGCCTCGGATTTCGAGGCTTCGCTCAATTCGTTGAGCTGCGAGATGTTCTTGGACAGCTCGGCCATGCGCTCGGCGTCCTGGTTGGCCTGCTTGTCCTTGGCGACTTCGGCTTCGGCCTTGCTGCCCTTGATGCCGCCCTTGGACAGCTTGAGCTTGTCGGGCGTGTCTTGGACGGGCTTGGTTTCCTCGACCTGGGTCTGCACCTTGCCGCTGTCGGAGCGCTCGGCGCTGGCCACCTTGGCCTGCGGCGCGGCCTCGGCCAGGCGGTGGCGGAAGGCGTTGAAGTCGTGGCTTTGCGCGGCGATGAGTTTGCGCGCTTCGGGCGCGGCGGTGGCCTGGGCGTCCGCCTGGCTGGGCATCTCCAGCACAGCGCCGGCGCGCAGGCGGTTGACGTTGTTGTTGATGAAGGCGTCGGGGTTGGCGCGCAGCAGCGCCACCAGCATCTGGTCGAGCGAAACGCCCTCGGGCCGGTACGCGTTGGCGATCTTGCCGGCGGTATCACCCGGTTTGACCGCGACTTCCGTGTCTGCAGCCGCGCTGGCCGCCGGCTTGGCGGGTGCGGCGCTGGCGTTGCGTGGCGTTGCTGCAGTGGCGGCGGCGGGCTTGCTGGCCTGGCTGCGGGCAGGGGCGGCGCTGCTGACCTGGGGTGCTGCGGAGACGCTGGCCTGCGGACGGCGCAGCGCTGGCGGGTCGAGCAGCATGGTGTAGCTGCGCACCAGGTGGCCGGCGCTCCAGGTGGCATCGAGCACGATGTCGACGAAAGGCTCGTTGATGGGGCCCTCGCTGCTCAGGCGCAGCACCATGGAGCCGTCCGGGCGGCGCTGCAGCTGCGCCTGGATGCCGTGCGCTGCCGGCGAAGATTCCATGCCCTGTGCACGGAACACCTCGGCGCTGGCCGGGGCGACGTGCAGCGAATCGGCCTCTGCCGGAGTGATGCGCGGCAGCGCGATCTCGGCGCGCAGCGGCTCGCCCAGCGCCGATTGCACGCTCAGGCGCCCCAGAGCCAGGGCGCTGGCGTCGGTGGCGTACAGGCCAGCCGTCAGAAAGGCCGCTGTGGCCAGGACAGAGTATTTCCAGCGATGCATGTGTGCGATGAATGGAGTAGTTGGAGCTGGCGCGGGTAACGGTGTTTTTTTGATCATGTTCATGTCCGCCCTGGCACGCGTAAAAATGTAAAAAGCACCATAGCATCAATGTTTTGCACTGACAAGCTGAGGCCCGGTGCCAGCTTTTCCGAGCCTGTCAGAAAGGGTACAAAACGTCTTTCTTGTTGGAAATGGACAACGACCCGTAACACGGCGTATCTGCTTGCATCCCAAAAAAAACGCCACCTGGAGGTGGCGTCAGGGCAGCGCAAAGCCGGTACTCAGGCGGCGAGCAGAATGCGCAGCATGCGGCGCAGCGGCTCGGCGGCACCCCACAGCAGTTGGTCGCCAATGACGAAGGCGGACACGTATTCAGGCCCCATGTTGAGCTTGCGCACGCGGCCCACGCCGACCTGCAGGCCGCCGGTGATGGCGGCGGGGGTCAGCTCCTTGAGCGTCAGCGCCTTGTCGTTGGCGACGAACTTCACCCAGGGGTTGCCGCCTTGGATCAGCGCTTCGATCTCGGCCAGCGGCAGATCCTTGCTGAGCTTGAGCGTGAGCGCCAGCGAGTGGCAGCGCATCGCGCCGATGCGCACGCACAGGCCGTCCACCGGGATGGTGCTGCTGGTGCCCAGGATCTTGTTGACCTCGGCCTGGCCCTTCCATTCTTCCTTGGACTGGCCGTTGGGCAGCTGCGCATCGATCCACGGGATCAGGCCGCCGGCCAGCGGCGCGCCGAAGAATTCGGTCGGCACGTCCTGGCGGATGGTGGCCGCCACCTTGCGGTCGATCTCCAGGATGGCCGAAGCCGGCGTGGCCAGCTCCTGGGCGACGCTGCCATGGATCACGCCCATGCCCTTGAGCAGCTCGCGCATGTGGTTGGCGCCGCCGCCCGAGGCTGCCTGGTAGGTCATCGAGCTGACCCATTCGACCAGTCCGGCGTTGAACAGGCCGTTCAGGCCCATCAGCAGGATGGAGTTGGTGCAGTTGCCGCCGATCCAGTTCCTCCCGCCGGCAGCCAGCTTGGTTTTGATCAGCCCGTCGTTGACCGGGTCGAGCACGATGACGGCGTCATCTTCCATGCGCAGCGCGCTGGCCGCGTCGATCCAGTGTCCGGCCCAGCCGCTGGCGCGCAGCTTGGGGAAGACTTCCTTGGTGTAGTCGCCGCCCTGGCAGGTGATGATGATGGCGCACTGGGCCAGCGCGGCGACGTCGTTCGCGTCTTTGAGCTGGGTGTGCGCACGCGCCATGGCGGGCGCCTTGCCGCCGGCGTTGGAGGTGGAGAAGAACACCGGCTCGATGAGGTCGAAGTCGCCCTCGGCCTGCATGCGATCCATCAACACCGAGCCGACCATGCCGCGCCAGCCGACCAGACCTACCAATTGCTTGCTCATTTCAATCGCCCTTTCAAGTTAAAAACAGTTCGCACGCGACCGTGTCTGCTGCTTTCGGCCCCGGCTCGTCTGGCCAGGGAGGGCGCACGACGATGCCGGAGCTGGTTCAGCCCGTAATGGTCGTGGTTTTGATGGTGATTGCGCGCGCGGCCGGCGCTGCCAGGGTGGCAGGCTTGTTCTTCAGCGGGAACGGGCGGGCGACAAACATGGGAAACATTGTAGAGGATGCGGCGCCGGGCGCCGCGTCCTGTGGTTAGTTAACGCATCATCGGCGCAATGCGTTGACGACCGCGTCGCCCATCTGCACCGTGCCCACCTTGGTCGTGCCTTCGCTCCAGATGTCCGGCGTGCGCAGGCCCTGGGCCAGCACCTTCTTCACCGCATTCTCGATGCGGTCGGCGGCGGCGGCCTGGCCCAGGCTGAAGCGCAGCATCATCGCGGCGCTGAGGATGGTGGCCAGCGGGTTGGCCACGCCCTTGCCGGCGATGTCGGGCGCGCTGCCGTGGCTGGGTTCGTACAGGCCCTGCTTCCTGTCGTTCAGGGAGGCGCTGGGCAGCATGCCGATGGAGCCGGTGAGCATGGAGGCTTCGTCGGAGAGGATGTCGCCGAACATGTTGCCCGTCACGATCACGTCGAAGGTCTTGGGCGCCTTCACGAGCTGCATGGCGGCGTTGTCCACGTACATGTGCTCCAGCGCCACGTCGGGGTAGTCCTTGTGCACCTCGGTCACCACGTCCTTCCAGAACTGGAAGGTTTCCAGCACGTTGGCTTTGTCGACGCTGGTGACCTTCTTGTTGCGCTTGCGCGCGGCTTCAAAGGCCACGCGGGCGATGCGTTCGACCTCGGGCTTGCTGTAGCGCATGGTGTCGAAGGCTTCCGGGCTGCCTGGAAAGTGGCCGTCCACGGCCGTGCGGCGGCCGCGCGGCTGGCCGAAGTAGATGTCGCCCGTCAGCTCGCGGATGATGAGGATGTCCAGGCCGGCCACCAGTTCGGGCTTGAGGCTGGAGGCGCCGACGAGCTGCTCGTAGCAGATGGCGGGGCGGAAGTTGGCGAACAGGCCCAGGTTCTTGCGCAGGCCCAGGATGGCCTGCTCTGGGCGCAGCGGCCGGTCGAGCTTGTCGTACTTCCAGTCGCCCACGGCGCCGAACAGGATGGCGTCGGCTTTCTTGGCGAGCTGGAGCGTGGCTTCGGGCAGCGGGTGGCCCGCGGCCTCGTAGGCGGCGCCGCCGACGGGGGCGGTTTCCATCTCGAACTTCAGATCCAGGGCGTTCAGGACCTTGACGGCCTCGGCGACGATTTCGGGGCCAATGCCGTCGCCGGGCAGGACTGCGATTTTCATGAAGAAGTTACCTTGATTTTGATAGCTGATTGCGCTTGTATTTGCTTGATTTCAATAAGTAATATATTTGAAATCTAGTATTTGTAAGCGCAAACAGCTCTTATTTTTGAATCAGCCAGCCATGGTGTGCGCCAGCCAGGGCTTGGTCGCCAGGCGCTGGGCCTCGAAGGCGGCGATCTTGTCCTTGTGGCGCAGCGTCAGGCCGATGTCGTCGAAGCCGTTGAGCAGGCAGTATTTGCGAAACGGCAGCACGTCGAAGGCGATTTCCTCGCCTTGTGGGCGGATGACCACCTGGCGCTCCAGGTCGATGGTGAGTTGGTAGCCGGGGAAGGCGGCCACTTCGTCGAACAGCTGGCCGACCACGGTCTCGGACAGGACGATGGGCAGCAGGCCGTTCTTGAAGCAGTTGTTGAAGAAGATGTCGGCAAAGCTGGGCGCGATGATGGCGCGAAAGCCGTACTGCTGCAGCGCCCAGGGCGCGTGCTCGCGGCTCGACCCGCAGCCGAAGTTCTTGCGCGCCAGCAGGATGGACGCGCCCGCATAGCGCGGCTGGTTGAGCACGAAGTCGGGGTTGGGCTTGCGCGCTGCTTCGGGCACGCCGGGCTCGCCCTTGTCCAGGTAGCGCCACTCGTCGAACAGGTTGGGGCCGAAGCCCGTGCGCTTGATCGACTTGAGGAACTGCTTGGGAATGATGGCGTCGGTATCGACGTTCTCGCGGTCCATGGGCGCGGCCAGGCCCTGGTGGAGGGTGAATTTCTGCATGGGGCGGTGTGCTCGGGGTTATTTGTTGGCGGCGCGCTCGATGGCGTTGCCGGCTTTCTGTACGTCCTGGCCCACGCCCTTGACGGTGTTGCAGCCCATCAGCACGAAGGTGAGGGCGAGCAGTGCGGCGAAAGTCTTGTTCATGGCGAAGCTCCTTTCTTTCAGGCGAATTGACGGATGTCGACGAAGTGTCCGTGAATGGCGGCGGCGGCGGCCATCGCCGGGCTGACCAGGTGGGTGCGCCCGCCGTTGCCCTGGCGGCCTTCGAAGTTGCGGTTGCTGGTGGAGGCGCAGCGCTCGCCCGGCTCCAGCCGGTCGGCGTTCATGGCCAGGCACATGCTGCAGCCGGGCTCGCGCCATTCGAAGCCGGCGGCCTTGAAGATCTGGTCCAGCCCCTCGCGCTCGGCCTGCTCCTTGACCAGGCCCGAGCCGGGCACGACCATGGCCAGCTTGATGTTTTTGGCCACCTTCTGGCCCAGCTTGCGCACCACGGCGGCGGCGGCGCGCAGGTCCTCGATGCGGCTGTTGGTGCAGCTGCCGATGAAGACCTTGTCCACGAAGATGTCCTGCAGCGGCTTGCCCGGCTCCAGGTTCATGTAGGTGAGCGCGCGCTCCATCGCGTGGCGGCGGCTGGCGTCCTTCTCGCGGTCCGGGTCGGGCACGGCGGCGGTCACGCCCAGCACCATCTCGGGGCTGGTGCCCCAGGTCACCTGCGGCACGATGTCGGCGCCGTTCAGATCCACCACGGCGTCGAACGCGGCGTCGGCGTCCGAGTGCAGCGTCTTCCAGTAGGCCACGGCCTGATCCCACTCCACGCCCGTGGGCGCCATGGGGCGGCCGCGCACGTAGTCGATGGTTTTGTCGTCCACGGCCACCAGGCCGGCGCGCGCGCCCGCCTCGATGGCCATGTTGCACACCGTCATGCGCCCTTCCATCGACAGCGCGCGGATGGCGTCGCCGCCGAACTCGATGGTGTAGCCCGTGCCGCCGGCGGTGCCGATCTTGCCGATGATGGCCAGCACGATGTCCTTGGCGGTGATGCCCGGCGCCACCTGGCCGCCCACGCGGATCAGCATGTTCTTGGCCTTCTTGGCCAGCAGCGTCTGCGTGGCCATCACGTGCTCGACCTCGCTGGTGCCGATGCCGTGCGCCAGCGCGCCGAAGGCGCCGTGCGTGCTGGTGTGGCTGTCGCCGCAGACCACCGTCATGCCCGGCAGCGTGGCGCCGTTCTCGGGCCCGATCACGTGCACGATGCCCTGGCGCTTGTGCATGAAGGGAAAGAACGCCGCCGCGCCGCTGGCCGCGATGTTCTTGTCCAGCGTGGTGATCTGCTCGCGGCTGATCGGGTCGGCAATGCCGTCGTAGCCCAGGTTCCAGCCGGTGGTGGGGGTGTTGTGGTCGGCCGTGGCGACGATGGAGCTGGTGCGCCAGACCTTGCGCCCGGCCTCGCGCAGGCCCTCGAAGGCCTGCGGGCTGGTCACTTCGTGCACCAGGTGGCGGTCGATGTAGAGCACGGCCGTGCCGTCCTCCTCGGTGTGGACGACGTGCTCGTCGAAGATCTTGTCGTACAGGGTGCGTCCCATGGTGCTCTCTTCTCGTGGGTCAGTGGTGAAAATTGTAGGCTTCTAGGCGGCCGGGCTCAGGTGCTCCACCAGCAGCCGCGCCGTGGCGGGCAGGGCGGCAAAGTCGCGCGCCACCAGGCGCAGCTCGCGGCGCGCCCAGGCGTCGGTCAGCGGTATCGCGGCCAGGCGCCCCAGGCCCTGCAGCAGCGTGAACGCGCGGTTGGGCAGCAGGCCCACGCCCAGGCCGTTGCCGACCATGCGGCACATGGCGTCCAGGCTGGTGACCTGGATGCGCTGGCGCAGCGGCCGGCCGGCGCGGGCCGCCGCCTGTTGCATGGCCAGGCTGATGGAGCTGCCCGCGTGCAGGCCGACGATGTCGTAGGGCAGCGCCTGCGCGAAGTCGATGGCCTCGCGCCCGGCCAGCGCGTGGCCCTGCGGCACGACCAGCACCAGGTGGTCGCTGCGGTAGGCGCGCGCCTGCAGGCCGGGGCCGCCGCCCTGCGCCGGCAGGCTGCAGATGCCCAGGTCGGCCGCGCCCTCGCGCACGGCGTGCAGCACGTCGGGCGAGAGGTGCTCCTGCAGGTCGATCTTGACCTGGCCGTGGCGGCGCGCAAAGGCGCCCAGGTCCTCGGGCAGAAACTGCACGATGGCCGAGATGTTGGCGTGCACGCGCACGTGGCCGCGCACGCCGTCGGCAAACTCCGACAGCTCGCCCTGCATGCGCTCCAGGCCGAACAGCAGCGCGCGCGCGTGGTGCAGCAGCGCCTCGCCCGCGGGCGTGAGCTTGACGCCGCGGCTGTGGCGGTACAGCAGCTGCGCGCCCACGGCGGCCTCCAGCTCCGACAGGCGCTTGCTCACGGCCGACGCGGCGATGAACTCCTGCTCGGCCGCGCGGCCGATGCTGCCGCAGGCGCACACGGCGGCAAACAGCTGCAGCGACGTGAGGTTGATGCGGCGCGCAAAACTGCGCTCAAGGCCGTGTTCGGGGGCGTTCATCGGGTGGTGTGATTTCTCTTTTGGAGAAGTATCCGCGCTTTTTTTGCTTGAATCCACTGGTCGTCATCGTAAAAATAGATGTCTTGCGTATCGATTGCTGCAATCGCCGATGCTGCCGGCGGCCCGCGCATCTGCGGGTTACTGCTGCCAGCGGGCAGCATGGCCCCGCCTAGAATCTGTTGCACTGCAATATGAAATCGAGGCCACCGTGGCCCGATCTGCCAGGAGCCGCCGTGCCAGACAAAGCCCCCGAGAACAAGCCCGCCGAGCGGGTCATCAAGAAGTACCCGAACCGCCGCCTGTACGACACCTCCACCTCCACCTACATCACGCTGGTCGAGGTCAAGCAGCTGGTGATCGACGGCGCGCCCGTGGTGGTGCGCGACGCCAAGAGCGGCGAAGACCTGACGCGCTCCATCCTGCTGCAGATCATCCTGGAGGAGGAGGCCGGCGGCGCGCCCATGTTCAGCGAGGCGGCGCTGGCCAACATCATCCGCTTCTACGGCCACGCCATGCAGGGCTTCATGGGCGACTACCTGGAGAAGAACGTGCAGCTGTTCACCGAATTCCAGAACCGCATGGCCGAGCAGTCCAAGGGCTTCACGCCCGAGGCCTGGGCGCAGTTCATGCAGCTGCAGCCGCCCATGGGCGGCATGATGGGCAACTACGTCGAGCAGTCGCAGGCCATGCTCACGCAGATGCAGGAGCAGATGCAAAAGCAGACCGAGCAGATGATGGGCGCCTTCGGCCTGAAAAAGCGCTGAGCCGCCCGAAGCTGGGACAATACGGGGATGAGCGAAGCACTCTCCCCCACGCACCCCCCCAAAATCGGCTTCGTCAGCCTGGGCTGCCCCAAGAACCTGACCGATTCCGAACTCATCATCACCCAGCTCTCGGCCGAGGGCTACCAGACGTCCAAGACCTTCCAGGGCGCGGATCTGGTCATCGTCAACACCTGCGGCTTCATCGACGACGCCGTGCGGGAAAGCCTGGACACGATTGGCGAGGCGCTGGCCGAGAACGGCAAGGTCATCGTCACCGGCTGCCTGGGCGCCAAGTCGGGCAGCGGCGGCAGCGGCACGCTGGTGCAGGAAGTGCACCCCAGCGTGCTGGCCGTGACCGGCCCGCAGGCCACGCAGGAGGTGATGGACGCGGTGCACCGCAACTGCCCCAAGCCGCACGACCCGTTCCTGGACCTGGTGCCGGGCGGCTTCGGCGCGGCCGGCGTCAAGCTCACGCCGCGCCACTATGCGTACCTGAAGATCAGCGAAGGCTGCAACCACCGCTGCACCTTCTGCATCATCCCGTCGATGCGCGGCGACCTGGTCTCGCGCCCGATCGGCGACGTGCTGCGCGAGGCCCAGGCGCTGTTCGCCGGCGGCGTCAAGGAGCTGCTGGTGGTCAGCCAGGACACCTCGGCCTACGGCGTGGACGTGAAGTACCGCACGGGCTTCTGGGACGGCAAGCCCGTGCGCACGCGCACGCTGGAGCTGGTGCGGGCGCTGGGCGAGCTGGCCCGGCCCCACGGCGCCTGGGTGCGGCTGCACTACGTCTACCCCTACCCGAGCGTGGACGACATCATCCCGCTGATGGCCGAAGGCCTGGTGCTGCCCTACCTGGACGTGCCGCTGCAGCACAGCCACCCCGACGTGCTGCGCCGCATGAAGCGCCCGGCCAGCGGCGAGAAGAACCTGGAGCGCATCCAGCGCTGGCGCGAGGCGTGCCCGCAGCTGGTGATCCGCTCGACCTTCATCGCCGGCTTTCCGGGCGAGACCGAGGAGGAGTTCGAACACCTGCTGCAGTTCGTGCGCGAGGCCCAGATCGACCGCGCCGGCTGCTTCGCCTACAGCGACGTGGCCGGCGCCAGCGCCAACGACCTGCCGGGCCAGCTGCCGCAGGCGCTGCGCGAGGAGCGCCGCGCGCGCTTCATGGCCGTGGCCGAGGAGGTCTCCACCACGCGCCTGCAGCGCCGCGTGGGCCAGACGCTGCAGGTGCTGGTGGATCAGGCTTCCAGCATGGGCAAGAAGGGCGGCATGGGCCGCAGCTGGGCCGACGCGCCCGAGATCGACGGCCGCGTGGCGCTGCTGCCGGTGGAGAAAGCCAGCAAGAACTACAAGGTGGGCGACTTCGTCAAGGCGCGCATCGTGTCTGCGCAGGGGCATGACCTGGTGGGCGAGGTGGTATAAAAACAAGAGCTTGTTGCGCTTGTCTGCATTAGATTTCAATATGAAAACATGTTGAAATCGTTGTATGAACTGCGCAACCAGCTCTTTAAATGGTAGCTGGTTCCTCCCTCGCTCCGGGCCATGGCTGCGGCGTGCGTACCGCCCAAATTGGTTTATGCTGTGCGGCCCGCCCCGTCCGGGCGGCACAACGAAGCGAGGAATACACCATGGGTCTCATCCAGGCAGCGGTTGGTTCGGTTGGCGGCGCGTTGGCCGATCAGTGGAAGGATTTCCTGACGGTGCCGGACGGCCTGCCGTCCACGGCGGCGCTGTTCGCAGCCGTGCCGCGCGGCACCAACGCCGGGCGCGGGTCGAACACCCGGGCGTCGTCCAACATCATCACCAACGGCTCGAAGATCGTCGTGCCCGAGGGCTACGGCCTGCTGCTGATGCAGGACGGCGCCATCACCGGCTTCACGGCCGAGCCGGGCGCCTATGAGTGGAATTCGGCCGACCTCAACTCCCAGTCCATCTTCACCGGCGGCAGCCTCATGGACGCGCTGGTCAAGCAAAGCTGGGAGCGCTTCAAGTTCGGCGGCCAGCCGGGCGCGCAGCAGGCGGCGTTCTTCGTCTCGCTCAAAGAGCTGCCCGACAACCGCTTCGGCACGCAGTCCGAGATCTACTGGGACGACGGCTACCTGAACGCGCAGGTGGGCGCCATCACGCGCGGCAGCTACACGCTCAAGATCGTGGACCCGATCCTGTTCGTGAAGAACTTCGTGCCGGCCGCCTACCTGCAGCCCGGCCAGGTGTTCGACTTCACCGACCTCGACAACGCGGCGGCCAGCCAGCTCTTCAACGAAGTCGTGGGCTCGCTCGCGCCCGCGTTCAGCCTCTACACCAACGACCCGGCCAAGGGCAACCGCATCACCAAGATCCAGCAGGACTCGGTGGGCTTCGCGCAGAGCCTGTCCGCCGTGGTCGAGAACGCCTACCAGTGGCGGTCGGACCGCGGCCTGGTCATCGCCAAGACGGCCATCGTCTCCATCGAGTACGACGCCAATACCCGCGAACTGCTCAAGACCGTGCAGCGCGCCGACGCGCTGTCGGGCGCGCGCGGCAATTCCAACCTGCAGGCCTCGGTGGCGGCGGGCATCCAGTCGGCGGGGCAGAACGCCGGCGTCGGCGGCCTCATGGGCATGGGCATCGCCACCGGCGGCCTGGGCGGACTGGCCGGGCTGCAGCAGCCGGTGGCGCCGGCCCCCGCGCCCGCAGCGGCGCCGGCCGCGCCGGCGGCGGACGACCCCATCGCCAAGCTCACCCGCGCCAAGCAGATGCTCGATGCCGGGCTGATCACGCAGGCCGACTACGACGCGGTCAAGGCCAAGGCGCTCGGTCTGTGACCACGCAACTGCCCACCGGCCCGGGCTCGCCGCAAGACGTGCCGCCCGCGCCGGGCCAGTTCCCCATCGACCCGGCCACGCTGCCGGGGCCGATCCGCGACGAGCTGACCGCGCCCGACCCGGCCGCCATCGACACGGCGTCCAAGGAGCTCAAGGACGGCGTCAACCACTGCCCCAAGTGCGGCTCCACCGAGGTGCGCCAGCGCGCGGGCACCGACCAGCTCATCTGCCTGTTCTGCCGCCACGAATGGACGGCGGCGCGCGTGGAGGAAGAGTTCGGCCTGGGCGAGGGCATAGACCAGCTGCAGGGCACGCAGATCGCCTCCGGCGCCAAAGACATCGCTGCCGACGCGGCCAGCCTGCGCACCTACAAGTGCACCGGCTGCGGCGCCGAGGTGGTGGTCAACACCGAAAGCGCCATGACCGCGCGCTGCCACTGGTGCCGCCACGTGCTGGGCGTCAACGAGCAGATCGACAACGGGGCCGTGCCCGACGCGGTGCTGCCCTTCCACATCAAGAAGGACGACGCGGTGGCGCGTATCCGCCAGTTCGTGGACAAGCGCAGGCTGTTCGCGCTCAAGGCGTTCAAGGAAGAATTCGCGCCCGAGAACGTGCTGGGCGTGTACCTGCCCTACATGGTGGTGGACGCCAACGCCAGCGCCGACGTGGCCGGCTTCGGCGAGGTGGAGACGCGCCGCTACACGCGCGGCGAGGGCAAGGACCAGAAAACGTATTACGACGCCGACGTGTACCAGGTGCAGCGGCACGTGGACTTCACGGTGGACGACCTGACGCTGGAGTCCAGCGCCAAGCGCGGCAACCTGGACACCAAGGTCAACACCAACAACATCATCAACACCATACTGCCGTTCGACACCAAGAACGCGGTGCAGTGGAACGCCTCGTACCTGGCCGGCTTCACCTCGGAAAAGCGCGACCGCGACGTGGAGCAGCTGCGCCCGCGCGTGGAGGAGCAACTGCTCTCCATTGCGCGCGCGCAGGTGCAGGCGTCGGTGCGCCGCTATGGCCGGGGCGTGCGCTGGGAGCAGGAGCACCTCGACGTGCACGGCACGCGCTGGGTGGCGATGTACCTGCCGGTGTGGCTGTACTCCTACCAGGAGCCGGGCAGCCGCATGCTGCACTACATCGCGGTGAACGGCCGCACGGGCGAGACCATGGGCAGCGTGCCGGTGCAGCAGTGGAAGCTGATCACCGCCGCGCTCACCGTGGGCACCTTCGTCGAGGCACTGGCACTCTGGTTCATAGGGCACTGACCATGGATAACGACAGCACTCTCGCGCTGCTGGCCCTGGGGCCGGCCAGCGCCGCCGGCCTGTACTGGATGCTGTACCGCTACTACCGCAACACCGACAAGTCGCACGACTTCGAGCACGAGACCGAGGTCCAGGCCCAGCCCGTCACGGGCATGGAAGAGGACATGAAAGTCGATGAGGTGCGCGGCACGCAGGCCACGCAGATCCCCGGCAACAACGTGGGCGAGTACCGCCGGCGCGTGAAGCGCGTCTAGAAAAAACCTCTGCAACAAAAAAGGCTTCCCGAGGGAAGCCTTTTTGCTGGGGCCGGCATGGCCTCAGACGCGCTTGCGGTATTCGCCGGTGCGGGTGTCGATCTCGATCTTGTCGCCTTGCGACACGAACAGCGGCACGGGCACTTCGAAGCCGGTGGCGATCTTGGCGGGCTTGAGCACCTTGCCGGACGTGTCGCCCTTGACGGCGGGTTCGGTCCAGGTGATTTCGCGCTCGACGCTGGTGGGCAGCTCGACCGAGATGGCCTTGCCGTCGTAGAACACCACTTCGGCGGCCATGCCGTCTTCCAGGTAGCTGATGGCGTCGCCCATGTTGGCGGCTTCCACTTCGTACTGGTTGTATTCGGAGTCCATCCACACGTACATCGGATCGGCGAAGTAGGAGTAGGTGCAGTCCTTCTTGTCGAGGATCACGTTGTCGATCTTGTCGTCGGCCTTGAAGACGACTTCGGTGCCCATGTTGCCCAGCAGGGACTTGAGCTTCATGCGCACGGTGGCGGCGCCGCGGCCGCCGCGGGCGTATTCGGTCTTGAGGACAATCATCGGGTCCTTGCCCTGCATGATCACGTTGCCGGCGCGGATTTCTTGAGCGATTTTCATGGCTTGCCTGAGAGAGTGAAGTGGTTACCGCTCCACAGATCGGGGCGGGAGGGCGGTGCCGCTGGGGCTGCCTTGCCACCCCGGCGCATGCTCGGCGGCGGGGGCGCCGGCTGGGCACGCAGGTGCCGCGCGTTTGGCGCAAAACCGTAGATTTTAACGGTGTTCGCGGATGAACCCTTCGAGCTGGGTCAATAAATCGTCCTGCGCCAGCAGCCGCGCGCGCGCCGCCAGCGTGCAGTCGCGCCATTCGGCCAGCGTCGCGGCGTCGATGGCGGGCAGCGCGCCGGCGCGCTCCACGCCGTTCCACAGCAGATGAAAACGCCGCAGTGACGCGGGCGCCTGCAGCCAGTCCAGAAACGCCTGCAGCTTGGCGTGGTGCGCGTCGTCGTGCTGCGGGTAGATGTGCCAGACGAAGGGCTGGCCGGCCCACAGCGCGCGCACCAGCGAATCCTCGCCGCGCACCAGGTTCAGGTCGGCGGCCCACAGCATCTCGTCGAAGGCGCCCTGGGGGCAGGGCTGTAGATATGTTATTGATAGCTGCTTGCTATTTTCCCATAAGGGTTTCAGGCTGATTTCATGTGCAATCGCTGCCGCGGCGCGCCCGGGCGTGACGAGCAGGTGCGCGTCGGCGCACGGGGCCAGCTGCGCCAGCCATGGCCCCAGCGCCGGCGGCTCGTAGCAGAACAGCGCGATGGCCAGCGCACCCGGCGCCACGCCGTGGCGCGCGCGCCAGGCGTGGCGGTCGAAGGCGTGCTGGCGCCGGGCCAGTTCGGCCTCGCGCAGCAGGCCGCCGGTGGCGGGGGTGAAGCCCGGGTAGAAGAACCAGCGCGTGAGCCCGCGCGCCGGCCCGCTCATCACGGGCGAGGGCAGGCGGTGGCAGCGCTGCACATAGTTTTCGGCGGACAGGTATTCCAGGTTGAGCCACACCGGGCGCGGCGCGCGGGCGGCCTGCGCCCGCGCGTCGGCCTTGGCGATGGCAGCCTGGAAGGCTTCGGGAATGTCGCAGCCAAAGGCTTCGATGACCACGTCGCCGGTGCCGCCTTGCGGCGCGGCCTCGGGCCAGCGGTGCACGCTGACGCCGGGCGCGCCCTGCGGCGCCATCCAGGCCAGCGCGCTGGCGTCGTCCGTCCACAGGCGCACGGCGTGGCCGCGCACGGCCAGGTCGGCGGCCAGGCGCCAGCACACGCCGATGTCGCCAAAGTTGTCGATGACGCGGCACAGCAGATCGAATTGCATGGTGGGCGATGGTAGTACCCCGGCTGGGCGATGATTGCCGCCTTGAAAGGAGCAGCCAATGAGCAGTGCAACGCACAAGCAGAACGAGCCCACCGGAGCGGCGGCGCCCGCCGCGCTTGCCGGGGTGCGCGTGGTCGAGATGGGGCAGCTGATCGCCGGGCCGTTCTGCGCCAAGACGCTGGGCGAGTTTGGCGCCGAGGTGATCAAGATCGAGCCGCCCGGCAGCGGCGACCCGCTGCGCGGCTGGCGCCTGCTCAAGCACGGCACCTCGGTGTGGTGGCAGGTGCAGTCGCGCAACAAGCGCTCGGTGGCGCTGGACCTGCGCCAAGCCGAGGCGCAGGAGGTGGCGCGCCGGCTGATCGCCGAGGCCGACGTGCTGGTCGAGAACTTTCGTCCCGGCACGCTGGAGGGCTGGGGCATGGCGCCCGAGCAGCTGCACGCGATCAACCCCGGGCTGATCATTCTGCGCATCTCGGGCTACGGCCAGAGCGGGCCGTACCGCGACCTGCCGGGCTTTGGCGTGGTGGGCGAGGCCATGGGCGGCCTGCGCCACCTGACGGCCGAGCCCGGGCGCGTGCCGGTGCGCGTGGGCGTGTCGATCGGCGACACGCTGGCGGCGCTGCACGGCGCGCTGGGCGTGCTGCTGGCGCTGTACCACCGCAAGGCGCACGGCGGGCCGGGGCAGGTGATCGACGTGGCGCTGCACGAGGCCGTGTTCAACTGCATGGAAAGCCTGATCCCCGAGTACAGCGCCTTTGGCGCGGTGCGCCAGCCGGCGGGCAGCGCGCTGCCGGGCATTGCGCCGTCCAACGCCTACGCCTGCCAGGACGGCTGGGTGCTGGTGGCGGGCAACGGCGACAGCATCTTCAAGCGCCTGATGGCGGCCATTGGCCGCGATGACCTGGCGCAGGACGCGCAGCTGGCCGACAACGCCGGGCGCGTGGCGCGCGTGGCCGAGATCGACGCCGCCATCGGCGCCTGGACGGCGCCGCGGCAGGTGGCGCAGGTGCTGCAGGCGCTGGCCGCCGCGCGCGTGCCGGCGGGCAAGGTGTACACCGCCCGCGACATCGCCGAGGACCCGCACTACCAGGCGCGCGGCATGCTGCTGACCCAGCGCACGCGCGACGGCGACGACATCACCGTGCCGGGCATCTGCCCCAAGCTGTCGGCCACGCCGGGCAGCGTGCGCACCAGCGCGCCGCGCCTGGGCGACGACACCGACGCGGTGCTGGCCGAGGCCGGGCTGACGGCCGCGCAGATCGCGCTGCTGCGCAGCCGGGGCGTGATCCAGTAATGCAACACACCATAACAACAAATCATAGCTGCTTGCGCTTGCTGCAAGCCATATTTAAATATGTTCGTATCTGACATTGGCTTTTAGCAAGCGTAAACAGCTATCAAAAAATAGAAACCACCAACGCCCCATGCTCTCCAACCATTCCGACGAACTGCTGGCCCAGGTCGCGGCGCTGCCGCCGCTGCCGGGGGTGTACCGCTATTTCGACGCCGCCGGCACGCTGCTCTACGTGGGCAAGGCGCGCAACCTGAAGAAGCGCGTTTCCAGCTACTTCACCAAGCAGCACGGCGGCACGCGCATCGGCCACATGGTGGGCAAGATCGCGCGGCTGGAGACGACGGTGGTGCGCTCCGAGGCCGAGGCGCTGCTGCTGGAGAACAACCTCATCAAGCAGCTGCACCCCAAGTACAACATCCTGTTCCGCGACGACAAGAGCTACCCCTACCTGAAGGTGACCGGCGTGGCCGCCAAGGACGGGCAGGGCGACGCGCCGGGCCAGCGCTTTGCGCGCATCGCCTACTACCGCGGCGGCGTGGACAAGCGCCACCGCTACTTCGGGCCGTACCCCAGCGCCTGGGCCGTCAAGCAGACCATCGAGCTGCTGCAGAAGGTGTTTCGCCTGCGCACCTGCGAGGACACGGTGTTCGCCAACCGCACGCGGCCCTGCCTGCTCTACCAGATCAAGCGCTGCACGGCGCCGTGCGTCGGCTATATCGCGCCCGAGGACTACGCGCGCGACGTGCAGGGCGCCGAGGCGCTGCTGCGCGGCGAGACGCAGGAGCTGCTGGAACAGCTCGAAGCGCGCATGCTGGCGCACTCCGACAAGCTGGAGTTCGAGCAGGCGGCCGAGCTGCGCAACCAGATCCAGGCGCTGGCGCGCGTGCTGCACCAGCAGGCGGTGGAAACGGCGTCCGACAAGGACGCGGACATCCTGGCCGTGCGCGTGCAGGGCGGCAGGGCCTGCGTCAACCTGGCCATGGTGCGCGGCGGGCGCCACCTGGGCGACCGGGCCTACTTCCCCTCGCAGCTGGAGGACGCGGCCGCCGTGTTCCACAGCGAGCAGGAAGGCGCGGCCGCCCCGTCGCTGCCCGGCCAGGTGCTGGCCGCCTTCATCGCCCAGCACTACCTGGGCGTGGCCGTGCCGCCCACCTTGATCGTCAGCGAACCGGTCGAGCCGGAGCTGCTGGACGCGCTGGCCGAGCAGTCCGGCGTGCGCGTTGCCGCCGTGCACCAGCCGCGCGAGCAGCGCCGCGCCTGGCTGGAGATGGCCGAGCACAACGCCGAGCTGCAGCTCGCCCGCCTGCTGGCCGAAGAGGGCTCGCAGCAGGCGCGCACGCGCGCGCTGGCCGAGGCGCTGGACCTGGAGCTGGCCGAGCAAGGCGGCCTGGCCATCGAGTGCTTCGACATCTCGCACACCGCGGGCGAGGCCACGCAGGCCTCGTGCGTGGTGTTCCACCACCACAAGATGCAGGGCAGCGAGTACCGGCGCTTCAAGATCGAGGGCATCACCGGCGGCGACGACTACGCCGCCATGCGCCAGGTGCTCACGCGCCGCTACCGCCCGGTGGCCGAGGCGCTGCGCGAGGCCGGCGGCGCCGAGCCGGCGGCGGGCAAGCCCCGCCTGCCCGACCTGGTGCTGGTCGACGGCGGGCGCGGCCAGGTCAGCATGGCGCGCGAGGTGTTCACCGAGCTGGGGCTGGACATCGCGCGCATCGTCGGCGTGGAAAAGGGCGAGGGCCGCAAGGTCGGGCTGGAGGAGCTGGTGTTCGCCGACGGCCGCCCCAAGGTCTACCTGGGGCGCGACTCGGCCGCGCTGATGCTGGTGGCGCAGATCCGCGACGAGGCGCACCGCTTCGCCATCACCGGCATGCGCGCCGCGCGCGCCAAGGTGCGCGTGGGCGCGAGCCGCCTGGAGGACATCCCCGGCGTCGGCCCCAAGAAGCGCGCCCGGCTGCTGCAGCGCTTTGGCGGCGTGCGCGGCGTGCAGGACGCCAGCGTGCAGGACCTGGCCACGGTGGAAGGCATCTCGCTGCAGCTGGCCGAGGACATCTACCGCGCGCTGCGCTGAACGCGGCGCGCAGCGCATGCCACAATCGGCGCCATGTTCTGGACAATCCCCACCCTGATGACCTGGACGCGCATCGTCGCGATTCCACTGATCGTGGGCGTGTTCTACGCGCCGCTGGAGCCGGCCACACGCAACCTCATCGCCACGCTGATGTTCATCGTGTTCGCCGCCACCGACTGGCTCGACGGCTTCCTGGCGCGCAGGCTCAACCAGACCTCGGCGTTCGGCGCCTTCCTCGACCCGGTGGCCGACAAGTTCCTGGTGTGCGCGTCGCTCCTGGTGCTGGTGCACCTGCAGCGCGCCGACGTGTTCGTGGCGCTGATCATCATCGGGCGCGAGATCGCCATCAGCGCGCTGCGCGAGTGGATGGCGCAGATCGGCGCGAGCAAGAGCGTGGCCGTGCACATGCTGGGCAAGCTCAAGACCACGGCGCAGATGGTGGCCATTCCCTTCCTGCTCTACGACGGGCGGCTGCCCGGGGGCATCGACACCGGCGTGTGGGGCGCCTGGCTGATCTGGGCCGCGGCGGTGCTCACCGTCTGGTCCATGGTGTACTACCTGCAAAAGGCGCTGCCCGAGATCCGCGCGCGCGTCGCCAAGTGAGCGCGCGGGCCTGTCAATACGGGTTGCGCCTAGATCGCCCGCGCAGCCGGCATTTACGCTACAAATCGTCACGCGCGCCCCGGCGCCTGGCGCAATTGCGACTAGAATCCGCCATCGCGCCAGCCGCCATGCGGTTTGTCTTGTTGACACGCCACAAGGTGCTGGCTGTAATCTGTGGCAGCATCTCTGCCGCTGCTCCAGCACCTTCGTGCGCCCCGCCGCATGAGAGCAGATTTGCAAAAGACACTCCATCCCTTCCTACTTCGAGAGGCTTCTTGTGAACAAAACCGAACTGATTGAGCACATTGCCAACAATGCCGACATCTCCAAGGCAGCCGCCGCGCGCGCCCTTGAATCCACGATCGAGGCGGTCAAGAAAACTCTGAAGAAGGGCGGCACCGTGTCCCTGGTCGGTTTCGGCACCTTTGCCGTGGGCAAGCGCGCCGCGCGCACCGGCCGCAATCCCCGTACCGGTGCCACGATTAAAATCAAGGCTGCTAAAGTGCCGAAGTTCCGTCCAGGCAAGGCGTTGAAGGACGCCCTGAACTGATTGTGTGAATCATGGGGGGTGCTTAGCTCAGTTGGTAGAGCGGCGCCCTTACAAGGCGTAGGTCAGCGGTTCGACCCCGTTAGCACCCACCACCCCCACATCCACCATCCCAGACAAAGGCGAACGCGAGTTCGCCTTTTCTTTTGCAGCCGAAGAAAGACTGACCATGTTGGAATCCATACGCAAGCACACCAAATGGGTGATGGGCTTGCTGTTCCTGTTGATCATCCCCTCGTTCGTTCTCGTGGGCATCGACAGCAACTATTTCACAGGTGGCAGCCCCACGGTCGCCCGCGTCGATGGCAAAGACATCACGCAGAACGACTGGGACAACGCCCACCGCATGGAAAGCGACCGCATCCGCGCCCAGAACCCGGGCATAGACGGCAAGCTGCTTGACTCGCCGCAGGCGCGCTACGCCTCGCTGGAGCGCCTGGTGCGCGACCGTCTGCTGCAAGTGGCGGCGCAGAAAATGCACATGATGGCCAGCGATGCACGCCTGGCGCACGAACTGCACAGCATTCCGCAGATCGCCGCGCTCAAGCGCTCCGACGGCACGCTCGACGTGGCCGCGTACCGCGCGCTGGTCGGCGCCCAGGGGCTGACGCCCGAGGGCTTCGAGGCGGATCTGCGCCACCAGCTGTCGGTCGGCCAGGTCATGGGCAGTGTCACGGGCAGCGCCATCGCCGTCCCGGCCGAGGCCGGCCTGGCGCTCGACGCGCTGTTCCAGCGCCGCGAAATCCAGGTCGCGCACTTCAAGGCGGCCGACTTCGCCGCCCAGGTCAAGGCGTCGGATGCCGACATCGAGGCCTATTACAAGGCCAACCCGGCGCAGTTCCAGCAGGCCGAGCAGGCCAGCGTGGAGTACGTGGTGCTCGACCTGGACGCCGTCAAGGCCGGCATCACGCCCAATGAAGACGACCTGCGCACCTACTACAAGGAAAACCTCGCCCGCCTGTCCGGCCAGGAAGAGCGCCGTGCCAGCCACATCCTGATCAACGCCGCCAGCGACGCGCCGGCCGCCGAGCGCGACGCGGCCAAGGCCCGGGCCGAGGAACTGCTGGCGCAGCTGCGCAAAAACCCTGACAGCTTCGCCGAACTGGCCAAGAAGTATTCGCAGGACAAGGGCTCGGCAGCCAGCGGCGGCGACCTGGGCTTCTTTGGCCATGGCGCCATGGTCAAGCCGTTCGAGGACGCCGTTTTCGCCTTGAAGAAGGGCGAAATCAGCGACGTGGTCGCCACCGACTTCGGCTACCACATCATCCGCCTGACCGACATCAAGGCGCCGCACCAGCCCAGCTTCGAGGAACTGCGTCCCAAGCTGGAGGAAGAACTCAAGCTGCAGCAGGCGCGCCGCAAGTTCGCCGAGGTGGCCGAGTCGTTCACCAACACCGTATACGAGCAGGCCGACAGCCTGCAGCCCGTGGCCGACAAGCTCAAGCTGAAGATCCAGACCGCCATCGGGGTGGCGCGCCAGCCCGGCCCCCAGGCCACGGGGGTGCTGGCCAGCCCGCGCTTCCTCGAAGCCTTGTTCATGCCCGACACGCTGGAGAACAAGCACAACACCGAGGCCATCGAGATAGGCCCCAACCAAATGGCCGCGGGCCGCGTCACGGCCTACCAGCCGGCCATGACGGTGCCGCTGGAGCAGGCCCGCGACCAGGCGCGCACGCTGTACGTGGCGCACCAGGCGGCGGAGCTGGCGCGCCAGGCCGGCCAGGCCAAGCTCAAGGCCTGGCAGGCAGACCCGGCCGGCGCCAGCGGCCTGTCGGCCGCCGCCGTGGTGGCGCGCGACCAGCCGCAGGGCCAGGAGCGCCAGGTGGTGGACGCTGCGCTGCAGTCGCCGGTGGATCACCTGCCCGCCTGGACGGGCGTGGATCTGGGCGCGCAGGGCTACGCCGTGGTCAAGGTCAACCGTGTCGTGGCGCGCGAAGCCGTTGCGCAGGAGCGCGCCAAGGCCGAACAGGAGCAATACCTGCAGACTTGGTCCTCGGCCCAGGCGTTGGCGTACTATGAACTGCTCAAGCAGCGCTTCAAGGTGGAGATCAAGGCACCGCGCCCGACAGCCGAGCCAGCCGACGAAAATTGACGCCAATGCCGTGGCAGAGGCCACGAACAGGCTATAATGCAAGGCTACGGTGGCTGTAGCTCAGTTGGTAGAGTCCAGGATTGTGATTCCTGTCGTCGTGGGTTCGAGTCCCATCAGCCACCCCAGGTAAACAAAAAAACCCCGCTATCAATACGGTAGCGGGGTTTTTTCTTTGGCGTCCGATGTCACGGCGGATGTAAGACGATTTCTGGAAAGTGGCCCCTCGGTTTCACCCCTTGCGTCGATGCAAGTACGGCCGTGCAGCGACGGCCGCATCAACCCGCTGCCTGGGCACTCCCGCCTCAGGACCGTTGGCAAGCCACATCAGAAACTTCAACGGATCGTCGAACTGCGGGTTCACGAGACGTAGTTCAGGCTGCGGCGCACCACATGCACGATACACAGCTGCACCACCGCCTTGCACCTCCTGTGATCAGAGAGAAAAAATAAAGTCCTGATTTGATCGATACTGGTCGCCTGCCGTATGGATGCAGCGCACGCCAATTGCCAGAATTTGCCCATCCAACCACCAAGGAGAAAGCATGAAAAAATGTCTTGTAGTGATCGATGCGCAAGAGTCCTTCCGGTATCGCCCGTTCTTCTCCGACGCGCACCTGGGCGCCTACCTGGCGGCGCAGAACGCGCTGATCGCCGGCTGCCAGCGGCTGGGCGTGCCCATCGTGCGCGTGCTGCACAGCGACGGGCCGGAGGATGCGGCCAATCCGTTCGCCATGGCGTCGGGCCATGTGCGGGCGCTCGATGGGCTGGCGGCGTTCGACGCGGCGGCCAGCTTCGTCAAGCGGCGGCACAGCGCGCTGGTGGGTACGGGGCTGGACGTCTGGCTTACGCAGAGCGGCATCGGCCGCATCATCGTCAGCGGCATCCGCACCGAGCAATGCTGCGAGACGACCACGCGCCATGCGTCCGATCTGGGCTGGGCGGTGGACTTCGTGACCGACGCGACGCTGACCTTCGACATGGTGCAGCCAAACGGCCAGCCGCTCACGGCGCAGCAGATCAAGGACCGCACCGCCACCGTGCTGGCGCACCGCTTCGCCACGCTGTGCACGGTGGATGAGGCGCTGGCGCGCGCCGGCGCCTGAACCGAGGCCCGCAGCAAGCCATGAACGCCGCCACGGCCCCCACGCAAGGCGCCGGCGCCGCGCCCATCCACGTGCTGTTCGCGCTGCTGCCCGACAGCCTGGCGCTGGACTGGGCTGGCCCGGCCGAGGCGCTGCGCATTGCCAACCAGCTGTGCGCGGCGCAGGGGCGGGCGGCGCCTTTCGCGCTGCACTTCATCGGGCCGGCGCCGCAGCTGCAAAGCTCGGTGGGCCTGGCGCTGGCGGGTGTCGAGCCACTGCCCGGCGTGCTGCCCGAGCCGTGCTGGCTGGTGCTGGTGGGGCTGGCCGGGCAGCGCCTGGATGCACAGCGTCCGCACACCCAGGCCCTGCTGCACTGGCTGCGTGGCCTGCGCCTGCAGCGCCAGCGGCTGGAGCTGGTGACGGTGTGCGCCGGCACGCTGCTGGCCGCGCACGCCGGCCTGCTGGCGGGGCGGCGCGCGACCACGCACCACCACCATCTGCAGGAACTGGCGGCGGTGGAGCCGCGCTGCGACGTGGTGGCCAACCGCGTTTTCGTGGCGGACGGGCCGCTCTACAGCAGCGCCGGCGTGACCACCGGCATCGACCTGCTGCTGCACCGCGTGGCCGAGGTCTGCGGCCCGGCGCTGGCCGCCCAGGTGGCGCAGGCGCTGGTCATGCCGCTGCGCCGCGGGCCGCACGACCCGCAGCAGTCGCCGTTTCTGCAGTACCGCGAGCATCTGCACGCCGGCGTGCACCGCGTGCAGGACGCCGTGGCCCAGCAGCCGGCTCAGGACTGGAACCTGGCCGCCATGGCGCGGCTGGCGCATGTGTCGCCCCGGCACCTGGCGCGGCTGTTCGACGAGCACGCGGGCATCGCGCCGCTGCAGTACCTGCGGCGCATCCGCCTGGCCGCCGCCGAGGCCGCGCTGCAGTCCGGCGCCAGCGTGACGCGGGCGGCAGCGGTGGCGGGGTTTTCGTCCGACACCCAGCTGCGCCGCGCCTGGCACCGGTTCGGCTGCGCGGGAACGCCGTCGCAGGTGGATTGAGGGGAGCTTATCTTTTGATAGCAGCCTGCGCTTTATGGGTAAGCGTTTTAGGCTGATTTTGCTTTAAAAATAGGGCTGTGCAACCTACCCGGCTACGCCAGCCGCATGCGCAGCGTGGCGTAGCCGGCGTCCGGCGCCACGGCGCGGGTGGGGCTGTGGCCGGCGGCCAGCGTGATGCCGTGGGTGCGGGCCAGCAGTTCTTCCAGCAGCACGCGCAGCTCCAGCCGCGCCAGCGGCGCGCCGGGGCAGACGTGGATGCCGGCGCCGTACAGCAGGTTGAGCTGCGGGTCGCGGTCCATGCGGAATGCGTCCGGGTCGCCGAACGCGCGCGGGTCGCGGTTGGCGGCAATCCAGTTGACCGACAGGCGGCTGCCGGCCGGCAGCGGGCAGCCGCCCAGCTCCACCGGCCGGGTGGTGATGCGGCGGTTGGCCACCAGCGGGCCGTCGATGCGCAGCACCTCGTCGATGGCCGTGGGCAGCAGCGCGGGCTCGCCGCGCAGGCGCTGCTGCCAGTCGGGGTGGCTGGCCAGCCAGTGCAGCACGATGCCGATGGACGCGGCAATCGTGCCGACTTCGCCCACCGTCCAGTTGCGCAGCACGCTGGCCAGCTCGCGCAGGTCCAGCAGGCGGCCGTTGACGCGGGTGTGCATCAGCTCGCTGCTCACGTCCTGCCCGGGCGGCGCGTCGCGGCGCGCCTGGCGCACACGCTCCACCAAATCCTCGAACTCGCGCGCCACGGCGGCCGTCTGCGCGCGGTCGCCCGAGCGCGTGGCCGCTTGGCTGCGGCGCAGCCATTGCAGCAGCTCGTCCTGCAACAGCGCGGGCCAGCCCAGAAACGCCGACTGCACGCGCACGGCGAAGGGCAGGGCGAATTCCTGCGTGATCTCCAGGTCGCCGCCCAGGGCCAGCGCCTCTTGCACGGTGGCGGCGCAGAGCGCGCGGCACACGGGTTCGAAGCGCGCCATGCGCTCGGGCGCGAAGAAAGGGTCGAGCGCGCGGCGGTAGGCCGTGTGCTCGGGCTGGTCGTAGCCGTTGGGCACGGCGGGGTGGGCGGATACGGCGCTGCTGTAGCTGGCGTGGTCAGCCAGTACCTGCATGACCTCGGCGTGGCGCAGCACCGACCAGTGCTGCGACGCGCTGTGCGCCAGCGGGCAGCGCTCGCGCAGGCCGTCGTAGGCAGCGCGCTGGTCGGCCTGCACTTCGGGGGCGTCGGGGTTCCATTGCGGCGGGGTGGTCGTGGTCATCGCGTTCTCCTTATGGTCAGAGTCCGAGGTCGTCGGCTAGCTGGTCCATGCGCGCCTTGACGGCGGCGTCCATGGTCATGGGGCGGCCCCATTCGCGCTGGGTCTCGCCGGGCCATTTGTTGGTGGCGTCCATGCCCATCTTGCTGCCCAGGCCGGCTACGGGGGAAGCAAAGTCGAGGTAGTCGATGGGGGTGTTCTCGATCAGCATGGTGTCGCGCACCGGATCCATGCGCGTGGTCATGGCCCAGACGACTTCCTTCCAATCGCGCACGTCGATGTCCTCGTCGACGACAACGACGAACTTGGTGTACAGGAACTGGCGCAGGTGGCTCCACACGCCCATCATCACGCGCCGCGCGTGGCCGGCGTAGGCCTTGCGGATGCTTACCACTGCCATGCGATAGCTGCAGGCCTCGGGCGGCAGGTAGAAGTCGATGATCTCGGGAAACGCCCGCTGCAAGAGCGGCACGAACAGCTCGTTGAGCGCCAGGCCCAGCATGGCCGGCTCGTCCGGCGGCTTGCCGGTGTAGGTGCTGTGGTAGATCGCATCCGCGCGCTGGGTGATGCGCTCTACCGTGAACACCGGGAACTCGGCGCATTCGTTGTAGTAGCCGGTATGGTCGCCGTACGGGCCTTCGAGCGCGTGCTGCCAGCCGCTTTTGTGATTCGCGTCGGGATGGATGTGGCCTTCGAGCACGATCTCGGCCTGGGCCGGCACTTGTAGCGGCACGCCCAGCGCGTCGGCCACCTCGGTGCGCGCGCCGCGCAGCAGGCCGGCGAACTGGTATTCCGACAGCGTATCGGGCACGGGCGTGACCGCGCCCAGGATGGTCGCCGGGTCGGCGCCGATGGCCACGGCCACCGGGTAGGGCTGGCCGGGGTTGTGCCGGCAGTGCTCGGCAAAGTCCAGCGCGCCGCCGCGGTGCGACAGCCAGCGCATGATGAGCTGGTTCTTGCCAATCACCTGCTGGCGGTAGATACCCAGGTTCTGCCGCGCCTTGTGCGGCCCGCGCGTGATGGTCAGCCCCCAGGTGACGAGCGGCGCCACGTCGCCGGGCCAGCAGTGCTGGATCGGCAATTGGCCCAAGTCCACGTCGCTGCCCTCCCACACGACCTGCTGGCACGGCGGGCGGCGCACGGTGGACGGCGCCATGCTCCACAGCGTCTTGAGCAGGTCGCGCCGGCCCCACAGGTCCTTCATGCCGCGCGGCGGCTCGGGCTCCTTGAGCTGCGCCAGCACTTCGCCAAACGCGCGGATCTCGTGCAGGCCCGCCACGCCCAGCGCGCGCGCCACGCGGCCAGGCGTGCCGAACAGGTTGGCCAGCACTGGCATGCGGTGGCTGGTGGGGTTTTCAAACAGCAGGGCGGGGCCACCGGCGCGCAGCACGCGGTCGGCCAGCGCCGTCATCTCCAGGTGCGGCGAGACGGGTGCCTGGACGCGGCGCAGCTCGCCGGCGGCCTCCAGCTGGGCCATAAAATCGCGCAGGTCGTGGTAGTGCATATACAAGCAAAATTGGGCTGTAACGCTTATCCATAAAGCGTAAACAGCTATGTATTCAGGAGTATTCCGGCAAACCCTGCCAGCGCGGTGCCAGGTCGTGCTCCAGTCCCAGCAGATCGAGCGCGCGCGCCACGCTGTGATCGACGATCTCGTCCACCGTCGTCGGGCGCTGGTAGAACGCGGGCACGGGCGGGCAGCAGACGGCGCCCATCTCGGTCACCGTGGCCATGTTGCGCAGATGCACCAGGTGCAGCGGCGATTCGCGCACCATCAGCACCAGGCGGCGGCGCTCCTTGAGCATCACGTCGGCGGCGCGCGTCAGCAGGTTGTCGGCCAGGCCGTGGGCCATGGCTGCCAGCGTGCGCATCGAGCAGGGCGCGACCACCATGCCATCGGCGCGGAACGACCCGCTGGCAATGCTGGCGCCGACGTTGGCCAGGTCGTGCGCCACGTCGGCCAGGGCCTCGACCGCCGGGCGCTCCATGTCCAGTTCGTGGCGCAGGGTGCGCCAGCCGGCACTGGAGACGACCAGGTGCGACTCGACGCTGCCGATCTGGCGCAGCGCCTGCAGCAGGCGCACGCCGTAGACCGCGCCGCTGGCGCCGGAGATGCCGACGATGATGCGCCGCCTGCCGCCAGCGCCGTGCGGGCCGGGAGCTGCGCGCACTGGTGCACCCTTCGGCCTGTGGCCTGTCCCGCCAAGCGGGAGCGAGCTTGGCTTGGGGCGGCCCGGCGCTGCGCTCATGCAGCGGCCCGGCTCAGCGGCTGGTCGTGCAGGTCGGCCGCGATGCGGCCCAGCACTTCGGCGGCCTGGGCGGGGTCGAAGTCCTGGTGGTTGCGCTTCTTCACGCCATATTCGTGCAACTGGTAATGGCGCGCCGGCGCGATGCCGTGGCGCGAGAGCGAGCTGTTGACGCAGACCAGCGGGCAGCCGTCCAGCGCGACGATGGGGCGCCCGCTCTTGGCCAGCCTGACCAGCTTGGGCACGTCGCCGCCCACGCCGGCGATGCACGACATCTCGGCCAGGCCGCGCCTGTCCATCTGCACGGCGATGTGGTTGGCCAGCTGCGCGGCGCTGGAGCAGCCGGAGCAGGAATAGACCAGGGGCAGATCCGGATTGGGTTCGGGGTCAGGGTCGGGTGCGGTCATGGGCGGCCTCCAAGAAAGGACGGCAGGGGCGGCAGCTGCCGCGCCAGGTGCGGCGCGTGGCGCTCCAGCACGGCGCGCGGGCTCCAGTGCGCGGGGTCGAGCACGGGCAGCTCCAGCGCGTCCAGCGCGTTCTTGACCACCAGGCCCAGTTCGGTGTCGCCCTCCATCACCAGGCGGCGGTTGAAGAACAGCGTGTCCGGATCCTGGCGGCGCTGCGCCAGCAGCAGAAAGTCCTGCGCGTTGGCGCTGATGGCCAGGTCGGTCTCGGCCTGCGGGCTGCTGGGTACGAAGCGCTGGCCGGACCAGGAGAAGTCGAAGCCCACGCGCGCGTCGCGCACGCGGATCGCCAGGCGCTTGCCCTGCAGGATGTCCTTGACGTCCTGGGGCAGCTGCCTGGCCAGGGCAAAGTTGATGGCGGCCACCAGCAGCATCGAGCCCGGGTAGGCCGGCAGGCGTGCCAGCAGCGCGCCCACCGGGCGCGGCAGGGTGAAGGGGGCGGGCGGAGCGGGGTTCATGGGGTTTGTCCTTGCAAAAAATCAGGCCAGGGTCGGCTCGACCAGATCGAGGCCGGGGCGGCCATGCCAGTAGCCGTTGCACGGGTCTTGCGGCATGAGGGGGCGCATGCCTTGCAGCGCGGCGGGGTCGGGCCGGTCGGCGCGGCGGGCGGCGTCGAAGGCGGCAACGATGGCATCGGTGTGCTGCGCCTGCGGCGAGATGCGCAGAATATCCACGCCGGCGGCGCGCAGCGTGGGCAGGTCGCCGATCAGGTTGTGGATCTTGGCCGACTGGGTCTGGATGCCGTTGATGACCAGAAAGGCCTCTTTCTCGCGCGTTTGCAGCAGCTGGCCGTCGGGGTGCTCGATGCAGCGAAAGCCGCAGTCGTCCTTGGGCAGGTTGTAGTGGCGCGCGGTGAAGCAGCGCGCCGAAAACGCCAGCGGCATGCGCCCGTACGCGAATACCTCGGTCTGCAGCCCGGCGGGCCTGCCCTGCAGCAGGGCGGCCAGGTCGGCGTGCTTCATCTCCAGCGGCATGACCCAGCGCGTGGCGCCCAGCCCGGCTATCCAGGCCAGGGTGTCGGCGTTGAAGATGTTGAGCTGCGGCCCGGCGACGAAGGCGCGCTTGCCCGCCAGGTTGTGTACCGCGCCCATGTCGTTCGCCTCGATGAGGAATTCCTCGTCGCGGGCGATCTTGCGCATGTCGGTCACGTCGGCCGCCGATTCAAGCAGCACCATGGTGGACATCACCGCCTCCTTGCCGGTGTCACGCAGCATGCGCGCAATGTCCTGCCAGTCGCTTTGGCGCAGCTCGTGGCGGCGCGAGCAGACGACTTCGCCCAGGTAGACGATGTCCACCGGCATCCGGGCGACGGCCTGGTAGAACTCGAACACGGTGTCGCGGTGCCAGTAGTACTGCAGCGGGCCTAGGGCTAACTTCATCATGAGGGTCTCAGTTTTTCGTGGTGGCGTGCGCCACACATGTCGCATGAAACGGGCGCGGTCCAGGCCAGCGGACGCCGCGCAAGGGCCGCCCCGCCGCGCCGGCGTCGTCCCCCTTCCCACGCCAAGCGTGAGAGAAGGGGGAAGCCGCGCAGCGGCTCAGGGGGTTGTGCTTCATTTCCACGGTCGGTGATAGGCCCCCAGCGTGTGCTGCTGGCCCTCGGCCACTTGATCCAGGCTGGCCATCCAGGCCGTTTTGGGCGTGTACAAATGGCCTTGCGCCATGCAGTGGTCGATCGCCTCGCGCCAGACCTTGGTGACCTGGGCCACGTAGGCGGGGCTTCTCTGGCGCCCTTCGATCTTGAAGGCGCGCACGCCCAGCTTGACGAGCTGGGGCAGCAGCTCCAGCGTGTTCAGGCTGGTGGGCTCCTCCAGCGCGTAGTAGTTGCTCTCGTCGCCCACGTCGAAGCGCCCCTTGCACAGCGTGGGGTAGCCGGCGTTTTCGCCCGGGCCGTATTTGTCGATGAGCACGCCGTTGAGCCGCGACTCGACGCCGGCCGGGGTTTCCTTCCAGCGCACGAACTTGGCCGGCGAGCACACGCCGTGCGTGTTGGGCGACTCGCCCGTGGCGTAGGACGACAGCGCGCAGCGCCCCTCGACCATGACGCACAGGCTGCCGAAGCCGAAGACCTCGATCTCGACGCTGGTGCGGTCGATCACCTGGCGCACCTGCTCGATGGACAGCACGCGCGGCAGCACGGCGCGCTGAATGTTGAACTGCGACTGGTAGAGGTTGATGGCGTCGTGGTTGGTGGCCGAGCCCTGTACCGACAGGTGCAGGCGCAGGCCGGGGTGGCGCTCGCAGGCGTAGCGCATCAGGCCCGGGTCGGCCAGGATGATGGCGTCCACGCCCCAGGCGGCGGCCCGGTCCAGCGCGCTGCGCCAGGGCGCGGGGTTGCTCGCTTGCGGGTAGGTGTTGAGCGCCATCAGCACCTTGCGGCCCCGGTCGTGGGCGTAGGCAATGCCGGTCTGGATGGCGGCTTCGTCGAAGTTCAGGCCGGCGAAATTGCGCGCGTTGGTGGCGTCGCGCAGACCCAGGTAGACGCAGTCGGCGCCGCCGTCGATGGCGTTCTTGAGTGCGGGCAGGCTGCCGGCAGGGCAGACCAGTTCGGGCGCTGCGGTGGGGGCCGGGGTGGGGGGAGAGGCGGTGGCGGACACGTGGGCTTTCTTGCAGGCGGAACGCGGCGCCCTCTGGCCCCGCGTAGGCCGCCTACCTTAGGCCTTGGGCAAAAACCTTGACCTGATTTTTGTCAAGGGCCGGGGAACTTGTCGTCTGCGCAGGCGGCGCAGCGGCCCAAAAAAAAACGGCGGCATGAAAACATGCCGCCGTGGGTGGGGAGGTGGGCGCCGTCAGCTGAAGAACCCCTTGAGCTTGTCGGTCCAGCTCTCGGTGCTGGGCGAATGCTTGGCGCCGCCTTTTTTCAGCGATTCGTCCAGCTCGCGCAGGAGCTTCCTCTGGTACTCGGTCAGCTTGACCGGCGTCTCGACCGCGATATGGCAGTACAGGTCGCCGGGGTAGCTGGCGCGCACGCCCTTGATGCCCTTGCCGCGCAGGCGGAACTGCTTGCCGGCCTGCGTGCCCTCGGGGATGTCGATGGCGGCCTTGCCCGCGAGTGTGGGCACCTCGATCTCGCCGCCCAGCGCGGCGGTGATGAAGCTGACCGGCACCTGGCAGTGCAGGTCGTCGCCGTCGCGCTCGAAGATGTCGTGCTTCTTGACGCGGATCTCGATGTACAGGTCGCCCGGCGGCCCGCCGTTGGTGCCGGGCTCGCCGTTGCCGGTGGAGCGGATGCGCATGCCGTCGTCGATGCCGGCGGGGATCTTCACCTCCAGCGTCTTCTGGCGCTTGATCTTGCCCTGGCCGTGGCAGGCCGTGCAGGGCTCGGGGATGATCTTGCCCGTGCCGCGGCAGTGCGGACAGGTCTGTTGCACGCTGAAGAAACCCTGGCGCATCTGCACCGCGCCCGCGCCGTTGCAGGTGCCGCAGGTCTTGGCGCTGGTGCCGGGCTTGGCGCCGCTGCCGTGGCAGGTGTCGCAGGCCTCCCAGCTGGGGATGCGGATCTGCGCGTCCTTGCCGTGGGCGGCTTCTTCGAGCGTGATGTCCATGGCGTACGACAGGTCGCTGCCCCGGTACACCTGGCGCCCGCCGCGGCCGCCGCGCTGGCCACCGAACATGTCGCCGAAGATGTCGCCAAAGGCCTCGGCAAAGCCGCCGAAGCCTTCGGCGCCGGCGCCGCCCGGCCCGCGCATGTTGGGGTCGACCCCGGCGTGGCCGTACTGATCGTAGGCGGCGCGTTTCTGCGCGTCGGACAGGATTTCGTAGGCCTCCTTGGCCTCCTTGAATTTTTCTTCGGCGGGCTTGGCCGCGTCACCCTGGTTGCGGTCAGGATGGTACTTCATCGCCAGCTTGCGATAGGCCTTCTTGATGTCGTCGTCCGAGGCGTTCTTGGCAACCCCCAGGACTTCGTAAAAGTCTTTTTTGGACATGCTTTGCTTGAGCTCCTGGCAAGAGAAACGCCGCGCCGGCAGCCCCTGCGGGGTGCAGGGCGGCCGGCGCGGCGGTCAGCGATAGCGCTGTATCAGCCCTTCTTGACTTCCTTGACCTCGGCGTCGACCACGTTGTCGTCGGCCGGCTGGGCGGCAGCGTCGGCAGACTGCGCATCGGCGCCCTGGGCAGCGCCGGCGGCGGCTTGGGCGGCCTGGGCGTCGGCGTACATCTTCTCACCGAGCTTCTGGCTGGCGGCCATCAGCGCGTTGGTCTTGTCCTCGATCGCGGCCTTGTCCTCGCCCTTGAGGGTTTCTTCCAGCGCCTTCACGGCGTCTTCGATGGCGGTCTTTTCAGCCGCGTCGAGCTTGTCGCCGTGCTCGGCCAGGCTCTTGGTCACGCTGTGCACGGCGGCTTCGCCCTGGTTGCGTGCCTGTACCAGCTCCAGCTTCTTCTTGTCGTCGGCGGCGTTGAGTTCGGCGTCCTTCACCATCTTCTGGATTTCCTCCTCGGACAGGCCCGAGTTGGCCTTGATGGTGATCTTGTTTTCCTTGCCCGTGCCCTTGTCCTTGGCTCCCACGTGCAGGATGCCGTTGGCGTCGATGTCGAAACTCACCTCGATCTGCGGCGTGCCGCGCGATGCGGGCGGGATGCCTTCCAGGTTGAACTCGCCCAGCAGCTTGTTGGCGCTGGCGATCTCGCGCTCGCCCTGGAACACCTTGATGGTCACGGCGGGCTGGTTGTCCTCGGCCGTCGAGAAGGTCTGCGCGAACTTGGTCGGGATGGTGGTGTTCTTGCCGATCATCTTGGTCATCACCCCGCCCAGGGTTTCGATGCCCAGCGACAGCGGAGTCACGTCCAGCAGCAGCACGTCCTTGCGGTCGCCCGACAGCACCTGGCCCTGCACGGCCGCGCCCACGGCTACGGCTTCGTCGGGGTTCACGTCCTTGCGCGGATCCTTGCCGAAGAATTCCTTGACCTTGTCCTGCACCTTGGGCATGCGCGTCATGCCGCCGACCAGGATCACGTCATGGATGTCGGACACCGACACGCCAGCGTCCTTGATGGCGGTGCGGCACGGGGCGATGGTGCGCTCGATCAGATCCTCGACCAGGCTCTCCAGCTTGGCGCGCGTGAGCTTGATGTTCAGGTGCTTGGGGCCCGACGCGTCGGCCGTGATGTAGGGCAGGTTGATGTCGGTCTGCGCGCTGTTGGACAGCTCGATCTTGGCCTTCTCGGCGGCTTCCTTCAGGCGCTGCAGGGCCAGCACGTCCTTGGACAGATCGACGCCTTGTTCTTTCTTGAACTCGGTGATGATGTAGTCGATGATGCGCTGGTCGAAGTCCTCGCCGCCCAGGAAGGTGTCGCCGTTGGTGGACAGCACCTCGAACTGCTTTTCGCCATCGACGTCGGCGATCTCGATGATGGATACGTCGAACGTGCCGCCGCCCAGGTCATATACGGCGATCTTGCGGTCGCCCTTGTCCTGCTTGTCCAGGCCGAAGGCCAGCGCCGCGGCGGTGGGCTCGTTGATGATGCGCTTGACGTCCAGGCCGGCGATGCGGCCGGCGTCCTTGGTGGCCTGGCGCTGGGCGTCGTTGAAGTACGCGGGCACGGTGATCACGGCCTCGGTCACGGGCTCGCCCAGGTAGTCCTCGGCGGTCTTCTTCATCTTGCGCAGCACTTCGGCGCTGATCTGCGGAGCGGCCAGCTTCTGGTCGCGTACCTGCACCCAGGCGTCGCCGTTGTCGGCGCGCACGATCTGGAAGGGCATCAGGTCGATGTCCTTCTGCACCTCCTTCTCGTCGAACTTGCGGCCGATCAGGCGCTTGGCGGCGTAGATGGTGTTCTTGGGGTTGGTCACGGCCTGGCGCTTGGCCGAGGCGCCGACGAGGATTTCGCCGTCCTCCTGGTAGGCCACGATGGACGGCGTGGTGCGCGCGCCTTCGCTGTTCTCGATCACGCGCGTGTTGTTGCCTTCCATGATGGCCACGCAGCTATTGGTGGTGCCCAGGTCGATGCCGATGATTTTTCCCATGTTTTTCTCCGTGTGTGTCAGGTGTGCTTGGATAGCAATAACTTGTGGATAACTTTGCCGGCTTCAAGCCGGGGACTGCAATTTTTATTGGGCCACCGTGACCAGGGCCGGGCGCAGCACGCGTTCGGCGATCAGATAGCCTTTTTGCAGCACGGCGACGATGGTGCCCGATTCCTGCTCGGCCGGCACCATGCTGATGGCCTGGTGCTGGTGCGGGTCGAACTTGGCGCCGGTGGCCGGGTTGACCACCACGACCTTGTTGCGCTCCAGCGCCGCGATGAGCTGGCGCCGCGTGGCGTCCGAGCCTTCGCGCAGCTGTTCGGCGGAGGCGTTCTCGATGGCCAGGGCAGCGTCCAGGCTGTCGCAGACGGGCAGCAGTCCCTCGGCAAAGCTTTCGATGCCGAACTTGCGCGCCTTGGAGACGTCCTCTTCGGCGCGGCGGCGGATGTTCTCGGCCTCGGCCTTGGCGCGCAGGAACTGGTCGGCCAGGTCGGCGCTCTTGGCCTTGAGTTCGGCCAGCTCGTCCTGCAGCCGGGTCAGCTCGTCGGCGGCGTTGGCCGCCATGGCGGCTTCGATCTCTTCGGGGGCGGGGGTGTGTTGGTCGGACATATCAGGGGTCTGGAATGCAAGGGATTGAAACTTTGCGGCATTAGCTGGGGGCTTGGCAGCGGCTTTCAACCCCAAGTGTTTCCGCTCTAAGGGCAATGCGCGTGCGGCGAATGGCGGCAGTGTACAAGCTTGGGCGCGCCGGCTATAATCGCGTGCTTTGCCTTGCCACACTGCTTGCGCCTTCGGGGCGCTGACGCGGCAGGTGGTTTTACCCAAAAGGAGTGTGCATGCGTCACTACGAAATCATTTTGTTGATCCATCCGGATCAAAGCGAGCAGGTTCCGGCCATGCTGGAACGCTACAAGGGCATGATCACCGCTGGCGGTGGCCAGGTGCACCGCGTGGAAGATTGGGGCCGCCGCCAACTGGCCTACCTGATCAACAAGCTGGCCAAGGCCCATTACCTGTGCCTGAACATCGAGGCCGACCAGGCCGTGATGGCCGAACTGGAGCACGCCTTCAAGTTCAACGACGCCGTGCTGCGCCACCTGACGGTGCAAAAGAAGAAGGCCGAGACCGGCCCGTCTTCGATGATGAAGACCGTCGAGCGCGAAGAAGCCCGCAAGGCCAGCGCTGCCGAGCAGGCAGCCGCCGGCGAGCGCTGATCCGCAACGGGGTGTGAACAACCAGCTGTCCCTGACCGCGCATATCGCCGAGGCCCAGCCTCTGCGCTACACGCCAGCCGGCCTGCCGGCATTGGACTTGCGGCTCGAACACGCGTCGCAGCAACAGGAAGCCGGGGCAGGCCGCCAGGTGCAGGCCAGCGTCAAGGCAGTTGCCTTTGGCGCGCTGGCCGAGCGGCTGGCCCGCCAGGCGCTCGGAAGCCTCTGGATCTTCCGGGGGTTTCTGGCCAATGGGCGCGGCGGCAAGGGGCTGGTATTTCACATCCAGGACATTCAACAAAATTAATTCTCAAGAGGCTCGAAAATGGCCACGTTCAAGAAATTCAACAAGGACAAGCGTCCGAAGCGCAACACCCAGTCGCTGCTGTTCAAGCGCAAGCGCTTCTGCCGCTTTACCGTCGCCGGCGTCGAAGAAATCGACTACAAGGATGTCGACACCCTGCGTGACTTCATCGCCGAAAACGGCAAGATCATCCCCGCCCGCCTGACCGGCACGCGCGCCATCTACCAGCGCCAGCTGAACACCGCCATCAAGCGCGCGCGCTTCCTGGCCCTGGTGCCGTACAGCGACCAGCACAAGATCTAAGGAGCACGAACCATGCAAATCATTCTGCTCGACAAGGTTCTGAACCTGGGCAACCTGGGCGAGATCGTCAAGGTCAAGGACGGCTACGCCCGCAACTTCCTGATCCCGACGGGCCGCGCCCGCCGCGCCACCGCCGCCGCCAAGGCCGAGTTCGAAGCCCGCCGCGCCGAACTGGAAAAGGCCGCCGCCGAGAAGCTGGCCGCCGCCCAGGCGCAAGGCGAGAAGCTCGCCGGCACCACCGTCAAGCTGACCCAGAAGGCCGGTGTGGACGGCCGCCTGTTCGGCTCGGTGACCAACCATGACATCTGCGAAGAGATCAACAAGCTGGGCTATCAGCTGGTCAAGTCGCAGATCCGCATGCCCGGCCTGATCAAGACCGTGGGCGACACCACGCTGAGCGTGGCGCTGCACACCGATGTGGTGGTCGATGTGACGGTTTCCGTCTACGGCGAAACCGCCTGACCGACGGGCGCCATCGCCGCGATGCAAGAGCCGCCTCCGGGCGGCTTTTGCTTTTTGGCGCCAGCGTGCGGTGCACCGCCTGCCCACCGCTGGCCCACTGTTTATCCACAGGGTTGTGCAATGACGCGCCGGCCCCCGCCCGCTAGGATGCAAGGCTTGCCCCGCCATGGATTTCGATGACATGTCCGCCGTTCTGTCCGCCCCTTTTGACGCCGAGCCGCCGGCGCCCCCGCCGGATCGCCAGGTGGCGCAGCTGCGCGTGCCGCCGCACTCGATCGAGGCCGAGTCCAGCGTGCTCGGCGGCCTGCTGCTCGACAACATGGCCTGGGACCGCGTCGGCGACCTGCTGACCGAGGGCGACTTCTACCGCCACGAGCACCAGCAGATCTACGCCGCCATCGCCGTGCTGGTCAACGCCAGCAAGCCGGCCGACGTGATCACCGTCTACGAGCAGCTGCAGAGCCTGGGCAAGGCCGAGGAAACCGGCGGCCTGGCCTACCTGAACAGCCTGGCGCAGTACGTGCCCAGCGCCAGTAATATCCGCCGCTACGCCGAGATCGTGCGCGAGCGCGCCATCCTGCGCAAACTGGTGACGGCCAGCGACGACATCGCCACCAATGCCTTCAACCCGCAGGGCAAGCCGGTCGAGCGCATCCTGGACGAGGCCGAGCAGAAGATCTTCGCCATCGGCGAAGAGGGCTCGCGCATGAAGCAGGGCTTCCAGTCGCTCGACACGCTGGTGATCGACCTGCTCGACCGCGTGCAGGAGATGGCCGACAACCCGATGGACGTGACCGGCGTGCCCACCGGCTTCATGGATCTGGACCGCATGACCAGCGGCCTGCAGGCGGGCGACCTGGTGGTGCTGGCCGCGCGCCCGTCGATGGGCAAGACCTCGTTCGCGGTGAACATCGCCGAACATGTGGCGCTCAACGAGGGGCTGCCGGTGGCCATCTTCTCGATGGAAATGGGCGCGGCGCAGCTGGCGGTGCGTATCGTCGGCTCGATCGGCCGCGTGAACCAGGGCAACCTGCGCACCGGCAAGCTGACCGACGAGGAATGGCCGCGCCTGACCGAGGCCATCGAGCGCCTGCGCACCGTGAGCCTGCACATCGACGAGACGCCGGGCCTGACCCCCAGCGAGCTGCGTGCCAACGCGCGGCGCCTGGCGCGCACCTGCGGCAAGCTGGGCTTGATCGTGGTGGACTACCTGCAGCTGATGAGCGGCTCGGGCTCCAACAGCTCGGACAACCGCGCCACCGAGCTGGGCGAGATCTCGCGCGGCCTGAAGATGCTGGCCAAGGAATTGCAGTGCCCGGTGATCGCGCTGTCGCAGCTCAACCGCTCGGTGGAGACGCGCACCGACAAGCGCCCGATGATGAGCGATCTGCGCGAGTCCGGCGCCATCGAGCAGGACGCGGACATCATCATGTTCATCTACCGCGACGACTATTACAACAAGGACAGCAAGGAGCCCAACGTGGCCGAGATCATCATCGGCAAGCAGCGCAACGGCCCCACGGGCACCGTCAAGCTGTTCTTCCAGAAGAACCAGACGCGCTTCGAGAACCTGGCGGTGGGCGTGGACGACGTGTATTGAATGCGCTAGTTAGCACTATCAAACAAAGAGCTGCTTGCGCTTTCTGCATAAGAATTTCAGATATGAAACCATCTGAATTCCTTGTGTTGCCAGCGCAAGCAGCTCTCTTTTTATGATGCGAATCTAGATCCAGCGGGCCACGGCCAGCACCACGACGCACGCCAGCAGCACGGCGCAGGCCCAGGCCAGGCGCAGTGCGCCGGTGCGCAGCGCGCCGACGGCGGCCACCAGCTGGGCCTGCTGCCCGGCCATCGACTCGATCAGCGCGGCGCTGGCGCGCTGCTCTTCTTCCAGCCGGGCCAACTGCTGGCGCAGCGCGTCCAGCTGCTCCTGCGCGCTGGCGCCGGGCGCGGGCGTGGCGATGGCCTGCGGCGCCTTGCCGGGGCGGCGCAGCAGCTTGCCGGCGGCCTGGGCGATCTGCGGCGCGGCCTCGATCACGTCGCCCCAGGGCACCAGCTTGAGTGCCGTCATCCATCCCATGGCCATGGCTACAGCACCTCGCTGGCGAAGTCCGCCAGGCGCGAGCGCTCGCCGCGCGCCAGCAGGATGTGGCCGCTGTGCGGCCAGCCCTTGAAGCGGTCCACCGCGTAGGTCAGGCCCGAGCTGCCCTCGGTCAGGTAGGGCGTGTCGATCTGCGCCAGGTTGCCCATGCAGATGATCTTGGTGCCCGGGCCGGCGCGGGTGATCAGCGTCTTCATCTGCTTGGGCGTCAGGTTCTGCGCCTCGTCGATGATGACGTACTTGTTCAGGAAGGTCCTGCCACGCATGAAGTTCATGCTCTTGATCTTGATGCGGCTCCTGATCAGCTCGTTGGTCGCCGCGCGCCCCCATTCGCCGGCATTGCCGCCGTCGCCCTTGGCCAGGAATTCGAGGTTGTCGTCGAGCGCGCCCATCCACGGGCCCATCTTTTCTTCCTCGGTGCCGGGCAGGAAGCCGATGTCCTCGCCCACGCTCACGGTGGCGCGGGTCATGATGATCTCGGTGTAGCGGCGCTCGTCGAGCACCTGGCTCAGGCCGGCGGCCAGCGTCAGCAGCGTCTTGCCGGTGCCGGCCGTGCCGGTCAGGGTGACGAAGTCCACCTCGGGGTCCATCAGCAGGTTCATCGCGAAGTTCTGCTCGCGGTTGCGCGTGGTCACGCCCCAGACGGCGTTCTTGGCGTGGCCGTAGTCCTTGAGGGTCTTGAGCACGGCCGTCTTGCCCTGGATCTCGGTCACGCGGGCGTGCATGCTGGGCTCGCCCGGCGCCTCGAAGTAGGCGAACTGGTTGACCATCAGCTGCGCCACCACCGGCCCGCCCACGCGGTAGAACATCTGCGCGCCGCTTTGCCAGCTCTCCACGTTCTTGCCGGCCTTGTGCCAGAAGTCGGGCGGCAGCGCCAGGCTGCCGGAGTAGAGCAGGTCGCCGTCGTCCAGCGTCTTGTCGTTCTGGTAGTCCTCGGCGTTCAGCCCGAGCGCGCGCGCCTTCACGCGCATGTTGATGTCCTTGGACACCAGCACCACGTCGCGCGGCGCGTGCAGCTTGCCCAGCGCCTCGACCACGCCCAGGATCTGGTTGTCCGCCTTGCCCTGGGGCAGGCTGGTGGGCAGCTGGTAGGACAGCGGCGCGGTCTGGAAGAACAGGCTGCCGCCGGCTGCCTGCTGGCCCGTGGCGTCCAGCCGCAGGCCGCTGGCCATGTCGGTGTTCTGCGCGGCCACCAGCGCGTCGAGCATGCGGCTGGCCTGGCGGCCGTTGCGCGCCACCTCGGTCATGCCGCGCTTGTGCCCGTCCAGCTCTTCGAGCACGATCATCGGCAGGAAGATGTCGTGCTCCTCGAAGCGAAACAGGCTGGTCGGGTCGTGCAGCAGCACGTTGGTGTCGAGCACGAACATCTTGCGCGGGCCGCTGGCGCGGCGCTTGGCGGGGGCCGCAGCGGCCGCCTGCCTGGCGGCGGGCCTGGGCGCCGCGCTGGCGGTGCGGCGCGGCCTGGCCGGTGCCTGCGCGGCAGCAGCGCTGGGCGTTGGGGTTTTGGGGGTGGCGGGCGCTGCGGCGCCGCTCAGCAGCTTGGCCAGCGCGCGCTTGCGCGGGGTGCCGGCCTTGGCCGGCGTGGCTGCGGGGGCTGCGGATTCCGGCAGATCTTGCGGCAGATCTTCCGGCAGGTCAGGGGCCGCCGCTGCCGGCGCCTTCTGGCGGTAGGCCTGGGCGGCGAGCATGCTGGCGCGCTTGGTGGGTGCGGGGGGCAGGGGCATGGCTGGTCTCTCGCTGGAGGGGTGCGTTCAGAAAGCACAAAGCCGCCTGGAGACCGAGGCGGCTTTGGTGTTGGGGGAATACGGTGCTATCGATTTAGCGGGCATTGACCCATTATGCATGTTCCCCGTGACGGCCCGGGCGCGCCGGGGCCGCCAGAGCGGCGGGCGGCCTCAGGCGGCCTGCGCTTCCTTGATGGGCGCCGCTGCCTTGGCGCCGGCCTTGAGCGCCTTGACGGCCTTGAGCACCTCGTCCACGTGGCCGGGCACCTTCAGGCCGCGCCATTCCTGCACCAGCACGCCGTCGGGGCCGACCAGGAAGGTGGAGCGCTCGATGCCCTTGACCTTCTTGCCGTACATGATCTTGTTCTTGACCACGCCGAACATGTGGCACATCTTTTCTTCGGTGTCGGCGATCAGCTCGAAGGGCAGTTCGAGCTTTTCCTTGAAGTCGTCGTGCGACTTCATGTTGTCGCGCGAGACGCCGAAGACCACGGCGCCGGCCTTCTCGAACTCCTTGAACTTGTCGCGGAACTGCATGGCCTCGGTGGTGCAGCCAGGCGTGTTGTCCTTGGGGTAGAAGTACAGAATCAGGGTCTGCCCCTGGTGCGATACGTTGGAAACCTTGATTCCGCCGGTGGCGTTGGCTTCGAATTCAGGGAGGGGTTTGTTGACAACGATCGCCATGGCGCTTCTATCTCTCTTGCAAATAGCCGAAGAAAAGCCGGGGGAGTGGGTTGGTTTGTCTCTTGGGCAGGGCCCCCGACCGCAACCTGCGATTGTACCCGGATTGCGGCTTTTTCGCTAATCGCCAACCCGAACAAGACGCATTGGCAATGGGCCTGGGCAGGCCGTCAAGGCGCTTCCAGCAGCAGCGCCGCGACCACGTTGCGGCCCTCGCCAGCCAGGATGTTGTACGTGCGGCAGGCGGCCTGGGTGTCCATGGTCTCCAGCCCGACGCGCCGCGCCATCAGCGGGCGCAGCCAGGCGGCGGGCACGAAGCGTCCGCGCGCGCCGCTGCCGAAGATGACGACCTCGGCGTCCAGCCCGGCCAGCTGGGCGAAGTGCTCGGGTGTCAGGTCCTCGAAGCGCCGGCAGTCCCAGGCCAGGCGCTGGCCGCGCGAGCCCAGCACGGTGCTTTCGGTGATTTTTTCCTTGTCCACGCTGATCCAGCCCGGGCCGTAGCCGGTGATGCTTTGAACGTCGAAGTGGTCGTGCTGGAATTTCATGGCGTTGCGCCCTGGTGCGGCGGGCACCGGCGTGGGGGAAGTGTGGTCAAATTATAGGTTTCCCCTAGTCCCCGACGCCTGCGCATGAAGCCGATCCACAAGTCCGTCAAGCTCAACAACGTTCTCTACGACGTCCGTGGCCCCATCGTGGACGCGGCCAAGCAGATGGAGGACGAGGGCCAGAAAATCATCAAGCTCAACATCGGCAACCTGGCGCCGTTCGGGTTTGACGCGCCCGAGGAAATCCAGCAGGACATGATCCGCAACCTGCCCAACTCGGCCGGCTACTCGGACAGCAAGGGGATTTTCGCCGCGCGCAAGGCGGTGATGCACTACAGCCAGCAGCAGGGCGTGGCCGGCGTGACGCTGGACGACATCTACCTGGGCAACGGCGCCAGCGACCTGATCGTGATGGCGACGAACGCGCTGCTCAACGACGGCGACGAGCTGCTCGTGCCCGCGCCCGACTACCCGCTGTGGACGGCGGCGGCCAGCCTGTCGGGCGGCAAGCCCGTGCATTACCTGTGCGACGAGGACAACGGCTGGATGCCCAACCTGGAGGATATCCGCGCCAAGATCACGCCGCGCACGCGCGGCATCGTCGTCATCAACCCCAACAACCCCACCGGCGCGCTGTACTCCGACGAGCTGCTGCGCGCCCTGGTGCAGATCGCGCGCGAGCACGAGCTGGTGCTGTTCGCCGACGAGGTCTACGACAAGGTGCTGTACGACGGCGTGCGGCACACGCCGATGGCCAGCCTGTCGACCGACGTGCTGACGCTGACCTTCAACTCGCTGTCCAAGGCCTACCGCTCGTGCGGCTACCGCGCGGGGTGGATGGTGATCTCGGGCAACAAGGCGGCCGCGCGCGACTACATCGAAGGCATCAACATGCTGGCCAACATCAAGCTGGGCTCCAACGTGCCCGGCCAGTGGGCCATCCAGACCGCCCTGGGCGGCTACCAGAGCATCAACGACCTGGTCCGGGAGGGCGGGCGCCTGCGCCGCCAGCGCGACCTGGCGTACGAGCTGATCACCGCCATCCCCGGCGTCACCTGCGTCAGGCCGCAGGCGGCGCTGTACATGTTTCCGCGCCTGGATCCTGCGATGTACCCCATCGAGGACGACCGCCAGTTCTTCATGCAAGTGCTGCGCGCCACGCGCGTCATGCTGGTGCAGGGCTCGGGCTTCAACTACCCCGACCACCAGCATTTCCGCATCGTGTTCCTGCCCCACGAGGACGATTTACGCGAAGCCATAGGCCGTCTGGCGAGCTTTCTTGCCGACTACCGCCTGCGCCATGCCAAGGCGGCATAAAACTATATTTTGATAGCTGTTTTCGCTTACTGGGTAAGCGTTTGAGCCATATTTTATTGATAAATTCGATATGAAACCCATCCAAGTCGGCCTGCTGGGCATAGGTACCGTGGGCAGCGGTGTTTTCAACGTACTGGCACGCAACCAGGAAGAAATTCGCCGCCGCGCGGGCCGCGGCATCCAGATCGCCACGGTGGCCGACCTGGACGTGGAACGCGCCAGGTCCATCGTCGGCGCGGGCGTGCAGGTGGTGAATGACGCGCGCGCCGTCATCGCCAACCCCGATATCGACATCGTCGTCGAGCTGATCGGCGGCTACGGCATTGCCAAGCAGCTGGTGCTCGAAGCCATCGCCGCCGGCAAGCACGTGGTCACCGCCAACAAGGCGCTGCTGGCCGTGCACGGCACGGAAATCTTCGCCGCCGCGCAGGCGCGCGGGGTGATGGTCGCGTTCGAGGCGGCGGTCGCCGGCGGCATCCCCATCATCAAGGCGCTGCGCGAAGGCCTGACGGCCAACCAGATCCAGTGGGTGGCTGGCATCATCAACGGCACGACCAACTTCATCCTGTCCGAGATGCGCGACAAGGGACTGGACTTCGACGCAGTGCTCAAGGAAGCCCAGCGCCTGGGCTACGCCGAGGCCGACCCGACCTTCGACATCGAGGGCGTGGACGCCGCGCACAAGGCCACCATCATGAGCGCCATCGCCTTCGGCATCCCGGTGCAGTTCGACAAGGCCTACGTCGAGGGCATTACCCGGCTGGCCGCCGCCGACATCAAGTACGCCGAGCAGCTGGGCTACCGCATCAAGCTGCTGGGCATCACCAAGCGCGTGGACAAGGGCGTGGAGCTGCGCGTGCACCCCACGCTGATCCCCGCCAGGCGCCTGATCGCCAACGTGGAGGGCGCGATGAACGCCGTGCTCGTGCAAGGCGACGCCGTGGGCGCGACGCTGTACTACGGCAAGGGTGCGGGCAGCGAGCCCACGGCCAGCGCCGTGATCGCCGACCTGGTGGACATCGCCCGCCTGCACACCGCCGATCCCGGGCACCGCGTGCCGCACCTGGCCTTCCAGCCGCACACGCTGGACCAGGCGGGCGACCAGCTGCCCGTGCTGCCGATGAGCGAAGTGGTCACCAGCTACTACCTGCGCCTGCGCGTCGCCGACCAGGCCGGCGTGCTGGCCAAGGTCACGGGCATTCTGGCGGGCGCCGGCATCAGCATCGACGCCATGCTGCAGCGCGAGGCCGACGAGGTGGGCGGCGCGGGCAGCCAGCAGACCGACCTGATCATCCTGACGCACGACACGCGCGAGGGCACCATGGACGACGCCATGGCGCACATGCAGCAGCTGCCCACGGTGCTGGCGCCGATTACCCGCATCCGCAAGGAGGCGTTGAACTGATGCGCTACCTCTCCACCCGTGGCGACGCCACCGCCCGCAAATTCTGCGACATCCTGCTCGAAGGCCTGGCGCCCGACGGCGGCCTCTACCTGCCGGCCGAGTACCCGCAGATCGGCGCCGCGCGCCTGGCCGAGCTGCGCCAGACTTACGAGCGCGAGGGCTACGCCGCGCTCGCCTTCGAAATCCTGTCGCTCTACATCGACGACATTCCCGCCGCCGACCTGCGCGCTATCTGCGCCAAGACCTACACCGCCGAAGTCTTTGGCACGCCGGCCATCGTGCCGGTGCGCCGGCTGGACGGCAACCTGCTGATCGAAGCCCTGTCCAATGGCCCCACGCTGGCCTTCAAGGACATGGCCATGCAGCTGCTGGGCAACCTGTTCGAGTACGAGCTGGCGCGCCGCGGCGAAACGCTCAACATCCTGGGGGCGACTTCCGGCGACACCGGCAGCGCGGCTGAATACGCGATGGCGGCGAAGCAGGGCGTGCGCGTGTTCATGACATCGCCCCATGGCCGCATGAGCGCCTTCCAGCAGGCGCAGATGTTCAGCCTGCAGGACGAGAACATCCACAACATCGCCATCGAGGGCGTGTTCGACGACTGCCAGGACATCGTCAAGGCCGTCAGCAACGACCTGGCGTTCAAGCGCCAGTACAAGATCGGCACCGTCAACTCCATCAACTGGGCGCGCCTGCTGGCGCAGGTTGTCTATTACTTCGCGGGCTACATACAGGCGACGACGAGCAACACCGAAAAGGTCAGCTTCACCGTGCCCAGCGGCAACTTCGGCAACATCTGCGCCGGCCACGTCGCGCGCCAGATGGGCCTGCCGATCGCCCGCCTGGTGGTGGCCACCAACGAGAACGACGTGCTCGACGAGTTCTTCCGCACCGGCGTGTACCGCGTGCGCACCAGCGCCGACACGCACGAGACCTCCAGCCCCAGCATGGACATCAGCAAGGCCAGCAACTTCGAGCGCTTCGTGTTCGACCTGCTGGGGCGCGACGGCGCCGCCACGCGCGCGCTGTTCGGCGACGCGCTCAGCCGGCAGGGCTATTTCGACCTGAGCGGCGACCCGCGCTTCCAGGCCGCCGCCGCGCGCTACGGCTTCGTCAGCGGCAAGAGCACGCACGCCGACCGGCTGGCGACCATCCGCGCCTGCTGGCAGCAGCACGGCCAGATGATCGACCCCCACACCGCAGACGGCGTGAAGGTGGCGCGCGAGCACCTCGGTGCCGAGCCCATGGTGGTGCTGGAAACGGCGCTGCCCATCAAGTTCGCCGCCACCATCGAGGAAGCCCTGGGCCGCGCGCCCGAGCGCCCGGCGCGGTTCGACGGCATCGAGCAGTTGCCCAAGCGCGTGCACGTCATGCCGGCCGACGTGGCCCAGGTCAAGGCCTACATCGCCGCGCACTGCGCCTGATATTTAAGTAAAAATGGCATCCAGCCCTTATCCAGAAAGCGCGAACAGCTATTGTTATTGGAGTTGCCCATGAAAGTCGTCGGCTTTGCCGGCTTCTCCGGCGCGGGCAAGACCACGCTGATCGAGCAGCTCATACCGCTGCTGCACGCGCAGGGGCAACGCGTCTCGGTGCTCAAGCATGCGCACCACCGCTTCGACATCGACCAGAGCGGCAAGGACAGCTGGCGCCACCGCCAGGCGGGCGCCTACGAGGTGCTGCTCGCCTCCGACCAGCGCTGGGCGCTGCTGCGCGAGTACGGGCAGACGCAGCAGCCCGACGTGCACCACCTGCTGGCGCAGTTCGACGCCGGCGTCGACTGGGTGCTGGTGGAGGGCTTCAAGGAGGCCGCCATCCCCAAGATCGAGGTCTGGCGCGCGCCCGACCCCGGCCAGCCGCCACGGCCCGTGCGCTACCCGCACGACGCGCACATCGTGGCCGTGGCCACCAGCACGCCCCAGGGACTGCCCGGCGCCACGGCGCTGCCCGTTCTGGACCTGAACGCGCCCGCGCAGATGGCTGGCTGGCTGCTGGCGCAGGCGGCGCGCTTTGTCTACCCCCGCGCGGACACCGCCGCGCCGTGCACGGAGCACTGATGCAAGCAGCCCGCCCCCCGCTCAAACCCTTCGACCAGGCCCTGGCCCAACTGCTGGCCCAGGCGCAGCCGCTGCCGGGGGTGGAACACCTCTGCACCTTCGACGCCGACGCCCGCGTGCTGGCGCAGCCCGTCGTATCGGCGCTGCAGGTGCCGCCGCACGACAACAGCGCCATGGACGGCTACGCCCTGCGCTGCGCCGACGCGGCCGCCGCCGGCGCCGTGCTGCCCGTCGCGCAGCGCATACCCGCCGGCAGCGTGGGCCAGCCGCTGCAGGCCGGCACGGCGGCGCGCATCTTCACCGGCGCGCCCGTGCCGCCGGGGACGGACGCCGTGGCCATGCAGGAAGACTGCACGGCCCTGGAGGGCGGCCAGGTGCGCATCGACACCGCGCCGCGCCCGGGACAGAACATCCGCCGCGCCGGCGAGGACATCGCCCTGGGCGCCACCGTGCTGGCCGCCGGCACGCGCCTGGCGCCGGCCGCGCTGGGGCTGGCGGCCAGCGTGGGCATGGCGCGGCTGGCCGTGGCGCGCCGCCCGCGCGTGGCGCTGTTCTCGACCGGCGACGAACTCGTCATGCCTGGCGACGTGGCGCCCGAACAGATGCGCCCGGGCAGCATCTACAACAGCAACCGCTTCTTCCTGCGCGCCCTGCTGCAGCGCCTGGGCTGCGACGTGACCGACATGGGCATCGTCCCCGACCAGCGCGCCGCCACGGTGGAAGCGCTGCGCCAGGCGGGCGCCGCGCACGACGTGATCCTGACCAGCGGCGGCGTGTCGGTGGGCGAGGAAGACCACATCAAGCCCGCCGTGCAGGCGCTGGGGCGCCTGGAGCTGTGGTACCTGGCCATCAAGCCGGGCAAGCCGTTTGCCTACGGCCGCGTGCAGGGCGGCGCGGACGGATCGGCCGAGGCGCACTTCATCGGCCTGCCGGGCAACCCGGTCTCCAGCTTCGTCACTTTCGCCATGCTGGTGCGGCCATTCCTGCTGCGCCTGCAGGGGATGGACGATGTTGCACCAAAAACAATAGCTGCACGCGCTGATTTTGACTGGCCCAGGGCTGATAAACGCCGTGAATTTCTGCGCGCCCGCGTGCAGGCCGACGGCAGCCTGGCGCTGTTTGCCAACCAGGGCTCGGGCGTGCTCACCTCCACCGTCTGGGGCGACGGCCTGATCGACACCCCCCCCGGCCAGCCCATCGCGCGCGGCGACACGGTGCGCTTCATCCCCTTTACCGGACTGCTGTCATGAGCAAACACATCACGGTGCGCTATTTCGCATCCATCCGCGAAGCCGTCGGCACCGGGCAGGAGGCGCTGAGCACCCCAGCGGCCACGCTGGGCGCGCTGCGCGACGAGCTGATCGCGCGCGGCGAGCCCTGGGCCACCAGCCTGGGCCGCAACCGCGCCGTGCGCATGGCGCACAACCAGGTCATGGGGGGCGAGGACACCCCCCTGCTGGACGGGGCCGAGGCGGCGTTTTTTCCGCCTGTTACTGGCGGGTAAATCCAAAAATACGTCGGCGATTCCAATCCTGGAATGTAGCAAGCGTTAAGTGTCGTTATTCTGCAAATACTTCCTGCAACGCCGCCAGGGCGGCGCTCAGTGTCTTGGCTGTGACCGTTCCGAGCTTCTTGGCCAAGCGAGTTTTGTCCACGGTTCTGAGCTGGTCGAGCACAATCAAACCCTTGGTGCCCGCATGAGTCACTGGCACACGGAATGGCGCCGCGAACCCCTGTGAGGTCATGGGCGCAACGATCACGGTGCGCAGGCTTTCATTGATCTCCGCAGGCGATACCACCACGCAGGGACGCGACTTTTGGATTTCGCTGCCAACGGTCGGGTCTAGGTTGACCAGCCAGATTTCCCCGCGCTTCACCATTGCAATTGCACGTCTGCAGCGTTGCCAAACTCGCCCATCAAAAGGGCATCTTCACCAGCCGCCGCCACGGCCTTGGCCGCGTCAGCCCAGCCGGCACGCACTGGCTTGGCAGGCTTGCGCAGAACGATGGCTCCGTTCTCGATTGCTACGTTTGCCACGGCGCTTTCATCCAAACCAGCCTGGGCCAGCAAGGGTTTTGGTAAGACCACCCCTCTGCTGTTACCGATATTGCGAATTGCGATTTGCATAGCATCCTCATGAAGTTATAACAATGTTAATTCTTCGCGAGAGCTTGTCAATGCGGATATCGCAGCAATGCTGAAATGAGTCGGCCCTTTGCTTGACCAATGCAAGATCGAATCGCTGGGCGAAACGCCTTTCATTCGATCAGCGTGTCGTCGATGCGGTAGCGCGGCTGCTGCGCCGTGCCGGGGGCATCCGGCGCGTCCGGCGCGCCCTGCGGCACGAGTTGCCAGCGGCGCTGGTGGAAGGGGGCCACGCCGGGGCGGTGGGCAATCGACAGCAGCGCGCCGCCGCCTTGCTCGGCCAGCGCGCGCAGGCGCGTGTACACGCTGTGCTCGGCCTGCGCGTCCAGGGCGCTGGTGGCCTCGTCGGCAATGATCCAGGCCGGGCGCTTGAGCAGCACCCGGGCGATGGCCAGGCGCTGCAGTTCGCCGCCCGACAGTTTCTGGCTCCAGTTGTCGCGCTCGTCCAGGCGCTCGGCCAGCGGCGCCAGCAGCGCGTCGTGCAGCGCCTGGCGCAAGCGGTCGTCGTCGTAGCGGCTGGCCGGCTCGGGGTAGGCCAGCGCGTCGCGCAGGCTGCCGTCGGGGATGTAGGGGCGCTGGGCGATGAACATGGCGCCGCCCGGCAGCGCCACGCGCCCCCGCGCCCAGGGCCAGATGCCCGCCAGCGACCGCAGCAGCGTGCTTTTGCCGCTGCCTGATGGGCCTTGCACCACGGTGTGTCGGCCCGGCGCGACGCGTAGCCCGGCCTCGTGCAACAGCGTCGCGCCGCCGGGCAGGGCCACGGTCAGCGTGTCGATGGCGATGGCGTCGCCGGGCGTTTGCTGCACACCTGCAGGAGCCGCCTCGTGGTGCGCCAGCGCGGCCTCGAAGCTGGTCAGGCGCTCGGTCGTGGCGCGCCAGGAGGCCAGGCTGTCGTAGTTGTCGACGAACCAGGCCAGCGCGCCCTGCACCCGGTCGAAGGCGCTGGCGATCTGCATCAGCTCGCCCAGCTGGATCGCGCCCGAGAAGAAGCGCGGCGCGGCGACGATGAACGGAAACACCACGGCTGCCTGGCCGAATAGGTTGGTAAAGCCCACCAGCTGTTTTTGCTTGCCGATCAGGCGCAGGTAGTTGGACAGCACGGCGCCAAAGCGCCCGTCGAGCTGGCGCCCCTCGACGCCGGCGCCGCCGTCGAGCGCGATGGCCTCGCTGTATTCGCGCACGCGCATCAGGTGGTGGCGGAAGTTGGCCTCGCGCCGCTGCTGCTCGAAGTTCAGCCCGATCAGCGCGCGCCCGATGTAGTGCGTCAGCACGCTGCCGGCGGTGCAGTACAGCACCGCCATCCACACCATGAAGCCGGGAATGCTGACTGTGCGCGCGCCGACGTGGAAGGCAAAACTGCCCGACAGACTCCACAGAATGCCGACAAAGCTCGCCAGCGTGACCACGGCGTTGAGAAATCCCATGGACAAATCTACGCTCTGGGCGGTGAACAGGTTCACGTCCTCCTGCAGGCGCTGGTCGGGGTTGTCCGGCACGCGCTGGCCCGGCTGCGGCAGGCCGCTGGCCTGGGGCGCGGCCTGCGCCGGCACGGCGTAGCGCTCCAGCTCCATGCGGTAGAAGGCGTGGTGGCCGAGCCAGCGGTGCATCAGCGCGCGCGTCATCCAGGCGCGCCAGCGCAGCTGCAGCAGCTGCGTGAGATAGAAGCGGTAGACGGCAATGGCGATGAACGCCATCGCCAGCAGCGTGAAGCGCCCCAGCTGGTTCCAGAACACGTCCGCATCCTTGTTCTGCAGCGCGTCGTAGAACACCCGGTTCCACGCGTTGATCTGCACCAGCATGTAGACCGCCGCCAGGTTCAGCGCCACGATGGCGCCCAGCAGCGCACGGGCGCGCCATTTCTCGTCGGAATGGAAGTAGGGCGAGGCCAGGTGCCAGACCTGCCGCAGAAAATGGATGACGTGGGCGAAGCGGTGGGGTTGTGCCATGGTGTTGTGTGTGTGATGCAGGCGGCAACGGGGCGATAACGGGGCAGCGTGGCGCTACGCCATGCTGCCCGCCATGGCGATGGATACCCGATGCGCGCGGGTAGTTCAGTGCGCGGACGCGTCCGCCGGTGGCGCCGGCAACCAGCGGAACGCCGCCGCGCCCAGCGCCAGCAGCACGGCAATGCTGGCCAGCACGGCGATGAATGGGTCGGCCCCCCGCGCCTTGGCCAGCGACGCCACCCAGCCCGTAAACCACTGCATGGCTGCCACGCCCATGAACATGGCCATAGTGAAGGCCGCCATGGCACGCCCCGTCAGCGCCGCCGGGTAGGCGGCGCGCACGTCGGCGTACTGCAACACGATGTAGCCCGACAGCAGCCCCACCGCCAGCGCGCCGGCCACGTCCAGCCAGGCGCTGTGCAGCAGCGCCAGCGCGGCAAACAGCGCGGCCACCAGCAGCGTGCAGGCGCTGATCCAGCGCCGGCGCCGCCGGGGGCCCGGGTCGATGCGGCCGAACAGCAGCGGCCCGCACAGCGCCACCAGCGACATGGCCAGCGCCACGTTGCCGCTTTGCACCAGCGTGAAGCCGTGGCGTTCTATCAGCATCGGCCCGAGCCACAGGCCGCGCAGCGTGATCATGGCGGCGTAGGTCACGGCGCCCAGCGCCACGATCCCCCAGGTGTGCGCCAGTGTGAACAGCGCGCCAAAGCGCCGCAGCGCCAGGCCCAGCGGCTCGCGCTGGTGCGCCGGCGCGCTGCCGGCGGCTGGCTCGTGCACGGCCAGCCAGATCCAGCACCAGGCCAGCACCGACAGCAGCGCCAGCGCCCAGAAGCCCGCACGCCACGACCATTGCTGCACCAGCCAGGCCAGGGGCGTGCCGGTCAGCAGCATGCCTAGCGTGCCCAGGCCCATGGCCGCGCCCGACATGGCGGCGAAGCGCTGCGGCGGGCAATGCCGGGCGATGAATACCGTGCACACCAGAAAGGCCGGCGCGCAGCCCACGCCGATCAGCACCTGGCCCAGCACCAGCACGCCAAAGCCCGGCGCCATGGCCGACAGCAGGCTGCCGGCGACGCCCAGCGGAAACGCCACCAGGATGGTGCGGCGCACGCCGTACAGGTCTATGCCTATGCCCATGAACAGCTGCATGGCGCCAAAGGCGAAGTGGAACGCGCCGGCAAACAGCCCCAGCGCCTGCGGCGTCAGCCCCCATTCGGCCTGCAGCGGCGGCGCCATGATGGCGGCCACGGTGCGAAAGGCCTGGCTCATGGCGAAGCCCGAGGTCAGCGCCGCCAGCATGACGGCGGCGGTGCGTGCGTGCATCGGGGGCACGGCGGCGGTCTGGTTCATCGCGGCAAGGCTACACGCACGGCGCGCGCGCGGCTGTCGCGCACAGGCTACATGGCCTTGAACTGCTGGGCGTACAGGCGGCTGACCGCCAGCCGTTCGGTGCGCCCGTGCAGCAGCAGGTGCTGGCGCCCGCTGTCGTCGCGCAGCACGCTGCGGATGGCGCTGGCGCGTACCAGCGTGCCGCGGTGTATCTGCCAGAATTGCCGGCCGTCCAGGCGCGCCGCCAGCTCCTTGAGCGGGGTGCGGATCAGGTATTCCTGCTGCGCCGTGAGCACGCGCACGTATTTGTCGGCCGCCTCGAAGTACAGCACGTCGGCAACGGGAACCATGTGGATCTGGCTGCCGCTGCCGGCCTGGATGACGGTCAGCGGCCCCTGCTCCTGTTCCCGCGCCGGCGCTGGCGCTGGCGCGGCCGCCAGGCCGGGAGCGGCGAGCAATTGGCGCAGCTGTGCCATGGTTGCTTCTGAAATAGAAGCTGCTTGCGGTTTATGGGTAAGCGTTTTCTGCAGTTTTTGTACTGTTTTTTGCAGCCGGGCAGCCTGCACCGGCTTGAGCAGGTAGTCCACGGCCTGTGCCTCGAACGCCTGCACGGCGTACTGGTCGTAGGCGGTGACGAAGACCAGCGCCGGGAAGGGCGCCTCCTGCGGCCAGGCGTCGGCCAGTTCGGCGGCAGCGTCCAGCCCGCTCTGGCCCGGCATGCGGATGTCCAGGAACAGCACGTCGGGGCGCAGCGCCAGCGCCTGCGCCGCGGCGCTGACGCCGTCGCCCACACAGGCCAGCACCTGCAGCGCGGGCCAGGCCTGGGCCAGCGCCTGCCGCAGGGCCGCGGCCAGCAGGGGTTCATCCTCGGCGATCAGGGCTGTCGGCATAGTTTTTTAGATAAAAAGTGACTGTAGCGCTTGTCCCGCCTGCGCTAACAGCTATTAATTCAAGAGTTGCTGCGGCGCCGTACAGCGTGGCCAGGCGCTCGCGCACCTGCTGCAGGCCAAACCCGCCGCCGGGTGTGCTGGTGCGCAGTTCGCCAGTTGGCAGGCCAACGCCGCTGTCGCATACCTGCAGCTGCAGCGTGGCGCCATCGGCCATGGTGCGTGCGTGCACGGTGATGCTGCCGCCCTCCACCTTGGGCTCCAGCCCGTGGCGAATGGCGTTTTCCACCAGCGGCTGCAGCAGCAGCGGCGGCACCGGCAGCGCGCCCAGCGCGTCGGGCAGGTCCAGGCGGTATTGCAGGCGCGGCCCCATGCGCACGGCCATCAGCGCCAGGTAGTCTTGCAGGCGGGCGAACTCGTCGGCCAGCGGGTGCAGCGTGGCACGCGACGCGCCCAGCGTGGCGCGCAGGTAGGCGATCAGGTGATCCAGCATGTCCTGCGCACGCGCCGGGTCGCTGGCGATGAGCGCGCGCAGGTTGGCCAGCGTGTTGAACAGCATGTGCGGCTCCAGCTGCGTCTCCAGCAGTTTCAGGCGCGCCTGCATCGCGTCGTGCCTGGCCTGCGCCATGTGCGCCTGCAGCTGGCGCGCCTTGCCCTGGCTGTAGAAGAAGTACGAGCCGCTGATCCCTGCCGCCAGGGTCACGGCCAGCGCCGTGCCCTGGCCCTGCAGCAGGTGCAGCGTGCCGCCGCCGTAGGCGTTGCCGATATACGAACCCAGCACGTAGCCGCAGGCAATGCCCACGGCGATCAGCAGCAGGCCGCGCCAGCCGTCAGGCCAGGTGGCGCCGCTGCGCCGCGTGAGCCAGGCCCGGCCGGCTTCGATCACCAGCCAGGTGACCAGGCCTATGGCCAGCGAATAGGCCAGCTGCACGTCCCAGCGGCCCTGGCCGGCGATGGTGAGCGCCAGGGCGATGGCGCAGCACAGCGCGGCGGTCGCCAGGCCGTGGCGTGCAAGCGATGACGGGCGAGGGTGGAGCATGGGGCGTAGCGTGCGGGCGATGCGTTGCGGGCCGATTATGGTGCGGTGGCGAGGGTGCTGCCGCCGCGCACGGCCAGGCGCCACAGGCGGGCGGCGCGGGCCAGGAACACGCCGGAGAACAGGCCGTAGAGCGCCGCCACCTGGTGGGCGAAGCCGTTGTCGTGCACCAGGGTGGGAGCCAGCGCAAGCTCCACACCGACGATGTACTTGGTGCAGAAGATACCCAGTATCAACACCATCGGCACGGCGCTGCCCGGCAGGTGAAAGCGCTGCGCCTTCGCGTCGAAGCGCGTGCCCTGCGGCACCTGGGGCCGCAGCCACAGAAAGGCGGCGGCTGCGGCCAGCGTGGCCAGCAGCCAGATGGCCAGCACGGCCGCCATGGCGCCGGCGGGTGCACCGCCGGCAAAAGCCGACGTCAGCCCCCAGGCCGACAGCCCGGCCATGGCCAGCGGCATCAGCAGCATGCGGCGCAGCCCCGCGCTGCGCGGCAGGCAGTGGCGCAGGCCCAGCCACAGCAAGGCGGCAAGCAGCCCCCAGACCCAGGCAGGGGTGTGGGTGATGATGGGCAGCAGCATTTGGGGTTGGTGCAGGGCGATCTGGATCAGCATGGCGGGCTCCTTGGCGGGGTGGATATGGGCGCACTGTGCCGTGCTGCCCCGGCGCCGGCCAGCGGTGTGCGACGAAGCGCCGCCGGGCGGTGCGAAATGCCGCCATGGCGGCGTCAGCGGCGGCGCTGCGCGGCGGATAATGCGCAGCTTTTGTGCCGCCAACCACCTTCAAAGGACACGCGTGGATACCGTTTTGCTGCTCAAGGCCGCCATCATGGGTGTGGTCGAAGGGTTGACCGAATTCCTGCCCATTTCCTCCACCGGCCACCTGATCCTGGCCGGGTCGCTGCTGGGCTTCGACGATGCCAAGGCCCAGGTGTTCGACATCGCCATCCAGACCGGCGCCATCTTTGCCGTCATCCTCGTGTACTGGCAGCGCATACGCGCCACGCTGGTGCAACTGCCCAGCCAGCGCCAGGCGCAGCGCTTTGCGCTGAACGTGGCCATCGGCTTCTTTCCGGCGGTGGTGCTGGGGCTGGCGCTGGGCAAGGCCATCAAGGCGCACCTGTTCACGCCCACGGTGGTGGCCAGCACCTTCATCATCGGCGGCTTCGTCATCCTGTGGGCCGAGCGGCGCCAGCAGCGCGCGGTGCGCATCGCGTCGGTGGACGACATGGGGCCGTGGGATGCGCTCAAGGTCGGCCTGGTGCAGTGCCTGGCCATGGTGCCGGGCACCAGCCGCAGCGGCGCCACCATCATCGGCGGCATGCTGCTGGGCCTGTCGCGCAAGGCGGCGACGGACTATTCGTTTTTCCTGGCCATCCCCACGCTGATCGGCGCCGGCGTCTACAGCCTCTACAAGGAGCGCGCGCTGCTGTCCATGGCCGATGTGCCGCTGTTCGCCGTGGGGCTGGTGTTCTCCTTCATCAGTGCCTGGCTGTGCGTGCGCTGGCTGCTGCGCTACATCAGCAGCCACAGCTTTGTGCCGTTTGCGTGGTACCGCATCGCCTTTGGGCTGGTGGTGCTGGTGACAGCCTGGCAGGGTTGGGTGGTCTGGGCGCAGTGAGATAACACGCCATGGACACGGGCCGCTGGCGCTGGGCCAGCGGCAGGCCTGGGACAATCAGAAACGCTTGGCGACGGACAGTATGAGTTTGGTGCCGTCCATTCGCCGGATCTTGCCGCCGTCGTCTGCGGCGATGAACATGTCGCGGTTTTTCGCCCGGGCGCCGGCGACTTCCGCACCCCAGACGAAACCCCAGCGGGTGTGCTCCAGTCCCAGGCGGTAGTCCACGGTGTTCATTTGGCTGAAGTGGCGTACGCGCTGCCAGCCCAGATGGCCGATGAGCTTGGTCGTGCCGTTGATCGGATAGGCCATGTCCAGGTCGAGCAGCTGCGTGCCCCTGCTGTGCTGCATGCCGCGTCCGTAACAGTCCATGGCGGCTGTGGGGTCGCCGCCGGCCATCATGGCGGGCAGGTAGCTGGCGCAGATGGTGGAGGTGTTGGCGCCCCGGAAATCTTTGCTCACCACGTGCAGGTAGCGGGCGGTGAAGATGCCCCAGCCCAGCTCGCCGAGCAGGTAGCTGGTGTGAAACCGCGTGTCAGCCACGCCTGTGGGGTTGAATTCTGCGTCGAACCCGGTCGGCGCACCGTTGACCTTGGCACGCAAAAACCATTCGCGGGCAGCCCCCACACCGTAATGCAGCCCGTCGGGGTCGCCGCCGCGCCAGCCCAGGGCCAGCAGGGGGTTGAGGCGGTTGCTGTCCGGGTAATTGAAGCGGCTGACCGTGCCCAGCTGGAACTGGCCGACCAGGCCGGACTCGTGCGCAGCTTCCACCGTCAGATCGACGCCGGGGCGGCCGAAGGTATCGGACACGCCGCGCGACTTGCGGTCGCTGGAGAGCTTGAGCGTGGTATCTATGCTGTAGCTGGAGATTTCCGGCTCGGCGGAAGCTCCATCCTGGGGCTGGGCTGCGTGGGCGGCTGCGCCAAGGCACAGGCTGGCAGCCAGGCAAAAGAGGGTGTGTCGATGCATGGTGGGGTCTCCTGTTGTCGTTTGGAATCTGTCAATCTGCAATGGGGCCGTGTCGTCTGGATGGTCAGGGTTTGTGCGGGCAGGGCTGCGCCGGGGCGGTGGTACGGGTCATTTCTTCGGTCTCGCCCAGAATCTCGGAGCCGATGTAGGCCCGCAGCGCCAGCGTGTCGCCCTGGGTGCGCAGCACGCCCTTGTAGTTCTTGCCGGTGCGCGGGTCGTGCACCCAGCCGTCGCGCCAGGCCTGGCCGTCCCAGCGCTTGAGCTTGGCCACACGCACGCCACAGGCGTCCTGCGGGGTGCCGGCGTCCTTGTCCCAGACGATGTGCCCGCACAATGCGCCGGCGCTGTCGGCGCACTCCTGAAACTCGATGATGGCGGCCTGGTCGGCGCTCAGCCACAGGCCGCGCGCGTCCTGGGCGCTTGTAGCCCGTGCGGCGGGCACGGCCAGGCAGGCGGCGAGCGCGGCGGCTGCCAGGAGGATGGGACGTTGCATGGTGTCTCCTTGAGTGGGTGTTGTGTGTTTTCAGCAGGCGTTCAGGGCATGGGCGGCAGCACGGGCCAGTGATCCACCACCTTGCCTCCAGCGACTACGACCAGGTCGCCGAACTGTTGCAGCATGGCTTCGCTTTTCTGGGGGCGGAAAAACACCGTGTCGCCAGGCTGCAGTTGCTGCAGGCCAGAGCCCACCAGCAGTTGCTGGTTGGGCGACGGCCCCCACAGGCTGCTGGGGGCCAGGCCTGGAGGCGATACCGGGTCGGCGCGCCACTGCCCGCCGTAGATGAACCAGCCGCGGCGCTGGTTGCGATCCCAGGCGCGGACGGCCTGACCGATCCATTCCACGCCGCTGGGCAGGGCAAAAGGGCCGCTCTTGAGCACCGGTGTGGCGATGAAGCATGCCGATTGGCAGGACTGCAGGTGCAGCAGGTCGAACTCGCTGGGTTTGACGAAGGCCGAGCCGACGCTGACCTCGTTGGCCGCGCCCTGGCTGCTGTGCAGATGGAAGGTGGGCGATCCGGCAGCGTTCCAGGTCAGCGCGGCGGCCTGCTCTGGCGTCTGGGCGGCCAGCGCCTGGGCCTTGAATGCGGCGTACACCCGCTGCACCTGGGCCGCCGCGTGGCTGCGCGCGCCAGGCAGGTCGGGGATTTCGGTAACGTGCGGGTCGTAGCCCATCATGCCGGCGAATTCCAGCAGCGGCTCGTCCTGCAGCAGCGTCAGGGCGCTGGCCAGCGCCTGGGTGTCGGCAAAGCCGCCCCGATGCAGGCCGACGTCGATCTCCAGGTTGATGCGCAGGCGCTGGCCCAGCGCGCGTGCGAGCTGGCGGTATTCGTGTAGGCGCTCGGGGGTATCCACGAGCCACTGCAACTGCCGCGCGGGATTGAATGCACCGGGGCGCAGTTGTTGGTAGAAGGCCTGCGCCGCGCCCGCCGGCAGGGGCTTGCCTACCAGCAGATCGTAGGTGGCAAAGTCCTGCGTGTGGCGCAGCAGGTAGGGCAGGTTGAACACCATCTGGCGCTGCGTCTGCGCCTGCTGGGCGATGCGCTTGAGCAGCGGCACGCAGGCCAGCGACTTGGCCACCACGCGTAGCGGCATGCCGGGCGCTTTCAGGTGCAGTATCTGCTGCAGGTTGGCCTGCAGGCGATCCAGGTCGAGCACCATCACCGGGGTGGTGGCGTCGCTGGGGCGGGGCGACTGGCGCAGCGCCGCAGCCAGGGAGCTGAAGTAGCCTGAGTGCGCCGCGCCGCGCACGCCGGGGCGCAGCGCCAGGCCTGCCAGGGCTGCGGCGCCTGCGCCGGCAAGAAGGTAACGGCGGCGCATTTTCATGCGGACACTCCAAATACATGGCGCAAATGCGCATTGAGAAAACGCCCGTGCGGATCCAGCTCCTGGCGCAGCGCCTGGAAGTCGCGAAAGCGCGGGTACAGGCCGGCCAGCTCGGTCGCGCCCAGGTTGTGCAGCTTGCCCCAGTGCGGGCGGCCGCCGTGGCGGCGCAGGATGGGGCCAATCTCGGTCAGCAGATAGCCGTGCGCCTCCTCGGCCGCTGCGTGCACGGCGATGGAACAACTGGGGCGCTGGTAGAAGGGGCTGAGCCAGGCGTCGTCGGCGGCAACGAAGCGAAACTCCAGCGGAAAAAATACCTCGTTGCGCTTCTCCAATGCGGCGATGACCTCGCGCACACAGGCCACGCCGGCCTCGCGCGGCACGTGGTATTCGGTTTCGTTGAAACGCGTGGGGCGCTGGGTGGACAGCAGTTTCCATGCGCGGTTGCGCGCATCCTCGGTCTGCGTCTCGTCGATCAGCCAGCCCGCCACCTTGCGCCGCAGCGCGGGCACAACGCCCAGCCAGTCGCGCAGGCGGCGCAGGTCGCGCAGCATGTCTTCGTCGGCAGCGGTGACGGTCTGAACCGTGCCGCTGTCATCCATATCGTGCGTGATGCCGGCTGCGTAGCCGGTGAACGGCAGGTAGTAGAACTCGAAGTTGCGGTGCTTGCGCGACAGCGCGTCGGCGCGTTCGAGCAGCTGCTGCACCGGCTCCAGCCACACATGGCGGTGCAGGTTGTAGGCCGGCACCACGCGCACCTGCGCCTGGGTGATGACGCCCAGGCTGCCCAGTGACACGCGCGCGGCGGCCAGCAGCTCGGGGCGCTCGGTGGTGCTGCATTCGAGTATTTCGCCGCGTGCCGTGACCAGGCGCAGCGCCTGCACCTGGGCGTGCAGCGCCGGCAGTGTGCGCCCCGTGCCGTGGGTGGCGGTGCTGATGGCGCCTGCGTAGCTTTGCACATCCACGTCCGGCAGGTTGGGCAGGGCCAGGCCCAGAGCGTCGAGCTGGCGCGAAAGCACGGCCAGTCGCGTGCCGCCCTGCACCTGCACGAGGTCAGATTGCGCGCCGGCGACAACGCCCGAGAGCTGGTCCAGCGATACCAGCCAGCCGTCGGTGGGCACCAGTGGCGTGAAGGAGTGGCCCGCGCCGACGCAGCGCAGCGTCGTGTCCTGAGGCGCGCCGCGCAGCGCCTGGGCTAGCTCGGCCTCGTTGGCGGGCGCCAGGCGGCGTGAGGGTTGGCATTGCTGCAGGCCCGACCAGTTGCGCCAGCCGGCCGGCCGAACCGCTGCGGTGGGGTGTGGGGAGGCCGTGCCGGCGACGGCGGGAGCCTGTGCCTGTGCTGCGCTGCCCGCCAGAGGGCCGCCCATGGCCGCTGCGGCGCCTGCCTGCAGCACAGTGCGCCGGTCTATGCCGCAGCGGGAGGGGGGCGTAGGTGTATTGGAAGTCATGACAGAAGTGGTTGGTGTTATCGATCCTGCGCCATGAAAGCGATCAGGGCGCGCAGATCGGCGGGAGTGCAGTCGGCGCATTGCCCGCCGGCCGGCATGGCTCCCATGCCATCGCGGGCGTGCTGCACCAGGGTGTCCATGCCCTGGCGCAGGCGTGGCTGCCAGTGGGGGGCAAAGCCGGCCAGCGGGGCTTGGGCGGCCAGCTGGGTGTGGCACACCATGCAGGAGCGCTCGTACTGCTGGGCCAGCGCCGTGTTGCTGGGGCGTAGCCGTGCGGCGCGAGCTTCGTCGGCGGCGGTCGCCGCGGGCTGGCCGTTGCAGCCGGCCAGTAAGGCACACAGCGCGGCGCCCAGCAGGGAGGAGTAATGGCGCCGCCGGAACGAGGGGCGGGGCGCGCAGCTAGGCGTGCGGTCGGGCAGGCGATGCAAGGCTGTGGCCATGGGGTGTTGGAATCTTTCTTAAAACAATGGTGTTAAAAAAAACAATGTTCTTAAATAGGTGCTTGTACCAGGAAGGGTTTGTGCTGTTTTTCGGGCGCAGGCGTTGTGTCTGGCGCGCGCCATTGCACAATCGATGGTCATGAGCGCCCCACCCATCACACCGTCCCCCAACACATCTGCACCCGGGCAGGACGCACCGGCACGCGCCGGCGCCCGGCGGCGCAGCGACCGTTTCGACAAGGAGCAGCGGGCGCGCCGGCGCGACTTGCTCGCGGCGGCGCGCAAGCTGCTGCGCAAGGGCGGGGCGGATGCGGTGACGATGCGTGCCGTTGCCGAAGTGGTGGGCGTTTCCACTACCGTCGTGTACGCGCTGTTTCCCGACAAGGCGGCGCTGATCGCGCAGGCCGTGGACGACGACCTGAAGCGCTTCTCACGCCATCTGCAGCAGGCGTTGGCCGAAGCCGGCGACGCGGCCGATGCGCTGCGCCGCATGGCGCAGGCCTATACGGCGTTTGGCGTGGACCATCCCCAGGCGTACCGGCTGATGTTCATGCAGCCACGCCCGGCGTCGGCGGTGCAGGATTCATCCATTGAGTTTGGCAACCCCAACGAAGACGCTTACGCACTGGCGCGCACCCTGGCTGCCGGCTTGCTGCTGCAGGCGGGGGCGCGGTCGCCGGCGCCCGCGCAGGTGGAGACCACGGCGCAGCTCATTTGGGAGGCGGTGCATGGCGCGACTTCGCTGCGCATCACCCTGGGAGACGACCCCTGGTTCGAGCGCTTACCGCTGGCGCAGCACATTGATCAGCTTGTGGACATGCTGCTGGCGGGGATTGCTGCGGCGGTGCGCGCCAGAGACTGATGGCCCCCCGTGCGAATCAACCTCACGCACCAGCGTGTGCCAACCGTTCCAGGTTGAGCAGCGCCGCCTCGATGGCTGCAGCCGTGGTGCGCGGCTGTTCCATGGGGAACAGGTGGCTGCCGTCGAGCATGGTGATGCGCCCTTCGGTCACGCGCTGCGTCATGGCCATGCCGACCTGGGCCATTTCGGCCGAGTCGCGCCCGCCGATGAAGGCCGCCTTGCAGTGCAGCGGGTGGCGGGCCAGCAGGCGCCCCAGGTTGTGCGGCAGGGTGTTGTAGATTTTTGTCTCCACCGCGCGGTCGAAGGCCAGCATGCGCTTGCCGTCCTTGTCGAGCAGGCCGTGCTGCACGTAGTCCTGCAGCACCTGCGCATCCCAGCTGGCGAAGGTTTTCTTGCGCTTGAAGTGTTCCAGCGCCTCCTCGGTGCTGGCCCAGGCGTTGCGCCGCGCGCGGCTGATGCGTCCGGGCGAGACGGCGCCAACCACCTGCGCGCTCTTGGCTAGGCCGACGGCGCTGGCGCGCCAGCCGCCGATCAGGGGCGAGTCGATCAGCAGTACGCCGCGCGCCAGCTCCGGGTGGCGCGCGGCGGCCATCACGCTCAGGAAGCCGCCCAGCGAATGGCCGACGAGAAAGGCCTGCTCGCCGCTTTTTTGCTGCTGCTCGGCGGCAAAGTCGGCCAGCTGCTGCACCAGATGCGGCCAGTTGCTGGTGACCGGGTATTGGGTGTCGTGGCCGTAGCGCTCCACCGCGCTGACGGTGAAGCCGCGCTCGCGCAGGTGCGCGAACAACACGCGGTAGGTGCTGGCGGGGAAGCTGTTGGCGTGCGAAAAGACGATGGCTGGCATGGTGAGCGGGTGGGAGCGGGCAAGGGCTGGATGCGGGAGTTTATGTGCCGCGCAGGTGGTCTTTGGCTCTCAGGGGCTGGGCGCTGATGGCCCGTCGATTGGTGCCAGCTGCGCCTTGAGCTGGTAGAGCGCGTCCAGCGCCTCGCGTGGGGTGAGCTGGTCGGGGTTGATTTGCGCCAGCAGCGCTTCGACGGCGCTGGCGGGCGGTGCGACGGGCTCGGGCGGGGGCGCGAACAAGTCCACCTGCGCCTGGCCGGCGGCGGCCCGCTCTTCCAGGGCGGCCAGGGCATGGCGCGCGTGGCCCAGCACGGCGGCGGGAATGCCGGCCAGCTTGGCTACCTGTACGCCGTAGCTGCGGCTGGCCGGGCCGGCCTGGATTTCGTGCAGGAAGACGATGTCGTGCCCGCTTTCGGCGGCGCTCACATGCATGTTCACGGCCGCGCGCGCTGTAGCGGGCAGCTCGGTCAGCTCGAAGTAGTGCGTGGCGAACAGCGTGAACGCGCGGGTCTTGTCGTGCAGGTGCGTGGCGATGCTGCTGGCCAGCGCCAGGCCGTCGAAGGTGCTGGTGCCGCGCCCGATCTCGTCCATCAGCACCAGGCTGTGCGGCGTGGCGGCGTGCAGGATTTGCGCGGCCTCGACCATCTCCAGCATGAAGGTGGATTGCGCGTTGGCCAGGTCGTCGGCCGCGCCGATGCGCGTGTGGATGGCGTCGATCGGGCCCAGGCGGCAGTTGGCGGCTGGCACGTGGCTGCCCATGCTGGCCAGCAGCACGATCAGCGCCACCTGGCGCATATAGGTCGATTTGCCGCCCATGTTGGGGCCGGTGATGATCTGCATGCGCTGGTTGGCGTGCATGCGCGTGTGGTTCGGAATGAAGGCGCCGGCAGAGGTTTCGGCCAATCTGCTTTCGACCACCGGGTGGCGCCCGGCCTCGATGTCGATACAGGGCTCGGGAACGAATTGCGGCGCGCACCAGCCCAGCGTCAGCGAGCGCTCGGCCAGGCAGCACAGCACGTCCAGCTGCGCCAGCGCCTGCGCCACGCGCGTGAGCTGGGGAACGTGCGGCTGGAGCTGGTCGAGTACCTGCTCGTAGAGCCATTTCTCGCGCTGCAGGGCGCGCTCTTGCGCCGACAGGGCTTTGTCCTCGAAGGCTTTCAGTTCGGGGGTGATGAAGCGCTCGGCGTTCTTCAGCGTCTGGCGGCGGCGGTAGTCCTCGGGTACCTTGTCCAGGTGGCTGCCCGTGACTTCTATGTAGAAGCCGTGCACTTTGTTGAATTGCACGCGCAGGTTGGGAATGCCGGTGCGTGCTTTCTCGCGCGCTTCCAGGTCGAGCAGAAAGCCGTCGCAGTTGTTCTGGATGGCGCGCAGCTCATCCAGCTCGGTGTCGAAGCCGCTGGCGATCACGCCACCGTCGCGCACCAGCGCGGCGGGCTCGGGGGCGATGGCCGCGCGCAGCAGGGCGGTGGCTTCGGCAGGCGGACGCAGGGCGGTAAAAATCTGAGCCAAATAGGGCTCTTGCGCTTGTCCATCAAGCGCGAACAGCTCTGCTTTCTGTAGTGTGTGGCCCAGCGCCACCAGTTCGCGCGGGCGCACCTGGCGCAGCGCGATGCGGGCGGTGATGCGTTCCACGTCGGCCACGCCTTTCAGGCTGGCGCGCAGCGCCTGCCAGGAGCCCTGGCGCAGCGCCGCGGTGGCCGACAGGCGCTGGCGCGCGGCGTGGCGCTCGCGCAGAGGTGCGAGCAGCCAGGCCTTGAGCAGGCGGCTGCCCATGCCGGTCATGCAGGTGTCGAGCAGCGAGAGCAGCGTGGGTGCGTCCTCGCCGCGCAGCGTCTTGACCAGCTCCAGGTTGCGCAGCGTGCTGGCGGGCAGGTCGATCAGCTCGTCGCCGCGCTGCACCTGCACGCCGTGGATGTGCGTGAGCTGGCGGCCCTGCGTGTGCTCGGCGTACTGCAGCAGCGCGGCGCTGGCCGCGTGGGCGTCCGCCATGTCCTGCGCATTCCAGGCGGCCAGCGTGGCCGCGCCCAGGTGTTCGAGCAGCTTACGCTCGCCCAAGGCGGCGTCGAACTGCCAGTCCGGGCGCGGCGCCATGGGGCAGGCCACGGCGCCCGCCTGGCGCAGCTGCTGCAATTGCTGCTCGAAGCGCTGCGTGCTACCTGCGCTGTAAATCACCTCGCTGGGGCCGATGCGCGCCAGCCACCGGCCCAGCTCGCCCACGCCGCATTCGGCCAGGAACACCTGCCCCTGCGTGACGGAGAGCCACGCCAGGCCGCACTGCGCGCGCTTGCCCTGGTGCACGGCCAGCAGCAGCGCCTCGCTCTTGTCGGGCAACAGCTCGCTGTCGGTCAGCGTGCCGGGGGTGACCACGCGCACCACCTTGCGCTCCACCGGCCCCTTGGCGCTGGCCACGTCGCCCACCTGCTCGGCAATGGCTACCGATTCGCCCAGCTTGATCAGCCGCCCCAGGTAGTTCTCCAGCGCGTGGAAGGGCACGCCCGCCATCACCACCGGCTGGCCCGCCGACTGTCCACGCTGCGTGAGCGTGATGTCCAGCAGGCGTGCGGCCTTTTCGGCGTCGGCGTAGAACAGCTCGTAGAAGTCGCCCATGCGGTAGAGCAGCAGCGTACCTGGGTAGCTCGCCTTGAGGGCGAGGTACTGCTGCATCATCGGGGTATGGTGGGTCAGGTCGGCGACGCTTTCGGTGATCTTGGGAACGATAGGAGGCAACTTGCAAAATCCTCAAAGGCATTGGCTGGCGCTAGATTGTGCCTGCCCCTGAGCTGTTGCCGCATTTCCGGGCAGGCCTGCGCTACACCGCCGACCGGGCAGCGAGGAGCAGGCTCTGGCGTACGGCCAGGAACTTGACCCGATACGGCGAGGTGGCAAGAATCTCCACCGGTCTGCAGCCCCGGCTACTGCAGCAACTCGGCCAGGTCGCGCTCCAGCAGGGCCGGATCACCCAGGTGCAGTTCCAGCAGGCGGCGCAGGTGCGTCACGCTGTCCAGGTCTATGGACGTGCAGCGCAGTCCCGCGTACGGGGACTGCATGTGGGCCACGGCCAGCGTCATGGCGATGTGGTCGCCGGTCTCGGTCAGCGGAACCGTGAGCTGGCAGGGCAGGCCTTCGGACAGCGTGGCCTGGGGGGGGAGCACGACCAGCGCGCCTTTGAGCGAAAGATCCACGACCTGCACGTCGAACACGCCCTTGCTCGTGGTCAGCAGGGCGGGATTGTCAAAGCTGATGCGGACGAAGTGGCGGCGCTCGTGCGGCATGGCACTCTCCTGTGAGTCTGAAGCGCCATTGTGCATAACTCGGGTGGTTCCGGGGGGCTTCCCGGCCCTGGCAGCGGCCGGGTGCAGGAGCCGCGGCTACGCTGCCACCACCTGGTTCTTGCCGCTGCGCTTGGCGAGGTACATGGCCTGGTCGGCGCGCTGCAGGGCTTCGGCGCTGCCCAGCGCTGCGTCAACCTGCGCGACGCCGGCGCTGAAGGTGATGAGCAGGCGTTCGCTGCCCTGCAGGAAGTAGCGCGTGGTCAGCTCGCGCTGCAGGCGGCGCATGGCCTGCACCGCGTCTTCGAGCGCGGTGTCGGGCAGCACGATGATGAATTCCTCGCCGCCGTAGCGTGCCAATTGATCCTGTGGGCGCATGACCGAGCGCGTGACATCGGCCAGGTGGATCAGCGCCTGGTCGCCGCTGGCGTGGCCCAGACGGTCGTTGATGGCCTTGAAGTCGTCGATATCCAGCAGTGCCAGGCACAGCGGCGCATCCTGGCGCTGGGCGCGGCTGACCTCGCGTTCCATGGCTTCGTTCAGCCCCTTGCGGTTGAGCGTGCCGGTCAGCGGGTCATGGCGCGCCTGAGCGCTGGCGCGGTCGAGTTCTTGGCGCAGCTGCTCGACCTCGCTGTGCTTGGCTTCGGCGCGTTCGCGCAGTTCCAGCAGTTCGCTGTGCGACATGCGGCTGCTCAGCGCCATGGCGCGTGTGGTGGCAATCACTTCTTCGAGTAACGGGCCGATTTCGTCGAGCTTCCTGGCCTGGCCGATACGTTCGGCGTAGCCTTCCATCTTGGTGTTGAAGGCGCTGCTCGACTCGTCCATCTGCGCCAGGCGTTCGATGAAGGTGGCCAGCAGTTCGCGCATCTGCGCCTGGGCCTGCACAGCGCTTTCCTTGGCCTGTGTCTGCTTGAAGATCACGTCCTTCAGGCGCCGCTGCACGTCGTCGAGGCGGCGCAGTGTCAGCGGCGGGGTTGATGCCTGCATCAGGGCCTCGACCTGGCCATGCAGCCATTGGTCGTCGTTGCTCAGCGCCGCGATGTTCTCGAAGATCAGGTGCAGCAGCGCCAGCAGTGTGGCGCGGATGGCGAGTTGATCCTCGACGGCGAACGAGAGGCGGTGGCTGAAGTTGGCCAGCATCAGCTCGCTGGTCGATACCGCTGGTGCGCCTTCGCGCAGGAAGGCGCATAGCTGTACGGCCATGTCGTGCAGGCGAGCGTCGTCTTCGCCCAGCGCCGATTGCAGGTTGTCGATCAGGCGTGCCAGGTTTTCCGCCAGCGTGTCGGTCAGGTGGGTGCAGGCCGCAGCTGGTTCGGCTACGGCTGCGGCGGCAGTTGGCGTCTGCATCAGCCCGAGTTTGGCGTAGCCGACCAGTACGTTCTGCAGCGCGCCCCAGTCCTGCTGCGTGATGGCGGCGTCAAACTGCGTGAGCAGGCGCTTTTGCGCCGGGGTCTGGCCGGGGATGACGCGCTGGATCTGGCGCAGCGGCACTACGGGAAAGGCGGGCGGGCTCGATTCACCGGATATTTCGTCGAACAGCGCCCGGTAGTTGTCCGGCGTGGGCGCCAGGCGGCGCGCGGCCAGCTGCTTGAGCGTTTCGCGCGCGATTTCGGAGGGGTTGGTCTGGGCCATCGACGGGCAGCATGTAGGTGCAACGCCCGAAAGTGTGACATAGCCGCCCCAGTTCGTGCAGGCGCCGGTGCCTGCGGCGCCCGGCCGCGTGTCAGTTGACCAGTACCAGCTTGCCCATGACGGCGCGCGCGCCCAGGCGCTCGTAGGCGGCGTGCAGTTGCGCCATGGGCATGGTGCGGTCGAGCACCGGCTTGATCCTGCCTTGCGCGTACCACTGCGCCAACTCGCCCATCATGGCCGCGTTGGCCTGCGGTTCGCGCTTGGCGAACTCCCCCCAGAACACGCCCACGATGTCCGCTCCCTTGAGCAGCGGCAGGTTCAGCGGCAGCGACGGAATGGGGCCGGCGGCAAAGCCGATCACCAGGTAGCGCCCGCGCCAGGCGATGGAGCGCAGGGCCGGCTCGCTGAAGTCGCCGCCCACCGGGTCGTAGATTACGTTCGGGCCCTTGCCGTCGGTCAGGCGCTTGATGGCGTCGCGCAGGTCTTCCTGGCCGTAGTTGATGACGGCGTCGGCGCCGGTCTTCAGGCAGAGGTCGCATTTGTCGTCGGACGATGCGGCAGCGATCACGCGCGCGCCCACGGCCTTGGCGATCTGTATGGCGGCCGTGCCCACGCCGCCTGCTGCGCCCAGGATCAGCACGGTCTCGCCCGCCTGCAGGCGGGCGCGGTCGAGCAGCGCGTGGTGCGAGGTGGCGTACGTCATCGTGAACGCCGCCGCATCCACGTGCGCAAAGCCTTCGGGCAGGGGGATGCAGCGCGCCGCCGGCGCCACGGCGTGGGTGGCAAAGCCGCCGGTGCCCGTCAGGCAGGCCACGCTTTGTCCCACGCGCAGCTGCGTCACGCCTTCGCCCACGGCTTGCACCACGCCGGCGTATTCCGAGCCGGGCACGAACGGCAGGGCGGGCTTGATCTGGTACTTGTTCTGCACGATCAGCAGATCGGGGAAGTTCAGGCTGGCGGCGCGGATCTCTATCAGCACCTCGCCCGCCTTGGGCTCGGGTGTGGGCAGTTGCGTCCAGGTCAGGGCTTCGACCCCTGTGGGGTTGGTGCAAAGCCAGGCGTGCATATCGTGTCTCCTTTGGGGTGTGATGCTTTGGCCGGGGCGCATGATAGGCGTGCGGGGCAGCCTTGAATTGTCCCAGGCGCGACGCACCGCAGCATGGTTGCACACTTCTACAATGCAGGCCACTGCAACGCGCGCAATCCATGAAAATTCTGATTTCCAACGACGATGGCTACCAGGCGCCCGGCATCGTGGCGCTGCACGACGCCCTGAAAACCGTGGCCGACGTCGAGGTGGTGGCCCCCGAGCACAACAACAGTGCCAAGTCCAACGCCCTGACCCTGAACGCCCCGCTGTACGTGCACCGAGCGGCCAACGGCTTTCGCTACGTCAACGGCACGCCGGCCGACTGCGTGCACATCGCGCTCACGGGGCTGCTGGGCTACCGGCCCGATCTGGTCGTCTCCGGCATCAACAACGGCGCCAACATGGGCGACGACACGATTTATTCGGGCACCGTGGGCGCAGCCATGGAGGGCTATCTGTTCGGCATTCCTGCGATCGCCTTCTCGCAGGTCGCCAAGGGTTGGGGCGAGCTTGAAGCCGCCGCGCGCAAGGCGCGCGAGATCGTGCAGCAGATGCAGGCGCAGCGCATGGTCGGCGCGGCACCGTGGCTGCTCAACGTCAACATCCCGAACCGCCCGTTCGATGAACTGCGCCCGCTGCGCCTGTGCCGCCTGGGGCGGCGCCACTCGGCCGAACGCGTGATCGAACAGCAAAGCCCGCGCGGCGAGACCATGTACTGGATCGGTGGCGCCGGTGCGGCCAAGGACGACACCGAGGGAACGGACTTTCACGCCACGGCGCAAGGCCACGTCAGCATGACGCCGCTCAAGGTTGATTTGACGGATCATGATGGCCTGGGTTATTGGGCACAGACTGTCGCGCGCCTGGAGGCGGGCGCGCAGCAGGGTGGGGAGGCCTGAGCGATGCAGCGCCGGCCTGGCTTTCCCGCTCGCCTGGGCGGCGTGTCGGGCGTACCGGCCGGGCCTGTCAGGCCCGCCGGGGCGGTGCATACGCCGCCCATTTCCCGGGGAGTGGGCCTGGATTCGGCGGCCGTGCGCGCGCGCATGGTGCACAGGTTGGGGGCGGGCGGTATCGCCGCGCCTGCGGTGTTGCGCGCCATGGGGGAGGTGCAGCGCCATTTGTTCGTCGATTCGGCGCTGGCCAACCAGGCCTACGAGGACACCAGCCTGCCGATCGGGCTGGGGCAGACCATCTCCAAGCCCAGCGTGGTGGCGCGCATGATCGAGCTGCTGCTCGACTCCGAGGGCGCCCGCGCGGCTGGCCTGGGGCGTGTGCTCGAAATCGGCACCGGCTGCGGCTACCAGGCCGCCGTGCTGGCCCGCGTGGCGCGCGAGGTGTATTCCATAGAGCGCTTGCGTGCGTTGCATGAAAAGGCGCGCACGCATCTGCGGCCGCTGCGCCTGGCCAATGTGCACCTGATATTGGGTGACGGCATGCAGGGCTACCCTGGCGGAGCGCCGTACGCCGGCATCATCAGCGCCGCTGGCACCGACCAACTGCCGGCGCAGTGGTGTGAGCAATTGGCTGTGGGCGGGCGCCTGGTGGCGCCCATGGCGCGCGAAGGTGGACAGCAAAGGCTGCTGGTTGTAGACAAAACGTTGCACGGTTTGCAGCACAACGTGCTGGAGGCGGTGCATTTCGTTCCCCTAAAATCGGGGATTGCCTGAAGGAATTGGTTATGGTGTTGCGTGGTCGTGTGGCTTTGGGTTGTTGTGTGTTGGGGGTCGCCGTCCTGGCGGGTTGCAGTACCCCGATCAACAGGGCGCCAGTGGAAGATCGCGGCACCTTTGCCGGGCAGGCTGCCGCCCCCGCCGTCCAGCCGGACACCAAGCCCCTGCCGGGCGCCGAGAATGCGGGCAAGCCAGGCTATTACACAGTCAGGCCGGGAGACACCCTGATCCGCATCGGCCTGGAAACCGGGCAGAGCTGGAAAGACATCGCCAGCTGGAACAGCCTGGAGAACGCCAATCTGATCGAAGTCGGCCAGGTGCTGCGCGTGGTGCCGCCCGTGGCATCGTCCGCGCCGGTTACGCCGACGGCGGCGGTCGCGGCGGATACCGGTGTGGTAACCCGACCCGTCACGTCGTCCAACCTGCCTCCCGCCGCGTCCGGGGACAAGGCCAAGCCTGCTGCTCCTGCCTCTGCGCCCGTTGCCGCCGTCACCCCGGCGCCCGCCCCGGCAACTGCCCAGGCCGTGCCGGCGGACAGCAGCGGGATGCAATTCATCTGGCCTTCCGCCGGTGGCGTGCTAGCCGGCTTTGACGAGGCGCGCAACAAGGGGGTGGACATTGGCGGCAAGGCCGGCGACCCGGTGCTGGCCGCGGCTGACGGCCGGGTGGTCTACGCCGGCGCTGGGCTGCGCGGCTATGGCAACCTGGTCATCCTCAAGCACAACAACACCTACCTGACGGCCTATGCGCACAACCAGGCGCTGCTCGTCAAGGAGGATCAGAACGTCAAGCGTGGGCAGAAAATCGCCGAGATGGGCAATACGGATGCCGACCGCGTGAAGCTGCACTTTGAGATCCGCCGCCAGGGCAAGCCAGTGGATCCGGTGCGCTACCTGCCCTCGCGTTGAGGGCGCGCGAAAGAGCCATGACCGCCCGTTGCGTCAAAATACATCCGCTCGCCGTTGCACAGCCTCGCCATGGCATGGGCTGTGGCTGCGCTTTGCGCCTGGATCAGGCGCGTTGTCGCGGCCCGCTCGGGCTCGCTGGATTCTGCATCCACCCGTTCTGAACGTGGCGCAGACACCATGGCTGGGCGATGACGAAGACGAGTCGCCGTCGGATGAAGCAGCTGCAAATGTGCCCCAGGCGCCTGATGAGATCGAGCTGCGCCAGGTGGCGGTCACTGCCGGGCTGCACGGCCAGCGGTTGGACAAGGCGTTGGCGCAGCTGGTGCCCGAGTTCTCGCGCAGCTACCTGCAGCAACTGCTGGCGCAGGGCGCCGTCAGCCTCAACGGCGCGGCGGCGTCCAAGCCCGCGCTCAAGGTGCACGCTGGCGACGCGCTGGCCGTGCAGATGCAGCCCACCCAGCAGAGCCAGGCGTTCAAGCCCGAGCATTTGCCCCTGGACGTGGTGTACGAGGATGCTCACCTGCTGGTGGTCAACAAGCCCGCCGGACTGGTGGTGCACCCGGCGCCGGGCAACTGGAGCGGCACGCTGCTCAACGCATTGCTCGGGCGTGACGCGCAGGCCGCGTTGGTTCCCCGGGCCGGCATCGTGCACCGGCTCGACAAAGACACCAGCGGCCTGATGGTGGTGGCGCGCAGCCGCGCGGCCATGGATGCGCTGGTGCGCCAGATTGCCGCGCGCGAGGTCAGCCGCCAGTACCTAGCGCTGGCCTGGGGCGCCTGGAGCGGGCCGGCGCAGCGCCGCGTCGATGCGCCCATTGGCCGTGACCCGCGCAACCGCCTGCGCATGGCCGTGGTCGATCTGGCGCAGCACCCGGGCAAGCCGGCGCGCACCGATTTCGAACTGCTGGACGGCAACGGCCAGGCCTGCCTGGTGCGCTGCAGCCTGCACACCGGGCGCACGCACCAGATTCGCGTGCATATGGCGTCGCTGCGCCATCCGCTGGTCGCCGACGCCCTGTACGGCGGCGCCTGTGGAGCGGGGCTTGAGCGCCAGGCGCTGCACGCGTTCCGGCTGGCGTTCATACACCCCATGACGGGGCAGGCGCTGGAGTTTTGCGCGCCGCTGCCGCAGGACATGGCGCAGGCCGTGCGGATGTGGAGCTTGCATTACAATGCGCCCATAGCCGTTCGGCTGTAGCGGCACAAGCCCCTTGCCGGTGGATGGCCGGTTCGGTATGCCGCTCTGGCGCCGCAGGCGCCCCTGAAAGTCCCTCCTCGCCCCAGGCTCACGCCCCGACAGTGCGTGCGGCTGCTCCTGAGCCATTGAGAACTGTAGGACCCATGAATTCGGTGGATGCCAAGCGAATCCTGGAGACCGCGCTGATTTGCACCCCGCAGCCTGTGTCGATCCGTGAGCTGCGCACTCTGTTTGATGACGCACTGGGCGCGGACACGATCAAGCAGCTGCTGGAGCAGCTACAGCAGGACTGGACGCTGCGCGGCGTCGAGCTGGTGGCTGTGGCCAGCGGCTGGCGCTTCCAGAGCCGTCCGCAGATGCGCCCGTACCTGGATAGGCTGCATCCGGAAAAGCCGCCGCGCTATACCCGCGCGGCGCTGGAGACGCTGGCCATCATCGCCTACCGCCAGCCGGTCACGCGCGGCGATATCGAGGACATCCGGGGTGTGACGGTCAATAGCCTGATCATCAAGCAGCTGGAAGATCGGGGCTGGGTCGAGGTCATAGGCCATCGCGAAACCGTGGGGCGCCCGGCGCTCCTGGCGACCACGCGGCAGTTTCTGGATGATCTGGGGCTGCAGTCGCTCGATCAGTTGCCGACGCTGGGCGATGCGCCGGTACAGGTGTCGATGCTTGACGCGCTCGACGCGATGATGGATCCGGCGGCGCAGGAGCCGCCAGATGAAGATGGGGCAGCCGAGGCTGCCGATACGCACGACGATGGCGCCCCTCCCGAGGGTGCGGAAGGTGGAACATGAACGAATCCGAACACGACGGACAGGCCGGGGAGCAGGCGCCCGGAGAGCCGGCGGGCGTGCCGGGCAAGGCGCGTGGCCCGCGCCGCCGGGACAAGGCCGGCGGGCAGGGCGTGGCGCGCGAGCCCCGGCAGGTGCAGGGCGAGGGCGAGGGCTACCGCTTTGCCGACGTGGTTTCGGGCCGGCTCGACGAGGACGACGGCAACGACCAGGTGGCTCCGGCCAAGCGTGTGCTGCAACCCCAGCCCGAGACGCCCAAGCTGCACAAGGTGCTGGCGCAGGCGGGCATGGGTTCGCGCCTGGAGATGGAGCAACTGATCCTGGAAGGGCGCATCTCGGTGAACAACGAGCCGGCGCACATCGGCCAGCGCGTGCAGTACGGCGACCAGATCAAGGTCAATGGCAAGCCGATCCGCTTTCGCATCGCGCCGCCGCCTGCGCGGGTGGTTGCCTACCATAAACCGGTGGGCGAGGTCGTCACGCACGACGATCCGCAGAACCGTCCCACGGTGTTTCGCAAGCTGCCGCGCCTGCAGCAGGGCAAGTGGCAGTCGGTCGGGCGGTTGGATTTGAATACCGAAGGCCTGCTGCTGTTCACCAGCTCGGGCGAACTGGCCAATCGGCTCATGCACCCGCGCTTTGGACTGGAGCGCGAATACGCCGTGCGCGTGCTTGGCGCGCTCAGCAGCGAGGAGCGCCAGCGCTTGCTCGAGGGCGTGCGCCTGGACGATGGCGAGGCCGCCTTCGGCTCGATCGAGGAGGGCGGCGGCGAGGGCGCCAACTGCTGGTACCGCGTCACCATCAGCGAAGGGCGCAACCGCGAAGTGCGCCGCCTGTTCGAGGCTGTGGGCCACGCCGTCAGCCGCCTGATACGCATCCGCTACGGCGCGATGATGCTGCCCCGGGGCTTGAAGCGCGGCGCCTGGCTGGAGCTGGGCGAGGGCGATATCCGGGCGCTGATGCAAGCCGCCGGCGTATCTCCCGCGCAGGAAGAGCGGCGCGGCCCGGCCGGCGCAGGCCGGGGGGCGGGCGGCGGCGGCCGGCGCGCTGGCGGGCCCAAGCCGGGCGGCGGGCGCGGCGGTGCGCCGCGCGGCGACCGCCAGGGCGGCAATGGTGGCGGCAGCAGCCAGCCCGATCCGATGAAAACTTCACTCGGCTACATCGGCGCCGACAGCTTTGCCCGCCAGCGCCAGCAGCAGCGCAATGGCGGAGGGCGGCGCGGCCGGCGCTGAAGAGGCCTTGGCAAAAAGTTAGAATTACAGGTTTTGCCCCATTGGCAGGAAATTATTCAACACCTTAACCAGGAAAACTCAAATGGCTATCGAACGCACCCTCTCCATCATCAAGCCCGACGCCGTCGCCAAGAACGTCATCGGCCAGATCTACGCCCGTTTCGAGGCTGCCGGCCTGAAGATTGCCGCTGCCCGCCTGGTGCAACTGTCGCGCGGCGAAGCCGAGCAGTTCTATGCTGTGCACAAGGAACGCCCTTTCTTCAAGGATCTGGTGGACTTCATGATCTCCGGCCCGGTGATGATCCAGGTGCTCGAAGGCGAGAACGCCATCCTGAAGAACCGCGAGCTGATGGGTGCCACCGACCCCAAGAAGGCTGCCGCCGGTACGATCCGCGCCGACTTTGCCGACAGCATCGACGCCAACGCCGTGCACGGCTCCGATGCCGCTGAAACCGCTGCCGTCGAAGTGGCCTTCTTCTTCCCCGGCCTGAACATCTACTCGCGTTGATGCGACCATCACGGGCGCTGGGCGGCACGGTTGCGCCCCGCGCCCGTTTTGTCTTTTCCGCGTGGATGCTGACGACGTTATGACCACAAGCCTGCTGGATCTGGATCTGGATGCCACCGCCGCGTTCTGCGAGCGCCTGGGGGAAAAACGTTTTCGCGCCACGCAGCTGTTCCGCTGGATTCACCAGCGCGGTGCCAGCGATTTCGACCAGATGAGCGATCTGGCCAAGTCGCTGCGCCAGAAATTGAAGGGCGTGGCCCACGTGGCGGCGCCCCCGGTGCTGAGCGAGCACACCTCGGGCGACGGCACCGTGAAGTGGCTGTTCGACGTGGGTGGCGGCAACGCCGTCGAGACCGTTTTCATTCCCGAGGACGACCGCGGCACGCTGTGCATCTCGTCGCAGGCTGGCTGTGCCGTGGGCTGCCGCTTCTGTTCCACGGGCCACCAGGGCTTCAGCCGCAACCTGACCAGCGGCGAGATCGTCGCCCAGCTGTGGTACGCCGAGCACACGCTGCGCCGGCTGCGCGGCAGCGACGAGCGCGTCATCTCGAACGTGGTGATGATGGGCATGGGCGAGCCGCTGCAGAACTACGCCGCGCTGGTGCCGGCGCTGCGCATCATGCTCGACGACCATGGCTACGGCCTGTCGCGCCGGCGCGTCACCGTCTCCACCTCGGGCGTGGTGCCCATGATCGAGCGCCTGGCGCGCGACTGCCCGGTGGCGCTGGCGGTGTCGCTGCATGCGCCCACCGACGCGCTGCGCGACAACCTGGTGCCGCTCAACCGCAAGTACCCGATTGCCGAGCTGCTGGCCGCGTGCCGGGGCTATCTGGAGCACGCGCCGCGCGATTTCATCACCTTCGAATACTGCATGCTCGACGGCGTGAACGACCAGCCCGAGCATGCGCGCCAGCTGCTCGACCTGATCAACAGCCGTCACGGCGTCGCCTGCAAGTTCAACCTGATCCCATTCAATCCCTTCCCGGCCTCGGGCCTGCGCCGCTCGACCAACGAGGCCGTGGCGGCTTTTGCCAAAATCCTGAGCGATGCGGGTATCGTTACGACCGTGCGCAAGACGCGCGGCGACGACATCGACGCGGCATGCGGCCAGCTCGCCGGCGACGTGAAGGACAGAACCCGCGTGGGCGAGCGCATGGCCAAGCTGCGAACCATCGTGCTCAAGCCGGCGGCTCGCGAGATTCCATCAATCAAGGGAGACGATGCATGACGGTGTGGGCTGTGTCACGGGAGAGGTGGGTGCGCATGGCGCTGGCGCTGGCGCTGGCGGGCGGCGTGCTCGCGGGGCTGCAGGGCTGCGCGCACCAGGCGGTGGATGCGCAGGCGGACGCTGGGTCGGCCGCCCCCGACGCCAACGAGACGACCGATATGCGCCGCCGCGCGCACATCCGCCTGGAACTGGCTGCCAGCTACCTGCAGCGCGGCCAGACCAAGGTGGCCATGCAGGAGGTCGACCAGGCCCTGGCCACCGACCCGACCTTCGCCGACGCCTATCACCTGCGCGGCCTCATCCATATGGACGCCGGCGACTTGGCGCGTGCCGAGGCCGACCTGAAGCGGGCGCAGGACATGAAGCCCGCCGACCCGGACGTCATGCACAACTACGGCTGGCTGCTGTGCCAGCGCCAGCAGTATGCGCAGGCCGATCAGCTCTTCGCCCGAGCCCTGCAGGTGCCCACCTACGCATCGCGCAGCAAGACCCTGATGGCGCAGGGCGTGTGCCAACAGCGCGCCGGGCAGCTGGAGCAGGCCGAGAAAACGCTGTTGCTCGCCTACGAAATAGACGCCGGCAACCCGGCGCTGGGCTTCAACCTGGCGTCCGTGATGTTTGCCCGCGGCGAGATCGAGCGGGCGCAGTTCTATATCCGCCGCGTCAACAACGGCGAATACTCCAACGCCGAGACGCTGTGGCTGGGCGTGAAGATTGAGCGCGCGCTCAAGGACTCCGTGTCCATGCGCCAGCTGGGCGAGCAATTGCGCAAGCGCTACCCCGAGTCAAAGCAGGCCAGGGCGTACGAGGCAGGATCGTTCAATGAGTGATGCAGCGATGGCGCACGACGTGGATTCTTCAACCCCGCCAGCAGACAGCCCGACAGGGCCCACTGCGGGCGCTCTGCTGACGCAGATGCGCGAGGCCGCGGGCATGCACCGCGAGGCGCTCGCGGCGATGCTCAAGGTGCCGGAGGCCAAGCTCGCCGCGCTGGAGGGCGACCATTACGATCGGTTTGCCGAGCCCGTCTTCATGCGCGCGCTCGCCTCCAGCGTGTGCCGCGCCTTGCAGGCCGACCCCGCGCCGGTGCTGGCGCTGCTGCCCAGCGGCAAGCCGGCTCCGCTGCGTGTCGACCACGGCCTGAATGCGGCGTTCAAGGAATCTGGCCGCAAGGTGGGCCCGGGCGCCAGCCTGGAGCGGCCCAAGCCGCGCCTGCTGGGCTTCGTGGTCGCGGCCCTGCTGGTGGGCGCGTTGGCCATTGCTTTCTACCCGGCCGGCCGGGATCTGGGCCGCGCCCATCCGGATCAAGCTGCGCAGGCCGGCGACGCCGCTGCAGTGGCGCCGCCCATGGCCCTGGCTCAGTTCGGCGCACCGGCTGGCGACTCTGCTGGCGCCGCGGCCGGGCAGGCGGCGGCGCCCGCCGCTGCGCAGGAGGCCGAGCCCGGTTCCGCCGCTCCCGCCGCCGTTGCGGCTTCTGTTTCCGCTGTGCCGCCTGCGGTGGCAGCTCCCGCCGTTGCGGCGGCTCCCGTGGCTGCGGTGCAAGCCGATGGCGCCGCCGCTGCCGCCCCGGCTCCCGCCGCCGTCGCCGATGCGGTGCTGCTGATCCGCGCCACGACGGGCCAGTCGTGGGTGCAGGTGCGCGGCGGCGACGGCAAGGTGGTGCTGGAGCGGCTGTTGTCCCCGGGCCAGAGCACCACCGTGCCCGGCACGCCGCCGTGGTCGGTGGTGGTGGGCAAGGCCGACGTGACCGAGGTGCTGGTGCGCGGCAAAGCCATGGATCTGGCGGCTGTTGCCCGCGAGAACGTGGCCCGATTCGAGGTGAAGTGATGAGTCTGCAGTTAACGGATGCCGGCATTGCGCTGGCCGCGCCGCTGCCGCGCCGTGCGCGCCAGGCGCGTGTGGTGTGGGGTGCGCGCGTGGTCACCGTGGGAGGCGACGCGCCGGTGCGCATCCAGTCCATGACCAATACCGACACCGTGGACGCCACCGCCACGGCTCGGCAGGTGCGCGAGCTGGCGCAGGCCGGCTCCGAGCTGGTGCGCATCACCGTCAACACCCCTGAGGCCGCTGCCGCCGTGCCGCAGGTGCGCGAGCAGCTCGACGCCATGGGCTGCGACGTGCCGCTGGTGGGCGACTTCCACTACAACGGCCACCGCCTGCTGACCGATTTCCCGGACTGCGCGCAGGCGCTGTCCAAATACCGCATCAACCCCGGCAACGTGGGCAAGGGCGACAAGAAGGACAAGCAGTTCGCGCAGATGATCGAGGCGGCGGTGCGCTGGGACAAGGCCGTGCGCATCGGCGTGAACTGGGGCAGCCTCGACCAGGAGCTGCTGGCCGCGCTGATGGACGCCAACGGCCGGCGCGCGGTGCCGCTCAACGTGCGCCAGGTCATGTACGAGGCGCTGGTCTCGTCGGCCATCGAATCGGCGCGCCGCGCCGAGGAGCTGGGCCTGCGCGGCGAGCAGATCATCCTGTCGTGCAAGGTCAGCGGCGTGCAGGACCTGATCGCCGTGTACCGCGAGCTGGCGCGCCGCGCCGACTACGCGCTGCACCTGGGCCTGACCGAGGCCGGCATGGCGACCAAGGGCACGGTCGCCTCCAGCGCGGCGCTGGCCATCCTGCTGCAGGAGGGCATTGGCGACACCATCCGCGTCTCGCTCACGCCGCAGCCGGGCGAGGCGCGCACGCAGGAAGTGGTGGTGGCCGCCGAGATTCTGCAGGCGCTGGGCATGCGCGCCTTCGTGCCCAGCGTCACCGCCTGCCCGGGCTGTGGGCGCACCACGAGCACGGTGTTCCAGGAGCTGGCCAAGCAGATCGACGACTTTCTGCGCGCCCAGATGCCGGTGTGGCGCGCGCGCTACCCGGGCGTGGAGAAGCTCAAAGTGGCGGTCATGGGCTGCATCGTCAACGGCCCGGGCGAGAGCCGCCACGCCGACATCGGCATCAGCCTGCCGGGCACCGGCGAGGCGCCGGCGGCGCCCGTGTTCATCGACGGCGAGAAGGCCATGACGCTGCGCGGCGAACACATCGCGCAGGAGTTCCATGCCATCGTCGAGCAGTACGTGCAGCGCCGCTTTGGCGCGCAGCAATCCTGATCGGGCCGTCCGCATCTATTTGGCTATTTGGGGTCAGATTCCAATTACATAAAAACAATAGCTGGTTGCGCTTGATGAATAAGTACTTCAGCAACGAAACTATCTGAGTTTCTTTTGTACCAAGCGCAAACAGCTCATTTTTTGATATGGCAAAGAACGACAAACTGAGTGCCGTCAAGGGCATGAACGACATCCTGCCCGGCGAGTCCGAGCGCTGGCAGTGGCTGGAGGCGCAGGTGCGCGAGCTGATGGACGGCTTTGCCTACCGCAACGTGCGCACGCCCATCGTCGAGCACACGCAGCTGTTCGTGCGCGGCATCGGCGAGGTGACCGACATCGTCGAGAAGGAGATGTACTCGTTCGAGGACAAGCTCAACGGCGAGCGCCTGACCCTGCGCCCCGAGGGCACGGCCAGCCTGGTGCGCGCCACCGTCGAGCACAACCTGCTGTACGACGGCGGCAAGCGCATGTGGTACATCGGCCCGATGTTCCGCCACGAGCGCCCGCAGCGCGGCCGCTACCGCCAGTTCCACCAGATCGGCGCCGAGGCGCTGGGCTTTGCCGGGCCGGACGTGGACGCCGAACTGATCCTGCTGGCCGTGGCGCTGTGGAAGCGCCTGGGCCTGGCGCAATGGCGCCTGGAGATCAACAGCCTGGGCCAGCCGGCCGAGCGCGCCGCGCACCGCGCCGCGCTGGTCGCCTACCTGGAGCAGCACCAGGACGTGCTCGACGAAGAAGCCAAGCGCCGCATGTACAGCAACCCGCTGCGCGTGCTCGACACCAAGAACCCGGCGATGCAGGACATGGTAAACGGCGCGCCTCGGCTGCTGGACTACCTGGGCGCGGCGTCGCTGGCGCACTTCGACGGCCTCAAGGCCATCCTGGACGCGAACGGCGTGCCCTGGAGCGTCAACCCGCGCCTGGTGCGCGGGCTGGACTACTACAACCTCACGGTGTTCGAGTTCGTCACCGACCTGCTGGGCGCGCAGGGCACCATCTGCGCCGGCGGCCGCTACGACGGGCTGATCGAGCAGATCGGCGGCAAGAGCGCCCCGGCCGTGGGTTGGGCGCTGGGCGTGGAGCGCGTGCTCGAACTCGTCAAGGAGCTGGGCAGCGCCGTTCCGCAGGCGCCGCTCGATGCCTACGCCATCGTGCCCGACGCCGCAGCCATGCCGCAGGTGCTGCGCACGCTCACCCAATTGCGCGAAGCCGGCGTGCGCGTGCAGATGCACGCCGCCACCGAACAGGGCATGGGCAGCATGAAGTCGCAGTTCAAGAAGGCCGACGCCAGCGGAGCGCGCTTCGCGCTCGTCTTCGGCGGCGACGAGCTGGCGCGCGGCGCCGTCACCGTCAAGCCGCTGCGCGACGGCGGCGAGCAGACCGAGCGCGCGCTGGCCGCTGCCGCCGACTGGGCCGCCACCCTACAATCGCCCCGCTGAACTGAAAGACATTTGCACCATGGCCAATACCTTTGACCTGCAGGAGCAGGAACAACTCGAAGAACTCAAGCACTTCTGGAACAAGTGGGGCACGCCCATCACCTGGCTGCTGATCGTCGTCTTCGGTAGCTTTGCCGCCTGGAACGGCTACAAGTTCTGGCAGACGCGCCAGGCGCAGCAGGCCACCGCGCTGCTGGAGGCCGTGGAACTGGCCGCGCAGGGCGGCGACATGGCCCGTGTGGAGCAAGCCTTTGGCGACATCAGCAAGGGCTACGCCGGCACCACCCAGGCCGGCCAGGCCGGCCTGCTGGCCGCCAAGGCGCTGGCCGACGCCGGCAAGTGGGACGCCGCCAAGGCGGCGCTGACCTGGGTGGGCACCAGTGCCGCCGACCCGGGCTACGCGGCCCTGGGCCGGCTGCGCCTGGCTGGCGTGCTGGTGCAGGAGAAGGATTACGACACGGCGCTGGCGCAGCTCTCGGGCAGCTTTCCGCCGGAATTCGCCGCGCTGGTGGCCGACCGCAAGGGCGACGTGCTGGCGCTGCAGTCCAAGCCGCAAGAAGCCGTGGCCGAGTACCGCAAGGCCTATGAGGCGATGGACGCGCGCGAAACCTACCGCCGCCTGGTCGAGGCCAAGCTCAACGCCCTGGGCGCCAAGGCGCAGTCCGGCGCCGCCGCGGAGGGCGCCAAGTGATGGCCGCCCGCACCGTGCTGCGCCCGGCCCTGGCTGCTGCGGCCCTGACGGCTCTGCTGGGCCTGGGCGGCTGCTCGCTGTGGAGCTCGTCTGCGCCCAAGCCGGCCGAGCTGGGCCCCAACGTACCGGTGCTGGCCGTGCGCCAGGCCTGGCAGGCGCAGATCGGTAGCCTGCGGGGTATGAGGCCGAGCGTGCACGTGCAGGGCAATACCGTGCTGCTGGCGTCCGGCGATGGCACGGTCGCCGCCATCGACGCGCGCACCGGTGGTGACGTCTGGCGCGCCAACGTGCATGCGCCGCTGGCCTCTGGCGTGGGCAGTGACGGCCGCTGGGCCGCCGTCGTCTCGCACACTGGCGAGGTGATCGCGCTGGACGCGGGGCGCGAGGTCTGGCGCAAGCCGTTGGCCACCCCCGCGTATACCGCGCCGCTGGTAGCGGGCGAGCGCGTGTTCGTGCTCGCCGCCGACCGTTCCGTGACCGCCTTCGACGCTGCCACCGGCTACCGCCTGTGGAGCCAGCAGCGCCCGGGCGAGCCCCTGATCCTGCGCCAGGGTGGTGTGCTGATGGCCGTGGGCGATACCCTGGTGGCGGGCCTGGCCGGGCGCCTGGTGGGCTTCAACCCGGACAACGGCAGCGTGCGCTGGGAGGTTCCGCTGGCCAGCCCGCGCGGCACCAACGACGTGGAGCGCCTGGTCGAGATCGTCGGGCACACCAGCCGGGTGGACGATACCGTCTGCGCGCGCGCCTTCCAGGCGACCGTGGGCTGCATCGACGCGGCACGCGGGCGCGTGCTGTGGAGCGTGCCGGCGAGCGGCAGCGAAGGCATAGACGGCGACGACACGATGCTGTTCGGCACCGAGAGCAACGGCACCGTGCAGGCCTGGCAGCGCAGCGACGGCAAGCGTGCCTGGTCATCGCAGCGGCTCAAGTTCCGCCACCTGACGGCGCCGCTGCTGCTTGGCCGCTCGGTGGTCATCGGCGACGGCGACGGCCTGGTGCACCTGCTCTCGCGCACCGACGGCGCGCCGCTCAACCGCCTGAGCACCGACGGCTCGGGCATCGCCGCCGCGCCGGTGGCCGCGGGCAATACGCTGGTGGTCGTCACGCGCAAGGGCGGCGTCTACGGCTTTCGCCCCGACTGACAACAATAGGACGCTGGGATGAAACCAGTCATCGCCCTGGTGGGGCGGCCCAACGTGGGCAAATCCACCTTGTTCAACCGCCTGACCAAGTCGCGCGACGCCATCGTCGCCGACTTTGCCGGGCTGACCCGCGACCGCCACTATGGCAACGGGCGCCAGGGCAAGCACGAATACATCGTCATCGACACCGGCGGCTTCGAGCCCGATGCCTCCAGCGGCATCTACCGCGAGATGGCGCGCCAGACGCAGCAGGCGGTGGCCGAGGCCGACGTGGTGGTCTTCGTGGTGGACGCCCGCGCCGGCCTGTCGGCGCAGGATCACGACATCGCCAACTACCTGCGCCGCATCGGCAAGCCCTGCGTGCTGGTGGGCAACAAGGCCGAGGGCATGCAGGGCGGCGCGCAGCTGGCCGAGTTCTACGAACTGGGCCTGGGCGAGGTGTTTCCGGTATCGGCCGCGCACGGCCAGGGCGTACGCGACCTGGTGGAGCTGGCACTGGGGGCGCTGAACCTGCCGGAACCCGACGACACCGAGCAGCAAGAGGGCGACAAGCCCATCCGCCTGGCCGTGGCCGGCCGCCCCAACGTGGGCAAGTCCACGCTCATCAACACCTGGCTGGGCGAGGAGCGCCTGGTCGCCTTCGACCTGCCTGGTACCACGCGCGACGCGATCTCGGTGCCGTTCGAGCGCGGCGGCCAGAAGTTCGAGCTGATTGACACGGCCGGCCTGCGCCGCAAGGGAAAAGTGTTCGAGGCCATCGAGAAATTCTCGGTGGTCAAGACGCTGCAGGCCATTGAGTCGGCGAATGTGGTGCTGCTGCTGATCGACGCCGTCGAGGGCGTGACCGACCAGGACGCGCACATCGCCGGCTACATTCTGGAGAGCGGCCGCGCCGTGGTGCTGGCCGTCAACAAATGGGACGCGGTCGACGACTACGGGCGCCAGCAGCTCGAACGCTCGATCGAGACGCGGCTGTCCTTTCTCAAGTTCGCTGCGCTGCACTTCATCTCGGCCAAGAAGCGCCAGGGCCTGGGGCCGCTGTGGGCGTCTATCGCCCAGGCCTACAAGGCTGCCACGTGCAAGATGCCCACGCCGGTGCTCACCCGCCTGCTGCTCGAAGCCGTACAGTTCCAGGCGCCCAAGCGCTCCGGCATGTCGCGCCCCAAGCTGCGCTATGCGCACCAAGGCGGCATGAACCCACCGGTGATCGTGATCCACGGCAACTCGCTGGAGCACGTAACCAGCGCCTACAAGCGTTTCCTGGAAGGGCGGTTTCGCAAGGAGTTCAACCTGGTCGGCACGCCGCTGCGCATCGAGATGAAAACCTCCAGCAATCCCTACGCGGACAAGAACGATTCCTGACCGCGAGCCCCGCGGCCCGCGCTGGCTGTGGTAAGGTGACGGCCTACAACAACATTCTTGAACACGGAGAATATCGTGAGCAACAAAGGCCAACTTTTGCAAGACCCCTTCCTGAACGCGCTGCGCCGCGAACATGTGCCGGTTTCCATCTATCTGGTCAACGGCATCAAGCTGCAGGGGCAGATCGAATCTTTCGATCAATACGTCGTGCTGCTGCGCAACACCGTCACGCAGATGGTGTACAAGCACGCCATCTCCACCATTGTTCCGGGCCGGGCCGTCAATTTTGCGGCTGCCGAGTCCGGCGACGCCGGCGCGCAGTGATTTTCCGGCGCTGCCTGCCAAAGCAGCGCCCGGTACGTCGGCTGCATGCCCCTGACCCGCTGCATTGAGTTCCAGCACCGTTTCTGACAAGCCTTCCACGCCGGTACTTCTGGTCGGCGTGGATTTTGGCTTGCCCCATTTCGACGCAGGCCTGGAGGAACTGGGCCTGCTGGCGCAGACCGCCGGACTGGATCCAGTGGCGCGCTTGGCGTGCAAGCGCAAGGTGCCGGATGCGGCGCTGTTCGTGGGCAGCGGCAAGGCGGACGAGATCCGTACCCTGGCGCAGATGCACGGCGCCCAGGAGGTGCTGTTCGACCAGGCGCTCAGCCCGGCGCAGCAGCGCAACCTGGAGCGGCATTTGCAGATGCCCGTCAACGACCGCACCTTGCTGATCCTGGAAATCTTCGCCCAGCGTGCGCGCAGCCACGAAGGCAAGCTGCAGGTGGAGTTGGCGCGCCTGCAGTACCTGAGCACGCGCCTGGTGCGCCGCTGGACCCACCTGGAGCGCCAGCAGGGCGGCATAGGCCAGCGCGGCGGTCCGGGCGAAACGCAGATCGAGTTGGACAAGCGCATGATCGGCGAGGCCATCAAGCGCACCAAGGAGCGCCTGCAGAAGGTCAAGCGCCAGCGCTCCACCCAGCGGCGCCAGCGGGAACGCCGCGATACCTTCAACATCTCGCTGGTGGGGTATACCAACGCTGGCAAGTCCACGCTGTTCAATGCCCTGGTCAAGGCGCGCGCTTATGCCGCCGACCAATTGTTCGCCACGCTGGATACGACCACGCGCCAGCTGTACCTGGGCGGGGACGTGGGCTCGGTGTCGCTGTCGGATACGGTGGGCTTCATACGCGATTTGCCGCACGGGCTGATAGACGCCTTCCAGGCCACCCTGCAGGAGGCCGTGGACGCGGATCTGCTGCTGCACGTAGTGGACGCCGCCAACCCTGCCTTTCCCGAGCAGATTGCCCAGGTGCAACTGGTGCTGGGCGAGATTGGCGCGGCGCATATTCCGCAGCTGCTGGTGTTCAACAAACTCGATGCGGTGGACGCTGCGGCCCGTCCTGCGGCGCTGCAGGACAGCTACGAAATCGACGGCAACCAGGTGCCCAGGATCTTCGTCAGCGCCGCTCGGGGCGACGGTATGGCGGCGCTGCGCGCGCAACTGGCAAGCAGTGCCTTGGTGTTGTCGGGCAAGGGTATGTCCCTTGCATCGCCTACCCCATTGCCCGATTGCGGTACTTGATTGGGCACAATGCCCATTTTTACAGGCTTGAAGAATAAGAGATATTGCGCATGAACCTGCCTATCCGCTCTTTCCGCTGGGCCGCGCTGCCGCAGCGTTTGCGAGGGATGTTCAATCTGAATGATCCGCGCTGGGGCCGTGGCGACGACAGCAGCGGCGCCGAGCAGCGGCCCGATCCGGAACAACGCCCGCCCGCAGACAATCCGCAAGGCCAGCGCGGCCGCGAGCCGTCCGGCGGCGCTCAGCCGCCCGATCTGGACGAACTCTGGCGCGACCTCAACCGCAAGCTGGGCGGCCTGTTTGGCGGGCGCGGCTCGGGAGGCGGTGATCGCGGTACGCCGCCGGGCGGCGGTTTCCAGCCCGAGATGAAGAACGCCGGGGTCGGCATTGGTTTGGTGGCGGCAGTGGCCGTGCTGATCTGGCTGATGTCGGGTTTCTTCATCGTGCAGGAAGGCCAGCAGGCAGTCATCACGCAATTCGGCAAGTACAAGAAAACGGTCAACGCCGGCTTCAACTGGCGCCTGCCGTACCCGATACAGCGCCACGAGCTGGTATCCGTCACGCAGATCCGGTCGGTGGATGTGGGGCGCGACAGCGTCATCAAAAGCACAGGCCTGCGCGAATCGGCCATGCTTACGCGTGACGAGAATATCGTTGAGGTCAAGTTTGCCGTGCAATACCGCTTGAGCGACGCGCGCGCCTGGCTGTTCGAAAGCCGCAATCCGGGCGAGGCCGTAGTGCAGGCGGCCGAGACTGCGGTGCGCGAGGTGGTCGGCAAGATGAATATGGACGCCGCCCTGGCCGAGGAGCGTGACCAGATTGCACCGCGCGTGCGTGACCTGATGCAGTCCATCCTGGATCACTACAAAGTGGGTGTCGAGGTGGTTGCCATCAACATGCAGCAAGGCGGGGTGCGCCCGCCCGAGCAGGTGCAGGCGGCGTTCGACGACGTGCTCAAGGCCGGACAGGAGCGTGAGCGCGTGAAGAACGAGGCCCAGGCCTACGCCAACGACGTGGTGCCGCGCGCCGTCGGTACGGCGTCGCGCCTGGCCGAGGAGGCGCAAGCCTACAAGGCACGCGTGGTGGCGCAGGCTCAGGGTGATGCCCAGCGCTTCGAATCCGTTCTGGCGCAGTACCAGAAGGCGCCGCAGGTGACGCGCGACCGCATGTATCTGGAGGCCATGCAGCAGATCTATGCCAGCGTCACCAAGGTGCTGGTCGATTCGCGCCAGGGCTCCAACCTGTTGTACCTGCCGCTGGACAAGATCATGCAAAGCGTGACGCAGGTTGCGCCGGCAACCTCAGGCCCTGCCGGCCATGCTGCGGCAGGCAGCACCAGCGTGCCTGTCACGTCGACACAGATACCCAGCGATTCGCGGGTACGGGATGGGCGCTCGCGTGACCGCGAGTCACGTTAGGAGATGCGTGTGAACAGAATAGGTTTTATCGTCACGACCGTACTGGTGGCGCTGGCGTTGCTCAGTTCCACGCTGTTCGTGGTCGACCAGCGCCAGTTCGGCGTGGTTTATGCCCTAGGGCAAATCAAAAGCGTGATTACCGAGCCGGGGCTGAACTGGAAGCTGCCTCCTCCATTTCAGAATGTGCGCTACATTGACAAGCGCCTGCTCACGCTCGAAAGCATGGACGTGGAGCCCATGCTGACGGCCGAGAAGCAGCGCGTGGTTATCGACTGGTATGTGCGCTGGCGCATCACCGACCCGTCGCAATACATCCGCAACGTGGGCCTGGACGAAAACGCTGGAGCCTTGCAGCTCAACCGCGTGATCCGCAACGCTTTCCAGGAAGAGATCAACCGCCGTACCCTCAAGGAACTGCTGGCGGACAAACGCGACGCGTTGATGAGCGACGTCAAAAAGGAAGTGCTGGAATCGGTGCGCGGCGCCAAGCCTTGGGGCGTGGATGTGGCGGACGTGCGCATCACCCGGATCGACTATGTGGAGTCGATCACCGAATCCGTGTATCGCCGCATGGAGGCGGAGCGCAAGCGCGTGGCCAATGAACTGCGCTCGACTGGCGCTGCCGAAGGCGAAAAGATCAAGGCCGACGCGGATCGCCAGCGCGAAATTACCGTTGCCAACGCGTACCGCGACGCGCAGAAGATCAAGGGCGAGGGCGACGCCGAGGCCGCGCGCATTTATGCGCAGGCGTTCAGCCGGGATCCGCAGTTCGCCAAGTTCTACCGCAGTCTGGAAGCGTACCGCGCGAGCTTTGCGAACAAGGGTGACGTCATGGTGCTCGACCCTTCTGTGTCTGAGTTCTTCCAGTCCATGCGCGGTGCCGAAACTCCTGCTGTGCGCAAATGACGCAGCCAGAATGCCACGTATGCAGGCAGTGCCATGCCGTGGGGTGACGGTCTCTGGATGGCGCTGGGCTTTGTGCTGGTGATCGAAGGGCTCTTCCCCTTCGTGTCGCCAGCACGCTGGCGTGGCGTGCTGGCCCAGATCCTGCAATTGCGCGACGGCCAGATCCGGTTTTGCGCATTTCTGGCCTTGTCGGCGGGTGGTCTTTTGCTGCTCAGCGTATAGCGTGCGACGCTCCGCCTGGAAGGGCATCGCCGTCAGCCGGTAGAATCGCCCTTTTAACAGCCTCCCCATTCTCATGTCTGCTTGGGTCCTGCCGGATCACATTGCCGATGTTTTGCCTTCCGAGGCCCGGCACATCGAAGAATTACGCCGCAGCCTACTCGATACCGCGCGCAGCTACGGGTACGAGTTGGTCATGCCACCGCTGCTCGAACACCTTGATTCGTTGCTGACCGGCGCGGGCGAAGCGCTGGATTTGCAGACTTTCAAGCTGGTCGACCAGCTGTCGGGTAAATCCATGGGGCTGCGCGCCGACTCCACCCAGCAGGTGGCGCGCATCGATGCGCATTTGTTGAACCGGGCGGGCGTCACGCGCCTTTGCTATTGCGGCCCGGTATTGCATACGCGGCCCGATCGCCCCCACGCCACGCGTGAACCCCTGCAGTTTGGTGCGGAAATTTACGGCCATAGCGGCATCGAGGCGGATATCGAGGCGCTGCAACTGTCCATCGAGTGCCTGTCCAGTGCCAAGGTGCCCGAGATCAGCGTCGATCTGGCCGACGTGCGCATCGTGCGCAGTCTGCTGGCGGGTGTGCCTGTGGGACTGGCCGCGCTGCGCCAGGTGCATGCGGCGCTGGCGGCCAAGGATGCGAGCGAGTTGTGCAATCTAACGCAGGATTTCCCCGCCGCGTCCAGGGAAGGCCTGCGGGTGCTGCTGCAGTTGTACGGTGACGCGCAGGTATTGGATGAGGCCGAGCTCCACTTGGGTGCTGTACCTGGAGTTGGTCAGGCATTGGCGGATTTGCGGGCCATTGCTGCCAGCATTCCAGAGACTACGGTCACTTTTGATTTGGCGGATTTGCGCGGCTACGGCTACTACAGCGGCGCTCGCTTCGGAGTGTATGCCCGCGGCGGCAGCGACGCGCTGGTGCGTGGTGGCCGCTATGACGAGGTGGGCGCTGTGTTTGGCCGCAATCGACCGGCGGTAGGGTTCAGCTTGGACATCAAGCAATTGGTCGCCGTAGTGCCGCCGCGCCCGTTAAAAGCTGCCATTCGCGCGCCCTGGGGCGCAGCCAAGGATATGAACGCGGCGATAGCGGCGTTGCGCAACGCTGGCGAGACGGTGGTCTGCGTGCTGCCAGGCCAGAGCAGCAAGGTGGATGAGTTCCGTTGCGATCGTGAGCTGATCTTGGACGCTGGGCAGTGGGGCGTGCGCCCGATCTGATTTTTTGGCATTGAAACTGGGTTAATCATGAACGCAACCAAAGGTCGTAACGTTGTCGTCGTCGGCACGCAATGGGGGGATGAGGGCAAGGGCAAGCTGGTCGACTGGCTGACTGAAAGCGCCCAGGCCGTCGTGCGTTTCCAGGGCGGCCATAATGCGGGCCACACCTTGGTGATCAATGGGGTGAAGACGGCGCTGCACCTCATTCCGAGCGGCATCATGCGCCCTGGAGTGAAATGCTATATCGGCAATGGGGTTGTGCTCTCGATCAGCAAGCTGTTCGAGGAAATCGATGCTTTGGAGCGTGCCGGCGTGGTCGTTCGGCCGCGTCTGCGCGTCAGCGAGGCCTGCCCGCTGATCCTGCCTTTTCATGCAGCGCTGGACGTGGCGCGTGAAGCCGTGCGCGAGCATGGTGGAGCGGAAAAAATCGGCACCACGGGACGTGGTATCGGTCCCGCTTACGAAGACAAGATCGCCCGCCGCGCCCTGCGAGTGCAGGACTTGAAGTATCCGGAGCGTTTTGCTGCCAAGCTGCGCGAACTGCTCGCGTTGCACAACCATATTTTGACGACCTATCTTGGGTCGGAAAAATTCCTGTTTGGGGATGCCATCCAGCCTTACATGAAGGATGGTCGAGTGCAATTCGAGCCAGTGTACGCAGAGGCGATGCGGCTTGGCGAAATGCTCAAGCCGATGATCGCCGACGTTTCTCGTGAACTCAACGAGGCGCATGCCGGCGGTGCCAACCTGCTGTTCGAAGGCGCGCAGGGGACACTGCTCGACGTCGATCACGGTACTTATCCCTATGTGACATCGAGCAACTGTGTTGCGGGCAATGCCGCCGCAGGCTCAGGGGTCGGACCGGGCCTGTTGCATTACGTCCTGGGTATCACCAAGGCCTATTGCACGCGTGTCGGCGGCGGTCCGTTCCCGACGGAATTGGAATGGGAGAAACCGGGTACTCCTGGCTACCACATGAGCACGGTCGGCGCCGAGCGTGGCGTGACGACCGGACGCAGCCGTCGCTGCGGCTGGTTTGATGCGGCGCTGCTCAAGCGCAGCGCCCAGGTCAATGGCTTGTCGGGCCTGTGCATCACCAAGCTGGATGTACTCGATGGGCTTGAAGAACTCCTGCTGTGCGTTGGCTACGAGCTGGATGGAGAGCGTATTGATCTGCTACCTCTTGGTGCGGAAGAGATTGCGCGCTGCACGCCTGTCTATGAAAAGATTCCTGGCTGGACGCAGACGACGGTCGGGGTGACCGAATATGATGCATTGCCAGCCAATGCGCGTAAGTACCTGGAACGTATCGAGCAGACAACCGGGGTGCCGATTGCGATGATCTCCACCAGTCCGGATCGGGATCACACCATCTTGCTGCACAACCCCTATTCGGCTTTTTAAGCTACTTTAAAAGCGCCATAGCTATCACTATAGGAGTAAAAATGCTGACAGAAGATGGCAAGCATCTCTATGTAAGCTACGACGAGTACCACAACCTCATCGAGAAGCTGGCGCTCAAGGTGCATCAGTCTAACTGGGAGTTCGACACCATTCTTTGCCTCGCACGGGGCGGGTTGCGGCCTGGTGATATCCTGAGCCGCATTTTTGACAAACCCTTGGCCATCATGTCCACCAGCTCCTATCGGGCAGAGGCCGGCACGGTGCAAGGGCATCTGGACATTGCCCGTTTTATCACCACACCAAAAGGTGAGATTGCGGGTAGGGTGCTGTTGGTAGATGATCTTGCCGATTCCGGACACACGCTCAACGCCGTGATGGCTATGCTGAAGGCTAACTACCAGCCCATCACGGAACTGCGCAGCGCCGTGATCTGGACCAAGGGCCTGTCGGCGTTCACTCCTGACTACTCAGTTGAGTTCTTGCCGACCAATCCCTGGATCCACCAACCTTTCGAGGGGTATGACATCCTGAGCCCAGACAAGCTTAGGGAGAAGTGGAAAGTTTAAGGAAAAATTGCAAAACCGGGCGACGCAGAGATTTTTTGACCTATACTTCGGCCTTCGCTGCAAAGGCAGCCCTGCAAGGGGCGGTGAGGGCAGCGAAGGAGAGGGTGTTAAAAAAACTTTCTCACTTTGGATTGCAAGCGGGTTCAAACCTGATGTAGAATTCAAGGCTTCGCTAAGC